>JAESGX010000019.1_pt1 | contig 535240 bp, 505 predicted proteins | sample 9269801 | NCBI WGS metagenome assembly JAESGX01 (sample SAMN16773122, study PRJNA677054) | algae metagenome | isolation source: Pleurocapsa minor GSE-CHR-MK-17-07R and co-occurring heterotrophs from wet... | place: USA: Lower Calf Creek Falls, Grand Staircase Escalante National Monument, UT ... | reverse complement strand
AAGGGAAAAAACGGTGTGATCCGAGCCATTTGACGCTCGCTCAGCAGAAACAGGCCACTCATCAGAATCTCCTCGAAAGGGACTCTGAATCACATTCGCTTGCACATTAATAGGTCCTGAGCCTAGCATATCAGCAGGGTGATCGAGCTTTCGGGTGTCCGCTTCCTCCTCCCGGTGTTGATGCCCGCTCGGTCCGCCCCTCTGAAGTGCCTGGCTTGCCAGGCATGACCTTCAGGCCCGGTTCCTCGCGGAACCGGGCCTGTTTTTTTGGATACGGCACCGGTGCAGGTTTCCATCGCGCGGGACAGGGTTGACCAGCTCAAGCGTGCGCGTGAATTGACCTCGGGCACGGCATCATCCCTGGCCCCGCCAAGGTGATGCCGCCAGCCTCACAGATACAGGCGCTCTTTCTCCATCCCCTTGTAGAGATGCGCCACCTGGTCGGCGTAGCCGTTGTGCAGCAGCGTCGGCACGCGCTCCTGGGTGCCGATGACCTGCTCGCTGGCCTGGCTCCAGCGCGGATGCGGCACTTCAGGGTTCACGTTGGCCCAGAAGCCGTATTCGGCTGGCTGGAGCTGTTCCCAGAAGCTCTTGGGCCGCTCGGCCGTGAAGCTGATCCGGGCAATCGCCTTGGCTGACTTGAAGCCATACTTCCACGGCAGGATCAGCCGCAGGGGCGCGCCGAACTGGTTGCGCAGGGGCTTGCCATAGACACCCGTCACCATCAGCGGCAGATCGTTGGCCGCCTCCTCGATGGTGATCGCTTCCATGTAAGGCCACGGATACCAGCTCTGGCGCTGCCCTGGCGCGATCTGCGGGTTCTGGAAGGTCTCGAAGCGCACGTATTTCGCTGCCGAGGTCGGCTTCGCGATGTCGAGCAGCGAGCGCAGCGTGAAACCGGTCCACGGCACGGCCATCGACCAGCCCTCCACGCAGCGGAAGCGATAGAGCCGCTCCTCGAGTTGCGTGCGGCGGATCAGCCCGTCGATGTCGAGTTCGAGCTGCTTCTCGACAAGGCCGTGAATCTTCACGGTCCAGGGCCGGGTTTTCTTCACCTCGGCCTGCTTCCAGATGTTCTTGGAGGTGCCGAACTCATAGTAGTTGTTGTACCCGGCGGCCACGACCTCGGGCGTCAGCGCCCGGTCGAGTTGGTAGGCGTCGTTGCGCTTGGCGGGATAAAGGTCGTCCGTCGGATCGGGGACGCGCGCGAGATTTGGCGTGCTGGCGCCGAACCACTGCGCCTCGGCCGGCTCGACGCCTGCGGCAAGCGCGCTGGCACCCACGCCCGCCATCAGCCCGGCCGCCATGAAACCCCGGCGGTTGACGAAGACATCTTCCGGTGTCGCATGTGCTTCGGGGATTTCCCAGCCGTGAATGCGCTTGATCAGCATGGTGCGGTCCTCGATCCTGTCGCCTTGATAAACATACGACGATTGCGCCTGTTTCGTTACGCGGCACGTTGCCAAATGTTGATCACGAAGCAGGGAGTTGGCTTCAACCCCGCTTGATGCGCGCAACCTCGCCAACGCCGCGCTCCACGCCCTCCCACGCGGCATTGGAGCGCGGCTCGTAAGTGTCGGCCGCGCCGAGCGCGATTCGGGTTGCATCGGCTGATTTCTTGTAGGTCTTCTGCGCCGGCAGCCCTGTCACGGCGCAACGCGCGGTCAGTTTCTCGACATGGTCCGCCATGGCCAGAAGCCGCGCCGACACATCGAAGGGCATGCCCCGCCAGTCGCAATCAAGCCCACCGCAGGTGACGGTGTGGCCGCCCACGAGAAGCGCGTGCACCGCTTCATGGAAGGCTCCATGAAAATGCGGCGCTTCCAGAAACTGCACCTCATCGACGAAGACATGCACCGGCCCCTGCACGCGGGCCGACGCCTCGGCCACGGCGGCGAAAAGGTCATGCTCGCTGGCGATCGGCAGCGCCGGATGCGCCACCCCGTCATGGGTGACAATGGCGCTGTCGCCAAAGCGCGTGTCCATCGCCGGCTTGACGATCACCACCGGCATCGCCTCCGAATCGAGCGCCGCGACGATCCGCCGGATCAGGGCGGAGGTTTTCCCGGCAAACATCGGGCCGGCAACAACAGTCAATGTGGCGATCATCAGGTCAGTCCGAAGTCTGGCGGCATGCGTTGCCAGCAAACAACCAGATTCGGGCCGGGACCGCGCGTCGAAAATCACGCTGTTCACACCAAACGCAGGCCCTTGTGAGCGCATGGGCCTTGGTCAGAACGCCACGCCGCGCTATGTCGATGGCAGACCGGCGAACAAACGCCGCAGCATGAGAAACGCGCGAGGACATCCATGATCAGCATCACCCGCCGCCATTCGCTCGGCCTCATCGGCGGCGCGCTTGCAGCCCCTGCCATCGCCCAGGGCGCGTGGTCGCCATCGAGGCCAATCACGATGGTTGTGCCGTATCCGGCTGGCGGACCGACCGATGCCATCGGCCGCATTGTGGCCAAGGAACTCGAGACGATCCTCAAGGTCGGCGTCCTGGTCGACAACCGCGCCGGCGCATCGGGCGCGATCGGCACCCGTTCGGTCGCGCGCGGCGAGGCCGATGGACACCTCATCATCTTCGGCAACAACCAGACGCACGGCTCGAACAGCTTCCTGCTGCGCGAGCCGGGATATGATCCGCAGAAGGATTTCGCCCCGCTGGCTGGCGTGGGCTCTTTCGAGCATGTCTTTGTCGTGCGCAAGGATCTGCCGGCTCAGAACATCCAGGAACTGGTCGCGCTGGCGAAGAAGGACCCCGGCAAGCTCAATTACGGCTCGACCGGCGTGGGCTCGGGCTCGCATCTGTTCACCGAGTTGTTCATGACGCGCACCCAGACCACGATGACCCATGTGCCCTTCCGCGGCGCGGCACCGCTGGTGCAGGAATTGCTGGGCGGACGTATCGACATCGCCAACTCGACCTTGCCCTCGGTGCTTGGCCAGCTTCAAAGCGGCGACCTGCGCGCCATCGCCATCGCCAGCCCGGCCCGCAACATGGCAGTGCCGAACGTGCCGACGCTGCGCGAGCAGGGCCTCCCCAATGCAGATGCCGATTCATGGGCGGCTTTCTTCGCGCCTGCCGGGACGCCTGCTCCGGCGCTTGCCCGGCTGTCGTCCGAAGTCGTCTCGATCCTCAACGCATCAGGGCCGCGCGAGGCGATCCTGCGCACCGGCTTCACCATGAACGTGCGGGATGCCGCTGCATTCCGGCCCTACCATGCGCAGGAAATCGGCGTGCTTCGGGACGTCATCGCCGCTGCGGGGATCAAGCCGGTCGAATGATGCTCGCAAGGCGCGGCGTCATTCTCGGATTGGCAGGGCTGGGCTTCGGCCCCGGCCTTGCCGCTGCCGCCACCGGCGGCGACCTCTGGAATGTGGTCGCGGCAGGCTCCAGTGCCGTTTTCGTCCGGCATGCCAACGCGCCCGGCACTGGCGATCCGCGCGGCTTCCGGCTCGATGACTGGGCGTCCCAGCGCAATCTCGACGAGACGGGCCGCGCGCAGGCGCGCGCCATGGGCGCCGCCTTCCGGCAGCGCGGCATCGTGCCGTCGCGCATCCTCACCAGCCAGTGGCGGCGCTGCTCGGAAACGGCGGAACTGATGGACCTCGGGCCCGTGACCGCCTCCCCGGAGGCGTTGAACTCGTTCTTCGAGAACCGCGGCCTCGAGGGCCAGTTTCGCCGCGAGATCGGCGTCCTGTTGGCCGAAGCGCCGCGCGGCGTCGGCCCGCTTCTCTGCATCACGCATCAGGTCAATGTCACGGCCGTGGCGGGCTTCGTGCCGCGCGTCGGCGAAGCGGCGGTTTTCAAGCTTGAGCAGGCGGGGCGATTCGTGCTGTCTGGCCGCCTGCAACTGGCATGAGGCCCGCCATGTCCGACATCATCAGCAGCATCGACGAGCTTGAAGCAATCTATGGCGAGATCGTCCCTGCGGCGAAGATCAAGGTGCTCGACCACATTTCCGAGCACTACGGCGCATTCATCGCAGCAGCCCCGTTCGTCATCCTGTCGACCAGCGGGCCGGAGGGGCTCGATTGCTCGCCTCGTGGTGATCCAAGAGGCTTCGTCCGCATCCATGACGCCAGAACGCTGATGATTCCGGACCGGCGTGGCAACAACCGGGTCGACTCCTTGCGCAACATCGTGCGGGACCCGCGCATCGCGCTCCTGTTCATGATTCCCGGCATTGGCGAGACCATGCGCGTCAACGGCACGGCCACTCTCTCCACCAATGCGGATTTGCGTGAGAGCTTCGCCATCGAGGGAAAGGCCCCAGCCTGCGTGATCGTCATCACCGTCAATGAAATCTACACCCAGTGCCAGAAGGCGCTGATCCGCTCGAAGCTGTGGGACCCGGCCAGCCGGATCGCACGCAGCGAACTGCCCACGGTTGGCGCCATGCTGTCTGCGATCACCAGCGGCGAGTTCGACGGCAAGGCCTACGATGACGCCTATCCCGAGCGCATGAAGAAGACGATCTATTGAGCTCAGCCACGCGAAGCATCCTTCAGCGGCCGGGCTTGCGGGACGGCTTCAGCGCGAAAACCTCTGGAGGAACGACCAGATCACATCGATGCCTTCGATGTCGCGGTTGCGAGGGCCAAGCAGGCGCTCAAGCAGCGGCGGCCCGCTGATCGACGGCACCTGGTGGCCGCCGCCCACGACGCGGTAGACCACGACATCCTGTCCTGCCGGGCATTGGGCTTCGGTCACGATGACACGCGAGCCGTCATTCGGGTTGCTGTCGGCCAGTTCCTGCGCCGGCTTTGACGCTCCGCAGCGGTTGGCGCGCCGCCAGAAGGCCGCCGTTGCCTCCGTGCCGAGATACTGTCCGGCAAGCGGCTGTTCCGGCACCAGCTTGTCGCTGGTTCCGTTCATCAGCAGCAGCGGCACGGGCCGCGATGGTTTGCAGCGTTGTGCATTTGCCTCCGGCAGGCTGGCGATCACCGCTGCGCCAGCAGCAAATCTCTCAGCCTGATCACAGAGCAGGCGCAGCGCCATCATGCCGCCGTTGCTGACACCCATCACATAGACTTTCCGGCGGTCGGCAATGCCCTCTTTCACCAGAGCGTCGATCAGGTCCATCAGGAACGCCACGTCGTTCAGTCCGGCCGGCGGCTTGCGGCCCCGAAATTGACTGTCGGGGCGGCCATCGGCCCAACCCCTGTTGAGGCCGTCCGGCAGCGCCAGCGCCATCCCGCCCGACGCGACAAGCTGTGGCCATGGTGCATGGCGCATGAGTTGCCCGCCCGTGCCGCCATTGCCATGCAGCGCGAGGATCAACGGTCGCGGACTGCCGCGCTGCGCTCCTGCGAGCAGGTAGCTGCGCTCGAAGCCGCCCGATTGCAGCGTGCGCTGTTCCTGAGCCTCGGCGGCAGCTATGCCGCCTTGAATCGAGGCCAAAGCCAGCAGAAGGCCAAGGACTGCACGGTGGAGCCTCAAACCACCAACCCTTTGACCGGGGCCAGTCCTGCTGTGCCCGGAAACACCTTTTCGGCCAGCACCGGGCCTGACACGCCGAACAGGTCGGTGAGCACGCCCTTGGTCACGGCGCGCAGATCGGTCGTGGGCTTCAGGTCGCGCTTCTCGTGCAGGTCTTCCAGCCTGAGGCCCGGCCAGTCGGCGATCACGCGCCCGCCACGCACCGCGCCGCCGACGAGGAAGGCGACCGTGCCGGTGCCATGATCGGTGCCGATCGTGCCGTTGACCTTCGCCGTGCGGCCAAACTCGGTGACGACCATCACCACCGTGTCTTTCCAGCGGTCCTTGAGGCCGGTTTCGAATGCTGCAAGCGCGCCGTCGAGCCCACGCAGCAACCCCGCCAGACGCCCTGTCGCGCCGCCTTCGTTGGCGTGGGTATCCCAGCCTTCGAAGGCCAGCGCCGCGACACGCGGCCCATCATCGGCGTTGACCAGTTTGGCAGCGCCCTCGGCAATCAGGCGCATGCCCTCGGCATTGTCCGGCCCGCCGCGCGCCTGCTGGCCTGCCATGCCTTCGCGCTTCAGGATCTTCTCGATGCCAACGCCCGAGGCGAAGGCCCTGGCGAGAACCGGGTCACGCTGTCCGTAAAGGTCCATCAGGCGCATCACCAGGTCATCGCCGGCCCGCGGCATCACCGGTGGAGCCCAGCCCACCACCGACGCATTGCCGCGCACGACCAGGGGCGGCACGATGCCGACGCCAAGCGCGCCCTTGCGCGAGATGCTCTCGCCGGCAGGCAGCGCGTCCAGCAAGCGGTTGAGCCAGCCGTCGCGGGTCTGCCCGGGCCCCGCCTGCCCGCTTTCCAGCACATCCTGTCCGTCGAAGTGCGAGCGCTGGCGATAGCCCGTGGCGACCGCATGCAGCACAGTCGCCTGATTGGCCTTGTAGAGCCGGGCCAGGTTCGGCATCGACGGGTGCAGATAGAAGAAGCCGTCGAGCGGCAACGCCGCGTTCTCGCCGTCCCTGGGGATGGCGATGCCCTCGCGCAGCCCCAGATAGTCCGGGTCCGCGAGCGGCGGGACTGCGGAAAGCCCGTCCATGGCGCCGCGCAGGATCACCACGACAAAGCGCGGATCGCGAGCGCCCGGTGCGGCATAGGCGTTTTTCGGCACGAAGGACCAGGCGAACAGCGCGCCCGCGGCCCCCAGCACGGCGCGCCGCGATGGCGTCATCGCCTCGCAGGCGTCATCGTCATGATCATGCGACATGGTTCTCACCTCCGCTGGAATTCGGGGGACATCAAGGCAAGCGCGACGGCCTGATAGCGGCTTTCGGCCCGCAGCACCGCCTGGTGCGTCTCGGTGGAGACGCCCGGGCCGAACACTTCGTCGAGCAGATCGCGCGGATCGATCGCATTTGCGGTCTGCCGCGCGATGGCAGCGGACACGTCGAGCCGTGTCTTGAGACCCTCGGGCGAGGCCCAGGCCGCAACCGTGTCGGGAAAGCCGTTCGGCCCGCCGGGGTTCCAGATCTGCTGGCCCATGGCGTTGAGCGGGCCAAGTATCTGGCCGATCTCAGGCTTGCGGCCGAGGGCGCGCGCCGAGGCCACCAGAAACTCCTGCGGCGTCCGCATCTTGGCCGGAGGCGCGCTCCAGGCTTCCGGCGATTCGAGCACCGCCCCTGACACGGCCTGAAGATCGCCGTCGGTCTCGCGGAAGACCTTGGCGAGGCGCGCCACCATCGAGGCCGGCGGCTCGTCGGCGACGAAATGCCGGGCCAGCTTGCGGGCAATGTGCTGCGCGGTCGAGGGATGGCCGGCAATGTCCGCCAGCGCCTGCGTGCCTTGCTCGAAGCCGCCTTCGGGATAGACCTTGCCGAGCAGCGTGATGGCGCCGGGCTCGTGCATGTTCGCGTTGAACCGGAAGGTTCCGGGCATGCCTTCATTGCCATTGTTCGGGGCCAGCGACCACCCGGTGATGATGCTGGCCAGCGCGGTCACATCGGTCTGGGTGTAGCCGCCCGCCACGCCGAGCGTATGCAGTTCGAGGATTTCACGACCCAGATTCTCGTTGAGGCCGCGCCCGCGCCGGTTTCCGGCCCTCGAATTGGTGCCGATAGATTGCTGGTTGTCGAGAAAATAGATCATCGCAGGGTGGGTTTCGACCGCCAGCAGCATGTCGGCGAAGCGCCCGTAGACATGCGGCCGGATGGCCTCGCGCTCCATCAGCCCTGCGAAGGTCCTGACGGGGTTGCCCTTGTTGACCGACACGGCGAAATGGTTCGACCAGAACGCCACAAGCCGCTCGGCATAGCCGCCGAGCGGTTCCAACATCGCATGGAAACGGGCCTGCACCTCTTCGCGGAAGATGCGCTGCGGCAGGGGCTGTTCGGCGCGCGGCGGTGAGGCGCTGCCGGGCGCTGGCGGGGCCGGGGCCGGATTCATGGCTGGCGGCGCAGCGCCCATCTGGCCCATTGCGCTTTGACCCATGGCGGCTTCCGGCGCGGCGGGCGCTGGCGTGGCCGATGCTGCGCGTTGCGAGGCTCGCGCCTCGCGCTGCATCCGTTCCATCTCCGCGAAATCGCGCAGGGCCGGAGCCGCCTCATTGATGCTCGCAAAGCTGAGCCCGCCCAGCGCCGCCATCTGCTTGCCCTCGACCTCGGCGCGGAAGAGGTCACGCACGCCGTCACCGATCCTGGCAAGATCACCCGGCCTCAGGCCGAGCCCGAAGCGCTGGATGGCCTTCAACGTCACTGCGGGATCGTTCGACATCACGTGTCCCCTCATGTCTGTGGCCAGTCATAGGTGGTCCGCGCTTACTGAACCGTTGGTGAATGATGACAAACCGGACAGGTTCGCCAAAACGAAACGGCCGCCAGCCCTCGATGAGGCTGGCGGCCGTCGTTGCCCGGGACGGGAGCGGCGCCGCCTTACATTGCCGGCAGAACCGCGATGTCGCGCACGTTGCCCTTGAGGCCGGTCACCGCGCCGACCGGCTTGGCCTGGCCATTGCCGACATCGACCATGCTGAGCATGCCATCGCTGAGCAGCCAGCCGGTATTGCCGCCCCTGCCATCCGTCTCGATGTTGAAGGCGATCGATGTCGGCTTCTTGCCGATGGCGCCGAGGGTCGACAGCACGCCGTCATTGGGCGGGGCCTGTTTGACGTAGGCGCCGAGATTGGCGTCGATCTCGTACAGCGCCGTTTCCTTGGCGCCCTTGAACTTGTTGGAGTAGGCGCCCGCCAGAATGAACGGCGTCGCGCTCTTGTTGGCGTCGCTCTCGGCAAACTTCAGGCGGCCATCGACCGTGGTCTTGCCGTCATCGACATTGATGCGCAGGTTGATGCCGTCCGCGCCGACCACGCGCAACCGGTCCGCCACGGGGTTGAAGTCGACGGTGAGCGCGACGTTGGCAGGAAGCATCTGGTCGAGCTTCGATTTCATCGTCGCCTGGCCCGACTTCATGTCGATGGTGACGATCTGACCATCGCGCTGCAGGCCATAGAGCATGCCGTCGGCCGGGCGGAAGTCGATGCCGGCCAGCGGCGCCGTCAGGCCCTTGACCATCATGGTCGCCGTGACCTTGCGGCTCTTCGAGTCGAACATCTGCAGGGTCTGGTCTTCCGACAGCGAAACGAAGCTTCCAGCCTGTGCGGCGGAGGACAGCAGCGCGGCTGCAAGGGCTGCAGTGAGCAGCGGCGTGCGGGTGGTGGACATGCGGGTCATGACGGGCTCCTTTGATGCGGTGTCAGGGCTGAATGGCTGCGGCCTCATTCTCCGGCCACATGGCGGTTACCCGCCAGCCGGGCCAGCGGACGCGCCCATCGCCTCAAAAAAACCTGATGCGGTCGCGGCGCGCGAACTGCATCCGTTCGCCCCCTCGCCGGGTAGACGCTCGTCACCGGCGCGGCATCGCATTGTCGTCGCCTCCGGTCCGCCATAAGAAAGGGAGGCAACGGAGAAGCCCATGGCAGTCGATCTCGAACAGGCGCTGGCGCGCTGCGCCGCCGGCGACAAGACGGCGCTGAACGGCATCTACGCCGCGGAAGGGCCGCGCATGCTCGGCGTCGCCTTGCGAATCCTCAAGCGCCGCTCGTTGGCGGAAGACGCCGTGCAGGACGCCTTCGTGCTGATCTGGCGCAATGCCGGCAAGTTCGATCCCGCCAAGGGCGCCGGCACAACCTGGATCTACACCATTCTGCGCAATCGCTCGCTGACCATCCTGCGCGATGAAGGCCGCGCCGAACCGACCGAGATGCCGCTCGGCGAGGAAGTCGTTGACGAGGGCGAGACGCCCGAGGACACCATCGCCCGCCTGTCCGACGCCGAGGCCCTGAAGCACTGCCTCGAGAAGCTCGAACCCAAGCGCCGCATGGCGATCGCGCTGACCTACGTGCACGGCCTCAGCCATGGCGAACTCGCGGGCAAACTCGGCATTCCGCTCGGCACCATCAAATCCTGGTTGCGCCGCAGCCTTCTGACCCTCCGGGAGTGCCTGCAATGAGCCCGCCGCTGACCCCCGAACATCAGGCGATCGCCGCCGAGTACGCACTCGGCCTGTTGGGCGCATCCGAAGCGGAGCGCGCCGCCGAGCGGGCCGCGACCAACCCCGAATTCGCCAATGAGGTCGAGCGCTGGCGCAGGCATTTTTCCGGTTTTGACAGGACGACACCGATGGCCACACTGCCGCCAGACCTGTGGAGCCGCATCGAGGCGAAGCTGGACAATGACCCGAGGACCATCGCCGAACCGTCGCTCGAAACCTCCCGCGCCGCCGAATTGCGCGAGCGTGGCCGGTTGCCGATCAGCAGCGGCGAAGCTGCCGCCGATTCCCGCCGCCGCCTGTTCGGCTGGGTCTGGAACAATCTCAATTTCTGGCGCATCGGCGGGCTGGCCGCCGCAGCCGCCGCAGTGGTCATCACCATGGGGCTTGGCTCGCAGCTTCAGCAGGCCCGTTCAGCCCCGGTGCTGGTCGCGATCCTGCAGACGCCTGACAACCAGACTGCGGCCATCGTCAACGCCTTCGCCGATGGCCGCACGGAACTTGTGCCGCTGACCACCTTCACCGTGCCGGCCGGCAAGGTGCTCGAAGTCTGGACCCTGTGGGACCGCCAGGTCGGCCCGCGCTCGGTCGGCCTGCTGGCGGCGATGTCGTCATCACGGCTGAAACTCGACAACCTGCCGCTCGGCGCCAACCAGCTCTTCGAGATCACGCTCGAACCGGCGGGCGGCTCACCCATCGGCCGCCCCACCGGCCCGATCCTGGCCATCGGGCGCACGGCGCAGCGGATTTGAGAAAACACCCCCCGTCGCCATTCCGGGGCCGCGCAGCGGAGCCCGGAACCCGTAGGCGACTATGATTTGGGGTGTCCTCGAAGGTCCGTCACGCGGCACGGTCGAGCTTGATGGGTTCCGGGCTCTGCCTGCGGCAGCCCCGGAATGACGAACAGCGCAGCCTACACCACCACCGTCACCTGCTTCGCCGCCCGCGTCAGCGCGGTGTAGAGCCAGCGCTGGCGGTGCTCGCGGAAGGCGTAGGACTCGTCGAACAGGTAGACATTGTCCCACTGCGAGCCCTGCGCCTTGTGCACGGTCAGCGCGTAGCCATAGTCGAACTCGTCGCCATGGCGGCGCAGTTCATAGGGCAGCGTCTCTTCCGTGCCGTCGAAATAGTTGGGAAACACGGAGACCTTCACGGGCTTCGCCGAAAGGTCTTCCTCCGGCGTGATGCGCATTGTCACGAGTTGCGATTTCGAGGCGCGCATTTCGGCCACTGTCCAAAGCCCGCCGTTGAGCAGGCCCTTCTTGCGGTCATTGCGCAGGCAGACCAGCTTGTCGCCCGCCACCGGGAGCTTCGAGGTGCGGCCCAGCAGCTCGCGCAGGCGGCCATTGTAGAGCCGCCGCGTCTTGTTGAGCCCGACCAGAACCTGATCGGCTTCCAGCACAGCCTCGCGCTCGACGTCCGTGCGGCGGATGACCCGACTGAGGCCGTAGTCACCGACATCGAGCCGCCCGCCCTCGCGCACGATCATCGCCAGATGCACGATCGGATCGTCGGCTTCCTGCCGGTGGATGTCGGTCAGCATCGCGTCGGGCTCGGCCTCGGTGAAGAAGCCGCCACCCTTGACAGGCGGCAACTGCGCCGGGTCGCCCAGCACCAGCACCGGCACGCCGAACGACAGCAGGTCCCGCCCCAGTTCCTCGTCCACCATCGAGCATTCGTCGATGACGATCAGCTTGGCCTTCGAGGCCGCGCCCTCGGGGTTGAGCACGAACGTCGGCGCTTCCTCGTTCTCGCCGCGCGAACGGTAGATCAGCGAGTGGATCGTGCCCGCACCTTCGCAGCCCTTCGAGCGCAGCACCAGCGCCGCCTTGCCGGTGAACGCCGCATAACTCACCTTGCCATCGACGGCGTCCGCCATGTGCCGTGCGATCGTGGTCTTGCCCGTGCCGGCATAGCCGAACAGACGGAACACCTGCGGCACGCCACCCTCGCCCGGACGTGATTTCAGCCAGCGCGCCACGGCGCCGAGCGCGGCATCCTGTTGGGGTGAGAAGTTTGCCATGCCCGCTGGTAGCAGATTCGGAGGCCGGTGCGACCTTCCGCCGGCAGCCAATGCGTTGACCCGCCGCGTGCCAGCCGGTAACTCCACACCATGGCCGCCATCGCCCGCCCCTGCCGCATCACGCGCCTTCTGGCGCTAGCGGCGCTCGCCTATCTGCTGGCGCTGAACGGGCTGCTCGGCAGCATCGCTGCGGGCGCGCACGTGGCCGAGGCCCGCATGGCGGCCCAACTCGGCGTGATCTGCACCATCCACGGGATCGACAACGATGCCGCGGGCCAATCTGACGATCCGACGCCCGGCAAGCTCGCCTGCATCGAGCACTGCGTCATCTCTGTCGCCAGTGCCATGCCTGCGCTCGCATCGGCCGGAACGGTGGTTGATGAACCAGCGCCGCAAGCGACGGCGGCCAGCCTGCCGACGCCGGACGCAGGACGCCGGATTGCACCCGTTTCCGGCCCACCACAACCGCGAGGTCCGCCCGCGCTGATCTGAGCAGACCCATCACCCGTCTCATCAGATTGCGAGGATCGCACCATGTTTCGTTTTCCCGCCGCCGTTGTCGCGGCTTTTTCACTCGTGCTCAGCCCTGCCCATGCCTGCGAGGAGCATGATCGGCTTGGCGCAAGCGTCATCACGGCCCAGCACAACCACAGCGCAGCCAACTCATCGGTCAAGGTCGGCACGCTTGTCATCGACGCGCCATGGACCCGCGCCACGCCGGCCGGCGCCAAGGTCGCGGGCGGCTACATGAGCATCACCAACACCGGCACGGCTCCTGACCGGCTGATCGGCGGCTCTTTTCCGCTGGCTGGCCGCTTCGAGGTGCACGAGATGGCCGTCAACAACGGCATCATGACCATGCGCGAACTCGGCAGGGGTCTTGAGATCGGGCCGGGACAAAAGGTGGAACTGAAACCCGGCGGCCTGCACGTCATGTTCATGGACCTCAAGTCCCAGGTCCGCGAAGGCCAGCCGGTCAAGGGCACGCTCGTGTTCGAGAAAGCCGGCACCGTCGAGGTCGACTACCGCGTTGCGCCAATCGGCGCGCGCGCTCCAGGTGCGCACGCGCATTGATGTTCCATGTCAGGTCATCCCGGGCTTGATCCAGGATCGCACCGGGCTCCACCTCTGAAGATCAGGTGTGGTTCCCAGAGTGATCCCGGCTCGAAGGCCGGGATGACTGTGTTGGAAAAACCGCGCAGTTGCATCCATCATTCAGGGTGACCGCACCCATCACCGCGTTGCGCTTGCCGCAGCGCTTTCAGGCGACTACACGGTTTCGGCACACCGCAACCGGAGCCCGACCCCATGGCCTTTCTTGCCGACTGCCTCAACCGCGTGAAGCCTTCCGCGACCATCGTCATCACGCAGAAGGCGCGCGACCTGAAAGCGGCGGGCCGCGACGTGATTTCGCTTTCTGTGGGCGAACCGGATTTCGACACGCCGGACAACATCAAGAACGCCGCCATCGACGCGATCCGCCGCGGCGAGACCAAGTACACGCCCGTCTCCGGCATTCAGCCGCTGCGCGAGGCAGTGGCGAAGAAGTTCAAGCGCGAAAACAATCTCGACTACAAGGCTTCGCAGACGATCGTCTCCACGGGGGGCAAGCATGTCATCTACAACGCGCTGCTCGCCACGCTGAACGTTGGCGATGAAGTCATCTGCGTCGCGCCCTACTGGGTGAGCTATCCCGAGATGGTGGCGCTGTGCGGCGGAACGCCCGTGTTCGTGGAAGCGAAGCAGGCCACCAACTTCAAGCTCCAGCCCGCCGACCTTGACCGCGCCATCACGCCGAGGACCAAGTGGGTGATCCTCAACTCGCCGTCCAATCCGTCAGGAGCGGCCTACACCTGGGCCGAGATGAAGGCGCTGACGGAGGTGTTCATGAAGCACCCGCATGTCTGGATCCTCACCGACGACATGTATGAGCATCTGACCTATGGCGACTTCAAGTTCTGCACGCCCGCCGAGGTCGAGCCGAACCTGTATGAGCGCACGCTGACCATGAACGGCGTCTCGAAGGCCTATGCCATGACCGGCTGGCGCATCGGCTATGCGGCCGGCCCGCAGCACCTGATCAACGCCATGGACATGGTGCAGGGCCAGCAGACCTCCGGCACCAGCGCCATCAGCCAGTGGGCCGCCGTCGAGGCGCTGGATGGCACGCAGGAGCACCTGCCGGTGTTCCGCGCCGCCTTCGAGCGCCGCCGCGATCTCGTCGTCTCGATGCTCAACCAGACCAAGGGCCTCAAGTGCCCGGTGCCGGAAGGCGCGTTCTATGTCTATCCAAGCGTGGCTGAACTGATCGGCAAGAAGACGCCTGAAGGGAGGGTCATCAACACCGACGATGATTTCGTGCAGGCGCTGCTGGAAACCGAAGCCGTCGCCGCGGTCCACGGCTCATCATTCGGCTTGGGCCCCAACTTCCGCATCTCCTACGCGACCTCGGACGCGAAGCTCGAAGACGCCTGCCAGCGGATTCAGCGGTTCTGTTCGAGCCTGAGGTAGTCTGCATCTCCCTTCGTCATTCCGGGGCGGCAAAGCCGAGCCCGGAGTGACGCAGATGGCCCTCACCCCAGATGCTTCCTGAAGAATGCCAGCGTGCGTGACAGCGCCAGGTCCGCCGCCGCCTGGTTGAAGCGCGCGGCGTTGGTGTCGTTGTTGAAGGCGTGCTGCGCGCCGTCGTAGATGTGGATCTCCACATCCTTCTTCGCAGCCTCGAGCGCCGTCCTGTAGGCCGGAATTCCAGCGTTGATGCGCTCGTCGATGCCGGCATATTGCAGCAGCAGCGGCGTCTGGATGCGCGCGGCCTGATCGGCGGGAACCTGCGAGCCGTAATAGGCGACGCCGGCGCCAAGCCCTGGCGGGTTGAGCACAGCGATGCGGTTGACCATGCCGCCGCCCCAGCAATACCCTACCGTGCCGACCTTGCCGTTGCATTCCGGATGCCGGGCGAGCGCGGCGACCCCGGCCGCAAGGCGCGCGGCGGCGCGGTCCGGCGGCACCGTGCCGATCAGGTCGCGCGCCTTGTCCTCATCGGCGGGCGTGCCGCCCTCGGGCGTCAACGCATCGATGCCGTAGGCCAGGAATCCTTCCAGCGCGAAACGACGCGTCACGTCGCGGATATGCGGATTGAGGCCGCGGTTCTCGTGGATCACCACCACGCCGGGCCGCTTGCCGCCGGCCACGGGCCGGGCCAGAAGGCCCTGCATCATCGCATCGCCGATTTCGTATTGCAGCGTCTCGATCTTCAGGCGCGGATCGTTCTCGGGCACGATTTGTGCGGCAGCGTAGTTGTTCTGCAAAAGCGGCAGGATGGCAGTCGCGGCAGCAGCGCCACCGGCGATGCCGGTCAGCTTCTCCATGAACTCGCGGCGCGACAGTGCCCCATGGGTGAAGCGATCATAAAGGTCGATGATATCCTGGCTGATGGGCGGCATGGCATTCTGCTCCGGTTGCGGAGCCAAGTTAGACCTCACCTGTCTGCGCGCAACACAAGATTGCGTCAGCCTGCCCTGTCCAGAAACAAAAACGCCGCCCTTGGGGGCGGCGTCTGGTCGAGGGGCGAGAGCCGCTCAGGCCTTGGCATCCTTGCGGGGCTCGACGCGCTCCGCGATGCGGGCCGACTTGCCGCGGCGATCGCGCAGGTAATAGAGCTTGGCGCGGCGCACCTTGCCCTTGCGGATCACCTTGATCGAGTCGATCGATGGCGAATACAGCGGGAACACACGTTCCACGCCTTCGCCGTAGGAAATCTTGCGGACGGTGAAGAACTGGTCGAAGCCGCCACCGTTGCGGGCGATGCAGACGCCTTCATAGGCCTGGACGCGGCTGCGCTCGCCTTCCTTGACCTTGACGTTGACCTGCACCGTGTCGCCGGGCTGGAATTCAGGAATGGTCTTGCCTTCGCTTAGCTTGGCGACCTGCTCCTTGTTGAGCTGTTCGATGATGTTCATGTCGATCTCCAGATTTCGCGCTTGTGCGCGGGCGTTTCGAGAACGCTGTTTTCAGTTGAGTGCCGGGCGTTACAGCATCGGGCCGGATTTGTCGAGGGCGCGCGATGTCATTCCGGAGAGGCCCTGAAACCATTGCAGCAAACGCCACAATCCTCATCCTGAACCCGTCGAAGGATGAACTCCAGAGATGCATCAGATGGAACTCCTCCTTCGACGGGCTCAGGATGAGGATGGCAGGTCTGTAGTGGCTTTTCGCCGGCTGCCCGGATCTGCACCGCCATCAACCAGCGGGCCTGACCCGCAAAATCCGCCCGCTGGCGTTGTCGGTGAGCAGATAGATGAACCCGTCGGGCCCCTGCCGGACATCGCGGATGCGCTCGTTCAGCCCCTGCAGAAGCCTTTCCTCCCCGGTGATCTTGGTCCCATCGAGCGTCAGCCTGACCAGCATCTGCCCGGCCAGCGCCCCTGTGAACAGGCTGCCTTTCCAGCCGCGAAAACGCTCGCCCGTATAGAAAGCGGCTCCCGACGGCGCGATCGACGGATCCCAGAAGTGGGCCGGTTGCTCGAGGCCCGGCTTCGCCTGGCCTTCGCCGATCCTACGGCCGGAATAATCGATGCCATAGGTGATCACCGGCCAGCCATAGTTCAGGCCCTTGCGCACGATGTTGACCTCATCGCCGCCGCGCGCGCCGTGCTCGATCGTCCACAGCACGCCCGTCTCCGGATGCAGAGCCGCGCCTTGCGCATTGCGATGGCCGGTCGACCAGATTTCAGCGCGCTTGCCCGCCTCGCCCGCAAAGGGATTGTCAGTCGGCGCCGTGCCGTCGGGCCTGATGCGGATCACCTTGCCGATGTGTCCGGCAGGGTCTTGCGCGCTCATTTCCATGTTGCCGCGGTCGCCGGTGGTGACGAACAGGTTGCCGTCGCGTCCGAACACCAATCGCGAGCCGAAGTGCCGGCCCGTGTTGCCGGCGGGCTGCTGCGAGAAGATGGTCTGGGCGCCGACCAGGGCGGTGTCGGCGGCGTTCAGTTGCGCGCGCGTCACGGCCGTGGCCGCGCCGCCGTTGTCGCGCGGCTCGGCATAGCTGATGTAGATCATCCGATTTTCGCGGAAGTTCGGATCGAGCGCCACGTCGAGCAACCCGCCCTGCCCGCGTGCGGCGATGCGCGGAAGTCCGCCGAGAGGCGCGCCGAGCTTGCCGTCGCCAGACACGATCCTGAGCCGCCCGGCACGCTCGCTGACGAGCATGCGGCCATCGGGCAGGAAGGCCAGGCCCCATGGGTTCTCGAGCCCGGCGGCAACCGTCTCGACCAGCAGCGGCCCTGCGGACGAGGTCGCCCGCACGGGCTGCGGCGCCTGCGCCAATCCAGGACCTGCCACGCAGATTGCCGACAGCAGGGCGGCCATCCGCATGGCCTCGCGCCTTTTCATCATGTCCGTCTCCTCGTCATGCCCACGATCGAACATGCCCGTCAGCGGTCGCCGCAATCCAGTGCGCCATGCGCCGCTGGCAGGATCGTGATCAGGCTTCGTCAGCCTTGGCCTGGGCTTCTGGACCGATGTGGGGAACGCCGCGCGCCGCCGCAAGGCGCATCTGGCGGTGCCGCTCGCGGGCGGAGGCGCGCCGTTCCGGCGTCATCCCGCCGGCGCAATGGCGGCACGCGACCCCCTCCTCATGGGCGGGGTCGCGGCAATCATCTGCGCTGAGCGGTTGGCGGCAGCCATGGCACAGCGTGTAGCGCCCATCCGGCGCCATGCCGTGCCGCACCGCCACCCGTTCGTCGAACACGAAGCACCCGCCCTGCCAGCGGCTTTCGCTTTGCGGCACGTCTTCGAGATAGCGCAGGATGCCGCCCTTCAGGTGGTGGACCTCGGCAAAGCCTTCCTGCAGCATGAAGGCGCTGGCCTTCTCGCAGCGGATGCCGCCAGTGCAGAACATCGCGATCCTGCGGCCCTTTGCGTCGCCAAGTTCCGCGCGGACATACGCCGGAAAATCGCGGAAAGATGCCGTCCCGGGATCGATTGCGCCCTCAAAAGTGCCGATCCGGTGCTCATAGTCGTTGCGCACGTCGATCAGCACGACATCCGGGTCACTGATCAGCGCGTTCCAGTCCTTTGCCTCGACGTAGGTGCCGACCGCCTTGAGCGGATCGACGGCATCGTCGCCGATGGTGACGATCTCGCGCTTGAGCTTGACCTTCATGCGCAGGAATGGAGACTGTTCGGCCTGCGAGAACTTGATGTCCAGTTCCGCAAGGCCCGTGATCGCGCGGATGGCCGCGATGGCGCGCGCCAGACCAGCTTCAGGCCCGGCGATGGTGCCGTTGATGCCCTCCGGCGCAACCAGCAGCGTGCCCCTGACGTCCTCCGCCTCGCACGCGGCCTGAAGCGGCGCGACGAGCCCCGGCGGGTCGGCAAAACGCGCGAAGCGATAGAGGGCGGCGATATGGACGCTCATGGCGCGTCAATAACGGATGCCCGTCGCATGCAGCAAGCGCCGAACGCACATCCGGAGTGCGCATCCCGGTGGATCAGAAGCAGCGGGCGTTGATATATCGACCGCATGAACCGGAGCGCCACATGATTCCCGCCCTCACCAACGCCCAGATCGAGTTGGTTGGCTACGTTGCCGCGTGCTTCACCACGCTGTGCTGGCTGCCGCAGGCGATCCGCACCATCCGCACCAAGGACACAGCGGCGATCTCACTGGTCACCCAGTGCTTTTTCGCGCTCGGCATCTCGCTGTGGCTGATCTACGGCCTCGCGCTGCAAAGCTGGCCGGTGATCCTGTCGAACGTCGTCACCTTGCCGCTGGTGTTGACGGTGCTGACGATGAAGCTGCGTTACGGTTGAACCATCAGGGGTTCGCCACCGGCAATGCCGCGCGCAGGAGCCGGATCCACCCGGCGAGCCTTGCCTTGTTGGCCCCGAAGTCCGAGCGTCCGATCTGGCTGCGCGAATACAGCGCAAGCGTCGAGCGCCCGCCGCCCAGTTCGATGAAGCGCACGTTGACCGTGTCCGGAAAGCGCATCAGCCGCGTGCGCGCCAGATAGCGGTCCTGCTCGGGTGCGCCGCCACTGGCGAGCGCGAAGACATCCGGATCGTCGGCTTCGATCGCCCGCACCGCGTCCCGCAGGCGAGCAGCCGGAACGAGAAACACCGGCGCCACGCCATCGGTCCGGGTCGCGCCGCAAAGGTCCGGCGGGCAGATCAACGCATCGTTGCCGGTCGGACTGCGGATGATGGCGGCAAAATCCACCGGGCCGAGATCGGCCGGACCTGCGAGCCGCTGCCACAGGGAGGCAATCCCGAAGGTCGAATCGCCGCGCCAGACGGCGATCACGAACACCAGCGCCGCCGCCAGGCAGAGCGTGCCGAACACCAGGAAAGCATTGCGCACGTTGGCGCCTCGTCGTTCTGCGGCAGGGCCGCGTGAAGTTTACGCTTGAAGTCTGCACCTCAGGTTTGCGCTTGGCCAAACAAGCGATACGCTCCCGTGCAAACTCCCGCAACCGTGCCAGGATCCCATGCCCACGCTCTCGATGCCGCATCTGGCGCCTATCGCGCTTTTGCTCGCCTCCAACATCTTCATGACGTTCGCCTGGTATGGCCACCTCAAGTTCAAGACGGCTTCGCTTGCGCTGGTTGTGCTGATCTCGTGGCTGATCGCCTTGCCCGAATACATGCTGGCCGTGCCGGCCAACCGGCTCGGGCATGCGGTCTATTCGGCGGCGGAACTCAAGACGATGCAGGAGGTGATCACGCTGACCGTGTTTGCATTCTTCTCGTATTTCTACCTGAAGGAGCCGCTCGGCTGGAATCATCTTCTTGGATTCAGCCTGATTGCCGCTGGCGCTTTCTGCGTGTTTCAGGGCAAGTGACGTCCAGCCTGCCCGGCGTCGCCCACCTTCCCGGCGCCCCCCGCTTTCCTCCAACCCAAGGCCAATGCCGTGTCTGATTTCGTCTCCGGCCATCCGGCCACGGACCGCTACCTGCGCGAGGGCTACACCTCCGTGCGCGGCATGTCCTCGCGCTTCGCCGCAGCCATCAGCGCCTGGTGCCTGATCCATCAGGCCAGCCTCGGCATCAAGGGACACTTCGCCGAGATCGGCACATTCCAGGGCCGCTACTTCATCGCACAGGCCCTCGCGCTGGAACCGGGCGAGCGCGCGCTCGGCATCGACCTGTTCGATTGGCCCAGCGCCGCGACCCTCGACATCTTCACCGAGAACTGCCGAAAGTGGGGCGTCGGCGATGACCGCCTGGTGGTCTGGAAGGCGGACTCGACCGCGATGAGCGCCGAGGCGCTGGGGCAGCGCCTAGAGCTCGACGATACCCACAGGTATGTGCGATTCTTCCACATCGATGGCGACCACTCGCCCGAACCGCTGCTGCGCGACCTCGAACTGGCGCGCGCCGTGCTGCATCCCAAGGGCCTGATCTGCCTCGATGACATGTTGCATCCGGGCTACCCTTTCCTGGTCACGACCGTCGAGACCTGGCTGCGCGCCAACCCGCACATGCGCCTGATGTGCGTGCTGGACCGTGAGGACATCGTGGCCGCGCCGAAGTTCCTGATCTGCCACGTCGATGCCGTCCCGCTCTACGAGAACGACCTGATGCGGCATTTCAAGCCGTTTCACTTCGTGCTCGGCGGCGACGCGCTCGGCCACTTCTGCGTGGTGCTGACACCGCATCCGCGCATTGCGGACGTCGATTGAGCTTGGCCATTGACAGCCGGGACAGGCGTGTTCCACGCTCTGGCTCTGCTGCATTGACAGCATGACCTGGGGGGGGGTCCTGATGATATCGACGATGACCGCTGCGCGGATCGGCGCGGCATGCCTCATAGGCGCCGTGGCCAGCCTGTCACTGACCGAAAAGGCAACGGCTCAGGCCTCGAACACTGCGCCTGCGCAGGCCTTCACCGATCTGGTGTTCTGCAACAACACCGGCTCCAAGGTCTACATTGCGCTTGTCTACTATGAGACCCGCACCCAGAAATGGATGCTCACCGCCTGGTTTCCGCGAAATCCCGGCGAGTGCAAGTCTGGCGGCAGGTTCCGCTCGGGCCTGACCTACTACTATGCCCACAATGAAGGCCGCACGGTGCATTGGCCGGCGGCGGCCAAGGTCAACAAGACCTTCTGCGTGCCACCCACCCGCATCGAGCGCGTCCAGCTTGGCGGCGCCTGCGCCAGCGGCGAGCGCAATGTCGGCTTCCACGGCATCAATGCCACGGGCGCAAGCTACAAGTTCACCCTTAACCGCTAGATCACGCCGAGTTTTGACGGAATCGGCAGAACTCGGACAACGTGATCGACAACAACAACCAAGAGCATGCCTTCTGCGAAAAGCCGTTGCCGCTTTTTCGCGGCATGCTCAACGGCGCGCGAGCCACACCCTTGCTGCGGCAATTGCCATTGAACCCGTGATTTAGCTGGTTTACACCCGGTGCAGCGGCCCGCCAGCAGAAGCGGCCCAGTTGAATTCGGGAGGGTTTGAAATGAACGTGCAGACCGGCACGCGGCCGTGGCTGTCGCATTACCCGTCAAAGGTTCCGGCTGACATCGACATGAGCGCAGTCACGTCGATCAGTTCGCTGATCGACGACGCCGTGTCTGTCTATGGCAACCGCCCTGCCTTCGAGAGTTTCGGCAAGGCCATCAGCTTCACCGAACTTGGCCGCGCCGCCAATGCGTTTGCCGCGACCTTGCAGGCCAGGGGCCTCAAGAAGGGCGACCGCGTCGCGATCATGCTGCCCAACATCCTCGCCTATCCCGTCGCGCTCTGCGGCGTGCTGATCGGCGGCTTCACGGTGGTCAACGTCAATCCGCTCTACACCGAGCGGGAACTGACGCACCAGATCAACGATTCAGGCGCGCGCGCCATCGTCGTGATCGAGAATTTCGCCCATGTGCTCCAGCAGTCGCTGGCGCATGTGCATCTCGATGCGATCTTCGTGGCGACGCCCGGCGACATGATGGGCCTCAAGGGCCACATCGTGAACTTCGTCTCGCGCAAGGTGAAGAAGGCCGTCAAGCCCTTCTCCCTGCCCACCGCCCTGCCCTTCGCCGGCGCCGTCACAGGCACGGCAAGGCCCCAGGGCGTCTCCGTGACGCCCGATGACATTGCTTTCCTGCAATACACCGGCGGCACCACCGGCGTCGCCAAGGGCGCCACGCTGACGCACCGCAATGTCCACGCCAATGTGCTGCAATGCCAGGCCTGGCTCGACTGGTCCTTCGACCGGCCGGGCGATCCGCCGAACTACCAGCATGTCATGGTCACGGCGCTGCCGCTTTACCACATCCTCGCGCTGACCTGCTGCTGCCTCTACATGATGCGCGTCGGGGCAAAATGCCTGCTGATCGCCAACCCGCGTGACATTGAGGGCTTCATAAAGACGCTGAAAAGCACGCGCTTCACCATGATGTCGGGCGTCAACACGCTCTACAACGCGCTGCTCAACCACGCCGATTTCAAGTCGGTCAGCTTTGCCGACATGCGCTTTGCCGTGTCCGGCGGCATGGCCACCCAGGCCGCCGTCGCCAAGCGCTGGAAAGAGGTGACCGGCATCCCGATCGTCGAAGGCTACGGCCTCTCCGAAACGTCGCCCGTGGCCTGCTGCAATCGGCCGGACATCTCGGAATTCACCGGCACGATCGGCTATCCGGTCCCGTCAACGGATGTCTCGATCCGCGGGCTTGATGGCAACCCCGTGCCGGATGGCGAGCCCGGCGAAATCTGCATCAAGGGCCCGCAGGTGATGAAGGGCTACTGGAACCGCGACGACGAGACCGCCAAGGTGATGACCGCGGACGGCTTCTTCCGTTCCGGCGACATCGGCATCTTCAACACCGACGGCACCCTGAAGATCGTCGACCGCATGAAGGACATGGTGCTGGTCTCCGGCTTCAACGTCTATCCCAACGAGATCGAGGATGTGCTGGCCGGCAACCCGAAAGTTCTCGAATCCGCCGTGATCGGCCTGCCGGACAATGCCTCGGGCGAAGCTGTCGCGGCCTACATCGTGCTGAAGCCCGGCCAGACCGCGACACCGGAGGAAATCCGCAGCTTCTGCAAGGACAACATGACCGGCTACAAGGTGCCGAAGCATGTCACGTTCCGGACCGAGTTGCCGAAGACGACCGTCGGCAAGGTCCTGCGCCGCGCGCTCCGCGACGAAGAGTTGAAGAAGGGCTGATCAGCCCGCGATCAGCCGCTTGCCGTCATGACTTGCCATGCGGACATCCATCAACCGGCCCGGCTCCACGCCGTCCGGGAAATGAACCTGCGCGAAGCCTTCCGTGCGGCCTGAATTGCCGCGCTCGGTCAGCACGCGAAGCGTTTGCCCGACCTGCGCTGCAAGATGCTGCCCCAGCGCCCGCGCGCCGGCATGGCGCAACCTCGTGGCACGCTCACTGATGATGTGCCCGGACAATTGCGGCATGCGCGCCGCCGGCGTGCCCTGGCGGGCCGAATAGGGGAACACGTGCACGTGGGCGAACCCGCAGGCCGCCACGATGTCGAGCGAACGGGCGAACATCGTCTCGTCCTCGGTCGGGAACCCGGCGATGAGGTCCGCGCCGAACACCATGTCGGGCCGGAGAGCCCGCATTTCGGCGCAGAAACGGATGGCGTCCTCGCGTGAATGCCGCCGCTTCATGCGCTTGAGGATCAGGTCATCGCCGGACTGCACGGACAGGTGCAGGTGAGGCATCAGCCGCTTTTCACTGGCGATGGCCTCGCGCAGCGCTTCGTCGACCTCCACGGCATCGATCGATGACAATCTCAGCCGCGGCACATCGGGCACATGCCGCAGGATGGCCTGCACGAGGTCGCCGAGCGTCGGCGCGCCGGGCAGATCATGGCCATAGCTGGTCACGTCGACGCCGGTCAGCACGACCTCTTGCGCGCCCTGCCCGCCCAGCCGCTTCACCTGCTCGACCACGCTGCCCATCGGGGCGGAGCGCGAATTGCCGCGGCCGTAGGGGATCACGCAGAACGTGCAGCGATGATCGCAGCCGTTCTGCACCTGCACGAAAGCGCGGGTGCGCCTCTCAAAGGCGTCGAGCATGTGCGGGGCCGTCTGGCGCACGGTCATGATGTCCGCGACCCTGACCTTCTCGCTGGCTGCGATCCCGAATTCCGCAGCGGCAAAGCTGTTTGATGCAGCCAGCCCGCTCCATGTTTCGGCGCGCAGTTTCTCATCATTGCCGAGCACCAGCGTGACCTCGGCCATCGCGGCAAAGCTTTCTGGGTCGACCTGTGCCGCGCAGCCGGTGACGACGATCGGCGCATCGGGGCACTCGCGCCGCAGCCGCCTGATCGACTGCCGCGCCTGTCGCGTCGCTTCGGCGGTCACGGCGCAGGTGTTGACCACGATCAGTTGCTGGTGGCCCGCCGCCTCCGCCTGCCGCCTGATCGCCTCGCTTTCCGAGATGTTCAGGCGGCAGCCGAAGGTCACGACGCGGACGCCGGACATGGTCGCGCCAGCATGGGACGCAGGGCTGCTCATGTCAGGTTGGCAAAGATCGAGGGCGCGAAATGCCCTTCGTGCTCCAGTTCGGCCGGCCCTGTCATCAGCACATGGCCGTCATCCTCGCGCCACGCGATGGCAAGGTCGCCGCCTGGCAGCGACACGGTGGCCTCGCGCGCGGACAGGTCTCGCCGCACTGCGGCAACCAAGGCCGCGCAGGCGCCAGAGCCGCAGGCCCGCGTGATGCCTGCGCCGCGCTCCCACACGCGCAGGACGATGTGGTCAGGCCGGGTCACCGCTGCCAGCGAGATGTTGGCGCGGTCCGGAAAGATCGGGTGATTTTCCAGCATCGGCCCGATCCGCGCGAGATCGAAGCGATAGGGATCGTCGACAAAGAACACGGCGTGCGGATTGCCCATCGACACGACACCCGGCGTGTGAAGGATTGGATCGTCAATCGGGCCGATCTGAAGCTCGATGCCAGAGGTGTCGAAGAACGGGTCGCGGGTGGGAATGTCCTGCCAGTTGAGCTTTGGCGCGCCCATGTCCACGGTGAAATCACGCTCCGTCAGCCGTGCGATCGGCAGAAGCCCGGCCTTGGTTTCGACCAGAAGCGGCCGCGTGCCGGCGCCCATCTGCGGGTCCGACATCATCGCCCAGCCGACGCAACGCGTGCCGTTGCCGCACGCCCCTGCCTCGGAACCATCGGAGTTGTAGATGCGCAGGAACGCGTCCGTGCCGCGCGCCTTCGGATCATGCAACACCATCAACTGATCGAAGAACGACCCGGGCCCTCCCGCGATGGCCCGCGCGTCTGCGGCGCTGACGTGAATCGACGTGCCGCGAAGATCGAGCACCACGATCTCGTTGCCCGCCCCGTTCATCTTGAGAAACCGGCGGCCTGCGAGCCTTGAGAGTTCCGTGGAGGTCATGCGGCGTCCGTCTTGTGTTTCTGTCGAGAGCCTTGCACCCGAAAGTGGGGGCCGGATTTGTGTGTGTGCAATGCCCAGAACGATCATGACAGATCACTGTCTCTCATCCAGATGGCTCCCATCGGGATGCGCACGATCCGGCGGGGCCTGCTCGATGCCGCGCCTCTATAGGAGAAATCAGGCAGCAATACAAAAGCGTGATGTCTAAGGCTTCGTCTCGCAACGACCGCATTCCCGGCCTAAGATGATCAGTGGGAAACGAATCGCAGAACGCTGGATGAGATATCGTGATCGAAAGCATCAAGGCTTCGGCAAAGGCTTCTGCAGTGCGGCGCGCGGCCCTTGCAGCATTCCTGTGCGCGCTGATTGCTCCGTGGCAGACCACAATGGCGCAAGTATCGACCGTGCCGGCTCCGGCTCCTGTCCAAAGTGCGCCGCTGGCGCCGCCCAATGGCGGAACCCCAGCCGACGTCGCGCCAGCGCCAACTGCGCCAATGCCGGCACCCGCCCAGCCGGTTCAGGCGGCCCCAGCGGTGCCGCCTGCCTTGCCGCCTGCGGCCGTCCCTGATCCTGATCGCAACGGCACGCTGGCCGGCACGCCCGGCGATCCGCTGAATGTCGACCCGCTGGCATTGCCGGCCAAGCCTGCGCTGGTGATTTCGGGCCAGACAACCTGGGACAAGGGCTTCGAGACGTTGACGGAGACTTTCCGGCGGCTTGATGGCGAAGCCGCGAGGCTTGGGCTCAAGGTTGCGGGCCGCCCGCTCACATATTTCGCCGAGACCGACGACATGGGTTTCCGCTACGATGCGATGCTGCCTGTCGACCGCGCGCCCGAGGTCGGAGCGCCCGGCGCCGGCATCCGCGCCGGTCAGACGCCGCAAGGCAACGCTCTGCGCTTCACCCACAAAGGCCCCTACGACGACGTCGATACCACCTACGAAGGCATCACGGCCTATCTGGACGCCAAGGGTGTGATCGTGCGCGATCAGTTCATCGAGGAATACGTCAACGACGCCAGGGACTCGGCTGATCCGAATTTCGAGATCAACATCTACGTCCAACCGCGATAAACGCAGCCCCCGCTAGGCCGATGCGCGGCTTGCGCTGGCCTGATTTGGCGCTATGAGGCTGGTCTGGGTGCGTCATGCGCCTTGGTTGGCTGGCGGCAAAGGGCAGTTTCATGGCTTCGCACAATCTTCTCGTCCTCCCTGGCGACGGCATCGGCCCCGAAGTCGCCACCGAGGTGGAACGCGTCGCAGCCTGGTTCAACAAGCGGGGCATCGCCAGCTTCGAGTGCGAGCGCGACCTCGTCGGCGGCGCCGCCTACGATGCCCATGGCGTCGCGATCTCCGAAGATGCGATGAAACGCGCTCATCAGGCCGACGCTGTGCTGTTCGGCGCGGTCGGCGGGCCGAAATGGGCAAATGTCGCCTATGAGCATCGCCCGGAAGCGGGTCTCCTGCGCCTGCGCAAGGACCTCAGGCTGTTCGCGAACCTGCGCCCCGCCATCTGCTATCCGGCGCTCGCCGACGCCTCCTCGCTGAAGCGCGAGAATGTCGAGGGCCTCGATATCCTCATCGTGCGCGAACTGACGGGCGGCGTCTATTTCGGCGAACCGAAGGAAATCGTGACGCTGGAGAACGGCCAGAAGCGCGCCGTCGACACCCAGGTCTATACCACTGGCGAGATCGACCGCATCACCCGCGTCGCCTTTGATCTGGCCCGCACCCGCCGCAGCAAGGTCTCGTCAGCCGAAAAGCACAATGTCATGCGCTCCGGCGTGCTCTGGAAGCAGGTCGTCACCGAGATCGGCAAGGAGTATCCCGACGTCGAACTGGAGCACGTGCTCGCCGACAATTGCGCCATGCAGCTGGTGCGTTGGCCGAAGCAGTATGATGTCATCGTCTGCGACAACCTGTTCGGTGACATCCTGTCGGACGTGGCGGCGATGCTGACCGGCTCGCTCGGCATGCTGCCCTCGGCCTCGCTCGGCGCGCCCGATGCACGCACTGGCCAGCGCAAGGCGCTTTACGAGCCCGTGCATGGCTCGGCCCCGGACATTGCCGGCAAGGGCCTCGCCAACCCGATCGCCATGATCGGCTCGTTCGGCATGGCGCTGCGCTACTCGTTCGGGCTGACCGAGGCTGCCGATCTGCTGGATGGCGCGATTGCCGACGTGCTGGCCAGTGGCGTGCGCACGAGGGACATCGCTGGGCCAGGCGTCAACAAGGTCGGCACGGTTGGCATGGGCGACGCGATTCTGAAGGCGCTCGACGCGCGCGGGTGACACCGCGACAATCTGTGATCCACCATAGAATCGCCGTCGTAGAATCTAAGCTGGCGAAGAAGAGGTGGCCCAGATGATCGACGACCGGACAGAATTTCGCGTTGCAGCCACTCTCGGCGGCGAACCCTTCGATGACCGCTCCGAGTGGGAACGCTTCAAATCGTTCGATCAGGCCCAGCGCTACGCGATGATGCTGGCACGCCTGGGCCTTGGCGCGGTGATCTTCGCCGTGGCCGTGATCGGTGGCGCGCCGCGCGTCGACACGCTCAAGGAAGTGGCGCGGGTCGAGTCGGTGTTGCCGACGGGAGCTTCTAGGGAAGCCTGAACCATCGATGTCATCCCGGCCTCAAGCCGGGGTCACTTGGTGTGCTCAGGTCACATTCCAACCCCGCAGCGCACGATGCGATCCCGGATCAAGTCCGGGATGACACCTCCGGATGAAACATCTCATTTCGCCTCGGCCTTGCGGATGCTTTCGTCCAAGTCCTGCCATTCATGGCATTTGCCGCACAGCCGCTCCAGCTTGGCGAGATTTGCCTTGGCTGACGGCATGTCGCCGGTTTCGATGAACCACTCGCCCTGATACTCCAGCGCAGGGCGATAGTTGGGATCGAGCATCAACGACTGGTCATACCAGCGCTTCGATTCCGGATAGCGCTTCAGCTTGCGGTAGGCGAAGCCAAGCCAGTTGGCGACCTCGGGTGCCGCAGCCCATTCAGGCTGCAGCCGATGGAAGATGACCAAAGCCTTCTCGAACTCCTTGGCGTTGATCGCGGTCACTCCGTCGCGATAATCCGGCTCCTGGTCCAGCGTCGAGGTTCGAGGGCCGGCGGCGAGCGCGGCGCCAGCCGCCAGGCAGAACACAACCGGCACCCAGAAAATTTTCACAGCGCCAACCCTCCAGATCACGCGCACACGGATCGCGCGCACCGCAAATGTGACGCCGCGAACCCTTTCCTGCAAGGCAGACTCGCACCATATCTTTGCCATGGCCAAATCACCCAGCAAACCCGCGCGCGATCCGGCGCGACCGACAGCGTCCAAAGCCTCGAAGCCGGCGGTGGTCCCGCTCGAGAGCTACCTCGCGGATCTGCTGAACCCCGGCATCAACCGCGGCACCGCAGGCCCGGGCGCATCGGCCAACGACCGTGGCGGCTTCCGCGAAAGCCAGCAGGCGGGATTTGAGTCCGGCCCTGTCACCGGCGTCGACGCCAAACTGGCGAAAAGCCTCGGACTGGAGCAGGCCACCCCGAAAAAGGGCCGCAAATGGGGTGTCGACGACACCTCGCTGAGCTACAGCGACGTGGTCGATCAGGCCCCGCGCCGGGTGCGGCAGGGCAATGTCTCGTCCGATCCCGAAGACGACATGGCCGCCATGACCGGCGCAGGCATCACGGCAGAGGCGCTGGCCGAGCGGTTGCGCGCCGGCTCGCCCTTCATCGATCCTGACAGGCCGTGGACGCCGCACCGCCCGGCCCGACCCGACAAGATGGAAGGCGGCATCCCGTTCCGCATCGTTTCGGAGTACACCCCGGCAGGCGACCAGCCGACCGCGATCGCAGATCTGGTCGAGGGCATCCGCGGCAACGAGAAGGATCAGGTGCTGCTCGGCGTCACAGGCTCCGGCAAGACCTTCACCATGGCGCAGGTGATCGAGGCGACGCAGCGCCCTGCCCTCATCCTCGCGCCCAACAAGACGCTGGCGGCGCAGCTTTACGGCGAGTTCAAGAGCTTCTTTCCGAACAATGCGGTCGAGTATTTCGTCTCTTACTACGATTATTACCAGCCCGAAGCCTATGTGCCGCGCTCGGATACCTACATCGAGAAGGAAAGCACGATCAACGAGCAGATCGACCGCATGCGCCACTCGGCGACGCGGGCGCTGCTTGAACGTGACGACGTGATCATTGTCGCCTCCGTGTCGTGCATCTACGGCATCGGCTCGGTCGAGACCTACACCGCCATGACCTTCGCCATGAAGGTCGGCGAGACGGTGGAGCAGCGCCAGCTCATCGCCGACCTTGTGGCGCTGCAGTACAAGCGCACCACCGGCGACTTCGCGCGCGGCACGTTTCGGGTGCGCGGCGACATCATCGAAGTCTTCCCGGCCCACCTGGAAGACCGCGCCTGGCGTGTCTCGCTGTTCGGCGACGAGATCGAGACCATCACCGAGTTCGATCCCTTGACGGGCGACAAGATCGCCGATCTCAGCGCGGTGAAGGTCTACGCCAACTCGCACTACGTGACGCCGCGCCCGACGCTGCAGCAGGCCATAAAAAGCATCAAGGCCGAGCTGAAGCAGCGCCTCGATGAACTGATCCGCACCGGCCGCCTGCTCGAGGCGCAGCGGCTGGAGCAGCGCACGGTGTTCGACCTCGAGATGCTGGAGGCGACCGGCTCCTGCAACGGCATCGAGAACTATTCGCGCTACATCACCGGCCGCCAGCCGGGCGAGCCGCCGCCGACGCTGTTCGAATACCTGCCGGACAACGCCATCGTCTTCACCGACGAAAGCCACGTCACGGTTCCGCAGATCGGCGCGATGTACAAGGGCGACTTCCGGCGCAAGGCGACGCTCGCCGAATACGGCTTCCGCCTGCCAAGCTGCATGGACAATCGGCCCCTGCGCTTCGAGGAATGGGACGCGATGCGCCCGCAGACCGTGCACGTCTCGGCCACGCCGAGCGGCTGGGAGATGGAGCAGACCGGCGGCGTCTTCACGGAGCAGGTCATCCGGCCCACGGGGCTGATCGACCCGCCGGTGGAAATCCAGCCCGCCAAGCACCAGGTCGCCCATCTGCTCGACGAGGTGAAGGAGGTCGCGGCCCGCGGCTACCGCACGCTCGTCACCGTGCTGACCAAGCGCATGGCCGAGGACCTGACCGAATACCTGCACGAGAACGGCGTGCGCGTGCGCTACATGCACTCGGACATCGACACCATCGAGCGCATCGAAATCCTGCGCGACCTGCGCCTCGGCGCGTTCGATGTGCTGGTTGGCATCAACCTGCTGCGCGAGGGGCTGGACATCCCCGAATGCGCGCTGGTGGCCATCCTCGATGCCGACAAGGAGGGCTTCCTGCGCTCCGAAACCTCGCTGATCCAGACCATCGGCCGCGCCGCGCGCAATGTCGACGGCAAGGTCATCCTCTATGCCGACCACATCACCGGTTCGATGGAGCGGGCGATGGCCGAGACCAACCGCCGCCGGGAGAAGCAGACCGCGTTCAACACAGCCAACGGCATCACGCCGCAGACCATCAAGCGCAACATCGGCGACATTCTCGACAGCGTCTACGAGCGCGACCGCGTCACCGTCGATGTCGGCCTGTCGAAGGACCGCGCCACGGTCGGCCACAACCTCAAGGCCGTCATGGCCGATCTCGAAAAGCGCATGCGCGAGGCCGCCGCCAACCTAGAATTCGAAACCGCCGCCCGCCTGCGCGACGAACTCAAGCGCCTGCAAGCCACCGAACTCGCCATCGCCGACGATCCCATGGCCAGCCAACGCATGATCGAGGCCTCATCAGGCAGCTATGCCGGGGAGCGGACGTATGGGCGTGCCGCGAATGTGCCGACAAGGGCGAAGAAGCCGGGGCTGGACGCGATGGGGCCCGGGACTGACCGCGAGACGCCGCTGGGTGGCGAGGCGCGGGCGAAGGGTGGGGGACGGCCGGGTCGGAGGCGTTGACAGACTGCCGATTCCCCTGTCCGCGCGCCGCAGCAGCATTTCGGGGGCTGGATCGGCTTTCGCGCCAGCGGAACCCGTTCCTGTCCTCGTAAATGCGGGGAGATTGGCGAATCTTGAGCAACACGAGCGGTTGCTGTTTATGCAATTGATATCATGTCACCGTAAATGCCGTAACTGCCAATAACGGGAACTGAATATGGCTTACCCTATTGATCAAAAATTAGTTATTGCTGTGTCGTCAACGGCTCTATTTGATTTCACTTTTGAACATCAAATATTTCGATCAGAAGGTTTGGAAGCGTTCAGAAAGTATCAAGTTGAACATCGAAGCAAACCTCCGGAGCCCGGCGCTGCATACCCATTCATAAAGAGACTTTTGCATCTCAACAAAATTTACGCGGATGTACGGCCTATAGAAGTAGTTATTTTGTCGAGAAATCATCCAGACGCAGGTCAAAGGGTAATGGACTCAATGGCGGCTCATGATCTTGACATTTCCAGAGGTTCATTCCTTTCAGGAAAGCTTCCTTATCCCTACATGCAATCATATAACTCGGTACTGTATCTAAGCACAAATGAACACGAAGTCCGCGAAGCTGTCGAAAATGGCTTTCCTGCAGGTCACGTCTTACCATGCCGTGCCGTTGAAGACGAACTGGACACACAGCTCAGAATTGCTTTTGACTTTGACGGCGTTATTGTAGATGACGAAGCTGAAACAGTATATCAGGCTCAAGGTTTGCCACTATTTCATCACGTAGAAAAGCAACTTCAAAACGAGCCAATGAACGCGGGGCCACTTATGCCCTTGCTTAAAGGCATTTCAAAATTACAACAACTTGAAAAAGATTCTATCATAAAATCAAATGATAATCAAAAGAAGATAAGTGTTGCAATTGTTACTGCAAGAAACGCTCCAGCCCACGGTCGCCTTATAACGACGCTAACAGCATTTGGTGTAGAAACGGATGAGCTTCATCTTTCGGGTGGAATTGAGAAGAATAAATTTATTGAAATTTTAAAGCCGCAAATATTTTTTGATGATCAATTAGGGCATTTTAAATTTGCAGCAGAAAACACCCCGTGTGTCCATATTCCATTTGGCATTCAAAACAAAAGAGATAAATCTGAGATAATTAAATCCATTATCGGCTCTCCGGGAGAAAAAGGTGCTCGACCCGCAAAGAAAATGCGCGCCAGAAAATCGCCTTAGCTTGGGCAGTTACGGTGACATGATATCAATTGTATAAATTGCGCTACCCCGCAGTCATGGTCGGGCTTGACCCGACCATCCACGTTTTCCCCACACCGCAGAACAAGACGTAGATGGTCGGGTCAATCCACGGATCGCGTCTTAGGGCGACGATGACGATCGTCGGGGTTGTGGCACAATTCCAGACCCCTCATCTCGCCGGAAGCGCCGCATAATACGCGATGATGTCCTTGATGTCGCGGTCGCCCAACTCGCGCGCCATGAAGCGCATTTCCGGGTGGCGGCGGCTGCCGTTTCTGAAATTTGCCATCTGGTTGAGCATGTAGGCCTCGTTCTGGCCTGCCAGATGCGGCACGTCCGCCTCCCGCGCGATCCCGTCTTCGCCATGGCAGGCGGCGCAGGACGCGATGAGCGCGCCGCGCGGCTGGGCCAGCGCCGCGCCGACCGTGAGGAGGGATGCTGTGAGGATGACGGCTGTTATTCGGGTTTTCATCGCGAACTCCTCAGGTCTGGCACAAGTGGATTGCCGGCTTCGTGCACGCCTCAGGCCTGCAACATGGCGTAGATCTCGTCCTTGAGGGTCAGGCGCTGGCGGCGCAGGGCGTTCTCGGCAGCGTCGTCCATCGGCTCGATCTGGCTTTCGGCCCGGTGGATGGCGCGGTTGACCTCGTGATAGGTGTCGGCAAGCTTGCCGAAATGGGCGTTCGAAGCTTTCAACGCGCGCATCTTCTCGACATGCTCCGGAAACTCCTCCGCCAGTTCATGCGGCGTGTGTGACATTGGCGCTGCTCCATGTGGTTGTTCCAGACGCAGTGTCGCGCATGTGCCGGGCTAGTGCCTTGCCGCAGATCAAACACCTGTGCCGCAAGATTTCGGGGCATACGGCCTGCACCTATTCAAACTATGGCAGGCCAACACCTCAACACCGGAGTTGTTCCATGATCCGCAGGCTCGCATGTGCCACAGCCGTTCTGGCCACTCTTGCCACCCTTGCCGCCCAGGCGACGGAGACCGACTTCAACCTTTAGGCTCGGGGGCATGAACCGTCATGGTCCATCAGGATCGACGGTGAAGGTGCACCTAACTTCACCCCGTCACCCGATCCGCCCTGCCCTCGCCCTCACGCCATCCCACTCAGCATCCGCTCCACATAATCCAGCCTGTCCTGACCGTAGAAATGCTCGTCGTCGACGAGATAGGTTGGTGCGCCGAGGACGCCGCGGATGATCGCCTCGCGGCAGTTGCGCGCCAGTTCGGCCTGCGCCGGAGCGTCGACCGCCTCGGTCATCAGCGCCTCGGGATCGGCAAAGCCGCCAGCGGCGCAGAGCGGGTTGATTGTTGCGATGACAACGCACCTAGCTCCCCCTCCCCTCCCGCGTCATGGTCGCCCTCGGACTTGATCCGAGAACGACTATGACGGGGAAGAGCCGCAGGCGCATGTTGGCGGCATTGCAGTCGCGGGGCAATCTGCTTGGCGAATTTACTTGCCCACCACTGGCCGATAACTGTTTCTTTACCGCGAATGTCAACAACTGGAAGCCTCAGAGGGTGCTGTCCAGTCATGCAAGCTTCAGCCATCAAGAAGATCGAGCAGCGCCTGGCGGGCTATGGCCTCAAGGACAGCGACCGCGCCATCCTGCAGCGGAACTGGCCGGCGGTGGAGCGGGAGCTTCCGCAGGCCATCGAGCGCTATCTCGACCGGCTGCTGTCCAAGAGAGCGGCGACGGACACCACGCTGCGCGACCGGAGCGCGGCGCTTCTAGCGGCTGAACTGGCGCACACCAGGGCGCTGTTCCTGACCGATCACGGGGCGGAATACGCCCAATGCCTGAACGAGACGGTCAAGGTCGAGGCGGAGGCTGAACTCGGCGCGCGCGCCCGCGCGTCTATCATGCTGGACGTGATGCGGATTGCAGGGCCGCAGATCGCGCGTCGCCACCGCTTTTCGAGCAGGCGCTGCATGGAGGAGATGAACACGCTGTTCGCCTTCCTGGTGACGGACATCGTCGCCGTGATCGCCGAGGACAGGCGGCTTGTCCGGCACAAGCACCGCCAGCGGGGCGAAGCGCTGGAAGTGCTGATCGCCGCGCTGAAATCCGACCTGTCCGGCATGACCGACAAGCTCAACGCCGACGCGGAAAGGCTCGGCAGCGACACCGAAACCGCGCTTGCGGAAGTCAATGCCTCAGGTTCGCAAACCGATCTCGCCGCGCGGGAGACGGAACTCACCTGCTCCCGCATGCAGGCCACCGCGCAGGCGACCGAGGAACTGACATTGGCGATCCGCAGCCTGGGATCGCAGTCGGCGCTGAGCAACAACATCATGGAACAGGCCCTTGCGGCGTCGAAAAGCATCTCGCGCGAAATTTCCGTGCTCGGCGAAGCGGTCGCCAGGATCGACACCCTGTCGAGCGTGATCGAGCAGATCGCGTCGCAGACCAACCTGCTGGCCCTCAACGCGACCATCGAGGCCGCGCGGGCCGGCGAGGCGGGCCGTGGTTTCGCCGTGGTGGCGGGCGAGGTGAAATCGCTGGCCGAACAGACCGCGCGCGCCACCGCCGAGATCGCGGCCGCAGCCAACAGCATCCGCCAGCAGACGCTGGACTGCACCAGGGGCGCGTCCGATGTGTCGCAGACGGTGATGGGTCTGCAGGATGTCAGCAGCTCGATCGCCGTGGCGGTCCAGCAGCAGATGGCCGCCACCGACATGATCGCCCATGACGCCAGCGCATCGCTGAAGTCGGCGACAGCGGTCGCGGAATTGACCACGCAGGTGCTCGCCAGCGTGCGATGCTCATCCGACAAGATGAAGCTCGTGTCCGCCACTGCCGATGAACTGGCAGGCGAACTCAGAAGCCTCGAAGGCCGGATGCAGCGCTTCGCCGCCGACGTGCTGGCGGCCTGATCTGGCGTCGCGGACCGCCTGATTCATGATCCCGGCGACGCGAGAGCGCAGCTCTTCGGCCAGCGGCGACATGACCATCTGATCGGCCTTGCGCCGTCCCCGCCATTGGACTAACTCTGTTTTCGTCTCTCGGGGTGCTCGCCAACGAGCTGAGAGGCGGCTCGCTCTGCCGCCAACCCGTCGAACCTGATCCGGGTCATGCCGGCGGAGGGAGTGAGCGTGAAAACGATCTCAGCACAGTTCTGTGTCCATCTGCGGCGGCATGTAGCCGGATCACAACCATTCGGGAGTGATCTATGCTGATTCGCAGACTTTTTGCCGCCATCTTCGCCATCTCCATCTCGGGCCTTCTTGCCCTGTCGGCCCACGCGCAGGCCAAACCCAGCCTGACCGTCTACACGTATTCCAGTTTTGCCGGAAAATATGGCCCCGGCGGCAAGATCAAGGAGCGCTTCGAGGCGGTCTGCGACTGCACGCTCGATTGGGTGGCGACTGAAAACTCCGGCGCGCTGCTGGGCCGCCTCAAGCTGGAAGGCGCCGGCTCGAAGGCCGACATCGCGCTCGGCCTCGACGTGAATATTCTTGCCGAAGCCCGCGCCACTGGGCTGTTCGCGGCCCACGGCCAGAGCGTGGCCGGGCTCGAAATTCCCTGGAGCGACCAGGTCTTCCTGCCGTTCGACCACGGCCACATGGCCTTCATCTACAATGCCGACAAGCTGGCGACCCCGCCAACGAGCCTGAAGGAACTGGTGGAGAACCCTAACGGCCCGCGCATCGTGCTGCAGGACCCGCGCACGTCGCAGCCCGGCCTCAGCATGCTGCTCTGGATGCGGCAGGTCTATGGCGACAAGGCCGACGAGGCCTGGGCGAAGCTCAAGCCGCGCATCATCACCTTCACCAAGGGCTGGTCGGAAGCCTACGGCATGTTCCTCAAGGGCGAGGCCGACATGGTGCTGTCGTTCACGAGTTCCCCGGCCTATCACATCAGCGCGGAGAAGAAGACCAACTTCAAGGCCGCCAGCTTCAGCGAAGGGCACTATGCCTATGTCGAAACCGCCGCTGTGCTGAATGGCAGCAGGCAGCCTGAACTGGCCCGCCGCTTCCTGGCCTTCATGCTGTCGGAGGCGTTCCAGGGCGCGATTCCGGAAGGCAACTGGATGTATCCGGTCAAGACGCCTGCTTCCGGCCTGCCGCCCTCCTTTGCCGATCTGATCAAGCCGGTGCGCGTGCTTCAATTCACGCCCGAGGAGGTGCAGGCCAATCGCCGCGCCTTCATCGACGGCTGGCAGAACGCAACCAGCCGATAATCCGGTGGCTTCCGCGCCTGATCCCGGAGCGGCATGGCGTCTGGTCGCACCATGTTGACGAGGCTGCCTCATCCGGGCCTGATCGCGGCGGCGGCGCTGGCCGCGCTCATCGCCGCGGCGCTGGCCGGCCTCGCCAGCGCTGGCGGCGGGCTCGGTTTTCACCTGTCGCCCTACCTGCGGGATGTGGTGCGCGGCGCAGCGTGGCAGGCGGCGCTGTCCACCTCGCTGTCGCTGCTGCTCGGCACGGCGCTGGCGCTGGCGCTGGCGCGGCGCACCTCGTTCATCGGAAGAAGGGCGCTGCTCGCGCTGATCACCGCCGCCACGGTCGCCCCGACGATCGTCATCATCTTCGGCGTGGTTGCGGTTCATGGCCGGTCCGGGCCGCTGCACGCAGTCGCATCGGCGCTGGGCCTGCCGCCGCTTCCCGCAATCTATGGGTTGCACGGAATCGTGCTGGCCCATGTGATGATGAATGCGCCGCTGGTGACGCGGGTGATGCTGGCCGCGCTTGATGCAACGCCAGCCGAGCAGACAAGGCTTGCCGGCATGCTGCGCTTCTCGCCGGCTGACTGCTTCCGTCATCTCGATTGGCCGGTCATCCGGCGTGAATGGCCGGGGCTGGCGGCCTTCATCTTCCTGCTGTGCTTCACCAGTTTTGCCGTCGTGCTGTCGCTGGGCGGCGGCCCGGCCAATGCGACGCTCGAGGTCGCGATCTATCAGGCCCTGCGGCTTGAGGTGGATTTCGCCCGTGCGGCCGCCATCGCCATGGTGCAGATCGCGCTGTGCCTCGCCTTCGTGCTCGGCTTCAGCCTGCTCGGAGCGCACCTGCCCGATGCGCCTGGCCAGATTGCCGCACGTCGTCGGCCAGATGCGGCGTCCGCACCGCTGCGCCTGTGGGACATCGGCATCATCGCGCTTGCGGCCGCACTGGTCGCTCCGGTCATGCTCAGCGTGCTGACCGGCCTGCCGCAATGGCGGAGCCTGATCAGCGGCGACGTGGCCGAGGCGGCCGTCACCAGCGCGCTGCTGGCGGCGCTCGCCGCCAGCATCGCGGTCAGCCTTGCCGTGTTGCTCGCCAGCGCTGCAGAAGCCGCGCCGCTGGGACGAACCTCGCCGGCGCGGGCACGCGCCATCGATCTTGCCGTGCTTGCGGTGCTCGGCCTGCCTCCCTTCGCGCTGGTGACCGGCCTGTTCGTGCTGCTGCGCGGCAGCGCGTCGCTCGGCACGGCAGGGCTTGTCCTGGTGCCGCTGGTCAACGCGCTGATGGCGCTGCCCTTCGTCTACCGGCTGCTGGCTCCGCCGTTGCGCCAGAGCGCCGTGCGCCATGGCAGGCTTGGCGCCAGCCTCGGCCTTGGCGGGCTCGCCCATCTGCGCATCGTCGCCTGGCCGGTGCTGAAGCGCCCGCTCGCGGCTGCCCTGGCGCTGTCCGCCGCGCTGTCGCTGGGTGATTTCGGCGTGATCGCCCTGTTCGGCGGCGGCGATCTCGTGACCTTGCCCTATTTGATGGCCGAGCGGATGGGCTCCTATCGCCTTGCCGAAGCCGGCGCGATCGCGCTCGTGCTGGTCCTCATCGCCGTGTTGCTGGCCTTCATCGCGGACAACGCCTGATCCATGCTTGACCTGGCCGCGCTCACCGTCAGCTATCCAGATTTCACCGGTCGGTATTCCCTGACCGTGCCGAAGGGCGCGCTGTGTGCCGTCATCGGCCCGTCAGGCGGCGGCAAGACCACCATGCTGCATGCCATTGCCGGTTTCGAACCTGTCGTCTCGGGCACGCTGACGTTTGATGGCGCCGAGCTTGGCGGCCTCGCCCCGGCCAGCCGGCCGTGCTCGCTGCTGTTTCAGGACCACAACCTGTTTCCCCATCTCAACGCCGCGCAGAATGTCGGGCTGGGCCTGAAGCCGAGCCTCGCACTTGGCGAGGCGGAGCGCGACGTCGTTGCCGGTGCCCTCGCCGCCGTCGATCTCAGCGACGAGGCGCAGCGGCGGCCGGGGGAGATGTCCGGCGGCCAGCGCCAGCGGGTCGCGCTCGCCCGCGCGCTGGTGATGCGCCGCCCGTTGCTGCTGCTCGACGAGCCCTTCGGCGCCCTCGACCCTGGCCTGCGCAAGGCCATGATCGGACTGACCGACACGCTCAGGCGCCGGCATGACCTCACTGTGCTGATGACCATCCACACGCCAGCCGACATCGCAGCCGTGGCCGATCTCGTCGCCTTCGTTGCCGACGGCATGGTGCAGGACGTCGGCCCGCCGGGCGACCTGCTGCGCCCGGGCCGGTCCGCGGCGCTGGACGCCTTCATGGGCGTGTGACCACAATCGTCGTTGCGAGCGAGGCGAAGCAACGACGATTGTGGTCTATCCCACCCGCGCCGTGACCTCGATTTCGACCTTCATCTCCGGCTTCAGCAACCCGGCGACCACGTAGATCCCCGCCGCCGGCCTGATCTTGCCGAACACCTCGCCGCACACGCTCAGCACCGGCTCGCAATAACTCTGGTCGGTGACGAAATATTGCGCCCGCACGACCTGCTCCAGCGACGATCCGGCCTCCGCCAGCGCGGAAGCCAGCGTCCTGAAGATGTTGCGTGCCTGCTCGCCCGCCTCTTCCGGCAGCGTCATCGTCGCGTAGTCATAACCCGTGGTGCCGGACACGAAGACATAGTCGCCATCGACGACGGCGCGCGAGTAGCCGAACGCCGCTTCAAAAGGCGAGCCGGTCGAGATCAGGCGGCGGGTCATCGGCCTGCCCTGAGCGCCTGCAGGATCTTGCCGCCTGCCCGGCCTGTCTGCGCCATGCCGAGGCGGCGTTCCTCGGCGGAAATCGCAGCACGGCTGAGCGGCCCGATGCCTCCAGAAGGTTCGCCCACATCATGCCCGCGCGCGATCAGCAGCCGCTGCAATTCGCGACGCTCCTCGCGCGATGTCGGCGGATCATCGGTCGGCCAGGCCTGCTGCACGCCCGGTCGCCCCTTGAGACGGTCCGACAGGATCGAAATCGCCAGCGCATAGCTGTCCGCGCCATTGTACGAGAAGGCGGCGTCGTAGTTCTTGAACACGATCCAGGCTGGCCCGCCCTTGGCCGGATAGACCAGGCCCGCACTTGCCCCGCCGTTGAGTTCACCGCCGCCAACGCGCCGGATGCCGCGCGCTGCCCAGCTAGAAACCGGCGCGCGCGAGGTGCGGCCCACCGGCCCGGAGTAGCCATCCGGCACATCGACTTCGTAGCCCCAGCCTGCGCCCGTCTGGAAGCCGGCCTTCGCCATGAAGTTGGCGGTCGAGTGCAGCGCGTCGGGGATGGAATCCACGAGGTCGCGCCGGCCGTCGCCATCGCCGTCGACCGCGAGGCGCAGGTAGGTCGTCGGGATGAACTGCGTGTGGCCGAACGCCCCGGCCCAGGAGCCCATCAGTTGCTCCTGCCTCAGGTCACCGCGCTGAATGATCTTCATCGTGGCGATCAACTCGGCGCGGAAGAACTCGCGGCGCCGCGACGCGGTGCAGGCCGCAGTTGACAGGGCCTGCGGCAGCGACCAGCGCCCGCGCACCTTGCCGTAGTTGCTCTCGACGCCCCAGACCGCGACGATGGTGTGCCGGTCGACGCCGTAGCGCTGCTCGGCCGCCGCCAGCGCGCTGGCATGGGTGCGCAGCATCTGCCGCCCTTCCGCCACGCGCTCCTCGTCGACCAGCGCGCCGAGGTAGTCCCAGATCGGCGTGCGGAATTCCGGCTGGTTGTTCATCGCCTCGATCACCTTGGGATCGGGCGTGACCCCGGCCATGGCCCGGTCGAACACCGCGCCGGACACGCCCTGCGACAAGGCGGAGGCGCGGATTCCGGCGACGCAGCCGTCAAAGTCAGCCAACGCGGGCGCGGCAAACCCAGATGCAGCCAGGACAGCGATCAGAGAGCGGGACAACATGGGCGTGGCTCCGTGCGGGCAAACGACTTTGCTCCGACTAGGCATCGCGCATGGTTAAGGAAGTTTTGAGGCGGGATCTGTGTTTGCGCCACACACATGAGGAGCCATCCCGGCCTTGAGCCGGGATCACGCGTCGCTTCAGAGCTTAACGTGGCAGACCTGCGAGGCTCACAGCGCGATCCCGGCTCAAGGCCGGGATGACGCCGCAAGAATCACGCCCACTCGCGCTGCTTGAGCTTTGCCTCATAGGCATCGATCGACGCGCCTTTTTCGAGCGTCAACCCGATGTCGTCGAGGCCGTTCATCAGGCAATGCTTGCGAAACGGGTCGATCTCGAAGCGGATCGTGCCGCCGTCGGGGCCGCTGATGGTTTGCTGTTCGAGATCGATGGTCAGCGTGGCGTTGGAGCCGCGGTCGGCGTCATCGAACAGCTTTTCGAGATCCTCCGGCGACACCGTGATCGGCAGGATGCCGTTCTTGAAGCTGTTGTTGTAGAAGATGTCGGCGAAGCTGGTCGAGATCACGCAGCGGATGCCGAAATCGAGCAGTGCCCAGGGCGCATGCTCGCGGGATGAGCCGCAGCCGAAATTGTCGCCCGCGATCAGGATTTCGGATTTGCGGTAGGACGGCTTGTTGAGCACGAAATCAGGGTTTTCCGTGCCATCCTCATTGTAGCGCATCTCCGCGAACAGCGCGGTGCCGAGGCCCGTGCGCTTGATTGTCTTGAGATACTGCTTCGGGATGATCATGTCGGTGTCGACATTCATCACCTTCATCGGCGCGGGCGTGGAGGTGAGCGTGGTGAAGGGTTTCATGGGTCGGCTCCTGCTGACGCCTGAATAGCGAGAGACTACGAAGGTGTCACCCGCTAACCAGTTTCACGTTCTGGCGCGAGATATTTTTCCATAAGACCAATTTCCTGAAATAGCCCTCCACGCGTCCTCATGGTCTTGATACGGACAAGCGACCAACCTCTTTTTTTGTAGAATTGCACTGCGTGCAGCGTAGCATCGAGTTTGATCAGTCCAGGATGCCAGACACGAAGCCATTGTTCCGCACGATCAAGCAAAAGCGATCCTAAGTTTTGCCCTTGCCCGGTTGGATGGACAAACAGACCGTAAATTTCTCCGGGCTTACACCGCGAAAACGCTTTGACAGAACCAGCTTGATCGACTGCAACTTCAAAGCGTTCGCCATCGGCCATCGCCTGAACGTAGGCATCCGGTTTCAAGCCAAAAGCCCAACTCATTTTCTGAACTGCAGAATAAATTCGCTCGTCGAACGCCGCGATTGCATCCAGATGACATTGCCGTATTGCAGCCGCATCATCGGAGGTAGCCTCACGAAATGTGGCATGCGAACTCATCCCGCCCGCCCCTCGATCGCTTCCATATCGTCATCTGACAACCCGAAATGGTGGCCGATCTCATGCACCAGAACGTGGGTGATAAGATGGCCGAGCGTTTCGTCATGTTCGGCCCAGTAGTCCAGCATGGGGCGGCGGTAGAGGTGGATGGTGTTGGGCATCCGGCCCGTCTCCGGCACGCCGGCATCCTGCGCCATGCCGACGCCGCTGAACAGGCCGAGCAGGTCGAACGGCGTTTCCGCCTCCATCTCCTCCAGCACCTCGTCGGTGGGGAAATCGTCGATGCGGATGATCACCTCGCCGCACAGGGCGCGGAACTCGGCGGGCAAGCCGGCAAACGCTTCGTCGGCCATCCGCTCGAAATCGGCGAGGGTCGGAGCTTTGAGAACAGCGAGCGCATCGGTCATGCTGCGCAGATAGAGCACAGCTTGGAGTTTGTCAGCCCGCCCGGCACTACGCGCGCAGCGAAGCATCCGGCTTCTTTATCCCGCCCACAGTCCTCAACCTGAGCCCGTCGAAGGGCGAGTTCCAGTTCATGCCTCGCTGGAGTTCATCCTTCGACAGGCTCAGGATGAGGATGGGTGGGGCGCCATGGCTGGATTGCTTCGCCGTGCTCGCAATGACGGCGCTGTGGCCCGCTCACCACAATTTCAACTGCACGCCCAGCATGTAGCCCAGCACGATCACGCCGATCAGCGACAGCGAGCGGCCGATGCGGCGGCCCCAGAGTTCGACCGGATCATCCGGCGGCGCGTCCTTGGCCGCAAAGTGATCCGACGCCCGCGCCATCGACGAGGTCAGAACCCCGTCCTGGTCGCGCTTGGCGCGGTCAAGGATGGCTTTGGCTTGCCGCTGCTGCTCGTCTTCGGACGGATTTGCCATGTTCGACCTCGCTGCTGAATAGCGCGGAATTGCCTGGCGGAACCAAACACCGGGCGGGGAGTTTCATCTGTCCGGCTTTCTCGACGCGCAAAGTATCGTCGAAGCTGCGGCACCACACCTGATGGAGCATACCATGAAATTCAATGCACTCGCAGCGGCCTGCACGGCCGCCTTCCTGAGCTTCGGTCCCGGCGTGGCCAGCGCACAGGCGATGCCGTTCCAGCCAGCGGCCAGCAGCGCAGCCGCCAAGGGGTTGGTCGAACAGGCACAGTACCGCGAGTTCCGTCCTGGCTGGCAGCGGCCGGGCTACCGCCGCGGCGGCCCGCGCGTCGTCTGCCGCGTCGTTCCCCGCCGCATCGTCGATCGCTTCGGCCGCACGCGCATCGTGCGCGAAGAAGTCTGCCGCCGCCGCTGGTGACGGCGTCAGCGGCGCGTCACCCCAGCGTCCTCACATCGACAAACCGACCCGCCAGCGCAGCAGCGGCAGCCATTTGTGGCGAGACAAGATGCGTGCGGCCCTTGAAGCCCTGGCGGCCTTCGAAGTTGCGGTTGGAGGTCGAGGCGGCGCGCTGGCCGGGCTTGAGTTGGTCGGGGTTCATGCCAAGGCACATCGAGCAGCCCGGCTCGCGCCACTCGAAGCCCGCGGCAATGAAGATCTTGTCGAGGCCCTCGGCTTCGGCCTGCTCCTTCACCAGGCCGGAGCCAGGCACGATCATGCCGTAGTGCAGGCGGTCGTGGATTTTCTTGCCTTCGACAATTTTCGCGACCGCGCGCATGTCTTCGATGCGGCCGTTGGTGCACGAGCCGATCCAGATCACGTCGAGTTCGATGTCGGTGATCTTGGTGCCCGCCTTCAGGCCCATGTAGTCAAGCGCGCGCTGCTTGGAGGCGCGCTTGGTCTCGTCAGCGATCAGGCTCGGGTCCGGCACCGCACCTGCGATCGAGATCACGTCCTCAGGTGAGGTGCCCCACGAGACGATGGGCGGCAGGTTGTTTGCATCCAGTGTCACCACGCGGTCGAAATGCGCGCCGTCGTCGCTGTTCAGCGTATCCCAATAGCGGACAGCCGCATCCCATGCAGCGCCCTTGGGGGCCTTCGGGCGGCCATGGAGGTAGGCGTAGGCCTTCTCGTCCGGCGCGATCATGCCGGCCCGTGCGCCGCCTTCGATCGACATGTTGCAGACAGTCATGCGGCCCTCCATCGACATGGCGCGAAAGGCTTCGCCGGCGTATTCGATCACCGAGCCGGTGCCGCCCGCGGTGCCGATCTCGCCGATGATGGCGAGCACGATGTCCTTGGGCGTGACGCCCCTGGTGAGCGTGCCATCGACCTGCACCCGCATGTTCCTGGCCTTCTTCTGGATCAGCGTCTGGGTGGCGAGCACATGCTCGACCTCCGAAGTGCCGATGCCGTGGGCCAGCGCGCCGAACGCGCCATGGGTCGAGGTATGGCTGTCGCCGCAGACGATTGTCGTGCCCGGCAGCGTGAAGCCCTGTTCGGGCCCGACGACGTGGACAATGCCCTGGCGCTTGTCCAGTTCGTTGAAATATTCGACACCGAATTCAGCGGCGTTCTTCGCCAGCGTCTCGACCTGGATGCGGCTTTCCTCCTCGGCGATGCCTTTGGAGCGGTCGGTGGTCGGCACGTTGTGGTCGACGACGGCCAGTGTCTTTTCAGGTGACCGGACCCTGCGACCCGTCAGGCGTAGGCCCTCGAAGGCCTGCGGACTGGTGACCTCGTGGACCAGATGGCGGTCGATGTAGAGCAGCGCGGTGCCGTCGGGCTGCTCGTGCACGAGATGATCATCCCAGATCTTGTCATACAGCGTGCGCGGCTTGTCCGTTGCCATGGCCTTGTCCCCGATCGAACTTCGTCAGTCTTGCCGGCCGTCTTTAGCCGCTGCAGGCAGCGCGGGGAAGTGCGCAATGCGCATCACCCGAATGTGATCGCGCCGCCCGTAATCAAACCTCACGCGTCGACGAAGGCAATAACATACCAAAGGAGACTGCCATGAATTGTGCCATCAACCCCGCCTTCCGCCAGTCGATCCGGCGCGCTTGCGCCATCCTTGCCTTTGCGGCCCTGACCGGCCTCGCGCAACCTGCCGCGGCGGAGTTCCTGCGCAAGGAAAGCGCCCAGCCGGTGAAGGCCACGATCGATCGGCTTGAGACCATCCTGAAGGAGCGCGGCTTCACCATCTTCGCGCGGATCGATCATTCTGCCGGCGCGAAATCGGTCAACCAGGACCTGCGCCCGACCGAGTTGCTGATTTTCGGCAATCCGCAGGGCGGCACGCCGATGATGCTGGCGGAGCAGACCATGGGCGCCTCGTTGCCCCTGCGCGCACTCGCCTGGCAGGACGCCGCCGGCAAGGTCTGGCTCGGCTACGACGCCATCGCCGATCTGGCGGTCTCGCGCGGCCTCGCCAAGGATCATCCCGCCGTGGTGCGCACCGGCGAAGCGCTGAAGGCGCTGACGGACGCGGCCGTGAAGCCCTGAAGCATCATGCGCTGCGGGGCCGCCCGCCAGCGCCTTTGCGGCGCGGCCCCGGACGCTGATATTTCAAAAACAAATCATCGACATTTTGTTGACAAAGAAGATTCACAGGTTAGCGTGACCTCCCATCGGCAATGCGCGGCTCGGGAGGAGACGGCGGCATGGATGGTCTTTCGAGCCCCGCCTCGGACAACGTGCAGGGCGGCCTGAATGCGCGCCTCGCCATTCGGCACAGGCGCCATGGCGGCGCGACCGCTGGCTTGGCGCCGGGCTTCGTGCAGGGCAACCTTGCGATCCTGCCGCGTGATCTGGCCGCCGATTTCCTGCGCTTCTGCCACCTCAACCCCAAGCCCTGCCCGGTCATCGGCATGTCCGAGCCCGGCTCCGCCCATGTGCCGGCGCTCGGGGCCGACCTTGACCTGCGCACCGACCTGCCCGGCTACCGCGTCTGGCGGCATGGCGAACTGATCGAGGAATGCGCCGACATCTCGCATGTCTGGCGTGATGACCTGATCGCGTTTGTCATCGGCTGCAGCTTCTCCTTCGAGGAAGCGCTGCTGGAAGACGGCATCCCGCTCCGCCACATCGCCTGCGGCGACAACGTCGCGATGTGGCGCACCAGCATCGCCTGCGCGCCAGCCGGCCCTTTCGCCGGCCCGATGGTGGTTTCGATGCGCCCGCTGAAGGCAGCGGATGCGATCCGCGCCATCCAGATCACCTCGCGCTTTCCCGCCGTGCATGGCGCGCCCGTCCACATCGGCCGGCCCGACCTGATCGGCATCAAAGACATCACCAGACCGGACTATGGCGACCCGGTCGCCATCATGGATGACGAATTGCCGGTGTTCTGGGCCTGCGGGGTCACGCCGCAAGCTGTGATCGCCAGCGTCAAGCCGCCATTCGCCATCACCCATGCGCCCGGCTGCATGCTGGTGACCGATCGCCGGAACAGCCAGATGGCTGCTTTCTGACCCATAATGAGCCCGAACGGGCCAGTTTTCAACACTTCAGAGGAGAAGACCCGATGTATGCCTTCCAACGTTTCGCCCTTGCCGCCACCGCTGCGCTCGCAGCAAGCGCTGCCACCGCGCAGACAAAATGGGACATGCCGACCCCTTATTCCGACGGCACCTTCCAGACCGTCAACGTCCGCGAGTTCGTCGCCGACGTGAAGGCGGCGACAGCCGGCAAACTCGACATCACCGTCCACTCCAACGCCTCGCTGGTGAAGATGCCCGAGATGCGGCGTGCGGTGGCCACGGGCCAGGTGCAGATCGGCGAACTGCTGATCTCGGTCCTGTCGAACGAAGACCCGATGTTCGGCTTCGACTCGGTCCCCGGCCTCGCCACCTCATATGCCGACGCGCGCAAGATGTATGGCGCCGCGAAGGCCGCGCTCGAAGCGCGGCTCGACAAGGCCGGGCTGGTGATGCTGTACTCCGTGGCATGGCCGCCGCAGGCGATCTACACCAAGAAGCCTATCAACGCGCTGGCTGACCTCAAGGGCACGAAATTCCGCTCGTTCAACCCGGCCACGGCCCGCTTCGCCGAGTTGATCGGCGCTTCGGCGACCACCATCCAGGTTCCGGAAATCGCGCAGGCTTTCCGCACCGGCGTGCTCGACGCCATGATCACGTCAGGTGCGACCGGCGTCGACAGCCAGGCATGGGACTATCTCATGCACTATTACGACGTGCAGGCCTTCCTGCCCCAGAACGTCGTGATCGTGAACAAGGGCGTGTTCGGGGCCCTGCCCGCAGCCGAGCAGGCCGCGATCCGCGCCGCCTCGGCCCGCGCCGAAGAGCGCGGCTGGAAAAAATCCGAAGAGCTCAATGAAACCTACAAGAAGACGCTCGCCGAGAAAGGCATCAAGGTGCTGCCAGCCTCGGACGCGATGAAGGCCGAACTCAAGAAGATCGGCGAGACCATGGCCGCCGAGTGGGCCGCACGCGCCGGCGCTGACGGCGCAGCCGTGCTGGCAGCGTTCCGGAAGTGACTCCGGCGCATTGATCTGACTGTCATCCCGGCCTTGAGCCGGGATCAATCCCCGCAGATGCCCATGCCGGGCATGACCGCGCACGTCACGACGTGATCCCGGGTCAAGCCCGGGATGACATCGCATCGGAGTGGGGTCGTTTGCGCGACACAGGTTTTCTCGCCATTCGCACTCGACAAGGCGTCATGATCCGCGTCGAATGCGCCGGCCTCGTCTTGAGCCTATCGAAGAATAAGGTTCAGCCACCGCAGACACGCAACCGCCAGGGGGGCACATGCGCAGTCCATTCGATCCAATCTACAAGCTGACCTCGCTTCTGGCGGTGCTGGCGCTGATCTCGATTGCCGGGATCATCCTCGCAGATGTCACGCTTCGCCAGTTCGGCGGGCAGATTCGATCCTCCGATGACTTTGCCGGTTTTGCGCTGGCCGCCACGGGATTTCTGGGTCTGGCCGCCACTTACCGGCGCGGCGAGCACATCCGTGTCGGGCTGATCGTCGACCGGTTGACCGGCAGGCGGCGCAAGGCCGCCGAGTTCTTTGCCCTGTCCTGCGGCATCGCCGCAACGGCCTGGGCAACCTGGTGGATCGGGCGGCTGGTCTACGATTCCTGGCGCTTCAACGAATTGACCATGGGCCTTGTCCCGATCCCGCTCTGGGCCCCGCAGTTCGGCATTTTCTTCGGCCTCGCCGTGCTGCTGCTGGCGATGGCGGAAGACTTCGTGCGCCTCGCGACCGGCAGAACGCCGAGCTACCTCGCCTCCACCGAAACCGAGTTCGGCGAAGCTTCGCTGGCTGACCGCTGAGGATTGCCCATCATGGATCCCGCAACAGCCGGCATCATTCTGCTCTGCGTGATGTTCGTCACGCTCGCCTTCGGGCTTTGGATCGGCATCTCGCTGGCGGCTGTCGGCTATGTCGCCATGGCCCTGCTCTCGACCCGCCCCATCGGGCTCAACTTCGGCACCACCTTGTGGAGCGCCAACACATCGTGGGCGCTGACGGCGCTGCCGATGTTCATCTGGATGGGCGAAATCCTGTTCCGCTCGCGCCTGGCCGAGGATATGTTCAAGGGCCTGGCCCCGTGGATGCAGCGCCTTCCGGGCCGCCTGCTCCACACCAACGTCTTCGGCTGCGGCATCTTTGCCGCGATCTCGGGCTCATCGGCGGCCACCGCCGCCACCATCGGCAAGATGACCATCCCCGAACTGCGCAAGCGGGGCTATGATGATTTCATGCTGGTGGGGTCACTCGCCGGTTCCGGCACGCTTGGCCTGCTGATCCCGCCCTCGATCATCATGATTGTCTATGGCGTGGCGGCGGAGGTTTCGATTGCCAGGCTGTTCATCGCCGGCGTCATCCCCGGCATCACGCTGATGCTGATCTTCTCGTTCATCGTGATGGGCTATGCGGTGCTGTATCCGCAGCAGATCCCTGCCCGCGATCCGTTCATGACGCTGAAGGAGAAAGTCTGGGAAAGCCGCCGGCTGATCCCGACCGTGCTGCTGATCATCACCGTGCTCGGCTCAATCTACGGCGGCATCGCCACGCCGACGGAGTCCGCTGTGCTCGGCGTGGTCGGCGCGCTGATCCTGTCGGGCATCGACAAGCTGATGGAGCGCACCCATGCCATCGTTGTCGGTGCGGCGATCGCGGTTGCAGCAGCCGTCGGCATCACCGGCATCGCCCCGTGGGACCAGATCGGCGCGCTTCTCCTGATCGGGCTGCTTGTCTATGTCGCCGTGACCGGCGGCATCTCCTGGCATGTGTTCAAGGAAAGCGCGCTTGGCGCCACGCGCACCAACTGCATGATCGCGCTGATCCTGTCGGGCGCCGCCTTCCTGTCGACCGCGATGGGCTTCACCGGCCTGCCGCGCCTGTTCGCCGACTGGATCATCGGGCTCAACCTCAGCCAGGCCGGCTTCATCGCGGCGCTGACCGTGGTGTTCATCGTCATGGGCTGCTTCATCGACGGCATCTCGATGGTGGTGCTGACCACCGCCGTGATCCTGCCGGCAGTCAAGGCGCAGGGCATCGACCTGCTCTGGTTCGGCATCTTCATCGTGCTTGTGGTCGAGATGGCGCAGATCACGCCGCCCGTGGGTTTCAATCTCTACGTGCTGCAAAGCCTCGCCAAGCGGTCGATGGGCTATGTCGCGCTTGCGGCATTGCCCTTCTTCGTCGGCATGCTGGTCATGGTCGCCATGGTGTTCCTTGTCCCCGATCTGGTAACATGGCTGCCGAACCAGATGCTGGGACAGAAGTGAATGGGCCAGGACAACGCGCAATCCGAAAAGCTGCACCTGGGGCCCATCGTCTCCTCGGGCCACCTTGCCTCGGGCGCGCTTCCCGCGCTGTCCGAGTTCGAGTTCGGCATGATCATGACGGTGCACGCCTTCAACCGCTGGATGGTGCGCTGCATGGCAGCGGCCGGCATGCCAGACCTGTCCCCGCTCGACGTGCTGGTGATGCACAACGTCAACCACCGCGGCAAGGCCAAGCGCCTTGCCGATGTCTGCCTCGTGCTCAACATCGAGGACACCCACGTCGTCAGCTACTCGCTGAAGAAGCTGGAAAAGCTCAAGCTCGTGAAGGCCGGTCGCCTCGGCAAGGAAAAGACCGTGCAGGTGACGGCCTCCGGCGAAGCGCTCTGCGCGCGCTACCGCGAGGTGCGCGAGGCGTTGCTGGTCAAGTCGGCGCTCGGCACCGGGCTGGACGCGGGCAAGCTCTCGGACATTGCGGCCCAGCTTCGCGCCCTGTCGGGTCAGTACGATCAGGCGGCGCGGGCGGCGGCGAGCCTGTGAGGCGGGATCATCTGCCGCCGTGCCTGGCCTTCTCGAACAGCATGGCAATCCGGACGAAGCGTCCGATGGCCGAGATGACCGCCATGATCAGGCCGTCGAACCCGCCCAGCAGGTAGCGCCTGAACACGTAGAACTTGACGAACGTGGCCGGCAGTTCGACCGCGCAGCGCAAGCCGAGCAGCAGCAGGTTGCGCGCCGGCGTGGTCTCTGCCGCGAGCCGGGCGACCTTGTTGCCCTTGTCGACCGCATGGAACCAGTCGCGATAGGAGAAATGCCAGAGCGGCTCCCTGATCTTGCCGGTCTCGTGCCGCCCCTTGATGTCCAGCTTGTCCCAGTTCGGGTTCGGCAGCGTCCGGGCGATCCGCCTGTCGTAAAGCAGGATCTGCTCGTGGCAGAAGGCCATCGGCGGCGGCTTGTGGTGATGCGGGAAGATCATCGCCTTGCGGATGACCAGCAGCGGCGGCGATGTGCCCGCGAGCAGCGCGGCGCGGATTTCCGCGACCATGGCCGGCGTCACGATCTCGTCGGCGTCTAGCGAAAGGATCATGTCGTGCTGGCTCTCGGTCTCGCCGAAAGCCCGCTGGGGCCCGAATCCCGCCCAGTCATGGTGGATCACCCGGGCGCCGAGCCGCTCGCAGATCGCCACGGTGTCGTCGCTGGAGCCCGCATCGATCACGAGGATGTCGCCGCCAAGAGCCATGGCCGACATGAGGCAGGGCTCGATCCGGTCAGCTTCGTTCAGCGTGCGCACCAGCACCGTCAGCTTGACCGGCGAAGCCGCCTCGACTTGTCCGGCTTCGCCATAGAGCGCCCCAAACGCGCGCCACATCGGGGAGTTCATGCTCGCCTGTCTCCTGATGCTTCCATCTGGCATCGAAAACCCATAACAGCAACATCTGGCCGGAAACGAAGGCGCGCCGCCCCATGGCGTCGCTCCGCCTGACGGGGAAATATCATGGCAGATCAGGGTCGGGAACCGGTTGCATCCATGCCGCGCGTGGCCCTTGTCACGGGCGGCGCACGTCGCGTCGGCCGCGCCATCACGCTCGGGCTGGCCAACGCCGGCTATGCCGTGGCGATCCATTGCAACGAATCGGTCGCTGAGGCCGAAGCGCTGGCGTCCGACATCATCGCGGCCGGCGGCAAGGCCACCGTGATCTCGGCCGATCTGGTCGATCCCGTGTCGGTGGAGAACATCATTCCTGCGGCTGCGGCCCAACTCGGCCCGGTGACGCTGCTCGTCAACAACGCGTCCATGTTCGCCAACGACAGCCTGCTGGCCATCGATGTCCCGACCTGGAACCGCCAGTTCTCCGTCAATATCCGCGCGCCGTCGGTGCTGGCGGGGATGATGGCGAAGGCGCTGCCCGAAAGCCGCGAAGGCGCGATCATCAACATTCTCGACCAGCGCGTCTGGAAGCTGACGCCGGAATACTATTCCTACACGCTCTCGAAGGCCGCGATGTGGACGGCGACCCGCACCATGGCGCAGGCGTTCGCGCCCCGCATCCGCGTCAACGCCGTCGGGCCGGGGCCGACGGTCGCGAACGTGCATGACGGCGAGGCGCTGTTCCACAAGGAGGCCGCCGGCACGCTGCTGGGCCGCAGCGTCGCCCCCGAAGAGATCGCCGACGCGGTGCTTTATCTTGCCGAAGCGCGCTCGATCACGGGCCAGATGCTGGCGGTCGACTCTGGCCAGCATCTGGGCTGGCGCACGCCGGACATCGTGACGGCGTAGCCCATGATCTCGTCATCCCGGATCAAGTCCGGGATGAGGGCGCGGCTCGACCACAGCATCAAACCTTGACATTGTCCCCCTTTAAGCGCTTTAAGCCTCGCATTCTCGTTCGACATCGTCGTTCGTCCATCCGCCGACCGTGCCTGAGGGCAGGAGGTCATCGCCCGACAGCGCGTTTGCGCCATCGGGCGAAAAAGCGTTTGGGCATAAAGGCAGGGCGCGCGAGCAACAAGGACGGCATCGCCACATGTTCCAGAACCTGAGCGACAAGCTCAATGGCATCCTGCAGGGGCTCACCCGCCGCGGCTCGTTGACGGAAGATGACGTCAACGCGGCGCTGCGCGAGGTTCGCCGTGCCTTGCTGGAAGCGGACGTGGCGCTGGAGGTCGTGCGCAGCTTCACCGACAAGGTGCGCGCCCGCGCCGTCGGGGCGGAAGTCCTGAAGTCCATCACGCCGGGCCAGCAGGTCATCAAGATCGTCAATGACGTGCTTGTCGATACGCTCGGCGGCGAAGGTGAAGTCATTTCGCTGGAAGCCGTGCCGCCGGTGCCGATCCTGATGGTCGGCCTGCAGGGCTCGGGCAAGACCACGTCGACCGCCAAGATCGCCAAGCGCCTCACCGATCGCGACAAGCGCAAGGTGCTGATGGCCTCGCTCGACACGCGCCGCCCGGCCGCGATGGAGCAACTCGCCATCCTCGGCAAGCAGATCGGCGTCGACACGCTGCCGATCGTGCCGGGCCAGACCGCTGTGCAGATTGCCCGCCGCGCCATCGAGGCCGGCAAGCTTGGCGGCTATGACGTGGTCATGCTCGACACCGCCGGCCGCGTCACGCTCGATGAAGCGCTGATGGCCGAGGTGGCAGAGGTCAAGGCCGCGACCAATCCGCATGAAGTGCTGCTGGTCGCCGACGCGCTCACAGGCCAGGACGCCGTCAACACCGCCCGCGCCTTCGATGGCCGCGTCGGCCTCACCGGCATCGTGCTGACCCGCATGGACGGCGATGGCCGTGGCGGCGCCGCGCTCTCGATGCGCGCCGTCACCGGCAAGCCGATCAAGCTCGTCGGCACCGGCGAGAAGGTCGACGCACTGGAGGAGTTCCACCCCGGACGCGTCGCCAACCGCATCCTCGGCATGGGCGACATCGTCAGCCTCGTCGAGAAGGCCGCAGCCAACATCGACCAGGCCGCCGCCCAGAAAATGGCCGAGCGCATGGCCAAGGGCAAGTTCGACCTCAACGACATGCGCTCCCAGCTCAACCAGATGATGACCATGGGCGGCATCGGCGGGGTGATGGGCATGCTGCCCGGCATCGCCAAGGCAAAGGCCCAGATGGCCAGCGCAAATCTCGACGACAAGGTGATCAAGCGCCAGATCGCGATCATCGATTCGATGACCAAGGCCGAGCGCGCCGACCCTGAACTGCTGAAGGCCAGCCGCAAGCGCCGCATTGCCGCTGGCTCCGGCACCTCGCCGGAAGCGATCAACAAGCTGCTCAAGATGCATCGCGGCATGGCCGACATGATGAAGATGATGGGCAAGCAGAAGGGCGGCCTGCTCGGCAAGATGGGCCAGATGTTCGGGATCGGTGGTGGCGGCATGCCGGACATGGACCCGAGCAAGATGACGCCCGAACAGATCGAGCAGATCAAGAAGCTGAGCGGCGGACAACTGCCCCCCGGTTTCGGCGGCGGATCAGGCGGCCTGCCGCCAATGCCTCCGGGGCTTGGTGGCGGCATGCCCAAGTTCCCCGGTCTTGGCGGGCCTGGCATGCCCGGCCCCAAGGGGGGCCTGCCCGGCCTTGGCGGCAGCTTCAACCCGTTTGGGGGGAAGAAGAAATGAGCCGCACATGGTGACGTGTTATCTCCGATACATCATTGATCCCGACAAGCTCGACTCCTTCGAGGAATACGGGCGTCTCTGGATAAAGCTGGTTGCAAAGCTCGGTGGCCAGCACCACGGCTATTTCATGCCGCACGAGGGCGCGAACAACGTCGCTCTCGCCCTTTTCAGTTTCCCCAGCCTTGCAGCTTACGAGGACTATCGAAAGCGAATGGCTGCGGACCCGGAGTGCCAGGAGGCCTTTGCGCTCGCGCAGAAGACCAAGTGCATTCTCAGTTATGAGCGCAGCTTCATGCGCCCAGTTTTCAACTAAACCCGATCATCTCACGAAGGAAACCCAACATGTCCGTCAAGATTCGCCTCGCCCGTGGCGGCGCCAAGAAGCGCCCGCACTACCAGATCGTCATCGCCGACAGCCACTCGCCGCGCGATGGCCGTTTCATCGAGCGCATTGGCCGCTTCGATCCGATGAAGCCGAAGGACCATGCCGAGCGCGTGGTGCTCGATCTCGAAAAGGCAGCCTCCTGGCTCGCCAAGGGTGCGCAGCCGACCGACCGCGTCGCCCGCTTTCTGGATGCCGCCGGCCTCCTGAAGCGCAAGGCCCGCAACAACCCGGAAAAGGCCGTTCCCGGCGAGAAGATGAAGGAACGCGCAGAGAAGAAGGCCGCCAAGGCAGCAGCGCCTGCGGCCGAAGCTTGATCAGTGCAATCGTTGTCATCCCGGCCTTGAGCCGGGATCGCAAGCCGATTTGAGCGTTCTCGTGAGAGCGCTCACTGTAGCCCGTCGTGATCCCGGCTCAAGGCCGGGATGACCCGAGATGCGTGCTGTGCCCTCAACCCTCGTCCTCCTCGCCCGCTTTGGCCGCGCCCATGGCGTGAAGGGGGAGGTGCGGCTTCAGTCCTTCACCGCCGATCCGCTGGCCATCGCGCGTTATAGTCCGCTGACCACAGCGGACGGCGCGCGGCTGTTCAAGCTGACCTCGGTGAAACCCGCCAAGGACATGCTGATTGCCCGCGTGGCTGGCGTCGATGGCCGCGAAGCTGCCGAGGCACTGAGCGGGGTCGAACTGTTTGCACCCCGCGACAGGCTGCCAAAGCCCAGCGAGGACGACGAGTTCCTGATGGCTGATCTGATCGGCTGCGAGGCTGTGCTGGCTGACGGGACCGTTTTCGGCAGCATCATCGATGTGCCAAACTATGGCGCAGGCGACCTGCTCGACATCAAGCCTGCGAAAGGCGGCACCAGCGTGCTGCTGCCATTCACCAAGGCCTGTGTGCCTGTTGTCGACATCGCGGCGCGGCGCGTGGTGATTGACCCGCCCGCCGGTCTGTTCGACGACTGAAACCATCGTCCGAAGGATGATGGCAAGCGCGAACGCGCGCCCGAGCTTGTGCGAGGAACACCTCCATGACATTCAAGGCCAGCATCCTCACGCTCTATCCGGAGATGTTTCCCGGGCCGCTCGGCATCTCGCTGTCCGGCGAGGCGCTGAAGACGGGGCTGTGGTCACTCGAAGCGCGCCAGATCCGCGAACATGGCCTTAGCCGCCACCGCGCTGTCGATGACACGCCGGCAGGTGGCGGGCCGGGCATGGTCATTCGCTGCGACGTGCTGGCCGCCGCCATCGACGCAGCCGTGCCCGCCGATGACGCGCGCCCGCGCCTGCTGATGAGCCCCCGCGGCTTGCCTCTGACGCAAAGCCGCGCGCGGGAACTCGCGGCTGGACCGGGCGTCGTCATCATCTGCGGGCGCTTCGAAGGCGTCGACCAACGCGTCATCGAGGGCCGCGCGCTCGAGGAGGTGTCTGTTGGCGACTACGTGCTGTCAGGCGGCGAGATCGCCGCGATGGTGCTGCTCGATGCCTGCGTGCGCCTGATCCCCGGCGTGATGGGCAAGATCCACTCAGGCGACGAAGAAAGCTTCGAGGGCGGGCTGCTCGAATACCCGCACTATACGCGCCCTCGCGAATGGGAAGGCCGCGCCATCCCGGATGCGCTGATCGGCGGCAACCATGCCGAGATCGCGAAATGGCGGCGCGCTGAGGCTGAGAAGATCACGCGTGAGCGGCGGCCTGATCTGTTGAAGCGATAAAGCGATACACCATCCGCATCCTTCGGCGGGCTCAGGATGAGGATATGGCGCAGGCCATGACCGCCTCACCGGCTGACCGGCAGGCCCTCATCGAGCCAGCCCTTGTTGCGGCCGTCGCCCAGCATGCCGCCGCGCACGTCGACGATGTTGGTCCAGCCGCGCTTGCCGAGCACGTCCTGCACATGGCGGGTGCGGTTCGCCGTGCGGCAGATGATGGCGATCGGCTTGCCGGGGTTTTCCGCGCGCAGGCCCGCAAGGCGCGCCTCGAACACGGGCGAGGTCATGTCGAGCTTGATCGCCCCTTCGGCAACGCCGGTGTCGGCCCATTCCTCAGGGCGCCGGATGTCGACCAGGATGACGCTTTGCGCCCTTGTCCGCTCATGGGCCTCGCGCACGGACATGGTGGCGCGCTCCGGCGCATTTTGCGCGACGGACGGCGTTGCAGCGAGACAGAGAAGAAGAAAAGCGCGGCGGTTCATCATCATCAGCTAGCGCGCCGGAGCACGCCTGTCATCCCGGCCAAGGCCGAGATGACAGGTTCGTGTTGGCTTACTTTCGGTAGGCGTCGATCACGGCGACGCCATCGGTCCCGGCGCGGGCAGCCCATTCGGTCGCCATCGTTGCGCCGATGCGCTGCACGTCCGCCAACATCGCGGCGGGCGGGGCCAGCACCTTCATGCCCTTCTCGGCCATGATCTTCTTGTAGCCCTCGTTGAGCGCGGCGGATTGCGCCCAGCCCCGGTCCTCGGCGGCCTTGGCGGCAGCGCTGATCGCGGCGCGCACGTCAGCCGGCAAAGCGTCGAAAGCAGCCTTGTTCACCATCACCACATTCTGCGGCAGGAACGCCGAGAGGTCGTAGTAGTGGGTGAGATAGTCCCACGCCTGGGTGTCGACGCCGGTCGCGCCCGACGAGATCATGCTTTCCGCCACGCCGGTGCGGAAGGCCTGCGCGATTTCGGCTGCCTGCACCGTGATCGGCGACGCGCCCATCAGGTCGGCAAAGCGTGCGGTTGCCGGGTTGTAGGCGCGGAACTTCGCGCCCTTCAGGTCAGCCAGCGAGGCCAGCTCCTTCTTGGCGTAGATGCCCTGCGGCGGCCAGGCCACCGAATACAGCATCATAAGCCCCTGCTTGGCGAAGCGGGCCTCCAATTGCGGGCGGGCGGCATTGTAGAGCTTGCGGGACGACTCATAGCTGGTGGCCAGGCCAGGCACCGAATCGAACGCGAACATCGCGTCTTCGTTGCCGAGGGTCGAGATCAGGGTTTCGCCAATCTGCACCTGGCCGGTCTGCACGCCGCGCTTGATGTCCGGCAGCTTCAGCAGCGAAGCGTTGGAGTGCACCGTGATGGCCAGCTTTCCGCCCGTGGCCTTCTCGACCTCGGCGGCAAAGGCACGCACGTTCACGGTGTGGAAATTGCCGTCGGCATAGGGCGTCGGCATGTCCCACTTGGTCTGGGCCATGGCCGAGGTGGCCATGGCTGCCAATGCCACGCCAAAGCTTGCGGCAAAAATCCTGCGATCGAGCATGGTGAAATCCTCTTCCCTGTTGGTTCCGGATCGTCCGGCCCTTGATTGCATTTCAGGCCACATTTCAGCGCACGGCAAGGGGGAGATGTCATATTGACAATTTATCGACATTTTGTAATTGAGGACTGCACCGGCGTTGATTGGCGTGTCGCGAGCGCCCTTGTGGCGATCCTCTCGATGCGGCAAGGCACATGGAGCACGGCAACTGGAACTGGTTGCCGAAGTCGCCGGCACAAGGCCGTTGATGATATTGCTTGAGAAGGAACGTCAGGATGCCGTCTGCTCAGCGCTGGGACTTCTGGATCGACCGTGGCGGCACCTTCACCGACGTCATCGGGCGCGACCCGGCTGGCAAGCTGCATGCCCGCAAGGTGCTGTCGGAGAACCCCGAAGCCTACACCGATGCAGCAGTTCACGGCATCCGCTCCCTGCTTGGGCTCGGAGCCCGCGATCCGATCCCGTCCGGGCTGGTCGGCGAGGTGCGCATGGGCACAACGGTCGCCACCAATGCCCTGCTCGAGCGCAAAGGCGAGCCGACGCTGCTGGTCATCACCAAGGGTTTCGGCGATGCGCTGCGCATCGGCTACCAGGCCCGCCCGAAGATTTTCGCCAAGAAGATCATCAAGCCGGATCAACTCTACGATGCGGTGATCGAAGTCGGCGAGCGCGTGCTGTCGGACGGCGTCGTGGAGCAGGCGCCTGACCTCGCCGCTGTCCGCAACGACCTGCAAGGCGCTTATGACGGAGGCTGCCGCGCCGTCGCCATCGCCTTCATGCACGCCTTCCGCTTTCCAGAACACGAAGCTCAGGTGGCGGCGATCGCACGCGAGATCGGCTTCCCGCAGGTGTCCGTCAGCCACGAGGTTTCGCCGCTGATCAAGCTGGTCGGACGCGGCGACACGACGGTCGTGGACGCCTACCTGTCGCCCATCCTCAGCCGCTATGTCGCGCAGGTGGCCCGGGAGCTTGATGTCGAGCGCTCCGGCGCACGCCTGATGTTCATGATGTCATCGGGCGGCCTCACCGCCGCCAACCTGTTCCAGGGCAAGGACGCGATCCTGTCCGGCCCGGCAGGCGGCGTGGTTGGCCTGGCCGAAACCGGCAAATCCGCTGGCTTTGGCGAGGTCATCGGCTTCGACATGGGCGGCACCTCGACAGACGTGGCGCACTATGACGGCGCCTATGAGCGTTCATTCGAGACCGAGGTCGCAGGCGTCCGCATCCGCGCGCCGATGATGCTGATCCACACGGTGGCGGCGGGCGGCGGCTCGATCCTGCATTTCGACGGCGCGCGCTTTCGCGTGGGGCCTGACAGCGCGGGCGCGAACCCCGGCCCGGCCTGCTACCGGCGCGGCGGCCCGCTCGCGGTGACCGATGCCAACGTCATGGTCGGCAAGCTGATGCCGGCGTATTTTCCCTCGATTTTCGGCCCGAAGCAGACCGACCCGCTCGACGCAGCCGTGGTCAGGACCAAGTTCGCGGCCATGGCCGCCAGGGTCGGCGATGGCCGCGCTCCCGAAGATGTGGCGGATGGCTTCATCCAGATCGCGGTGGCCAACATGGCCGAGGCCATCAAGAAAATCTCGGTGCAGCGCGGCTACGATGTCACCCGTTATGCGCTCAACTGCTTTGGCGGAGCCGGCGGCCAGCATGCCTGCCTCGTGGCCGATGCGCTTGGCATGACAACCGTGCTGCTGCACCCGCTCTCAGGCCTGCTCTCGGCCTATGGCATGGGCCTCGCCGAAGTGCGCGCCGTGCGCCAGAAAGCGCTTGATGTGCCGCTGGACGAGAATACGCCGGCGAAACTGCGCCTGCTCGCGGCGGAATTGGATGCCACCTGCCGCGCCGAAATGGCGGCGCAGGGCGTTCCTTCGGCCGACGTTTCCGTTCATGTCCGCGCCCATGTGCGCTATGCCGGAACAGACACGACGCTGCCGGTGGCGGAAGCTTATCCCGCGCAGATGCGGGCCGAGTTCGAAACGCAGCACAAATCGCGTTTCGGCTTTGTCGATGCTTCCAAGTCGCTGGTGATCGAGGCTGTGGAGGTCGAAGCGGTGGGCGGCGGCGCGCGCTTCGAGGAAGCGTCATCGTCCGCGACCGAGCACACGCCGCGCGCTGCCGAGACCACCCGCTTCTACAGCCATGGCGCCTGGCATGACGCTGTCGTGGTCAAGCGCGACGCCATGGCCGCCGGCGCCCGCGTCGCTGGCCCCGCCATCATCATCGAGGCCAACCAGACCATCGTGATCGAGCCCGGCTGGGTCGCGCGGCTCACACCCAAGGACCACATCGTGCTCACCCGCGAGACGGTGATGGAGCGCCGCGCCGCCGTCGGCACGAGGGCCGATCCGGTGATGCTGGAGATCTTCAACAACCTGTTCATGTCGATCGCGGAGCAGATGGGCGTGGCGCTGCAGAACACGGCATACAGCGTCAACATCAAGGAACGGCTCGACTTCTCCTGCGCCGTGTTCGACCACAACGCGTCTCTCGTCGCCAACGCGCCGCACATGCCGGTGCACCTGGGCAGCATGGACAAGTCCGTCGAGACGATCATCCGGCAGAACGCCGTGATCCGCCCCGGCGATGTCTACGCCATCAACGCGCCCTACAACGGCGGCACGCACCTGCCGGACATCACCGTCTGCACGCCGGTGTTCGACACGAGGGGTGAGCGCGTGATGTTCTGGGTGGCATCACGCGGCCACCATGCCGATGTCGGCGGCGTGGCTCCGGGCTCGATGAGCCCGCTCGCCACCCATATCGAGGAGGAAGGCGTCTACATCGACAACTTCAAGCTCGTCGACCAGGGCCGCTTCTGCGAGCAGGAACTCGTGTCACTGCTCACGGGCGCCAAATACCCGGTGCGCAACGTCACCCAGAACGTCGCTGACCTGAAGGCCCAGATCGCCGCCAACGAGAAGGGCGTGTCGGAGCTCAAGAAGGTCATCAGCAGCTTCGGCATCGAGGTGGTGCAGGCCTACATGGGCCATGTCCAGGACAATGCCGAGGAAAGCGTGCGCCGCGTGCTCGACCGGCTGAAGGACAGCACCTACACGTTTGCCATGGACAATGGCCGCCAGATCAAGGTGGCGATCACGGTCGACAGACAAAAGCGCGAGGCGACGGTCGACTTCACCGGCACCAGCCCCCAGCAGGCGGACAATTTCAACGCCCCTGCCCCGGTCACCCGCGCCGCTGTCCTGTATGTCTTCCGCGTCATGGTGGACGACGACATTCCCATGAATGCGGGCTGCCTGAAGCCGATCAACATCGTCATCCCGCCGCAGTCCATGTTGAGCCCGGAATATCCGGCGGCGGTGGTGGCGGGCAACGTCGAGGTCAGCCAGTCTGTCACCAATGCCCTGTTCGGCGCATTGGGCGCGATCGCCACCAGCCAGGGCACGATGAACAACCTGACCTTCGGCGACGACGCCTACCAGTATTACGAGACGATCTGCTCAGGCTCCCCGGCAGGCGACGGCTTTGACGGGACTGACGGCGTGCATGTCCATATGACCAACTCGCGCCTGACCGACCCCGAGATTTTCGAAACACGCTTTCCCGTCGTGCTCGAGGATTTCCATATCCGCAAAGGCACCGGCGGCAAGGGCAAGTGGACCGCCGGCGACGGCACCAGCCGCACCATCCGCTTCCGCCAGACCATGGAATGCGCCATCCTCAGCCAGCACCGCCAGATCCCGCCGCGCGGGCTGGCGGGCGGCGGCGACGGCGAATGCGGCAAGACGCTGGTGCGGAGGCTGGACGGTCGCGTCGAGGAACTGAGAAGCTCAGACCAGACCGTGCTGCAGGCTGGCGAAGCGGTGACGGTGGTGACGCCCACGGCGGGCGGATTTGGCAAGGCGTGAGGCGCTGGAAGCCACGCAGCAGCATTTCGAGGACTGGATCACTTTTCGCGAACGCGAAACGCGTTCCTGTCCTCGTGAATGCGGGGAGATTGGCGCATATCGAGCAGCGATGTAGGTTGCTGGTTATACAATTAATATCATGTCACCGTATTTCGACGGCTGGGGGATTTGGGACAAAGTAGGCCGCTGCTCAGTGCTAACTGCCATTTCGAGAAGGCCGCATAACAACTTATCAATAAAAACAAGAAAATTTTATAATGAGGCATCGTGTCAAATTTCAAATAGAAATTCGCTAAATTCAATTCTTTGAAGACGCTATGCGTCTAAAAAAGTCACGTATATTCATTGCGTGTCTTATGATAAAAATGTCTATTTTTCGTAAAATTCCAGTTAACGATAATCCGGATATGGTCAGAATAGCCAACGTCAACGACGTAAATATGTTTACATAAGTTGTAAAATCAGCAAAAATATCGATACTAATAAAAATCGGAACCAAAATAATAAAAAATAACAAGGAAATATTCAATAATCTTGTAATAAAACTTCCGATCAACGAAATTTTCTTTATGGTCTTATTTTTTTCGTCAATTTCATTAATAGATTTATGCTTATCAATTTCGCTTTCAGCGATTTTGGATCGCAATTTGTCCAATTCTCCAGCAATTTCATCAAGTGCTTTGGTTCTAGATTTCTCAACCTCAATTCCCATTATTTCATTCTGCCGCCTTACTAAATCTGCGATTATTGGTAAAAACTCCCTAGTTTCTATATTTTTATCTTTTTGCCCAAAATTCAATGCAAGCGCCTGGTTTTTGAACTGCGATATATTCAATACCCACTCGACGTCAGTTTTAATCGTTCCTTCACGAGCGAGTCTCACGATGTAATCATTGAACTCTCTCAAAACGTTATCTGACGGTCTTAAGTTATTCAAGGCTTTCGCAATAACAAGTGTCCTAGGTGCGTTCGTTCGTGTTGGCAGTTTTGTCCATATTCGAGAGCAAAATACCACATCCGTCATGCAATGTTGAACGCGATTATTATCACCATTTTCACGAAAATACTCAGAAAAGAATCGTGTCGATGACAGTGCAACATTGCCATTTGTAGTTACAAATATTGCTTTGCATTTCTCCAAAAATAATGCTGGCAATCCATCTCTAATTCTATGTATTGCTGTAACTGATTGCATATCAGCTAAACGAGCTTCTGGATTTTCTTGTTTAATTTCTTGTACAAAACGTCGCTCTAGAGCGACTTCATCCACAGAATTTTGCCCTTCGCCCTCCAATACAGAAGGGGCATCAACGACTGCGAAGCCATGATCAGATACGATTTTCGGCATTTCAATAGCCAGCAAGTCGAGATCACGCGGTTGCAGTCCTCTGGATAAAATTGCTGAGGCAATCTGGCCATCCGGCCTTGGGTTTCGAGCCGCTGCACTAAATATACGTCCAATTTCTTCTAATGTATGACCAAAGACATGCAAATTACATCCAGCACTTCGACAGATTTCAACAAATTCAAGAGCTACTTTCTGTCGCTGGGGTGTATTGTAACCAAGAAAAGATAAAATTATGCCAGTATCTAAAAATACTGAGACATCTTGCATTTTTTGGCTCGAAGAAACATCATCAATGTGCTCATATTCTGTTACAGACTTAATTGTCTGAAATTAAACATCACCTAAGCAAATATTAGTTAATGCATCAGAAAATCTATTGTTGTCGCTAGTATTAGAAACACCTATTGCAATTATCTTTCCAATATCGCGCTGATCTGAATTAAAATCGGATTTAGTACCGTGAAATTGTGAATTGATATTTATCTCTAACCAAGCAGATATAATGTTCTCCGATGGGAGAGCTTTAACATGATTGGAAATTTTATTAAAATGATTTGTCTTTATTGAGTCGATTTCACTTAAAATGTAGTCCATTTCAATCTTTGTTGCGTTCTCCAATTGTTTTATAGCGTTTGATTCTTGATATGATATATTACTTTTGTATATATGATCATTTGTTATCTTGATTATCTCATTTTTTTGTCTAAGAAGATTCATTACGAATCTTACAACTAATATTGGTAAATCCAAGCCCCAAATTCTTTTATTTATCTCATAAATTGTTTCTTCAGAAAAATTTTGATCATTACTTTCGATTATTGACCGCCGCACGATTGGAACTAACGCACGAATTGGATCTCCGTTCGTATCAGACAAAGTTGCCCTGAGAAATGCATATGCGTATGCCTTGCTCGCCATTGAACACCGCCCCAGCAGATTTGAATGTGCAATAAGATATCTGATTTGTAGACCATGTAAACGGCACTTGTTGGCAGAAAAAATCTACTATTCCACGCTGCGGCGCAAGTTGGAATCACGAGCGACGATGACGCTCATCTCTACCTTGGCACATCACCGTCACACATCCGTCATCGCGTTGAAACGCCGCACCGCCACAGACCATCCCGCTTGTTTCATCACGGGAGGCTTTTTCATGCGTCATCTGCTCACCCTCAGCGCAGCCGTGCTTGCGTTGTCCATGGCTTCGGCCAGGGCCGATACCGAGTTGCCGGCCAAGCCCGTCGGCCATGCCATCCTGCCCGCCGAAACTTTCATCTAATTACGCTAACTACGGTGGAATTACGGTGACATGATATTAATTGTATAAATAGTTGTGCCCACGTCATCATGCCCGTGCTTGTCTCGACCACAACAGCTCTTGGTGACAGAAGTTCTAGCGCACTGTCACCGCCGTTCGGTGCGCCTCACCTTACCGCAGGAAATTCGGCGTCAGCATCACTGCAAAAGATTCGGAGGCAGCGGCGGCGCCTCGCTGAGCAGCGTGATCGTCACCCGTCTGTTTGGCGGGATGTAGGGATTGTCGGGAAAGAGCGGCTCGGTGTCGGCGCGTCCCACCACGGAGGCGATCCGGTCGTGGGGGAGCCCGGCAGCCGACAGGATCTCGCGCACGGCGAGCGCACGCCCGGCGGTCAGGCTCCACGAATCGACGGCCTGCACCAAACCCGGACGCGTGGTGGTCGTGTGGCCGGTGAGAGACAGGCGGTTGGGCAGCCGGCGGAGGGTCGGCGCGAGCGCCACCAGCACAAGACGGGTACGCTCATTGGGGTGGAGCGAGCCCTCGGGGAACATGGAGCGGCCGTTCTGGTCCACGAGGGAAACGTTCAACCCCTCGTGGCTTGGCTCGATCACGATGTTGCGCGACAGCTCGGCAATTTCGGGCATGTTCTGGAGCGCCTGCCGAAGGCTGGCCATGGCGCTGTGCTGCGCTTGCACGCCGGCGGCCGGGCGGTTGACCTCGCGGTCGCTGGCACGGCCAGAGTTGGTCCGGCGCGCTCCGTCCTCCTTCGTTGGCGTGCCCATCGCCGTGTCCCGAAGCGCCGACGACCTGTTGCCTGACTTGTCCAGGGCGGCGCCCATCAGCATGCCGCCAGCGCCGCTGTTGCTGAGGCTGAGAGCCGCCGGCGCGAAGTATTCCGCCAGCCCGGTCTTCTGCTCCCTCGTCGTCATGCTGATCAGCCACATCAGCAGAAAGAATGCCATCATCGCGGTCACAAAGTCCGCATAGGCGATCTTCCAGGCCCCGCCATGGTGCCCATGAGCGGCCTTCTTGACCTTCTTGATGATGATCGGCTGGGTGGAGTTGGCCATTGGGTTCCTACCGAAGATTGGATCAGATTTTGGCGGGCAGAGCGGCGGTTGCCTCTTCCACCTCGTTGAAGGTCGGGCGGACGTCGCTCATCAGTGCCTTGCGGGCAAATTCCACCGCCAATACAGGCGGCTGGCCGCTGATATGGGCGAGAAGGCCCGCCTTGAGTGAAAGGTAGTACTTCGCTTCCGCCTCGAAGGTGCCCTTGAGCGACTGCGCCATGGGCCCAAAGAAGCCGTAGGCGACGAAGACGCCGAAGAATGTGCCGACGAGCGCGCCGGCGATCAACTGTCCCAGCACCTCCGGCGGCTCGGAGATCGACCCCATTGTCTTTATCACGCCAAGCACGGCAGCGACGATGCCGAGCGCCGGCGTTCCGTCGGCGATTGACTGCATGGCTGAAACGATACGCTCCTGCTCCTGGTGGTGCGTCTCCAGTTCCTCGTCCATGAGAGCATCTATTTCGTGGGCGTTGGCGGCGCCGATCGTCAACATGCGCATGTAGTCGCAGACGAATTCGACCGCATGATGGTTTGCCGCGAAAGTCGGAAAGGCGTTGAACAGCGACGACTCGCTCGGACTTTCAATGTGCTGCTCGACCGCGAGCATGCCCTTCTGCTGCACAAGCTTGTACAAGGAGTACTGCATCGCCAGCAGTTCGACGTAAGTTTCCTGCTTGTACTTTGGACCCTTGATGAGTGTGCCGAACATGCCGGGCACGGCCTTGAGCACCGGTCCGGGGTTGCCGATGACGAATGCACCGATCGCTGCGCCGAGGATGATGACATACTCCCAAGGCTGCCAAAGGACGCCGAGTTTGCCGCCCATCGCCGCATAGCCGCCGAAGACGCAGAGAAAGACGATGAGTATGCCGACGATCAGCCGCATGGATTTGCTCCGTCGCGCCGCAGCATGCACAACTCATGCTAAGTAAACGCGAAATAACTCAATCACAGGTTGTGGTTAAAGATTGATTTACAGGCATCGGCCCACAGCTTTGCAGGCGTCATCCTCCGGCGAAGGCCTCGTCGGCCAGAGGCTTGTGAGGCGGCTCGGAGGCCGCATCGAAGAACTGACGGGCTCCGACCAAAGCGTGCTGCAGGCCGGTGAGGCCGCGACGGCGCCCCCCTGTAGCGGGCGAATGGAGCGTGGCGTAAGCAGGGATTGATCGCCGCGTCGCTCCTGGAAGCAACGTTCGGTCATGTACGCAAGAATGCGGCACAATCCTGCACCGCACTTCGGACACGGAACCAAAACGAACCCGCCGCGTTGAAGGTGCAGGCTGGCTTGAGCGCTTCGAGGGGCGAAGCGTCGCGTCCGGCACAGCAAAGGCTTGCATCCCATGGAACCACAATCACTCATCATCTGGCTCCTGATCGGCGCCATCGCAGGCTGGCTCGCAGGCGTGATCATGAAGGGCTACGGCTTCGGCCTTATCGGAAACATCGTCGTCGGCATCGTCGGCTCGCTCATCGGCGGCTGGCTGTTTGGCACCTACACGGTCGGCACAGGCGGAATTCTCGGCTCGATCATCGGTGCGACAATCGGTGCGGTCATACTGCTCTTCCTGCTCAGGCTGGTTCGCCGCGCCTGACGCAGATCAGCGGCGGCGAATGCGTGGCACATTGACGTCGATAACGAAATGATCGTGCTCGACGTCGAAGCCTTGCGAAGAGGTCAAACAACCGGTGAGAATGCGGGCCGCTGGCCAGCGTTAACCGCGATTTAACCATAAGGTTGACCGCAAACCCAATCGTTAACAGGATGTGGACGCGGGAGTTTGCGCTCCCGCGTTTTGCGTTGTGTCGGGAGTTTGCGTGAATGGCGGTGTGGTTGATCACGGGGGCCAATCGCGGCATCGGGCTGGGCCTGACCAGCCTCGCGCTCAAGCGCGGCGACCATGTCATCGCCTGCATGCGCGAGCCTGACAAGGCGGAAGCACTGGCCGCGCAGAAGGACATTCATGGCGACAGGCTGACGCTGCTGAGGCTCGATGTCACCGACAAAGACAGCGTTGCCGCGGCATCCGCAGCCGTGACAAGACCAATCGACATTCTGGTCAACAATGCCGGCGTTTTCGGCCCGCGCGAGAGCGACAGCCCCGGCCAGGAGGCGCTCGACATGGATTTCGACGCCTTCGCCGAGGTGCTCGCGGTCAACACGCTGGGCCCTCTGCGCGTGTCGCAGGCCTTCCTGCCGCAGGTCGAGGCGGCGAAAGGCAAGATCATCACCATCACCAGCCGCATGGGCTCGCTGGCGGGTGCAAGCTCGGGCGCGATTGCCTATCGTTCGTCGAAGGCGGCGGTGAACAAGGTCATGCTGGGGCTGGCGGACGCGGTCCGTCCGAGGGGCATTCCCGTGTTGCTCGTGCATCCGGGATGGGTCCAGACCGACATGGGCGGCACGGGCGCCGACATCACGACAGCGCAGAGCGTCGCAGGCATCGCCGCCCTGGCGGACAAGCTCGACATGAGCCTGAGTGCGCAATTCAGGAACTATGACGGCTCGCCGATCGCATGGTGAGAGACTGGCCTGTCTTGCTGAATGAAGCTCCGCCGTCCCGGACGTGATCCGGGATGCGGCGCCGATGCAGCGCCTTCACCCCTTCTTCGGCTTGGCCTTGCCCTCACCCTCCAGCGCTGCCAGCCGCGCGCTCAGCTTGTCGTTCTCATCGCGCGCCATGATCGCCATGTCGCGCACCGCCTCGAACTCCTCGCGCGTCACCACGTCCATGTCGGCCAGCAGGCGCTGGACCTGCGTCTTCACCACGGTCTCGACCTCGCGGCGCACGCCCTGCGCCGCACCTGCAGCATCGGTGACGAGGCGGGCGACTTCATCGAGCAGGCGGTTGGGAGCGTTCATGGCAATTGTCCTGTCTGGCGCGCGAAGCATGGCGTCGCTGCATGATTGACCTTGTTTAGCATGTTGAACTTGGCCACGCATCGGCGAATGATGCCGCAACCTTCACAAGGCCGCCCGCACAAGGAAACTCCAATGGCCCTGCACTTCACCGATGCCGAGTTTGCCCGCCGCAAGACGGCGCTGCTGGCTGCGATGGCGGCCCGTGATCTCGACGGGCTTTTACTGTTCCAGCAGGAAAGCATGTTCTGGCTGACCGGCTACGACACCTTCGGCTTCTGCTTCTTCCAGTGCCTTCTGGTTCGGGCCGATGGGCGGATTATGCTGCTGACCCGCTCTGCCGATCTCAGGCAGGCCGAGATCACCTCGAACCTTGGCGACATCCGGGTCTGGAAGGATGCCGCAGGCGCCGATCCCTCGCGCGACCTGGCGAACATCGCCCGCGAGTTCGGCCTGGCGGGCAAAACCGTCGGCGTCGAATACGAAAGCTACGGCCTGGTCGCCGCCAACGGCAGGAAACTCGATGCAGCCTTTGAAGGCGTGGCGGCGCTGGCCGACGCCTCCGACATCGTCACCCGCCTGCGCGTCATCAAATCAGCGGAAGAGATCGCCTGCGTGCGGCATGCGGCAGCCCTTTGCGATGCAGCCGACGCGGCCGCGCTGGCGACGATCCGCGCCGGGGCTGACGAGGGCGAAGTGCTCGCGGCCCAGCACAACGCGATCTTCCAGGGCGGCGGCGACTATCCAGCCAACGAGTTCATCATCGGCTCTGGCCGCGAAGCGCTGCTCTGCCGCCACAAGTCCGGCCGCCGCAAGCTCGACCAGAATGACCAGATCACGCTGGAGTTCGCGGGAGCCTGGCGGCACTATCACTGCGCGGCGATGCGCACGGTGGTGGTTGGCGAGCCTCGCCCGCTGCACACGCTCTATCACGCTGCCGCGCGCAATGCGCTGGAGGCCTGCGAAGCGGCGCTGAAACCCGGCAAGACCGCAGGCGACGTCTTCGCCGCCCATGCCCGCGTCTTTGCCGAGCACGGGCTGGGCCAGCACCGGCTCAACGCCTGCGGCTATTCGCTCGGAGCCAAATTCACGCCGAGCTGGATGGACTGGCCGATGTTCTATGAGGACAATGACTGGGTCCTTGCGCCGGGCATGGTCATGTTCGCGCACATGATCCTGATGGATTCAGCCTCCGAAACCGCGATGTGCCTTGGCCGCAGCTATCTCGTCACCGACGGCGCCGCGGAAGCGCTGAACGGCGCCGACGCCTCGCTCATGATCAGGTGATCACGCCGCCGCTGGACGCCCTTGCTCCGAGAGGCTAGAACGATGCCAACCCATACAAGCTCCACCTCAGGAGCGGGAGGCGTCTTATGAGAATTGCTCTTGTGGCAGCCGCGTTCGCGGCCGGCCTTGCTGCATGCAACGACACCACGACCGCCGCACGTGCGCCAACGCAGGCGCCGGGCGTGCCCATCGCGGTCGACAGCATTTCGGGTGGCCCCGACAACGTGCGCGGGGCCTTCTCGTCCGCCATGTCGAGCGAGGCCAGCGCACGCCGCGTCGAGATCGTCGATCCGGCCACCAATCCGCGCTACCGGGTTCGCGGCTACCTCGCGGCTCAACCGACAGACGATGGCCAGACCGCGCTGGCATTCGTATGGGACGTCTTCGATGCCCAGAAGAAGCGCGCCCAGCGCGTGCAGGGCGCGACCGTGGCCCGCAGCAGCACGGGCGACTGGACAGGCGTGGATCAGACCACCGTGAACAAGGCCGCCTCCGAGTCGATGGACCAGATCGCCCAGTTCCTCGTCGGGCAGGACGCGGCCAGGGCCGCGTCTGCTCCTGCAAGTGCTTCTGCCAGCACACCTGCCAGCGTCGGCGCCGGCGCCCGGACGGCGTCAGCACAGCCCACCCTGGGGCTTCGGCCCTGAGGTTGATCGAGCTTGGCGTTCATGTTCGGACATGCTCAGGTTGATGATCGCTGGTTTGTTGACGAACCGTGGCTTGAGTCTGGTCACTGAACGTCATGCAGGCCTTTCCCGGCAGCCCACCCATCCTCATCCTGAGCTTATGGAAGGATGAACTCGGGCGGACAAGAAACCAACGCGGCCCATTCCCCTCATCGCCATGCCCCTCCTCGCCATTCCCTTCCCCATCATTGACCCGATCGCGATCTCGATCGGGCCGCTCGCGTTGCGCTGGTATGGGCTGGCCTATGTTGCGGGCCTGCTGGGCGGATGGCTCTACGCGCGCTGGCTCGTGCAGCGTGACGCCATGTGGGGCGTCATCGCGCGGCCAAAGCCGGTCGAACTCGACGACATGCTGGTCTGGGTCGCTGTCGGCGTCGTGGCGGGCGGGCGGCTCGGTTATGTGCTGTTCTACGATCTCGAAAGCTACCTAGCCGAACCGTTCGAGATCCTTGCCGTCTGGCGCGGCGGCATGTCGTTCCATGGCGGGCTGGTCGGGGCCATCACCGCGCTGGCGCTGTTTGCACGCAGACGAGGCTACAATCAGCTGTCGGTTTTCGACATCGCTGCAGCGGTGGTGCCCATCGGCCTGTTCTTCGGGCGCATGGCCAATTTCATCAATGGCGAACTGTGGGGCCGCGCTGCCCCCGAGTTCGCCTATGCGATGGTCTTTCCGGGCGCTGGCCCAGTCCCGCGCCATCCGAGCCAGCTCTATCAGGCCTTCATGGAAGGACCGGTGCTGTTCATCGTCATCGCCTTTGCGCTCAGCCGCTTCGGGTTTCATCGGCCAGGCCTGATCGCCGGTGTTTTCGGCATCGGGTACGGCGCCGTGCGCATCTTCTGCGAATTTTTCCGCGAGCCCGACCCGCAACTCGGCTTCCTGTTCGGCACCACCGTGGGCAGCTTTGGCGGCGGCGTCACAATGGGCATGGTGCTGTCCCTGCCCGTGCTGGCGGCGGGGCTCTGGCTCGTCATCCGCGCCCGCAGGCCGGCCTGACCGGCGGCGATGCGCACGCTGAAGGATGAGATCATCGAGTTGATCCGGCTCGACGGGCCAATCTCCGTCGAGCGCTACATGGAACTTTGCCTCTCTCACCCGACACTTGGCTACTACACCACCCGCGATCCTTTCGGGGCCGGGGGCGACTTCATCACAGCGCCCGAGATCAGCCAGATGTTCGGCGAACTGATCGGGCTCTGGGCGGCCCAGGTGTGGCGCGACATGGGCAGCCCCTCGCCCGTTCGCCTGATCGAGCTTGGGCCTGGCCGCGGCACGCTGATGGTTGACGCGCTGCGTGCCATCGCCAGGGCGATGCCCCCCATGCTGGCCGCGCTCGACGTGCATCTGGTCGAGACAAGTCCGGTGCTTGGCGCGATGCAGAAACAGGCGTTGCAAGCTGTCTCCCTGCCGAAAACCTGGCATGCCCACACGGCGGATGCGCTCGCCGGTGCGTCTGGTCGCCCCGCAATCGTCATCGCCAACGAACTGCTCGACGCGCTGCCGATCCGCCAGTATGTGGCGACACCTGAAGGTTGGCGCGAACGTCTGGTCGGGCTGGGCCCTGATGGCGGTTTGAGCTTTGGCCTCGCCGCCGAGCCGTCACCGAGAGTCGCGGCGCAACATCCGCCCGGCACGGTGCTGGAGTTGCCTCTGGCCAGCGACGCCCTGATCGGCTTGCTCGCCGACCATGTGGCCGCACAGGGAGGAGCGGCGCTGCTGATCGACTACGGCTCAGCCACGGGCGGCAGCGGAGACACCCTGCAGGCGCTGTCGCGGCACAGCATCGCCGATGTGCTGGCCGATCCGGGCCAGGCGGATCTGACCACGCATGTCGACTTCCGCCGCGCGGCAGCCCTTGGGGCCGCCCGAAAGGCGCTGGCGCATGGCCCGGCAACACAAGGCGCATTTCTTCACGGCCTCGGCATCGCGCGGCGGGCCGAAACGCTGAAGCGCTCTGCCAGTCCATCTGAAGCCGCGGCCATCGACGCAGCCGTGCACCGACTGACAGACATGGACCCGCGCGGCATGGGTGAACTGTTCAAGGTGCTCGCCCTGTCGCACCCATCGCTGACGGCCCTGCCAGGATTTGACAGCGCGTGCATCCAGCGCCAGTGAAAGCCATGCCGGAAAACGCCCCCATATTCATCACCTCGCCCGATCTCGCCAGCCTGCCCGGCATCCGCCACGCCTATTTCACGCGGGAAGGCGGCGCGTCCGGCGGCATCTACGCAAGCCTCAATGGCGGTCTTGGCTCCAGCGACCACAAGGCCGACATCGCCGAGAACCGTGCCCGCATGGCCAGGGCGCTGGCCGTCGCGCCTGATCATCTCGTCAGCCTCCACCAGGTCCATTCCGCCGATGTCGCCGTCGCCACCGGCCCGTGGACAGGCGAGCGGCCCAGGGCAGACGCCATGGTGACGCGGACAAAGGGCGTGGCCCTTGGCATCTCCACCGCCGATTGTGGCCCTATCCTGTTCGCCGATGCTGACGCCGGCGTGATCGGCGCGGCGCACTCGGGCTGGAAAGGCGCCTTCACCGGCATCGGCGAGGCAACGCTTGCCGCCATGGAGAAACTTGGCGCACGGCGAGAGCGCACCATCGCGGTGCTCGGCCCCACCATCGGCCCGAACGCCTACGAGGTCGGACCCGAGTTCGTCGCGCGTTTCGTCAACGCCCGCGCCGATGACGCACGCTTCTTCAGGCCTTCGGTGCGCGCGCAGCACGCGATGTTCGACTTGCCGTCCTTCATCGGCGCGCGCTTCATGGAAGCTGGCGTCGGCCGCTTCGTCGATCTGGCGCTCTGCACCTACTCCGATCCGGCGCGGTTCTTCAGCTACCGCATGACGACCCATCGCGCAGAACCCGACTATGGCCGGCTGATCTCGGCGATCACGCTGGCATGACGCGTGCAGTCTTTTACCCACTGTGAGCGCAACCGAACGGGTTTGAGGCTGAACCATCCGCAGGTCCGTCCACAGCGAAGGTCTGTGGACGAATCGCTTGCGGCATTGTTGGCCGCCGCCGAATCCACGAGGCATGACGCTGGCAAAGATCGCGGGCCGGCAGGGATTCTCTTCGTCCGGCTTCCGATCTAAGGTCGGTGCAAGAGGTTGATTCGGCTTGTTTTTCAAAGCCGCCGAAGGATCATGCCCCGCTCGCTGGGCAAGACCCTGTCGCGTAAGCGTCCTTGTCGCATTGGCGCGTTTCATCCGCGTTTTCTTGACCTCTGGAGGAGCTGGCTGATCGTGCTGGACCTTGATCGCGACCTTGACCGTGCCGTTCACCCGCTCGACGTGATCGAGCGCCTCGCCACCCTCAACGACTGGAGTTTCGATCGCGATGGCGAAGACGAGATTTCGGTGAACGTCTCGGGCAACTGGGCCGAGTATCAGGTCGCAGTGACCTGGCTGGACCAGATGGAGGCGCTGCATGTCGCCTCTGCCTTCGATCTCAAGGTGCCGACCCGCCGCAAGACCGAAGTCGTGACGCTTATCTCGCTGATCAACGAACAGCTCTGGCTGGGCCATTTCGATTTCTGGAGTTCGGAAAACGTCGTGATGTTCCGCCATTCGCTGCTGCTGTCGGGCGGGGCCGAGCCGACCGATGAGCAGGCCGGGATGTTGATCAAGTCGGCGGTCGAAACCTGCGAGCGGCACTACCAGGCCTTCCAGTTCGTGCTCTGGGCCGGCAAGACGGCCCGTGAGGCACTGGACAATTCCATGATGGAATGTGCCGGCGAGGCGTGAGGGTCCGAAGCCAGTCTCGATCCGCATTTGAGGAACTCGCCCTCGGCCCTCCGGGATGGCTATGGTCTCTGTTCATCTTGTGCGCACGCGACAAGTCGCGCAAATCTTCCTATAGGGAGACAGAAACCCCGACCTCTTCCGTGAAACGAGCGCCGCCATGACCGATTCATCCCTGCCCAAGAGCCTTGTCCTGATGGGAGCCGGCAAGATGGGCGGCGCGATGCTTGAGGGCTGGCTCCGCGGCGGCATCGAGGTGGCTGGCCTGACGGTGCTTGACCCGAACGCCAGCGACGATCTCAAGGCGTCTGCGGCGCGGCACGGCTTTCGCCTCAATCCGGCTCTGGTCGATGTCGGCGAGCCTGAAGCGCTTGTGCTGGGAATCAAGCCGCAAGGGCTCGACGCCGCTGCCGATGCGTTCAGCCATCTGGCCGGGCCAGGCACACTTGTCGTTTCGATTCTTGCAGGCAAGACGATCGCCAATCTTGCCGCCCGCGCGCCCCGCGCGTCGGCCTTCGTGCGAGCGATGCCGAACCTGCCCGCGTCCGTGCAGCGCGGCGTCACCGGCGTTGCAGGCCGCCCCGACATCAGCGCTGCCCAGCGCTCCATGACGACGGCGCTGCTGAGCGGCATCGGCCTCGTCGAATGGGTGCCGGGAGAGGACTACATCGACGCCGTCACGGCTGTATCCGGCTCTGGCCCGGCCTATGTCTTTCATCTCGTCGAATGCCTGGCCGAAGCCGGGATCGCCGCCGGCCTGCCCGCCGACGTCGCGGCCCGGCTGGCGCGCGGCACCATTGAAGGCGCGGGCGAACTGCTGCACCGCTCGCCGCTCGACCCCGCCACCTTGCGCCAGAACGTCACCTCGCCCGGCGGCACCACGGCGGCTGCGCTGGAGGTGCTGATGGCCGACAACGGCCTGAAGCCGCTGATGAAGCGCGCCGTGGCGGCGGCACGGCAGCGGGCCGAAGAGTTGAGCGGCTGAGCCGCCACAACCTCGTCATCCCGGCAAGCGCGACACTACCACCCCTTTTCCAGGCCTGGCGCAAAGCCTATCTTGTGCGATCAGACAAGGAGCATGCCATGGCCAAGAAACCTGCAGAGAAACCAGCAGACGCGCCCGGAGCCGATGCCCCGAAGGCCGATCCGCGCACGGTCGCCATTCAGGCGCTGATGTCGCTTGTCGCCGACCATGGCTGGAACGATGTCGAACTGGGACAGGTGGCCGAACGAGCCGGCATGCCGCTGTCTGCCTTGCGCGATCTGTTTCCCTCCAAGGGCGCGATGCTGGCGGGTTTCGGCCGCCTGCTCGACAAGGCGGTGCTCGACCACGCAAATCCAGACCTCATCGGCGAACCGGCGCATGAACGCGTCTTCGACCTGATGATGCGCCGCATCGACGCCATGGCTCCATACAAGCCCGCCTTGATCGAAATCCGCCGCGCCATCCAGCGCGATCTGGTCAGCGCCGCTGCGCTTAACCAGTCTGCGCTGAATTCGTGGCGTTATCTTCTTGGTTCGGTGGGCATTCCGGTCGAGGACGAGCTTGGCATGCTCAAGATCCAGGGCGCTGTCGTCGTCTTTGCGCGCACGCTCGACACGTGGCTCGATGACCATGACGAGAGCATGGCCAGGACCATGGCGACGCTCGACAGGGAGTTGAAGCGCGGCGAACGCATTCTCGGGTTCGCCGAGGACGCCCGCCGACTGGCCGCACCTTTCCGCTCGCTGGCGCAGGCCATCTGCGAACGCGCGCCCCGCATGCGCCGCCGCGAGCGCGCAGAAACCGTGCCGGCCGAGGACAGCGGCAGCTTCCGGCCCGCCATCTGATCAGGCGGGTGCGCGCAATGGATACGACAGCACCATCGGGCCTGATCAACTTCGACGAGTTCATGAAGGTGGATATCCGCGTCGGAACCATCATCGAAGCCGAACCCTACCCCGAGGCGCGCAAACCTGCCTTCAAGCTGAAAATCGATTTCGGTCCCGAGATCGGCATCAGGAAGAGTTCGGCGCAGATCACGAAGCACTACCGCATCGAGGATTTGCCGGGTCGGCAGGTGCTCGGCGTCGTCAATTTTCCGCCGCGCCAGATCGGCAGGTTCATGTCCGAAGTGTTGACGCTCGGCGTGCCGGATGCTGACGGCGAGGTGGTGCTGCTGCAGCCGGGCCATGGCGTGCCGAATGGCGGGCGGATGTATTGAAGTGCGTCACCTCTCCCAGAACACGCAGCCATCGAAACTGAAGACGGTCTCGCCGCGCTGGTTGATGCCGGTGTTGTGATGGAAAACCAGACCCCATTCCGGGCGCGAGGCTGAGGCGCGCTTGGCGGCTGTGGTCGTGGCGTAGCTGATCGTGTCGCCCGCAAAGACCGGCTTCAGCCATTTCAGGCTCCTGAAACCGGGTGACGAGCCAAGCCGCGGCATCGCTTCGCCCATCAGGCCACGCACGCGCCGCCGGTGCGCCACCATCAGCCGCATCCAGACCGCGCCCGTGTGCCAGCCGGAGGCGCAAAGGCCGCCGAACAGCGAAGCTTTCGCCGCTTCCTCATCGAGATGGAAGCGCTGCGGATCGAAAGCGCCGGCGAAAGCGATGATGTCCTCGGGAGTGAAGGTGAAGCCGCCGAGTTCCGTCAACTCGCCGATCACCACGTCGTCGAATTTCGGGATTGGCTTGACTTCAACGGGCGCCGGTTCCAGCGCGCCGATCTCGGCGGGCAGCGTGTAGCGCCATGGCGCAGGGGCGGCCCGAAATGCCGGGGCTTCGACCTGCCCTCGTCGCCCAAAGATGATCCAGTTGGTCACCTCCTGCACGACTTCAGTGTTCTGGTTGATCACCTCGAAGCGGAAACGGACCAGCCCGATATCCGGCCGCGAGCGGCTCTCCTTCACCTCCAGCACCGTGTGCGCCACGCTCAGCACATCGCCGGGACGCACAGGGCGGACCCATTTCAGTTCCTCGATTCCCGGCGCGCCCATGCCCGCACTGTCCAGGAGAAACGCCTCGGCCATCATTCGCATCATGATGGCGCAGGTGTGCCAGCCAGAGCCGATCAAGCCACCGACGAAGGTTGTTTGCGCTGCCTTTGCATCGACGTGGAAATCCTGCGCGTCGAACACGCTGGCATACGCGATAATGTCTTCGGCGCTGACCAGTTGCTGGCCATATGCGCGCCTGTCACCGACCGCGAAATCCTCGAAGAACAGGGTCATTTGCCGCGCGGTTCAATTCGCAAAGCGGAAATGCAGCACGTCGCCATCCGCCACCACATACTCCTTGCCCTCCAGCCGGAGCTTGCCGCCATCGCGCGCACCGGCTTCGCCGTTCAGCGCGGTGTAGTCGGCATAGGCGATGGTTTCTGACCGGATGAAGCCCTTCTCGAAATCCGAATGGATCACGCCTGCTGCAGCCGGGGCCTTGGTGCCCTTTGCAATGGTCCAGGCGCGCGCCTCCTTGGGGCCGACGGTGAAGTAGGTGATGAGGCCAAGCAGCGCATAGCCCTCGCGGATCACGCGGTTGAGGCCAGGCTCCGGCAGGCCGACGGCTTCGAGAAAATCAGCCTGTTCCTCCAGCGGCATCACCGCGATCTCGCTCTCGATCTTGGCCGAGACCACGCAGGCGCGCGCGCCTTCTTTCGCCGCCAGTGCGGACACGCGGGCTGAAAAAGCGTTGCCCTTGTCGGCGGAGGCCTCCTCGACATTGCAAACATAGAGCACAGGCTTGGCCGTCAGCAGTTGCAGCATCTGGAAGGAGCGCTCCTCCTCCGGCGTGCGCTGGGTCAGCCGGGCCGGCTTGCCCTCCTGCAGCAGCAGCAGTGATTTCTGGATCAACGCCATCTGCTCCTTGGCATCCTTGTCGCCCGAGCGCGCCTTCTTTTCCAGGGACACAACCCGCTTTTCAAGGCTTTCGAGGTCCGCCAGCATCAACTCAGTCTCGATGGTCTCGATGTCGGCCAGCGGATCGACCTTGCCCTCGACATGGGTGATGTCGCCATCCTCGAAGCAGCGCACCACGTGCACGATCGCGTCGACCTCGCGGATGTTGGCGAGAAACTGGTTGCCGAGCCCCTCGCCCTTGGAGGCGCCGCGCACGATGCCGGCGATGTCGACGAAGGTGATGCGGGTCGGGATGATCTGTTGCGACTTGCCGATCAGCGCCAGCTTGTCGAGCCTGTCATCCGGCACCGCCACGTCGCCGACATTGGGCTCGATGGTGCAGAACGGATAGTTGGCCGCTTGCGCCGCCGCCGTCTGTGTCAGCGCATTGAACAAGGTCGACTTGCCGACATTCGGCAGGCCGACGATACCGCATTTGAAGCCCATGGTCTGGTCCGATCAGATGGTAGCGAGAACCGTTCCCATGTCGGCGCTGAAGGCGTCGACAATGACGATCTCGGAGATGGTGCTGGGAATGCCACGATCCTCGGTCAAAAACCAGCGGCAACCAGCCGCAATCGCGGAGGACAGCAAAAGGCTATCCCACTAGCCGGTGCGGCATCGGTCCTGCAACGACCATGCAAGCTCCCAAAGCTCCGCGCCGTCGGGTGCCGTGGCGAGCGGAAGCAGGTCAAGCGCAGCCTGTCGCAAGCTCGTGATCGGCTCTTGCTTCATCTTGTCGACAAGAACCCGATAGGCTTCTCGCAGCACTTGCTGATTGATCACGGCAGCATCGCGTCTTTGTAGTTCGACCAGCCACTCACGTGCCAGCAAGCGCTTTTGAACATCGCGGATGTCGCGCATGTAGGCGATGATGTTGGTGTCGATGAAAACGCTCACCGCTCGTAGATTTCATCGCGTGTCGGCAAACGTCCGTCTGGACCGCTGATGTCCCAAAGCGGCCCCGACAGAAACTTGTGGACAGCTTCTGCTTGCATGTTTGGCTGTGCAACCCGCTGCACTGCAGCTTCAGCCAGGAACTTCGATACGTTCTTGCCCTCTTTCGCCGCGCGGATGCGCACCTGCTCCAGCAGCTTGTCATCCATCGAGATCGTCACGTTCTTCATGGTGCGCGCCTCACACGAAAACACGATCTCCGTGTAACACGAGCCTCGTGTCGCCTCAATCAACCTTGCCCTCGCCCACCCGTTTGACCTCGCCCCAACCCTTGCCCTGCATGATCAGTGACACATCGCTCTGGAAGCGCTCATCGAAGCCGCCGATGAGCAGCGCGGCCTTGTCTGCGCAGGCGCGGCACAGGTCCTCGATCCATGTCCGCTCGTCTTTGCCGAAGTCGTTGAGCACATAGGCATGCACGAGCGCCTTGTCGCCGGGATGGCCGATGCCCATGCGCACGCGGCGATAGTCGTTGCCGATCGCGGCCGTGATCGAGCGCAGGCCGTTATGGCCGGCATTGCCGCCGCCGGTTTTCACGCGCAGCCTGGCGGGCCCGAGGTCAAGCTCGTCATGCAGCACGACGATGTTCTTCGGCGCGATCTTGTAGAATTGCGCCGCTGCCTGCACCGATTGCCCCGACAGGTTCATGAAGGTCAGCGGCTTGAGCAGCAGCGCCTTGCCGAAGCCGATCCCGACTTCCGCCGCCTCGCCTTGAAAGCGCGCGCGCCATGGCCCGGCGCGATGAACACGGGCTATCTCGTCCAGCGCCATGAAGCCGATGTTGTGCCGGTTGCCGGCATGGCGCGCGCCGGGATTGCCGAGGCCGACGATGAGAAGCATCGCATATCTCCAAAGAAAAACGGCCGGGTTTGCGCCCGGCCGTTCTGATCGCGATCAGGCGCAGGCTATCAGGCCTTGGCGGGCGCCTTGGCCGGCGCGGCGGCTGCCGGCTCGGCAACGGCGCTGACCAGAGCCTCGACCATCTTGGTCGGGGTCGACACGGCCACCAGCGTCAGGTTTTCGCGGGTGATGGTCTTGCAGCCGTCCGGCAGCTTGACGTCAGCAAGGTGAACCGACGCGCCGATGTCGAGCCCGGCCACGGAGATGTCGAGCGCATCGGGAATGTTGTCCGCCGGCACCATCATCTCGAGCGAGTGCTCGACGATCTGCACCATGCCGCCGCGCTTGACGCCGGGCGACTGGTCCTGCCCGCTGACATGGATCGGGATTTCCACGCGGATCATCGAACCTGCCGACAGGCGCAGGAAATCGACATGCAGCGGCGTGTCCTTGACCGGCTCGAGCTGGAAATCGCGCGGCACGGCGCGGATGATCTTGCCGTCGACGTCGATCTCGAACACCGTGGTCAGGAAATGGCCGGCATAGATCAGCCGGTTGGTCTGGGCATAATCGAGCGAAATGGGGAGTGCGGCCTCGCCGCCGCCGTAAATCACGGCGGGGATGCGGCCAGTACGACGAACTGCGCGGGCGGCCCCCTTGCCACCGGACGCGCGCGCCGAAGCCTTGATCTGCTTCATGGCTGACATGTGTCTGATCCTTCACGAAATGAAAGCGCCGCCAACTGGCGGCCGCCTGCCCCCTAGCCTCCAAGGGTGTCTGGAGAGGGCAGCGCGCGTATGGCACGGAATGGGGGATGGGGCAAGGAGTGGGGGGGGAGTGGGAAGAGCCTTTGCCTCTATTGGTGGTCCCTCGGGCCTCCAAGTCGCCATGCCACCCGTCTGCGCCGCGAATTCAGTAGCGCATCCGCCAGCTGACGATCTGGCCATTGCTGACCTTGAACAGGAAGTTCGCCGCGCTGCTGTAGCCGGAATTGTTGCGGTAACGGCCGGTGACCACGACCTCATCGCCAGTCGTGACCAGCTGGGGATTTTCCACCCGTCCGTGGACGGCAACAATGTCGCTTTGAACCCAGGCCGAGAATGCCGGGCCTGTCTTCGGCGTGCCTTTGCCATAGGCTTGCGATGCTGATGGGGAAAAGGCGCTCCGGATGCCGTTTGCGTCCTTTGCGTCCATGGCGACGAGGAGTACCCGTACAGCTGCTTCTGGCGTTTTCGCGGCTGTGCCTGTCTGGCCAAGTGCAACGCCCGATAGCGCACCCAGGCCAAAGAGTGCAATGATGGTTCTGAGGCAGACATTCATGACGATGACCTCTTTGCTAAAGAGTTGATTAGATGCGCCGTCCAAGGAACCAGGCTGCGGCTGCCGGCACGCCGAAGACGACGGCCAAAACCGCAAGCTCGGTCAGGAACGGAATGCCCGCCCAGAACATGCCGACCACCATATTGCCGAGAGCGACAATCGCCCAGACCGGAATGAACATCTGAACGGCGCGCGCAACAGTCCAGGATGGACGCGGCAGGAATTTTGCGATCCCGACAAAAAGCGCCAGTAGCACCAGACCAGCCAAGATCATTTGCAGCGTGTGCATCAGTGTTGCCCTTCGATCGCTATGTGTTTCTGATCAGCTAGCAACGACAACATTTCCCAGGTCGCCACGATAACGAGCATTGAAGCCGCGAGCGCTGCCACACCAAGTGGCCAGAGCCAGCCCGTTGCCGGGATCAGCAATGCCAAGAGCCCGAGCCCAACCAGATGGGAAAGCGGCCACCGGCCAGCCGTTGCGCGCTTGAACAGCAGGTTTCCGACGATGAACAGCATCGGCCCGCCAATCAGCGTAACGGCTGCCTTTGCATCGGTTGCGCCATATGGATGGGCCAGCACCAGTTCGTCCGAGACTGCGGTCACAATAATCCCGGCAACAATGGGCAGATGCAGATAGGTGTACGCCAGACGCGCAATGCTTCCCTGATCATCGGCATTCTTGAAGCGATGCTCCGCCTCCTGCGCCCCGATGTTGAAATAAATCCACCACATCGCGAATGTGCCGATGACCACTGTGACGAAAGCCATGATGGTGGTGGGTTGCCATGTAGCCTTGGCAAAGGTCGCGCCGGAGACGAGCAGCGACTCGCCAAGGGCGATGATGACAAACAGGGAGCAGCGCTCGGCCATGTGAGCCGGGTCGATATCCCAGTCCCTGGTGGTTGATCGGCCAAGGTGAGGCGTCCAGAAGCCAGTCGCGGGTCCGCTGTATTCGATGACAAGCGCCAAGGCCCAGATGGCCATGCGCGCGTTCCCTTCGAGAAGTCCACCAGCAATCCAGAAGCTACCTGAGGCAGACAGCCAGCACGCAATACGCAGGAAGTTCCGGTAGTTGCTTTCGCTGTGACGGCGAAGCGCCCAACACACAAACAGCGTCCGCCCAACTTGTATCGCGACGATAGCCAAGGCGAACACGAGGCCCCGGTCGGTGAAAGCCCTTGGGATGGCCGCAGACAAGACGAGGCCCAGGATCATCAAGCTGAACAGCATCAACCGCACGGGCAATGTGTCCGGATCCAGCCAGTTCGTGACCCAGGACGTGTAGATCCAGACCCACCAGATCGCCAGCAGCAGCAGGCCGATCTTCATGCCGTTGGCAAAACCGACATCGTCCAGCAGCGCGTGCGAAAGCTGCGTGATGGCGAAGACGAACACCAGATCGAAGAAGAGTTCGACCATCGTCACCTTCTGATGCCCTCCGACGTTTGGCCGCCGGACGTCCTGCGCAAGGCCAAAAATCTTCACAGTCGCTCCACTCGATGGCATTCGTATTCAAGGCTGACCAGAGAGACGGTATCACGTCAAGCCGCTGGATGCGGGGTGTAGCTCAATGATCTGCGGTCACGTCGATCTGCTGTCTCTGATGCCCTAACAATGATGAGTACACCGATGGATGTCGGTGCATAAATCTCGCAGACCGTGTGGAAAGCCTTGCAGTGTTTAATGAACCCCCCCCTCAATCAAACAAACTCGACACCGAACTCTCCGTCGCCGTCCGCTTGATCGCTTCGCCCAGCAAATCAGCGATCGGCAGAGTGCGGATGTTGCGGGCGACCTTCACCGCTTCGGTCGGCATGATTGAATCCGTCACCACGAATTCCTTGATCTTCGACTGCGAGATGCGGCTGACCGCGCCGCCGGAGAACACGCCGTGGGTGCAGTAGGCGTAGACATCCGTCGCGCCGTTCTTCAGCAGCGCTTCTGCGGCGTTGCACAGCGTGCCGCCTGAATCGACGATGTCGTCGATCAGGATGCAGTTGTAGCCCTCGACCTCGCCGATGATGTTCATGACTTCGGATTCGCCGGCCCGCTCGCGGCGCTTGTCGACGATGGCCAGCGGCGCATCGATGCGCTTGGCCAGCGCGCGGGCGCGCACCACGCCTCCCACATCGGGCGACACGACCATGATGTTCGGCAGGTTGAGCCGCTGCTTGATGTCGCGCGCAATGGTCGGCGCGGCGTAAAGGTTGTCGAGCGGCACGTCGAAGAAGCCCTGAATCTGCCCGGCGTGCAGGTCCAGCGTCAGCACGCGGTCGGCCCCTGCATGGGTGATCAGGTTGGCCACCAGCTTGGCCGAGATCGGCGTGCGCGAGCCCGACTTCCGGTCCTGCCGCGCATAACCGAAATAAGGCAGCACCGCGGTGATTCGGCGTGCCGACGAGCGCCGCAGCGCATCGGTGATGATCAGCAGTTCCATCAGGTGGTCGTTTGCCGGAAACGAGGTCGATTGCAGGATGAAGACATCCTCCCCGCGCACGTTCTCGTGGATTTCGACGAAGATTTCCATGTCGGCGAAGCGCCTGACCTGGGCCTTGCACAGCGACAGGCCAAGATAGCTGGCCACGCCCTCGGCCAGCGGACGGTTGGAATTGCCGGCGATCAGTTTCATCGGACGGAATATGCCATGGCGATGCTCGAAACGATGTGGCGCGAGGCGACGGTGGTTCATCCGGCTCTTAGCCTTGGCCAGCGCATGAGTCGAGCCGCGATGCATGCGTCGTCCGCAAACACTGTGAATCGATTTCACATGCGGCATTTCGGATGAAGACTGCACTTGGCCATCCGCCCTGCTTGCGACTACATCAGGCCATGGGCCGCAAGCGCAGCGATGATTTGCCAGGTGATGCTGGCGGCGAAATGCCGGAAGACCTCGATGACGAGATCGAGGCGGATGACGGCTTGCCCGAGCCGGAAACCGAGCTCGCCGCCATCCCCGAGCGGTTGAAGGCCGGCACCGAGGTGATCGCCGGTTTCGTGCGCAACCTGCCGAACGCGCCGGGCGTCTACCGCATGTTCGGTGCAGACGGCGACGTGCTCTACATCGGCAAGGCCAAGAACCTGAAGAAGCGCGTCGGCCAGTATGCGCAGGGCCGCGCCCACACCAACGCAGTCGCCCGGATGATCTCGGAAACAGCCGAGATGGAGTTCGTCACCACCGGCACCGAAACCGAGGCGCTGCTGCTCGAAAGCAACCTGATCAAGCAGCTAAGGCCGCGCTACAACGTGCTGCTGCGCGACGACAAGTCGTTTCCCTACATCCTGCTGACAGGCGATCATGCCGCCGCTCAGATCACCAAGCATCGCGGCTCGCGCCACCGCAAAGGCGACTACTTCGGCCCGTTTGCCTCGGCCTGGGCGGTGAAGCGCACCATCGACGCGCTCCAGAAGGCGTTCCTGCTGCGCTCCTGCTCGGACAGTTTCTACGAGAACCGCACGCGGCCCTGCCTGCTCTTCCAGATCAAGCGCTGCGCCGCGCCCTGCACCGGCGAAATCTCGCTGGACGATTATGGCAGGCTGACAAACGAAGCCAAATCGTTCCTGGCCGGGCGCGCCAGCGGCATCAAGCAGGAGCTTGCCCGTCGCATGCAGGCGGCCGCCGAGGACATGGAGTTCGAGACTGCGGCCCGCTACCGCGACAGGCTGGCAGCCTTGTCGGCCGTCACCTCCAGCCAGGACATCAACACCCAGGGCGTCGAGGAGGCGGATGTGTTCGCTATCGACGAACAGGCCGGGCAGTTCTGCGTCGAGATCTTTTTCTTCCGCAATTTCCAGAACTGGGGCAACCGCGCCATGTTCCCGCGCGCCGACCGCAACCTGCCCGTGCCGGAGGTGCTGGCGTCCGTCATCGCGCAGTTCTACGACGACAAGCCGGCCCCGAAGCTCGTGCTGGTCTCCCACGAGATCGACGACATCGAGGTGCTGGCCGCGGCCCTCTCGGCCCGAATGGGCCACAAGGTCGAGGTGGCTGCCCCCCGGCGCGGCGAAAAGCGCGACCTGGTCGACATGGCGCTGAAGAATGCGCGCGAGGCGCTGGCCCGCAAACTGGCGGACACCACGGCGCAGACCAAGCTGCTGGCCGCGCTGGGCGCAGCCTTCGGGCTGGAAACGCCGCCGCGCCGCGTCGAAGTCTACGACAACTCCCACATCATGGGCACCAATGCCGTCGGCGGCATGGTCGTGGCCGGGCCGGACGGCTTCATGAAGACCCACTACCGCACCTTCAACATCAGCAGCGACACCATCGCCGGCGACGACTACGGCATGATGCGCGAAGTGCTGACGCGGCGCTTCTCGAAGATCGTCAAGGAGCGGGCCGCCAGCGCCGTGAAGGACTTCATGGCGGCGGAGGGGGAAGCCCAATCTGTGTCATCCCCGGCGCTCGCCAACGGCGAGCGGGAAGGGAATCCATCTTCTGACTTGCAGGATGGCTCCCCGTCCCGCGCTCCGCGCGCCGGGGATGACGCCTTCTCGGAAACGATTGTCGAACAAGACACCGCCTTCCCGTCCGATCCCGGCCTCGTCATCGTCGACGGCGGCAAGGGCCAGTTCGAGGTTGCGCGCGCCGTGATGAAGGAACTGCGCCTGTCCGACATCCCGCTGGTCGCCATCGCCAAGGGCGAGGATCGTGATGCCGGCCGCGAGACCTTCTTCATGGCCGGCCGCGAGCCGTTCAAGCTGCCGCCGCGCGATCCGGCGCTGTATTTCATCCAGCGCCTGCGTGACGAGGCGCACCGCTTCGCCATCGGCAGCCACCGCGCCAAGCGCAAGCGCGACACGCTGAAGAACCCCCTCGACGAGATCGCCGGCATCGGGCCGACCCGCAAGCGCGCGCTGCTGCTGCATTTCGGCACGCTGAAAGCGATCCGGCGCGCCTCGCTCGATGATTTGGCACGCGCGCCCGGCGTCAACATGGCAACCGCGAAGGCCGTGCATGATTTCTTCCACGAAGGGTGAACCGGATGATCCGTCGCGGCCGGGCTCCGATCCGGCCATGCCCTTCCGCCTCGGGATTCTCGGGCGCAGACCCGAGAATGACGGCCGGTTCAGTTGACCGTCACATCACATCGCTATTGTGTAGCGCCATGACGATTCTGCCAGACAGCGTGCGCAGGCCAGGGCCATATTCGGTGCCCAACCTGCTCACCTATGGGCGCATCCTCGCCATTCCTGCGGTCGTGGGCCTGCTGTTCTGGCCGCGCGATGACTGGGTCCGCTGGATCGCGCTGGCGATCTACATCATCGCCGCCATCACCGACTTTTTCGACGGTTACCTTGCCAGGGCCTGGCATCAGCAATCCGCCATCGGCCGCATGCTGGACCCGATCGCGGACAAACTGCTGATCGCCTCCTGCCTGTTGATGCTCGCCGCCGACGAGACGATTTCGGGCGTGGCGCTGTGGGCCGCGATCATCATCCTGTGCCGCGAGATTCTGGTGTCCGGCCTGCGCGAGTTTCTCGCGGAATTGAAAGTGTCCGTGCCGGTCAGCAAGGTCGCCAAGTGGAAGACCGTGGCGCAGCTCGTCGCCGTGGGCTTCCTCATCGCCGGCCCGGCGGGCGAGGCGGTCCTGCCCGGCACCATTGCCATCGGCATCGTGCTGTTGTGGATCGCCGCCGTGCTGACCATCTACACCGGATGGGATTATTTCCGCTCCGGCATCCGGCACATGATGGCGGAAGACGAGAAGGGCAACGCGGCAAAGCCATGATCAAGCTGGTCTACTTCGCCTGGGTGCGCGAACGCGTCGGCAAGCCCGACGAGATGGTGACGCTGCCTGCCGGCGTCGCCACCGTGTCGGATCTGCTCGCCTGGCAGCAGACGCGGGGCGAGGAGTTCGCACATGCGTTCGAACACGCCTCCGTCATCCGCGTCGCGCTCGACAAGACGCACGCCACGCATGACGCGCCCGTCGGCTCCGCCCGCGAAATCGCCTTTTTCCCGCCGATGACGGGAGGGTGAGGTGCAGGACCGGACACGTCTGCGCCCCACCATCCGCATCCAGTCCGAGCCCTTCGATGTCCCCGCCGAAACCGCGCGGATGACGGCGGGCCGGGCTGATGTCGGCGCTGTCGTGAGCTTCGCAGGCCTGTGCCGCGACGAGGGCGGGCGGCTGAAGGCGCTGGAACTGGAGCACTATCCCGGCATGGCCGAGGAGGAGATCGGGCGCGTGGCCGAGGTGGCGCTGGCGCGCTGGCCACTGCTGGGGCTGACGGCGATCCATCGCTACGGCCTGATCAGGCCGGGCGAGGACATCGTGCTCGTGATCGCCGCCTCCGCCCACCGCCGCGCGGCCTTCGAAGCAGCGGACTTCATGATGGACTATCTCAAGACCCGCGCCCCGTTCTGGAAGCGCGAACACCTGATCGACGGCAGCATCGGCGGCTGGGTCGAGGCCAAGGCTGAGGACGATCAGGCGGCGGCGAGGTGGTGAGCTTTGCTGGATACGGAGTGCAACCCGCCATCCTCATCCGGAGCAACGTCGAAGGATGAGGTTCGCAACTGACCTGAACAGTGCCCCTCAGGCCGCCTTGCTTTTCGGTCTCACCGCGTCTGCATAAGCCTGCACGAGCGCGCGGCTCATGTTGCCGGGCGTGAAGCGATAGGGTCCGACCTCCGCCACCGGCGTCACCTCGGCCGCAGAGCCGACGATGAAGCACTCGTTGAAGCTCGAAAGCTCCTCCGGCATGATCCGGCGTTCGATGACCTCCATGCCCTGCGCACGGGCCATGCCGATCACGGTCTGGCGGGTCAGCCCGTTGAGGAAGCAGTCGGCGATCGGGGTGTGGATTGCGCCATCCTTGATGAAGAAGATGTTGGCGCCAGTGCATTCGGCCACGCGGCCCTGCCAGTCGAGCATCATCGCATCGGCATAGCCCTTCTTCTCGGCCTTGTGCTTGGAGATCGTGCAGATCATGTAGAGCCCGGCCGCCTTGGCATGGACAGGCGCGCATTGCGGATCGGGGCGGCGATACTCCGCGATGTCGAGCTTGATGCCCTTCATCTTGGTTTCAAGATCGAACATCGAAGGCCAGACCCAGGTGGCGATGGCGACATGGATCTTGCTGTGCTGAGCTGAGACCGCCATCATTTCGGAACCGCGCCAGGCCACAGGCCGGACGTACTGGTCGCCGCCGCCGGACAGGCGCACCACCTCGTCCTTGGCAGCGTTGAGTTCCTCGACCGAATAGGGAATCTCGAAATCCATCAGCTCGGCAGATTTGTGAAACCGGATCGAGTGCTCTGTCGATTTGAAGATCACGCCATCATAGGCCCGCTCACCCTCGAACACGCAGGAGCCGTAATGCAGGCCATGGGTCAGGACATGCACCTTGGCGTCGCGCCAGGGGATGATCTTGCCATCCATCCAGATGACGCCGTCACGGTCGTCGAACGGAATGATCGCCATGTGCTAACCTCCTTGTTGTCCCTTGCCTGCAGATGCGGCATCGTCGTTTTGTGTGCTGCCGTCGTTGCGGCATTGAAATATTGCATTGCGCGTGGTGGCCAAACCCGACATTTCGTGTCGCATTCGGAGCTTGACGGGTAACGAACCAACTGAGATATGTCAACAAGGCTGACATATATGGGAGGCCGGAATGGTTGAACGCGATGGCTGAAACAGGGCCGGTCCGCACCCGGAACGGCATGGCCGCATCTGCGCTGGCGACAGGCCAGCAGGTGCAAGACGCCGCGGTGGCGCAGGCGGCCGTGCCGTATGAGCTGATCGAGCTGTTCTTCTTCGCCTACCGCGATTTCGTCAGCGACCCGGACCGTATCCTGGGCGAGCTTGACTTCGGCCGGGCCCATCACCGCGTGCTGCACTTCGTTGATCGCAACCCCGGCCTTACCATCGCCGAACTGCTGGATATCCTCAAGATCACCAAGCAGAGCCTCAACCGGGTGCTCAAGGAATTGGTGGAACAGGAGTTTGTCGAGGTGCGCACCGGCCACGCCGATCGCCGCCAGCGCCATCTGCACGCCACATCGGCGGGCTGCAGGCTCGCCTCTCGGCTGGCCGAGGTTCAGGGCGAACGCATCCATGCGGCGCTTGCCGGCCTTGCCGCACCCGCGCGTGCCGCAGTGGAGGCTTACCTTGCCGCGATGATCGATCCGCAGGAGCGCAAGCAGGTCCTCGCCCGCATCCGCAAGGGGCCTGTCGGCTGATGACCGCAAAGTCGCGCGCGCCGCTGGCCGACGAGGCGCCGCACATCCTGGTGGTCGATGACGACAGGCGCCTGCGTGACCTGCTGTCGCGCTTCCTCGGCGAACATGGCTACCGCGTCACGGCCGCAGCCAACGCCGCCGACGCCTCGGCCCGGCTGGCGCACCTCACCTTCGATGCGCTGGTGCTGGACGTGATGATGCCGGGCGAGAACGGCTTCGATTTCGCCCGCCGCCTGCGCGACACCTCGCGCCTGCCGATCCTGATGCTGACGGCGCGCGCCAACGCATCGGACCGGGTCAACGGCCTGGAAATCGGCGTCGACGATTATCTGTCAAAGCCTTTCGAGCCACGCGAACTGCTGCTCAGGCTCGGCAACATCCTCAAGCGCAGCCCGCTGGCGACGCAGGCGTCTGACGCGGCCAACCGCCCGGACTTCGTCAAGTTCGGCTCCTTCATCTATTGGCTCGACCGGGGCGAACTGAGGCGCGGCGAGGAGACCGTGCGACTGACCGAGCGCGAACGCGAAATCCTCGGCCTGCTTGCGTCGCGCCAGGGCGAGCCGGTCTCGCGCGACGAGCTTGGCGGCAGCAGCGAGGAAGGCCCGCCAAACGAGCGCACCGTCGACGTCCAGATCAATCGCCTGCGCCGCAAGATCGAGCGCGACCCAGCCGATCCGCTGCTGCTGCAGACCGTGCGGAGCGTCGGCTATCGTCTCGTGATCGACAGAGGCTGACATGCTCGCGAGCGGCAGACTGGCCTCGACCATCGCCGTCGCCGGCAGGTTGCTTCGCAGCGGCATCGGCTCGCTGACGGGCGCGTTCGGCGTCTCGTCGCGGGCCGGCCGGCAGGCGCTCAAGACGACGCACGGGCCAATGCGCTGGCTCGGCGGGTTCCTGCCGCGTGGACTGTATGGCCGCTCGCTGGTGATCGTGATCGCGCCGGTGGTGCTGCTGCAGTCAGTGGTCGCCTACGTCTTCATGGAGCGCCACTGGCAACTGGTGACGCGGCGGCTGTCGGCCGCCGTCACCGCAGACATCTCCGCCATGATCGATGTCTACAGGAGTTTCCCGCAGGACAAGGACGCGTCAGTCCTGCAGCGCATCGCGCTGGAGCGGCTCAATCTCGACCTCGACATCTTCAAGAACGCTGAGCTGCCTCCCGCAGGGCCGCGTCCGTTCTTTTCCCTGCTCGATGCGGCGTTGAGCCGCCAGCTTGAACTCCAGATCCGGCAGCCGTTCTGGCTGGACACGGTCGGCCAGTCCGACTTCATCGAAATCCGCGTCAAGATGGACAATGACGTGATGCGCGTGATCGCGCGGCGCAGCGCGGCCTATGCCTCGAACAGCCACATCTTCCTCGCCTGGATGCTGGGAACATCGCTGGTCTTGTTGACCGTGGCCGTGCTGTTCCTGCGCAATCAGATCAAACCCATCCTGTCGCTTGCCGATGCTGCGGAGAGCTTCGGCAAGGGCCGCGAAATCGAGTTTCGTCCGCGTGGGGCCACCGAGGTGCGGCAGGCCGGCCATGCCTTCCTCGAGATGAAGCGCCGTGTCGAGCGCACGCTCGGCGAACGCACCACGATGCTGAACGGCGTCAGCCACGATCTGCGCACGATCCTGACGCGCTTCAAGCTGTCGCTCGCGCTGCTGGACCGAACGCCGGAAATCGAGGCGATGGAGAAGGACATCGACGAAATGAGCCGCATGCTCGAGGCTTACCTTGCCTTCGCGCGTGGCGAGGCCGGCGAGATTCCGTTGGCGACCGACATTCGCGGCCTCCTGCGGGAGTTGAAAGCCGACGCGGAGCGGCAGGGCCATGACACGGAACTCAGCGTCATCGGCGATCCGGTGGTGGTGATCCGCCCAGATGCCATTCGCCGCGTGCTGACCAACCTCGTCTCCAACGCCGCCCGCCACGGCGACCGCATCGCCATCACCGCAACCCATGACGCCCGCTACCTGATCGTCACCGTCGACGACGACGGCCCCGGCATTCCGCCAGAGATGCGCGAAGAGGTCTTCAAGCCCTTCGTCAGGCTCGACGAGGCGCGCAATGTCGACGAGGGCGGCTCGGGGCTTGGCCTGTCGATCTCGCGCGGCATTGCCCGCAGCCATGGCGGCGACATCGCGCTGCTGGACAGCCCGACAGGCGGCTTGCGAGCGATGCTGCGCCTGCCGGTATGAAACCCGTCAATGTCCGTCGAACTGCACCAGCGTGCGCACCGGCACGCCAAGCTTCCTGATCTTGTCCGCGCCGCCAAGCTCCGGCAGATCGATGACGAAGCAGGCGGCCACGACCTCGGCGCCTAGGCTGCTCAGAAGCTTGACCGCGCCCTCCGCCGTGCCGCCGGTGGCGATCAGGTCATCGACGAGAATGACCCGTTCTCCCTGCAGAACGCCATCCTTGTGCATTTCCATCTCGTCCACGCCATACTCCAGCGAGTATGCCACCCTGATGGTGGCGTGGGGCAGCTTGCCTTTCTTGCGGATCGGCACGAAGCCGGCAGACAACTGGTGGGCAATGGCGCCGCCAAGGATGAACCCGCGCGCCTCGATGCCAGCCACCTTGTCGATCTTCGCTCCGGCAAACGGATGCACCAGTTCATCGACGGCGCGGCGGAACGCCCTCGCATCACCCATCAACGTGGTGATGTCGCGAAACAGGATGCCTTTCTTGGGATAGTCGGGGATCGTCCGGATGGAATCAGCCAGTGTCATCGTCAGTCCTGGTCCAGGCCGAATCCGGCCCCTTGGGCGCGGGGAAACTGAGGCCCGCCCAGCGACCTGTCAGCTTTGTCATCTGCGGTCCATGCCGACGCCAGATGCGCTCCGGTATCGATAGCCCAGCCGACACTTGCAGCATAGTTGCGCAGCATCGATCGGCAACAGGAATTCCGGCTTTCCCGCATCGACCGACAAGGCGTCGTCATGACAGATGTAAACCTCACACCGCCCGCCCTCACCCGCGTCAGCCTCGCGAGCCTCGATGTCTCCTTTGGCCGGCTCGTGGTCTTTTTCGTCAAAGCCGGGTTGGCGGCCATTCCAGCCATCCTGATCATCATGCTGACGGTCGGTGTGACAGGCGCGCTGCTGCGCGGCGTTTTCCGCCTCGGCTTCTGGGGCATGCACAGCGGCTGGGGCTATTGAGCGAGCGCCCAAAGCAGCAAAAGCATCGAAACGAAAAAGGCCCCTTCCGGGGCCTTTTCTGCTTGATCCGAATAAAAGACGTCAGTGCGCGCCACCGGGGGCATGCTCGGGCAGACGCGACCAGATGCGCTTCTTGGTGAAGTAGAGCAGCCCCGCGAACAGCAGCAGGAAAACGAAGACCTGCCGGCCCATGCTCTTGCGCTGTTCCATGTGCGGCTCTGCGGACCACATCAGGAAAGCCGTGACGTCGGCGGCATACTGCACCGCCGTCTCCGGCACCGGCGAGGCGCCGTCCGCGCCCTTCGGATACTCGACCTGGCCGTCATTGAGCACGTTCGGCATCGAGAAGATGTTGCCCGCCTTGTACTTGTTCCAGTTCTGGCCGGGCTGAAGCTCCACACCTTTCGGCGGGTCCTCATAGCCAGTCAGAAGCGCCTTCAGGTAGTCCGGGCCGCCTTCCTGGTACTGGGTGATGATGTCCAGCAGGAACAGCGGGAAGCCACGCTCGTAGTTGCGAGCCTTCGCCATCACGGAAAGGTCGTAAGGATAAGCGCCGTTGTTGGCGGCACGGGCCGCCTGCTCGTTCGGGAACGGCTTCGGAAAGGCATCGGCCGGTCGGCCGGGCCGCTCGAACATCTCGCCCTGCTCGTTCGGGCCGTCCGGAACCTTGAAGTCTGCCGCCAGGGCGCGGACCTGCGCCTCGGTGAACTCCGGGCCGCCCTTCTGTGCCAGGTTGCGGAAGCGCATCAGGCTCATCGCATGGCAGGCCGAGCAGACTTCGCGGTAGACCTTGTAGCCGCGCTGGAGTTGGGCGCGGTCGAACGTGCCGAATGGCCCGTCGAACGACCACGCATGCTCGGGCGGCTTCGGGCCGGCGCCTGCCGCCGACGCCGGAGCGACGTTCCCGGCACCAAGGCCGACGAGCACGAGAGCAGCCGCAGCCAGCGTCGAACGAAACAGTTTCATGATCATCAGCCCTTGGTGTTCGGTTCCGCCGCGGCCGAAGCCCCGATGGCGGCGCCAGAGCCGCCCTGCATCCTGGAAAGCACCGAGTCGGCAATCGACCACGGCAACTGCCTCGTCTTTTCAAACAGGCCAAGCAGTGGCAAGGCGATCAGGAAATAGGCGAAATACAACGCCGTGAAAACTTGGCTGAGCGTGACGTAGATGCCCTCCGCCGGGCGCGAGCCAAGCCAGCCCAGCATCACGCAGGTGATGCCGAAGGCCCAGAAGCACTGCCGCGCAAGTGGGCGGTAGCTCATCGAGCGCACCTTGGAGGTGTCCAGCCATGGCAGCACGACCAGCACCGCGATGGCGGCAAACATCAGCAGCACGCCGCCGAGCTTGTCCGGAACCGCGCGCAGGATGGCGTAGAACGGCAGGAAGTACCATTCGGGCACGATGTGGGCCGGCGTCACGGCGGGGTTTGCCGGGATGTAGTTGTCGGCGTGGCCAAGATAGTTCGGGATGAAGAACAGGAAGTAGGAGAAGAAGGCGAAGAACGCCACCATCGCTACTGCGTCCTTGATGGTTGCGTACGGCGTGAACGGAATGGTGTCCTTGGCAACAGCCTTCACTTCGACGCCGGTCGGGTTGTTCTGGCCGGTGACGTGCAGCGCCCAAACGTGCAGGATCACCACGCCGAAGATCATGAACGGCAAGAGAAAGTGCAGAGAGAAGAAGCGCGTCAGCGTCGGGTTGTCGACCGAATACCCGCCCCACAGGAAGGTCACGATGGTCTCGCCAACGACCGGGAAGGCCGAGAACAGGTTGGTGATCACGGTCGCGCCCCAAAAGGACATCTGGCCCCATGGCAACACATAGCCCATGAATGCCGTTGCCATCATCAGCAGGAATATGATGACACCGAGAATCCACAGCACCTCGCGCGGCGCCTTGTAGGACCCGTAATAGAGGCCGCGGAAGATATGGATGTAGACGGCGATGAAGAACATCGACGCGCCGTTTGCGTGCATGTAGCGCATCAGCCAGCCATACTCGACGTCGCGCATGATGCTCTCGACGGAGTTGAACGCCATCGTGGCGTGCGGCGTGTAGTGCATCGCCAGCACCACGCCGGTGATGATCTGGCTCACCAGCATGACCATCAGGATGCCGCCGAAGGTCCAGAAATAGTTCAGGTTGCGCGGCACGGGATAGGCGATGAAGCTGTCATAGACCATGCGCGGAAGCGGCAGGCGCGCATCCATCCACTTGGCGATGCCGAGCTTGGGAACGTAGGAAGAAGGTCCACTCATGAGATGGTGCTTTCTCTCGTTTCAGTCAAACCTGGTGAGAACGTGCTCAACCGATGCGGATCTGGGTATCAGACAGGAAGGCGTAAGGCGGAACCGGCAGGTTCGATGGCGCCGGACCTTTGCGGATGCGGCCGGACGTGTCGTAGTGCGAGCCGTGGCAGGGGCAGAACCAGCCATTGTAGTCGCCGCGCACTTCGCCAGCGGCAGAGCCGCCCGGGATGCAGCCGAGATGGGTGCAGGAACCATACAGCACAAGCCAGTTTTCCTTGCCGGGCTTGACGCGCGCGGCATCCGCCTGCGGATCGGGCAAGGACGCGATGTTGACCTTCTGCGCCTCTTCGATCTCGGCCTTGGTGCGGCTGCGCACGAAGATCAGCTTGCCCCGCCAGAACAGCTTGATGCCCTGTCCTTCGACGATCGGCGTCAGGTCAACCTCGATCGGAGCGCCGGCGGCGATGGTCTGCGCGTTCGGCGCCAGCGTGCGCACGAACGGCACAGCCAGCGCAACGACACCTGCGGCCCCCATGGCGCCGGTTGCGAGAAAGAGCATGTCGCGGCGGGTCGGTTCGCCCGCGGGGTTCATCTTGGCTTCGGCCACGGTTTGCCTCATCAATCTGCCAGGAGCGGGCTTTCACCACGAAGCCCCGGCCAATACAGCTTCAAGTGTATGCGTCACGTTTCCACGCCAGCGCAATGCGACGACCGGTCGCCGCAATGCGTTGTGTTGTCGCGCCTTTTTGCATGACACAGAATCGGTGTCCATATGCGAAAGGACGCATCCAAAGCGTGAGATGCAGATAGCGCTCCGCGTCAGCTTGTCCAGCGAAGCCCCGTCCTCCTTCAGTTGGCGGGCGCTGTCGCCTTCTCGTCCACATCCAGCCCGAGGAACCCGCCGGACTGGCGAGCCCAGAGCCGGGCATAGAGCCCGCCCCGCCCCACCAGTTCCTGATGGCTGCCCTGATCGACGATCCTGCCCCTGTCCATCACCACCAGACGGTCGAGCGAGGCGATGGTGGAGAGCCTGTGGGCGATGGCGATGACTGTCTTGCCGACCATCAATGTCTGCAATTGCTCCTGGATGGCGGCCTCGACCTCGGAATCGAGCGCCGACGTTGCCTCGTCGAGCACCAGGATCGGCGCGTTCTTGAGAATCACGCGGGCGATGGCGATGCGCTGCCGCTGGCCGCCGGACAGCTTGACGCCGCGCTCGCCCACCCGTGCCTGATAGCCCGCTCGCCCTTCGAAATCGTTCAGCCCGAGAATGAAGTCGTGCGCCGAAGCGGCCTTGGCTGCGGCGATCACCTCCGCCTCGGTCGCATCCGGACGCCCGTAGGCGATGTTCTCGAAGATCGAGCGGTGCAGCAGCGAGTTGTCCTGCGTCACCGTGGCAATGGCCGCGCGCAGGCTGTCCTGCGTGACACGGGCAATGTCCTGCCCGTCAATCAGGATGCGGCCACCCTCGACGTCATGCAGCCTGAGCATCAGGTTGATCATCGTGGACTTGCCGGCGCCCGATGGCCCGATCAGACCGATGCGCTCTCCGGGCCTGATGGCGAGATCGAGCCCATCGAACACGCCGCTCTCCTTGCCATAGTGAAAGCGCACCTTGTCGAAGACGATCTCGCCTCTGGGCACGCTAAGCCTCGTGGCCGCCACATCGTCGACCAGCGCATGCGGCTTGGCGATGGTCTCCATGCTTTCCTTGACCGCCCCGATCTCCTCGAAGATGCCGCGCACCTGCTGGATGACCCAACTCGACATCTGGATGAGGCGCAACACAAGCCCGATTCCCGCAGCCACTTCGCCCGGCGTCATCAGCCCGCGCGACCAGAGCCAGAGCGACACGCCGGCGGCGACGACGATCAGCACGCTGTTCATGGTCTGCAGCACCACGCTGACCATCGTGATCAGGCGCGTCAGATCCAGAAACGTCCGTGCCCAGTTGCCAAGGGCCTGTTTCACGCTCGACCGCTCCACATCGGCGCGCGCGAACAGCTTGACGGTCATGATGTTGGTGTAGCTGTCGACGATGCGGCCGGTGGCAGCCGAGCGCGACTCCGAATTCGCCTCCGACCTGGCTGTGGCGCGCGGCACGAAATAGGCGATCAGCCAGATATAGGCCGCCATCCAGACCACGATCGGCAGCATCAGCCAGAAGCTGACCGTTCCGAAGAACCCGATGGCGACGCCGGCGAACACGATGACATACCACATGTCGTCGATGACCTCGACGGTGGCGCTGCGCACCGATTGCCCTGCTTGTATGACGCGCGAGGACAACCGCCCGGCAAAGTCGTTCTGAAAATAGCTGAGCGAATGCCCCAGCGTGTAGACATGGCTGCGCCAGCGGATGCGGTTGGTGAGCTGCGGCACCACCACCTGGTCAACAACCGCATGGTTGGCGAAGTAGACGATGGGCCTGACGACCAGCAGCAGGAAGGCGAAGCCCGCCAGCAGCCAGGCATGGTCGCGGAACACCACCTCGGGCGGATTCTTGCTGATCAGGTCGATCAGCCATCCGACAAGCAGGTAGAGCGATGCCTCGATGGCGCTGAACAGGAAGGCGGTGACGAGCATCACCCAGTACCAGCCCTTCAGCTCGCGGATATGATACCAGATGAAGCGCCAGACGTTGTCGGGCGGCGTCCTGCGCTCGTCGAACGGCTCGAACACGTCGACCTGGGCCTCAAGCCAGTTGAAAAGGCGGCTCAACATCTTGGCCACTCCTTTCAGGGCAGGCACGTGTCAGGGCTGGCGAACGATGTGTATTGCGTCTTGAACTCTACGCGGCAAAGGCGGAACCCGATCACGCTTGACTGATCACGCTTGTCCGATACCCGAAGTTGCGCGGACTGGCTGCGCGCCGCAGTGGCTGCGATTGGAACGCCCGCTCACATTCGCGCCAGCTTCCACTCCATCATGGTTGACTTCGCGGCGAGCGAGACTGACATCAGGCACTATCATGAATCGTCGCAAATTGCTCAGCCTTCTCGGCATACCTGCCATCGCCACGCTGCTCGGGGGCGCCTACGCGGTGCGGGCACGCGGCCAGAACCCTTACTACAGCGGCCCGGTGACGGCGAATTTCAACGGTCTGCATTTTTCTGACGGCCGCGTCATCACCAAGGGTTTCCGCGAGTTCTTCCAGTGGCAGTTGCAGGGCGGGCGCGAAAGCTGGCCTGCAAGCTTCGCTTCGCCTCAGCAGGATGTGCCGCCGGCCCGCACGGACGGTCTGCGCGTCGCTCATGTGGGCCATGCCACTTTCCTGATCCAGACCGGCGGGATCAACATCATTACAGATCCGCTGTTTTCCGAACGTGCAAGTCCGGTGCAGTTTGCCGGCCCGAAGCGGGTCAACCCGCCCGGCATCGCCTTTGAAAACCTGCCGAAGATCGACGTCATCCTGATAACGCACAACCACTATGACCATCTCGACCTGAATTCCGTTCACCGCATCTTCGACAGGGATCGCTGCCGCATCGTCGCTCCACTCGGCAACGACACGATCATCCGCGCCAGGCGCCCTGACATCGAGGTCGAGGCGCACGACTGGGGAGCAAGAGTGGCGCTGTCGGCTGGCGTGGAAGCGACACTGGTGCCGGCTTACCACTGGTCGGCGCGCGGCGCCTTCGACCGACGCATGGCGTTATGGGCGTCCTATGTGATCGGCACGCCGCACGGCCGCATCTATCATATCGGCGACACCGGCTACCATGACGGGGCGTTCTTTCGCGAGCATGGCGAGACGTTCGGGCCGTTCGCGCTGGCGATCCTGCCGATCGGTGCGTACGAGCCGCGCTGGTTCATGGCCGACAACCACATGAACCCGGCCGAAGCCATCGAAGTGATGAAGAGCCTCAAGGCGGAGCAGGCGATCGGCCACCACTGGGGCACGTTCCAGCTCACCAACGAGGGCGTGGAGCGCCCGCGCCAGGCGTTGCTGGCAGCCATGGCCGACGCGGGTCTGCCTGCCGAAAAGTTCGCGCCAAGCCTGCCAGGCATGGTCTGGTCGCCGCGAACGGCCTGAAGCCAGGTTTGGCAGGGCTCGCGACATGCGCGGGGTTCAACGACCTTGCTCGCCAACGCGCCGGGCCGGCCACAAACCCGTCATGATCGGGAACAACGGTATCTGCGGCGCGTTGATCCCTGACAATGACGCGCCACACATTCGGAGAGACTTCCATGAAAACTTACCGAACCGTCTCGATCGCGGGCTGTTTTGCTGCCGCAATGCTGGCAAGCCTGCAGGCAAGCCCGGCCTCGGCACAGGTCACGCTCGGCACATTCGCCCGTGATCCGATGGCGCCTCTCGCAGGCGCGATGACCGAACGCCAGGCCCGCAACGCTTGCCGCGCCGAGATGCGGGGCGGCAAGGGCGACACCCGTTCCGGCCGGGCCAGAAAGATGGAAATCTGCATGCGCGGCAAGATGAACGGAAACTGATCGGACAAGCCCCGACGCTCAACGGCACAACCGTCGCGCCGTCAGGGCATCACGCCTTGGCGGCCGCCTTCTTGCGGGGCGCGGGCTTTTTCTTCTCAGGCGGAGGCGGCGCATTGGCGCGGTCCTCGGCCTCCTTGGCCAGACGCAGCGCCTTGAGCTTCGCCATGCGCGCACTGACGTCGTCATCCTTGGCCTGCATGGCCGTGATGAGCTTCCTTGCATCACGCTTGCGCTCGTCGGCCAGTTCCTGGGGCTGCTGCGCGCGTTTCAGAATTTCGAAGCTGTCCATCTTTCGGGTCGACATGGTGGAGCCTTTCACAGGTCCAGCGACCGGGCATTGAACCGCGCCCGCAGGATCGCGCACGCATCACCAACACCTGTCGTCTCGTGCGAAGCGCCGCGCTGCCGGTTTGGCAATGCGCGGCGGTTCTGCAATCGCGGCACCGGACCCAAGCCCGGCGCAGAAACCGGTCCGATCATCCCGCATTCGGACGAAAACTGTCTGAATGCGGAAAGACGATCCATCTTAGTGACCCGGAGCATGCAATGCTCAAGGGGCAACGTCCGTTGCCGCGCGCAGCACCTTAGCGGCGGCCTTTGCCGGCGGCGCGCTGCTGCATGTATTGCACAGCGTCCATCAGGCTCTTGCGTGGTGCTTCGGCAATGATGCGGGCTTCCTCGGCGAGCCGGTCGACTTCGCGCTTCTCGGCGGCAATTCGTTCGGCCTCGTCGCGGGCGGCCTTCTCGGCGGCGGCCTTTGCGGCCGCTTCGAGCCTCGCGGCTTCGCGGACGGCTTCGCGTTCAGCCTCGCGGGCCTTGCGGGCATCGGAGATGGCCTGCCGCTCGGCACGCAGGCGTGCAATCGTGGGATCATCCTCGGCCGGTCGCGATTTGAACCGCTCGAGCATCTTGGCCTTGGCGTCCTGGGAAGCCTGCTGTCGATCCTGAAAAGTCCGGCCTGGCAAGTTATTCAAGTAGGGTCTCCATCAGTTGTGGTGCCATGAAGGCTGGTTGTGAGCGACCCGTTCTGGCGTTGTTGGCTCATGGTCATGCGCGGCTTTGGCATCTGGATGCTTCGCCGGCCTTGGCAGACCATCCTTCCAAACCCGGCTGTAGGCCACCCGAATGCGCAACGATGAACTGTTCTCACACGTCAAGGTATTGCGCGGTTACAGACGCTGAACTCGCTCCCGGGCGCGATACCCTTGTCATGCACGCAATGCTCTAGCCAAATCGGGCAGGATTTTCCAGCCCCGTTGGCCGGGCATGAAAAGAAAAAAGGGCCAGGCGCAAACCTGACCCCCCTCGTCTTGTCCAGTGGGCGACGCCATTGATACGCCTGGCGCCAGTACATCCGTGGTCACCGGCAGCAAGGGCATCGGCCTCCGCTGGACAGGATTCAATAGGCTAAAGGCTCAAAGAACCTGAAGCTGATCCGCAGACATCTTGCCCGAACGACGATCCTGAACCAGCTCGTAGCTGACCTTCTGACCTTCGCGCAGTTCGCGGATGCCAGCACGCTCAACGGCGCTGACATGCACGAAAACATCGGTCCCGCCATCGCTGGGCTGGATGAAACCATAGCCCTTCGTTGCGTTGAACCACTTAACCGTACCTTCGCTCATGTTCTCTTACCTTCGTGGATGAAGCGACCCGAAACCTTTCGGCCGCGTAATCGCATTGCTCGACTTTGGAAAGAAGCTCATCAGCAGACCGACGCAAGCGCGCGGCGGGCCTAGGTATCCGGCCTAAATCGTGATTGAGAGATAAGATAGCCTCTCCAAATTGTCAACGCGTATTATCAATCTGGCGAGCGCATGACGATCATGCAGCAATCGCAGCGCCCTTCAGGCGCCAACCATGGCGGTTGTGATCGCGGCGAAATGGCAGGCGGCGGCGGCGACGACAAAGCCGTGCCAGATCACATTCTGGTATCTCAAGCTGTTCCAGCGGTAGAAAATCACCCCGAATGTGTAGAGCAGCCCGCCAGCCACCACGAGCGCCACGGTGATCAACGGCAGCGACGCCATCAGCGGCTTCAGCGCGAACACCGCGACCCATGCCAGCGCCAGATACGCCGCGACCTTGAACTTTTCGCCCTTGCCGGGGAAGCCCAGCGCCATGACGATGCCGGTGATCGCGCCGCCCCAGACCGTGGCCGCCAGCGCGTAGGCGGTGAACGGGTCGGAAACCTGCGTGAGGAGCGGCGTGTAGGTGCCCGCAATCAACAGGTAGATGCCGCAATGATCGAAGCGGCGCATGAACCATTTCAGTGGCGACACCGGGATCATGTTGTAAGCCAGCGAGCAGGCCAGCATGGTCACGAGCGCGACGCCGTAGATCATCACGGCCGAGACTTCGATCAGGCCACGCCAGCGCGCCGTCAGCATCACCAGGATAGTCAGGCCGATCAGCGCGGCAACGAGGCCGATGACATGCACCGCCCCATCCGAGATGATCTCGGCCTTGCTGTAAGGCCGCTCGAACAAACGATGTTGCTTGGGAGCCGGCGCCATCAAGCGGCTCAACGGGCGTATGCAATCACAGCGGGGACTCTCTCAGGACGCATGCGGCGCCGCATGCGAGATGGGGAAACGGCAGGCAGTCGGCAAGCATTCAGGCACCATGCGCCTTAGATATGATCGATTTGTAACGCAGCGCAGCACACGGTCAAGACCTGCACCCGCCCACACAAGGCGTGCCCGCGAGTCCTGCACATGCGCTGCATGATTGACAGCGCCGCAAGGCCCGCTACTCAGGCGGCCATGACGACCGACGCCAGAACCGCCGCCACGCCCGCCAGCCCGCCTGCCGAGCATCTGCGCCGGCGCACCTTCGCCATCATCTCGCACCCGGACGCGGGCAAGACCACGCTCACCGAAAAGCTGCTGATGTTCGGCGGCGCGATTCAGCTTGCCGGCGAAGTCAAGGCCAAGCAGGGCCGCCGGCAGACCTCGTCCGACTGGATGAAGATCGAGCGCCAGCGCGGCATTTCGGTCGTCACCTCGGTGATGACGTTCGAACATGGCGGCTGCGTCTACAACCTGCTCGACACGCCCGGCCACGAGGATTTCTCGGACGACACCTACCGCACGCTCACCGCGGTTGATTCGGCCGTGATGGTGATCGACGCGGCCAAGGGCATCGAGGCCCGCACCAAGAAGCTGTTCGAGGTCTGCCGCCTGCGCGACATCCCGATCATCACCTTCATCAACAAGATGGACCGCGAAACCCGCGATCCGTTCGACCTGATGGACGAGATCGAAAAGACGCTGGCGCTCGACGCCACCGCGATGACCTGGCCGATCGGCCGGGGCCGCGAGTTCGTCGGCACCTATGACCTGCACAAGCGCTTCATCCGCAACAACAAGACCGACATCCCCGACCAGCCGGTGAGCGGCCCCGAGGACACGGTGTTCGACCAGCTTCTGCCGCACTCCGCCGGTGAATGGCGCGACGAGGTGATGCTGGCCGAAGGAGGCATGAAGCCATTCGAGATGGCGGCGTTCCGCGAGGGGCATCTCACGCCGGTCTATTTCGGCGCGGCGCTGCGTGACTACGGCGTGCGTGACCTGATCGAGGCGATTGGCGCGCTCGCGCCCCCTCCCCGCGCGCAAGTCGCCGCGACGCGCACGGTCTCGGCGGATGAGCCGAAGATGACCAGCTTCGTGTTCAAGATACAGGCCAACATGGACCCGAACCACCGCGACCGCATCGCCTTCGTGCGCGTCTGTTCGGGCAAGCTGACACGCGGCATGAAGGCGAGGCTGGTGCGCACCGCCAAGCCCATGTCGTTGTCCGCTCCGCAATTCTTCTTCGCGCAGGATCGCCAGATCGCCGACGAGGCCTATGCCGGCGACATCGTGGGCATTCCCAACCACGGCTCCTTGCGCATCGGCGACACGCTCACCGACGGCGAGGACATCGTTTTTCGTGGCGTGCCCAGCTTCGCGCCGGAAATCCTGCGCCGCGTCAAGCTGAAGGACGCGATGAAGTCGAAGAAGCTGCGCGAGGCCCTGCAGCAGATGGCCGAAGAGGGCGTCGTGCAACTCTTCGTGCCGCATGATGGCGCGCCCGCCATTGTCGGCGTCGTCGGCGCGCTGCAGCTCGATGTCTTGAAGGAGCGGCTGGAGGCCGAATATGCCATTCCAGTCGATTTCGAGACATGCCAGTTCACCATCTGCCGTTGGCTGACCTCACCGGATGCCATTGCGCTCGACAAGTTCATCTCCAGCCACGGCTCATCGATGGCCAACGATCTGGACGGCGACCCGGTGTTCATGGCCTCCAGCCCGTTTTCCTTGCGATACGAGGCCGAGCGCGCGCCAGGCCTGGTGTTCAGCGACATCAAGGACTACCAGAAGGCAGCGTGAGCTGGGGCAACATCAGGGCACCCGGTTGCCAAGGGTGTCACCCCCATCACCATGATGAGCCTTATCCCCCAATCCTCATGCTGAGCCTGTCGAAGCAGGAGTTCCAGACATCATTCAGGCTGGGGCCCATCTTTCGACGGGGCTCTGGATGAGGTTGGGGCGGCTCACGGCAGAAAGGAAGTTGGCGGAGAATGTTGAGAGCCGCCCTGATCTCTGCATGAAATCTGCCATGACGAGCAAGCCGACGTGGACGCTGCCTCTTGAGGCAGGCATCTGACGCCACGGACGCTACGCCACCCAACCCCACCTATGCACCCCTCGCATTCAATGTTACGCTCCATCGTCAATGCGGCGAGGAGGGTTCCATGGTGGACAGTCTCTGCGACAGCTTGCGTAGCGCGTGCTTCAGGGCGCGCGTCGTTTTCCCTGGCCTCATGTTGCTTGGAGCGGCAGTTCTCGCTGGTTCCGCCAGCGCCCAGACCGTGATCGAGCGCCTGCCGCCGGGCTCTTACTTCTCCACACAAAGCATCCCGGGCACCGAGTGCATGTGTCGGGGCAACGGCACGTTCTACAACGAGGGCCAGCGCACCTGCCTGCGCACGGCCACCGGCCGCCGCCTGGCACTTTGCAACAAGGTGCTGAACGTCCTGAACTGGGAAATCAGCGAGAACCCCTGCCCTGACGTGTGACGGGACGTGTATGGGGTCATCCTGACGATGCGGTTGCCTCAACAAAAAAGCCGCAACATCCAGTTGCGGCTTTGACTTGTAGTTCCGGTTCTCGAACGCTGACAGCTTTCGCCAGCGAAAACGTGCTCAGAACGCTCCAACGACGACAGCCACGACCAGCGCAAACGCAGCGGTCAGGGCCAGTCGGTCGAATGCAGGCATCCAGCTCATGACGACCTCCCTCAAGGACAGAACCAAGGCTAGCAAATCCGGCGGCAACTGCAACCGGAATCCATTGTGCGGCACAGGCCCCGACATGACGTTCGTGGTTACTCTTCTGTTAAATTGTTGAATAGATTTGAAGACTTCAACATTAACGATGTGCGGCAGACTTCGTTCCACGCTACCGTAACCACATGTTAATCTGACAATTGTGGCCGCACCACGCCGGACTGGCGGAATGGCTGTGACCACCGCGATCGCCAGCCAAGACCGACACACGCCGCGATGAAGATGCTGATCGGCCACCGAATCGGCCTTTGCCACGCCGCCGCCACAATGTGTTAGCGAGACGTTAAAACTTGTCGCGCATTTTGACGGGATGCGTAAAGGTGGCGTTGCGTTCATTGGCCTTGCGCTCGTTGCGATGTTTGTCGGCAGTTGCGGGCGCGGTCAGCGCGAGCAGCGTGCGGCATGGCGCGACGAGGCTGAAGCGGCCTGTCTGGCGAGGGGCGAGGTCCGCACCTCATCCTATGTGTCGCTGCGCGGCAGCCCGATTCAGGGCCCCGGCACCTGCGGCATGGAGAAGCCGTTGCGCGTCAATGCGTTCGCCGGCGGGCAGATCGGCGTCACCGCAGCACAGACCCTCGCCTGCCCGATCGTCGCGACCACGGACCGCTTTCTCGAACAGGTCGTGCAGCCCGCCGCCATGGGCACGCTGGGCACGCAGATCATCGAGATGAAGGCAGGTTCCTATTCGTGCCGCGCCATGAACAATGGCTCCGGCACCAGCCGCCGCTCCGAACACGCCTTCGGCAACGCGCTGGACATCTTCGCCTTCCGCACGTCCGATGGCCGCGAGATCACGGTGCGCCAGGGCTGGAATGGCTCGCCACAGGAACAGGACTTCCTGCGCGAGGTCTTCGTCGGCGCGTGCGAGCACTACAAGACCGTGCTTGGTCCGGGCGCGGACATGTTCCACTACGACCACTTCCATGTCGACCTGGCCCGCCACAACGGCGGGCGCTCGATCTGCCGGCCGATCATCAAGTTCACGCCGCGCCGTGACTTGCCGCCACCCGATCCCGCCCGCGGCTGGACAGCGCTCAACAGCGAGAGGCAGGCTCCGTTCCAGCCGAGAAGCGCCCAGGCGACATCGGCACACGCCAGCGCAAGGCCGCTTGGCACTTCTGCCGCTCCTGCGCCGGGCGGCCCGATCCGCCTGCCTGGGTCAGGCTACACATCCGAGGAGGTCGTGATCGGCGACGTCGAAGGCGAGATGATTGATCCGGAGAACGATCCGTTTGCGGCAGACGCTCCGCCCGCGCCCGCGCCGGCACCACGCGCCGCGCCCGCCACCGTCCCGGTGCAGCCTGGACAGCAGAGTTATCGCTGGACGCCTGGGCCTGCACCCGCGCCGCCCGCACCGGAACAATCCCGCCCCTGGCCGCCGCGTTTTTGATCGTCCGGATTGCATCGCAGGCCCGCCGATGACAGGGTGCGCCATGCCGCGCCTTGCCTTGTTCCAACCCGACATCCCGCAGAATGCCGGCACGATCGTGCGGCTTTGCGCATGCCTCGGCGTCGGCATCGACATCATCGAGCCAGCCGGCTTCGATGTTTCCGACCGCAATTTCCGGCGCGCCGGCATGGATTATCTCGAGCGCGCCGCGATCCTGCGCCATGACAGCTTCAGCACGTTCGAGGCATGGCGGGCCACGAACGGCGCACGGCTGGTTCTGGTTGAAACAGACGGCACGGTCCCCTACGCTGACTTCCGTTTTCGGCGCGACGACATCCTGTTGCTTGGCAGGGAATCCGCCGGCGTCACGGCCGACGTCTATCGCGCGGCCGACGCCAGCGTGGTCATCCCGCAGGCGGCAGGTTTGCGCTCGATCAACGTCGCGGCAGCCGCGGCCATGGTTCTTGGCGAAGCGCTGAGGCAGACAGGCAGCTTCCCGCAACACCCGCTCACGGCCGATCAAGGTGAAACGCTCCATGACTGATACAGCAAGCCTCAATGCCGGCGCCAGACTCGACAACGACGCCGGCGACGCAGCCGCCAAGCTGGCTTTGGCAGAAACCCTGAAACCCCGGGCGAAACTGGCGTTCGAAGCCCTGCGCGACCAGATCTGCGCCGCTTTCGAACAGATCGAGGATGATGCCGCCGGACCATTCTTTCCCGAGGCGACGATGCCCGGCCGCTTTGTCCGCACCCCGCACCAGCGCACCAACCATGACGGCACGCCCGGCGGCGGCGGCGTGATGTCGATCATGAAGGGCCGCGTCTTCGAGAAGGTCGGTGTGCACGTCTCGACCGTGTTCGGCACCTTCCAGCCCGAATTTGCCGGGCAGATACCAGGCGCTGCCGAAGACCCGCGCTTTCATGCCACCGGCATTTCGCTGATCGCCCACCCCTGGAACCCGCATGCGCCGACCGTGCACATGAACACGCGTTTTGTCGTGACCACCAGGCCCTGGTTCGGCGGCGGGGCGGACCTCACACCGGTGCTGGTGCGTCGGCGCACCCAGGAAGATGCCGACAGCGTGCATTTTCACGCCGCCATGCGCGCGCCATGCGAGGCGCACGGCGTCGACTACCCGGCCTACAGGAAATGGTGCGACGAATACTTCTTCCTGAAGCACCGCAATGAACCGCGCGGCATCGGGGGCATCTTCTACGACTATCGCTGGACCGAAGACCCCGAGAAGGATTTTGCCTTCACCCGCGATGTCGGGCGCGCCTTCCTCGATGCCTATCTTCCGGTGCTGCGCGCCAACATCGGCACGCCATGGACCGACGCCGACCGCCACGAACAACAGGTCCGGCGCGGGCGTTATGTCGAGTACAACCTGCTCTACGACCGCGGCACCATCTTCGGCCTGAAGACCGGCGGCAATGTCGACGCCATCCTGTCGAGCATGCCGCCGACAGTGCAGTGGCCTTGAGACAATTGTCCTGTCCGGCATCGGCACCGCGCTGACGAACACGTTGCAGTCCGGCGGCCATCAACAAGCTGTCAGCCTTGTCGGGGAAACATGGAGGATCACATGCCGCGCGTGCTTTACGAAAAAGATGGTCGAATCGCCCGGATCACATTGAATCGGCCCGAGGTGCTCAATGCGATTGACGACCAGCTGCCGCAGGAACTGGCCGACTGTGTCGCACGTGCCAATGGCGATCAGGGCGTCCATGTGATTGTGCTCGCCGGCGCAGGCGCCGCCTTCTGCGCCGGCTATGATCTGTCATATTACGCGCAGACTGCAGGCGCCAACAACGTCACCCAGGATATGCCGTGGGATCCGATGAAAGACTACGCATTCATGATGCGGAATACCGAGCTGTTCATGAGCCTCTGGCGCAGCTACCGCCCCGTCATCTGCAAAGTGCATGGCTATGCTGTTGCGGGCGGCTCCGACATCGCGCTGTGTTCTGACATGATTGTCATGGCTGAGGATGCACGGATCGGCTACATGCCCGTTCGGGTGTGGGGCTGCCCTACAACGGCGATGTGGGTCTATCGTCTCGGGCCGGAGCGGGCCAAACGGATGTTGTTCACCGGCGACAAGATCGACGGCCGCGAGGCGGAGAAGCTCGGTCTTGTCCTCAAAGCAGTCCCAGCAGCAGACCTTGATGCAGCGGTCGAAACTCTCGCTGGACGCATGGCGACCGTCCCGGTCAATCAGTTGATGATGCAGAAATTGGTGGTCAACCAGGCGATCGAGGCAATGGGGCTGAAGAACACCCAGATGATCGCCACCATACTCGACGGCATCACACGCCATTCGCCTGAGGGGTTGAACTTCAAGTCACGCGCCGAGGAAGTGGGCTGGAAGGAGGCAGTGCGCAACCGCGACCAAGGAACTTGGGATTGGACGGAGAATCGACCAGTCAACCCCGATCACTAATGTGAACACTGGTTTGAGCGACACTGACTGAAGTTCTGAACCGAACCTGTTCAACCAGCCATCTGCCCAAGTGCATACGGGAAAAGAACAATCGTCACCTGCCGGACATCAGCGCGACACGTTCGTTGACGATGCTCATGGCTCCCTCAATCAAGGAGCCAAGACATGACCTTTTCCCAAGGCGACACCGTCAATGTGAAGTCCGGCGGCCCGGCCCTGACCGTTCTGTCGGTGGCTGGCGATCATGTGACATGCCTGTTCTTCTCGGAAGAGCTCGGCGAATTCAGGCAAGCCGTGATCCCGTCATTCGCGCTCGAAGCCTTCGACGAAGACGAGGGCGACGATGAAGAAGCGCATGCTTCCCAAGAACACGACGATGAGGACGAGGATGAAGACGACCACGCGCACAAGGCTGCATGATCGGGACATCCGTCATTGCGTGCGCGCTTGAAGTTGCGGGCCCAGATGCCTTCACCACGCCCGCGGTGACACCGGTCTAGTCTGGCTCCAGCACCAGATTGCCGAGCGCTCCGATGCCGCCCGTTGGCGTCAACCCCCGCCGCTCGATGATGATCGGCGCGGGGTCCGCCGGGATCCGGATCAGATGCCAGCTTGCCTTTTCGGCGTGGGACCGCGCGCCCACGGAACTGCTCGGCACGCCCACGACCGGCGTCCTGGCGACCGCTCCGCCGAGCCATGCCAGGGACGTCTTGTGGTTGTGGCCATGGATGACGAGATCGGCACCGGCGGCTGCGATCATGGCTTCGAAAGCGGCGGCGTCCTTGAGTTCGCGCCCCGCCTTCGCCCCGCCCACATGCGGCGGATGATGGATCAGCACAACGCGCCTCAGGCCGCGCTTGGCAGCATAGACAAGCAGCATCTCGGCTTTGTCGATCTGCTCCTGCCCGAGCCGGCCCCAAGCCATCAACGGGCCGGTCGGCACCGCCGATGACAGGCCGATCAGCGCCACGTGCGCGCGCACTTTCAGCCACGGATAGCCCTCGGCGCCCTCATCGCTGCGGCACCACGGGCCAAGGTCGCGACTGAGGGCGGCGAGACTGGACGGCACATACGCGTCATGGTTGCCGGGCACGAAGCTGACGTTCTCCGTCGCGCCGAGCCGCTTCATGAACGCGATGGCCGTCGGAAACTCGGCCGGCAGCCCGATATGCGCGACATCTCCCGTGCAGGCGATGTGATCTGGCTTTTCAGCCGCGATGTCCGCCATCACCCGTTCCAGAAGCGCCATGTCATGGACATGCCGCCGCGCACGCAGCCAGTTAGCGTAACCGGCCGCCCGCTTGCCGATCAGGTCGGCGAAGCTGACCCGCGGCATCGGATTGAGATGCGGATCGGACAGGTGGGCGAGCGTGAAGACCAAAAGCAAAACCCCGGCAGACGGACCGGGGTTCTCACAACGATAATCGCCCCGGCTCTTTGTCCGGGCTTGGCCTTTCAGGCCGCATCAGTCAAGCTCGCCACGTGCGGCAGGTGTGTTTTCAGTTGCTGCAGGACGGGATCAGGGCCGAGACCACAGTGGGGTCGGTCATGGTCACGGCTGGCTGCCACACGTAGGCCTTGGGCGCGGTGAACATGGAAATCAGCGTGGCGAGAAACATCGGACTTGTCCTTGTGGCGAGCAGGCGGCCCTTGCCATCTGCTTCGGTTTTTTTGGTACGCCACATTTGTGGTGCAAAAAAGGCATGCGATCTCCAGTATGCGAGCTTGATATGCATAAAACGCATATAGAGGCCACCAACAGGCCGGCAGACCTGCTGCCTTGGCGCCGCCGGCTGACAGTGTGGCTGATGCACCGCTGGTTCCTGATGACCCGCGCCATGACGTTCGGCGTGCGCGCTGTGGTTCTGGACACGGAGGACCGCGTGCTTCTGGTCGAGCACACCTATGTGCCCGGCTGGCATCTGCCGGGCGGCGGAGTCGAGGTCGGCGAAACGGCGATGGAGGCACTTGTCAAGGAACTGCTGGAGGAAGCGGGCGTCACGCTGGCGGGGAAGGCCGAACTGCATGGCATCTTTCACAATTCCCGCGTCAGCAGCCGGGACCATGTCGCGGTCTACGTCGTGCGTGATTTCACCTGGAACGGGCCGCCTCCGCCGAATCGCGAGATCAAGGCCGCCGATTTCTTTCCGCTTTCGGAACTGCCGCCGACCACGAGCATGGCGACCCGCAGGCGTCTTGCGGAAGTGCTGGACGACACGCCACCGATCGCGACATGGTGAAATTCAGGCCTGCTGTCCGGTTGAATCGTCATGAGCGCTCCCCGTCATTTGCCCGAAGTCGACATTCGTCCCGAATCGCCGCTCGACGACGATGCAATCGAGCGCCTGCATGACCGCGCCTTTGGTCCGGGCCGCTATGCGCGCACCGCCTTCCGCTTGCGCGAGGCCGAAGAGATGGCCCGTCCAAAGCGGGCGCGTCTGGGTTTTTCGGCGCTGGTCGGCACCTTGCTGGTGGGTTCGGTCAGGCTGACGCGGGCGATGGCTGGCGAAGTTCCGGCTCTGGTTCTGGGGCCACTTGCTGTCGATCCATCCTTCGAAGGCGTCGGCATCGGCGCAGCGCTTGTCCGCCGCGCCCTCGATGTCGCCCGGGAGACGGGCGAAACACTGGTATTGCTCGTTGGTGACGAGCCCTATTACAGCCGCTTCGGTTTCAAGGTGATCGCGGTCGGGAAGCTTTCATTGCCGGGCCCCGTCGACCCGCGGCGCTTCCTCGCTGCGGAACTGTCGGACGGCGCGCTTGATCGCGCCACCGGCATGGTCAAGCCCATGCGCTAAGATAACCGACAACAACGACGTGGGGCCTGCCTCCAGCGAACAACCGTTGCCAGCGCTCGCGGCATGCTCTGAAGCCTCAACCGCCGGTTTCGGCCCGGCGTCGCCAGCTACGCCGCCCGCCTTCGCCGAGCCAGCCGGCGATCAGCGCGCCGAGAATGAGAGCCAGGCCGCCAAGCCCGAGGAACAGCGGCGACAGCGACACTCCGCGCACGATGCCCGAATCGGTGATGCGCAGGCCGATCCAGTCGCCGCCAGCCAGCCGCGCGCCGGCGCGGACCGGCACCACGCGCGGCAGATCGACATCAGACCCGCTTTCGCGCCCGATCCGCCGCGAGGACCCGGCAAGGCTCTCGGCCACTGGCCTGAGGCGCGCGGGATCGCTAACGACTTCGGTGAATTCGCGCGGATTGTCGCTGCCGACGCTGGCGAAGGCGACAAGCTGATCCGACTGCAATCTGTGCAGCCCGAGTTCGGTCGCCTGCAGCCGGGCACTGAACAGCCCGGGCCGGTCCAGTGTCAGCGGCAGCGAACGGGCCGCGCCCGATGGACTCGTGATTGTCACGGCGCCGGGGTTGTCGCCAAGCGTTTGCCGCTCGATCTCGATCGTGCGGCCGCGCGTGGCGGCGCGCAGCGCTTCTTCCTCCAGGCTGGGCTCCTTCATCAGCCAATGGCTGAGGCGGCGCAGCAGGTCGATGTGCGGGCCGCCCTCGCGGTAGCCACGCGCCCACAGCCAGGCGTGATCGGACAGAAACAGCCCGACCCGGCCCTTGCCCTCGCGCGAGGTGATCAGCAGCGGCCGATCACCGGGGCCGGACATCACCACGTCGCCCTCGGCGGCGCGGGCAGAAACCAGCCTGAGCCACTCGCCCCAGCGCGGCGGCTCGACTTCGGAACCCGCGAGGTCGCGCGTCACGGGGTGGCGCTTGCCGCGATCGGTGATGCGGGCGCGGTAGGCTTCCTCGATGGTGCGGCCGTCCGGCTGCGCCGGCAGCACTTGCGCCAGCGGCGTGCGGTAAAGCGTCGTGCTGGTTCCGGAGAATTCCGGCCCTGCGGCCACCATCAACGCGCCGCCTTCGCGCACATAGCGCACGATGTTCTCGAAGTAGACCAGCGGCAGGATCGAGGTATTGGCATAGCGATCGAAGATGATCAGATCGAATTCCTTGATCTTGGTCTGAAACAGGTCGCGCACCGGAAAGGCGATCAGCGACAGTTCGTTGATCGGCGTGCCATCCTGCTTCTCGGGCGGACGCAGGATGGTGAAGTGGACCAGATCGATGTTGGCGTCCGATTTCAGCAGGTTGCGCCATGTCCGTTCGCCGGCGTGCGGCTCGCCCGACACCAGCAGCACGCGCAATTTGTCACGCACGCCTTCGATGGTCACCACGGCGCGGTTGTTGGCGGTGGTCAGTTCGTTCGGCAGGGCGTCCGCCTCGATCTCGATCAGGTTTGGCCCGCCCCGGTCCACCATGACCGCAAGCTCGAGCGGCTCACCCGTGCGCACGCTGCGCTCGATCAGCACCTCGCCGTCGCGCCGCACGATGATGCGGCTCGTGCCCGTGCCGTTCTTCTCGTCGATGCGCAGGCGGATGTTGACGTTCTTTCCGACGATGCCGAAGCGTGGCGTGTCGAGCAGCGTCACGCGTCGGTCGATCTCGCTCTCGCGGCCGGTGATGAGCGCATGGAGCGGCGCCTTCAGGCCCAACGCCTGCGCTGCGGCCGGCATGTCGTGAACAATTCCGTCGGTGATGAACAGCGCCCCCGCCACCCGCTCGGCCGGCACGTCGGCCAGCGTTGCGCTCAGCGCCTCGAACATCCGCGTGCCGTCATTGGCGCCGTCGCCGTCGCCGACCTCGACAAAGCGAGGCTCCACCTGCGGCATGCTGGCAAGCTGCCGTTCCAGCGCGGCGCGGGCGCGCTGCGTCTGCTCGGCCCGGTCGGCGAGGCGGTTCGAGCCTGAACGGTCGATGACCACGGCCACCACGTCCTTCACCGGCTCGCGGTCCTCATGGACAAGCGATGGGTCGCCGAGCGCAAACAGCAGCGCCAGCAACGCGACAGCGCGCAGCACGCCGCGACCGCGCTGCAGGGCCAATGCCGCGCCGGCAGCGGCGAGCACGACGAGCGCAAGCCCTGCAAGCAGCCAGAGCGGAACAAGCGGCGTGAAACTGATGGAATACATCGCTATTGCCCCAGCCGTTCGAGAAGCGCGGGCACATGCACCTGGTCGGCCTTGTAATTGCCGGTCAGCGCATACATCACGAGATTGACCCCGCCCCGCAGCGACAGTTCCCGCTGGCGCGGGCTTGATCCCTGCAACGGATACAACGGCCCGCCGCGCCGGTCGGTGGCCCAGGCGGCAGCCAGGTCGTTGGAGGTGATCACCAGCGGCGAAACGCCGTCACTGGCCCTGGCCGGCCCGCGCCCGTCCGGCCCGGGCGGCGGCAGGACCTCGACCCATGTCTGGCCCCGGTCATAGCGCCCGGGAAAGCCGTCGATCAGATAGAAGGTCTTTGTCAGGACGTGATCGCGCGGCACCTGCTCCAGTTCCGGGACATCGACGATCGAGAGCATCTGACGCAGGTAGTCGGCCTCGGGTGTGGTCCGCCCCGTGCGGGCCGCGTCGGCATCGCGCGTATCGAAGATGACGAAGCCGCCGCCTTTCATGAAGGCGTCGAGCCGCCGCATGGTCTCGATGGCGGGCTGCGGGCGGCCTGACACGATTGGCCAGTAGAGGACGGGATACAGCGCCATTTCGTCCCGCGACGGATCGATGCCGACAGGCTCGCCCGGTTCCATCGCGGTGCGGGTCTGCAGGGCCGTGGTCAGCCCTTCGAGGCCCGCCTTGCTGGTGTCGTCGACGCGGCGGTCGCCGGTGATCACGTAGGCCAGCCGTGTCGTGGCAGCGGCCGCGACCTGTTCGCGCGGCACCGGCATGGCCGCTTCCTGCGCCCGCGCGGGCAGCATGATCTGGGGCACGGCGGCAAGGCCGAGGCCAAGCAGCATCGCAGCCGTCGCGGCGCGGGCACGGGCGAACGTCTTGAGCCGCCCGCCGAGCCACAACGTCGCCAGCGTGTCCGCCGCGAGCAGCAGCAGCGCCAGCACCAGCAGCGGCGGGCGCAGATCCCGCGCCTTTGGCGCTTCGATGGCGCGGGTCACGATGCCGGCGCTTGCAAAGTCGATGACAGCAGGCTGGTCAGCGGCCGTCAGCGTGTTGATCGCCAGGGTCGCACCACGGGGGCCATAAAAGCCCGGCGGATGCGCATGCACGGCGCGGTCTGCATAGGTGCGCGGCACCGGCCGGGCCGTGGCCGGCGGCGCGCGGAACACGCCCTGTCCGTCAAGCACCGTCACCGGCGACACCGTTTCGACCCGCGCCTCGCCAGCCTGTCCGGGCTCTGCCGCGGCAGAACCTGACAAAGCCACGATGCGCTTCAGCATGTCGACAAACAGGCCCGACAGCGGCAGGCTGGACCATGTCGTGTCGGCCGTGACGTGGAACAGGATGACGAGGCCCGCGCCGCGCTTGTCGGCGGTGACGATGGGCGTGCCGTCGACCAGCGACGCCCACACCTTGCGGGAGAGTTCGCCATCCGGTTCGGCCAGAATCTGGCGGGTCACTGTAACCTCTTCCCGGGTGCTGAGTTCGGCGAACGGCGCCTCGCGGTTGAATGGGGCAAGCGTCTTGGGCGCGTCCCACGACAGCGCGCCGCCAAGGCTGCGGCCACCCCGGCGCAGGCGCACGGGCGTCAGTTCATCGCTGGCGGCAGCAAGACGCGGCCCGGCGAAGCGCACCAGCACCCCGCCCCGCTCGATGAAGCCGGCAATGCGCGCGCTTGTCTCGCGGTCGAGCCCGCCCACATCGGCCAGCATCAAAACCGACAGGTTCTGGTCGAGCACCTGTCCGATCGGGTCGGAAACGCCGGGACGCGGCTCACGCACATCGGCGAATGGCCCGAGTGCACGCGACAGATAGTAGGTCGGCGAGAGCAGCGGCTGCGCCACATCCGCCGTCACGCCGGTCACGAGCCCCACACGCCGGCGCTTGGCGCTGTCATCGACGAGGAGCACAGACCCGGCCGAGCGCTCGCCGACGATCTCGATGCGGGTGACGGCGTTGCGCACCTCGATCGGCAGCGCGAACGATGCCGTCACCTCGGTCGCACCGGCGCCGAGCACTGCCGTCGTCTCGCCCACCACGATGCCGCGCTGGTCGCTGGCCCGCACGTTGACGGTCGAGGGCGCGCCCGGTTCCGCACGCACGACCTTGACGTCAAGGCTGTTGGCGAGGTTCTCCACGTTGCGAAGGAACAGCTTGTTGCCGGCACCCGCGGCATGCACCACGACGCGCCCAGCGCGCGCCATGTCCTTCAGCCGCGCCGCGAACGCCTCATCCGCCGCAAGCCTGATCCCGTCGCTGATCCAGGCAACCTCCGCGCCTGGCGCAACGGTCAGCAGGGATTGCAACTCCGGCACATGAAGCCGCCGGTCCGGCATGTGCGGGCGCAGCGCCAGGGCGCGCAGCCGTTCCTCGGCTTCTGCGGGTGTGCCGAGGGCAATGTTGGCTGGCGGCTCCGCCAGCCCGGCAAACGCCACGGCCCTGCCTTCTCGGCCTGCGGCCGCGATCAATCCCGCAGCGAGTTCGGTGCGGCTCGTCCAGTCGCGCGCGGCTGGCGCGCCATTGTCGATCAGCAGCACGAGCGGGTCTTTCGACGCGCCCTCGGTCGGCTGCGCGGGGTTGAGCACCGGCCCCGCCACCGCGAAGATCACGAGGGCGGCGACAAGCATGCGCAGCGCCAGCAGCCACCAGGGCGTGCGCGCCGGCGTCTCGCGCTTGGGCAGCAGGTCGAGCATCAGCTTCAGTGGCGGAAATTCGATGCGCTGCGGACGCGGCGGCGTGACGCGGAGCAGCCACCACAGCGCCGGGAGCGCCACGAGGCCAGCCAGCACGATCGGAGCTGCAAAGGTGAGCGGAAGGCCGAGCATCAGCGCATCTCCTTCACGCTGCCCGCATGTCGCGGGCGGAACTGATCAACCCCGCAAGCCGGAGCGCCGCCTCGCTGGCGTTGCGGTCGGTGCGGTGGATGGTGAAGGTCCAGCCCAGCTTGCGGCAGGCGCTGGCGATGGCGTCGCGGTGAGCGGCGATGCGGGTGCGATACTCCTTGCCCCAGGCGTTGGCGTCGCCCACGTCGAGCCGGAGGTCGCTTTCGAGATCGAGCAATTCGGCTTGTCCTGCAAACGGAAAGGTTTCCTCCACCGGGTCGACGATCATCACCAGATGGCCGCGTCCGCCCTGCACGCCGATGGCCCCGAGAGATTGCAGCACCTTCGGCAGCGGCGTCAGCCAGTCGCTGATCAGGAGAGCCTCATCGAGTCGCCCGATGGCCCGCGCCGGCGGCAGATCGGCCGAAAGACCGACCTTGTCATTGGCGATGTGCTCCACCAGCCGCTCGACCACGCGGCGCGAGGCGATCGGGCGGGTGAGGCCCAGAAGGCCGACGCGCTCGCCCGAATCGACGAGCGCATCAGCGAGTGCCAGCGCCAGCACAAGGCCGCGATCCACTTTCGAGGATTGCGCCAGCGACGACGCGAAGCCCATCGATGCCGAGCGGTCGGCCCACATCCAGATGGTGTGCGAGGCTTCCCACTCGCGCTCCTTCACATAGAGCCTGTTCTCGCGGGCAGAGCGCCGCCAGTCGATGCCGCTGGCGGATTCGCCCGGCGTGAGCATGCGGTATTGCCAGAAGGTTTCGCCCGGTCCGGCCTTGCGCCGGCCGTGCACGCCATTGACGAAGGCCGACACGCGCCGCGCCTCCAGCGCCAGCCGCGGCAGACGCGCGGCCAGCCCGAAGGCCTGCTCGCTGTCGCGCGGTCCCGGCGTGCGCTGGCTGTCGCTGAGGACGCTGGTGCGGACTGTCGCCAAGGCCGTCAGCCCAACCTGCCGATGAGCGTCTTGATCACCGCGTCGACACTTTCGCCATCGGCGCGCGCACCGAAGTTGAGCGCGATGCGGTGCTTGAGGATGGGCGCCGCCAGCGCCGCGACATCGTCGACCGACGGCGCGAGTCGGCCTTGAAGCAGCGCGCGGGCGCGCACGGCCAGGGCCAGCGACTGGCTGGCGCGCGGGCCTGCGCCCCAGGCGAGCTTGGCGTTCATGTCCGTGTCGCCTGAGTCGGGACGGGCCCCGCGCACGAGGTCGAGAATGGCCTCGACCACGCTGTCGCCGACCGGCAGGCGGCGCACCAGCCGCTGGGCCGCCATGAGTTGCTCCGCCGTCATCGCGGCGGCGGGTTTCGCGCCCTCCTGCCCGGTGGTCTCGATCAGCACGCGGCGCTCGGCCTCGCGGTCGGGATAGCCCACATCGATCTGCATCAGGAAACGGTCGAGCTGCGCTTCGGGCAGCGGATAGGTGCCCTCCTGCTCGATCGGATTCTGGGTCGCCAGCACATGGAAAGGCCTCGGCAGATCATGGCGCTCGCCGGCCACCGTGACGTGGTGCTCCTGCATCGCCTGCAGCAGGGCCGACTGGGTGCGCGGGCTGGCGCGGTTGATTTCATCGGCCATCAGCAACTGCGTGAAGATCGGGCCCTTGACGAAACGGAACTGACGCCGGCCCTCCGGCGTCTCGTCGAGCACTTCGGTGCCGAGAATGTCCGACGGCATCAGGTCGGGCGTGAACTGCACACGGCGAGCAGTGATGCCGAGCACCGTGCCCATGGTTTCGACGAGGCGCGTCTTGGCGAGGCCCGGCAGGCCGACCAGGAGCCCATGACCGCCGGCTAGCACAGTGATGAGCGCAAGATCGACGACATCGCCCTGTCCGAAGATCGCCTTGCCGATCTCGACACGCGCCTTGCTGATCGACGCCAGCGCGCTTTCCGCCGCTTCGGCGACGGCCTTTTCGAAATCGACCGTCTCGCGCCCGGCGGTTTCTTGGGCAATGGTCATCGGCGGCTCCTCGGATCAATTCGGGTCGGCAGAGATGGCGGACGCAATCAAGAACCACGCCAACGTTGCGGGCAGGTTGCGGCAGATTGGAGGCAAAGCGATGTGGCGACAAGCGCGGGTTGACACTGATCCCCAACCAGCGCGGCGCTGTCCTGCTGAGCGTCAAAAAGAGAGTGTTGCAGCGACTGCACATCCGCATCCATCATGTTTATGTAGATCGTGGCCCGGCCAAATCGGCAAGCAGGCAGGACAAACCAGGGATCACAATGGCGAGAGAGCCCGGCAAGAGCCCAACTGCGCCTCCACCGAGCGGCCTCGATCGGCTCATGGCCGGCCTCGGGCAGGCGCCGAAAGGTCTGCCGCCGGTGGAGCGCTGGAATCCGCCGTTCTGCGGCGACATCGACATGCGCATCGCCGCAGACGGACAGTGGTTCTACATGGGCACGCCGATCGGACGGCCAGCCCTGGTGAAGCTGTTCGCCTCGGTCCTGAAGCTCGAGGAGGGCCGCTTCGTGCTGGTCACTCCGGTGGAAAAGGTAGGCATCACGGTCGAGGATGCGCCCTTCCAGGCGGTCGAGATGGCCGTGGATGGCAGCGGTGAGGCGTGCCAGCTTTCGTTCCGCAGCAATGTCGACGACCTCGTCACGGTCGGCGCCGAGCACCCGCTGCGCTTCGTGCAGGATGCCGGCGGCGGCATGCGGCCTTATGTCCATATCCGCCGCGGCCTATGGGCGCGGGTGACGCGGGCGCTGACCTATGATTTGCTGGCGCTGGGCGAAGTGCGCGCCCATGACGGGGCGGAGATGTTCGGGTTGATGGCAGGGGGTGACTTCTATCCGGTCATGCCGGCAGGCGAGATCGAGGATCGCACGTGAACCTCGCGCTGGCCGCTTCCTTTTCGTTTGCGCGCTTCCATGCGCTGGCCGAAAACGGCCTCAGGCGCTCGGCGCCGGAACTGGGTGATCTCATCGCACGCCCGCGCTCCGACCATGATCACCAGGAATTCGCGTTGCCCCGGCAGGACGAGCAAGGCCTCAAGCCCGCCGCCGTGCTGGTGCCGGTGATCAACCGGCCCTGCGGGGCCACGGTGCTGCTGACGATGCGCGCCTCGGCCCTGCGAGACCATTCCGGCCAGATCGCCTTTCCCGGCGGCAAGATCGACGCGCGCGATGCCTCGCCGGTGGAAGCGGCGCTGCGCGAGGCGGAAGAGGAGATCGGCCTCGCCCGCGCGCACGTCACGCCGCTCGGGTTTCTGGATGCCTACCTGACCGGCTCCGGTTACCGCATCGTGCCGGTGGTTGCGGCTGTCGATCCTTCGTTCGTGCTCGAGATCAACACCAGCGAGGTCGACGAGGCATTCGAGACCCCGCTGGGCTTCCTGATGAACCCTGCCAACCACCAGCGCCATGGCCGTGAATGGCAGGGTGTTTACCGAAGTTACTATGCTATGCCCTATGGCGAGCGCTACATCTGGGGCGCAACTGCCGGCATCCTGCGCAACCTGCATGACAGGCTGCTGGGCGTGGCCATTCTGCCCGAAGGGCTAAATTGATGCTGCGCCTGATCCTCGACGATGTGCTGCTGTTTTTCGTGCCCTTCGCGCTGTTCGCGTTCTGGCTGGTGATCACCAGGCGCAATCCGTTCGACATCGCCCACTGGAGCGGCTGGAAATTCGGCCTCGCCGTCGCAGGCATCCTGCTTGGCATCGCCTCGATCATCCTCGCGGGCATCACTGCGGATACCCATACCGGCGCCTACACACCGCCGCACATGGACAACGGCAAGCTCGTGCCCGGCCGCTTCAACGACAAGCCATGAGCGACGCGAAGCCGGGCCAGGCCACGCGTTTCCTGGCCCTGCTGGCGCGCCCGACCGTGCGCGACCTGCTCGCGCTGCTGAACGACGCAGGCGCCGAGACACGCATCGTCGGCGGCGCGGTGCGCAACACCGTGCTGGCTGTGCCGACGACCGACATCGACATGGGCACGACGTTGACGCCGGACGAGACCATGGCGCGCGCAGCCAGGGCCGGATTGAAGGTGGTGCCCACCGGCCTCGCGCACGGCACGGTCACAATCGTCGTCAACCGGACGCCGTTCGAGGTCACGACGCTGCGCCGCGATGTCGAGACCGACGGACGGCATGCCGTCATTGCCTTCTCGGACAGCTTCGAGGAGGACGCGTTGCGCCGCGACTTCACCATCAACCAGCTATCCCTGACCGCAGACGGCGCCGTGCATGACTACGCGGGCGGGCTGTCTGACCTGGCGGCGCGCAAGGTCCGCTTCATCGGCGATCCGGCGAAACGCATTGCGGAGGACTATCTGCGCATCATGCGCTTCTTTCGCTTCCATGCCGAGTATGGGGCCGGTCCGCTCGACACTGAAGGGCTAGATGCCTGCATCGCGCTCAAAGGCGGCATGTCGCGGCTTTCCGCCGAGCGCGTCCGGGTTGAGTTGATGAAGTTTCTGGCGGCGGATGGTGCCGCCGACGCGTTGCCCGTCTTCGTGCGCGCCGGCATCTGGCAGGAAGCCACGGGCGGCGTGACCCCGCATGTTCCGGAACTTCTCGCCGCCATCACGGCTTTTCCCGCCGCCGATGCAACCTCGCGGCTGGCCGCGCTGGCGCTGCGGCAGGCGGACGATGCCGCAACGCTCGCCCGAAGGCTCAAGCTGTCAGGCCACGAGCGCAGACGGCTGGAGGACGCAGCCAGAGCGCTCGCGCTGCTCGGCCCGCCAGCCGTGATCACTGAAAAGTCCTTTCGGCTCGCTGGATTGCGACTTGGCGGGCCTGCCCTGCGCGATGCGCTCGGCATTCTGGCGCGCGAGCTTGGGCCGGCGCGCACGCAGGCCTTGGCCGCGCTGCAAATCCCGGCTTCGCCTTTCAGGGGCGAAGATGTGCTTGCGATGGGCATCGCCGCCGGGCCCGATGTCGGCGCCGTGATCGAACGGGCCGTCCTGTTGTGGGCGGACAAGGGGTTTCCCGGTGACGAGGCCACCCGGCGCGACTGCCTCGAAGCAGCCGTCCGGACCGCGCCCATCTGACGTCAGGCCCCCGCGCAATCGCGCTCCTTGGCGTCAGGCCCCCGCGCAGTCGCGCTCCTTGGCGTCAGGCCCCCGCGCAGTCGCGCTCCTTGGCGGTCGCGGCATAGCGCGGCGCGCCGACCCCGAAGAAGGTCGACCAATAGCTCTCGGTCGAGACGGATTCGCGCACCGCAAGCGCCCGCTCGAAGATCAGGCAGCGCAACGCGTCATTGGTCTTGTAGAGATGCTCGAGCCGGCGATAGAGCGTCTCCATCAGCTTCGGGTCGGCAGCCTTGGCGGGCTGTGCCCCGTCGCCGCGCGCGTCCGCCAGTTTCTCGAGTTCGTCCTTGGTCAGGCCATGGCAGTGGTTGATCACCTCCAGCACCACCCGCGCCGAGCGGCTTTCAACCACCGACCCCGGCGCGCCGCGCAGCGCATACGCATCGCACGACAAGCCCCAGACCGGCTTCAGCATCTCGCCGGGCTCGATGCCGAACGGCGTGTCGATGAAGAACTCGATCTCGCGCGCCACATTGGTGTAGCGCAGCGCCCAGTCACGATCCGCCGCGTCGAACGCAGCGCGCGTCGCCGTCCAGCCCTCGCCCGTCGTGCCCCGCTCGACGGCGCGCACCATCCGGAATGTGGCGTGCCAGCGGGTGTTGATCAGGTCGGACGTGGCGCGATAGGTCGTGATCGCGCTTTCGGTGTCCTTGTCGATCTTGGCGACACGGTTCTGCCAGGCCCAGCCGCGCTGCTGGATCCAGGTGGTCAGCACCGTGCCGATCACGCCGGTCAGCACGAAGCCGACGAGCGCCACCACGATCTTCTCGCGCAGCGACTCCGTCGCCTTCTCGGCGGCGGTCTTGGCGATGCGCCGTTCGGTGGTGAGGACGGCGGGGGCGGGTCTGGATGCTGTCTTGGCCATGAGCCTATGGCAGGATTTCAGCACGCCGCGTCAAGTGGCGCGCGTCAGATGCAGCGCCCGCCATCAACCTCCAGAACGGCGCCAGTGACCATCTCCGCCTCGTCCGAGCAGACGAACAGGCAGGCATTGGCGATGTCCTGAGGCGTCGAAAGCCGCCCGAGCGGGATCGTGGCGCGGAACTGCGCGCGCCTTTCAGGCGTGTCCTCGCCCATGAAGGTGGCGAGAAGCGGCGTTTCCCCGGCCACGGGCGCAATCGCCACGACCCTGATCCTGTCGGGCGCAAGCTCGACGGCGAGCGATTTCGACATCAGGTTCACCGCGCCTTTAGAGGCGTTGTACCACGTCAGGCCCGGTCGTGGCCTGATGCCCGCAGTCGAGCCGATATTGCAGATCACGCCGCCGCCACGCTGGCGAAAATGCGGAACCACCGCCTGCGTTGTCAGGAAGATCGACTTGACGTTGACCGCGAACACCCGGTCGAACTCATCCTCGGACACTTCCATCAACGGTCTGTTGCGGTGGCTGACGCCGGCGTTGTTGACGATGATCGCGAGGTCGCCGAAGCGCTTGACGGTGGCCGCCACCATGCGCTGCACATCCCTCGCCTTGGAGACATCACCCTTGATGGCGAAGGCGTTGCGCCCGATCGATCTGGCGACCGCCCTGGCCTTGTCGATGTCGAGGTCCACCACCGCAACCTTCGCGCCCTCACGGGCGAAGGTCTCGGCAATGCCCTGGCCGAAGCCCTGCCCCGCGCCGGTGACCAGCGCCACCTTGTTCTTCAGCCGCATGTGGTGTTTCCCCCTCGCTTCATGTCATCCCCGACGCGCCGCCGGCGCGGGAAAGAGATGACAAACTCAAGCCCAGAGCCGGTTATCAAGCCCGAATGCTGCCGGATCAAGTGCAACTCTTGCAAGGCCGCGTTCGGCAGGATCAGAGCCGGTGACGACCAAGAGCGGCGCATCGTCCATCAGGGCCTGCATCGGCGGCTTGTCGGAAAACGCCCTGCGCATCTGGGAAAGATCGAACAGCGGCAGCAGTTTCGGGGCGATTCCGCCGGCCACGAACACACCCCCGGTCGCCATGTACGCCAGCGCCAGGTCGCCAGCGACACGGGCCAGCAGGCGGCCGAACAGCCTGATGGCGGCCAGGGCGATCCCGTCGGCAGCCTCGGCCCTCAGGCTCACCGTGGCCCCGTCGGCGCATACGGCCGTCTCGCCTGCGAGTTTGCGCAGAGCCGTGTCCAGCCGCGCCAGGCCTGCGCCCGACAGCACGCTCTCGATCGTGACCCGGCCATCCATGCGCTCGATCAGCGGCCAGAGCGCGAACTCGTCCTGCGTGACCGGCCCAAGCTCCATGTGCCCGGCCTCCGTCGGCACGATGGTGTGGCGACCGTCGCGCCCCACCAGCGCGGCCGCGCCGAAGCCGGTGCCCGGACCAAGGATGAGCCTCGCGCCATCGGCGGGCTTTCCGGTGCAGATCGGCGTCAGGTCAGCGTTCCCCAGCACCGGCAGGCAGGTCGCCAGCGCCTCGAAATCGTTGAGCAGAAGCCCCTGGCTGACACCGAGAGCGGCCATCAGCGAAGGGCCATCGAAGCTCCAGCCGGCATTGGTCAGTTCCGCGCCGACGCCGATCACCGGGCCGGCCACTGCCAGGACAGCGGCGCGCGGCCTGACGCCCGCTCCCGCGATCGCCGACGCCAGCGCCGCCTCGCAGCTTGGCTCGCCCTTGGTGGACAGCCGCCTGATCACGCGCGGCGGTTCTCCCGGCGCGTCGACCATGGCCACCCGGCAGTTGGTGCCGCCGATGTCGGCCACGAGCAGGGGGTGGGGCAGTGGAGGCATGCGGACCCATCATTCTCGGCCAGGCGAAGCGCGGCCCGAGAACACCATCATCGACGGCGAGGGGGCCGGGTCAAGCCCGACCATGCCGAACGCGCCCTCAGGGCTTCTTCGCCGCCACCGGGTTCGGTCGCTTCGGGTCCTTGGTGAAACCCTTGAAGACGTGGTCGGGCGAGGAGGTGTTGTGCTGCGAATGGGTCAGCCGCCCCATCCAGACATCGGTGGCCTGCGCGCCCTTGAAATCGAGAATGTGCTCCTCGCGCCAGCGCTTCGCCCCCGGCTCGCGGACCGCGACGCGCGACACGTCGTTGTTGAAATCGGTGACGTACATCGAGCGCAGCGCGGCGAAGGCCTTGCCGCCCGTCACCGGCTTGTCGAGCACGGCATCGAGAATCATGCGGTTCTCATCGACGCTTTCCAGCTTCAGCGAACCTGAATTGCCATCCTTGAACGTCATCCTGAACTCAAGCGTCTTGGGGTCGAACGCGATCTCATTGATGTTCACGACAGGCCGTCCCTCCTGCTCCACGGGTCCGAACAGGAAGGACGAGCCGTAGGCGTTGAAGCTCAGATGCTGCGGCGGCATCGGGCGGGCGCGCCAGTAGCCATCCTGCGGATAGACCACCAGCACCTCGTAGGACTTGTCCTTGCCGAGCTTCCAGAGCTGCACGAGATGCAGGCCCTTCTCCACCCGGTCACCGACGCGGAACGTGGTGTCGGCCGGCCGCCAGAAGCTCGGAAATGTGTAGCCCACCAGCCAGTATTCGATGCTTTCATAGAACGTGATCCGCCGCGGCGGCACGGGTGCGGCGAAGGACGGATCGCCCGTCATGTCGCAGGCGGTCCAGTCAGCTTCCCAGTTGTCCTTGACGAGCCCGCCGATATACGGCGGATGCGCCGCCTCGATGCGGAAGCGCCGCACCTCCGGCGACGTCGCCTTGATGGTGACGTTGTCCTTTTCGGCGCACAACACCGGCTCGGATTCATTGGTAACGGTCACCGGGACCGCATCGAGCGAAGCGGCGAAAGCCGAGGCGCTGAAAGCGATGGCGGCGAGGGTTGTCGTGATGCGGAGCATGTTCGTATCCAATTCGCGCTGGTGTCATCCCCGGCGCGCCACAGGCGCGGGAAGGGGATCCATTCTTGTGCTCACTTGGTGCATCCCCTTCCCGGCCCTGCGGGCCGCCGGGAATGACACCAAATCTCATGTCAAAACCGCATAGACATCACCCGAATTCGCCTCATGCGGCAGCGCTTGCACATGCAGGATCATTTCATCGGCGCTGATCTCCTTGTCAAACACGAAACTCTGGCTCTCGCCGAGGACGAGGTTGAAGCGGTAGTCACCGAGGTCCTGCAGGCATTCGATGCACGAGTAAGCCACATCACGCTGGATGGTGGTGAATTCGAAGGACAAGGCCGGCACCGGCATGGACAGTCCTTCCAGCACGGCAAGCTCGAAGCCCTCGACGTCGACCTTGATGAAGGCGGGCGCGCCATGCTCAGCGATCAGCCCGTCCAGCGTCACGCAGGGCACGGTGATCGACTGGTCCCAGACCTGCGTTTCCCATCCGCCCGCACCGGCGGCAGCTTCGACGAACGCGTCGGAAACGGTCGACACCGTCGGGTTGGCGGAGTTGATCCGGAACGTCACCTCTCCCGCCGTCCTGCCGCATGCGGCCTTGACCAGCGTCACGTTGCGGTCGCGGCCATGGATGATCTCGATGGCACGGGCCGGGCCGGGCTGCGGCTCCAGCGCCACGACCTTCGCGCCAAGGCGACGGAAGGACGAGATGCGATCACCGACATGGCTGCCGATGTCGAAGGCAAGCTGGCCGGGCCTGATGAAATGCGCATACATCGCATCCATGGGCGGCTGGCGGCTCTTGTCGCCATGGTAGACGCGCAAGGAGCGGTGCAGCGACTTTGCCGTGCCTTTGGGAAGGGCGACGCGGGCGTTTAGTCCTGCATTCATGTGCGCGCTGCCTTCAGCACGGCGTCCACCTCGGGCGGGGCGCTGACATCCTCGGGGATGGCGCAAAGCCCCGTCCGCTGGAACCAGCGCCCGAGCGCTGGCGAAGCCGTGATCACCGCGAACGGCACCGCCAGCACATAGCCGGCCAGCAATGGCATGCCCCACCACATCACATGCGGCGAGAGATACCACAGAGCGCCGATGATGTAGATGCCGAACAGGAGGTGCGGCCACAACCCTTGCAGCGCGGTCGCCACTGAAAGCGACTGCGCATCGCGCGACTGGCCGTTCCAGCCGATCTTGGATTTGCCGAAGGCCAGCCCGATCATGAAGATTGTGGTGCGGAAGGTCGACACCGCGCCCTGCAAAAACGAGAACACCAGTTCGATGGCTGCGGAAATGAGGAACTTCGCCGTGCCGCCCCAGCGCGCCGTGCCGCCCTTGGTCATCAGGATGTCGGCAGCCCCTGCGAACTTCGGCGACAGGTACATCACGAAGAACAAGACGTAGAGGAACGCCGCGAGGCCGGACGGATAGAACGCCAGGCCCTTGTCCTCGATCACCTTGAAAGGCAGCAGCGCGATCATCAGCGTCCACGCCGGCAGGCCGACGAACATCAGGATGGCCCAGACCAGTTGGAAGCGGCTCATCAGCTTCAGGCCCGGAATGTCCATCAGCTTGACATATTGCAGGTTGCCGAGGCACCAGCGCAGGTCGCGCTTGGCGAATTCCAGCATGGTCGGCGGGTTTTCCTCCCAGGAACCTCCCTCTTCGGGGTGGACGCGCACCTCGAAGCCGGCGCGGCGCATCAAGGTCGCCTCGACCTGGTCGTGGCTCATCACATGGCCGCCAAGCGGCGGACCGCCCGGCAGGATCGGCAGGTGGCACGCGTCACGGAAGGGCGCGATGCGCACGAACGCATTGTGCCCCCAGAACGGGCCGCAATCGCCCACCCACCAGGCCTGCCCCATCGTGTACGAGCGCATGCCTTGCCGCATGCCGAACTGGAAGATGCGCGCGAACGCGCTCTGCGACGGCATGCCCACCACCAGGCTTTGCAGGATGCCAAGCTTCGGGTGCGCCTGCATCATGCGGGTGTAGGCAATGATGGTCTCGCCCGACATCAGGCTGTCGGCGTCGAGCGGCAGCATCAATTCATAACGGTCGCCCCAGCGCTCGCAGAACTCGCGCACGTTGCCAGCCTTGTAGCCGGTGTTGTCGGTGCGGCGGCGATAGACGACGCGGGATGGATCGCCCACCTCCATCGCCCACTCGCGCGCCAGCAGTTCCTCCTTCGCAGCCACCGTCTCGTCATTGCTGTCGGACAACAGGAAATAATCATAGGCCGCGCCGAAGCCGGTGGCGTCGACGCTGGCCTTCACGGTTCTCAGCCGGAAGATGGCACGGCCCGGATCCTCGTTGCGAAGCGTCATGAATATGGCCGTGCGCAGCGTGATCGGCTCGTTCGAATGGCCGGCGGCGGCGAACGGCGCCACGCGCGCAACGCCATCCTTGACGCCATGCAGCAGCCATAGCCCGATCACCGCATTCCAGAAACCGAGCACCGTCCAGGGCGCGCCGAAGGCAAAGGCCACGAAGATGATCACGTCGATAACCGTCCAGCCACCGGCGGCAAGCACCACCGACAGGCCCCACATCAGGGCGACGAACGTGACGACATTGAGCGCCAGCACCGTCAGGCGGCGGCGCGTCATCACGCTGCGCGACTGGAGCCCGGCCGGGGTCAAACCGTCGGCGCGCTCGGGAGCGGACCTGATGTCAGCCTCGGGCGTGAAGTCCTGAGGTTCGGGGCGCTGGTTCATCTTGTGCTCATGGATGATGTGCAAGTCGGATTGCACGTGTGAGTGGACCTGATCCCAAGTCTGCCCCACATAGGGCACACATGCGCTTCGGACGAATCCCAAAACCAGTCTCATGACCACAGAAACAGCCACTCGCCAGATCGGAACCCGTGCGCTCTGGTATGCGGGCATGCGTGAATGCGCCCTGAATGAGGAGACGGTCACGTTTCAGCCCGGGCAAGCGCTGGTGCGCACGCTCTACAGCGGCATCAGCCGCGGCACGGAGCGGCTCATCTTCGAGGGTCGCGTGCCGGCCTCCGAAAATGAGCGCATGAAGGGGCCGAACATGGCGGGAAGCTTCCCCTTCCCGGTCAAGTACGGTTACTGCGCCGTCGGCGTGGTCGAGGATGGCCCAGCCGGGATGATCGGCCGCAACGTCTTTGCGCTGCACCCGCACCAGGCGCATTTTGCGCTGCCTCCGGAGCAACTCACGGTGCTGCCGTTGCAGTTGCCGCCACGGCGCGCCGTGCTGGCCGCCAACATGGAGACAGCGCTCAACGCCCTGTGGGATGCCGGCACCGGCCCGGGAGACCGCGTGGCCGTGGTCGGTGCCGGCGTCGTCGGCCTGCTGGTCGCGAGCCTGGCCGCCAATCTGCCGGGCGCGGATGTGACGATCGTGGACATCGATACTTCGCGCGCCAGCATGGCAGCCTCTCTGGGCTGTCGCTTCAGCCCCGATGGAGCCGGGGCGGAAGATGCCGACATCGTGGTCCACACCTCCGCCAGCGCGGCGGGCCTGAACAAGGCGATCTCGCTCGCGGGCTTTGAAGGCACGATTATCGAACTCAGTTGGCATGGCACGGGCGAGACATCGGTGGCGCTCGGCGGCGCCTTCCACTCCCGCCGCCTGAGGCTCATCTCAAGCCAGGTCGGCCATGTCGCGGACAGCCGCCGCGCCCGCTGGAGCTATGCCCGCCGCATGGCCAAGGCGCTGGATTTGCTGGATGACGGACGCCTCGACGCGCTGATCACCGATGACATCCCCTTCGCCGACGCCCCCGCCCGCTTGCCAGCCCTGTTCGCGCAGGGCGCGAAAGGGCTCACCTCCGTTCTGAGCTACTGAAAGGAAATCCCATGTTCTCCGTCGAAGTCCGTGACCGCATCATGATCGGCCACTCGCTGCCGGACCCGTTCTTCGGGCCAGCACAGAACATGCACGGCGCGACCTTCGTGGTGGACGTCGCCTTTTTCCGGGAGCAGATGACGCGGCACAATGTCGTCGTCGACATCGGCGCGGCGCTCGATGTGCTGGCCGAGACGCTGAAGCCGCTGAAGTACCAGAACCTCGACGAGGTGCCTGCCTTCAAGGGCATCCTCACCACCACAGAATTCCTCGCCAAATACATCTTCGACGAGATCGCAAAGGCCGCCAAAGACGGCGCACTTGGCGAGGATGGCAAGGGGCTGTCGAAGATCCGCGTCACCCTGCACGAGACCGACCTCGCCCGCGCCGCCTATGAGGGCTATCTTCCGTGACAGCGGTGACCTTCGCCATTCCGGGCGACCTCAGCCGGCCCACAGGCGGCTATGCCTATGACCGGCATGTGCTGAGGCTGTTGCCCGCGCTCGGCGTCGAAGCGTTGCATGTGCCATTGCCAGCCTCCTTCCCGATGCCGACCGATGCGGATCTCGCCACGACAAGCCAGCTTCTGCTGGCGCAGGATTGGGGCAGCCCGCTGCTGATCGACGGCTTGGCCTACGGCGCCTTTCCAACCGGCATGGCGGCGGGGCTGGCGGGCCGCGTGATCGCGCTTTGCCATCATCCGCTGGCGCTGGAGACCGGCCTGACCCCGGAGCGCGCCGCCGAACTCAAGCGGCTGGAAAGCGCGGCGCTTGGCTACGCCGCCGCCGTCATCGTCACGGGGCACGGCACACGCGACCTGCTGGTGGCCGATTTCGGCGTCGACGCCGGAAAGATCACGGTCGCCGAACCCGGCGTCGAGCGCAGCCAGCGGGCACGCGAAACCAGCTTCGGCCAGCCACTCAGGCTGCTCGCCGTGGGCTCGCTCAGCCCGCGCAAGGGCTACGAGGTGCTGATCGAAGCTTTGGCGCCGCTGGAAGGTCTGCCATGGCATCTCACGATCATCGGCGCGGGCGACGATGCCTCGCCCTACGCGGCCAGCCTTCGCGCCTTGATCGGTGTCCACGGGCTCGTTGGCCGCATCACCATGCTGGGCGCGATGAGCGACGCCGAGCTTGACGCCCACTATCGCAGCACGGACATCTTCGTCATGGCCTCGCATTTCGAGGGCTACGGCATGGTGCTGACCGAGGCACTGGCGCGCGGCCTGCCCATCGTCACCACGCTGTCCGGCCCCGGCGCGGCAGCCCTGCCGGATGCAGCGGCGCAGAAAGTGCCGCCCGGCGATGCTGGCGCGCTTGGCGGCGAGCTGGCGTACCTCATCGGCGACACTGCGGCCCGGCAGCGACGCGCCGATGCCGCGTGGGCTGCCGCCGCCAGGCTTCCGCGCTGGCAGGACACCGCCCGCATCATTGCCGATGTGGTGAAATCGTTGCGTCCATGAGAGGGATGTCATCATGAGCTTTTCCGCCGAATGGCTCGCGCTGCGCGAGCCTGTCGATCACCGCTCGGTCAACCGCGAACTGGCGGCCCGCGTCAGCGACTGGTTCGGTGCCCCGGACCACATCTCGATCATGGATCTTGGCTGCGGCGCAGGCTCCAACCTGCGCGGAACCTATGCGCTGTTCGGCGACAGCCAGCACTGGACGCTGGTCGACTATGACGCAGGCTTGCTCGCCGCTGCCCGCACCCGCCTGACGGCGTGGGCCGACGATGCTTCCGAAGCTGGCGAGGAACTGCTGCTGCGCAAGGACGGCAAGCGCCTGATGGTCGATTTCCGCCAGGCCGATCTCAACACCGATCTGGAGCGTGTGCTCGATTGGCGTCCCGATCTCGTGACGGCGGCGGCCCTGTTCGATCTGGTCTCGCCAAGCTGGATCGCGCGCTTTGTCGGCGCGCTCAAGGGTCGCAATCTGCCGCTTTACACGGTGCTGACCTATGACGGCCGCGAAATCTGGCAGCCGCCGCATCCGGCGGACACTGCCATGGTCGCGGCCTTCCACGCCCACCAGCGCACGGACAAGGGCTTCGGCCCCGCCGCCGGCCCCGATGCCTGCGTGGTGATGGCGGATGCGTGCCGGCAGGCGGGCTATGTCGCCGAGACTGCCGACAGCCCGTGGCTGATGGACAGGCATGACGCGAAACTTGTCGCCGAACTCACCTCCGGCATCGCCCGCGCCGTGCGCGAAACCGGCAAGGTGCAGGAAGTCGACATCGCCAGTTGGCTAGCCGCGAAATCCGCAGCGCAGCAAGGCCTCGTGGGCCATCTCGACCTGTTTGCAAGACCGGTTTGAGGCGGCATCGTCATTGCAAGCGTAGCGAAGCAACCCAGACGTCGTGTGGAGCGCTGCCGGATTGCTTCGCTTAAGCTCGCAGAGACGAAATGCGTCAACCCTTCTTCGGCAGCATACGCCTCAACACGCCATCCTTGCGGATGAAGTGGTGGTGCAGCGACGCGCCGATGTGCGCTGCAAGCAGCCCGGCCAGCGCGTAGCCCAGCACCTTGTGCGCGAAGAAAGCCTGTGCAGCCGCCGCCTGGTTGGGCGAAACCAGGCCCGGCAGCGAGAAAAGACCGAAAATGGTGAGCGACGGATACAGGGATACGCCGAGCCAGCCCGTCAGCACCTTGCCGAAGAGCACCAGGTAAAGCGCCCAGTGCGTGAGATGCGAGAGGGTTTTCTGCCATGGCGCCAGCGTCGGCTCGTCAGGCGGCGCGCCCTTCGCAAGCCTGTAGCCAAGGCGGGCGATCAGCACGAAGAGCAGGACGAAACCGGCGAGTTTATGTGCCGAGTATAGCGTGTCGGTCGTGCTGTCCCAGATGTTGCGCGCGCCTCGGTCGGCCATGATCACGCCGATGGGGATCATCGTGAACACGAAGGCGACAGTCACCCAATGGAAGTGCCGGGCCGCGGCGCTGTACGCCGGCTGTCCTTCGTGCCTGCTCATGTCTGGGTCTCCTCGGATCGCCTGGCCGGGACAAGAACGTCCGTCTTGCCGGGTGCTCTCGAACCTTAACAGAAGATGCACCGGTGTTCATGTGGGGTTCAAGCGCCAAATGATTTACGTGCATCCAGTTGAAGAGCACGAGCGTAATTATACGTATCTCCGAGTCCGGTTCGTGAAATCAGGAAGAATGGTGCTTTGATGAGCGTTAAGAAGCGTTCCGTGCTCGGTCTCGACCGTGGACAGGATCTGTTGGCAGTCGACCGCGCAATTTCCGAACTTCGCGCCGGACGTCCCCTGCTTCTGACAGGTGGCGAAGGCGCGGCGCTCGTGGTGTCCGCCGAGTTGCTGGATGCGGGCTTCGTCGACACGCTCAACACCTTCTCGGCCGGCAATGCCCGCCTTGCCCTGCCCGCCGCCCGCTTGCGCCGCCTCGGCGCGACCAACCGCAAGGTTGCCGGCATCGTGGCGCTGCCGACCATCGACATGTCCCGCATCGAGCAACTGGTGCTCAAGGTCGACGGCAAGCTCGATGCGCCGGTGGCTCCCGCCAGCGCCATCGATCTCAGCGCGCTCGAACTTGCAGCCCTGTCGCTCATCATTCCGGCGCTCGTCGTCGTGCCGGTCGATCTCGACGCGGTGGCCGACGAGCCTCTGATCCGCGTTGCAGTGACCGCCATCAACAGCTTCCGCAAGACGCAAGTCGAGGAACTCAGCATTGTCGGGCGCGCGCCCGTGCCGCTGGAAGACGCGCCAAAGACCGAGTTCGTGGTGTTCCGTGGCGGCGAGGGCCTGCGCGATCAGGTGGCCATCATCGTTGGCAATCTCGATCGCAACGAACCCATTCACGTGCGCATCCACTCCGCCTGCCTCACCGGTGACCTGTTCGGCTCGTTGAAGTGCGATTGCGGCGACCAGTTGCGCGACACCATCCGCTGGATGAGCGAGAACGACGGCGGCATCCTGCTGTATCTCGATCAGGAAGGGCGCGGCAACGGCCTGTCCAACAAGATGCGCGCCTACCGTCTGCAAAGCGAGGGATGGGACACCTACGACGCTGATGAGGTGCTGGGCTTCGATCTCGACCAGCGCCGGTTCGACTTCGCTGCCGAAATGCTGAAGCAGCTCGGGGTCAAGCGCGTCGTCGCCATGACCAACAACCCGGTCAAGATCGGCGCGATCAAGCATGCGGGGCTTGAGGTGCAGGCCAGCCGGCGCGTGCTCGGCCGGCCCAACAAGCACAATGTCCAGTACCTCGAATCGAAGCGCGACCGTGCTGGCCATTACATCGACATGGATGCGCTGATGGCGCGCGCGGCGCCGAACGACTGAACAGGCGCCGCCGAAAAGCTGTTCATTCCTGCATGCAGCCGCAGCGTGCGTGATGTTTTGCGTCTATGATCCGCTCCATGCAGCACGTGCAAGGCCAAGATTCACAGGGCCAAAATTCACACGGCCACGATTCTCATCGCCAGATATTGTCTGACGATCAGCATCGCGGTCCTGATCGTGACCATCGCGCCGTCGGCTCCGAGCTTGCGTCGTCGGGCTGGACCAGTCCGCAAGCCTGGGGCGCCGCTGCGATCATCGTGCTGTTCTGGGCGGCGCTCAACTGGGCCTGGCTGTCCGGCGCGCTGACCATTCCGTGGGATGCCAAGGCGCATTTCCAGCCCCAGTTCCAGTTTCTTGCCGCCTCGCTGGCGCGCGGCGAAGCGCCGTTCTGGAATCCCCACGTCTTCGCCGGCCACCCGCAGATCGCCGATCCGCAGGCGCTGATCTTCTCGCCGCCGCATCTGCTCGCCGCGCTGCTCTTCCCGAGGCCCGGCCCGATCGTCGGCGACGCCGTCGTGCTGGCCTCGCTCCTGGCCGGCGCGCTGGCGCTGATGATGCTGTTCCGCGACCGCGACTGGGCGCCCGCCGGTGGGGTCACGGCAGCGCTTGTCTTCGCTTTCGGCGCAGCGGCTTCATGGCGCATCCAGCACGTCGGGCAGGCGATGAGCCTGAGCTATTTCGCCATCACGCTCTGGCTGATGTCGCGCGCGCTGTCGCAGGGCAGCATGCGCTACGGTCTTGCGGCGGGCTTCACGGCTGGGCTGATGATCCTCGGCCGAGATCAGGTTGCGCTGGTGGGCGTCTACACGCTCGCCGGGCTGACCATCGCTGCCTGGCTGCAGTCCGGCCATCCGTTGCGGGCAATCGGCCGCAGCCTGAAGCCGCTGCTGGCGATGGGCCTTGCGGCCGTGCTGACCGCCGCCGTGCCGATCCTGTTCACACTGATGCTGGCGGAGCAGTCGAACCGGCCCACCATCGATCTGGATGGCGCGGGCAAGGGCAGCCTGCATCACGCCTCTCTGCTGACGCTGTTCGTTGCCAACCTTTTCGGTGCGGCCGGCCCGCTCGAGAACTTCTGGGGCCAGCCAAGCCCGGCGTGGAATGGCTTCTTCGGCAATGTCGACCTGTTCCTCGCGCGCAACATGAGCGTTGCCTATGTCGGCGCGCTGCCGCTTCTCGCCATCCTCGGCATTGGCATCCTGCGTGGCCGCGCCTGGGATGCGGGCATCCGCGCCGTCGCCATCGCCACCGCGCTGGTGCTGCTGTATGCGCTCGGGCGTTACACGCCGCTTTTCGGCGCGCTGTTCGCGCTTTTGCCCGGCGTGTCGTTCTATCGCCGCCCGGCGGATGCGCTGTTCAACTTCGGCGCGCTCGCGGCGATCCTTTCCGGATATTGCGTGCATGTGCTGGCCACCGGCCCGCTGGTGAAAGCGAAGGTCTGGCGGTGGCTGGCGGGCGGCATCATGGTGGCGCTGGCCTTCGGCGCCGCGATCTGGCTGGCTCTGCTTCTTGGCAGGGGAAGAGTGGCTCTTGTCCCGCTCACCGTCGCGGTGATCCTGTTCGCGCTGTCCGGAGTGATGCTCTGGTTCCTGCGCAGGGCGCATCTGAGCGCGCCGCTCGGCGCAGCGCTGCTGGTCGCGTCCCTGCTCGGCGTCGACCTCGCCACCAGCAACGGCCCGAGCGAATCCACCGGCTTGCCGACGTCCCAATACGACGTGCTGCGGCCCGACACCGCCAACCCGACGATCGCGCTGCTGAAGGCCGAACTCGCCCGTGCCGCAGCCCCCGACCGGCGCGACCGCGTGGAATTGGCCGGCATCGATTTTCACTGGCCGAACGCCACCATGACACACGGGCTTGACCACACGCTGGGCTACAATCCGCTGCGGCTTGGCGACTATTCGCGCGCAACCGGCGCAGGAGACCACATCGCCCTGCCCGACCAGCGCATGTTCTCGGCGCTGATGCCGGGCTACCGCTCGCTGCTGGCCGACATGCTGGGCCTGCGCTTCATCGCCAGCCGCGGGCCGATCGAGGCCATCGACAGGAGCCTGACGCCCGCCCTGCTGGCCAGCGGCCCGATCCGCCAGATCGGGCGCACGGCCGACGCTTACATCTACGAGAACCACAATGCCCTGCCACGTGTCCTGGTGGTGCCGGAGGCGCGGGTTGCAGATGCCGAAGCCATTCTGGCATCCGGCAACTGGCCTGGTGGCTTTGACCCCCGCCGCAGCGTCATTCTCGGCAGTTTGCCGCAACCCGCGCCCTGCAACACGCCCGAAACCACGTCGCCGGGAAATACGTCGCCCGGAAATACGTCATCTGGAAACACCTCGCCTGCAGTCAGTTCCGCCAGCATCCGGCGCTACGCCAACACAACCGTGACCGTCGATGTGGTCTCGACGGGCTGCGGCTTCCTGGTGCTGAACGATGTCTGGCAGCGCTGGTGGAGCGTCGAGGTCAACGGCCGGTTCGAGCCGCTGCTGAAAGCCAACGTCCTGTTTCGGGCGGTGCAGGTGCCGGCCGGATCCTCCACGGTGGTCTTCCGCTTCGAACCCTTTCGCGGTCTGGCGGATGATCTCGCCCGACGTGTCCCTCGCGGGGTGATTTCCGCGATCGATGCCGGGTTGCACAGCATCGCAAGGCTGATGGCGGGCCGCTGATCAGATCACCAGCCTGCGCCATCGCGGTCGGCGGCTCACTCGGCCGCGCGGTCGGGCACTGACCGCGCGGGTGCCTTCGACGCACCCTTGCGGCGTGCGGCCGGCGCAGGAACCCGGTCTGTTCTCACGCCACGTTCAGGCCTCGCGGCTGCCTGCCCGCTCGCTGGCGGCGCCTTGGGCGGCGCGGCCATGTCCTGCTCGGCTGCAGGCGGCGTGCGCGCGCCGCGCATCTTGAGAAACTGATCGGCAACCCGCATGATCTCATCGCGCAACTGCCCATTCTCGGCATCCAGCCGAAGGGTCGCCCGCTCTGCATCGCGCTTGATCTGGGCAAGTTCCTGCCTGAGCGCGCTGCGCTCGCCGCGCGTCGCGGACGCGGCCTCCTGGGCGGCGGCGAGGTCTGTGACGAGATTTGCAATCCGGGCGTCACGTTCGCGGCGGGCGCTCGCAGCTTCCACCTCGAGCCGTGCCTTGTCTTCGGTCGCCTTACGCAGCAGGGCGCTGATCTTGTCGGCCTCCTTGCGCGCGGCTGCGTGGCTGGCCTCGCTCGTCGCCCTGGCGCTGCGTGCGTCCTTGAGCGCTTGCTCCAGTCTTGCTCCCGCATCGTCGCTTGCCCTGAGGCGCAGCACGAGGCTGTCACGCTCCCCACCGAGCGCGCCAAGCTCCGCCCCGCGCTGGTCGAAGGCGGACCGCGTTGTGGCATGCCCCGCCTGCTCCGTGGCCAGCGACGCTTCGGTCGCCGCGAGCCTCGCCTCCAGCATCTCGATCCGGGTGGCGCGTGTCGCGGCAAGCGCCTCGCTTTCACCGAGCGTCAGCGACAGCCTCTCGGCCTCCGCTTGCAATTTTGCGTGGTCGACCTGCAGCGCTGCCAGCACGGCGCTGGCGCGCTCCAGTTCTGCCGAGAGCCGTTCGCCAAGGCTCGTCGCTTCCGCAAGATCGCGCATCCGGCCGGCCAGGGTCGCGGTCAGGTCGGCACGCTCCATCCTGAGGCCGGCGATCTCCTTGTCGCGATCGGCCAGGGTCTGGACCCGCTCGGCCAGGGCAGCGCGCGTGGCTGCGTGCCCGGCCTCCTCGGCGACCAGCCTGCCTTGCGTTTCGGCAAGTTCGGCCCGGGTACTCGCCAGATTTGTTTGCAGATCGACGATCGTGATGTCGCGCACGCCAAGCGTGGTCTTCAATTCCGAGATCTGCATGTCAAGTCCGCCGACCGCAGCAAGCGCCGCGCTGCGGACCGCCTGATGCTCTTCCGCACGACGCTCGATATCACGCTGCCGGACGGCAAATTCAGCCCGCAGATGATCGCGTTCGGCGGAAATCTCGTCCACCGAAATCGGAAACGACAGTTCAGCGCGCCGACGGGCCAGCCGGTCCGCACGATTGCTGATGGCCGGCAGCATCATCAGCCAAAGCACGGTCGCGACGAGAAAGCCCAGCGCGGCCAACATCACAGCTTCGATCAAGAGACAGGTCTCCGGCAGCGCTCACGCGGAAATAACCATGCCATGCACGGCCGGCAATAGCCAGCCTCGGCAAAGGTTGCCGCAGATGACGAACGCAGCTTCGGAAGATCAGAACGGGTTCCAGGTCGATTGCGGCGTGAACTTCAGGTAGCCCACGTTGACGCCGAGCCGGGCGCCGACCCCGCTCCGGATCGGCACGACCGTGACGCCGTCTGCGCCTGTCAATGCCGTGAAGCCAAACCCGGCGATGAAGTAAACCGAGCCGTCGACCCCGCCGAAGCGCTGGAAGATCGTGTCCGTGCGCGGCATGTTGTAGACCAGCATCATGGTGCGTGCGCCGTCGCCCCCGAAGTCGAAACCAAGGGACGGCCCTTGCCAGAACACCCGGCGATCACCGGCGTTGCGCGTGTAGAGCGTGCCCTCGCCATAGCGCAGACCTGCCACGAACGCGCCTGAACCTTCCTGTCCCAGGACGTAGCCGTTCGGTTCTCCCCAGCGCCGAACAGCTTCCTCGATCGCCAGGGCAAGCCCGCGCGAGACATTGCCGAAGAACTTGTGGCCTGACCCCACAAGCTCGTCGGGCTTGAATGTGCCGCCCTCGGCCTGCTGCGCATGCGCCGGCTCGGCCCTGACGACGGCAAGCGCCATCCCGAGGCACAGCATAGCCATGACACTGAAACGAATTGGCAACCTCATTTGCAATGACCCTCCAGCCGGAACGTGCTCATTGACGTTCCTGATACCCACGATGCTTCAAGATGCCTGTCCTGTGGGGCGCACCCTCTCGTGGGGCACTGCCGAATCATCATTCAAGAGGATCAACCGTGATGACGGCCTTTGCAAGGCAATGCCTGTGGCTGCTGGCCTCTCTGGCCGTCATGGGACCGGTTTGCGCGTCTTCGGACACCAGGGTCTCGATCACGGCGCTGCCCGCGCTTCCCGCGACCGGCGAACTTGTCGTCAGCCATCGCGTGGCCGGCATTGCCCTCGATGGCTTCGATCCTGTCGGCTTTTTCGAGAAGGCGAGGCCGGTGCCGGGCAAGGCGGAGCACGAACTTCAGCATGGCGGCGCAACCTGGCGGTTCGCGACGCAGGCAAACCGCGAAGCCTTCATGGCGACGCCCGATGTCTATATGCCCCTGTTCGGTGGCCATGACCCGCTGGCGGTGGCGGCAGGCCGAGCCGTCGCAGGCAGACCGCATCATTTCGCCGTCCTGGACGGACGGCTGCTGGTGTTCTCCCTGGCTGAAACACGCGATCGTTTCGCCGGTTCACCCGACATGCTGGCGCAGGCGACCGCGAGGTGGCCGGACGTGGAGCGTCAACTGGCCCGCTGAACCGCATCCAGAACGGGAGCCAGCAACTCCGTGCTGGCCACCGCGACAAAAGCCGGATTGCGAAAGCCGCCATCCGCGCCACTGTAGCTCAGCGGCACACCGTCGATCGACCTGACATGGCCGCCCGCAGCGGTCAGGATCGCGTCGCCGGCGGCGATATCCCAGGCCATTGTCTGGCCGTGCCGTATATGAATGTCGGCGCGGCCTTCCGCGAGCATGCCGAACTTGATCGCCGAGGAGGCCGCAACCATCGACGACACGCCGCAGCGTTCGAGCGCGGCAACCGAACGCTGGTCGCCATTGCGGCGGCTGACCAGGGCATGGGGCTGTCCGGGCCGCGCCCGCGCCGAGACATGGATCGGCGCCGGCTTGCCGATCACCGCAAGATCGTCGCCAAGCGCGACGGCGAACGACGTCTCGCCGGCGAACCAGCCTCTCCTGATCGCAGGAGCGACGATCGCGCCGGCAATCGCGCGACCATGGTGGATCGCGGCCAGGCAGACGCAGAACTCCTCGCCATGTTCGAGAAAATCACTGGTGCCGTCGAGCGGATCGAGCAGCAGGAAGGTCTCATGCGCCATGTCGCCGGACCCGACGCTCTCCTCGCTGACAAGCACCGTATCGATTCCGAGCCGCGCAAGCGACCGGCGCACGCTTCGGTCAGCGGCATGATCGGCTTCGGACACGAGCGAGCCGTCCGCCTTGGTGCTTGACGCCGTCGCGCCGCACCAGAACGACATCAGCGTCCGCGCGCCCTCCAGCGCTGCATCGAACAGCTTGAAGCCAAGGTCGTTGCGCATCAGGTCCAGCAACGGAAGCGGGAATTGCGGCATCACCGGCATCGCATGAACCTTGAACTTCGGCCGGCAGCTTTGCAAGCCTGTGCGGGGGCAGCTAGACCCGACGCCACAATCATATAGTGATTCGCGATCGCTTTACGAAGGGGCCGACCATGACCGATGCACCGACACCTGCCCTGGCCGTGACGCTCGAGGGGATCGACCTTGCAAGCCTGCTGTGCAGCCGGGTCTGCCACGACGTGATCAGTCCGGTCGGCGCGGTGGTCAACGGCATCGAACTCTATGATAGCGGCGATGCCGCGATGAAGGAATTTTCGATCGACCTCGTGCGCAAGAGTTCGCGCCAAGCATCCGCCCGCCTGCAGTTCGCCCGGATCGCCTTTGGCGCGGCAGGCTCGGCCGGCGCGATGATCGACACAGGTGATGCCGGCAACGTGACCCAGGCCTTCTTCCTCGACGAGAAGATCAACGTCACCTGGAACGTGCCGCGCGCGCTCCTGCCGAAGAACCAGGTCAAGCTGATCCTGAACCTGATCATGGTTGCCACCCATGCCATCCCGCGCGGCGGCATGCTCACTGTCGACGGCACGATCGTCGGCGAGCAGGGCGAATTCAAGCTCACTGCCGCCGGGATGAACGCCCGCCTGCCCCACAACGCCGAGGACCTGCTGGCCGGGCGCGCGCCCAACGGCGTCGTCGATGCCCATGCCATCCAGCCCTATTACGCCGGGCAGATCGCCCGTGCGGCTGGAATGGCCGTGACCTTCGCGATCGACGGCGACGTGGTCACGATCCATGCTGGCAAGGTCGACGCCGCACCCGCGGCCTGATGGTAAATTTGTGCGGCGAAAGCGCCGGATTTCAACCGATCGTTCACCCTTAACGGCGATTGTCGTGACCTCGAGCAACAGTTTCGTGGTTTCAATCGTCGATCATGGACGACCTTCTCCAAGAGTTCCTGACGGAGTCCCACGAGCATCTGGACACCGTCGACCGCCAGATGGTCGAGTTCGAGAGCAATCCGTCGAACTCCGAAATCCTGCGCAACATCTTCCGGCTTGTCCACACCATCAAGGGAACCTGCGGCTTCCTCGGCCTGCCGCGCCTCGAGGCGCTGGCCCACTCTGCCGAGACGCTGCTGGGCCAGTTGCGAGACGGGGCGGAGGTCACGGCGCTTGCCGTCACGCTGACCCTTGCCTCGATCGACCGGATCAAGGTGATCCTTGCCGGTCTCGAGAATTCCGGCGTGGAACCCGTCGGCTCCGATGCTGACCTGATCGCGGAACTGGATGCCCTGACCCGGACCCCGGCGGCGCCTGCCGCTGCCGGATCGCTGCCCGCCCATGTTCCGGAGCGGCCGCTGAAGACGGGCGAGGCCTCCCTCGATGAACTCGAGCGGGCTTTTCGCGAGACCGAAGGCCCGGAAATCATCGCAGCCGAGGCTGAGGCCCGCGTGCCGCCCGCAAGTCGCAGCGACCGCCAGGTCGATGATCCGTCGGAGTCCAAGCTCGCCGCACAGAGCATCCGCGTGCAGGTCGGCACGCTCGAGCACCTGATGACCATGGTCTCGGAACTGGTGCTGACCCGCAATCAGTTGCTCGAGATCGCGCGACGCGAGAACGACCAGTCGTTCAAGCTGCCCCTGCAAAGGCTCTCTCACATCACGGCCGAGTTGCAGGATGGCGTGATGAAGACCCGGATGCAGCCCATCGGCAACGCCTGGAACAAGCTGCCGCGCGTCGTCCGTGATCTCTCCGCCGAACTTGGCAAGAAGATCGAGCTCGTCATGGAGGGCGCCGACACCGAGCTTGACCGCCAGGTGCTCGAGCAGATCAAGGACCCGCTCACGCACATGGTGCGCAACTCGGCTGACCATGGCGTCGAGTTTCCGGCCGAACGCCTCGCCGCCGGCAAGCCGGAGACGGGCCGCATCCGGCTCAGCGCCGCCCATGAAGGCGGCTCGATCACCATCCGCATTTCCGACGACGGCAAAGGGCTCGACATCGCCCGCATCCGGATGAAGGCGCTTGAGGCCGGCATCGCCAGTTCCGCCGAGCTGGAGAAGATGACGGACGCGCAGGTCGCGCGGTTCATTTTCCACGCCGGTTTGTCCACCTCAGCCGTTGTGACCAACGTGTCGGGCCGCGGCGTCGGCATGGATGTGGTCAAGTCCAACATCGACGCGATTGGCGGGACGGTTGACATCGGCTGGGAGCCGGGGCGCGGCACCACCTTCTCGGTCAAGCTGCCGCTGACGCTCGCGATCGTCTCGGCCCTGATTGTCGCGGTCGGCGATCAGCGCTTCGCCATTCCGCAAGCCGTGGTGCGCGAACTCGTGCGTGTGCGTCCGGGCTCGGGCCACACCGTCGAGAAGGTCAATGGCGCCAGCATCCTCAGGCTGCGCGAGCGCCTGCTTCCCGTCGTCACGCTGTCGGGCGTGATGTTGACAGGGGAAGGCGCGGTGGAGAATGGCTTCGTGGTCGTGACCCAGATCGGCCAGCAGCAGTTCGGCCTGATGGTCGACGGCGTGCTGCAGACCGAGGAAATCGTGGTCAAGCCGATGTCCGCCAAGCTGAAGGGCATTTCCCTGTTCTCGGGAAACACCATTCTCGGCGACGGAGCGGTCGTGCTGATCCTCGATCCGAACGGCCTCGCGCGCCGGGTCGGCAATCTCGACCTCGAAGAAGAAAGCACGGCGGCCGATGATCCCGTCGCGGAAGATGCGCGCGGCGCGGCGCAGACAGTGCTCGTGTTCCATGGCGGCGGCAACAGCCTCAAGGCCGTTCCATTGTCGCTCGTGACACGCCTCGAGGAAATCGACGGCTCATCCATCGAATTCGCCTCCGGCAAGCCGCTGGTGCAATATCGCGGCAGGCTGATGCCGCTGGTGCCCGCAACCCAGGCGCTGACACTGAACCGCGAGGGCTTGCAGCCGCTCGTGATCTTCTCGGACGGCGCCCGCATCATGGGCCTTGCGGTCGAGTCCATCGTCGACATCGTGCAGGAGCATGTCGACATCGAGTTCGCCACCAACGAGCCTGGCGTTCTTGGCTCGGTTGTTCTGGGCGGCCGCGCCACCGAGATGATCGATCTGGCGCACTATCTGCCCCAGGCCTATCCGGACTGGCTGACGGGTCAGCCGGCAGTTGTCCGCACAGGTCATGGAAACGTTCTGCTGCTCGAGCAATCGGACTTCATTCGCGAGATGCTGGCGCCCGTCATCAAGGCTGCGGGCTTCAACCCGGTATGCTGCGCCACTGCCGCCGAGGCGATGGCGCAGCTTGCAGGTCCGCAAAGCTTCGACAGCCTCATCGTGGACATCGAGCATGTCGGCAGCGATGGCCTGCGGATCATCGAACTGGCGCGCCAGGAGCGCAGACATGCCGAGGTGCGGCTGATTGGCATGGCCTCGGTGCCCCACCCGGACCTCGTCGAGCGCGCCCATGCGGCGGGCCTGCGCGAACTCGTCGCCAAGTTCGACCGGCACAGCCTGATGCTGGCCTTGCGCAATCTTCCGAACGCTCTCAGCGAGGCGGCATGACACCCGAACAAACCGCTGCGGGCCGCCGCACCGCTGCGCTGTCGACGATGGTCGGCAACGAGACCGAATACGTGACCCTGCACATCGGCGCGCAGTTGTTCGGCCTGCCGATCGATGAAGTCCACGAGGTCTTCGCGGCCAATCAGATCACCCATGTGCCGCTGGCCCCGGCCGCCATCAAGGGATTGCTCAACCTGCGCGGCCGCGTGGTCACCGCCATCTGCCTGCGGACCGTGCTCGGGATGCCTGAAGCAGTCGACATGACCGAGCGCATGGCCATCGGCGTCGATGTCGAGGGCGAAGCCTACGCGCTGCTTGTCGACCGCATCGGCGATGTGATGAGGCTGTCGACCGCGACCCACGAGGCCAATCCCATCCATCTTGATGAAAACTGGCAGGATTTGTCGCGCGGCGTTCACCGCCTCGAAACAACTATCCTTGTAGTACTGGATCTCGAACGCATCCTCGGCAGCCCCAGCCTGGCTTCCGCTGCGCTTGTGACGTGAAGGACGCCGTCATGAAGAATTGCCTGATTGTCGACGATTCAGCGGTCATCCGCAAAGTCGCTCGCCGCATTCTCGAAGGGCTCGAGCTTCGCATCACCGAAGCGGAGGACGGCCAGCAGGCGCTTGACGCGTGCAAGGCCCGCATGCCGGACGTGGTGTTGCTCGACTGGAACATGCCGGTCAAGGACGGCTACGATTTCCTGCGCGAACTCAGGCAGATGCCAGGTGGACGGGAGCCCAAGGTCGTGTTCTGCACCACGGAGAATGACATCGCCCACATCGCGAGGGCCATGCATGCCGGCGCGGACGAATACATCATGAAGCCCTTCGACAGCGAAATCCTGACCTCCAAGTTCCATCAGGTCGGCGTCCTCTCCTGAATTTCAGCGATCTCGCGATCCTGCCAGTATGGCGGGGTTGTTCCTTCAGGCAGCCTTGCGCAAGGAAGCAGATGTCCAGCACGGTCAACATGCGCGAGGGTCAGGTGACGAACGCGCGCGCCAGCGTGCTGATCGTCGATGATTCCGTGGTTGCCCGTGGTCTGTTCAGCCGCTGGATCAGCGAGAATCCGCGCCTTGAAGTGGCCGGTCTCGCCGGCGACGGCCTCAATGCCGTCAGGATGGCCGCACGTTTCCAGCCCGACCTGATCGTGCTTGATCTCGACATGCCGGTCATGGACGGCTTGACGGCCTTGCCCGAGATTCTCCAGGTCAGCCCGAAGAGCTGCATCGTCATTGCGTCGAGCCTGACGGCGCGCAGCGCCAGACTGTCGCTGCAATGCCTCTCGCTCGGTGCGACCGACATCCAGCCCAAGCCCGACAGCAACAGGGACCTGACGATGTCCCTTTCGTTCCGCCACGAACTGATCGCCAAGCTTGAAGGGTTGATCGGGGCGAACACAATGGCGGCGAGGCGGCGAAAGCCCACGGCCCCGGAGCAGCAGGCGGCGCCGGCTGCGGCCATGCGGCTGTCGCGCGATCCCGCTCCGCCGAGCCTGCGCTTCGAGACCGTGCCCCGGCTGATCGTCATCGGAGCCTCCACGGGTGGCCCGCGCGCCATCGCGACAGTCCTTCAGGGCATGGCGGAGGCCTGCCAGCGCGTGCCCGTCATCGTCGTGCAGCATATGCCGTCGGTGTTCACCGCCTCGTTGGCGGCGCAGCTCAGGACGCGTCTCGAGCGCCCCGTCCGGGAAGCCGTTCATGGCGAGATTCCCGTGGCCGGAACAGTCTTCATCGCGCCAGGCGGCCAACACCTGCGGCTTGCGCGAAGTGAAGGACAGATCCGGATGTTGCTTGACGACAGCCCGCCCGTGAAGTTCTGCCGGCCTTCGGTCGACGTGACCTTCTCCGATGCGGCCCACATGTATGGCGCCTCGGCCGTCGGCGTGGTGCTCACGGGTATGGGCAATGACGGGCTGGCCGGGGCGCAGCTCCTGCATCAGGCCGGCGCGACCATCATCGCCCAGGACGAGGCCACCAGCGTTGTCTGGGGCATGCCCGGCGCTGTCTGCCGCGAGGGGCTGGCGCAGCACGTCATGCCTGTGGATCAGATCGGCGGAGCCATCAACACGGGGCTGATGGCAGGGCTCATGGCGGGGGCGCGCGCATGATCGAACAGGAATTCACCTTTGTCCGCGAGTTGCTCTCCAAGCGCTCTGGACTGTCGTTGTCCGTGGACAAGCGCTATCTCGTCGAAAGCCGCCTCGGATCTGTCTGCCGCCAGTTCGGGTTGGCGAAAATCTCGGACCTCATCCAGATGGCGCGCGCCGGCGACGAGGCCATGACGGTCACCATCGTCGAGGCGATGACGACAAACGAAACCCTGTTCTTCCGCGATGCGACGCCTTTCAAGAACCTGCGCGAGATCATCCTGCCGGCATTGTTGGCGGCGCGCGCCAGCGAACGCACGTTGCGCATCTGGTGCGCGGCGGCTTCGTCCGGCCAGGAGCCTTATTCGGTCGCCATGACCCTCGACGAGATGACAGCGCAGCTCGCCGGCTGGCGCGTCGAGATCATGGCCACCGACATCTCGAACGAAATCCTCGAGAAAGCGCGCGTTGGCGTCTACAGCCAGTTCGAGGTGCAGCGCGGGCTGCCGGTGCAGTTGCTGCTGAAATACTTCACCCAGGAAGGCGATCGCTGGCGGATCAGCGAGCGCATTCGTCGCATGGTCACCTTCAGGCAGCACAATCTGGTGGGTCAGGGGCCGGGTCCCGGCACATTCGACATCATCCTGTGCCGCAATATCCTGATCTATCTCGACATGGGCACCAAGGCGCAGGTCTTCAACCTGCTGGCCAGGTCAATCCGAAGCGACGGCTACCTGATCCTCGGTGCCGCGGAAACGATCATGGGGCTGACCGAGGCGTTCAGCCCCGATCGCGAACACCGCAGCATGTACCGGACGGCCGCGTTCCAGGCGGCGCAGCCGGTGGCGCAACCTGTCCGCACGCCGACGATGTCCGCATTCTCCGCCGGGGCGTTCGACAGGATCGCGCAGCCGCTGAGCCGCCCCACCCCTGCGGCCGCCGGCGGTCTTGTCCTGCCGCCACGGGTTCCGGTTCGCAGCGGTCATTGACCCTGCCATTCGCCGGGCATGTCCGGCGCGCCTACAGTCCTGCCCGGCCCAAGTCACGACAGCAAAAAGCCCCGCATTCCGGATGCAGGGCTTCTCAACACCACTGTGATGACTGCGGTCGTGCAGCCCGATGTCAGGCGGAGACGCGCTCGTCGGCCTCGCTCGGCTCGCGAAGCACATAGCCCCGGCCCCAGACTGTCTCGATGTAGTTCTTGCCGTCGGACGCGTTGGCCAGCTTCTTGCGCAGCTTGCAGATGAACACGTCGATGATCTTGAGTTCCGGCTCGTCCATGCCGCCATAGAGATGGTTGAGGAACATTTCCTTGGTCAGCGTCGTGCCCTTGCGCAGGCTGAGCAGTTCCAGCATCTGGTACTCCTTGCCGGTCAGGTGAACGCGCTGGGCGTCGACCTCCACGGTCTTGGTGTCCAGGTTGACGATGAGATCGCCCGTGGTGATCACCGACTGGGCATGGCCCTTCGAACGGCGCACGATGGCGTGGATGCGGGCCACAAGCTCGTCCTTGTGGAAGGGCTTGGTGAGGTAATCGTCGGCGCCGAAGCCGAGACCGCGAACCTTGTCCTCGATGCCTGCAAGGCCCGAAAGGATCAGGATCGGCGTCTTGACCTTGGCTACCCTGAGCGAGCGCAGAACCTCGTAGCCCGACATGTCGGGCAGGTTCAGGTCCAGGAGGATGATGTCGTAATCATACAGCTTGCCGAGGTCGACGCCTTCTTCACCGAGGTCGGTGGTGTAGACGTTGAAGCTCTCTGACTTGAGCATCAGCTCGATGCTCTGCGCGGTTGCGCTGTCATCTTCAATCAACAGAACGCGCATGTCTCGTCGTCCCCGTTCCGGCCCATGTTAAGGCTCGTGACTTGCCTGATGGCGCCCGCGGCCATCGCGGCCCGGCACCGAATCACTCACCTGTTCGAAACACCACGCGACACGTTACGGACACAGTGGTTAACAAACTGTGAGTCGTCCGCGCAAGCCCCTTATGTCGTTGCGAGTCAACCATGAATCGATTTTTCATCGTGTCATGAATCTCGACGCTCCGAGGAGACGAGCTGGTGATCTTGAACCTCCCGCCAGCGCTTTCGCGTGGACACAAAGACCCTCGACGTGCTCACTCTTAACGAAGCGGGTAAACGAATCGTTTACGGCGCGCCGCTGCCGCCAGAATCTGGCAATGTTTGCCGGTGTTTCCCCGGATCGCCCATACCAGTTGATGAAGCCGGTGCATGACATCTGACGCGACACCGCTCCTGACCTCGCTGAACGCGGCGCTGGATGGCCTCGGCCCCATCAATGTCCACGGCCGCGTGGCTGCGGTCAAAGGGCTGCTCGTCGAGATAGCCGGCCCGATCGGGGCGATGAGCCTTGGCGGCCGCCTCGACATCGAGATCGGAGCCGGAACCAGCGTCCCGTGCGAGATCGTCGGGTTCGACGGCGAGCGGGCGCTGGCCATGCCGTTCGGCGCGCTCGAAGGAATTCGGCGCGGCTGCCCCGCCCATGTCAGGCGTTCCCACCCTGGCGTTCGCCCCTCGCAAGGCTGGCTGGGGCGTGTCGTGGACGGCTTCGGCCGGCCGATCGATGGCGGGCCGCCCCTGCCGGACGGCGATCTGGTCTATCCGTTCCGGGCCGACCCGCCGGCCGCCCATGCCCGCAAGCGCGTCGGCGCGCCGCTTGATCTTGGCGTGCGCGCGATGAATGCGTTTCTGACCTGCTGCAGGGGCCAGCGCATGGGCATCTTTGCCGGCTCCGGCGTCGGCAAATCGGTGCTGCTGTCGATGCTGGCGCGCAACTCGGCCTGCGATGTCTCGGTGATTGGATTGATTGGGGAGCGTGGCCGGGAGGTGCAGGAGTTCCTCCAGGATGATCTCGGGGACGAGGGCATCAGCCGGTCCGTCGTGGTGGTGGCAACGTCGGACGAGCCAGCACTGATGCGCAAGCAGGCGGCCTACATGACCTTCGCGCTGGCGGAATATTTCCGTGATCAGGGCGCGCAGGTGCTGTGCATGATGGATTCCGTCACGCGCTTTGCCATGGCTCAGCGCGAGATCGGCCTCGCAGCGGGTGAACCGCCCACCACCAAAGGCTATACGCCGACCGTGTTCAGCGAGTTGCCCCGCCTGCTCGAGCGTGCCGGCCCGGGCACCGGCGACGGCGCGATCACCGGCCTGTTCACGGTGCTGGTCGATGGCGACGACCACAACGAGCCTGTGGCCGACGCCGTGCGCGGCATTCTGGACGGCCACATCGTCATGGAGCGCGCCATTGCCGAACGCGGCCGCTATCCCGCGATCAACATCCTCAAGTCGATCTCCCGCACCATGCCGAAATCGGCGGACCCGGCCTTTTGGCCGACCGTGCAGAAGGCGCGCCAGGCGCTCGGCACCTACGCCGACATGGAGGAGTTGATCCGGCTCGGCGCCTATCGCCCCGGCTCATCTGCGGAGGTCGACGAGGCCATCAGGCTCAATCCCGCACTGGAACAATTCCTCAGCCAGGGCAAGGATGAAGCCTGCACTCTCGGCGAAAGCTATCGGCTGCTTGGCGAGATCATGGCCAGATGAACCCGCGGCAGGCCGAGAATCGTGTTTTCAGTAACGAACAGTCAACCTGACCGCGCCATAGTCCCACCTGTCTCGCGAAGGTCATCTTGTGTGGCCAGCCCGCCTTTCGTGCGGCCTGGCCAGCGTATGGGGAGTAATGGACCGTCATGAAGTCGCGTGAGACTTTGATCCGTCTCAAGCGTTTCCAGGTCGACGAAAAGCGTCGCCGGGTTGCGCAGATCGAGATGATGATTGCCGATTTTGAACGCATGGCCAACGAGCTTGATCGCGAGATCAAGGCCGAGGAAGCCCGTTCAGGCATCAACGACACCGCCCACTTTGCCTACCCGACCTACGCCAAGGCCGCAAAGACCCGGCGCGACAACCTGCAGCAGTCCGCGGACAATCTGCGCGGCCAGCTCGACGAGGCCAAGGCTGCCCTTGCCGAGGCGTTCGAGGAGATGAAGAAGGTCGAAATCCTCGAAGATCGCGAGAAGACGGCCGAGCGCGCCGTGCAGAGCGCGCGTGACCAGGCCGCGATGGATGCCATCGGCCTCAGGATGAACCGGGTCTGAGCAACTCTACCCTTCGATGATCGGCACATGCGGCGCAGCATCGCGCCGCATCTTGCCGTTGAGGCGCGGGTCGTCGCAGACCTCGATGGCGGTCTTGCAGGCGGCAAAACCCGAGCGCTGGTAGAACGCAACCGCCCCAGGATGATCATAGGTGCAGGTGTGCACCCAGACGCGGGCCACGCCGCCCGCCCAGGCCGCCGCCAGCGCGCGGTTCATGAGCCAGCGCCCTGCCCCGGTGCCGACCTCGCTGCCATACAGCCCGAAGAACGCGATCTCGCACTGTCCAGCCTCGCGAAAATCCAGCTCCAGCAATCCGCAGTCCCGGCCATCGCGCATCACGGCATAGGCCTCATTGGCGGGATGCTCAAGGATCGCGGCCAGCGCATCGCGCGCCATCACAAGCCGGCTGAACCACATCCAGCGCTCGCCGAGCGTGCGGTAGATGGCGAGATAGCGCGTCACGTCATCGGGCCTGATGCGTTCGAGCGACAGCCAGTCCGTGCCCGGCGGGTCCGCCTTCACCGGCGGAGCCGACATCATCTCGAGATAGGTCACCACCGCCGCCATCTTGTGAGGCGGAATCTCGGTGTAGCCGTCGAGGTTGAGCGTGACAGGCAGGTCGTTCATGGCGAATGATGCTCCTTGCAAATCCGGCGCTCGAATGGGGAATGATGCCAATGGCCTTTGTCTGCGAGATTCCCGCCGTGCCGACAACCCAGACGGATGATGACGCCGTCCGCATCACGCGCTGGGATTTCGCGCCCGGCGCCGTCACCGGCTGGCACAGCCACGGCTGGCCCTATTTCGTGATCATGCTGACCGAGGGCACCTTGCGCATTCACAACGGCACGGACGTGAGCGACATCGCCCTCGAAGCCGGCCAGAGCTACATGCGCCCCGCCGGCATCACCCACGACGTGATGAACGGCTCGGACCACCCCATTGCCTTCGTCGAAATCGAGGTGAAGCAGCCGGGCAAGCTGGTGATGCTGCCAGAGATGTGAAGAGGCAGCCAGCCGGTACCCCTCCGTCATGGTCGTGCTCGACCCGACCGCAACAGGGGGACGCGGAACTGAATGCACTGTCACCGGAATCGCCATCACCGTGATCTTGGCGCCGTAATCTGATCCCGTGATCGGCGGGTCCCACATGGCTAACAAAAAATGAAACTTGCGCTTTGCAACCTTCTTTTCATCTGCTAATACAACTTATGCGAGTAATAATGCTCGCGTTGCAACTTACTGTTTTGCCGAAGGGGAAAGACCATGAACGTCATGGATTCGATCGATAATCCGGTGTCCTGCAGCCATGATGCCAGCGCGCGGCTTCCGGCCCCGCGAATCTCAGAAAAGGCAGCCAAGGTGGTGACGGGCGCAGGCCTCGCGCCCCCGCGCGTCGTCAAGCACGAAGCCAAGGTCGTGACGGGCGCAGGCCTCATGCCCCCGCGCGTCGTCAAGCACGAAGCCAAGGTCGTGACGGGCGCAGGCCTCATGCCTCCGCGCGTCGTCAAGCACGAAGCCAAGGTCGTGACGGGCGCAGGCCTCATGCCCCCGCGCGTCGTCAAGCACGAAGCCAAGGTCGTGACGGGCGCAGGCCTCATGCCCCCGCGCGTCGTCAAGCACGAGGCCAAGGTCGTGACGGGCGCAGGCCTCATGCCGCCGCGCGTCGTCAAGCACGAGGCCAAGGTCGTGACAGGCGCAGGCCTTATGCCTCCGCGCGTCGTCAAGCATGGCTGATTTCGACAACTGATTGCAGCACAAGACCAGAGGTTGACGAATGAAAGACGCGGTGCAGCCAATAGTGACTTTTCACCGCGTCTACCAAGATGCGCTCCCGCCGCTCAGGTCCGACAAAAGCGCCTTGGGCACGTTGCCGACCGCCTGCCACCAATACTGCGAGCCAGCAAGAATGGCATCGGCATACGGCTGGTATGTTTTTCCAGCGGCAGATGTCCAGTTGCGATGGGATGGCGTCGACGTCTACCATGCCGTCGAAGGCTGTTGGGAAAAACTAACCAGCACGACCCTCGGTGAACCCTTCACCGACTATTGGGACGAACATGCGCCTGACGACTTGAAGGGATGCTCTCCGCCGTTTCTGTCGGCTAATTTCGTGCCGGGCATTGTCCAGATCTGGTCAGGCCTGTTGATCAGCACGGCGGAAGACTGGAGCGTCCTGATCGGACCTCCAGCAAATCTGGCCCAAAGCAAGAGCTACGCTTGCTATGAGGGGATTATCGAGACGGATCGGTTCAAGCCGTGCCCGCTGTTCATCAATGTTCGCCTTCAATCGACGGATGCCGAAATCCTGATACCGAAGAACAAACCTCTGTTCCAGGTCCGGCCACTGATGCGGCAGAGCTACAGCGATCGCGTGTTTCATCATCAGGAATTCGACGGTCTGTCCGCCAGGGATGGAGACAAGGGGAGCATGTCGCCCGACAACTGGCACGGATATCGCTCCACAGTCAGGCGCACGGATGCAAGTCAGGAACGAACAACTGGCGCATACGGAGCCGCGCTCCGCCAGCGCGCCAAACAAGAAGCGCTGTCATGATGAAGGCATGCGTTGATCAACCCACAATTGAACTCTCGGTGCGTTGTCGCTGCGATGGCGTGGACGGCGCCATGAGCGGCCCATGATCCCGCGTCGATCGTTCCAAGGTCGGTTGCGTTCACACAATGCCAACTTGACAAACGCCGTCCCTGGGCAGGCCAGCAACTGACCTGTCATCAGTCAGAACCATCGGGATGGACATCGCCAAGCGTGTGTTCCGGCTACATCCGCCGCCCGGAACCTTGCGCGCGCACAACGGCGCGGACTTGAGCAAAGCCGCGTTTGCCGCCGGCCGAAGCTACATGCGCCCCGCAGGCATCACCCACGACGTGATGAACGGCTCGGACCATCCGATTGCGTTCGTGGAGATCGAGGTGAAAGAGCCGGGCAAGCTGGTGATGCTGCCGGAGGTGTGAGGCATAAGCTCAAGCAAGATTGCCCCTTACCGTCATGCTCGGGCTTGACTCGACCATCCACGCAGTTGGTACAGTTACAGGAAGACCATGGATGGTCGGGTCAAGCCCGAGCATGACGGAAAAGATGTGAATTTAAGTGCATTGTCATCTTTATTTATAGTTGTATTAAATTAAATTAATTTAATTATAGATAAAAATTATATATTGGAGATATATATTTTTGAGAAAGCATTTTTTAATTTTTCTGCAATATCGCACAGCTTTATGAGAGATTCATGACTGATCGAGTATGAAACTACTCTATTCTCAAAAGTATACATAAACATACGTCCACTTAAGCTCGAACTGATAACAATATTTCCTGCTATATTGGCTTTTAAGACACCCGGTATATTGATTGGACCTTCAATCCCATGGTTTTTCGATGGATTCAAATTCTCCCCGGCATGAGCGATGGCGTTGCGCATCTTCATATACAGAGGGAAATCACGCTCAAAATCCTTGGTTATTTCTTTCAAAATTTTGGTATCGACAAGTTTAACTAGTGTTGGTGCTAGATGGAACGAGCCTCGAATTAGGTGGAGTACTTTTCCAAAATGGTAGATGGTCATTGCACCGTCACGTGCTGCTAAAAATGGCAATGATTTCAATGAACGTGACACTATCACATCATGACTTTTGAAATCTTTACAATTTTCAAAAAGTAATAAAGCTGCAAAAAATTCTTCACAATAAGAGCGAATTGCGTCAACCATCGACATAATATCATGAGCAAATTTGACTTCACTGTCAGGGAGCATTTTTAGATTATACAGATATCTGCTATCTTCGAAAATTGGGTGCATTATTGTATCCAAGAGGTTGCATGAGGAATTCTAAAAAAGGAATTACGGAACTATATATTACTGTAAATAACTTCTGATGACAGTGCATGAAGTTGAGCGTTTGCTGCGGCGAAGCAGTATCAATATCTGACAACAGCCCCCCTCATACACTCCCGACCGTCTTCAACCTCGCCCTTGGATGAATCTCCGCTTGCGCCAGCACAGCCGTCTCGCGCCTGAACCTCTCGACGATCTGGCGGACGAAAGGGCGGGCGTTGCCGGAGCAGACCATGACGGGCATCTCGCCCATGCGGGCAGCGTCGTCGAAGCGTTCGCGCATCGCCTTCACAAATTCCTGCAGGCGCGACGGCTGCATGGCGAGGTGTCGGCCATCGCCGTCGCCCACGATGGCATCCGCGAACGCGCCCTCCCAGGCCGGTGACATGGTCACGATCGAGAGCTGCCCGTTGGGTGCGGTGTATTGCGCGCAGATCTGTCGGCCAAGGCGCGAGCGCACATGCTCGACGATGTCGCGCGGGTTCTTCATCGAGCCCGCCGCTTCCGAAACGCCTTCGATGATGTTGCCAAGATCGCGGATCGAGACACGCTCGGCCAGCAGCAGTTGCAGCACGCGCTGGATGCCGGTGGTGGAGATCAGTTGCGGCACGATCTCCTTGACGAGGTCGGCATGCTCCTTGGGCAGTTCCTTCAGCAGTTTCTGGGTTTCGACATGGCTCAGCAACTCCGGCATGTTGGCTTTCAGCACCTCCGTCAGGTGCGTCGAGATCACGGTGGCGGCGTCGACAACGGTGTAGCCGCGCAGTTGCGCTTCGTCGCGCAAGGAGCTGTCGATCCAAGTGGCGGGCAGGCCGAAGGTCGGCTCCAGCACATGCTGGCCCGGCAGGTCGACCTGCGCGCCCATCGGGTCCATGCACAGGAACTGGTTCGGATAGATCGTGCCGGTGCCGGCATCGATCTCCTTCACCTTGATGACGTAGGTCGAGGCGTCGAGCGCGACATTGTCGACGATGCGCACGGATGGCATGACGAAGCCGAACTCGCCGGCGAGTTGGCGGCGCAGCGCCTTGACCTGCTCGGTCAGCCTGTCCTCGCCCATCTGCCCGTTGACGAGCGGCAGGAGGCCGTAGCCGATCTCGATCTTCAGGTCGTCCATCTTGAGGATGTCGGCCATGGTTTCCTCGCGCGAGGGGTCGACCGTGGTGCCAGGCCCGCGACCGGCGGCATCCTGCGCCACCTTGGCGGCGGCCTTGTCGCCGGCGGCCGCCTTGGTGACCTTGTCGAATTTGAACGCGAGGTAGGCGGCCCCCGCCGCGAGCGTGGCGAAGGGCATGAACGGAATGCCGGGCAGCAGCGCCATCACGCCCATCACCGCAGCCGACATGCCCAGCGCCTTGGGATAGCCGGACATCTGCCTGACCAGCGCCTTGTCGGCCGCGCCGCGCACGCCGGCCTTGGAGACGAGCAGGCCTGCTGCCGTCGAGACGATCAGCGCCGGAATTTGGCTGACAAGACCGTCACCGACCGACAGCATGGTGTAGCTGGTCGCCGCCGCCGAGAACGACATGCCGCGCTGGGCAACCCCGATCAGGATGCCGCCGATGACGTTGATGAAGGTGATCAGGATGCCGGCGATGGCGTCGCCGCGCACGAACTTGGAAGCGCCGTCCATGGCGCCGAAGAAGGAGGCCTCGTCCTCCAGCGCCGTGCGGCGGCGGCGGGCCTCGTCCTGGTCGATCAGGCCGGCGGAAAGATCGGCGTCGATGGCCATCTGCTTGCCGGGCATGGCGTCCAGCGTGAAGCGCGCCGCGACCTCCGCGATGCGGCCCGAACCCTTGGTGATGACGATGAAGTTGACCAGCACCAGGATGACGAAGACGATCACCCCGATGACGAAATTGCCGCCCATGATGAAGCCGCCAAAGGCTTCGATGACATGGCCTGCGGCTTGCGGCCCTTCATGGCCATGGGTCAGGATGAGGCGCGTCGAGGCGATGTTGAGCGCCAGGCGCAGCATCGTCACCACCAGCAGCACCGTCGGAAACGACGAGAACTCCAGCGGCTCCTCGATGAACAGCGCCGTCATCAGAACCAGCACCGACAGGATGATCGAGATCGCCAGCAGCATGTCGAGCAGCAGCGGCGGCAACGGCATGATGAACACCACAAGGATGCCCATGACGCCAAGCGCCAGCAGCAGATCCGGCCGGCGGGCCATGTTGCCCATCTGCCCGAGTGTGGGCAGCACGAAACCGCCCACAGGCGGCCGCGGAGCCTTGCCCGCCGTCGCGTCGCTCATTGTGTGCCCCAGCCCGAAAAAGAATGCCGCCGTCACGCCGGACAGCGGCATTGCGCACGCTGTCACGATAGGCAGATTTTGCCGGTGGTGTGGTTAACAGACGGTAAAGGATCGTGGCTGGAGGGTGGCTTTTGCAGGACGGATGTCATCCCCGCCGGGGATGACATCATTCCCTCAGGCTTCATCCATGATGAAGCCGCCATCATGAGCCGCAGCGATCCGGCCGAGCGCGGCGCGGAACATGTCGCTGGTTTGCAGGGCTTTCAGCGCCTGTTCGAGGCTTTGCCCCGCCAGGTCGCCGACATCGTAGTGCTCGATCTCCGCACCGAGCCAGAGATGCGCGAACCGGCTGACCGTGGCAGGTTTCGCCGGCGCACCGAGGTGTTCGGCCGCAAGGTTCTTGGTCAGGAACCCGAAGACCGTGTCTGCGCCGATCACGGGCAGCGATGCCGCATCGAGCCCCGCGAGCGCGACGGCGAGCGCATGATCGGGATGCTCCGCATTGTCCCGCGCGCGGCCGTGATCATAAAGGTGGCGCACGCTGCCCCAATCGAGATAGGCGTCCGGGAAACGCGCAGCGAGTTCGCTGGCCTCCTCGGCGACATACCAGCGGTTGAGGCCATCGAAGAAGCCGAAACGGTAGCCCTGCGCCAGCAGCATGGGTTCCCAACCGTCGTGCGAAGGCTCCATGCTGCCCGGCGCGATCGCCTCGACCAGCACCACGCGCGGGCGGAAGCGGTTCCAGTCATTGCCGGCCAGCACATCAGGTTCGGCGCCTTCGACATCGACCTTGAGCCAGTCGATGCGGGCCGGCGCATGCGCCGCGCACAATGCCGCCAGCGTCGTCATGGCGCGCAGTTCCGTGCCATAGGAGGCGCCGAAACCCGCAGCGCCTCTGGCGTGGACCTCGACCGTCGTGGAGAAGCCATGCAGCTTGTCGACGGCGTGGAATGCAACCTCGCCCTCGCGCGCCCCCACCAGCACGTCAAGCGCCAGATCGCGCGGACGGATCGGGGCATAGAGCCTGTGCAGTCCAGCCTGCGGCTCGATCACCAGGCCGCGCCAGCCCGCAAGATAGGAGCGGAACGAGACATTGTCCGCCACCGGATGCCCGCCTCCGACGTCGATGTAGAAGCCAGTCCCTTGGCCGGCAAACAGCCGGGCAAGATGCATGTCTTCCATGTTCTGGGCATAGGACAGGTCCATGACGGGCAGGCCTCGATCAACATAAAGTTTAAGTGATTATACGTATATCCCCTAAGGGCATCAGCGCGTAGTTTTTGCGTCGGGGCCATAGACTCGTTCGGAGGTTGACATGCAACGTCGCACTTTCCTTCTGGCACTTTTCGGCGGCGCTGTCGCCGCCGCCATTGCGCCTTCGCTGGCAGAGGCCAGCACTCCCGCTGCAAGCGCCAATCCGCCCGATGCGCTTCCCAAGGAACTGGACATCGCGGCGGACGACAAGGCAGCCCTTGATGCCGCCGACAAGGAATTCAGTCAGTATTACTATCGCCGCCGTGTCTATTACCGGCGCCCTGTCTACTATCGTCGCCCGGTGCGGCGGGTCTACTATCGCAGGCCGGTGCGCCGGGTTTATTATCGCCGCCCGGTGCGCGTGATCCGCTTCTACTGAGTTTGCCCGACGGACGACGTCATCACCCCGCGCCGAACCCGGCGCGGGGTTTTTTGCGCGCGCTTCACAGGAACGAATCCGGCAGTTTCTGCCGCGAACGATCATTGACGCGCCGATACCACAACGTCAGCAGCGTGGCGTTGATCACGATGAAAAGCGAATAGAGCGCGGGCACGGCAATGATCTGCTGCTGCTGCGCGCCGGCGAAGCTGAGCGCCACGATGGCCAGCGCCAGCGGCCCGTTCTGGATGCCGATCTCCATCGAAATGGTCTGTGCGTTGATCGGGTGCAGCTTCAGAAGCGCGCTGAAACCATAGCCCGCCAGGAAGCCCAGCAGTCCGAGCCCGATGACGGCAGCGTAGACCGATGGCGGCGTGCTCATGAGGAACTGCCAGTTGCGCGGCACCCATGACACCATGATGAAGAGTATGAAGAAGATCCCGAGCGCGCCGCCGATCAATTCGACCAGCGCCCCGACATTGGCATTCAATCGCCGGAGCCCCATGCCGATCAGGACCGGAACCAGAAGCACGATCAAGGTGCGCACGATGTTGTCCGCCGGCACCGCGATGCCAAGGCCAGCGGCATAGAGCACGATCAGCAGGGGGATCAGCACCACCCCGAAGATCGTCGAATTCACCGTCATCAGCATCGACAGCGCCAGGTTGCCCTTGGCGAAATATGTGAAGATGTTCGATGTCGTGCCGCCCGGCATGCAGGACATGATGATCAGCCCGATCTTGACCTCCGGGCTGAGCGGCAGCAGCCAGGCCAGCGTGAAGCCGATCAGCGGCAAAAAGCCGTATTGCGAGACAAGGCCGATGAACAGGCCGAAGGGCCGCTTCAGCGAACTCTTGAAATCCTGCGGCGTCAGGGCAGCTCCCATGCCCAGCATAATGAAGGCCATCATGATGGCGAGCAGTGTCTGTTCGAATGCACCGACCATGATCAGGCCGCCTTTGTTGCGCTGGAAGCGTCGGCCATGCTGGCAAGATCCTCGGCGCGCAGGTCTTTCCGAAGGATCTTGCCGACATTGGATTTGGGCAACTCGGTGCGGAAGACGATGTGCTTCGGCCCCTTGTAGGCCGTCATGTGGGTCTTGCAGTGCGCCTTGACCTCCTCGACCGTGAGGCCGGGGTCAGCCTTGACGATGAACGCCTTGACCGCTTCGCCCGCAGCACCGTCCGGCACGCCGATCACCGCCGCCTCGCGCACGCCCGGCAGCCGAGCCAGGCAGTCCTCGACCTCGTTCGGATAGACGTTGAAGCCCGAGACCAGGATCATGTCCTTCTTCCGGTCGACGATGCGGAAGAAGCCGTCCGGGTCCATGGTGGCGATGTCGCCGGTGCGGAAGAAGCCATCGGCCGTCATCACCTTGGCCGTCTCGTCCGGACGCTGCCAGTAGCCGGCCATGACCTGCGGGCCGCGCACGCAAAGCTCGCCTGCCGCGCCGGGCCCGACCACGTTTCCGGCATCATCGAGAAGCCTGATCTCGGTTGACGGCACCGGGACACCGATCGCCCCCGCGCGGGACTTGCCGATCGGGTTTCCGGTGACGACCGGTGAGGTTTCCGTCAGTCCATAGCCTTCGATGACGTGGGTGCCCGTCATCTTCAACCAACGCTCAGCCACCGCCGCGTGCAGGGCTGTGCCGCCGGCGAAGGAGGCTTTCAGGTGCTTTGGCGGATTCTCCACAAACCAGAATTCGTTCATCAGGCCGTTGAACAGCGTGTTGACGCCGACGATCCAAGTGATCCGGTAGTTTTCGAAAGCGCGCTTGAGGTTGGCCAGCGGACGCGGGTTCGGCACGAGGATGTTGCGGTTGCCAAGCCAGAAAAAACCCAGCAGATTCAGCGTGAACGCAAGGATATGGTAGGTCGGCACTGCGGTCAGCACCACTTCCTCGCCCTTTTTCACGTGCCCCTCCATGAAGGTCATGGTCTGCGCCATGTTCATCACGATGTTGCCGTGGGTCAGCATCGCGCCCTTGCTGACGCCTGTGGTGCCGCCGGTGTACTGCAGCGCCGCGAGCGCCGAGCCGTCAAGCTGCGCGGTGTAGCTTTCGACGGCAATCGTGCCTTGCCCGCGGCGCGCCTCGCCGGCGGCAAGCGCGTCCGGCAGCCGGATATGCGGGCTCGTGATCTGCGGAATCGTCTTGTCCCAGTATTTCTGCACCAGCCCGATCACTTGCCTGACCATGGCGGGCATGAACTCCGGCACGCGGGTCACGATGACATTCGGGATCGGCCACATCTTCAACGCTTCGGGCAGCTTGTCGGCGAACATGTCGGTGATCACCAGCGCCTTTGGCTGCGCGTCGGCGAACTGCCGGCCCATCTCCTCGGCGGTGTAGAGCGGATTGATGTTGACGAGCACGCAACCGGCCTTGAACACCCCGAAGGCGACCACCGGCACGGGCAGCGAATTGGGAGCCTGCAAGGCCACGCGGTCTCCAGCCTCGAGGCCGGCAATCTCGCGCAGATAGACCGCGAAGGCGTCCGACATCCGGTCGATTTCGTTGAAGCTCAGATCGCCATACATGCCATTGGGCATCACAACGGTGCAGGCCGTGCGGTCTCCATAAAGCCGCGCGGATGCGGTGACGAGGTCGGCGAGCGTGCGAAAAGGCGCCGTGTCGATGCTGACCGGCGCTCCGGCAGGATAGAAGGCAAGCCAGGGCATTGCCGCAGTGGCCTCAGTCATCGTCGTCCGCCTCCCAAGCGTTTCTTGTTGGGAAAGCAGATAGCACACTGTTCACAAAGTGCCAGATAACACAGAATTTATGTGGATTTTGATCCGTTTAGCATACCCACGCGTCATGGCCGTCCTCGGACTTGATCCAAGGACGGCCATGACAAAGAGGCGGCCGAGCTCAAGCGCCGATCCGCATCTGCCCCGGCTCTGCCACTGCGATCCCGAAGGCGCTGTATTCGTTGAGCTTGTTGCGCAGGGTGCGGATCGAGATGCCGAGAATCTTCGCGGCATGGGTGCGGTTGCCGAGGCAGTGGTCCAGCGTGTCGAGGATGAGGTCACGCTCCACATCGGCCACGGTGCGCCCCACCAGCGAGCGGGTCATGGCTTCGGCGGTCTGCGCGGCGCGCTCGGCCATGGTGCCGATGCTGCGCCCGCCCAGCGCCTCGCCATCGGGCGTCTGCAGGGCCTCGATGCCGATTTCCATTCCGCTTGCCAGCAAGGTGGCGCGATGGATGGTGTTTTCGAGTTCGCGCACATTGCCCTTCCACGGATTGAGCGCCAGCGCCCGGCGCGCTTCGGCATCGATGGGCCGAAGCGGCAGGCCATTGAGTTCGGCATACTTGCGGGCGAAATGGTCGGCCAGCACCAGCACATCCTGCGGGCGCTCGCGCAAGGGCGGCATCTTCAGGTGCACGACGTTGAGCCGGTAGAGCAGATCTTCGCGGAACGTGCCCTTGCGCACCTCATCCGCGAGGTTGCGGTTCGAGGTCGCGATGATGCGCAAGTCGACCTTGACGGGCGCGGAGCCGCCGACCCGGTCGATCATGCGTTCCTGCAGGGCGCGCAGCAGCTTGGCCTGCAGGCGAACATCCATTTCGGAGATTTCGTCGAGCAGCAATGTCCCGCCGCTGGCTTCCTCGAATTTCCCGATGCGGCGGGCGACGGCTCCAGTGAACGCGCCCTTCTCGTGGCCGAAAAGCTCGCTCTCGAGCAGGTTGTCCGGAATGGCCGCGCAGTTCACCGCCACCATCGGCCGGTCCTTGCGGGCCGATTTCTGGTGCAGGAAGCGGGCGATCACCTCCTTGCCGGTTCCGCTTTCGCCGGTCACCAGCACGGGCGCTTCGGAGCGCGCGACCTGCTCGGCCAGCTTGACGACGCGCTCCATGGCGGGATCGCGCCAGACGAATGTCTGGCTGTCGTTGGCCACCGCTTCCAGCACCGCCGCGATCAGTTCGGGATCGGGCGGCAGCGGCACGTATTCCTTCGCGCCCGCCTGGATGGCAAGCACGGCGGCGCGTGCATCGGTGCCGGTCCCGCACGCGACGATCGGCGTCCTGATGCGTTCCAGTTCGAGCGCATCGACCATCGTGCGGATCGAAAGCGCCACATCGACCATGGCGAGATCGGCGCCCTTGGTGCGCAGCACCTGCAAGGCCTGCTCGATCGTATCAGCCTGGCTGACGCTGGCGCCGCGGGCGACAGCGATCTTGGCCGCCGTGATGAGCTGACCCTTGAGACTTCCGACAATCAGCAAACGCATGGCATAATCCTTCCAATCTGTTGGGAAGCCCCGCAACCCTGAAACTCTGTCGAAGCACGTCGCGAGAAACAGGAACCGATTCCTCGAAACGACGTGCCTCAGTTGTCCTAACGGTCGGCCTTGATGATTTCCGTCATCGTCACGCCGAGCTTGTCTTCGACGATCACCACCTCGCCACGCGCCACCAGGCGGTCATTGACCAGGATGTCGATGGCTTCCCCGACGCGGCGGTCAAGCTCGAGCACAGCTCCCGGTTGCAGCTTCAGCATGTCGCCGATCGCCATCTTGTGGGACCCGAGCACGGCAGCGACCGTGACTGGCACATCGAAGACCTGCTCGAGATCTTCGGCGGTCTTGACCGGCACCGGGCCGGAACGATCCTGCGACGCGACAAGGCCGCCCACGCCCGAACCGGCGGTCAGGTTGGGGAGCGGCAGATCATCAGTGGCCATGGTGTGCCATCCTTCAGCTCAGGAGTTCATGGGCGTCAGGCCCGAGCGCGTGTCCGAGCACCTGCCCGATCACGCCGTTGATCTGTCTGTCGAGCGCGGCGCGGTCTATCACCACGCCGCCATCCGCCCATTCGAAGCGGGCGTCGCCGGGCGCGATCTCAGGTTCGCCCAGAATGATCACCTTGCCGGCATACCCGCTTTCGCGCGTCAACCGCCCGAACAACTGCTCGGCACTGTCGACATGCGCCTCGTTGACGCGCACGGCGAGGTGCGGCGCTGCCCGCGCATGCACGATGCATTCGCGCGCCGCCTGCTCGATCAGGGCCTGCGGCTTGTCGGCAAGCGCAGCTCCAGCCAGGCGCCGCGCCATCGTGGCCGCGAGCGCAGCGGCAGACGCCTCGATCAATTCGGCGCGTTCACCCTGTGCCGCCAGCAGGCGCTCGGCCTGATGCGAGATCAGGCCGGCCATGTGGGTGAGCGCCGCATCGGCCTCGGCCCGCGCCGCCGCCCGACCTTCGGTGAAGCCCGCGTTGTAGCCGTCCTGACGGGCCGTTTCGACGTCGACATCGGTCACGCGGCGCCCGCGCGCCTCGCTGCGAAAATCAGTTTCGAACATGAATTTGGCAGTGGTCATCGGAGCCTGTTCTTCATCAGTAGATCAATTCGTCTTCGCCGTTGTTCTTGGCGATCACGAGTTCGCCCTTGTCGGCGAGGTCCTTGGCGACCGTCACCATCCTGGCCTGCGCCTCGTCGACCTCCTTGAGGCGCAGTGGTCCAAGTCCCAGCATGTCGTCCTGCAGGTTCTTCGCTGCGCGCGTCGACATGCCCGCAAAGAAGAAGTCCTTGGCCTCCTGGTTCGCGCCCTTCAGCGCCCTTGCCAGCGTATCCTTGTCGACCACCCGCAGCAGCGTCTGCACCCCGGCAGGATCGAGCTTCTGCAGGTCATCGAAGGTGAACATCAGCGCCCTGATCTTGCGGGCGGAATCCTTGTTGATGAGGTCGAGCGACGACAGGAAGCGCGCTTCGGTCTGGCGGTCGAACGAGTTGAAGATCACCGCCATGGTCTCGTGCGGATCACGCCGCTGGGTGGTCGACAGCGTGGTCACGAACTCTGAGCGCAAGGTCTGCTCGATATGGTCGAGCGCTTCCTTCTGCACGTTTTCCATGCGCAGCATGCGCTGCACGATGTCGACCGAGAACTCCTCCGGCAGCATGCGCAGGACCTGCGCCGCGTGGTCGGCCTTGATCTTCGACAACACCACCGCGACCGTCTGCGGATATTCGTTCTTGAGGAAGTTCGCGAGCACGGCCGCTTCGATGTTGGCCAGCTTCTGCCACATGTTGCGCCCGGCCGGCCCGCGGATTTCCTCCATGATGGTGGAGACCTGGTTCTTCGGCAGGATGCGGTTCAGCAGCGCTTCCGTTCGGTCATACGAGCCGGTCACAGAGCCGGCATTCGACAGCTTGGCCACGAAGTCGACCATCACCCGTTCAACTGTTTCAGCTTCCACCGTGCCGAGTTCGGTCATGGCGCGCGACAGGATGCGGATTTCGTGGTCCTCGAGTTCGGACCAGATCGGCCGCCCGAACTCATCGCCGAGCAGGAGCAGGATGACGGCGGCCTTGTGCGGGCCGGTCAGTTCATTGACCGGCAGCGTCACGATGGGGGCAGTTGCGGGGCGCGGTGCAACAGCCATGATCAGGCGCTCGCCGGCTGGTCATGGACCCATGTGCGGATGACCGCGACCGAGTCCGTCGGGTTCTGCTGCACCATGTTCCCGATCTTGTCGACCGACTGGGCCTTGATCTGCCCCTTGATCTGGGCAAGCGCCAGCATGCGCTCGGAAGGGGAGTCGTTCGGGCCGGGCGCGGCGATCATCTTCTGCTGGCCGTCAGCGGTTGGCATGGCGATCATGCCGCCGCCTTCGCCCGGAGCCGCGCCGTCAACCACGCGCATGTTGTCGGAGGCGAGCACCTGCTTCAGCAGCGGGCGCACCACCGTCATCAGCACGATCAGCGTCAGAAGCGCGATCACGCCAAGCTCGATCGCACGCAGCATGTCGTCCTTGGTGAAGGAGAACAGTTGCTGCATCATGGTCAACTCCTTGACCTCGAGCGGGGCCGGCGCATCGGCGAAACGCAGGTTCACCACCTCCACCTGGTCGCCGCGCTGCCGGTCAAAGCCGATGGCGGTCCTCACCAGCGCACCGATCCGGTCAAGCTCTTCCTGCGTCCGCGGCTGATAAGCGGCCTCGGCTCCGGCTGCGGCCCGCGCATAGACCCCGTCGACCAGCACCGCCACCGACAGGCGGCGCAGCCGGCCCCCTTCCAACACCTCGGTGCGTGTGGTGCGCGAAATCTCGAAGTTGGTGACTTCCTCGTTCTTGGCTGTCGCTTCGCGGGTCTGGCCCTGCTGGGCCCCTTGCCCCTGTGCGCCGGGCAGTTCATTGCCCACCGTCACGCCTTGTTCGCGCGGCTCGGTGTTCTGCGAGCTTTCGGTTCGGCTCTGGGTCGAACGCGCCACACGGCTTTCGGGGTCGAACGTCTCGGAGCGGCTTTCAACGCGGTTCATCTCGAGTTGGGCATTGACCTGCACGCGTGCCCTGCCGCCGCCGACGACGCTCGCCACGATTTCCTCGATCTGGGTCTTGAGGCGGCGTTCGATGACGGTCTGGCGCTCATCGGCGCCGATGCCCGCAGACGCATTCTCGCCCTGCGCGCCATCGGCCAGCAGCCGGCCGCCCTCATCGACGATCGACACCCGTTCCGGCTTCAGCCCCTCGACCGCAGACGCGACGAGGTGACGAATCGCCCTGATCTGGCCCGCATCGAGGTCGCCACGCAGCTTCAGCACGATCGAGGCGCGTGGCGGCTCGCGGTCGCGCTCGAACAGCTTGCGCTCCGGCATGACAAGATGCACGCGTGCATTCTGCACCCGCCCGATGGAACGGATGGTGCGGGTGAGTTCGCCCTCGAGCGCCCGCAAGTGGTTGATGTTCTGCACGAAGCTGGTGGAGGAGAAGGCATCCCCCTTGTCGAAGATCTCGTAGCCAACGCCGCCGCCCGAGGGCAGGCCCTTGCTGGCAAGCTCCATCCTGAGGCGCGGGATCATGTCCCGCGGCGCCATGATGGTCTGGCCCTCGCCGCGAGCTTCGTACTTGATGTTGCGCGCTTCGAGGTCCTTCACCACCTGCGCGGCGTCCTGCAGCGAAAGATCGCTGTAGAGCAGGCCCATGCTGGGCTGACTGAAGCGGAAGATCACATAGCCGAAGAAGCCGAGCAGCGCAGCCGTCACCATCAGCATGGCCGCGAGCCTGCCTGCACCGAACTTGCTGAATTGCTGAACCAGACCGTTCACAACCAAACCTTCAAGACACACCCGCCAGAAACGGCGCCACCTGCGAACAGGCAGCACCAATCGCTAGGCAAGTTTTTCCTAGGTCGTGGTTAGCGGCAGGTTAACAGCTATGGCCGAGGCACAAAAATAAACCGCACCCGGCGCCTTTCGGCACCTGATGCGGCGATAATTCTGCGGAAGAAGTTCGCTTGGAGCGGAGAAGCTTGCGCCTATTGCCGGTAATGCTGGATGCGCGTTGTGCGCAGTCCGGCGAGGCCATGCTGATCGATCGACATCTGCCAGCCGAGGAATTCCTCGGTGGTCAGCGTGTAGCGCGAACAGGCATCCTCAAGGCTGAGAAGTCCGCCGCGAACAGCCGCGACAACCTCGGCCTTGCGACGGATCACCCAGCGGTGCGTGCCCGGAGGCGGCAGGTCCGCGATCGTCAAGGGGCTCCCGTCGGGGCCGATGACATACTTCACTCGTGGTCTAAGACCCTCGGTCATTTTACGCTCACACAACTCTACAGACCAATGTCCGTCGGAATGTAAGGCATGGGGGCTTAAAATTTGGCTAAGGGCATTTGCACCATCGAAAGACACGGCTTCGCGCCCGGCCTTCGCCATGGCAAGGGCGGCATCCGCCAGGCTTTCGTGCGTGTCGGCCACAGCCTGCGCGCCCATTGCGAACCCCCTCACAGGCGGCTGACCGACTTCACCTTGTCCACCGGAATGCGGGTCGATCCGATCACCAGCACCGGTGTCTCGCCGGTGAAATCCGCGCCGTCCACCACGCCTGTCACCTCGGTGGTCACGGGGATCCGGTTGCGCTGCGAGTCCGTTGCATCCACCACGATGGAGTAGGCGCCGTCGGGCGCGACGACTCCGGTCGAGCTGCGACCGTTCCACTGGAAGTTCTGCGCGCCGGCATTCAGCGTCATGTTCTGTGTCTGCACCACGCTGCCGGACTTGTCCTTGATGGTGATCGTGGCGCTGCCGCCGCGCGGGGCCTCGAGCCTCCACTCGGCCTTGCCGTCCTTGAGCTGGCTGGTCGAGCCATCCATCACCACGCGGTTGCCGACGAAGCTCATGGCGCTGGACGTGCTGGCCGATCTGCTCATGCCGAGCAGCGCCGTCAGCGTGTCGTTCTGCTTCAATTGTTGCTCGACCTGGGCGAACTGCACGAGTTGCTGGGTGAACTGATTGGTGTCGAGCGGCGCTGTCGGGTCCTGGTTCCTGAGCTGGGTGGTCAGAAGCTGCAGGAACTGGTCGAAGTTGCCGGCGATCTGGGAGCGATCATCCTTCTTGGTGGTGGTCGCGGCGGCTTGCGAGGCGGACTGGGCTGCGGCAATCGTGGTCATGGGTGCGTCCTCAGATCGAGAGATCAAGCGCGCCGACATGCAGCGTGCGGCGGATCGGAATAACCGGCATCTCGGCCAATGCGGCCCTGCCGCTGCGGCCGTCGCGATGGCCAGCCTCGCCATCTTCGGACTGCCCCTCCCGGCGTCCTTGCCCCGGTTGCTGGCCCGGATCGCGCAGGGTAATGTCGACACCCGCGTCGCTCGATTTCAGCCCGGCCTGCTCGAACGCGCGCTCAAGCGTCTTGGCCTCGCGCTGCAACAGGTGAAGGGTCTCGACGCGGTCGACGACGACACGCGCCGTCACCGACTTGTCATCGCCGATCTCGAGCGTCACGTCGACGCGGCCAAGCTCGGCGGGGTCGAGCCTGATCTGGAATTCCTTCAACCCCTGCAAGGAGCGCAAGCCGATTTCCATGGGCACGGCGCTTGGCGGGATCGCCCTTGGCACGTCGGCGGGCGGCGCTTGCAGCGGCAGTTGAGCCGCGATGTCCGCCGGGCGCGCCAAGGGCTGGGCAAATGTCTGCTCCAGCTTTGCCATCAGTTCAGTCTTGGCGCCGGCGGGCGCTGCAGCCGGCTGGTCGGATTTCATGTCGGTGGCTGCGCTCGCCCCGGCAGGCGGCAGACCTGTCTCCGCCGCGCCGGCAAGGCTCTTCTCAGATGTCGGATCGGCCGCCGCGGGCGCCTTGGCGGCTTCCGCCCCTGCTTTCGCGATCTGCAGGTCTGGTTTGTCGACCGCCCAGACAAGTGGTGCGGCGCCGTCAATCTTTGGCGCTTCGCCAGCAGCCGGGGATATTGTGTCCGCGCCGTCATCGCCACTGGCGACGGCCTTTTCAAGCTGCGCGGCCTGTGCCTGCAGCGCAGTCGTTGCCGCATCCTGCGCCTCCGCTTCGACAACGGACATCAGACCCGCCTTCTCCGCTGCGGCATTTGCCGCGACCTCGCCTGCAACCGACGCTTCGGCCTGCTGCGTCGCCACATCCGCTCCATTGGCCTGCTGCCCGGCAGCCTCCGCGAACCCGGCAGCCAGATCTTGCGCCGCCAGGTCTCCGGCGGCGGCCTCGAATGTGCCCTCTGCCAACTGTTCCGCCTCGGCGAAGGCCAGTGCGTCCTCCTGCAATCCGACCAGCGAGCCTGGACCTGCCTCCCCCGCTTCTGCGGCGGGGTCAGTGGCAGGCTGTTCTGCCGGGGCGTCCGCCGTGCGACCTGATCCGTCAGCCCTCGCAGGCCGGGATGCGGACGCGCCGCGGTCGGTCGGCTCGGCCGGCCTGCGCTCCGCCTGCGCCTTCGGGGATGGCTTGTCGTCGGCAGGCAGCACGAAAGGCTCGGCGGACCTGCGGGCCGTCTCACGGTGCGCAGGCGAGCCGGCCGCAATCAGGCCGGACGCGGAAGAGACGGAAGCATGTGGCACGATGGTCAAGAACGCACTCGCAATTCTGGCAATTGTCAGGGCGTGACCAGCAAGGAGCGCGCCAAGGCCGGTTTCCATTCAAGACGTTGTTTTAATTGCATTTAAATATCGCGATGACGCGCGCTGCAACCATCATCCGGCAGCATTGTCCATGTCATTCGGCAAATTCTGCCGCCCGCCGCCCCGGGGCCGGCCGCATGCAAAGGCGCTGGCAACATCAGCCGCGGCGCTCTATATGTTTCGCAGCAGACACCGGTTTCACGAGAGCGCCTTGCCGAACTCGCTCGACATTGCCAAGCCACCCCATGAAACCCGCGTCGTCGTGGCGATGTCGGGCGGCGTCGATTCGTCCGTGGTGGCGGCCTTGCTCAAGTCGCAGGGCTATGAGGTGATCGGCGTCACGCTTCAGCTTTACGACCATGGTGAGGCCGTGCACCGGGCCGGCTCCTGCTGCGCCGGGCAGGACATTCACGACGCCCGCCGGGTGGCCGAAACCATCGGCATTCCGCACTATGTGCTCGACTATGAAAACCGCTTCCGCAACGAGGTGATGGAGCGCTTCGCCGACAGCTATCTGGCCGGCGAAACCCCGATCCCGTGCGTCGACTGCAACCGCACTGTCAAGTTCCGCGACCTGCTCGGCCTCGCCCGCGAACTCAATGCCGATGCGTTGGCCACCGGCCATTATGTCGTGTCGCAGGCAGGCAAGCACGGTGGCCGCACGCTTCACCGCGCCGCCGACGAGAGCCGCGACCAGAGCTATTTCCTTTATGCCACCACGCAGGAGCAGCTTGATCTGCTGCGCTTTCCGCTCGGCTCCTTGCCGAAAAGCCGCACGCGTGAGCTTGCGGCGGAGCTTGGCCTGGCCATCGCCGACAAGCCTGACAGTCAGGATATCTGTTTTGTGCCGTCGGGCCGCTATGCCGACGTGATCGAGCGGCTGAAGCCCGGCGCTGCCCGCCCCGGCGAGATTGTCGATCTCGATGGCCGTGTGCTCGGCCAGCACGAAGGCATCCTCAAGTTCACGGTCGGCCAGCGCAAGGGCATCGGCATCGCGGCTGGCGAGGCGCTGTACGTGGTCAGGCTCGATGCCGCGAATGCCCGGGTCATCGTTGGCCCGCGCGCTGCCCTGGCGACGAAACTGGTGCGCGTGCGCGACATCAACTGGCTCGGCGACCGGCCTCTCGAGGCTGCGATGCGTGACGGCATCGAGGTCGCTGCCCGCGTGCGCTCGACCCGTGCGCCAAAGCCCGCGCTGCTGCGCGAGGTGGGCGGCGAGGCCGTGGTGGAATTGTTCGACGCCGAGGAAGGCGTCGCCCCCGGCCAGGCCTGCGTGCTCTACGACAGCGACGCTCCGGGTGCGCGCGTGCTCGGCGGCGGCATCATCAGGCCGGCCGCGATGCCGCACCGGGCGGCGATGCCGGCCGCTGTCGTCAGCGCCTGACTTTCACGAACGCAGGCCCCCGCCATGGCTGTAACCTACGATCTCGACGGCCAGAAAAAGGTCTACCGTGTCTGGGCGAGGTTCTACGACAGGATCTACGTGACGCTGCTCGCCCGCGCCCAGCGCGAAGCGGTCGACGCTGCCGTTGCCTGTGGGCGCGACATCCTCGAAATCGGCGTCGGAACCGGCCTGACCTTGCCATATTTCCCGCCTGACCGCCGGGTTGTCGGCGTCGACCTGTCAGAGGACATGCTCGGCGTCGCCAACCGCAAGGTGCGAGACCAGCGCCTCGCGTCGGTCGTCGGCCTCAGCGTCATGGATGCCTGCCGCCTTGGCTTCGCCGACGAGACGTTCGATGCCGTCACCGCGCAGTTCGTCATCACGCTGGTTCCGGACCCGGAGCAGGCGCTCGATGAGATGGACCGTGTGTTGAAACCGGGCGGCGAAATCGTGATCTCAAGCCGCCTGGTTGACTCAGAAGGCCTCAGCGCCGCCTTCTGGTCGGCCCTCGCTCCGCTCGCCAAGGTTGTCGGCTGGAGCACCGACTTCAAGGTCAGCCGCATCACCGATTGGGGCCGGCGCACCGGACGCTACGAGACGGTGCATGTCGGGGCCGGCTACTTCAAGGTCGTGCGGCTGCGCAAACGCACCAGCCGTCCGGCCTAGCCTGCGACCAAAAAGGGAATGGTAGCAGTGACCAGACTTGAACTGGTGACCTACGGGTTATGAATCCGTCGCTCTAACCAACTGAGCTACACTGCTGCCGGAGGTCGCGTATAGCCAGCGCGGCGCGGTGTTTCAACCCCAATCGCGTGGCTGAACCGCACAATCGCCAGATGGCGTTCGATCGTTCGCCCGGTCTCATCCTCAACGGCGCTGAACGCGCCCGAATGACACCACAAGCAGACGCTACTCGGCCGCCTGCAATTTTGGCGCGGTCTCGACTGGCGCCGTCGCACCACGCGCGGTCATTTCGGCATACATGGCCTTGATCATGTTGCTCGCCGTCTTTTCGAACAGGAACGGAAAGACAGCGTGCACCAAGGCCGCACCCCCGGCCAGGAACATCCGACCCGAATACCCCAACGCATGGCGGAAATGCTGGAAAAAACTCTCGCCGAGCGCATCGGGATGACGGGTGAACGGGTTGGACATGGAACAAGCCTCCTGCGATTGCCAAAAGAATAATGTGCAGCCATATGGAAGATGTCCCGAATATCTCGGGTTAAGGTCACTTTTGTAGGACAGACGTCGACGAGGACACTGGATTTGGGGAAAATGTCACACAATTTTGATCAGATCGACAAACGCATCCTCTGCGAGTTGCAGCGCGATTCGACCCTGTCTCTCGATGTGCTCGGCGAAAGGGTGGCGTTGTCGCGCAATGCCTGCTGGCGACGCATCCAGCAACTGGAGGCTGCCGGTGTGATCAAGGGGCGGATCACGCTGCTCGAGCCAGCCGCGCTCAACCTGGCGCTGAATGTCTTCATCGTGGTGCGCACCGGCCGCCACAGCGCCGAATGGGCCGAGGCCTTCCGCGCCGCCTTGCGCGACATTCCCGAAATCACCGGCGCCTACCGCACCGCCGGCGACATCGACTACATCCTGCGCGCCCGCGTGCCCGACGTGGCGGCTTATGACCGGCTTTATCAGCGCCTGATCTCGCGGGTCGACATGACCGACGTGTCAGCCAGCTTCGTGATGGAGGAGTTGAAGGACACGCATGAACTGCCGCTCGGCTATGCGGGTTAGCAGGCGGAGCGCCCCGTGCCCTCACGCGCCCGTGTTCAACTCGTCTCCAAGCACGTCCTTGGCCCACTTGAAGGCATTGTTGGCCGCCGGCACGCCGATGTAGACTGCGGCCTGGATCAGCGCGGCGCGCAACTCGGCCAGTGAAACGCCGTTGTTCAGCGCAGGTCTCAAATGCAGCTTGAATTCCTCCTCGCGGTTCAGCGCGATCATCGTCTGCAGCGTCAGCAGCGAACGGGTCTTCCACGGCAGGGCCGGGTCCCCCCAGACTTCCCCCCACGCGGTGCGCATGATGAAATCCTGCCACGGAGCGGCGAAAGAGCCCGCATTGGCTAGCGAACGCTCCACATGGGCCGCCCCCAGCACAGATTTGCGGTTGGCGAGGCCCTGCTCGACAACGGGCGGATGGGCTGCCTCGGCGCCAAGCCGCGCCCGGTTGAGATCAAGCCAGGCGATCAGCATGGCGCTGGTCTGCTCGGGCTGCTCGAGGTTCATGATGTGGGCTGCAGGGCTGAGCCTGACCAGCCCCGCCCCGGGAATGGCGTCCCTGATCTGGTCCTGCAGCGCCGGCGGAGAGGCGGGATCGTCAGCGCCGGAAAAGACCAGCGTCGGCGCGGTGACGGTCTTCAGTCCTTCGATCAGGTCGAGATCGCGGATCGCGTCGCAGCAGACGGCATACCCCTCGCGCGGCGTGCCGAGCAGCATCGCCTTCGTGCTGGCGAACAGCGCCGGCTGGGCCGCGGCGAAACCCGGCGTGAACCAGCGCGAAAGGATCGTCTCGGCAAACGCTTCGACCCCGCCCTTGCGCACGATGGCGGCGCGCTCCGTCCACGAAGCCGGTGCAGCCGTGAGCGCAAACGTGGCCATCGGCGTCAGCGAGGCGACGAGATCGGGCCTTCTGATCGCCAGCGACATGCCTGTCATGCCGCCGAGCGACAGGCCGACCACGTGAACCGGCGTCCTGCCGAAGACATGCTCGATCAGCCCGGCAAGGTCGTCGGCGAGGTCCGCGATGCCGAAACCGGCCGCCACGACAGGCGAGCGGCCATGACCGCGCGTGTCGTAGCTCAGGCAGCGGAAGCGCCCGGCCATCGCCGCAATCTGCGGCGCCCACATCTCGCGCGTGGTGCCGAGCGAATTGGAGAACACCACGGGCGGCGCGCCGGCAGGCCCACGCACCTCGTGGTGCAGCGTGACGCCATTGATCTGGGCTTCGGGCATGTCGGTGTCCCCGCGATGATTGACAAGCCCAGTTATCAGCGCCCCGAGCCGTTGACCAGATAGCCGGAGATCGCCTCGGTCAGTGCTTCCGCATGGCTGAGATTAGCAGGGTTGGATGCCATCAGCGCCGCCACCACCGCCTCGATCACCAGAAGCGCGGCGCTGCTCGAACTCGACAGGACCGGGTGGCCGGCCTCGGCCAGAAGCACGACGCCGGACAGGCTTGCCAACGGCGACGCCGGCGAATCGGTGACGGAAATCACCTTGGCGCCGCGATCTACCGCATAGCTCGTCAACTGCACGGCGTCGCGGGCGTAGCGCGGCAGCGAAATGGCGATCAGCACGTCCTCGGCCTGCATCGCCATCAGCTTGCCTGCCGCCACTTCCGTGCCTCCGAACTCCACGACATTGACGACCATGGGCAGGAACGGCTGCAGTCCGAGCGTCAGATAGCCCGCCAGATGGGCGCTTAGGCCAAAGCCCATGACAAAGACGCAGCGCGCGCCGGTGAGTTGCGAGACCACTTCGGCCAGCACGCCCGGCGTCAGCGCCTCCGCCGTCGCCCGCATGTTGGACATGGTCGCTTCAAGTCCCTCGGCCGCCAGCGCCCCCCCGGGCCCTGCGCGGGTGAAGCTGTCCTTCAGCTTCTCCACCGGGTGCAGCACCGTCTGCAGCGTCTCGGCGAGGGCGCTGCGGAACTCGGCGAACCCGGCATATCCAATCGCCCGCGCGAAGCGGCTGATCGTGGCCGTCGAAACCTTTGCGGAGGCAGCCAGATCCTCGATGCTCAACGCCGCCGCCCTGATCGGGTTGCGCAGCAGGAACTCGGCAATCTGCCGGTTGGATTGAGAGCCCTGCCGCTGCTCGCCGGACAGGGCCCGGCCAAGCTCCGACACCGAGAATGCCGTGCCAGGGGCGCGGCTGCGCAAGGCTTCCTGATCAGTAATTTTCATGACTTGTATTCGTGAAAAAATTCCGACATGGTGATGTTCATACGCCAAACCACCACCGGGAGAAAGCCATGTTCCGTAAAATCATGATCGCAGCAGCGCTCATCGCGTCGACCTCCAGCTCGGTGCTCGCCCAGCAGACGCTGCGCATCGGCGTCGAAGGCAACTATCCGCCCTTTTCGATGATCGCGCCGGACGGCAAGCTGTCGGGCTTCGACATCGACATCGCCAACGCCGTGTGCGCTGAGATCAAGGCCACCTGCACGCTGGTCCAGCAGGAGTGGGACGGCATGATCCCGGCGCTCAACGCCCGCAAGTTCGACATTATCGTCGCCTCGATGACCATCACCGAGGAACGCCTCAAGGCCGTCGATTTCTCCGATCCCTACTATGACGTTCCGTCGCGCTGGGTCGGCAAGACCGGCTCGTTCCCGGATGTGAAGCCCGAAACGCTGAAGGGCAAGAAGATCATCGTTCTGCGCAACTCGCCGCGCGCAAAGTTCGTCCAGGACAATTACAAGGACAGCGAAATCCTGCTCGTCGCCAAGGAAACCGAAGTCTACATGGAGCTTGCCGCAGGACGTGGCGACATCGCCGTGGGCTCCTCGGTCGTCTCGTCGGAAGGCTTCCTCAAGAAGCCCGAGGGCAAGGGCTTCGGCCAGATCGGCGACACCTTCCGCATTGGCACAGGCGGCGGCGTCGGCATCGCCATGCGCAAGGCCGACGGCGACCTGAAGGCCAAGGTCAACGACGCGCTCAAGACCATTCGCGCGAACGGCTCCTACAAGGCGATGGCCGCAAAATATTTCGACTTCGACATCTCCGGAAGCTGACATCGGCCTTTCGATGTCAGCCCCGGCGGCCTGAAAGGCCGGGAAGGGGATCCATGCACTCAGTTGTGGATCCCCTTCCTGCGCCTTCGGCGCGCCGGGGATGACACCTTTCCCTGTGGCAACGTTCCCATGTTCCTCCACGGCTACCTGCCCGCCATCCTCGATGGCCTGAAGTCGACGCTCAGCGTCGCGGCTCTGGCGTTGCTCGTGGCCTGCATCTTCGGGCTGCTCGGCGCCGCCGCCAAGCTGTCGGACAGGCGCTGGGCGCATTGGCTGGCCGACATCTACACGACGCTGATCCGGGGCGTGCCCGAACTGGTGCTGATGCTGCTGCTGTTCTATGGCGGGCAGATCGCCATCAACAATCTGGCCGACCGCCAGGGCTGGGGCTACATCGACATCAACCCCTTCATGGCGGGTGTGCTGGTGCTGGGCTTCATCTTCGGCGCCTATCTCACCGAGACCTTCCGCGGCGCGATCCTCGCCATTCCGCGTGGCCAGATCGAGGCCGGGCATGCCTATGGCCTGACGCCAATCAGGGTCTTCAGCCGCATCATCGCGCCGCAGATGATCCGCCATGCCATTCCGGGCTTCACCAACAACTGGCTGATCATGGTCAAGGCCACCGCGCTGGTCTCGATCATCGGGCTCGATGACATGGTCCACCGCGCCAGCCTCGCCTCTTCCGCCACGCGCCAGCCTTTCACCTTCTATGCCGCCATCGCGGTGATCTACCTTGGCATCACCACGGTCTCGTTGATCGGCCTGCACTTTCTGCAGAAGCGCTATTCGCTCGGCGTCAGAAAGGTCGATGTCTGATGATCGACTGGGGCGTCATCGTCGAATCCATTCCCGCCTTCCTGCGCGGCGCGCAGATCACGCTGATCCTGCTGGTGGTCGCACTCGTCACGGGCTTCGTGCTGTCGATCCCGCTGGCCATGGCGCGCGTCTCCACCAGGCGATGGTTGTCGCTGCCGGTGTTCCTGTTCACTTACGTCATCCGCGGCACGCCGCTTCTGGTGCAGATGTTCATGGTCTACCACGGCCTTGCCCAGTTCGAGTGGATGCGCCAGAGCCCGCTGTGGTTCCTGTTCCGCGACGCCTGGTTCTGCGCCTGGCTGGTGTTCTCGATCTCGACCACCGCCTACACGACCGAGATTTTCGCAGGGGCCCTGCGCGAGACACCCTCCGGCGAACTGGAGGCGGCGCAAAGCCTCGGGCTGACCAAGTTCCAGACCTATGCCCGCATCCTGTGGCCCGGCGCGCTCCGCCGCGCCTTGCCGCAATACTCGAACGAGGTCGTCGGCTTGATGCACGCCACGGCCATAGCCTCGACCGTGACGCTGGTCGAGATCACGCGCGTGGCGCGCGATGTCTACTATAACCACCTCGGCGTCACGGAATCCTTCGGCGTGGCGGCCGTGTTCTATTTCGTGCTGACCTTCTCTGTGGTCGGCGTCTTCAAGCTGCTCGAAAAGCGCTATCTCAAGCATCTGAGCCGCAAGGTCTCGGGGCCTGTGCCGGCGCGATAGGAAACCGATGCGAACCGAAACAATCGCCCTGCCTGCCGTCAATCATGGAGCGGCCCACAGCCTCACCGTGCAGCGCTTCGGCGAGCCGGGCGCTCGCCCGCAGGTCTATGTCCAGGCATCGCTTCATGCCGACGAAATCCCCGGCATGATCTGCGCCGTGCACCTGCGCCGGATGCTCCTGGCCCACGAAGCGGCCGGCAAGATCAGGGGCGAGATCATCCTCGTGCCGGTCGCCAATCCGCTTGGCCTTGGGCAAACGGTTTTCGGCCACGCCATGGGCCGGTTCTCGCTGGCAGATGGCGGCAACTACAACCGCGAATTTCCGCATCTGACGCCCGGTGCCGCCAAACGCCTCGACGGCAGACTGGGAAGCGATGCGACGGCCAACGTGGCGGTCATCCGCACAGCGTTGGCCGAAGAACTCGAGGCCTGGTCCGCGCCGACGCAGGCTGCCGCGCTGAAGAAGGAACTGGTCCGCCTCGCCATCGGCGCAGACCTGGTTCTTGACCTGCATTGCGATGCCGAAGGCGCGCTGCATCTTTACACCCAGCCAACCTCTGCGGAAATCTTCGCCCCGTTCGGCGCCTGGCTGGGCTCGAAGGCGACGCTGACAGCCGAAGTCTCCGGCGGCGATCCGTTCGACGAGGTGCTCAGCCGCCCGTGGATCGAACTGCGCGCACGCTTCCCACAGGCCGATGTTCCGCTGGCCTGTCACTCGGTCACAGTCGAGCTGCGCGGGCAGGCCGACATCAGCCATGCCTTCGCTGAGGCCGACGCTGCGGCGATCTTCGCATTCCTTCAGCACGCGGGCGCGCTGGCCGGCGCACCGCCGGCAAGGGCTGCGGGCGAGCAGAAGGCCACTCCACTCGAAAGCTCCGAGCCTCTCATCGCCCCTGTCGCCGGCATCGTCGTTTTCCGCATGGAGGCCGGCGCGATGGTCACCAAGGGCGATGCCGTCGTCGACATCGTCGATCCGATCAGCGGCGACATCGTCACGGTCAGCGCCCAGTCGTCCGGCGTGCTGTTTGCCCGCAACTCCAGTCGCTTCGCCTCTCCCGGCAAGCGACTCGGCAAGATCGCCGGCACGGAATTGAGGCGCACCGGCAAGCTCCTGAGCCTGTGAGGGGATGATGCAAGACAGACCGGCCTCCGAGAAGTTGCTCGCCGAGGGCATCCGCAAGAGCTTCGGTGCGGTGGAGGTGCTCAAGGGCATCTCGCTCAGCGCCAATGCGGGCGATGTCATCGCCATGATCGGCGCGTCAGGCTCGGGCAAGAGCACGATGCTGCGCTGCCTCAACCTTCTCGAAAAGCCCAACGAAGGCCGCATCGTCGTGGCCGGAGAGGAACTGAAGCTCGGCCGCACCCGCTCAGGCGAGCTTGGCGCGTCCGATCCAGCGCAACTCCAGCGCATCCGCGCCAGGTTGAGCATGGTTTTCCAGCAGTTCAATCTGTGGGCCCACATGACGGCCGTCGAGAACGTCATCGAAGCGCCGATGCGTGTGCTCGGCCTTGGCAAGGCCGACGCCACCGCCCGGGCCGAGCGCTATCTCGACCGTGTCGGCGTCGCCCATCGCAAGGATGCCTACCCCGCGCACATGTCGGGCGGCGAGCAGCAGCGCGTCGCCATCGCCCGCGCGCTGGCCATGGAGCCGGAGGTGATGCTGTTCGACGAGCCGACCTCGGCGCTTGACCCCGAACTGGTCGGCGAAGTGCTGCGCGTCATGCGCAGCCTCGCGGAGGAAGGCCGCACGATGATCGTCGTCACCCACGAAATGGGCTTTGCCCGCGAGGTGGCCAACAAGGTGATCTTTCTGCATGGCGGCCTGATCGAAGAGCAAGGCCCCGCGCGCGACGTGCTGCTGAAGCCGCAAGGCGAGCGGCTCAAGGGGTTCCTCGCGCGCACGCTGGCGTGACGAGGAGCCCCACCCTACCCTTCCCCCTATCGCACCGCCTTCTCGATATTCCAGAACGCCATCACGCCGGGCACGGTCAGCAATCCCTGCAGCCGGGGCGAGTGGGCGACCGGCTGGAACCATTGGCCGAACGGCACGTAGGGCACGATGCGGTAGGCGCTTTCCTGCACCTTGACGGCGTTGGTCTTGCGGTCCTCAGCCGTCAGGCTGCGACTGAAGGCGTCGATCAGCGCCTGGTGTGCCTCATCGCAGGGCCACCCGGGCCAAGCCTTGTCGCAGCTCGCCTGCATCGGCACGTTGCCGACCGGATCAGCCGAACCTGCGCCGTTCCACCATGTCATCCCGAGATGCCAGCCGCCTTGCGCAGGCGCGTTCCGGTTGGCCCGGCGCTGCGCCATCGTGGCGAAATCCATGGTCTGCATGTCGACGTTGACGCCGACGGAGCGCAGGTCCTGCGCGAGGATCTGCGTGGCGGCTGACAGGAACGGAATGTCGCCGGGGTGCATCAGCACGATCGGCTCGCCCTTGTAGCCCGCCTCGGCCAGCAGCGCCCTCGCCTTCGCCTTGTCCTTGCCGAACGACGGCTCCGAGCCGGCATCGGTCGCCAGCGGCGCGCCGCAATTGAAATACGCCCGGCAGATGCGCCAGAACTCCGGCTCGCCAAACATGGCCTGCAGATAATTTTCCTGATCCATAAGGTAGAGCAGCGCCCGCCGCGCCCTGACGTCGTTGAACGGCGGGTGCAGGTGATTGGGCCTCAGCATGCCTTGAAAGCCGAGCACGTTGGTCGTGACGAGCTTCATGCCCTTCGCCTTCAACTCCGGGTGAAGGTCCGTCGGCGGATTCTCGAGGAAATCCACCTCGCCGTTGATCAGCGCGAACACCGCCGATTGCGGATCGGAGATGATGCGCCATTCGATGCGGTCGACCTTGGCGACCTTGCCCCCGGCAGTGCCGGATGCTGGCTCCGGGCGCGGCACATAGGCCGGGTTCCGGCGGTAGACCACGCGGCTGCCGGGCACCCACTCCTCGCGCACGAAGATGAACGGCCCCGAGCCGGTGGTGTCGGTGATGCTCTTGAAGGCGTCGGTCTCGGCGACGCGCTGCGGCATGATCGCGGGCACGTTGCTGGTCGACTTCGACAACGCTTCCAGCATCAGCGCATAGGGCTGCTTCAGAACCCAGGTGAAGCTCCTCGCATCGATTGCCGCCATCTCGCTGGTCAGGCCGATGAGTTGCCGCCCGTATGGATCACGCGCGCCCCAGCGTTTCAGCGAGGCTATGACATCGGCGGATGTGACGGGCGCGCCATCGTGGAAGGCCAGCCCATCGCGCAGGGAAAAACGCCAGGTCAGGCCGTCTGCGGAGACAGACCAGGTGTCGACCATCTGCGGGCGCGGAGTCTGCTCGGCATCCCGCCCGAACAGGAAGTCGTAGACATGCATGGCGTGGCTTTGCACGTTGCCTGCCGTGGTGTTGATGGGATCAATCACCTGAAGGTCGGCGAAAGGCACGATGCGCAGCGTGCGCGCTTCGCTTGCGGGCTGCGCGAGCGCGGCGCCCATCGGCCACAGCAATGCGCAACAGGCTGCCAACCATCTGTTCATGTTCATTTCTCCCAGCGCGCCTTGCCAATCCGGATGCAAACTAGCGCGTCGGATTGTCCGCGTCTCGCACAGATTGGTGAGCCATGACATTCATGCCGCTGATGGGTGCGGCGTGCGCCTCGCCTTAACTGTGAAGCAACAGGACAGTCGCCAGAAACGGCACTTCGTGGCATGGTTTTGGCCATGCCAGTCACATCGCAAATCTCCTTCCTGCCGCTCATCCTGTTCACGGTGCTGACCAATGCGGCCGCGCAGATCATGCTGAAGAAAGGCATGATGGGCGTCGGCAACCTCGACCTGGCGGCAGACGGCCTGTTCAGCACGGTCTTCCGGGTGGTCTTCAATCCGTTTGTGTTCCTTGGCCTCTCGACCTTCGTGATCAGCATGGCCTCGCACCTGATCGTGCTGTCAAAGGTGCAGCTCTCATATGCCTACCCCTTCCTCAGCCTCGCGTATGTCGTGGTGGCCGCCTACAGCTATGTCTTCTTCGCCGAGGACATCGGGCTCGCCCGCCTCGCCGGCTTTGGCCTGATCATTGCGGGCACGATCCTGATTGCACAAAGCTGAGGGACGAGATGTCCCGAAATGGAACAGGAACGGGATCAATGAAACACATCATCATCGGCGGCGATGGCTTTGTGGGACAACGGCTGGCGGGAGACCTCACGGCGCTTGGGCAGGAGGTCATCGTCGCGGACATCCACAACAGCGCGCACGCCGTCTACCGCAATGCCCGCTTCATCCGCATCGATGTCACCGATGCCAACACGCTGACCGGCATTCCGTTGTCGCCGGACGACATCGTCTACAATCTGTCGGCCAAGATGCTCTCGCCAATCATGCCGCGCGCCAAACGGCATGACTTCTTCTGGCCTGTGAACTTCGACGGCACGAAGAACATTCTCGCTTGGATGCAGGCCAACGGTGCCCGCAAGCTCGTGCATTTCACCACCGACATGATCTACGGCCACTCCCAGGCCGTGCCGCAGACCGAGGACCATCCGGCCAATCCGCTGGGCGAATACGGGCTGAGCAAGCTCGCCACGGAAGAATTGTGCGAGGAGCATCGCGCGAGGGGCTTCCAGATTTCGATTTTCCGCCCCCGCCTGATCATCGGGCCGGGCCGCCTCGGCATCCTGTCCAAGCTGTTCAAGCTGGTCGACATGAACCTCCCCGTGCCGATGATCGGGACCGGCAAGAACCCCTATCAGTTCATTTCGGTGTTCGACTGCGCGTCCGCCTGCCAGGCTGCGTGGCGCGCCGGCGTGCCCAACAGCGCCTACAACCTCGGCTCGGACAACCCGCCGCCGGTGCGCAAACTGCTCGGCGACCTGATCCGCCACGCAGGATCGCGATCGTTCGTGCTGCCGACGCCCGGCTGGGCGGTGAAGCGCACCCTCGACGCGCTCGACTTCATCAACATGCCGCTGATGGACCCCGAGCAATACCTCATCGCCGACGAGATCTGCATCCTCGACACCTCGAAGGCCAAGCGCGAGCTGGGCTGGAGCCCACGCTACAACGACAGCGACATGCTGATCTCGGCCTATGCCGAATATCGCAAGGCGCTGAACACCTGATCCATCAATCGCCCTCATCCTGAGCCTGTCGAAGGACGACGCACCGTACCCGCTGCATCTTCTGGAACTCCTCCTTCGACGGAGTTCAGGATGAGGATCGCAGGATTGAATAGAATTTCACTTTGGAGAGCTCCATGAGCATGGCCGCCTACAACCTGACCGACCCAACGCCAGCCCGCCCGCAACTGCTCAGCGTCGAGGACGCCAAGGCGCTCGATGTCGGCCGCATGAAGGAACTGTTCACCGCCCACCTCAATCCGGGTCAGGTGCACTTCCTCAAGCTGCTCGGCTTCGACAAGATCAAGATCGAGAGCGCCAGGGGCATGCACTACGTCGCCGATGACGGACGCAACATCCTCGACTTCTTCGGCGGCTTCGGCTCGGTCGCCTTCGGCCACAACCATCCGCGCATCATTGCGGCCCGCAAGCGCTTCGCCGACGAAGACCGCCACGAGATCTGCATGGCATTCATGTCGCAGTATGCGGCGGCGCTGGCACATAACCTCGCACAGATCGCACCTGGCGACCTCGACATGGTGTTCCTCGGCTCGTCCGGCTCGGAAGCCATGGAGGCCGCGATCAAGGTGGCCGAACAGGCGCAAGGACCAGCGAAATCCAGGGTGATCTACGCAGCCAACGCCTTCCACGGCAAGACGAAGGGTGCGCTCTCGATCACCGATTCCACGCTTTATCAGCAACAGTTCGCGCTTGTGGACAACCGCGTGAAGGTGCCGTTCGGCGATCTGGGCGCCATCCGCACCGCCATCGAAAGCGATCCGTCCATCGGCATCGTCGTGCTCGAGACGATCCAGGGCGGCGGCGGCATCATCGAAGCGCCTGCGAGCTTCTGGCAGGGCCTGCGCGCGCTGTGCGACAAGCACGGCGTTCTCTGGATCGCCGACGAGGTGCAGTGCGGCCTCGGGCGCACCGGCCGATTCTTCGCCTTCGAGGAGTTCGGCGTGATCCCGGATGTGACCGCGCTGGCGAAATCGCTTGGCGGTTCGAAATCGGCGATGGCGGCGATGATTGCCCGCCGCGATGTCTACATGAAGGCCTACGGCAAGCCCAAGACCGCGCTGATCCACGGCCCCGCCACCTTCGGCGGCATTGGCGAGGCGTGCATCTCGGCCATCGAAGGGCTCAACATCCTCTATGACGAGGACCTTCTCGGCAATGCCGAGCGCGAGGGCGCCCACCTGATCAGGCGCCTGAAGGAAATCAAGCTGAAGCACCCGAGCCTGATCAAGGACGTGCGCGGCAAGGGCTTCATGGTCGGCGTCGAGTTCAACGACTTCTCCGAGACGCTGCCCTTCGGCCTCAAGCACATGGTGGCGCTGCTCGACGACAAGCTAAAGGGCTCGCTCTGCGGCTTCGTCGGCGCGTTGCTGCTGAAGGACTACGACACGCTGGTGGCCTTCACCGAGTACAACCGCAACGTCATCCGCCTCGAGCCGCCGCTGGTCGCCACCCGCGCCGATGTCGACCGGTTCTGCGATGCCTTCGACGACCTGCTGTCGCGCGGCGTGGCAAGGATCGTCACCGACTACCTGCGCAAGGTGGCGGTGAAGTAGGACAACGCTCTGGCGTCATTTCGGTGTCATTCCCGGCCGGCGCGCCTGATAAGGCGCGTAGGGGAAGGGAAGCCACGTTACGCTCCATAGATTGGATCCCCTTCCCGACGGCCAAGTGGCCGTCGCCGGAGATGACACCCACAATGGCTTGAACCAAGCGCAAGGCCGCTGATGGTTTCCGGGCGCGGCGCTGCTGCAGAATCCCGGAATGAAGGAGGGTGCGTACTACGCCGTCACCCTTCTCCAGAAGTTCGACATGAACGCCGGGTCGGTGTGCCGTGCGAACTCCCGCCAATGGGGAAACGACGCTTCGAACACCGCTGGCGGCATGCGCGCGTCCTTGTAGGGGTTGACGCGGCCGCCGGCTGCGATCGTGATCCGGTCAAGCTCGGCCAGCAGCGCCTCGGTTCTTTGTCCACGATTGGGAAAATCCAGCGTCAGCGTCGCCCCCGCGGCCGGAAACGACATCAGGCCCGGCGAAGGCTTGTCGCCGAACAGCTTGAGCACGGTCAGGAACGACGCTTCGCCGGCGCGGTGGGTCGCCTTCAGCATGTCCGCCACCGCCTCCCGCGCCACAGCCATCGGCACGACCGACTGGAACTGGCGCAGGCCCTGCGGTCCATAGGCGCGGTTCCAGCCGTTAACCCGGTCCAGCGGATAGAAGAACGGCTGATACGGCACGTTTGCAGCACGCGGCATCTTGCCCTGTGCGGCACGATAGACCGTGTTGAATACCGTCAACGTCGCGCGGTTGAGCAGCGGCAGCGGCGGCGTGAACGGCAGGAACGGGATTGTCCGGCCGAGCTTCACCACCCCCGGCACATCGGCGTGATTGGCGCGGAAGAACACGCCGCGCCCCAGCGCAGCGCCTGCCGCCATCGAGTCGATCCACGCCACGGTGTAGGCGTGGCTGGCGTCGGACCCGGCAGCGATCTCGAAGAACCCGTCGAGATTTCCGAACGGCAATGTCTCCTGCGACATCAGCGGACCCCTTGTCGGGATCAGTTGCAGCGCGACCTGGCGGATCAACCCGGTGAGGCCCATGCCGCCGATCGTCGCGGCGAACAGGTCGGCGTTCGTGCTGGAGGAGCAGCGATGCACGCCGCCATCCGATCGCACCAGATCGAACCACGCCACATGCGAGCCGAACGTGCCGAGCGCATGGTGGTTCTTGCCATGAACGTCGTTGGCCACGGCTCCGGCAATGGTGACGAACCGCGTCCCGGGCGTCACCGGCAGGAACCAGCCCTGCGGCACGCAGACATCGAGGATCGATGACAGGAGCACGCCGGCTTCAGCGACGATCAGCCCCGTCTCGGCATCGAAGCCGAGGATGCCCGCCAGGTCACTGGTGTCGATGATGCTTCCGTGGTCGATCAGGCAACTGTCGCCATAGCTGCGCCCGTTGCCGTAGGCGAGCACCGGGCCTCGGACGCCGTCGCATCCGGGCCAGCCGCGCGCAGGCCCGGCCTTGCTGCCGCGCGCCACGAGCCCTCCCCAGGAGGCAAAGACCGAACGGACGGCGGGCATGGTTCGATGCGCTCGCTCAAGGGTGATTGTTCAGATGTACTTGGCCGCCAGAACGACCAGCACCGTCAGGACACCCATCAACTGGCTGCGCCAGTCGGTGATCATGAACATCAGCGGGTCATCCGGCATTTCGCCGCGCCGCGCCAGAACCCATGTCCGCGCCATCACATAGAGCACGATCGGGCAGATCAACCATATGAGTTGCGGCGTCTGATAAAGACCGGAAACGGCTTTGCTGTCGACATAGAGCGCAAGGATCAGGGACGACACCAGCGCGCTGGAAATGCCCATCTGCGACAATGTTTCGAGGTCGCCCGCCTGATAGCCGCGGCCCCGGACCCTGAGGCCCACGTCATCACCCGCCTCGCGCAATTCCGAATAGCGCTTGAGCAAGGCAAGGCTGAAGAAAAGGAACATGGCGAAGGCGAGCAGCCATGAAGACAGGGCTATCCCCGTTGCGGCATTGCCGGCCAGGATGCGAAGGACATGCAGCGCCGCCAGCGCCAGCACATCGACCAGCAGCTTGCGCTTGAGATAGAACACATAGACCTGACCAAGCAGCAGATAGGCCATCAGGCAAAGCAGGAACCACTTCGGCTGCGGCATCAGGAATGACAGGGCGACCGCGCCACCGAGCAGAAGCGGAACCGCCGCCTTGGCATGGCTTGGCCTCAGCAGGCCGGCGGCCAGCGGCCTGAAGCGCTTGGTCGGATGCAGACGGTCCGATTCGATGTCGACGAGATCGTTGACGAGGTAGGTTGCAGACGCCGCCATGCTGAACGCGGCGAACGCCAGCAGCGTCCACCACATAAGGTAGGGGTTGGTCATCTGGTGCGCCAGGATCAGCGGCAGGAACACAAGCGCGTTCTTGGCCCAGTGATGCGGGCGCAAGGCGCGCACGAACGCGCCAAGCTGCGAGGGCACGCCCAGAACAGCTTGTCGCCCGGGCAAACGCCCAGTTGACGTCGGAAAGTCTACCATGCGGCTCCCCAGCACTAGACCTCCTTTTTACCGCATTTCCGCCGCAAAACCCAAGCTGATTTCAAGGACATGGCTAACATGACGTGGCATTTTTGCCGCGCCGGAACAGCCCCCTGCCCAGGCTCGCCGTCAGCACGGCACACTCCGCCGGATTTTACCATGTTGCCAAGTCGGACAGGCGCTGCCAGCCACAGCGAACGCGCCCATGCTATGATGCGAACACGGTGCAGGCAGGCTTCGCGAAGCCGCCGATGCGGGCACATCAGGAGCCGGTCATCATGGAGCAATCGCAGTCCCGGACGGTTCGCCACCCGGATGGGCATCTTGGCCGGAAGCATCGCATCGGTTCGCCGTCGATCACGGGCCCGCGCATCGCGCTGGTGCTCTCGGTCGCGCTTTACCTGCTGTATTGCGGCCTTGTGGTGCTGAACGCCGTTGCCAGGCCCATTGCCGACTGGGACATGCTGGCCTACGTGGCTTCGGTGCTTCAGCGCCGCGGCGAAACGGATGCACTCCAACTCCACGCCCAAGCCTTCGGCATTGTCCGGGCCGCCGTGACGGACGCGCAGTGGCACCAACTCACCACATTGTCGCAGTACCGCGTCGTGCAGGCGCGCGACGCCGAAGCATTCGTGTCGATGCTGCCGATGTATCAGGTCAAGGGCGGCTACGTGGCCCTGATCGACCTTGTCGGCGGCATGCTCGGACCGGTCACCGCCATGCGCGTCGTCAGCCTTGCATCGATGATCGTGCTGATGGCGGCGCTGTTCGTGAGCTTCTGGCGGCTTGGCCAGCTCAGGTTCATCGGCTTGCTGACGCCTGTGATGGCCATGCTGCGCTTCCCCGATCTTGCCAGCATTTCCGCGCCTGACGCCCTTGTGGCTGCCCTGGCCACCTCGGCGGCCTGCCTGATCATCCTGTCGGAGCGCACACGTCCGCCGCCGCTGGCGCTCGGGCTTCTGGTGACGGCCGTTCTGATCCGGCCCGACATGCTGGTTGCGACCACCGGCTTGCCGCTTGCCCTAGTCGCAGGCAGCACCGTGGCGGCGCTGCTGGACGGCCGGAACCTGCGAGGCGCGCTCGACCAGGGGCTGCGAGCCACTGGTCCGTGGCCGTGGGCGGCCGCCGTCGCCGGCGTCGGCGCCTATCTCGCCGCCAAGGCGGGGGTCAACCATCCGGGCTGGTTTGCCCATTTCATGTTCAGCTTCCACGACCAGCGCGACACAATGGCGGGTTTCCAGCCGGCATTCGACATCAGGATCTATCTCTCGGCGCTGGCCCGCGTCACCGTCCGGCTGCTGCGCGAGGACATCTGGCCCTGGCTGATGCTGTCGCTCATCCTGTGCGGACTGTTCTTCGCCCGGCTTCGTGATTTCGGGCCGGTTCTGCTGGGGCTGCTGGTCTTTGTGCTGGGCGTGTGGGCCAGCCGCACGCTGGCCTTTCCGCTGCCGGACACGCGGGTGGCGGCGCCCCAGGTGCTGACTGCCATCATGATCGCGGTGGCGTTGATCGCGCGCAGCGCCGATCGAAGGCTTGCAACCGACAAGGCTTGAGGGCAACACTCCGCGCATCGCTTCTGCCGGACCGGACCCATGCGCATCGAGAACGACCCGAAACTGGATTTCAAGGACGTGCTGATCAGGCCCAAGCGCTCGACGCTCGGCAGCCGCAGCGATGTCGACGTCAACCGCACGTTCCGCTTCCTGCACACCGGAGCCGACTGGACCGGGTTTCCGCTGATCGCCGCCAACATGGACGTGACCGGCACCATCCCGATGGCGCGCGCGCTCAAGCGCTTCGGCGCAATGGTGGCGCTCCACAAGCACTATCCGGTCGAGACGCTGGCCGCCTTCTTTGCAACCGAGGACGCAGCCAACAGCTTCTACACGCTCGGCATCGCCGAAGCCGACCATGACAAGTTCAAGGCGGTCAAGGCGAAGGCGCCGCTGACCAAGATCTGCATCGATGTCGCCAATGGCTACACCGAGGCCTTCCTCAAAACCATTCACCGCACCCGCCACGAGAATCCGGGCGCGGTGATCATGGCCGGCAATGTCGTCACCGGCGACATGACCGAGGCGCTGCTGCTGGCCGGTGCGGACATCGTGAAGGTGGGCATCGGGCCGGGCTCGGTCTGCACCACCCGCAAGATGACCGGCGTCGGCTACCCACAGCTTTCGGCCATCATCGAGTGCTCGGACGCGGCGCACGGCCTCAAGGGCCAGGTCTGCGGCGATGGCGGCCTGACCGTGCCGGGCGACGTGGCCAAGGCCTATGGCGGCGGCGCGGACTTCGTGATGATGGGCGGCATGCTTTCCGGCCACGACGAATGCGAGGGCGAGATCATCTACGAGGACAGGAACGGCGCGCGAGTGCCCGTCCGCATGCAGTTCTACGGAATGTCCTCGGATACGGCGATGAAGAAATACGCCGGCGGCGTCGCCAAATATCGCGCGTCCGAAGGCAAGACCGTCGAGGTGCCGTATCGCGGCCCGGTGGACGGCACCATGCAGGAGATCATGGGCGGCGTGCGCTCGATGATGACCTATATCGGCGCGGTCAAGCTGAAGGAGGTCTCGAAGCGCACCACGTTCATCATGGTCGGCAGCCAGCTCAACACCATCTACGGGAACACCTGAGCGTGAGCGGGAAGGCCACCGCAGGAACCATCATCGTCGGCGCGGGCCAGGCCGGCGTGCAGAGCGCGGTGGAGCTTCGGGCCGCAGGTTATGCCGCTCCAATCACAATTGTGGGTGAAGAGGCAGCATTGCCCTATCACCGCCCGCCGCTCTCGAAATCCTATCTCACCGGCGAGAAGAGCCTCGACGCCCTGCAGATGCGCGGCGCGGCTTTCTATGCCGAGCAGCGCATCACCTTCTTGGCCGGCACTGCAGCCAGCCGGATCGACCGGGAAGCGCGCTGCCTGCATCTGGCGGGCGGCGCCGTCCAGGCTTATGACCATCTCGTCCTCGCCACCGGCGCATCGGCCCGCGCGCTCGCCTGTCCGGGCCATGAGCTTGACGGCGTCATGGTGCTGCGCAGCCTGTCGGACGCTGACGACCTGAAGGCGCGGCTTGAGACGGCGACGAACCTCGTCGTCGTCGGCGGCGGCTTCATCGGCCTCGAGGCGGCAGCGAGCGCCCGCAAGCTTGGCAAGACGGTCACGGTGCTGGAAATGCAGGATCGCGTGATGGCGCGCGCCGTCGGCAAGGACGTGTCAGCCCACTTCGCCAAGGTTCATCGCGGCCATGGCGTCGACGTCAGGCTCGGCCACGGCGTTGCCGGGATCATGGGCCAGGGGAAGTCCGGTCGCGTCGCCGGGGTCCGCACCACCACGGGCGACGTCATCGCGGCCGACATCGTGCTGGCCGGAATCGGCGTCGCGCCCAACGCCGCGCTCGCTGCCGGCGCCGGCCTCGCCGTCGCCAACGGCATCATTGTCGATGCGCGGCAGCACACTGGCGACCCGCACATCCTGGCGCTCGGCGATGTCTGCGCTTTCCCGCATGACGGTCGCATGATCCGGCTTGAATCAGTGCAGAACGCGGTCGACCAGGCCAAGATCGTGGCCGCCAGCATCATGGGCCTGGGGTCCACCTACCAGTCCGTGCCGTGGTTCTGGAGCGACCAGTATGACCTGAAGCTCCAGATGGTCGGCCTGTCCGAGGGCCATGACGCCACCTGCGAGCGCGGCAGCCGCGAGGACAACCGCTTTTCGGTATTCTATTTCAAGACCGGCCGCCTCATCGCCATCGACAGCGTCAACCGCCCCGCCGACCACATGCGCGGGCGCAAGCTGCTGATGGCGGGCACGCCGCCGATCGGACCGGAAGACATCGACGCGCATTTCGCCGCAAAAAGGGAATAGCGGCAGCTTCGCAGGGCACCGATCGGCCCGTGCGCGCAGTGAAGTCGGAAACCAGACCATTTCCCGCACGCAGCGCTCAATTCTCGCACCCTTGCGACAGTGCCACGCTTGGAAACAGCCGGCGTCTGGGTTATTCCCTGCACATGACGTCCACGGCCAACCCACCTTCGAACAACACCAGCGCGCGCTGGCTGCTTGCCGGCACGGCGGCATGCTTCGTCGGCGCGGGGCTTCTGCTCTGGGTGCGCGAGGGTGAGCGGCTTTTCACCGATGGCCTCATTGCCGCCATCGCGCGCTGCTTCTGAACCGGCATCGCTGGACCCCGCACCATGAACCGACGCGCCCTCATCCTGCCTGCCGCCGCCTTCCTGTTCGGGCTGATTTCGCTCGGACTGGCGGCAATGTGGACCTTCGCGCCATCGGCTGATTCAAGTCGCGCCAGCGCGGTGGGCGGGCCTTTCGAGTTGACCGGCATGGATGGCGCCCGCGTCGGCAACCGCCAGTTCGAAGGCGCGCCGATGCTGGTCTTTTTCGGCTTCACCCATTGCCCCGACATCTGCCCGACGAAGATGATGGAATTGTCCGAGATCTTCCGTGCCGCGGGCGACAAGGCAGCCAGGGCGCGCGCTGTGTTCATCACGGTGGATCCGGCGCGCGACACGCCCGAAATCCTGAAGAGCTACCTGTCGAGCTTCGATCCGCGCATCGTCGGACTGACCGGCACGCAGGCCGAGATCGACGCGGTGGTGAAGGCTTACCGCGCCTATTACAAGCGCGTGCCGACCTCGGGCGGCGACTACACCATGGACCACACGGCCATCGTCTACCTGATGGACAAGCGCGGCCAGTTCGTCGGCACGTTCAATGTCGAGCGTCCGCCGGCGGAAGCCGCAAGAGAACTGCTGAAGCATCTTTAGGCCCGCTCAGTTCTTCTCCGGCGAGCGGTACTGCTCGATGTTGAGGCCGAACTCCGCCCCGAGCCGCCCCAGCGCGACCTGCGCGTGATACAGCCCGATCACTGGAGAGCCAGTCCGCGCCAGATCGGCCAGACCGCGAAAGGGCGCGGCGCCCAGCAGCGCAAGGGTTTTCAGCAGCGTTCTCGCGCGTCCGCCTGCGGAAGGGTCCGCCTTGTGCGCGATCAGCGCGGAAATCATGCCGTTGCGCAGGGCGCGAGCGTGAATCCAGCTGAATTCGGTGCGTCGCGCCGGCATGGTTTCGGTCATCAGCGCCTGCTGCGCCCAATGGAACTTCACTCCCCTGCCACGCGCCCGCGTGAAGAAATCGCTGTCGCCGCCGCCCTTGTAGTCGAAGGCTTCGTCCAGATACGGATAGCCCATCTCGTCGAGCACGCTGGCGCGGATGAGGTAGTTGGCGCTGGAATAGAGCTGAGGAATCGGGCCGTCCGTCACGTAGTGGGAATGGAAGATCGGATGCTGGCGCAGGTAGTCGTGTTTCGGATCGGCGAAGACCGGCGTGACCGGCCCGCCGACGATGCCCGCGCCGCTTGCCTCCGCAACCGCCAGCAGCGAGGACAGCCAGTGCGGGGTCGCCTCCTCGTCATCGTCGATGCCGCAGATGAAGCGCACCTCAGGCATACGGCTCCGTGCGAAGCGCCATGCGGCATTGTAGGCCTTGCAATTGCCCTGACGAGGCTCGATCAGCACCGCGCCCTCGAATGCGCCGCTCTCCAGCATGCGGGCGGCAAGGAGAGAACCTTCGCGGCCCTCCCCATCATTGTCGACGACCACGATGGCGAAGGCCGGGCCGGACTTGCCTTCCGTGCGCTGCGCGACAAGCGAAGCAAGCGTCCGGCCCAGAAGCTCCGGCCGCTTGTAGGTCGGCACGCAGACCACAGCCGCGAACGCGCCGTCTGCAAGGCCGCTGCTGATGGCTGCGGTTTCGGGCTCGGGCAGCAGGGTCATCGTGTCTCCGTCACGGCGCAAGATCGTAAGATCATAGCATGCCGCCCTTAAGCTTTTCTCATTCGGGCGGATCGGCGGGCAGAGTTTACGATGTCTCGGGCTGCACCTTGACCAACCGGGCCGAAAGCTGTCCAGAAGACTGCGACAGTCGGCGCCCCGCTGGCAAACTCCTTGGCCATCCGTGAAACTCGCGTTCGTCACATCGCTGGCTCCGACCGAGAAGCCCGACACCGGCTTCGAGATCGCCAACGCCGCGATCCTCGACGCGTTGCGAGCGGCTGGGCATCAGGTCACGGTCGTCGCGTTTGCCCGCCACGATGACCGATTGAAGCCAGACCCTGATCTGATCCTCATCGGCCGCATCACGATCGAGAACCATGCCGCCGGTCCGCTGCGCAAGCTTGGCTGGCTCGCGGCTTCGCTTGTCAAGGGCATGCCGTTCGCCAGCGCCAAGCTCTGGCTTGCGGGAGGTGGAAGGGTTCCGGCGCCGCTGCGCGAGCGCGGCCGGTTCGACCGCATCATTCTCAACTCGGTGATGATGCCCGGCGCATTTCCCGAGCTTGTGGGCCTTGGCCCGACCGTTCTGGTGGCCCACAACATCGAGCATGTCTCGGCCTCTCAGAACGCCGGCCATGCCAGAAACAGCCTGATGCGCTGGCTATACCGCCGTGAAGCGCGAAAGCTGAAGCGACTGGAAACCACGCTCGCCGCCGCAAGTGACTATATCTGGTGCCTTGCCGAGGACGATCGACAGTCGCTGGCGGCCCTGGCCGGGCGCGACGTTATCGGCAGATCCGCCGTGCTGCCGCTTGTCTCCGCCAGCCGGAGCGCGACGGCAGCCGTTGGCGCAGATGAACCGCTCGAGCCCATCCATGATGTCGGATTGATCGGCACATGGACGTGGGAGCCTAACCTGATCGGCCTGAAATGGTTCCTCGATGAGGTTGTTCCGCTTTTGCCCCGGACACTCCGGATCGCTGTGGCAGGCCGCATTCCGGCTGAACTCGATGTTCCACCGAATGTGGAGTTGGTCGGGCGCGTGCCCGATGCAGCCGCCTTTCTCGGCGGCTGTGCCGTGGTCGCGCTGGCCAGCCGCGCGGGCACAGGTGTGCAACTGAAAACCATCGAGGCCCTGCAATTGGGCCTGCCGGCCGTCGCGACGACGCTTTCGATGCGCGGCCTTGGCCAGCCCCCGGCGAATGTGCGGCTTGCAGATGACCCGGCCGATTTCGCCGGTGCCCTGGTCGCGCAGGTGGCCGGCGTGGCGGCAGGCGACGTGAAGCGGAGCGATGGCGAAGCTTTCATGCAGGCACAGGCAAAAGCGCTGGCGACTGCCATCAGCGCCGGCCTCGATGCACGCACCGTCGCAGGCCGTGAGGGCGGCAAGCCTTGAGGCATTTCTGCAAACGTCCCGCCGACTTATCCTCATGTCGAGCGCAGCGAACATCCACCGGAGATGCCGGCAGGCTCATGGGACAACTCTGCTGACCGCATGGCAGCGTTGCCTTGGCGTCCACCCATGTCATCTCCGCACTTGACCCCGATCCGTGTTTCGGAGCCATATGTGGCGGACGTTGGGGAAACTGGTTTTGGGGTGGCATGACTGACGCGACCGATCTGCCTGCGACGCGTGTGTGATCGCGGCGGATGACTGACAATGTTTCTGCCTCGGCGGATGAGGCCCTCGCACGCGATCTCGGGTTGAGCCTGCGCAGCCATGGCATGGTGCCTGCCGAGGGCGTCTCGTTCCGGCTTGCGATCGCAGCCGGCATCGCCCCGCTGGACGAGGCGCGCTCGGGTTTCCGGATCGCCATTTCTGCATCCGATGCCGCGCTGCGGGTGTCCTCGAACCATGACCTGAAGCACCGTGACGATGTCGTCGTCATGCCGGTGGCCGCGTTCCGCACCATGCTGCGCGACCATGCCGGGGCAACGATCGCGGACATGGCGTCACATGATCTCGAGCAGCAGCGGCCCGGCCAGAGCGCCATGACGGGCATGTCTAACGGCCAACGGATTTTCGGGGCCATCATGGTGGCAGCTCTGCTTGCCTGCCTGCTGGTCCACCCACAGGCAGCGCTGGTCATTCTTGCGATCCTGACCATCCCGATATTTGCGGCGCTTCTGATCCTGCGCATCGGGGCGGTCATCGATGGCTGGTCTCCGGCGTCCGTGCCCGCGCTGCCGATGGCCGATGCGAAGCTGCCGATCTACACGGTTCTGGTGCCGCTTTATCGGGAGGCCGCCGTGCTCGACCAGCTCCTGGCGGCCCTGTTGCGGATCGATTATCCGCCAAACCGGCTCGACATCAAGATTCTCGTCGAGCAGGACGACGACGCGACGCGCAAGGCGCTTGCCGCCCGCGCCCTGCCCCGGCATGTCGATGTCGTGGTCGCGCCTCGGGGCACGCCACAGACCAAGCCGCGCGCGCTCAACATCGGTCTGATGGAAGCCCGCGGTGAACTTCTGGCCATCTTTGATGCGGAAGATCGGCCCGATCCGCGCCAGCTCCGGCTGGCCGCCAACCTGTTTGCGCGCCATGCCCCCGAGGTCGCATGCCTGCAGGGACGGCTGGCCATCGACAACGCCGATGACACATTGCTGACTCGGATGTTCGCGCTCGAATATGCGGCGCTGTTCGACGTGATCAACACGGGCCTGATCAGGGCCGGCGCGCCCGTGCTGCTGGGCGGCACCAGCAATCACTTCCGGGTTTCTGTCCTTCGGCAGATCGGCGGCTGGGATGCGTGGAACGTCACGGAGGATGCCGATCTGTCGTTCCGTCTGCTGCGCTGCGGCTATCGGATCGCCGATCTTCCATCGGCCACTCTGGAAGAGGCGCCCATCACGATCCGGCCCTGGTTCAACCAGCGCATCCGCTGGATGAAGGGCTTCCTGCAGACGGTGGTGACGCATACACGGCAGCCGCGCGAACTGATCGGGCAGCTTGGCTGGAAGAACGCGCTGGTCCTGCTGTCGCTCTGCGGCGGCACGCTGCTCAGTGCGCTGAGCTATCCGCTGTTCATCATTGCGACCGTGACGGTGCTGACGATGAACGGGCTGCCGCATGCCGGCAACCCGGCGCATGCGGTGATGGTGGGTGTCTGGATCACCATGTTTGCCGGCGGATTGGTGGCGCTTCTGGCGCCCGTGATACTGGGGGCCATGCATCGGGGCCTGACGGATCTTCTCTGGTTTTCGCCGCTGCTGCCGCTCTACTGCCTTCTGGTCTCCGGCGCGGCCTTCGCAGCGCTGGTCGAATACGTGCGCGCGCCATCGCGATGGAACAAGACCGACCACGGGCTTGCCCGTACGTCACGTCAGTCGCTGGCATTCGCGCAAGACCGCAGGAGCGGAGAGCGCACTCCGAAGGATCGCGCCGGCCCCGCCGACATGACCACGGATCAGGTCAGCGGAGCCAACTGAGGCGCTGGGCTTGCGGTTGGCTCATCCAGGCCAGATCTGCCGGAACGGTCGCCTTGACGGCGATGTCCCAACAGCGGGACAGCCTGAGGATCTGACGGTTGGCCAGCGCCGGCTCGGCGGCTTTCAGGATGCTGAGCCTCGCCGGCGTGACCGGGCAGCGCGGGATCAGCAAGGCGTCCATCTCCGCAAGCTCCGCTGCGACCTTGCCGCGAATGCGCAACGGATAGGTCCGGTCCGGATCATTGGCGACCGAGACGAAGCGCGGCGGCACGCGCTTCAGTTCGGGCGTCAGCGGATCGACGAAATCAAGCACATGCATGGTCTCGAAACGGCGACCGGACACGGCCTCCATCTGGCGGATGGCGCTGGCCGCCTCGGCAATGCTGCGCACGTAGAAGGTCTGGTAGTCCGGCTCCGAATACTGGATGGCGGACGGCTTCTGGCCGGAATTGGCGAGCGCTGCCCAGGCCTCGCGCTGTTCGGAATAATGCCGTGCCAGCACATCGGCGCGCGCGTCATGCACCGGCTTGGTCACCGTCATCGCGAGCGGCCCGGTGAGGCCGCGGGCCACCGGCATGTAGCCCGGCGCGACCGCGACTGTGCGCACCGCCTTGTGGATGACCTTGACCAGCGACGGCAACGCAGCAGCGCAGGCCAGAACGATGAAGACGCTCAACTCCACGCCGCGCAGGCGCGGACCATGAGTGTTCAGCAGCAGCAGGATCACGGGCCAGAGATAGATGAATTCGTTGCTGCCGGTGTTCTGCGTCTCGTAACCGGTCGCCATCAGCGCCAGAGCCGCCAGCAGCGCGGCCGGATGCGCCACAAACCAATGCAGCGCAACCTTGCGGGCCGGCGACATGACATCGCCTGCGCCGAACAGATGCCTGATTGCGCGCATCAGGCGCTGGCGGTCGAGCCACACCGCATAAATTCCGAACAGGGCCACCCCGAGCAGCACATCGAATTTCAGCGACACGAAGGTCAGCACGCGCTCGGCCAGCGAGTCGGTGTTGTCCTCGACGAGGCCGAGAAGATCGCCGAGATAGGCTTGCGTCAGCCCGGTTGTCAGTTGCAGCCCGACGGCGACGGCCAGCGCCACCCCGAACGACGCGAGCGCGTCGGCGCTGCGCATGCGGCCGGACATCGCCGATATCAGGATCACCGACGCCGCCGCCAGACCGGCCGTCACCTTGATGAACAGCAGCGCCGTCAGCAACACGGCCGCCACGACGGCCTTGAGTTGCCGGCTGTCGCACAATGCGATGGCACCAACCAGCAGATAGAGCAGCAAACCGGCCTGCCGGTTGTAGATTCCGAAGCCATCGACCCCTGGAGCCGGATAGAACTCGATGATGTTGAACGGAAGCAAGCTGAAGACCGCAAACGGCAGGAGAAAGCCGATGGCCGTCGGGCGCGAGGTCCGTTCGATCTCGATCCCGATCCAGAGCGCCAGCGGCGCGGCAAGCAGCAGCGTCGCATACTGCACGGCCAGCACAGGCTGCGCGTTCGGAAAGAACCACTGCACCGCATCGTGCAGGTAGAACGGCAAGGCGCCGATCGGAATGAAGAAATCGACATGCGGCAACTGGCCGAGGTCGATCCGGTGCGCCACGTCGATGAACAGGTAGACGTCCCAGTAGTTGGGGCCGATCGGCAAGCGTATGGGCAAGGCCAGCAGCAGCAGGCTAAGGCCCGCCAGTGCGGCGATGCTGGCGGCGCTGAACTGCCACCCCGCAGCGCGAGGAACGGGCATCCCTGCCGCGAGCCGGGTGGATTGTGCTGTCATGACGCTCGTCCGCGTTCGGCTCAGGATTTCACGGCGTCGTTATGAACCAGGGCGCGGACCTTGTCAGCATCGCTGCCCAGCGAGCGCTGCACCAGCCTGAGAGCCGCATCGCGCGCCATGGTGGCGGGCGCCACGACCACGATGTCGTCGGCCAGTTCGGCGAGTTGGTAGGGCAAGGCTCCGTCCGAGGTCGAGCCGGCATCGACGATCACCGCCTCGAAACGGCGTGCCTGGTCCAGAAGGCCGCTCTTCAGCCGTGCCGGGCATGGTGCCGGCCGGCGCCGGGCGCCTGTCAGGCGGGGCAGGAAGAATGCGCCCGTCTCGTCATCCTGCAAGGCTGCCCGGATCAGGCCGGCCGCGCCGCTGATGACATCTTCGGCGCCGATCTCGGCATCGCCCGCGAAGCCCGCGCTGAGCGAGGACGGACCGCCCGCCAGGTCGATCAGGATCGGTGTCGCCTTCTCGCGCGCTGCGGCCAACGTCAGGTTGAGCGCCACCAGCGACGTGCCGGCGCCGGGCGCGAGGCCAAGCACGATAACCTTGCGGTTGCTGCCGAGTTTCTCCTCCAGCGCAAGCCTGTCACGGACCTGCCCGATGGCGGCCGCCAGCGCGGACCTGGGGTCGTCCCAGGCATCGGTCGCGAAGCCTGCGCCGTGGAATGCCGACGTGGCCGGGCGCGCTTGCGAGCGCCAGCCGCCATTGCCCCGCGGTGCGGGCAATGTTACATGCAGCGGCATGCCAGGTGACTGAGCCTCCGGCGCTGCACCCGGCTTGATGGAGGCAAGCCCCCTCCACCGGCTTGCCGCAGCCTGAGCGGCGCCTTCGGGGCGGGCGACCTTCTCGTCCGGCCGCGTCGCGAAGGGCACGACGCCGCGCGCCGCAGCGGCGGAAGCGCGGTCAGTCTGTGCGGTGCGCATCGTGGCCGGTCTTGCGGCCGGCTCGTCCTGTTGCGCCTCGGGCCGCGTTGCGGCTGTCTCGCGCATGGATGTCACGGATGCTCCCGCCATCGCGGGGGCAACGTCGTGATCACGGGCGGCTGGCGTGCGGCTGCGGCCCGTCAGCAGGTCGCGCAGAATGCCGAAGGCAAGGCCAGCGGCAAGGCCGCCGAGCAACCCGAACAGCGCAAACAGCTTTCGGTTGGGGCCCATCTTCTCGAGCGGTGCGACGGCAGCCGTGATGACGCGGGCATTGGTGCTGTCGACGCCGCTTTGTTCGCTGGTCTCGCGGGCGCGAAGCAGGAACGCCTGATACACCTGACGGCTGGCGTCGGCGTCGCGCTCCAGTTCGCGCAGTTGAACGGCGGCCTGGCCGGTTGCCAGCGTGTCGCGCTTCAGACGTTCGACCTGCGCGCCGATCGCCGCTTCGCCGGCGCGGGCGCGGTCGAGTTCGGCGCGGGAGGCCTGCACGGTGCGGGCCAGTTCTTCGGCAATCTGGCGGCGCGCGTCGCGCACCTGCGCCTGCGCCGAGACAAGCGCCGGATGCTGCGCGCCATAGAGCACGAGCGCGTCGGCCTCGCGGGTGAGGGCAGAGCCTAGCTGGGCGCGGAAGGCGGCGATCGAAGGCGAATTGAGCGCTTCCGGCGTCGCGCCGGCCTCGATGCTGCTCGGGCGCACGGCGCGAACCTGGTCGAACTTGGCCTGCGCATCGGCGGTGCGGGCGCGGGCCTGGGCAAGCTGGGTGTTGCTGACGGCCAGTTGCTCGTCCGTGACGAGTTTGCCGCTGGCGCCGACGAGATTGTTCGCAGCGCGGTATGTCTCGACCTTGCCCTCGGCCACGCGCACGCGCTCGCGCAGTTCAGTGAGCCGGCCGGTCAGCGAGTTCGAGGCTCGCTGGGCCGCTTCCGACCGCACCGCGATCTGGTCCTCGAGATACGTTTCGGCCATCGCATTGGCGATGCGGGCCGACTTCGCGCCATCGCCGGAGATGGTGGTGATGTCGATCACGAAGGTGCGGTCGCCGCGGCGCACCAGCACCTGCTTGTCCATCGCCGCCAGCGCCAGCAGCACCGGATCGCGTGCGTCACGGACCGGCGCGCGGTCAAGCCCGATGAGTTGGCCAAGGCCGCCGCGCGGACCGCCGAAGTCAGGGTCCTTGTCGAGGTCGAGCTTGTCGATCACCTTGCGCTTGATGCTGTCTGACGCGATCACGCGCGCCTGGCTTTCGAGATAGGTCGTGGTGGCGTCCGAGCCCATCGACTGCGGCGAGATTTCATTCTGCAGGACGCGCAGGTCGCGAGGATCGATCAGAAGCTGAGTGGTGGCGGAGTAGCGGTTCGGCGTCATCACGCCCAGCACGACGCCAATCCCGAGGCCTACGAGGCCCAGGACCACGAGCGAGGGAAACCGCCGGCGCAGGAAACCGAGCGCATAACCAATGGGATCATCCGCCAGTTCGGACGCACGGACCCGGGGTGCGCGCTCCGTGACGACACTGCGGCTGCGCTCGGCTTCCACGCCCTGCCGCGCTGTCTGGCCCTGTCCGTTGGTGTTGATCGCAAACATTCGCACGCCGTTCCGTTTTCTGACGTTTCATGTCCAGAGCGGGGACTTCATCCCCCTGGCCAGATCGCCTGGGGCAGATGTTGCAGGTTCAATGCCGTGAAAATTGTGTCAATTCGGAGCAGGCCGGCACACCAATCATTCACCTTGCGGCACGCCGCGCTTCAGGTCCGGGGTGTCTGCAACGCGCGCGCAGCCTGGATCGCGGCCATCATCGGCTTGGGCCTGTAGTCCGCATCCAGCGGCAAAGGCCTCGCCCGGGCGCTGTCCTGGCGCTTGAACGTCTCGTGGATCCAGCTCGATCGGTCGCTGAGGCCCCATGTGATGATGGCCGACGGGCGCTGGCCTTCGATCACCGCGCCGAGGAACGCCGTCACCAGTTCGGCGACGCGGCGGTCACGCTCAGGCGCGGGGCCGGGCAGTTGCCAGTCGATCACGTCAAGCTCCGTGATCTTCACGCCGACGCCAAGCCGCCCGAGTTCGCGGCAGAAGGCCGTGATGGCGCGCCGGTCGAGCGCCTTTTCAGCATAAAGATGAGCCTGAAAACCGACTTCGTGCACCGGGATATTCCGGTCCTGAAGCCGGCGGACGAGCCTCAGCGCCTGGCGCCTGCGCTCGGCAGTGCGCTCATCGGCATTCTCGAAATCATAGTCGTTGAGCACCAGCCTGGCGGCGGGGTTGGCGCTGGCGGCCGCCTTGAACGCGATGTCGACATGCTCCTCGCCGAGCAGGCGCTGCCAGACAGTGTCGCGCATTGGCGCATCGGGCCTCGGTGCATGGGCGATGACCTCGTTGACGACGTCCCAGCTCTGGATCTGCCCGGCATAGGCGCCGACCAGCTTGCGGGCATGGGCAACCAGTTCGCGCTCCGCTTCGGCCTTGCTGCCAAGCTGTTCCGCCCAGCGCGGCAGCGCCATGCCCCAGAGCAGCGCGTGGCCATGGGCCTGCTTGTTATGGCGACGCGCGAACGACACGATCTCGTTGGCATTGTCGAGGCTGAATTCCTCGCGCCGCTGCCGCACCCAGTCCCATTTCAGCTCGTTCATCGGCGTGATCACGTCACAGAGCTTGGCGAGATGGTCACGCAGGACAGCATCCTCGCGAAAATCCGAGATCATCACGGCGGCCCCGAACGGGATCAGTTCGCGCGCCGCGACGTCGCCCGCGCTTGCCAGCACCGCAGAAGCGGCGCCGGCGGCGAGCAGTGATCGGCGGGTCATGGTCATGCGGCGGTGCATCGCAAGCTGGCTTGATTTCGTTCCATGTCTTAGCGGTGTCGCAAGAATTGTCAGCACAATGATGGCAACTGGGTGAATCGACGAACCGGGCAGGCCGCCCCCTGCCATCGTCAAGACCAAGGCATGCCATGGCCCGCGCCGGGATCATTCGCGACTATCTGACATTGGCGACAGGTTCGGTGGGTCGGCTGGTGATCTCGCTTGCCTATTTCCTGGTCGCCGCCAATGTCCTCAGCCTCGCGGATTTCGGCCTCTTCGCCACCGCATCCGCCGCCGGCATCGTGCTGGCGCGGATTGCGGCGTTCGGCTTCATCTCCCCGCTGTTCCGGGCCGCCACCGTCCGTCGTCGGCTTACTGGGACATATCTTGCCGGCTTCCTCGCAGCCTTCGCGCTGTCATTGCCGGTCGTGGCGTTGCTGGCGGCGGCGCTCAAGCCGCTGATCTTCGCGCAGATGGGATGGTGGCCCTTCGCGCTCATCCTGGCCGCCGAGATCATCGGCTGGCGGCTGCTCGAAGTCGTGGCCATCATCAACAACGGCCAGCGCGCGTTCGGCAAGGCAACGACGCTGGTGCTGGCAGGCTCAGCGATCAGGACGCTGGCGGCGCTGGCGTTCTGGCTCACCGGCCACACCAGCCTGATCGATTGGGCCAGGACCTACCTGGTCGCGAACCTGCTGTCTGCGGCCATGGCCTTCGCCGTTTTCCTGCCGGTCATGCGCCTTCGCTTTGCGCCTGCACTCTATCTGCGCCAGATGCGTGACGCCGTTTCGGCCGCCATCGCGGACATGATTTTCTACATGCAGGCCGAACTCGACAAGGCGGTGGTGCTGGCCATGGCCGGGCCGCGCGTCGCGGGCATCTACGCGATCGCCATGCGCATCATCGACCTGACGGCGATGCCGATCCGCTCGTTCAACCAGCTTGCGACGCAGAAAATCATGACCGCGCGCAGGGTCACGATGACATTTCCGCAACTGGCGCTGGTCGAACTCGGCATTGCCCTTGTCTCGACCGGCGCGCTGTCCGCAGCCATTGCCCTGCTGTGGTGGAACCCGCTGCTCCTGGGCCGCAACATCGGCGCGGCAGCGGCGCTTTTTCCGCTGCTGATCGCGGTTCCGGCGCTGCGCAACCTTGTCGAGTATCATGCCGAGTTGCTCTACGGCATCGAGCGCAGCGGCACGCGGGCCGCGCTGCTGACGGCCATCGCCCTGATGAAGGGCGGGCTGATCTGGGCCGCGGTCAGCCTGACGGGACGAGGCGCCGCGTCGCCGGATGCGGTCGCGTGGATGGCGTGGCTGAACGCGGTCTTCCTCGCGCTTTATCTGATGTCTGCGCTCGTGACCTATGGCGTCATCCGCGCAACGCGGCAGCCTGCCTGAACACGGCCCACAACTGGTCGAGCGGAACGCCGATGAAGGACTGCACGCCGATCGAGACCTGCCCGGCGGAAAGCAGCCCGGCTCCATCACGGAACGTGTCGGGCCCGACATCGGCCTTGCTCCAGAATGTGCGGGACAATTCGCACGCAGTAGCCAGATGGCCCGCGCGCGGACCGAGCACCTGGTCGACGAACATGCCGTAGAGCATCATTTCGGAGAACGCCCGATCGGCCGCGACCGCGCTGATCCAGTCGGCGCCGGTGGTCACCTCGATGCGCTCGAGCAGCGCGCGCCCGTTGGCGCGTGTCCATGTCGGCAGGTTGTTGATGTAATCGGCCGCCGGGAACGATGGCTCCGGCAAGTCGAGGAGCCGCGCTGCGGCCTGGGTCCATTTCACGTGCTCGGGCATGGAACGGGTGATGCCGTCCGGCTTGCGGTAGAGCCTGACGCCGCCCTCGCACCGCTGCTGCGACAGGTCATACGGCTTCAGGAACACGGCGTCGGAGTCGGCATAGAACAACACGTCCTCGGCGACGTGGCGCGGCAGGGCGAGCTTGCGAAGCTGCTGGGTGTGCCAGCCGCGCAGCGGCGCAAGTCCGCGACGGAGCGCGCCCGCGCCGGTCCAGACGCGCCGCCTGCCAAGCGACAGCGGATCGGGCCAGGATTGCAGCCAGCGTGGAAACAGTTCGCTTTCGGCAATCACGCGCCGCCTTGGCCCGGCCAGGGCCGAGAACAGCGCAACATCACGATCCTCCACCAGAAGATAGTGCGTCGACAGGCCCGAGACGAAATGGTCGATGCTGGCGCAGAGCAATCGGCAGCGTTCGAGATCGCCACGATAGCTCGCGGTGGCGATGGCAAACTGACCGGACGACGTCATGGCAAGCCGCGCAACTTCTGCAGGACGATGCGCATCATGAAGAGCGGGTTTCCCACCAGATAGCGGCGCCACAGCCGCGCCGGCTCCTGGCCGAGGCGGAACAGCCACTCGAGCCTGACGCGCCGGACCCAGACCGGGGCACGCACGACTTCGCCTGCCAGAAAGTCGAACAGCGCGCCGACCCCTGCGGCGACGGAACAATGATCCCGCCCGAGCTTGTCGGCAATCCACGTCTCCTGTTGCGGATTGCCGAAGGCGACGAGCAGCAGGTCGGGCCGGTCGGCGGCGATCGCATCGAGAAGCGCGGCCTCGTCGTAAACCCCGAAGAAGCCGTGGCCGAAAACCCTGTACTGGTGCTGGGGGGCCATCCCCGCGAGCCGCTGCGCCGCGCGTTCGGCCACGCCCGGCCTGGCGCCGACAAGCCCGACCTTGATCGGCGCCCGGCAACTGCCGATCAGCCGTGGCACGAAATCGGTTCCGTTCAGGTTGGCCACGAAGGGTGCGCCATAGAGCAGATGCGATCCCAGATCGACGCCGATCCCGTCGGGCAGGACAAGGAACTGGCGCAGGGCATCGGCAAGGGCCGGGTTGCGCAGCGAGACATTGACGACGTGGCTGTTGGCAAAGGCAAGCTTGACGTGCTCGCGGACGCGCATCGCCTCGATCAGCAGCGCAAGGGCCGCCTCGTCGGTCATGGACGAGATCCTGACCCGGCCGATTTGCCGCGCCGACGACGCACCATTTCTGGCAAAGGCAAGAGATGAGTCTACGATCGACATTGGACGCCCGATTGTCTGCAATTCAAGGTCAAAACTGCGATGATGCAACAATCCTGAAGTGACGATAAGTCATCGTCCCGTCGAATTGACCAAGCCTGCATGCCCCTGCAACACAAGGCGTCGTTGTCCGCGCCACGTCAAGTTCAACGCCACGACATGGCTAACGGCGGAAGTTAGCGGCCCATCACAATACGGTAATGTTGCAGTACGCCGACTTTCGCCAGATATGAGCGGCCGGTAAACATCGCATCCAACGCACTGTGCCGAAATGACACGGCACGATCGCTGCAACCCGGCCTGCGTCCCTGCCGGCAGCGCCTCTGGTTGCGCCGGAACGGGACTTTGTTGCGGTGCAGTGTTGGGGATGAGCCGCTTGCGCGGCGCATGCGAATTCATGAGAACAGTCCAGAATCTTCGGCTCCATCCGGTGGCGGCGGGCACGTCTTCCAGCACGCACTGGCGGGCCCTGCTCAGCGTTGGCATGGCGCTGGTGGATGCGATTGCGGTGCTGGCCATCGTGGCGGCGGCAAGCGTCGGTTATCACCTGGCCGCCTATCGGCATGGCGGCAGCTTCGAGGTCACGCTCGAATTGGCGGCATTCGTCAGCGCGATCTTCGTCTTCACCAACCTGCTGCAGCGGCGCTACCGCCTGACGCGCTACCTGACGACCAAAGGCCAGATGGTCGAGGCGTTCAATGTCTGGAACGTCACCATGGTCGCCTTCATTGCCGTCGGCTTTCTGGCCAAGGTGATCGACAACTACTCGCGCGCTGTGGTGCTCATCACCTATCTCGCCGGCATCCCGCTGATCGCCATGGTGCGCTGGTGGGTGGTGAAGATTATCTCGATCGCCAGCAAGACAGGGCGCATCTCGGCCCAGCGCGTGCTCCTGATCGGGCACGAGGCGGACGTGACCTCCTTCATGACCCGGCACCAGCCATGGAACATGGGGCTGATGATCGAGGAACTGGTGATCCTGCGCCAGCCGCCGGCGGGGGCAAGCCCGGCAGAGCGCAACACGATGCTTGCCGCCGATCTCGCCCATGCCGTCGCCACCGCACGCCAGAGCAAGCCCGATGGCGTGTTCATCGCCATGCCCTGGTCGGAGCGCGACGATATCGAGCGCTGCGTCGACGCCTTCATGAACGTGCCGGTCTCGATCAACCTCGCCCCCGAGCAGGTGCTGGACCGGTTCGAGAACCCGCGCATCATCAGGACGGGCACGATCGCCAGCCTCGAGTTGACGCCGCCGGCGCTGGGCACCGCCGAGATTCTCGTCAAGCGCGCCTTTGACTTCCTCGGCGCTGCCCTTCTGCTGGCCCTTCTGCTGCCGCTGTTCGCCGTCATCGCAGTGCTGATCAAACTCGACAGCAACGGCCCGGTGCTGTTCATGCAGCGGCGTTTCGGCTTCAATCAGGAGCCGTTCCGCATTCTCAAGTTCCGCACCATGAGCTGCATGGATGACGGCGACCAGGTCGTCCAGGCTCGCAAGAACGACCCGCGCATCACCCGCGTCGGCGCATGGCTCAGGCGCTACAACCTCGATGAACTGCCGCAACTCGTGAACGTGCTCCAGGGCCGCATGTCGCTCGTCGGCCCGCGCCCGCATGCGGTGGCGCATGACCGCGAGTTCGAACGGAAGATCGGGCTTTACGCCCGCCGCCACAACGTCAAGCCGGGCATCACCGGATGGGCCCAGGTTCACGGCCTGCGCGGCGAGACCGACACCGACGACAAGATGGCGACCCGGGTCTCCTATGACCTGTGGTACATCGACAACTGGAATGTCTGGCTCGATGTGGTGATCATGCTGCGGACGGTGTTCAGCCGCAAAGCCTTCCGCAATGCCCATTGACGTAGGCACGCGTGGATGGACGCGCCAGAGCATCCGCCCGTCACTTGGTTGCTGGTTGGCGGAGGAAGCGGATGCGAAAACAAAGAGATAGAGCAATCACGCGATCCAGTTGGATCGGCGATCGCTCTAAGTGCGGGACGCCAAAAAACCGGCGAAGCCGATTTTGCTTTTTTGCCTGATCGGGTAGTCTGGTGGCATGACAATCAGCATCCCGCAGCACGTTCCCTCCGCCAGCCAGCTTGGCAGCCGCGCCTTCGCCATGCTGGCTGCGCTCAACCGCTTCACGGACGAGCCAGGCAAGCTCACCAGGCTATACCTGTCGCCCGCCCACAAGCTGGCGGTTGGCCATGTTCTGGAGAGCATGCGCGGGATCGGATTGAACGCCCATGTCGATGCGCTCGGCTCGGTGCAGGGCCGCATGGAAGGGCGAGCGCCGGGCTTGCCTGCCGTCATGATCGGCTCGCACATCGACACCGTGAAGGATGCCGGCGCCTATGACGGCAATCTCGGGGTTGTCGCAGGCCTGCTCGTTGCCGAAGCCTTGCGCCCGCATGCGGCCAACCTGCCGTTTGCGCTTGAGGTGATTGCATTCGGCGACGAGGAGAACGTGCGTTTTCCGACCAACCTGTCGACATCAGCCGCGCTCTCGTCTGGCTACGACCCCATCTGGCTGGACGCGCGCGACACGGACGGCATCAGCGTGCGCGAGGCGCTCGTCGCCTTTGGCGGCGATCCGGATGGAGCGGCGGTTTTGCAGCGCCCGGAAGGCTCGATCATAGGCTATCTCGAACTGCATATCGAGCAGGGCCCGGTGCTGGAGGTCAACGACGAGCCCGTCGGCATCGTCACCGCCGTCAACGCCCAGATCAGGGCGCGTGTGCGCGTCACCGGCGAGGCCGGTCATGCCGGAACGGTGCCGATGGCGCTGCGCAAGGATGCGCTCGCGGCATCGGCCGAGATGGTCCTGGCCATGGAGGAGATCGCGCAGGCGCACCCAGATGCCGTCGGCACGGTCGGCGTGCTGAAGCCCGAGCCGGGCGCGACCAACGTGGTGCCGGGCGCGGTGTCGTTCACCATCGATTTTCGCGCCCCGCTCGATGAAACCGTCGCCTCCATGAACGCCGCCGTGCAAAGCCGCTTTGCGGCGATTGCCGCCCGGCGCGGAGTGAGCCTCGCCATCGAGCCATATTCCCGCCTGTCCGCCACACCCATGGCAGCTTCGTTGCAGACGGCGCTGGAGCGCGGCATCGCCCGCACCGGCGCAAACCTGAAGGCACGGCGCATACCGTCAGGAGCCGGCCACGACGCCATGACCATGGCCCGCGCCTTTCCCGCCGCCATGCTGTTCGTCCGCAACGAAAAAGGCATCAGCCATTCGCCGCTCGAAAACATGACAGAGGAAGACGCCGGCATCGCCATCAAGGTCATGCTGGAGACGGTGCTTGCGCTGGCGGCGGAAGGCTGAAGCTGACTGCCGTGGCGCTGGCTGGCGTTTTTCCCGCGCTGTCGGGCGACCTGTCAGGGCTTGCCCGACACCCTAACCCAGCACCCGTCCGGCCACGACCTTCAGCTTCGCCATGAGCGCAGTATCCCGAACGCTCTCATGCGTCATGATCGCGCCATCGAGCGCCCGGTCGGATTTCGCCGGGCATGGCTCGTGGTCAGCCGGAAAATCGCGCGCCACACGGGCGATCAGCCTGGCTGCATTGGCGGCGTTGGCGCGCACGGTGGCCACCACCGCAGCGACATCGACCATGTCGTGCTCGGGGTGCCAGCAGTCGAAGTCGGTCACCATCGCCACGGTGGCGAAGGTGATCTCCGCCTCGCGCGCCAGCTTGACCTCGGGCATGTTGGTCATGCCGATCACGTCGTAGCCCAGCGACCTGTAGGTCTGTGATTCCGCCAGAGTCGAGAATTGCGGCCCCTCGATGCAGACATAGGTGCCGCCCTTGACCGCAGGCACATCCTCGGCCTTGGCGGCCTCCATCAGCCGGTTCAGCAGCAGCGGCCCCACCGGGTGGCCCATCGGCACATGCGCAACGCAGCCTGCGCCAAAGAATGAGCTTTCGCGCCGGTGCGTGCGGTCGACGAACTGGTCGACGAAGACCAGAAGCCCCGGATAGAGCTCAGCCTTCAATGATCCGCACGCCGACAGCGACACGATGTCGGTCACGCCCAATTGCTTCATCGCATCGATGTTGGCGCGATAGTTGATGTCGGATGGCGAATGGCGATGCCCGCGCCCGTGCCGCGGCAGGAACACCACGGACGTCCCGCCGAGCTTGCCGGTGCGCAGCCTGTCCGACGGCATGCCCCATGCAGTCGGCACCTCGTGCTCGCTCGCATCTTCGAGGCCCGGCAGGTGATAGACCCCCGAGCCGCCGATCACGCCCAGAACCGCCTTCGTCATCGCGTCACCCCTGCTTGTCGAAGCGCTTCTTGAGCGGGATCGCGGCGAGTGACAAGGCAGCCAGCCCAAAAAGGCCCGCGAAGATCTCCGGCGTCAGGATCGCGGACAATTTGAACTCCCCGCCAGCATCGAGCACGTTGCCGAGGCCCGCCCCGGCCAGCGTGAACACGGCCGTGCCCGGAATGATCCCGAACAGCGTCGTCAGCACGAACACCGGCAGCTTGACGCCGACGAACGCCGGCACAAGGTTGACAAGGAAGAACGGAAACAGCGGCGCCAGCCTGAGCACAAGCAGATAGGACCAGGCGTTCGCCCGGATGTTCTCGCCAAGCACGCGCGCCCGGTCGCCAAAGCGCTCCAGAAAATCTGCACCGAAAAGCTGCTTTGCGAACAGGAAAACGATTGTGGCGCCGATGGTCGCGCCGGTCACATTGAGCGCCGTGCCGAGCCACGGCCCGAACAGGAAGCCGCCTGACAGCGTCAACATGACCGCACCCGGCAGGGACAGGCTGACCGCCGCGACATAGGCGCAGACGAACACCAGAGCCGCCACCACGTCATGGCTGGCCACGAACGACACCAGCGTCGCGCGGTGGGTTCGCAAGGTGTCGAGCGACAGCAGGCTTCCAAACCCCAGCATGTGAACGGCGGTGATAACGCCGGCCAGCACGAGCACGATCCAGAGCCGCCGGTCTTTCAGGATCGCCATGGCGAGGGGAGCTTTCCAGCTTGAGCACGCCGCGACACCTACCTTTGATCGACGACGGACCGCAAGCACTTGTGGGCAAGCGGCTTCAATGCCAAACGGCAATGGTTGGCCACTCACGATGCCGTGCGAAGCGCGCGGACCACGGATCGCCATGTCATGTAACGCTCAGCCACGCTGGTGCGAATGAAGGATTGATCGTTGGCTCATGACCGCGAAGCGGAGTGGAAACGCCTGATGCTGGCCGCGATGGCTGGCGATGAGGCTTGCTACCGCCGTTTCCTGTCGGATGTCTCGCAATATTTGCGTGGCTGGGCGCAAGGATCATTGAAGCGCGCAGGCCGTTCGCCTGCCGAAGCGGAGGACGTCGTGCAGGAAACGCTGATCGCGATCCACACGAAACGGCAGACCTGGGACCAGAGCCAGCCAGTCGGCCCGTGGCTGCACGGCGTGGCGCGCCACAAGCTGATCGACGCCTTGCGCAAGCGCACAGGCCATGACCACCTCTCGGTCGACGAATTCGCGGATGTCATTCCCGCACCATCATCGGATGGAGCGCTCGCGCAGACCGACGTGCTCAAGATGGTGGCGTCCCTGCCGGGCAAACAGGCCAGCATCGTGCGCGCCATCTTCGTCGATGGGCACAACACCGCTGACGTGGCCGGCAAGCTGGCGATGAGCGATGGCGCCGTGCGGGTGGCCCTGCATCGGGCGCTCAAGACCCTGGCCGGCAGGTTCGGACATGCGCGTGATGTCGAGAAAGGCCCCGACAATGCGGACTGATGACCTGATTGCCGCGCTGGCGCGCGATCCTGTGCCTGCGGTGCCGCCATTCGAGACCCTGATGCTGCGCGCGGCTGCCGTCACCGCGCCGCTGTCGCTGCTGTTGCTCGTGATGACCCTCGGCATCCGCGACGACGTCATGGAGGTGCTGCGCGAGGGCTGGTTTGCCTGGAAACTCGCTGTCGTCGCGCTGTTTGCCGTTGCAGGCTGGAAGCTGACCACGACGGCCGCCGGGCCAGGCCGCAGGCTGTCGCTTGTCGGCCTCGGTCTGGCCGCATCGGCCGTCGTTGCCGGCGATGTGGCCGATGTCGTCGTCATGGGCGCGGCGGACTGGTCCGAACGCCTGTTCGGCGACAACTGGATGCAGTGCCTGATCGCGATTCCGCTGCTGTCGTTGCTCCCGCTGGCAGGAGCCATCCATGCGCTGCGCGAGAGCGCGCCGACCCGGCCGGCGTTGACTGGCGCAGCGGCAGGGCTTTTCGCCGGCGCGATGGGCGCATTCCTCTACGGATTGCACTGCACCGATGACTCGCCGCTTTTCCTCAACGCCTGGTATCTGGCGTCGCTCGCGTTGATGTCGCTCGCGGGCGCAGCGGCCGGACGCGTTGCCTTGAAGTGGTGATCAGATCACGGCCTCGATCAGGAACGGGCCCTTGTGCGCCAGTCCGGCGCGCAGGGCGTCCACGAACTGCGACACGGTTTCGGCCCTGACGCCGCCGACGCCCATGCCCTTTGCAAGCGAAACCCAGTCCAGCGCCGGATTGTCGAGCGACAGCATGTCGAGCGCCTTGCGCCCCGGATTGGATGCACCCACGGCCATCAATTCTCCGGAGAGAATCGCATAGGTCCGGTTGGCCCAGATGATGGTCAGCACATTCGCCCCGACCCGCGCCTGGCTCCACAGCGCCTGCAGCGTATACATCGCGCTGCCGTCAGCCTGCAGGTTGATGACCTTGCGGTCCGGCGCGGCGACGGCGGCGCCGAGCGCAAGCGGAGGGCCGATGCCGATCGAGCCGCCGGTGATCTGAAGCCAGTCATGCGGGTTGGCCTCGGCGGTCATGCTCGCGGAAAAGCGCCCACTCGTGATCGATTCGTCGACGATGATGGCATGCTCCGGCATCAGGGCCCCGACCGCAGCGGTCGCGGCATCGGCCGTCAGCGCGCCGCCATTCGGCAGCGGCGGCGGCGCCAGCCGTGCCCTCGGCGCATCGCTGCGCCTGGCGCCGACCTCCTCGGCCAGCCGCTCCAGAACATCGACCAGGTCATGGCTGCCATCGGCCAGCGGCACGATCTCGGCATGGTCTGGCGCAAGCCGGCTTGGCTTGCCCGGATAGCCGAAGAAGGCGACCGGGTCGGGGGCGCCAAGCAGCACCAGCGTGCGGAACGGACGCAGCGTCTCCAGCGACAGATCGATCGGATACGGCAGGCGCGGCAGCATGGCCCGCCCTGCCCCGCGCTCCATCCGCGCCAGCGAGGTGCGCCCCATGATCTTTGCGCCGGTCTTCGCGGCAATGGCGGCTGCAAGTTCGAGCGCCCGCTCGCGCACCGCATCCGCGCCCAGGAAGAGCAGTGTTTCCGCCCCCCGCCGCAGCGCCTCGGCTGCGCGGCGTAGTTCGGCCTCGTCCACCTTCTGGCGCGGCGGCGGCGCTGCCGCAACGGCTGGTTGCGATCCCGGGCCCCAGGCCGTGTCTGCGGGCAGGATCAGCGTGGCGATCTGCCCCGGCCCGGCGGCCGATGCGGTCCGCGCCGCCATGATCGCGTCGGCGCCGTCTTGCGCGATGCCGGCGCTGTCCCGTCCGGTGCGGACCCAATGCGACATCGGCCGCGCCACCCCCTCGGTGTCGGAAGTCAGCGGCGCGTCGAAGCCAAGATGCTGCGTGGTGTGCTCGCCGACGATGTTGACGATCGGCGTGCCTGCCTTCTTGGCATTGTGCAGGTTCGCCAGTCCATTGCCCAGCCCCGGCCCCAGATGCAGCAGCGTCAGGCCCGGGCGTTCGGTCATGCGCGCCCAGCCGTCCGCCGCGCCGGTGGCGACGCCTTCGAAGAGGCACAGCACGCACGCCATGCCCTCGACCCGGTCGAGTGCGGCGACGAAATGCATCTCTGATGTGCCGGGATTTGAGAAGCAGACATCGGCGCCGCCCGCCACCAGTGTGCGCACAAGGCTTTCGGCGCCGTTCATCATCGAAGGGTCGGTCATGTCAGGCTGGCCTTGTCGGAGGGAATGTCGATTTGCAATCTGGCACGCACGCGCCAATGCACACAACCAGCCTGCGGCGCATGCCCTGCAAACGCGGGAGGTGGACTGCCAACCTGCCGCATGCCATGGCAACGCATGATCTCGGACCACGAACCCACCCTGCACCGTCTGCAGGTGCCTCAGGAAGGCGCAGGCACGCGGCTCGATCGATGGCTGGCCATGAACCTGCCCGCCTTCAGCCGCAGCCGCCTGCAGGCCCTGGTCGCGGCAGGTGACCTTGAACTGGATGGACGCGTCGTGACGGACGCCGGGCACAAGCTGAAAGCCGGCCAGAACCTCGTGCTGAAAGTGCCGCCGCCGGTGGCCGCCGAACCGATCGCACAGGACATCCCGCTCGACATCCTGTTCGAGGATGCCGACCTCATCGTCATCAACAAGCCAGCCGGCCTCGTGGTGCACCCTGCGGCCGGGCACGAGGATGGCACACTGGTCAATGCGCTGGTCGCCCATTGCGGAGACAGCCTGTCGGGCATCGGCGGCGTGCGTCGCCCCGGCATCGTCCACCGCCTCGACAAGGACACGAGCGGTGTCCTTGTGGTCGCCAAGAACGATCATGCGCACAAGGCGCTCAGCGCGCAGTTCGCGGATCATGGCCGCACCGGCCCGCTCCAGCGCGCCTACCTCGCACTGGTCTGGGGCATGCCGAAGCGCCCGCACGGCACCGTCAACGCCGCCATCGACCGCAGCACGAAAAACCGCGAGAAGATGGCGGTTGTGCCCGATGGCCGGGGCCGGGAGGCGATCACGCACTACGAGGTGCTGGAAACCTACCCGACCGGCAGCAACGAGCCTGTCGCCAGCCTCATCCGCTGCGAACTCGAGACCGGCCGCACCCACCAGATCCGGGTGCACCTCGCCCATCTCGGCCATCCCGTGATGGGCGACATGGTCTATGGCCCGGGCTTCGCGACAAAGGCGGCGCGCCTGCCCGCCGGACCAAAGCTGGCCCTTGCCACGCTGGACCGGCAAGCGCTGCATGCGACGCTGCTCGGCTTTGCACATCCGGCATCGGGCGAAACGCGTATCTACCAAGCGGACCCGCCAGAAGATTTTGCAAAGTTGCAAGAAGAGCTCGCGAATCTTTGAAGCCTGTGCGCGCCGTTGCCTATTTTCGGCCATGGTTTGCCGCAGTATGAAGAGGTGAAGCGGAGGGCTCGGCTGAGCGCCGCCGGAGGCTCGCCTCTTTCAGGGGGCCGGAACAGGAGAACAAGATGGCATCTGCTCATCTGCCAATCATGGCCACCGAGGGTGGCCTTTCACGGTATCTCGACGAGATCCGCAAGTTTCCCATGCTCAAGCCGGATGAGGAGTTCATGCTTGCCAAGCGCTGGCGCGAGCATGACGACCGCAACGCGGCCCACAAGCTGGTCACGTCGCACCTGCGCCTCGTTGCGAAGATCGCCATGGGTTACCGCGGTTACGGCCTGCCGATCGGCGAGGTCGTGTCGGAAGGAAATGTCGGCTTGATGCAGGCGGTCAAGCGCTTCGAGCCGGACAAGGGCTTCCGCCTCGCCACCTACGCCATGTGGTGGATCAAGGCCTCGATCCAGGAATACATCCTGCGATCCTGGTCGCTGGTCAAGATGGGCACGACCGCCAACCAGAAGAAGCTGTTCTTCAACCTGCGCAAGGCCAAGAGCAAGATTTCGGCGCTGGACGAGGGCGATCTCCGCCCCGATCAGGTTGCCCAGATCGCGACCAAGCTCGGCGTGCCGGAGCAGGACGTGATCGACATGAACCGTCGTCTTGGCGGCGACGCCTCGCTCAATGCGCCATTGCGCGAGGAGGGTGAAGGCGAATGGCAGGACTGGCTGGTCGATGACAGTTCGGACCAGGAGGTCCGGCTTGTCGAAAGCGAAGAAAGCAGCAACCGCCTCGGTGCCTTGCGCGATGCCCTTGGCGTGCTCAACCCGCGCGAACGCCGCATCTTCGAGGCGCGACGGCTGGTCGACGATCCCATCACGCTTGAAGAGCTGTCGGACGAGTTCGGCGTCTCGCGCGAGCGTGTCCGGCAGATCGAGGTGCGCGCTTTCGAGAAAGTGCAGGAAGCTGTGAAGGCGGCGCTCGTGCAGCGCGAGGCGCTGCCGCCGCCGCCCCCGCGCATCAGCGCCGCAAGACCTGCGGCTTGACGTTCCGGATCACGCCGGGTTTTGACGGAATCGTCAAAACCCGGACAACGTGATCGATAACAATAACTTAGAGCATGCCTTTTGCGAAAGACCGTTGCCACTTTTTCGCGGCATGCTCTAACGCCAGGCCGCGAACCCTTCGGCAATCCGCTGGTCACCGGAAAGCCCCTTTTCGAATGCGATGATTCCGCGCTTGCCCGACGCGAAGCGCACCGGAATGTCGATCCAGTTGCGCGTGCGCAGCAGGTCGGTGTTACGCTCGATTTCGACCGGCACGCGCGACAAGGCGGAAATGAACAGGTTCTCGCCGAGGCCGGTCGTGATGGCGGAAAGCGGCGCGCCGCGCTCGTTCTCCTCCTGCTTGAACTGCGGCACGCCGGCCTCGCGCACTGCGCCGTTGCCATCGTCTGAACTGCGCTGGAAGCGCATGCCCAGGATATGCGAGGCCGGAAACGCGGCATCCATGTTGCGGCGCAGGGTGAACGCGAGCTGCAATCCAACCTCGGAAATGTCGACATCGGCCCTGACCACGGTTTCGAGCAATTGGCCCTGCCCCGCATTCTGCGCCTCGACGCGCCATGAGACGCGACCGATGATGGCGCGCGGCGGCTGCGTGGTGTCCTGCGGCTCGAGATAGAGCACCGCGCGCTGGGCAACGGCGATCTCGCCACGCGGTGAGGTCCCGGCCTGCGGCGGGGTGGCAGGCGCGGGCGCGGGCACTTGCGCCGCCTCGCCGCCCACGCGCTCGTTGATCTTCGGGCCGCCTTGCGGCTGCGGTGGCGCCGGTGGCGGAGCTGTGCCGACAACGGGCGGCGTCTGGTTGTCACGGTTGACATAGAAGGCGGCCGTCGCGACGGCGGCAAGGCCAAGCACAACGCCGCCAAGCACGATCAGCTTGCGTTTCGAGCCGGCATGGGAGCGTGGCGGTGCCGCGATGTCGAGGCGTGGACGATCAACCACCGCAGCCGCCTCGGCCGGTAGCGCATCCGCTTCAGGACTGGTCTGGGCCGAAGGCGTGGCATCTGCCGCGCCCTCGGCGGCTGGCAGCAAGCTTGCGAAACTCGGGCGCACGACGGACCTGGCGACATCCGCCTGAGCCGGCGGGTCACGCGGCGCCACAGCTATTTGCGGTGGAGACGGTGTCGACAAGCCAGGCGTTTCGACCTCGGCAGGCGTTTCGACCTCGGCAGGAGTTTCATCACCCAGATGATCCTGTTCGATGCGATTGATCACGTCGTCGAGCGCAAGGCGCTGGCGGGTGATCTCGCTCTCGCTGATCGGCGGGCTGACATTGCGCAGTTGCGCGACAAGCACCTGTCTCGCACGATCATAGATCGCACGCCGCGCCTGTGGCGTCTGCTCCTGCAAGCCCGAGATGGCCTTGGAGAGGACCGGGTAGAAATCCGCCATGCGCGTGCTTTGTCCTGTTACCGGCCTGTCCGTCAACCCTCGAACGGATTGCGCACGAGAATGGTGTCGTCACGCTCCGGCGAGGTTGACAGCACGGAAACAGGCGCGCCGATCAGTTCCTCGATCCGGCGGACGTACTTGACCGCTTGCGCAGGCAACTGGCCCCAACTGCGCGCGCCCGCGGTCGATTCCGTCCAGCCCTCGATGCTTTCGTAGATCGGTTTGACGCGCGCCTGCGCGGCCTGCCCAGCCGGCAGGGTCTCGATCCTGCGGCCATCGAGTTCATACGCGATGCACACCTTGATCTCCTCGAAGCCGTCGAGGATGTCGAGCTTGGTCAGGGCAATGCCGTCGATGCCGGAGGTTTTCACCGTCTGCCGCACCAGGCAGGCATCGAACCAGCCGCATCGGCGCTTGCGCCCGGTGACCACCCCGAATTCCTTGCCCTTCGAGCCGATGAGTTCCCCGATCTCGTCGTGCAGTTCGCTCGGGAACGGCCCCTCGCCGACCCGCGTTGTGTAGGCCTTGGCAATGCCCAGCACATAGCCCACGGCGCCCGGCCCAAGCCCTGAACCGGTTGCCGCCTGACCGGCGACGATGTTGGACGAGGTCACGAACGGATAGGTGCCATGGTCGACATCGAGCAGCGCCCCTTGCGCGCCTTCGAACAGGATGCGCTTGCCCGCCCGGCGCTCGTTGTCGAGCAGCGACCAGACCGTGTCGGCATAGGGCAGGATCTTCGGCGCGATGGCCTTCAGTTCCGCCAGCAGTTGCGCGCCATCCGCTTCGGCAATCCCGAGGCCGCGGCGCAACGCGTTGTGATGGGTCAGCAACCGCTCGATCTTGGCTTCCAGCAGCGCGTCGTCTTCCAGATCGATGACGCGGATGGCGCGGCGGCCGACCTTGTCCTCATAGGCCGGGCCGATGCCACGCTTCGTCGTGCCGATCTTGAGGCCGGAGTTCGAGGTTTCGCGGAAATGGTCGAGTTCGCGGTGCAGCGGCAGGATCAGGGTGGCATTGTCGGCGATGCGCAGGTTGTCGCGGGAAATGGCGACCCCCTGCCCTTGCAGCTTGGCGATCTCCTCGACCAGATGCCACGGATCGACCACCACGCCGTTGCCGATCACGGACAGCTTGCCCGGCCTGACGATGCCGGACGGCAGCAGCGAAAGCTTGTAGACCGTGCCGTTGATGACCAGCGTGTGGCCGGCATTGTGCCCGCCCTGGAAACGCACCACCACATCGGCCTGGCTTGACAACCAGTCGACCAGCTTGCCCTTGCCCTCGTCGCCCCATTGGGCTCCGACCACAACCACATTCGCCATGACAGGCTCCGCTCCAACAAAAAACCCCGGCGCAAGGCCAGGGCTTTGGATCATCCTTGCAGTTTCTCATGGTTGAAAGGGCGGCTGCGGTCAAGAAAAACCAAGCGGGCGGCACGACGCCAGGGCTGTGAACCCCGGGGTCAGCGAACTGCCGAGCTCTTGTCCCTCACCGCCGGGCGGGTAGGGTGAGTCGACGCGCAGCGGCGAGCCTAGTGGAGAACTATCTTTCAGGACAGGAAGAAAGCGCCCCACCCTGCCCTCCCCATGTGATGGGGAGGGAATACGCGGCAGGGATGGCAGAACTGCCGCTGTCGCCCTTCCATCCTGACCCGGGGTGTTCCCGGATCAGCACCATCCGTGCACAGCTTCACTGACCGATCAGTTCCCTGTCCGCCGGCCAGCGCAGGCGCCAGCCGAGCCTGATCTCGCGCTTTTCTGATGGCGCGTAGTCATGGCTCCAGCCCATCACCCCGCGCCGGTCCTGCACCACGCGCTCGGTGGCGGGCGTGTTGGTGGCCAGCGGCTCGACAGTGATGGCGCTGTTTTCCGACACCGGAATGCGGTCGATGACGGCGATCCGCATCGGCCTGCGGTGCAGGTTGGTGATGATCGTGCGGTGATCCGAAATCTGGTTGCGCGACGCGTTCGAACCGGCCGGGTCGTTGTCGCGGCGGCGCACCGGGACGCGCTCGACCTTGATGCGGTCATCTGCGCCAAAACCAAGATCGAACTGGTCACCGGCAGCGACTGCGCCGATGCGTGACTTGCCGACAAAAACGCCATCGCGGGTCAGCGACACCTCGCCAGCCAGCAGCGGCACATCATCTGTCCAGGTCAGGTTGGTCGAGAGATAGGCCCGTGTCTCCAGGGCAGGTGCGACCTTGGCCTGCAGCGGCGCATCAAGGACATGGCTGGACAATCGCAGTGTCCGCACCGTGCCATCGCGGGCAATGCTGACCCGACCAGGCACGACGAACGATGCCGAGAAGGCCGTCGCCGAAGCGGATGCTTCCTGCTCGCTGGCCTTCGCAGGCTCCGCAACCGGCGCGGGCGCAGCTATCGCCAAAGGCGCCTCCATGCGGGCCGCGCCAGCAGGGGCGCCTCGTTGCCGCCGCTGCTGATCAACCTCGAAGGCCACCATCGGCTCGCGCAGGGCCAGCGCTTGCGTCATCACATCCGGCGCCTTTGCGCCGCCAGCCACGCGCGCGGTCGACAGCGTCAGTTCCACGTCGCCCCAGTCCTCGCCCGTGCGTTGCGTCACTGCGGCGCGCCGGACAAGATTGACCTTGGCGACAGGCCCGTTCGCCACCGTGTCGAGCGCGGCGTCATAGACAGGCGTCCAGCGCGCGCCACCCACGCGATAGGTGACGCGAAGGACCGCAGCCAGATCACGCGGTGCTTCCACCGCGATCGCCAGATCGACCAGCGGCAGCAGGCCCGGCCTTGGCCGGCCGGTCGCCAGTTCGATCGCCTTGATCTCGGCTTCCACGTCGGCGCTGCGCGCCAGTTCCACCTGCAGCGCCTCGTTGGCCTGTGCCGTCCCCTCGCCCACAGCCGTCCATGCGGCGCGGGCCTGGGTCAGGTCAAAGCCCTTTCCGTCCTTTGCCGCAGCTTCAGCCGCCATGCGGGCGAAGTCGCCGACGGCGCGCTTCTGGGCCTCGAGCGCATCGATGCGGCCCTTGATCCGGGCAAGGTCGACGCGCAAGTCACGCAACCGCTTCTGCCCGTCTTCGCCGGGGCCGGTATCAGCGGCCACGCGGCGGATGTCGGCTGAGCCGATCAGGAACTGGCCGTCGCCGGCGCCCTCGATCCTGATCGAGGCCGGGTCGATCGCCGCAGGCAGCCCGCGCAACAACACGACGTGCTGCCCTGCAGGCATGCGCACCTCGCCGACGCGCGTCACCGCAGCCGCATCCGGAAACACGGTGACAGCCTCGATGCGGCTGGGCAGGGCAAGATCGGCGGCGAACGACAGCGGCGTCAGCGACACTGACGCGAGCAAGGCGATGGCTAGTCTGTTCATGGGGAATTGGCTCCGGACGGGGTGGTGCCCGTGGTCAGGCACAAGGCCCATTCGCGCAAGAATTACGGGTTTTTCGCGGCCACGATGCGGCCCCGGCGCGGCCAGCAAGTACTCAGGCCCGCCCGCGCGACGAAACCGTCGGTTCGACCCTGAATTTCAGGAAGTTGCCGATCTCCGTCAGCCGCCGCGCCGGCTCAAGCACCTCCGCGTCAAGCCCGTGCGCCCAACGCAGGTCGCTGCGTCCGGCATCGGCGTCGAGCGCCTGAAGGTCATCGCAATAGCGCGCCACGTCGTCCGGCGTGCGGCGAAATCCTTCGGCGATCAACGCATCGCTCATCCGCATCAGGATCGCGGCCGTCTCGGTCAGCGAAAATTCGGGATGATACTGCACGCCCCAGAACACTCCGCCATCATGCCGGATCTCGGCCGCCTGCATCGGCGTCATCGCGTTGGCCGCCAGCACCGTGACATCGCCCGGCGGCTGCGCCACCGCATCGAGATGGATGGCAGGAGCGTCGAAGCTGGCGGGCCGGCCTGCCAGCAGCGGATGGGCGCGGCCGGCATCGGTCGGGGTGATCTTGCGGGCAAAGCCGATCTCGCGGCCGGAAGGATTGGCGGTGACGGTCCCGCCCGCTGCCACCGCGCCGACCTGAATGCCCCAGCACGAGCCGAAGCAGGGCGTGCCACTCGCATAGATGGCGCGCATCAACTCGATCTGCCGCGTCACGGGCGGCGCGATCTGGTAGATGTGCAGCGCGGAGCCCGTCAGGAAAATGCCGTCATAACTTTCCAGCCCCGATGGATCGGGCAGATTCGCGCCCTCGTCCGCCGGCAGCGCAATGTCGCAGATCGCCGCCGGACTGAGGCTCCTGACCGCTTCGGAGTAGGATTCGCCCGGCGTCAGGCCGAAGTCCCGGCGATGCCGTTCGCGCGCCTCCCGCTCATTGCCTTCGACGACCAACAGACGCAGAGATTGTATCATGGGGAATCGTGAAACCAGCGCAGGGAGGGTGTGCGCCTGCATAGCATGACGGCGTGCCAAGAAAAGGCTACGCATGCGCATGCTTGCCGCGCGCCGATCACAACCATGCTCCTGACGACCCTCTCTCGCCGGGCATGGTCGAACGCATACCTGCTTCTGGCCATCACCACCTTGCTCTGGGGCGGCAACGCGATCGCCAGCCGCATCGCCATCGGCAATGTCTCCCCGATGGCGCTGACCTCGCTGCGCTGGATCGGTGTGGCGCTGGTGTTCCCGCTCGTCTTCCGCAAGGAACTGGTGCAGCACTGGCCGACGATCCGCGCCTCCTGGGTGCAGATCACGCTGATGGGCTGCCTCGGGTTCACGGTGTTCAATGCGCTGATGTATGTGGCAGGACACACCACCACCGCCATCAACATGGGCATCATCCAGGGCGCGATCCCGGTCATGGTCCTGGCGGGCTCGATGCTGTTCTACGGCACGCGATTGACCGCGCTTCAGGTGGCCGGCGTGCTCGTCACCATGCTCGGCGTGGCGCTGACCGCCGCGCGCGGCGACCTCACGATCATCTTCGAGCTTGCCTTCGCGCGCGGCGACATCCTGATGATCACCGCCTGCGCGCTCTATGCAGGCTACACGCTCGGCCTGCGCAAGCGGCCGGATTTACCGGGGTTGGTGTTCTTCACCTGCATGGCCGTCGTGGCCTGTTTTTTCTCGGCGCTGCTTTTCGCCGGCGAGATCGCCATGGGCCAGCACCTGTGGCCCAACTGGAAAGGATGGCTGATCGTGCTCTACGTCACGCTCGGCCCTTCGATCGCCTCGCAACTGATGTTCATGCGCGGGGTCGAACTGATCGGCCCTGCCCGCGCCGGACTATGGGTCAACCTCGTGCCGATCTGGGCGGCGATCCTCGCCGTGGCGCTGATCGGAGAACCGTTCGCCCCCTATCACGCGGTCGCGCTGCTGATGGTCCTGGGCGGCATCTGGCTGGCGGAGCGCAACCGGGCGTGAGAAGTCACCCCTTGCGCCAGAGCGGCCGCACCTTCAGAAATCCGCGATAGGCCCACTCCAGCATCGTCGGAAACGGCGGGATGGATGCAAGCCGCCCAAGAAGCCTGAATTTTGGCGTGGCCCGCCACAAGGCGATGAAGGCCGCCGCGCCCGAAACAACCTCGCCGGAGCCAAGCCTGACATGGAGCCTTGCGAGCGCGGCCTCGCGGCTGACGCCCTCCGGCAAAGCGGTTCCGTCCGCTGCGATATTCTCGAACGCCGGACGATCCGCCGCGCCATCGCTCAGCCGCTGGTACAGCGCAATCTCACGCGAGCAGATCGGGCATCCGCCATCATAGTAGATGGCGCAGGCAGCGGCGGGGTCGGACATCTTTATGTTTGCCATGTGAATGAGATGGGCGCGTCACCGAGACAAGACAACGCGCCCAAATGCCTCAGAGATACATCAAAACGCCAGCCGCCGCGCACGCTTCACCTGCGGGATCGCCTCGATCTTCTTGAGCAGCGCATCATCCACGCGTTCATCGACGGCAACATAGCAGATCGCGTCGCCGCCTGGCTTGTCGCGGCCGAGATTGAAGGTCGCGACGTTGACGCCCGCATCGCCCAACAGCGAACCGAACGCGCCGATGAAGCCCGGCTTGTCGTCATTGCGGATGTAGATCATGTGGGCTGCGAACGCGGCATCGACCTTGATGTCGCGGATCTCGACGATGCGCGGCACGCCATCCGAAAGCACCGTGCCGACGGCGTGGCGCGCCATGTCCTCGGCTTCGACGATGATCTTGATCGAGCTTTCGAGATTGCCCGGCGCTTCGCGCTTGACCTCGTCGACGGTGATGCCCTTGTCCTTGGCGATCGAGGCGGCATTGACCATGTTGATCGCCGGCAGGAACGGGCGCAGCACGCCTGCGATGGCGGCAGCCGTCATCGGCTTCACGTTCAGGTCCGCCACCTTGCCTTCATAGACGATGCGGATGGCCTTCACCGAAGCTTCGGTGAGTTGGCCGAGAAACGAGCCCAGCTTCTCGGCCAGCGCCACGAACGGCTTCACGCGCGGGGCTTCTTCCGCCGAGATCGAGGGAAAGTTGACCGCATTGGTGATCGCGCCCTTGAGCAGGTAGTCGCTCATCTGCTCGGCCACCTGCAGCGCCACATTCTCCTGCGCTTCGGACGTGGACGCGCCGAGATGCGGCGTGCAGATCACGTTCTCGAGCCCGAACAGCGGGTTGGTTTCCGCCGGTTCCTCAGAGAACACGTCGAAGGCCGCGCCAGCCACATGACCGGCCTTGATGGCGTCGGCAAGCGCCTGTTCATCGACAAGGCCGCCGCGTGCGCAATTGATGATGCGCACGCCCTTTTTCGTCTTGGCCAGCGCCTCGCGCGAGAGGAGGTTCTTCGTCTGCTCGGTCATCGGCACATGCAGCGTGATCACGTCGGCGCGGGCGAGAAGCGTGTCGAGTTCAGCCTTCTCGACACCGATCGCAACCGCGCGCTCGGGCGTCAGGTAAGGGTCATAGGCAACCACTTTCATGCCGATGCCGAGCGCCTTGCGCGCCACGATCGACCCGATGTTGCCGGCCCCGATCAGGCCAAGCGTCTTGGCCTCGAGCTCGACGCCCATGAAGCGGTTCTTTTCCCACTTGCCAGCCTGCGTGGAAATGTCGGCAGCCGGAATCTGCCGCGCCAGCGCGAACATCAGGGCGATGGCGTGCTCGGCCGTGGTGATCGAGTTGCCGAACGGCGTGTTCATCACGATGATGCCGCGCTGTGTGGCGGCAGGAATGTCGACATTGTCCACGCCGATGCCGGCCCGGCCGATCACCTTCAGCCTGGCGGCGCTTTCCAGCAGCTTGGCCGTAGCCTTGGAGGCAGAACGGATGGCAAGTCCGTCATAGTCGCCGATGATGGCGGCCAGCTTGTCCTTGTCCTTGCCGAGGCCAGGATCGAAGGTCACGTCGATGCCGCGATCCTTGAAGATCTGCACGGCGGCGGGGGAGAGGGCATCGGAGATCAGGACGCGGGGAGCGGTCATGGGGAAGGCCTTTCGGGGGCTGCGCTTGCCGTCATTCCGGGGCCGCCGCATGGCGGAGCCCGGAACCCATGATCACCAAAGATGATCAGGTTGGCGAGCAGTGATGGGTTGGGGTGACTTGTCTTGATGGGTTCCGGGCTCGCACTGGCGTGCGCCCCGGAATGACGTCGTTGGACGATTTCAAGCCGCCTTGGCGAGCTTGGCCTTCTCGGCCGCAAACGCAGCCTCGATCCAGGGCAGCAGCGCCTTGACGTCGCGCGTCTGCACGGTCGCGCCGCACCAGATGCGCAGGCCGGGGGGCGCATCGCGATAGTGGCCAAGATCAAGGCCGACGCCTTCCTTTTCAAGGAACGCGACGATGCCCTTGGCGAAATTCGCCTGCGCATCGGGGGACAGCGCGGTCACGGCGGGATCGGTGAACTTGAGGCAGACCGATGTATTCGAGCGCGTCTTGGGCTTCACGGCAAGGAAATCCACCCACGGCGTGACCTTGACCCACGATGCGATGGCGCGGGCATTGGCATCGGCCCGCCTGATCAGACCGCCGAGCCCGCCAACCTTCTTGGCCCAGTTGAGCGCATCGATGTAGTCCTCGACGCAGAGCATCGACGGCGTGTTGATCGTTTCGCCTTCGAAGATGCCCTTGATCAGCTTGCCGCCTGACGTGAGCCGGAAGATTTTCGGCAGCGGCCAGGCGGGCTTGTAGCTTTCGAGCCGGGCGACGGCGCGTGGGCTGAGGATCAGCATGCCATGGGCGGCCTCCCCGCCCAGCGCCTTCTGCCACGAGAAGGTGGTGACATCGAGCTTGGACCAGTCCATGCGCTGCGCGAAGGCGGACGATGTGGCGTCGCAGAAAGTCAGGCCTTCGCGATCCGCTGCGATCCAATCGGCATCCGGCACGCGCACGCCGGAGGTGGTGCCGTTCCAGGTGAAGCAGACATCGCGGTTTTTGGTGTCGATCTTCTTGAGGTTAGGCAACTCGCCGTAGGCGGCGCTGACATGCTCGCAATCAGCCAGCTTGAGTTGCTTCACGGCATCGGTGACCCAGCCTTCGCCAAAACTTTCCCAGGAGGTCATGGTCACGGGCCGCGCGCCGAGCATGGTCCACATGGCCATCTCGTAGGCGCCGGTGTCGGATGCCGGCACGATGCCGATCAGGTAATCAGCAGGAACCTGCAACACCTCACGGGTCAGGTCGATCGCCAGCTTGAGCTTGGACTTGCCGATCTTGGCGCGGTGCGAACGCCCGAGGGCGGCATTGGACAAGTTTTTCAGGGACCAGCCCGGCCGTTTGGCGCATGGACCGGAAGAGAAATTCAGCACGCCAGGCTTTTTCAGGCTTTCACTGCGCGCCATTGTTCCGCCGGTGGCGGTCGTGTTCGTAGCCATCAATGTCTCCATCCTCACAGATGGGTGTCTCCCGTTGGGGGGAGATGACCCGTCGACGGAGATAGGTGACTTGCCCTTCGCCGTCAATCGCGATGGCGGTCGATGGCGGATCTTTTCGCGGTGCGGCGGGTTGGCCCCAACGGAAACGGCGCGCCCGCGAGGGCGCGCCGGATGACAACACGCGAAGCCGCGATCAGAACTTGCGGACCATCGGAGCGGGCGCGTAGACCGGAGCAGGCGAAGAGCAGCAATCGCCGCCATTGAGCGCCCAGCGCATGCCGATCCGGAAATCGTGGCTGTCGAGATCCTTGACGCGCAGGATGGTGGCAGGCGGGTTGCCGCCGGCCAGCGATCCGGTCTCGGCGCGGCCCATGTTGAGATAGCGGTAGCCGAGTTCCAGCTTGACGTTGCTGGCCACGTCGATCGAGGCGCCGGCCATCAGCGCCCAGGCGAGGTTGGTGCGGGACTTGGATGCGAAGACATCGGTGAACGTGTTGGACGGGCCGGGCACGCCGCCGGTCGGGATGAAGGCCGTGCTGGAAATGTCGGTCACGGACGACATCTTGTGGCTGGCGACGCCGATGCCGGCGCCGACAAACGGCGTGATGCAGCCCAGCGCGCAGAATGTGCCGAGATCGACATAGCCGTTGGCCATCAGCAGCGTGGTGGAGAGCGAGCCCGCCAACTGGTTGTTGGTGCGCGTCACGCCCGGGCCAATGCCGGGAATGGCCGGATTGAACCCGGTGCCCGGCACGTTGAATTCGTCGCGCGCCCCGAAGCGCGCTGCGGTGCGATATTCGCCGGTCACATCGAGGCGGAACCAGTTGTTGAAGGCGTAGCCGATGCCGGCGCTGAAGAACGTCGTGCCATCGAGGCTCGAATCGAGGAAGGAGAGCGTGGATGGCGCAGTCGCTGTCAGCACCTGGCCGTTCTGGAGGTAGTCCAGCTTCGGCTTGTGCTTGTTCGTGCCGACGCCGATGTCGCCGCGCAGATAGAACCCGCCCGCAGAGACAGTGCCGCGCAGGGGCGCATCGAAGTGCGGTGCAGGCGGTTGTGGAAGATCGCCAGCGAAGGCGGACGCTGCAACGCCGACAACCACGGCGCCTGCGACAGCGAGAACTTTCAGGCTGCTCATGATTTCATCCTCAAGGGTTTGGCATGTGCCGACGCACATGCGGAATGCCAACGGGGATGAACTTGGCAGCAAACTGTTAAAGGCAGCTTAACCCTAACGATTAACCATGCAGATCAGCAAAGCACAGTAGTGACGGGCCTGCCCTGAGCATCGAATGCACAGGACGACACGCCGTCGCGGCCCCATCGACATGGAAGGCGGCCCTGGTCAGGCCGCGGCCTTGGTCACGGCATCGACGATGTCGTCGACCACGCGCTCGACAAGATCGCGGTCATCACCTTCGGCCATGACGCGGATCACCGGCTCGGTTCCCGATGGCCGTATCACCAGACGGCCGCCATTGCCGAGCCTGGTGCGCGCATCATTGATGGCGGCGACCACATTGCCCTGATCCAGCGGGCGGCCGGCCTTGTAGCGCACATTCTTGAGAATCTGCGGCAACGGCTCGAAGCAGTGGCATACCTCGCTCACGGGCTTGTCCAGCCGCTGCACCACGGCCATCAGCTGCAGTGCGGCGATGAGGCCGTCGCCGGTTGTCGAATAGTCGGACAGGATGATGTGCCCTGACTGCTCGCCGCCAAGGTTGAAGCCATGCTCGCGCATGTGTTCCAGCACGTAGCGGTCACCCACGGCCGTGCGGGCCAGCGACAGCCCGAGCCCGGACAGATAGCGCTCGAGGCCCAGGTTGGACATGATGGTCGCCACGATGCCATGGCCGGCGAGCAGTCCGTCGTCGCGCCAGCTCTTTGCGATGGTGCCCATCAACTGGTCGCCATCGACCACATGGCCGTTCTCGTCGACGATGAGCACGCGGTCGGCGTCGCCATCGAGCGCGATGCCGATATCGGCGCGGCGTTCGCGGACCTTCCTGATCAGTTCTTCCGGCGCGGTCGAGCCGACATCGCGGTTGATGTTGAAGCCGTCAGGCTCGATCCCGATCGCGATGACTTCGGCGCCAAGCTCCCACAATGCCTCGGGCGCGACCTTGTAGCCCGCGCCGTTGGCGCAATCGACCACGATGCGCAGACCATCGAGCGACATGTTGCGCGGCAAAGTGCGCTTGGCGAACTCGATGTAGCGCGCATGCACGCTTTCCACGCGCTTGGCGCGCCCGATCGACACCGACTTCGACAGCCTGCTCGACATGTCGCTGTCGATGAGGGCTTCGATCTCGCGCTCGAGGTCATCGGACAGCTTGAAGCCGTCGGGCCCGAACAGCTTGATGCCATTGTCTTCGAATGGATTGTGCGAAGCGGAGATCATCACGCCAAGATCGGCGCGCATGGAACGCGTGAGCATCGCGACGGCAGGTGTCGGGATCGGCCCCAGCAACAGCACGTCCATGCCCACGGACGTGAAGCCGGCCTGCAGCGCAGCCTCGATCATGTAACCTGAAAGCCTAGTGTCCTTGCCGATGACGACGCGATGGCGATGCTCCCCGCGATTGAAGGCGAGGCCCGCAGCCTGCCCCACCTTCAGGGCGAGTTCCGGCGTGATGACCTTGTTGGCGCGACCGCGAACCCCGTCGGTGCCAAAATACTTTCGAACCATGTTTCCCAGTCCCTTCAGGACGACGCCCGGACGGATATCGATGCAAATGTCGCGTGGCCTGCAACGAACCGTTTACAGCAAAACTCTGAACAACAGGTGTTCAAGAATTGTGAGCATCTGTTTCACGCCGCTGCGCATGGACCGGAAAGCTCAGGCGCAGAAGCAAAAACCCGGGCGCGTGGCCCGGGTTGTTCGACAGTTTCCGAATGGAATGGCAGGAGACGTCACACCTGCGGCTGCGGCTCCATGCCGGCATCGGGTTTGGGCTTGCGCTTGCCGCGTCCTGCGGTGGGCACGGCCGAACCACGGGTCGGCGGCGATGGATCGACATCGCGCACCGGCGGATTTCCGTCGAGCAGTTCCTTGATCTCGTCGCCGGACAGCGTCTCGTAGGTCAACAGACCCTGCGCCAGAGTCTCGAGATCGCCGGACTTGTCCTTGAGCAGGCGGCGGGCATCTTCGAGGCCATTCTCCACCAATCGGCGCACTTCGGCGTCGATGGTGCGGGCCGTGGCTTCCGACACGCTCTGCTGGCGGCCCATCGACATGCCGAGGAAGACCTCGTCCTGATTCTCGCCATAGGCAACCGTGCCAAGCTCGGGCGAAAAGCCCCAGCGCGTGACCATCATCTTGGCGAGGCGGGTGGCCTGATCGATGTCGGACTGCGCCCCGGACGTGACCTTCTCCTTGCCGAAGATCATCTCCTCGGCAATGCGGCCGCCCATCAGGATGGCAAGGCGCGAGGTCATCTGCTCGAAGCTCATCGACAGTTTGTCGCGCTCCGGCAACTGCATGACCATGCCGAGTGCACGGCCGCGCGGGATGATGGTGGCCTTGTGCACCGGATCGGTGGCCGGCACGTTGAACGCGACGATGGCGTGGCCCGCCTCGTGATAGGCGGTCAGGCGGCGCTCGTCCTCGGTCATGACCAGCGTCTTGCGCTCGGCGCCCATCATCACCTTGTCCTTGGCGTCCTCGAACTCAGCTTGGGTGACGATGCGCTTGTTGCGCCGCGCCGCCAGCAAAGCAGCTTCGTTGACGAGGTTCATGAGGTCCGCGCCGGAGAAACCGGGCGTGCCGCGCGCCAGCACCTTGAGGTCTACATCGGGACCGAGCGGCACTTTGCGCACATGCACGCGCAGGATCTTCTCGCGGCCGACGACATCCGGGTTAGACACCACGATCTGGCGATCGAAACGGCCCGGGCGCAGCAAGGCAGGGTCAAGCACATCCGGCCGGTTGGTGGCAGCGATGATGATGATGCCTTCGTTCGGCTCGAAGCCATCCATCTCGACCAGAAGCTGGTTGAGGGTCTGCTCGCGTTCGTCGTTGCCGCCGCCGAGGCCCGCGCCACGATGCCGGCCAACCGCATCGATTTCGTCGATGAAGATGATGCAGGGCGCATTCTTCTTGGCCTGCTCGAACATGTCGCGCACACGGCTCGCGCCGACGCCGACGAACATTTCGACAAAGTCGGAACCCGAAATGGTGAAGAACGGCACGTTGGCCTCGCCAGCCACGGCCTTCGCCGTGAGCGTCTTGCCAGTGCCGGGCGGCCCGACCAGCAGCACGCCGCGCGGAATGCGCCCGCCGAGCCTCTGAAATTTCTGCGGATCCTTGAGGAACTCGACGATTTCCTGCAGGTCTTCCTTGGCCTCGTCGATGCCAGCCACGTCGTCGAACGTGACGCGGCCATGCGCCTCCGTCAGCAACTTCGCCTTGGACTTGCCAAAGCCCATGGCCCGCCCTGCCCCGCTCTGCATCTGGCGCGACAGGAAAATCCAGGCCCCGATCAGCAGCGCGATCGGCAGAAGGTTGATGAGCAGCGTCATCAGCCAGTTGGTCTCGTTGGTCTGCGGGCGAGCGGTGATCTGCACGCCCTTGGCCTGCAGTTTCGTCACAAGGCCCGGATCGAACGGCGCAAAGGTCGTGAAGGTGCGGCCATCGGTGTAGGTGCCGCTGATTTCCTGGCCCGCGATGGTCACGGTGGTGATTCGGCCGGACTCCGCATCGCTGAGAAGCTGGCTGTAGGCGATGTTGGAATCGGGCGAGCGTGATCCCGGACTCTGGAACAGCGTGACAAGCGCCAGCACAAGCAGGAAGATCACCAGCCAGACGGCGAAGTTGCGAAAGTTAGGGTTCATGTCCGCATCCGATCTGCGCGCGCCCCGTCCGAAACCGCCGGGCACCCCGCTCTGCAATCATACTTAGTTGTCAGGCAGCCCCTTGCCAAGGCTCGGACTGCGAACAGGGTTGACGCAGCCCCGCCGCCGCACCGGTTCATCCGCACCGGTCAGCCGCCTGTGGCGCGTCAGGCACAGGACCTTCCCGCCAAGCGTGCGCGTGAGTGCGGTCCCCTCGGCGCATGCCGCGCGCAATGCCGCGACGCAGGCCTCGATTCGCGCCAGTCGCGGTCCATGTGCGTCGCGCGCGCCGTCGGCCTCCGGCGCGTCCCGATGAACAAGGCTCGCCAGCGCTCGCCCCACGGTGGCATCAGGTTCGGCAAACAGCGTCTGCGCGTCCAGCGTCCAGCCCGTGTCGCGCCAAACCAGTCCCGCGCGATCGAGGGCAATCGCGCTCATCCGCTGCATTGCCATGTCGTTGTCAGCCATGCGGCGCGCGAACAGGCCCAGCCGTTCGGCCGTCAATCCTTCGCGGGCCAACAGCGGCATCAAGGCCCGCCACCGCACACGGGTGAAGGCATCGCTTCGGTTCGACGGGTCCTCGATCCAGCGCCATCCCCTCGCAAGGCAGGTGGCAAGCAGCCGCTCTTTCGGGACGTTGAGCAACGGCCGGAGATGAACGACGCCTTGTTTCACCGTCTGGCCCCGCATGCCTGCCATGCCCGTCGGGCCGGAACCGGCCGCCAGCCGCATCAGCAGTGTTTCCGCCTGATCATCGAGCGTATGCGCCGTGACGATGGCATCTGCGCCGATTTGCTGTGCGTGTCTGGCCAGAAGAGCGTAGCGCGCCGACCGCGCGGCCCCCTGCACCCCGGTGACCGGTTTCGTGCCGTCCCAGTCGAGCACGGTGCATGACAGACCCAGCCGCGCCGCCTGCGCCATCACGAACGCCGCTTCGGCCTCCGATCCGTCCCGCAGCCCGTGATCGACGACCGCGACGTCTGGCGCAGTGCCCAGTCTCCGCGCCCAGCCGGCAGCGAGACCCATCATCGCCATCGAGTCGGCCCCGCCCGACACTGCCAGCAGCGGCGTCGAGCCCGTCAGCATGGCCAGACAGGCATCCGCGTCGCTGTCGCTCAGCGGCAACACATGCCGCGCGGCGGACGTAGCCATCAGCCGTCGCAGCGGACGCGGCGGCGTTCGCGCTCGACCCCGGAGCGCACCGTTTCCGGCGCTTCCGGATACTTCACGCTCACCTGCGCGAAGGTGGCGCAGGCCTGGTCGCGCGCGCCAAGGGCATTCAGCGACATGCCGAGTTTCAGCATCGCTTCGGGCGCGATGTTGGTGCGCGCATGGTCGGTTGTCACCTTGAGATACTGCTCGGCGGCATCCTTGTGGCGACTGCGGCGGAAGTAGCTTTCGCCGAGCCAGTAGATGGCGTTCGGCGCCAGACGGTCACGTGGATGTGATTGGAGGAACTGACGGAAACCCATCTCCGCATCTTCGTATTGACGGCTGTTGATCGCGGCCAGCGCAGCATCGAAGCTCTGGCGCGGCGTGCCGGGCGCAGTCGCGACCACGCTTTGTGGCCCGCGCTGCCCTGGTTGCAGCGCTGCGGCCGGGGGCTGGCGCGCACCTGTCACGTCCAGCGGCTGGCCCGAGCCGGGCCCGCCATTGTCGATGACGCCGGTCGCCGGCGTGCCAAGCTGGCGCGGCGCACCGGATGCGCCTGGCTGCGCGCCGGGATCGAAAGCATCGTTCCGGCGTGGACGCTGGGGCTGCCCGGGAGCAGCAGGCGCGGCTGCGGCCGGCGCTCCGGAAGGCCGCGTGCCGCCGCGTTCGCTCAAGCGAAACTCGACATCCTCTTGAAAGCGCTTGAGTTGGTCCGTCAGCCGCCGGTTCTCGAACTGCAGTTGCTCGATCTGGCCGGACAATTGTCTGATCTGGTTTTCCATGCGGTTCACCCGCACGCTGAGTTCGGCCGCATCCTGCGCCGCCGCCGGCGCGGGCAGCAGCAATCCAACGACGGCGGCAAACATCACCAGGGCCCAGACAGCACGCATTCCACAACCTCGCAGACCAGATCTGCCGGAAGGCAGAACGAGATATCTCTTCACTTCATCCCGCAACATACGGCACAAATGCGACAATCGGCGCATGGTGTGCGCCGATTGTGATGAATGTCAGCCGAACAGCCCGGTTTTCAGGCTCCGGCGCCCGCATCCAGCAATGTCACGCCGCGCCGGTTCTGTGACCAGCATGAGATGTCGTTGCAGACCGCGACCGGGCGCTCCTTGCCATAGGACACGATGCGCATGCGCCCGGCGGGAATGCCGCGCGACGCCAGATAGTCGCGCACGGCCTGCGCGCGGCGCGCGCCAAGCGAGAAGTTGTACTCGCGGGTGCCGCGCTCGTCGGCGTGGCCTTCGATGGTGAAGGTATAACGCGGATAGCGCGCGAGCCAGGTCGATTGCTTGTCGAGCGTGGCGGTCGCGGTGGCGGTGAGGTCGGTGGAGTCCGACTCGAAGAACACACGGTCGCCGACATTGACGACGAAATCCTGCGTGCTGCCCGGGGTCGCAGCGCCTCCGGGGCCGAAGCCGCCCGCCGCGGCATTGGGATCGACCGGCGGTGTCGTGGCGCAGGCACCGAGCGCGAGGCCCCCCATCAGGACAGCGGCGAACTTCGCGGCGCGGGCGCTGGCGAACAGGGACATGATCATGACGGCAATCTCCAGAAAGGGACAGGCGGGGCGCGTCTGTTGTGCAAACGCCACATGCCCCATCAATGTCCTGTCAACCTAAACGAGACCTTGCCAGATCAAGGCAAAATGGCGGCATTGCGGCGCATGGTTAACGAATGGTTGATCAGGCGGACGCCTTCGGCGACCATCTTGTCTGGCTTCCGGGCGCCATTCCGCTTTCGCTGTATGACCCCGGAAACGGGCGACAACCACATCGTTTTTCCGGGTCTGAGAAGCGCAAGCGGATCAGAGCCCGGAATCCAGACATCGTGCTGCGTGAAGCGCTCCGAAACCTTAGCTGCGTGCCTCGGTCAGCAGCGGCGACCAGGTCGGGTCGGAGGCGAAGGCCGGCGTCGGCACCGGCTGTTCAACCCGGCCGGTGATGTCGACCATGTAGATCTTGCCGCCGGATTGGCCGCCCGGATCGCGGAAGAACATGATGTATTGGCCATTGGGCGCAAAAGTCGGCGATTCGTTGTGGAAGCCCTCGGTCAGCAACCGCTCGCCGGAGCCGTCGGGTCGCATCACGCCGATGGCGAAGCCGCCGCCCGTGCGCTTGGTGAAGGCGATCAGGTCACCCTTGGGCGACCAGGCCGGCTGCGAGTAGGAGCCTTGCGCGAACGAGATGCGCTTGGCGCCGCCGCCGCCCGCATCCATCAGGTACAGTTGCTGCGAGCCGCCACGGTCGCTTTCGAACACGATCTGGGTGCCGTCGGGCGAATACGATGGAGAGGTGTCGATGGCGGAGGTGTCAGTCAGCCGCGTGGTCGAGCGCGAACCGAGGTTCATCGCGTAAAGATTTGAATTGCCGCCCTGCTGCAACGACAAGGCGATGGTCTGGCCGTTAGGCGAGAAGCGCGGGCTCGACGTCATGTCGGGGAAGTTGCCGACCATCTGGCGTGCGCCGGTTTCGATGTTGATGACGTGCACGCGTGGCTGTTCGCCCTGGCGCTGTGCCATGTAGGTCACATCCTGCGACACTGGCGAGTAGCGCGGCGTGACCACCGCCACGTCGCCCGTCGTCAGATAGCGCACATTTGCACCGTCCTGGTCCATGATGGCGAGGCGCTTGCGGCGGTTTTCCTTTGGGCCGGATTCGTCCACGAACACCACGCGCGTATCGAAGAAGCCGCCGACACCTGTGATCTTGGTATAGACCGCATCCGAGATGATGTGCGCCACGCGCCGCATGTTGTTGGGATCTGTGAAATACTGCTGGCCTGCCATCTGCTGGCCGCTGGTCACATCCCACAAGCGGAATTCCGAGCGCAGCCTCGCCCCGTCCCGCACCACGCGGCCGACGACTAAGCCCTGCACGCCAGTTGGCTTCCAGGCCTCAAAATTCGGGATGCCGTCGAAGTTCGGCGTGCGCTCGGCGTGGCGTTCGCGCGGCAGCGGCGTGAAGTAGCCCGAACGGCGCAGGTTGTTGGTGATGATGCCGGAGACGCGCGGGCCCATGTCGCCCTCGCCGCCGAAATCGGCGATCGCGATCGGCATCGGCTGGAAAGTGCCTTTCCTGAGGTCGATCACCAGTTGCGCCATGGCGGGCGAAAGCCCGAACGCCTGCGCGGCGGCAAGCGCGCCCGAACCAACGAGAAGGGCGCGGCGCGACAAGGCGGCGGCAGGCGGCGGCAGATCAGCGGACATCGTCAGCAGCGGGATCATGGCATTGCCTTGCAGGTTCATCACAGCACGTCGCGCGCATCGAAGTTCACCACGACATCGCGCCAGTCATTGTAGAAAGGCGCAAACTGCGCCGGAATCCTGAGCGGCGTGCAGCGCCGCGTCGCCGTCAGCGCCGAATCAGCAGCCACACGAAACAGCGGATCGGCCGAGGCGTTCACCACCGATGGCTGGTTGGCGAGCGTGCCGTCCTGCTTCAGCGCCACCCGGACGGAGGGCACCGGCGGCTTCTGCGAGCCTTGCAGCGCCACCGGCACATTCCAGCACTTTTCAAGTTGCTCCTTGATGATGCCGATCAGTTGCGAGCGCATGTTCGGGTTCATGCGCTGGGCCGTCCCGGTCTGCGTGCCGAGCGAGGCGACACGGTTGACCTCGCGCCCTGTCGAGCCGGAGGACTGCGCCGGTTCCTTCGAGTTGAGCAGCTTCGAGATGTCGCTGGGGTTGAACTGCGCCGCAAGCTGCGCGTCACGCCGCGCCTTTGCCTCGGCAGCAGCCTTGACCCTGGCATCCGCTGCAGCTTTCGCCTTTGCTGCGGCATCGGCCTTCGCCTTGGCATCAGCCTCGGCTTTTTCCTTGGCCTCCTCGGCGGCCTCGGCTTTGGCTTCAGCATCAGCCTTGGCCTTGGCCGCAGCATCCGCACGAGCCTTTGCAGCGGCCTCGGCCTGGGCACGGGAGCGCGCTTCAGCCTCGGCACGGGCCTTTGCGGCGGCACGCGCGTCCTCGGCGGCCTGCTCGCGCTGGGCCTGCAGTTCGGCCTGCTCGGACAGCGCTGCCAACTGGTCCCGCCGCAACTCGGGCTTGGGCTCCGGTTTGGCAGCTTCACGCGGCTTCGGGTCCGGCTTGGCTTCGGATGCTTCCGGTTCCGGCCTCGCAGCCTGCTTCACGGGCGCCGGCCGCGGCGGCGGCGCGGGAGCCGGCGGGGCGACCTCGTCGCGTTCGGCGGTCTTGAGCTCAGCGGGCCGCGTCGGCGGGGTCGGCGCATCGCGCTTGGCCTCGCCGGGGTCTTTCTGCTCGGTGATGTCGCTTTGCCGCTCCGCCCGCGGCTTGGGGGCGTCCTGAACGGCAGGCGCGGTTCGCTCGCCCCTGGTGACCTCGTTCAGCGCGGAAGGGTCGACCACCTCGACGGCGATGGCCTCGTCCGCATCCTTGAACGGCACCGGCGATGCCCCGAACGCAACCAGGCCCGCAACCACCACGGCTGCGTGCCCAAAAGCCGAGACGGCGACGCCTGGCTCCTGCTTCGAGAACACCTTCGGAAAACGCAAACGCAATTACCTCTTCTGTTCCGTGTCGGTCACAAGCGCGATCTTCTTGAAGCCCGCCGCCGTGACCAGACCCATGATCTGCGCCACGCGGCCATAGTCGACCTGCCTGTGGCCCCGCACATAGATGCGCTCGTCGACACCGCTTTTCGCTGCGGCTGTCAGCCGCGCCACCAGTTCCGCCTGCGGCACCTCCTGATCCTGCACATAGATGCTGCCCTTCTCATCGATGGCGACAGTCAACGGCTTCTGGTCGATGTTGATCGGCCTGGCCGCCGTCTGCGGCAGGTCGATCGGCACGCCGACCGCGAGAAGCGGCGCCGCCACCATGAAGATGATCAGCAGCACGAGCATGACATCGATGAACGGCGTCATGTTGATTTCGTTCATCGGCGCGTGTTTGCGCCCGCGGCCGCGCCTGCGCCGTCCGCCTCCGTTTGCCGCCGCGCCCGCTGACATGCCCATCGTTCCGCGCCTCAGGCCGCGAGTTCGCGCGCGTCGCGCGGCGTCATGCGTTCATCGATCTGGCGCTGCAGGATGGCCGAGAATTCATCGGCGAAGGTCTCGAGCCGACCCGTCGCCTTGGCGGCATCCGCTTGCAGCTTGTTGTAGGCGATGACCGCCGGAATGGCAGCGAACAGGCCGATGGCCGTCGCCAGCAGCGCCTCGGCAATGCCGGGCGCGACCACCGCCAGCGACGTGTTCTTCGACACCGCGATGGCCTGGAACGCGGTCATGATGCCCCAGACTGTGCCGAACAGCCCTATGAATGGAGATGACGAGCCGATGGTGGCCAGGATCAGCAATTTCGACTCGAGGCGATCGGCCTCGCGCTGGATGGTGACGTCGACCACGCGGTCGATGCGCTGCGACAGGCTCTGCACCGAGCGACCGCCGTTTTCGAACGAGCGCTTCCATTCGCGCATGGCCGACACGAACACCGCGGCCATGTCGCTGACAGGCTTCGCCGAAAGGTTGCGATAAAGCTCGTCGAGCGACTGGCCGCTCCAGAAGGTTTCTTCAAAGCGGTCCATCGCGGCCTGGGTGCGGCGATACAGCAAGGTCTTGTCGACGATGATGGCCCAGCACCAGACCGACGCCGCGATGAGGCCGACCATTACCAGCTTGACCACGAGATGCGCATGCATGAACAGCGCCCAGAAGGACATGTCGATCGGGGCCTGGGCAACTTCAACAGGTGTCATCTGCTCACGTCCTTCGGCGGTTTCGGGCAACAAGCCCAAAACCTCAATCGGGTTTCATCATGCCGGGAATGATCCGATCCACATCACGCCCGATTCCGGCGAAAGAAGGGCGCAGAAGCTGGTCCGGAACATGGTTTTCCCGTGTTCAAGGCAAGTTAAGCCCTCATCAGGGTTAATGTCAGGTTAGGATTGCGTGCAGCGCAGCACGGAGAGGCACTGCCGCGCAGTTCCGCCCGAACCCAAATGCGTTCATCCTGAGCGAGCGATGGTCAGCTCTGCCCCATCATCCCCGCCAGCCCGGCCGCCAGGTCGCCCCTTGACGCAATCGTGATCCGCTCCAGTCCGAGCCAGCGCGCCATCAGCCGCAGTTCTGCCGCCAGCGGCTCGAGCGTGCGCCCGCCGTCGCTGTCAGGCTCGCCATGGCTGGCCAGCACGCGCAGGATGCCCGCCTGCCTGTCGGCCTTGAGGTCCACCCGCGCCACCACGCGCTCGTCGAGCACGAAGGGCAGCACGTAGTAGCCGTGCATGCGCTTCTCCGCAGGCGTGTAGATTTCCAGCCTGATCCGCGCGCCGAACAACGCCTCGGTGCGCTCACGCTGCCAGATCAGCGGATCGAACGGCGCCAGCAATGCCTGCGCTTCGATGCGGCGCGGAATGCGCGCCCGGTGCCAGAGGTAGGCCGGCTTGTCCCAGCCCTTCACGCTGACGGGAACAAGCTCACCCGCCTCGACCAGTTCCGCCACCCTGGCCTTGCTCTCGGCGGGGTCGAGCCGGAAGTAGTCGCGAAGGCAAGGCTCGGCGCCGACGCCATGGGCCGCCGCCGAGATGCGCATCAGGTCGCGCTGCGCGTCAGCGACGGACGGCGTCGGCATTGCCAGCACCGCCTTCGGCAACACGCGCTCGGTCAGGTCATAGATGCGTTCGAAAGCGCCGCGCCGCGTGGCCGTGGTGATCTCGCCGGCCCAGAACAACCATTCGAGCGCGCTCTTGCCGTCCGACCAGCCCCACCAGCCGCCTTCGCCCTTGTGCTTGAACGAAAGCTCCGAAGCTGCGATCGGCCCGCATACGGCCACCTCGGCCAGCACTTTGGCAATGAAATCGGCCTTCTCGCGCCCGAAGCGGGCGAGGCCGCCATAGGTGCCAATTCCCGCCGCAGCCCGCGCCATGCGCCAGCGGAACAGCGGTTGCATCTCCACGGGCAGGTAGGACGCCTCATGCCCCCAGTATTCGAACAGCTTGCGCTTGCGCCCGTCATAGGCGAGCGCGTCAAGATCGGCGGTGGTGTAGTGCCCGAGCCGCGAGAAGCCCGGCAGCGTGTGCGCCCGGGCGATGATGTTGACGCTGTCGATCTGGAGCACGCCGAGGCGCTGCACCAGCCGATGCAGGTCGCGCTTCGATGACGGCTCAAGGCCGCGTGGCTGGCCAAACCCCTGGGCGCAAAGCGCGATCCGCCGCGCCTCCCGCAATGACAGCGTGTTCGACCCGCGCATCAGCGCCATCATGACCCCTCAGGTTGCGTCCAGCTTCAACCGTTTGCGCAAGGCTTCGGGGATCCGCCGCGCCCGGCCCGCGCCCACGCAGGCCACGATGACTTCGGCCGTCAGCAGCACCTCAGCCCGGCGCAGCACCCTCTGGCTGATCTCCATGGAAGCGCCGCGCGCGATGGTCGGCGTGGTCTCGATGGTGAGTTCGTCGTCCATCACGGCAGGCTTCAGCCAGTCGATGGTCATGCGGCGCACGGCGAATGCCAATGGGATTTCGCCATCGAACAATTCGCGCTGCGCGACGCCGAGAGAGCGGATCAACTCCGTGCGCCCGCGCTCCATGAACCGCAGGTAGGAGGCGTGGTAGACCACACCGGAAAAATCGGTGTCCTCGTAATAGACGCGGACGGGGAGAAGGTGGGGGGGCATTGCTCGTTCTCATCCGACATGCACTGCAACGCCGACCCGCGTGGCCACCGCAGCGAAACGCCTGTCAAAGGTCCACAAACTGGTCGCTGATAATATCAGCAATGAAGCGAGAAGGTGGGCATCCACAAAGCCAATGCCACTGCTCGACAAATTTCGCGCCGCAATCATCTCCAGAACTTCATCGTCACTTGCTTTCAGCAGATGCGGCAAGTCACGCAGCAATCGCGGAACCTGTGAGCGTGGATGCAACGAACCAACTGCGAGTTCCCCCACCACATAGGCGTGAGTCACGATCTCGGATTTCTGAATTTCGTGACCAAGGTCGGCATCGGGCATCCGCAGGTGCCTTATCCAGACCGAGGTATCAACAAGTATCATGCGGAGCGGCGACGAGGCGGTGCCTTTGCATGAGGCTCTGTCCCACCGAGAGCCGCAAGCCGCCGGGCACTCTCACGCGCGATCAAAGCCTTTAGCGCTTCGCGCAACAGGGCGGAGGTTTCTTCGAGCCCGCACAATTCTCGCGCCGTCAGCACCAACTCATCGTCTAGCGCAACGGTTGTTCGCATGGCGTACTCTCCTTACATCAAAATTGGCATCAGTTGATGCTTTTTTCAATGCCTCGTCACTCCCCGTCATCCCCAAACAGCCCGAACTGCCCACCCTCGCGCTTTGGCTCGGGCAGGCCCAGATGCCGGAAGGCGGCGACCGTGAGCAGCCGCCCGCGCGGGGTGCGCTGCAGGAAGCCCTGCTGCAGAAGGAACGGCTCGATGATGTCCTCGATCGCGTCGCGCGGTTCCGACAGCGCTGCCGCAATGGTCTCGATGCCGACCGGCCCGCCGCCGAACTTCTCGGCCACCATCGACAGGTAGCGACGGTCCATCAGATCGAGCCCGATGGCATCGACATCGAGCAGCCTCAGCGCCTTGTCGGCCACAGGCCGGGTAATCTTCTCGGCTCCGTCGACGATGGCGAAATCGCGCACCCGGCGCAACAGACGGCCCGCGATGCGGGGCGTGCCACGCGAGCGCCTGGCCAGTTCATTGGCGCCGTCATCGGTCATGCCGATGCCCATCACGCGGGCCCCGCGCGCCACGATTCTTTCAAGTTCCTCGACGGTGTAGAAGTTGAGCCGGATCGGGATGCCGAAGCGGTCGCGCAAAGGCGTCGTGAGCAGGCCCGCCCGCGTCGTCGCGCCGACAAGCGTGAACTTCGGCAGGTCGATCTTGACCGAGCGCGCGGCCGGGCCCTCCCCGATGATCAGGTCGAGCTGGTAGTCCTCCATCGCCGGATAGAGGATTTCCTCGACGGCCGGATTGAGGCGGTGAATTTCATCGATGAAGAGCACGTCATGCTCTTCCAGGTTGGTGAGTTGGGCCGCGAGGTCGCCAGCCTTGGCGATCACCGGGCCGGAGGTGGAGCGGAAATTGACGCCCATCTCGCGCGCCACGATCTGCGCCAGCGTGGTCTTGCCAAGGCCGGGCGGCCCGACGAACAGCACATGGTCGAGCGCGTCGCCACGCGTCTTCGCCGCCTGGATGAAGACCTTGAGGTTGTCCTGCGCCTGCTGCTGGCCGATGAACTCGCCAAGCTGCAGCGGACGGATCGACTGGTCGATGTCGTCCTCGCGCTTGGCGGAATTGAGCAGGCCGGGGCGGCTGGCGGTGGTCATCAGCGCTGTTTGGCCCGATTTGCAGGTTCACGCAAGCAGAGCCGCAGACTGCCCGCGAATGCTCACAGGTCCATTTCGAGTTCGATGATGTCGCGGCAGGGCAGGCCGCCATGGCCGATCTCGATCAGGCCGGGCTTGAAGGCCCGGAAGGCGTCGACGCCGCCCGGGAACAGCGACATCAATCGCATGCCGCGCTTCTGGAAGAAATGCAGCGCGCCGAAATTGTCGTTGGTGGTGATGGCGCGCAGCTTCTTCAGCTTTGCCGTCCTTGCGTCGTTCACGACCGTGTCAAACAGGGCCGTGCCGACGCCATGGCCGCCATGATCGACCACGATGGCCCCCAGCAGCGCCACCATGCCGCTGAGGCGATAGAAGGCGACGCCGGCCAACCTGCCGTCATCGAGGAACGCCGCGCGGAGGGTCATTTCCTCGCTGCGATAAGCCTTGCCGCCAATCACGAGGGCATCGATGCCCCACTCGCGCTCGACGAGCCTGCGGGCGGTGTCATAGTCGACAAACGGCATGATGCTGAGCGGTATGCGCTCATCGGGCTTCAGTCGGGCGTTCATTTCGCCAATTCCTTCAATCCTTGCCGGATCAGTTGTCCGGTTTCCGCGCCGTCCCCGAGCGCTGCCATGGCCGCGGCAATGGCGCTCTGCGCCTGCGCCTGCGGGTATCCCAGATTGGTCAGCGCGGAGATCGCATCGCCGACCGGGCGGGGCAAGGCTCGCGCCTCGATCGCCCCGGAGAGTTGCATCAGCGCGGGATCGACCATCCCGAACGCCGGCGCCTTGTCCTTGAGTTCGACGCAGATCCGCTGCGCAAGCTTGGGTCCAACCCCGTTGGCACGCGCGACCTGGGCCTTGTCACCGGTGGCGATGGCGGTCGCCAGGACACCGGGATCGAGTGTCGATTGGATCGCCAGCGCCACCTTGGCTCCGACGCCCTGAACGCTCTGCAGCAGCCTGAACCAGTTCTGCTCCGCTTCACTGCGGAAGCCGAACAGCCTGATCGCATCCTCGCGGACCTGCGTCTCGATCCACAGCATGACAGCCTCGCCGACGACCGGCAGCGCCTGCAGCGTCCTGGATGAACAGAACACGACGTAGCCAACCCCCTGCACGTCGACGATGACGAAATCCTCGCCGTAGAAGTCGATGATGCCCTTGAGCCTGCCGATCATGCTGACATCCAAACTGATTTGACGGGAATTTTGACGTTACGACAGGATAACTTACCGTAACGCCCGCGCCATGACTGCGCGCCCAACCCTATGTTGAGCGTGCGTGATTGCAATCGCAAGGGCATCTGCCGCATCTTCTGTTGTCGCATTCGACTTTGGCAGAAGAATTTTCACCATCGCGCCGACCTGCTTCTTGTCGGCGTGACCAGTGCCGACCACGGTCTTCTTGACAAGGTTGGCCGCATACTCCGCCACCGGCAGGCCTGCCAGCGCCGGAACCAGCAACGCCACCCCGCGCGCATGCCCCAGCTTGAGCGTGGCCTGCGCATCCTTGTTGACGAAGGTTTCCTCGACCGCGACCTCGTCCGGCTCGAAATCGCTCATCACCCTGGAGAGCCCGTCATGGATCTGCCGGAGGCGCTCCGCCGTCGGCAGGCTGTTGTCGCTGAGCACGGAGCCGCAGGCCACGTAGGACAGCCGCGTGCCGTCCTGCGTGATGACGCCCCAGCCTGTCTTGCGCAGGCCGGGATCGATGCCGAGGATGCGAATCGGTTTGACCATCGCCCGTTGTAACAGCGGCCCGCAGCGATGCGGAATGGGGCCGGATCAAGCCGTGATCCTGGCCATCACCTCGTCCGACACCTCGAAGTTCGAGAAGATGTTCTGCACGTCGTCATCATTGTCCATGATGTCGATGAGCTTCAGCATCGATTGGGCCTTGTCCTCGTCGAGCATGACCATGCTCTGCGGCTTCCACACGGATTTGGCCGTGTCAGGCGGACCGAGGATGGCCTCGAGCGCCTTGGAGACTTCCGACAGATCGGAGAACGCGCACGTCACGACATGCCCGTTCTCGTCCGACTGCACATCGTCGGCGCCGGCCTCTATGGCAGCCTCCATCACCTTGTCCGCGCTGCCCGCTGACGCGGCATATGAGATCTCGCCGACGCGGTCGAACATGAAGGTGGCAGACCCGGTCGCGCCGAGTTCGCCGCCGGCCTTCGTGAAATACGAGCGCACGTTCGAACCGGTTCGGTTGCGGTTGTCGGTCAGCGCCTCGACGATCAGCATCACGCCGCCTGGCCCGCGTCCCTCGTAGCGCACCTCGTCATAGTTCTCGCCATCATTGCCGGCCGCCTTCTTGATGGCGCGTTCGATGTTGTCCTTGGGCATGTTCTCGGCCCGCGCCGCGATCACGGCCATGCGCAGACGCGGATTCATGGCGGGGTCGGGCATCCCAAGCTTGGCGGCGACCGTGATTTCGCGGCCAAGCTTGCCGAATATCTTCGAGCGGACTTTGTCCTGCTTGCCCTTGCGGTGCATGATGTTCTTGAATTGAGAATGGCCGGCCATTGAGCCCCTCCGCCTTGCGTCGGGCAGCATGCCGCCGTGATCGGGCAACTGCCGCTGTCGTGATGTGACTGTCGCGCGGCTTATAACAAAGCTGCGGTGATTGAGAAGCCGCTCACATCCCAACCGCGCGCATCAGCGCCAGCCAACCGGCGTAGCCAAGGCCGCCGACCACGATGGTGGTGTATGTCAGCCCCGCAAGCCCGATCACGCCGCCCAGACCAAGGCAGAGCCCGTCCTCCTGCGTCACGGCGAGCGCGATCAGGATGAGGGCGACCGCCGGCGCGAAATTGGTTCCTGGAAACGGGATGATGATCGAGATCGCGCAGAGCGCCGCGAACACGCCGATGGCCTTGTCCATCACTGGCGAGAACAGGAAGGTCCAGCGCGGCTTCAGCGCGGCTTCGATGCGGCGCATGCGCGGTTCGACGGCATCCACCATCCGCCGCAGCGAGGAGTGCTGGATGGACTTGGCCTCGATCACGCGCGGCAGCCACGGCCTGGGCCGACCGAGCGCCATCTGCAGCGCGATCAGCAGCAGCGGTATTCCGAACAGCGCGCCGATCCCCGGCACAGGCACCATGTTCGGCAGGCAGAACACGATCATCAGAATGCCGAAGGCGCGCTCGCCGAAGGCCGCCATCATCTCGCCGATGCTGATCGTCTCGCCCTTGTGCAGGTCCGCCAAGGCGCGCAGGATGTCGCTGGCGCGCGCGTGCTCGTGAGCGGGATCGGTGTGCTGGACAGGTGCCTCGCTCATCGCCGCTCAACTTTCCCAGAATGAGGGCCGTTGTTCGACGAGATTGGGGCCGATCCTGACCGGCGAGACCAGGTGCGCAAGTCCGCTCCGGTCATCGATCTCGACCGCGACGCCGCACAGCGTGCCCTCCCCGCTGGCCGCTTCCCAGCGTTGCAGCGGCGTCTTCTGGATCATCCGGCGCACGGGCTCGTGCCTGTCGAAGCCGATCACCGACTGGTAGTCGCCGCACATGCCGGCATCGGTCTGGAATGCGGTGCCGCCGGGCAGGATGCGGGTGTCGGCAGTCGGCACATGGGTGTGGGTGCCGACCGTGAGCGAGACACGGCCGTCGAAGTTCCAGCCGAAGGCCTGCTTCTCGGAGGTCGCCTCGGCGTGGATGTCGAGCACGATGGCATCGACCACCTCGCGCAGCGGCGCCTGGGCGATGGCGTCCTCGACCGCGCGGAACGGATCGTCGAGCGGCTCCATTTCGATGCGGCCCATGACGTTGATCACCAGAACGCGCTGGCCTTTGGCGGTCTCCACCATCGCGGCCCCGCGCCCCGGCGTGCCGGGCGGATAGTTGGCGGGCCGGACCAGCCTCGGCTGCCGTTCGATGAACACAAGCGCCTCGCGCTGGTCCCAGGCATGGTTCCCAAGCGTGACAGCGTCGGCGCCGGCATCGATGATTTCCTGGCAGATCGCCTCGGTGATGCCGAAGCCGGCAGCCGCGTTCTCGCCGTTCACCACGACACAATCGAGGCCCCAGCGCTGGCGCAGATGCGGCAGTCGCTCGGCAAGCGCCACACGGCCGGGACGACCGACAACATCACCAAGAAACAGCAGACGCATGACAGGCAAAGCTCGGAAAACAGGAATGGCGGGGCGCGTTCCGACTTGTGCCGGAAACCGGCAAAAGGTCAACGCGTCACGCGCTGTCCTGCCGCCGCAGCACGCCATTCTCGGTGACGATCGCATCCAGCGCCTGATCATGGGCTTCGGTTGGCACCCGCTCGACTTCTTGCGCAGCATAGGCGATGCCGATGGTGACGAGCGGGCCGTGCAGCTTCAACGCCGTGATGGCGCGGTCATAGTGGCCCTTGCCATAGCCCAGCCTTCGGCAGCCGGCATCGAAGGCCAGCAGCGGCACGATCAGGCAGGCTGGCCGCGCCTCCGGCGCATCCTCGACCGGCGTCAGCGTGCCGAAACCGCCCGGCACGATCGGCTCCCAGGGCGACCAGCTCCGGAATGAAATCTCGCGGCCTTGCCCGTCGGCACGCGGGGCCATCACGGGCAGCGCCGTCGCCACGCCGCGCTCATGCAGCGCCACCAGGACAGCGCGCGGATCAGCCTCCGAGCGCATCGGCCAATAGGCGGCGACAGCGCCTGTCACGTCATCCAGCAATCCGGACAGCAGCAGATGCTCGGCGAGCGCCTGGTCCCATTCCAGCCGGTCATCGATCTCGAGCCCATCCCGGAGCCCGGCAGATGCGGCACGCATCAGGGCCTTCAGCGCAGCATCTGACATCGCGGGGGCTCGTGCAGGAGGTCATCACAGGTGAGACGGTTGCGGAGCCACCATGGCCGTTGGGTTTTCGATCCCGGGACACCTACAATGTAGGTGGGCGCCGTTTGTCCTGGTCCACGGACCAGGTCAGAGACAGCTCCCGGACGGATCAATAAGGGCCCGGGGATACATTTCCCTGACGAACCGGGCAGCCCCGCGCTTTGTATGTAGATGGTCGCTGGCCGGCTGTGAAGGGCGGCGCGAGATCAATCGAAGTGGCCCTCACCCAACCGGCCGCTCATCCGCGATAACCTTGCCGTCTTTCGGCAAGGCGCCCAGCGGCACGATCTCGACCGCGCCCTTGAGCTTGGTCACGCTCTGGAGCGAGGCTGTCAGCGCATCGACGAACCCGGCAGGTTCATCATAGATCTCGGCTTTCAGCGTCATCACATCGAGTTCATTGGCGCGGGTGATGGCAAGGCGCAGCTTGGCGATCTCCTTGTGGCGGCGGCCGATCTCCGCCACCTGCTCGGGACGCACGAACATGCCCTTGATCTTGGCGGTCTGGTCGGCGCGGCCCATCCAGCCCCTGATGCGCATGTTGGTGCGCCCGCAGGCGCTCTGGCCCGGCATGGCGGCGGTGAGATCTCCCAGCGCCAGCCTGATCAGCGGATGCTTCGGATCGAGGCTGGTGATCAGGATTTCGCCGACCTCTCCCTCTGCCACCGGGTCACCCGTGCCTGGCGTCACGATTTCCAGAATGATGTCCTCGTTGAGCACCAGCCCGCTGCGCGCGGCAGTTTCATAGGCGATGATGCCGATGTCGGCGGTGGCGTAGGACTGGTAAGCGGCGACGCCTGCGTCTTTCACCCAGGCCTGCAGCGATGGCGGGAAGGCAGCGCCTGAAACCACGGCCTTGCTGAACCCGACCGGCTTGCCAGCCGCCTCCCCGGCCTCGATCAACAACTTGAGAAAATCCGGAGTGCCGGCATAGGCGCGTGGCTGAAAGGCCGCGATCATCTCGAGTTGCGCCTCGGTGTTGCCCGGCCCTGCGGGAATCACCGCGCAACCCGCCGCGCGCGCGCCGGAATCGAAGATGAAGCCGCCCGGCGTCATGTGGTAGCTGAAGGTGTTGAGCACCACGTCGCCGCATGCGAGACCCGCCGCGACGCAGGCCCGGCCAGCCCCCCAAGGATCGGGCTTCGCCGCTTCCGGCTCGAAAATGGGTCCGGGTGACGTGAACAAGCGGCCAAAGTCACCCGGCTTGCCCGGCACGAACCCGCCGAAGGGTGGTGAGGCCTTGTGCAGCGCCGGCAGATCGGATTTGCGCAGCACCGGCAGCCCGGCCAGCGCCTTGCGGCTACTGACATCATGCGGGTCGACGCCCTGAAGATGCGCCGCATAGGCGGGCGCCGTCATCGCGGCCCTGACCGCCTGCTCAAGCCGGCCCAGCAGCTCGGCCTCGCGCACGTCGGGCGGGCGGGTTTCCAGCGTGTCGAAATGTGCGGCCATGCAGGTCCCCTGTGCCCGTTCGGGCGTCATATCCTGATAATTCTGAACCAGCGCATCACATCCAGCAAGGTTGCGAGCGCAGATGCGACATATGTCCAGGCCGCCGCCTTCAGCACGTGCCGGGCGGCAGGCAGATCAGCCTCGGACAGATACTGGCGTTCCTGCAGGATCGGCAGCGCCTTGCGGAAGCTCGCGTCATATTCGATCGGCAGCGTCACCAGATGCACCGCCACCCGCACCAGCAGCAGCACGACACCAAGCGCGATCTGGATGGCCAGAAGCACCGGCGCCTTGACGATGAAGGCCAGCACGGGTGCGGTCAGCAGCATCACGGTGCCGATCTTGTCGATCCAGATCACCTTGCCCACCACAGCCATGCGCCGCATGAAGCCAGGTTCCTCGCGCGCATGCTGGATGGCATGGCTGACTTCGTGGGTCGCAACAGCCACCGCCGCGATGGACCGGCCATTGAGGAAACCAGGCGTGAGCCTGACCGTGCGGCTTTCGGGATCATAGTGGTCCCCGGCCTCGGTCTCCTCGATGGCCACGCTCTGGAGCCCCGCCTCATCCAGCAGGTGCCGCGCCAGCTCGCCGCCGGTGCCGGGCAAATCCTCACGCTCGGCGCTGTGCTTCTTGAGCGCCCATTGCACCCAGAATTGCGGGCCGAAGATCAGGATGAGGAGGGCGAGGACGCCAAGGCCGACAAGGATGGGCATGACACACACATGGTTGCAACAGCCGACGATGTCCAGTCAGCCTATGCCCCCGTATTTCAGAAGCTTTGGCACGTTGGAAAAAAGCAGTGGCAGCGCCACCAGATCGAGGACCAGCAAACCGCCAATGACATAGGTCATCGCCGCCAGCAGCAACACCTTGCGGGCCGCGGCATGGTCCTTGTGGGAGAGCATGCCGGTTGCTTCGAGATAGGGCATCGCCTTCGCAAAGCTGGCATCCCATTCGTTCGGTATTGCAGCGATGCCGCCGGCCACAAAGGCCATCAGCGCGCCGAGGCCGCAAATGGCCACGATCCAGACGGGAATGCGGACGCCCACAAGGCGCTCGCCCAACACCACTGCGATGATCGAGAGCACGACGAGGCCAAGCGCGCCATACATGACCCAGCTGGCAATCACGCGAGCGCGCAACGTCGCGTCGCCTTCATGATGCTGGAGCGCATGCGCGACCTCGTGGGCCGCAACCGCCATCGCTGTAACGGATTGGGACGAACCGACCGACGGCGTGAGAATCACACTTTCGCTGCGGACATCATAGTAGTTTGCGCCATTCGTGCTGGAATACAGCTGAACACGGTGAAGCCCGTGGTGGTCCAGCATATTCCGCGCTGTGGTCCAGCCATCCGGCAAGTCAGGCCGGGAGGCGTCGCTGCGGCGGGTGATCGACCGGCTGATCACATATGGCAGGCTCCCCAGCACCAGAAGCAGCACGCCGAGAAGCGCAAAACCGAGGCTGGAATAGGGAAACTGGATCGTGAAGCAGTGCTGGACAACAGCATCAGCGCCGTCGGCAGACCATATCCGGCGATCAACACAGGCTTGTCTCATGCCGAAGGATTATCAAGCATCGAAGAGGCTGGGAAGTCCGCTCAAACCGTCAACGCCCGCACGAACGCCGCGCTGTCCGGGAACACCTCATAGACTGCCACTTTACTGTTCTTGAACGTGAACAGATTGGCGGCACGCAGACGCAGTTCCTGCCCCGACGCCCGCACCCGCCAGTGGCCCTCGAGCACGATCAGTGCCTTGTCGTCCGTGACCAGCCGCTCGACGGGTTTGACGCTCAACACCTCCAGCGCAGCCCCGACCTTGCCGAAAAATGCCAGTACGGCTTCAACACCATGGTGTTCGCCTGCCCAGGGAATCAGGTCAGCCGGGCCATTCCAGCGCACCATGACATCAGGCGCGGCCACCTCGCGGAATGCCGCCATGTCGCCGGCCTTGAGCGCCGCATACCAGCGGGCGAGGATATCGTCAGACATGTGTTGATGAGCCTGTTCGGGACGTCGCTGTGGTGAGTCGGTTGGCGGTGGTGTCGAGGACCGGAGCGGAGCGGACTTGATGTCCGTGAGCACCGGAAGCGCAGATGCCGCCGTCAAGCGACCACTGCAGCAGACGTCGCGGACAGGCTCACGCCAGCCAGCGCTTCCTGCGCTTGTAGCTCTTCACGTCGCGGAACGACTTTTTCGCGCCTTCCGACACGCCAAGATAGAACTCCTTGACGTCCTCGTTCTCGCGCAGGGACTTGGCCTCGCCGTCCATGACGATGCGGCCCGTCTCCATGATGTAGCCGTACGTGGCGTATTTCAGCGCCATGTTGGTGTTCTGCTCGGCCACGAGAAACGACACGCCCTCGTCGCGGTTGAGGCGCATCACGATCTCGAAGATTTCCTCGACGATCTGCGGCGCAAGGCCCATCGACGGCTCGTCGAGCAGGATCATCTTGGGCTTGGACATCATGGCGCGGCCGACCGCGCACATCTGTTGCTCACCGCCCGAAGTGTAACCCGCAACGGACGTGCGGCGCTGCCTCAGGCGCGGAAAGATGTCGTAGATCTTCTCGAGGTCGCGCTTGATGGCGGCGTTGCCGTCGCGGCGCGTGAAGGCCCCGGTCATCAGGTTCTCTTCGATGGTCAGGTGCGCGAAGCAGTGCCGACCTTCCATCACCTGGATGCAGCCGCGCTTGACGAGGTCGTTCGGGCTGAGCGTGTCGACGCGCGTGCCCTCGAACTCGATCGAACCCTTGGTGACTTCACCGCGCTCGGCCTTGAGCAGGTTGGAAATCGCCTTCAGCGTGGTGGTCTTGCCCGCGCCATTGGCGCCAAGGATGGCCACGATGCCGCTGCGCGGAACCGTCAGCGACACGCCTTTCAGCACCAGGATCACGTGGTCATAGATGACCTCGATGTTGTTGACCGACAGGACTGTGTCGATGGCCGAGACAGGCGCAACGGTTGGGGCAAGGGAGACTGACATGTGGCACTCGCATGAATGAGGGTGTCATCCCCGGCGGCCCGCCTTGGCGGGTCGGGAAGGGGATCGATCTATCACGCCACAGCGCTTGGATCCCCTTCCCTCGCTTCGCTCGCCGGGGATGACACCAACCCCGAGCCAAAGCCGTTTTGTTAGTTCAGAACATGACTCACGAGTTGTTCTGGCAGGCTTCGGTGCGGCTCGGCCAGCCGGCGTTCGATGCGGCGAAGGCCTTCGCGGCTTCCTCCAGCAGCGGGCGGACCTGATCCTTCTGCGGCTGGATGTCAGCCGACAGACGCTTCCACGCCGCACCATCCCATTCCATCACGTAGACAGCCGACTGGCTGTTGTGATCGGAGCAGGTGACGCGGAACGGCGAGGCGAAGCCCGGCGCGCCGGCAGCGGCCCACTTGGCTTCGGTCATGTTCAGCGCTTCCATGCCGCGGCGCATGTCCTCGCCGGTGATCACCTTCTTGCCGGTGATCGCCTGCGCGTTCTTGATCGCCTCGGCGATCAGGATCGCCTGGTAGACGCCGCGATTGTAGAGGTTCTCGCCGATCTTTTCCTTGGCCGAGAGCGACTGGCCCTTGTCCACGACATGCTTGATGATGTCCTGGATCACGGGGAAGTTCGCGCCGGTCTGGTGCCAGTTGAGTGCGCGGTAACCCTTGGCCGCATCGCCTGCGGGGCGGGCGTCGTCATCGCCGCCGGCCCACCAGACGCCGACCAGACGGTTCACCGGGAAGCCGCCGCGGGCTGCTTCCCGGACCGCTGTCGGGTTCATTGCGCCCCAGCCCTGGTTGTAGACCCAGTCGGTGCGGTCGCGGCGGATGGTCAGCCAAACCGAGGACTGGTTCTGCATCTCGGCGGGCGCCACCGGATAGAGCTTCAGGTTGAAGCCGTGCTGCTTGGCGAGCGCCTCGAGAATCGGGATCGGCTCCTTGCCGAACGGTGCATCGAGATGCAGCAGGCCGATGGTCTTGCCCTTGAGCTTGTCGAAGCCGCCTTCCTGCTGGGCCACGTGCTGGATGAACGCGTTGGCGCCGTCCCAGTAGGTGATCGGCATGTTGAACACCCACGGGAAAACATCGCCCACGGCCGAGGCCGACAGCCCGTAGCCCATCGAGAAGACCGGGATCTTGTCGATGTGCGCGCGCGGAATGGCGGCCAGCGTCGCCCCGGTCGACCATGGCACGTAGAGGATCGAGTTCTTCGACTTGCCCTGCTCGTAGCACTCCACCGAGCGGCGAGTGTCGTAGGCCGTCTCGCACTCTTCGAAGTTGATCTTGACCCCGCCGATGCCGCCGTCGCGGGCATTGACCATGGCGAAGTAGTCGCGCACGCCGTTGCCGACGGGGATGCCCGAACCCGAGAAGGCCCCGGTGCGGTAGGTGTTGTGGACAAAGTTGATCGAGTCCTGCGCCTGCGCGCGGGTTGTCGATGTCAACGTGCCTGCCGTCAGCACGCTTGTCGCCACCGTGGCGGCGAGAGCCAGTTGTCTGAACATCATGGGTGTCGTTCCTCCGTTCACCTTGTTCGCGTTGCATCCGGAGTTTCCCTCCGGGATGGTCTCGGCTGTGGGCTGGATCCTCAATACGGAAAGGGCCAGACCCTCAGTTTCTGCTTCATGATCTGCCAGAGCCGGGCCAGGCCGTGAGGTTCCACGATCAGAAGATAGATGGTCAATGCGCCGATGATCATCAGCACGATCTTTTCGGCTGTCGCACCCGTTATGGCGATGCCGACGGCAGGCGCGCCGAACTTCAGGATGGTCGGCAATGCGACGATGAAGGCCGTGCCGAAGAACGAGCCGATCATCGACCCAGTGCCGCCGATGATCACGGCGAACAGGATCAGGAACGACAGCCTGATGGCAAACTCCGTTCCTGCTTCAGCGCCGCCAAGATACAGGAACACAAACAGCGCGCCTGAAACCCCGCAGAAAAAGGACGACACGGCGAACGCGAGGAGCTTTGCGTTGAGCAGTTTGATGCCCATCAGTTCCGCCGCGATGTCCATGTCCCGCACGGCCATCCACGAGCGGCCGATGCGGCCATGCACGAGATTGGAGGCAAGCCACGTCATCAGCACCACGAAACCGAGGCAGATCAGATACTTGACCTCCATCGCGGCGGTCGGCCCGGTGATCGGAATGCCGAACAGCGTGCGCAACGGCACCTCGATGGCGCCTGACGGGTTGTAGTTGAACAGCCACGGAATGCGCACGAAGGCCCATTGCAGGAAGAATTGCGCGGCCAGCGTCGCCACCGCCAGATAGAGCCCCTTGATGCGCAGGGACGGCAGCCCGAAGAACACACCGACAGCAGCCGCGAAGAACCCCGACACGAAGATCCAGATGATGATGTTCACGTCCGGAAACAGCGTGGTCAGCTTGTAGCAGGCATAAGCGCCGACGCCCATGAAGCCGGCGGAGCCGAGCGAGATCAGGCCGGTGTAACCGGTCAGGATGTTGAGGCCGATGACAGCGACAGTCAGCGCGAGGAATGGCAGCAGGATCGTTTTCAGCACGAATTCGCTGACCACGAAGGGCAGGATGAGCGAGATCACCAGGATGATGGCGATGCCGATCCGGTCCTGCCGGATCGGAAAGATCGCCATGTCATCGGCGTAGTTGGTCTTGAACTGGCCGGTTTCGCGATAGAACATGATCAAGCCCCGCAACGAATGGCGAGTAGCGAATAGCGAGTTGTGAAGTTCATGACTGACGATCTTTCCTGGTCGCTATTTCGCAACTCACTGCTCGCTCATATTCTCTCGATGATCTTCTCGCCGAACAGCCCTTGCGGCCTGAACAGCAGAAAGCCGAGTGCGATGACATAGGCGAGCCAGGTCTCGATGCCGCCGCCGAACAGCGGGCCCCAGTAGCCTTCGCCCATCTTCTCGCCGATGCCGATGATCAGGCCGCCGACGATGGCGCCGGGCACCGAGGTGAAGCCGCCGAGAATCAGCACCGGCAGCGCCTTCAGCGCGATGATCTCAAGCGCAAACGACACATCCGAACGCGCGCCCCACATGATGCCGGTGACAAGCGCGACGACGCCGGCGGTGAACCAGACGATGACCCAGATCTGGTTGAGCGAAATGCCCACCGACAACGCCGCCTTGTGGCTGTCAGCCACGGCGCGCAACGCCCGGCCAATGCGGGTGTACTGAAAGAAGAAGGCAAGACCCGCGATCATCACCGAGGCAATCACGGCGGCAGCGATGTCGAGATGCTGGATGTTCACCCGCCCGCCGAGGATGTTGAACTGCGTGCTGCCCGTGGGCAGGCCAAGCTCGGCGGTGATCATCACCTTGGGGTTGCCGCCGAAGACATATTCGCCGAAGCCGATCAGAAAATAGGTCATCCCGACGGTGGCCATCAGCATGATGATCTCGTTCTGGTTGACCAGCGGCCGGAGCACGATGCGCTCCACCAGCCAGGCCAGCACGAACATCGTCGCCACCGCGATGATCAGCGCCAGGATCGCCACCACCGTGCCGGTCGGCAAGCCCATGCGCTGGGTCATGATCTCGTAGGAGCCGACCAGCGTCAGCGCCGAGAACACCACCATGATGCCCTGCGCGAAATTGAACACGCCCGACGCCTTGAAGATCAGCACGAAGCCGAGCGCGATGAGCGCGTAGAGCACACCCGCGACAAGACCCTCCCAGAGCGTCTGCACCAGCAGGTCCGGCAGGTCCCACATGTCAATGAAGGGCGCGGCCAGCACCTGGTGGCCGACAGAGCCCTTGGGCATCACGCCGCTCTGCACCAGCAGAATGATGGCGAGCGCGATGGCGCCGAACACGCCAAGCACTTTCATGGTCGCCGTCATGGCAGGCGAGAGCAGCGGCTTGGGTGCGGATGAGGTGACGGCTGACATCTCGCGATCCCCTAATGCGCCACGCCGAGATAGGCGTCGATGACCTTCTGGTCGGCCTTGACCACGTCCGGCGTGCCGTCCGCGATCTTGCGGCCGTACTCGAGCACGACGACGCGGTCGGACAAGTCCATCACCACGCCCATGTCATGCTCGATCAGGGCAATCGTGGTGCCGAAGGTCTGGTTCACGTCGAGGATGAAGCGGCACATGTCCTCCTTTTCCTCGAGGTTCATGCCCGCCATCGGCTCGTCCAGCAGGAGCAGTTCGGGCTCCATCGCCAGCGCCCGGCCAAGCTCGACGCGCTTCTGCAGGCCATAGGGCAGCTTGCCGACGGGGATCTTGCGGATGGCCTGGATCTCCAGAAAATCGATGATGTCCTCGACCTTGCGGCGGTGCTCGATCTCCTCGCGCATCGCCGGCCCGTGGCGCAGCAACTGCCAGAACAGGCCCTTGTGCATCTTCAGCGTGCGGCCCGTCATGATGTTGTCGAGCGTGGTCATGCCCTTGAACAGCGCCACATTCTGGAAGGTGCGCGCAATGCCGGAGGATGCGGCCTCATGCGGACGCACCTTCTGGCGGCGGACGCCCTTGTAGGTGATGTGGCCTTCCTGAGGGAAGTAAAAGCCATTGATGCAGTTCAGCATCGAGGTCTTGCCGGCCCCGTTCGGCCCGATGATGGCGCGCACCTCGCCCTTGCGAATGTCGAAGGAGACGTCCGAAATCGCCTTCACGCCGCCGAAGCGGAGCGACACATTCTCGACATTGAGCAGCACCTCGCCCTTGGCGATGCCTGCGGTCGCGGCGGCCGTGGGGGAGACATGCAGCATCACGCGGCCTTTCCGATTGTCGTGGCCGGGAAGTGTTTGGCATCCCGAACCTTGACGCGGGCGGAAATCGTGCCCTTGCGGCCATCCTCGAAGGTGACTTCGGTGGAGATGTCCGCCTCAGCCGATCCGTCATAGAGCGCCTTGACCAACGGAGCGTAGCGCTCGCCGACGAACCCGCGACGCACCTTCTGCGTGCGGGTCAGTTCGCCGTCATCGGCATCGAGTTCCTTGTGCAGGATGAGGAAGCGCTTCACCTGCGCCGCCGCCATCATTGGTTCGGCGGCCAGCAGCGCGTTCACCTCGTCCACATGGCCCGCGATGATGTTGTAGACATCCGGGTGCCCGGCCAGTTCCTGGTAGGAGCCGTAGATCACGTTGTTGCGCTCTGCCCAGTTGCCAACGGCGATCAGGTCGATGTTGATGAACACCGAGACGAAATCCTCGCCCTGGCCGAAAGCCACCACTTCCTTAATGTTGGGATAGAACTTCAGCCGATTCTCAATGTATTTCGGCGCGAACAGGTCGCCGGATCTCAGTTTCGAGACGTCCTTCGCCCGGTCAATGATCTTGAGGTGGCCGGTGCCGACCTCGAAGAAGCCCGCGTCGCCGGTGCGCACGAAGCCGTCCGCCGTCATCGTCTCGGCGGTCTTTTCTGCGTCCTTGTAGTAGCCGATGAACTGGCCGGGCGACTTGTAGAGCACTTCGCCAGTGCCCTCCTCGATGCGGATTTCGACATTGGGCGAGGCAGGCCCCACCGTGTCGGCCCTGATCTGCCCGTCCGGCTGCGCGGTCACATACAGGAAGGCCTCGGTCTGCCCGTAAAGCTGCTTCAGGTTCATGCCGAGCGAGCGGTAGAACGAGAACAGTTCCGGCCCGATCGCCTCGCCTGCGGTGTAGGCGGTGCGGATCCTGGAGAAGCCGAGCGCGTTCTTCAGCGGCGCATAGACCAGCAGGTTGCCAAGGCCGTAGGACAGCCGCGCGCCGAGCGGCACCTCCTGCCCGTTGAGAATCTTCTCCCCCCACTGCTTCGCCACCGCGATGTAGTGATGGAACATCTTCTTCTTGAGCCCGCCTGCGTCCTCCATCCGGATCATCACGCGGGTCAGCAGGTTCTCGAACACCCGTGGCGGCGCGAAATAGAAGGTCGGCCCGATTTCCTTGAGGTCGGCCTGCGCGGTGTCGGCGCTTTCGGGACAGGCGGTGCAGAAACCCGCGACAAGGCCTTGCGCGAAGTTCAGATAGTGGTCGCCGACCCATGCCAGCGGCAGGTAGGCCAGCACCTCGTCGGCATCGCCCAGCTTGTCGAATGTCACGGTGTCGGTCGCAGCCGCAATGGAGCGGCCTGCCGTCAGCATCACGCCCTTCGAGCGGCCCGTCGTGCCTGACGTGTAAAGAATGATCGAGAGGTCATCGCCATTGCCGCCGTCGATCTCGGCGTCGAGCGCCTTCGCGACATCGCTGCCTTCCGACAGACGCACCCTGCCTTGCGCGATCACCGCTTCGATCGGATGCAGATGCGTGTGGTCATAGTCCCGCAGGCCCCGGCCCCAGTCATAGAGCATGGTTTTCAGCCGTGGCACACGTTCGGTCACCGACAGCAGCTTGTCGACCTGCTCCTGATCCTGCACGGCCGCGAAGCTGACCTCGGCATGGTCGAGCACATAGGCGAGTTCGTCGGCAATCGCGTCCGAATAGACCGGCACCGGCACGGCCCCGATCATCTGCGCCGCCATCATCGACCAGTAAAGCTTCGGACGGTTGGCCCCGACGATGGCGATCTTGTCGCCGCGCTTCAGGCCGAGCGTCTGCAGCCCGACCGCGTAGGCACGCACATTGTCGTAGACCTGGCCCCAGGTCCACGACTGCCAGATGCCGAGATCCTTGTGACGGAACGCGGTGCCGGAGCCGCGCACCTCGGCATTGCGCCGGAGCAGCTTGGGAAATGTGTCCAATGTCGCGGTCGCAGCCTGAGCCAACGTCCGTCCTCCCTGGTCTGTCCTGCGGGCCCGATGGACCGCCCGTCGCTTGATGCGCTCTTGTTTGGTCTCACATGAAACCAATTGGCCGGAGGTCAAGCCCCGGCGATCGGAAACATACCCGCAAGCACGCGATGAGCAAGCCTAGACTTTGTGCGCAAATGCCCGCACCCACCCCGCAAGCCTGCGGGATGGTGTGCGAAAATGTGGGGCGGATGCTGACATTCCTCGGCGGGTCGTCCCGGCCTTGAGCCGGGATCACGATGGGCGCCTCGCAGAACACCGGCCTGATGCGGCTTCATCGGCTGATCCCTGCTCAAGGCCGGGATGACAGCCAGATCATGGGTTCACTCCGCCGCCTGTGCCACCGGCATGGACGTCTCGCCTGACCGCAGGCGCGCCAGCAGGTCGGCTTCCTCCGCCTTGGCCTGCTTCAGATGCCGCGCCTTCACATGGCCGAAGCCTCGGATTTTTTCGGGGATCGACGCCAGCGAGATGGCCAGTGGAAGGTTGCCAGCGTCGAGTCTCGCGACGAGTTCGTCAACGAGCGCGACGTAATCCACGATCAGTTGCCGCTCTGTCCTGCGCTCATGGCTGTAACCGAACACATCGAAGGCCGTTCCGCGAAGGCCTTTCAGCCGCGCCAGCACCTTGAACGCGCCCAGCATCCACGGCCCGAAGGTCATCTTGCGCGGCTCGCCGGTGATGGGGTCGGTCTTCGCCAGAAGCGGCGGAGCGAGGTGGAAGTTGAACCGCATCTTCTCGCCCTGGAACGTCGCCTGGACCTGCTTCAGGAAAGCACCGTCCGTGTAGAGTCGCGCCACCTCGTACTCGTCCTTGTAGGTCATCAGCTTGAACCCGTAGCGCGCCACCGCTTCGGTGAGACCTGTCGAGCCCGGTTTGACCAGCCCTTCGGCACGGCGAACCTTGTCGACCAAAGCCCGATAGCGCTCGGCATAAGCGGCGTTCTGATAGCCGGTCAGGTGCTCGACGCGCCGTGTGATGATCTCGTCGAGCGATTGCGAAACATGCCGGGCAGCCGTCGGGGCCTTGGCCTGCCCGAGGAAGGCAGCCAGCGCCGCCGGATCATGCGCGGCCCTGCGGCCGAGCGCGAAGGCCTGCAGGTTCATCTTCACCGCTTCGCCGTTCAGTTCGATGGCCCGCTCAAGCGAGGCGCGCGACAGGGGCAGGCGTCCAAGCTGCCACGCATAGCCCATGATGAACATGTTGGCGGCGATGGCGTTGCCGAGCAGGGCCATGGCCGCACCGGTGGCGTCGATGAAATGCGTATGCCCGCGGCCGGCCGCCGTGACGACAGCGCGCTTGATGCGCTCGCTCGGCAGCGAGAAATCGGCATTGCGCGTGAAGTCGCCAGGCAGGAATTCCGCCGTGTTGCACAGCACGGTCGTGTCATCCTTGCGGACGGCAGCCAGCACCTTCTTGGAACCGGTCACGATCAGATCGCAGCCCAGCACAAGGTCGGCCTGCCCGGCGGCAACCCTGATGGCGTGGATCTCGTCCGGCGTCGGCGCAAGGCGGACATGGCTGAACACCGCGCCGCCCTTCTGCGCCAGGCCCGCCATGTCGATCATGCCGCAACCCTTGCCCTCAAGGTGCGCCGCCATGCCGAGAATCGCGCCGATGGTGACGACGCCCGTGCCGCCAACGCCAGTGACGATGATGGCGTAGTTGGCCGTCAGCGCAGGCACGGCGGGTTCAGGCAGCGGGCTATCGCCGAGGCCGCCGACATCGCCCTTCGGAATGTCCGCTTTCTTTGGCTGCGCGCCTTCCACCGTGACGAAGGACGGGCAGAAACCGTTGACGCAGGAAAAATCCTTGTTGCAGTTCGACTGGTCGATCTGGCGCTTGCGGCCGAACTCGGTTTCAAGCGGCTGGACCGAGACGCAGTTCGACTTGACGCCGCAATCGCCGCAGCCTTCGCAAACCAGTTCGTTGATGATCACGCGCTTGTCGGGATCGGGATAGTCGCCTCGCTTGCGGCGGCGGCGCTTCTCGGTGGCGCATGTCTGGTCGTAGAGCAGCAGCGACACACCCGGCACGGCAGCAAGCTCACGCTGCACCACTTCAAGATCGTCGCGATGGTTGAACGTGGTGCCCGCCGGCCACTGGATGCCGGCCGGATACTTGTCCGGCTCGTCGGATACGACCGCGATGCGCGTCACGCCCTCTGCGGCGACCTGCTGGGCCATCTGCCATGGCTTGAGCCCACCTTCCGCTGCCTGGCCGCCGGTCATGGCAACCGCATCATTGTAGAGCAGCTTGTAGGTGATGTTGACGCCCGAGGCGACCGCCCAGCGGATCGCCAGCGAGCCCGAATGCGTGTAGGTGCCGTCGCCGAGATTCTGGAAGACGTGACCACGCTTCGAGAACGCCGCCTCGCCGATCCAGTTGCTGCCCTCGCCTCCCATCTGCGTGAAGCCGTCGGTCTCCCGGTCCATCCACTGCACCATGTAGTGACAGCCGATGCCCGCATAGGCCCGCATGCCCTGAGGCACCACGGTGGAGGAATTGTGCGGGCAGCCGGAGCAGAAATACGGCGTGCGTTTGGCGTGCTCCTGCACCTCGGCGAGATTGCCCTGGACGGCCCTGATCTCGTCGAGCCGCAAGGCGACGCCGGCATCGTCGTGGTAGCCCAGAATCCTGCTGCCGAGCGCGATGGCGATGTCGTTCGGGTCGAGAGCGCCATGGACCGGGAACAGCCACTCGCCCTCTTCATCCTTCTTGCCGATCACGATGGGCTGATGCCGGGAGCCGTACAGTTCCTCGCGCACCTGCACTTCGATCAGCGAGCGCTTCTCTTCCACGACCATGATCAGGTCGAGGCCCGCCGCAAATTCCTCCAGCACGTCGCGCCCGATGGGCCAGGGGCAGCCGATCTTGAAGACGCGCAGCCCGAGATTGTTGGCCTTGACCTCGTCGATGCCGAGATCATCCATGGCCTGCCGCACGTCGAGATAAGACTTGCCGACCGTGATGACGCCGATTTTCGGCTGCCGGCCCCCGGACGTGATGATCTGGTTGAGGTTGTTGGCCTTGAGATAGGCCAGGATCGCGGCGCGCTTGTGGATGTGCAGGCGCTTTTCCTGATCAAGGAAGTCATCAGGCGAGCGGATCGACAGCCCGCCCGGCGGCATCTCGAAATCGGGGATGACGATCTTCACGCGATCCGGCGAGCCATCGACCGACGAGGTCGATTCGATGTTGTCCTTGACGCATTTCAGCCCGACCCAAACCGAAGCGAAGCGCGACAGCGCGATCGCATGAAGGCTGTAGTCGAGAATTTCCTGCACGCCGGCAGGGTTCAGCACCGGCATCATCCGGTCGACGAACACAAACTCCGTCTGGTGGGCATTGGTCGAACTTTCGGCGGTGTGGTCATCACCCATCAGCGCAATCACGCCGCCATGCCTCGATGTGCCGGCCATGTTGACATGGCGGAACACGTCGCCCGAGCGGTCGACGCCCGGCCCCTTGCCGTACCAGAGCGCGAACACGCCGTCGTACTTGCCCTCGCCGCGCATCTCGGCCTGCTGCGAGCCCCAGATGGCCGTGGCGGCCAGATCCTCGTTGAGGCCCGGCTGGAAGAGGATGTTCTTGGCTTTCAGAATCTTGCCGGCGCGCAGCAACTGGGTATCGAGCCCGCCGAGCGGCGAGCCGCGATAGCCCGAGACGAAACCCGCCGTATCGAGCCCCGCCTGCTCGTCGCGCAGTTTCTGAGTCAGCAGAAATCGCGAGATCGCCTGCGTTCCCGTCAGGAACACGCGCGATTTGCCAAGATCATACTTGTCGTCGAGCGACACGCTGGTGGCGAGGTTCCGGGACACAACGTCCTGTTGCGCCTTGATGGGCGCCGTGCCCGCCGTGACTGTCGTCTTGTCAGCCATGTCGTCCTCCCGATCGCGCCCTTAAAGGCGTCATGCCGCCGGTTCTCGACAGGCTAATCCCATCCCGGTCTTGTTAATACGTCAGTAACACTGACATATGTCGCGTTGTTGTCAATGGCCTGGCCGCGCCTCCAAGTCCCAGTTAAGCCTCCAGGCCACGGTTAACACGCTGTCACACGGCGGCGTGACTTCCAGCCAAAACCCAGCGGAGGAGAAGGGAACTCATTGTTCTAAAATGGTGCACGGGATGGTTGCTCCACGATTTGCCGTGCATGCAATCAGGTGAGCCATTCCCGGCGACGTGGCCTGCGCCAGGGATCGCGTCCCCATTGCCCCGATTCGGCCCTGATTGCCGTTCACAGGCATGGCTGTCCGAACAGGCCCACAGATTGTTGACAGTTTGTTAACCGTAAATCATCAGCGTGCGAGGCGTCCTCGGCTCGCATCGGAACATCGCCAGCACATGCGAAACATCCTTGCCAGATCATGCGCATACGCTGCCTGCGCGCTCGGCCTTGGCCTGGCTGCGACGCCGGCGCACGCGCATCCGCATGTCTGGGTGGTGGTCAAGTCCGACGTGATTTACAATCCCGACGGCCGGGTTGGCGCGGTGCGCCACGCATGGACCTTCGACGAGGCCTACTCAGCTTTCGCTGTGCAGGGCCTCGACAAGAATGGCGACGGCAAGCTGACCGCTGACGAATTGAAGGAACTGGCGCAGGTCAACGTCGAGTCGCTGCACGAATTCGAGTTCTTCACGTTCGCCAAGGCGAGCGGGGCAAAACAGGATTTCAACAATCCCGTCAACCATGCGCTGAACTACAATCAGGCGCAGCTTACATTGACCTTCACCTTGCCGCTGAAAACACCCGCCAGCGCCCGTACTTTTGCGCTCGAAATCTATGACCCGACGTGGTTCGTGTCGTTTTCGCTGGCGGAGGGCGACGATGCCGTGAAGCTGACCAGCGCGCCGCAAGGCTGCGCCCGCACCATCAATCGGCCGCGGCCGCTCGACGCCACCGTGCAGCAGCGCCTGTCGGAAGACAATTTCGCCTCGCTGGGCAGCACGAATCTGGGCGTGAACTTCATCAACAGGGTTCTTGTGGCATGTCCGTGATGCCGTACTCGCCTGCCGGGCAGGCGGGCGATCTAGGTCAGCGCATCATCGTCTCCTTCATCGCGCTTGGCGTCATGGTTCTGGTCATGAGCCTGATCGGGGCGTGGCTTGCTGCTGGCGCCCCCCCGCCGCCGCCCGCCCGCAACCCTTTCGGCGTCGGCGCCCGCGAGGCAGCCCCGGCAGCGACAGGCCTTGGCGCGCTGATCATCGGCTGGCAGGGTCAATTCTACCGTGAACTGACCACCACCTTGCGGCTCGTCAAGGACAGCGCGCCGGCATTGCTGACCCTGCTTGGCCTCGGCTTCGGCTATGGCGTCATCCACGCCGCAGGCCCTGGCCACGGCAAGGCGGTGATCTCGGCCTACATCCTCTCCGATGACCGGTCGGCAGTCTGGCGCGGCTTCGGCCTCAGCCTGGCCGCCGCGCTGGTGCAGGCCGCCATCGCCATCGGGCTGGTGCTGGTGCTGACCATCGCGCTCAAGGCGACGGCGCCGACCATGAACGCCGCGACGCGCTGGATCGAGATCGTCAGCTTCGCAGCCATCACTGCGCTCGGCCTCGCCGTGCTCTGGCGCAAATCAGGCATGCTCGTCGGCGCGGCGCACGGCGACGCCGTCGCCTGCGCGCCTGGCTGCGCGCACGACGCGCTGCTGCCCGCACCACAGCCACGCTCGTGGCGCGACGTGATCGGCGTGGTGCTGGCTGCTGGCCTCAGGCCCTGTGCCGGCGCGATCATCGTGCTTGTCTTCAGCGTCTCGCAGGGCCTGTTCTGGACCGGCATCGGCGCAACGCTGGCCATGTCGCTCGGCACGGCGCTGACAACCGGATCCATCGCGCTCATGGCCGTGATGGCAAAACGCCTCGCTCTAGGGCTGGCAAGCGGCAGAGGCAATCGCGCGGCCATCATCGTGCGCAGCCTCGAATGCCTTGCGGCAGCTTTCGTCGCAGCACTGGGTGCATTGCTGCTGTTCGGCTACTGGAGCGCTGGCGCCAGTTGATCACCAGCGGGAAGCGTCTCTAGAAGCACGCACCACCAACCTGCCGTCATGGCCGTGCTTGAGACGGCCAACCAGTTTTCACTGCGCAAGCAAAACCAAGCCCAACGGGTCATTGCCCAAATCAATCGGCTTGCCATGCGGCGTCGCTTCGGCGGCACGGGCCCATGCTTCGGCCAGAGCATCGATGTGGTCATGCGTCGCCACACCCTTGCCGATGGCGATGTGCTCCAGCGCTTCGAGCCAGAACTCGTAGTACCGCCCGCCATCATCTGCCATGCCGTGCTGGCTGACCTCATGGCTCAGCGCCGCAGCCCACTCCGTCCAGGTGAACAGCCCCTTGCCGTGCAGCGCCACCACCATGGCGAAGGCCTGCGCCTGCCACGGCTCTGCGAACACCGGCCCTGCCGCGTCGCACGGAAGCGGCGCGACATCTGCCACGGCAGCGATCAGATCGTGCTGGCTCAAGGCAAGACTCCCAAAAGATAGCTCTCCCATGCGTCGATGCTGACCGCAGAGTTGGCATCGGCATCGCGGCCCCACAACTCGCGCGCCTCGAAGGCGACCGTGTAGAGCCAGTCGGGCTGCTCGCCTTTGCCATGTGCGTTGCCATCGGGAAAGACATGCGCACCGTGCAGCATCTCGATAACGCCGGCCTTGCCGCGGGCATAGCGCGGCAGGCGCGTGTGGCCGCTCGGGCTGATCACGATGGTGCGCACCTTGTCGCCCACCTTGAAGCGCGGCTCGCCCGCCTTGTCGCGGTCGGTCGGCCCGCCGCGCGCCAGCACGGCTGGCACATTGGCGGCGGCAAGCACGCGCTTCGGCACGGTCGATGCCGTCAGCGGAGCGCCTGCTGCGCGCTCCTCGGCGCTGACGAAACCATGGCGCTCCAGCAGCTTTTCAAGCGCCTTGGTCCAGATTTCGTAATAGCTTGACGATAGGTAATCGACGGGGTGCAGCGTCTCGCGCTCATGGCGGCTTTCGTCGATGGTCCAGTGGCCCATGCCTCCCGCCGCCAGCGTGATCGCCAGCGCCCGCTTTTCCCAATCGCCATGGAACAGCGGCTCGTCCTTCTCAGGGTTGATAGGCCCAAAGCCCATCTGCCCGCCCAGATCCTGCGCCCCGTTCATGCGGCAACCCCGGAGGCTGAAAGAGCAACGCCAGTGCCGATCATGGCATCGCGGGTGACGAGGTCGGCGAGCTTCTCTTCGCTCCAGCCGTCAGTACCGGCAGGTCGCTGAGGGATCACGAGATAGCGCGTTTCGGCAGTCGAATCCCAGACGCGCAGCTTGACGCTCTCGGGCAGATTGACACCAAACTCGGCCAGCACCCCGCGCGGGTCAATCACGGCGCGCGAGCGATACGGCGCGGATTTGTACCAGACCGGCGGCAGGCCCAGCACCGCCCATGGATAGCATGAGCACAGCGTGCAGACGACCATGTGGTGCGTCGAGGCATCGTTGAACAGGGCCACCATGTGCTCGCCCTGCCGGCCCGAATAACCAAGCTCGGCGATGGCGGCAGTGGCATCAGCTTTCAGCCGCGCGGCATAGGCCGGATCAGCCCACGCCTTCGCCACCACGCGCGCGCCATTGCGAGGCCCGATCTTCGTTTCATACGTGTCGATGATGAGATCGAGCGCCGCCGGATCGACGAGGCCCTTGGCGACAAGGATGCTCTCCAGCGCCCTCACCCGCGCCTCGATCGGCGTCAGGTGTGAGTGATCGTCGTGGTCATGATGGTGGTGATCGTGGCTCATGGACAAAATCCTATGTCGTTTCGCCCAGGCCGTCACCCCCGGATGCAGTCATCCCGGCCGTGAGCCGGGATCACCGCGTGAGCCGCAAATCTCCACGGACAGTGGCAAACTCCAAGCGATCCCGGCTCAAGCCCGGGATGACCCGCTGCATTTGCCCAGATCACGCAATCCTGATCCGCACCGCCACTTCGATCTTCGCCGCCAGCCTCGCCAGTGATAGATCGCTGCCGGGCGGCCCGAAAACCGACAAGCCGAGCGGCGCGCCATCTCGCATCGCGACGGGAATCGAAATCTGCGGAAAGCCGGTCAGCCCCGATGGGCAGAGCAGGCGCAGCGCCCGGTTGCGGAAGTCATCGAGATCACTCTCGCTGGTCGTGGTCAGCGGCGCGACATCGGGCACGGTCGGCATGATGATCACGCCATCCTTGCCGAGCAGCTTCTTGACGCGGGCGCGATAGGCGGTGCGCGTGCGGTTTGCGGCGGCCACCTGTTCATCGGTGATGGTGCGGGCGAAGGCGAAGCGCTCCGCCACGCCCGGTCCGAGCGGCGGGTTGAAGCGCTCGATCATGTCGCCATCAGCCTCCCACGCCTCGCGGCCCTGCAGCCAACGGAAGGCCCAGTAGAGCTTGTCGAGATCGTCGGTCAGGCTGACCGTTTGCATCTCGCCCATGCGCTGGCTCAGCCGCTGCACCACATCGCGGAGGATGGTTGCCGCGCCCGGCACCGCCTGCCCGAACATGTCCTCGGCGATCATCAGCCGTGGCGCGTCCGGCAGCGGAGCCTTGTCCTTGCCGAGAAACACCTCGCCGACACGCACGAAGGTGTCACCATCGCGGGTGAAATAGCCCGGCGTGTCGAAGCTGTCAGCCAGCGGCCAGCAGCCCTTCAGCGAGACCCTGCCATGCGTCGGCCTGATGCCGAACAGCCCGCAATAACTGGCTGGCGCACGCACCGAGCCGCCCGTATCGGTTCCGAGCGCCACATCGACCAGCCGCCCCGACACCGCCGAGGCCGAGCCCGACGACGAGCCGCCGGTGATGCGCTCGGGCGCTGCGGCATTGATCGGCGAGCCGAAATGCGCGTTCTTGCCGTTGAGCGAGAAGGCCAGTTCATCGGTCACGGTCTTGGCGACAAAGCGCGCTCCGGCTTTCAGCATGGCGGCGACCAACGGCGCATGCGCCTTCTTGATGCCGGACATGGCGAGCACATGCGGCGAGCCAGCCCCGGTCGGATAGCCCTTGACGTCGAAGAGATCCTTGACGCCGAGCGTCAAACCCTTGAGCGGGCCGGCAGCCGCAACCGGCACAGGCACTTCAGGATAGGGAACGAAGCTGAGCAGGCTGTCATCACGCATGGGGCAGTCCTTCATTCATCGGTCGATGTTCACAGGCATGGTTCGGGCCAGGTGGCCCGGGGCAGCGCTACAAGCCCTTTGCATCACCATCCGAACGCGGGTCATGGGTCGCCTCGACATGGCCTTTGGGATGCTTCACCAGCAGCCCGGCATGACCGAATTGGTCGTCGTAAGGCACGCCCCATTCCTCCAGCGCATGCCCTGCGCCAGCCAGACGCGCCACCACCATGTGGTCGAAGCGGTTCTCGATCTTGAGCGAGGTCGAGTTGGCTCCCCAGGTCTTGCCGAACAGGAAGCGCGGCGCGTCGACCGCGTCCGCGACGCCCATGCCCATGCGGTAGCGCGAGAACACCTGAGCCTGGAACTGGGGCTGGCCATCGCCGCCCATGCAGCCATAGGAGACGATGCGCCCGTCATCGAACACCGCCATCGGCGGGTTCAGCGTGTGGAAAGGCTTGCGGCCCGGCTCAAGCGGATTCGTCGCGCCTTCGTTCAGCGAGAAGGAAACGCCACGGTTCTGCCAGACCACGCCGGTCTTCTCCAGCACGCAGCCCGAGCCATATTCCCAGTAGAGTGACTGGATATAGGACACGGAGACCCCGTCCTTGTCGATCGCCCCCATCCAGATCGTGTCGCCGTCACCCGATTTCAGCGGCCATTCGGCAGCCCGCTTCATGTCGATCCTGGCGGCCTCGCGTGTCAGCCAGGCGTCGGTCAGGTAATCGGCCGGATCGTGGATCATCCGGGCCGGATCGGTGATGACCTTGTCGCGTGTGCCGAGCGAGCGCTTGGACGCCTCGACCAACCCGTGGATGTGCTCGAAGCTGTCGCAGCGCTTGATCTGGAGCCGCTCCAACAAGCCGAGGATTATCAGCGAGGCCAGCCCTTGCGTCGGCGGCGGGAAGTTATGCACGGTCACGCCCGGCAATTGCAGAGACAGGGGGCGCGTGGTGCGGGCGCGGTAAGCTTGCAGATCAGCCCTGGTCACCGGCGTGCCGATGGCGTCAAGGTCGGTTGCGAGTTCCTTGCCGACATCGCCGCGATAGTAGTCGTCGAGCCCGGCGCGGGTGATGTGTTCCAGCGTGTTGGCCAGCGCCGCGTTCGTGCGGATGTCGCCTGCCACAAGCGCCTTGTCGGCGGTCTTGAAGGTGCGCTCGAAACCTGGCGCGGCGTAGAGCCCGTCACCGTCCTTGATGCGGTAGCGCGCCTCCGATTTCGAGATCGCGACGCCGTTCCGGGCATGGCGCACCGCGTCCTCGGTCAGCACGCGCAAAGGCAGTTTGCCGCCGAGATCGCGCGCCTGCTCCATGGCCACCTGCCAGCCGCCGATGGCCCCCGCCACCGTCACGGCTGCATCCGGCCCGCGTGGCGGGATGGTCTCGTAGCCCTTGTCGCGATAGCGCTTGATGGTGGCGAGCGCACCTGCCGGCCCGCAGGCCTCGATGGCGACGATCTTGCCCTTCCGGTCGCGGATCAGCCAGAAACCGTCGCCGCCGATGCCGTTCATGTGCGGATAGACCACGGCGATCGTGGCCGCCATGCCGACCATGGCCTCGACCGCATTCCCGCCCTGCGCCAGGATGTTCTGTCCTGTCTCGGTGGCCAGATGGTGAGGCGCAGCTACGGCGGCAGTGGAAAAGACGGGCGTTTCGGGCATGGACAGGCTTTTCGGTTGAAGGAAATGGTCTTGCCACAACCGAAGGCACCTCATCCCGAGCTTGTCGAACGACGAGGCTCCGGACGGCAGGTGCTCGAGGTCATCCTTCGAGGAGTTCAGGATGAGGTTCGCGGCGCAGCGTGGTTCTTTCGACAACGACCGGCAACGGGCGTTGCCGAAGTCGCCCAACTACGCTAGGCGAAGTGCCATGACACGGACAAGCGCGAAATGCGCAGGGCAGGACGGAGCTTTCCCGCTATGGCCATCAACAAGCGCAACTTCACGACCATCATCTGCGCTGCGATCCTGATCGGCACGGAAGTGTTCGGCCTCGCCGTCGCCGCCGGCTGGGCGATTGCAGGCATCTTCGAGTTGGGCGATGTCATCCAGTACGCGCTGATGGGCCTGTTTTCGCTCGGCGGGCTCTACATCATGGCAAAGTTCGTGCAGATGGCCGACAAGGCCGAGCCCATCAGGGGGTGAAGCATCGCGCTGAAAAGTGGGCGCCGGTCTTCAGCCCCAAGCGATGCGCCAACGATACCCCGATCACCCCTCCGCCTGCCAGCTACGGAGTTCCGCCGCCAGCCCGTCCCGGCAGGCGTCAACCAGCCTGTGGCCCTTTTCGGCGGTCGCCACGCGCGCGTCTCCCAGCACGCCGTTGGCGCTGATCTCCCTGATCGAGCGATAGCGCTGCCATTTCGGCTGCAACACGTCCTTGGCGTCCTGAAACACCGGCCCATAGGCTTCCGCCAGCCGCTCGTGCTTCACGGTGGCAGGCGCGAACACCATCATCATCGACGTTTCCATCTCGCAGGCGTGCATCACGCTCGACTGCCGTTCGAGGTGCAGCCGCGCTTTCTCCACTGCGAGGTCGAAATAGGTCGTGGCGCGGATCGCGAGCGTCACGTCGCGCTGCAGATCCGGCAGGAACGCGTTCATCGCCGACATGTTGCCGCCATGGCCATTGACGATGGCAACGCGCTTGAACCCGGCCCGCTGGATGCTCGTCAGGAAGGCCAGCAGCACAGTCCGGTAGGTCGGGATGTCGAAGGTGAAGGTGCCCCCGAAAACCATGTGATGCTCCGCCATGCCGCACCACACGGTCGGCGCGACCACCACCGGCACCTCGCCAACCAGCGCTTCCGCCGCCACCCGGCAGACATTCTCGCACAGGATGGTGTCGACGCCGACCGGCAGGTGCGGGCCGTGCTGCTCCATCGAGGCGATCGGCAGCAGCACGATGGCATCGCGCGCAGCCAGTCCATTGAGGTCCTCATAGGTGAGTTCGCGCCAGAGGACGGAGGGTTGTGCCATGATGGTCATCCTTGTTCGCGGCCAGCAAAGCAGATTGCGCGCGCACGGCATAGGTCATTTGCCTCGGCACATCCTCGTCGTCATCCCGGCCTTGAGTCGGGATGACGACGAGGATGGGGGCTGCAGTCAACCAAACCGCCGATCGCCACTGGTCATCGCAGCGGTCGCCATCTAAATATCGCAGCAATCCCGTCGGCACTTTGCCGGGCGGGGCGTTTTTCACTCTGGGAGGATTGACATGACGAACCTGATTTCTCGCCGCGGCATTGTTGCCGGCGGCCTCGGCCTTGGCGCGGCAACCCTGATCGGCGCACCTGCGTTCGCGCAGGCCAAGCAGCGCATCACCATCGTCACCGGCGGCACGGGCGGCGTGTTCTATCCTTACGGCGGCGGCATCGCCAAGATCCTCACCGAGAAGATGCCGAACATGCAGGCGACCGCGCAGGTCACGGGCGGTTCGGTCGACAACTGCAAGCTGGTCTCCGCCGGCGACGCTGACATCGGCTTCTCCACGCTCGACTCGGCCTTCGACGCGATGACCGGCACCGGCGCCTACGCCAAGGAAGGCAAGCTCGACGTGCGCGTGCTGGCGGTTCTTTATGATTCATTCCTGCACGTTGTCGGCGCGCAGGGCCAGGCCACCACGGTAGCCAGCCTCAAGGGCAAGCGGGTCTCGGTCGGTTCGGCCGGCTCGTCGACCGAATCCATCGCGGACCGCGTGCTGGAGGCTGCGGGCCTCAACCCCAAGACCGACATCACCCGCGACAATCTCGGCGTGGCTGAGTCTGCCGGGGCGCTGAAGGACGGCAAGGTTGCGGCCTTCTTCTGGATCGGCGGCATCCCGACCGCTGCCGTGCGCGATCTCGCCACCTCCGGCCAGCCAGCCCTGCAATTCATCCCGACCGGCGACGAACTGGTCAAGCTCGAGCGCCAGTGGCCGGGCCTGTATCGCGCCTTCAACCTGCCGGCCAACGCGTATGCCGGCCAAACTGCGGCGCTTGCCGGCCTCGGCGTCGCCAACGTGCTGGTGGTCAGCTCCAAGGCCAAGAACGACCAGATCACCTCGGTGCTGAACGGCATGTTCAACAACCTCGAAGACGTGCAGAAAATCCACCCCGAGGCACGCCGCCTGACACTCGCCGGCGCCGCCGCCAAATCCGCCGTTCCGTTCCACCCGGCAGCCGAAGCCTTCTTCAAGTCCAAGGGCGTGCTGTCCTGAACAGCCGGGAAACCGGCTGGACAAGCGCGATCCGATCACGCTTGAAATATGTGGTTTGAAACCCCGGCGCTGTAGCGCCGGGGTTTTTCTCTGCTATTCATCTCTCAAGATCGGCAAAGCCGGCTTGGGGCAGACTGCAGCGGGGAGATGACCGGGATGGCAACAGGCGCGAAACCTGAGACGGTGCCGTTGACTGCCGAGGAACTCGAGCGTCTCTCGTCCGATTCCGAAGGCGGCCCCGCACAGCGTGCGACGGGCTGGCTCGGCTGGCTGACGGCAACCGGCGCCTTCGGCCTCGCTGCCTATGGGCTTTACTGGACCCAGTTCGCCGTCAACACCACGTTCTATCGCGCCAGCTTCCTGTCGCTGACGCTGGCCCTGATCTTCCTGCTGTATCCGCTGGTGCGCGGCGGCGCGGATGCGAAAGCCCGCATGGTCAGCATGGAGGAGATGATTGCCGCGGTTCTGGCGATCGGCTGGATGGTTTTCGTGGTCATCGAGGGCCGCGTCATCCAGCGCGACAGCTTCGCCACCGGCCTGGCCATCGCCGTCGGGGCGGCGTTTGCGACCTATCCGCTCGTCACGATGAACCGCGCCCTTGCCCGCACCCAGATCTTCGACTGGCTGCTGGTCGTGATGGCGATTCTGTGCACCTGGCATCTCTGGGCCTATGGCGAGGAGATCAAGACCCGTGCGACGCGGCCGACCGCCGACGATCTGGTGCTTGGCGCGGCCCTGATTCTGCTGATCCTCGAGGCGACGCGCCGCACCGTCGGCTGGATTCTCCCTGCGGTCACGGTCGGCTTCCTGCTGTACTGCTATTTCGGCCCCTCGATGCCCGAGCCCTTCGACCATCGCGGCTTTTCGCTCAACCGCATCATCGGCCAGAATTTCCTGACGCTGGAGGGCATCTTCTCCACGCCGATGGATGTGGCGGCGACCTTCATCATCCTGTTCACGCTCTATGGCGCGGTGCTCGACCGTGGCGGTGCTGGCCGCTTCTTCATCGATTGGGCTTTCGCGCTGTTCGGCAAGAACCCTTCGCCTGCCGCGCCGGGTCGCGCCGTGGTGGCCTCCGGCTTCCTGCTCGGAACCGTGTCGGGTTCTGGCGTCGCGACAACCGTCACGGTCGCGTCGCTCGCCTGGCCAATGCTGAAGCGCTCGGGATATCCGCCCCATGTCGGCGGCGGCCTGCTCTCGGCTGCCGGGATCGGCGCGACGCTGTCGCCGCCCACCCTTGGCGCCGCGGCCTTCATCATCGCCGAGTATCTCGATGTCAGCTACCTGACGATCCTCGTCTACGCGACAATTCCGACCATCCTGTATTACCTGTCATGCTGGCTGATGACGGAGGCCGACACGCGCCGCCTCGACATCAAGCCGGTCAAGACCTCGGACGCCTCGCTCTGGGAACTGACCAAGAGCCAAGGCTACCACTTCCTGTCGCTGGCAGCGATCGCGGTGTTCCTGGCGCTCGGTTTCTCGTCGTTCATGGCGGTGTTCTGGTCCATCGCCATCGCCTTTGTCCTGTCGATGCTGCGCGATGATTCTCGCCTGGTGACCATCCCCGCCTTCGCGCTGGGCTGCGTGGCTGCGGTGCTGGCATGGGCCTTCGGGGCCAGCGGCCTTGCAGCCCGCCTCGGGCCGGATGAACTGTTCGACGGGCGCATTTCGGTCAGCATCTTCTGGGGCATGACGGCGGCCATCGCCTTCTCCGGCTGGCAGGCCTGGTCGGCGCGGCGCGGCGGCAAGCCGGTCGGCGAAGACGCCACCCGGATGATCGAGGCGCTGACGGACGGCGCCCGCTCCACCCTCGGCATCATCGCCACCTGCGCCTGCGCCGGCATCATCGTCTGCGTGGTCAATCTCACGGGACTTGGCCTGACATTGTCGGGCATCATCGTCGAGTTCGGCGGCGGCTCGCGCTTGCTGGTGATCGCGCTGGCGGCGCTCGCCATGTGGATCCTCGGGCTCGCGGTGCCCGTCACCGCCAGCTACATCATCGCTGCGGTGATGCTGGTGCCCGCACTGGTCAAGGTCGGCATTCCCGAACCCGCCGCGCACATGTTCATGTTCTACTACGCCGTATTGGCGGACGTGTCCCCGCCGACCGCGCTGGCCCCTTTCGCCGCCTCCGCGATCTGCGGCGGCAAGCCCTTCGCCACCATGATGCAGGCCTGGAAATACACCCTGCCCGCCTTCCTGGTTCCGTTCATGTTCTGCCTGACGCCAGAGGGCATGTACCTCCTGATGCTCACGCCCGACGGCAAGCTGCCCGATAGTCTCGGGCACTGGATGGGGGTGCTCGGCGTGCTTCTGACCTCATCCTACGCCATGGTCGGGCTCGTGATCGGTGCAACCGGCTACGCGCTGAAACACGTCAACAGGCTGGAGCGCACGCTCGCAACCGTGGGCGGCTGCCTGTTGCTCGCCGCCGACATCAAGCTCGACATCGCCGGCGCGGGCATGCTGACGGCCGCGCTGGTGATCCACTGGCTGCGGGTGCGCGGGCAGTCGGGCAAGCCAGCCGGCGTGGGATGAGCTAAATCGCCTCCACGATGAACCGCCGCGTTGGGCTGACGAACTCGTCCTGCGCGGCCACGGTCAGGATTTCCCGCGAGCCCGCCTCGAGCGTGCGCCGGAGCAGCCCGTAGATCGACGCCGCCGCTTCGCCGAGCGCATGCGGCGCGGACCTCGATCGGCCATAGTGCACGAAGAACAGCGCCATGATCGCGTCTCCCGCGCCGTTGACGCTGAGGCCGAGCTTGGGCGTGCGCACGCGCCACGCGCCGCTGTCATCCATGGCCAGCATGTCGATCGCGTCATCCGGCGTTTCGGCGGTGACCATCGAGGTCAGCAGCACCACACGCGGCCCGGTCTTGCGCAATGCCGTCACCGCCGCCTTCGCCTCAGCCAGCGTGTTCACCGGCAGGCCGGTGAGATATTCAAGCTCGAACTGGTTTGGCGTCACGACATCGGCCAGCGGCATGGCGTTGTCGCGCATGAACTCCGGGATGCCCGGCCTGACGAAGATGCCGCGCCCGACGTCGCCGATCACCGGATCGCAGGCATAGAGCGCCTGCGGGTTGGCGGCCTTGACCCGCGCCACGGCAGACAGGATGGCATGGCCGAGGTCTGCCGAACCCATGTAGCCGGAAATGACGCCGTCGCAGGTCGGCAGCACGCCGCGATCGGCAATGCCCTCCATGATCTCGTCGATCATCGCGCCGTCGAACACCCGGCCCTTCCACGCGCCGTAGCCGGTGTGGTTCGAGAACTGCACCGTATGGATCGGCCAGACCTCGCAACCAAGCCGCTGCATCGGGAACACTGCCGACGCGTTGCCGACATGGCCGTAAGCGACATGGGACTGGATGGAGAGGATGTTCATGGCGTTTTCAGCAACTGGAACTCACCCATCGACAGGCTCAGGATGATGAGAGAGGGGGAAATGCCCGGATGGACGACAGCGATCCTCATACTGAGCTTGTCGAAGGAGGAGTCCCAGTGAAGAAATTCGGCAACGCATCAGCGGCGGCCATGAGAGCCCGGGTCAAGCCCGGGCCAGCCTCCCCCGTCAACTAACGGCGCGCTGAGCGAAAGCGGGGTTGAAGGTCTTGCCGAGATCCACGGTGGCGTTGGTCAGTTCCGGATCGAGCGTCTTCAGCACGTCGAGCACGCTCTTCATGCCGTCCGCACTGGCGATGCCGGTGCGCGAATAGCTCTCCTTCAGCTTGTTGACGGCCTGCAGGTAGACCGCGCGGTCACCGAGATGGTATTCGGGCGGCACCGTGTCCGCGACCTGATCGGCGCTCGCGGTCTCCAGCCATTTCAGCGCCTTGACCACCGCGTTGACGATGCGCTGCATGGTTTCGGGGTTCTTCTCTATGAACTCCTGGCGCGCGTAGATCACCGCTGCCGGGTTCGAGCCGCCGAACAGGGCGCGGGTGCCGGCCTCGGTGCGGGTGTCGATGATCGGCACGATGAGGCCGTCCGCCTCGAGCTTCGAGACCACCGGATCGAGGTGCGAGATGACGTCGACCTGGCCCTGCACCACCGCAGCCACAGCGCTGGCCCCGCCGCCAATGCCGATGATCGGCGCGTCGGTCGCCTTGAGGCCGGCCTTGACCATGGCATATTGGACCGTCAGCGCGGTTGACGAGCCCGGCGCGGTCACGCCGAGCTTGAGGCCCTTGAAATCGGCGGGGGACTTGATCCGCGCGGCAAGTTCCTTGCGGGCGGCGATCACGATGCCTGGAAAACGACCCATCTCGACCACGGCGCGGATATCCTGCGACTTGGCCTGCATGCGGATCGTGTGCTCGTAGGCGCCAGCCACCACATCGACGGAGCCACCCACCAGCGCCTGCAACGAGCGCGCGCCACCGGCAAAATCATTGACCTCGAGTTCGATGCCCTGCTCCTTGAAGAAGCCGCGCCGGTCGGCGATCGCCAGCGGCAAATAGTAGAGCAGGGCGCGCCCGCCGACGCCGAGCACCACCTTCGCCTTCTCGGGCGCGCGCTGTGCGATGGCTGGCATGGCAAGGCCGCTCAGGCCGACCGCGCCGAGACCGGACAGGATGGTTCTGCGGTGGATGGTCATGTTCGTCTCCTCCGAATGCGGCCTTTGGTGGCCGCTTGTGGTGTTGTTCAGCCGTTGGCGTTCGTGGACGCCTGTCCCGGTCGCCAGACCAGGAGGCGGTTTTCGATCATCGTGACGATCGCATCAAGGATCAAGACGAAGATGGTGAGGATCAGCATGCCGGAAAACACGCCGGTGACGTCGAACACGCTTTCCGCCTCGTGAATCTTGTAGCCGAGCCCAGCGGACGAGCCGAGATATTCGCCCACGACCGCTCCGACAAGCGCAAACCCCACTGATGTGTGGAGGCTGGAGAACATCCATGTCATGGCAGCGGGCCAGTAGACATGGCGCATCAGTTGCCGCTCGTTCATGCCCAGCATGCGCGCGTTGGCGAGCACGGTCTGCGACACCTCGCGCACGCCCTGATACACGGCGAAAAACACGATGAAGAACACGAGGGTGAAGCCGAGAGCCACCTTCGACCAGATGCCAAGCCCGAACCAGAGCGCGAAGATCGGCGCCAGCACCACGCGCGGCAGGGCATTGGCAGCCTTGATGTAAGGGTCGAACACCGCCGCCAGCAGTTCCTTGCGGGCAAACAGGAAGCCGCACAGCACGCCGCCCGTGGCGCCGAACACGAAAGCAAGAACGGTCTCGGTCAGCGTTATGCCGAGGTGATACCAGATCTCGCCACCCACGAACTGCTTCCAGGTGCGGGCGATCACGTCGATGGGGGTCGAGAAGAAGAACTGCATCTTCTTCGGCTCGGCAAACAGGGCCGTCGTGGTCGAGACGTGCCAGGCCGCGAGGAAACAGATGGCAACCAGGATTTGCAGCAGCGTGATCTTGAGGCGTGAGTGGCTGGTCATGAACCTGCGACCTCGGCGTCATCCCCGGCGCGCCATATGCGCGGGAAGGGAACCCGCATCTGAACTGTCTTCAGGATGGATCCCCCTCCCGCGCTCCGCGCGCCGGGGATGACACCCAAGGACGGCGAGCGACGTTCGATGACACTCACGTCATGTCCCTCCCCTCGCCTGCCGCATAGGCCTTCTGCACTTCGACCTTCAGCGTCTGCCAGATCTGCCGGTGGATGTCGTGAAAGTCCCTGTCGAGACGGATGTCGGCAATGTCCCGCGGGCGCTTCAGGCTGACGCGGTAATCGCCGACGATGGTGGCCGCCGGCCCCGCCGACATCACCACGACGCGGTCGGACAGCGAAATGGCCTCCTCAAGATCGTGGGTGACGAACATCACCGCCTTGCGGTCCCTCGACCAGAGGTCCAGCAGGAGGTTGCCCATGATCTGCCGGGTCTGGGCGTCGAGCGGCCCGAAAGGCTCGTCCATCAGCAGAATTTTCGGATCGCGGATCAGCACCTGGGCCAGCGCCACGCGCTTTTTCTGGCCACCGGACAGCATGTGCGGATAGCGGTCGGTGAAGGCGCGCAAACCCACGCGCGCAAGCCAGGCCCGCGCCTGTTCGTCAGCATCGCGGGATGAAATGCCTTGCGGTTCGAGCGCAACGGCGACGTTCTGCAGGGCCGTCTTCCACGGCATCAGCGCATCGAGTTGAAACAGGTAGCCGGCGCGCAGGTTGATGCCGGAAAGTGGCTCGCCAAGGATGCCGACCTTGCCGACGCTTGGCTGGAGCAGGCCTGCCGCGGCATTCAGCAAGGTCGACTTGCCGCAGCCGGTCGGGCCGACCACGGCGACAAACTCGCCATCCTCGACCTCGATGCTGATGTCCTTCACCGCCTGATAGCGGCCGCCGTCCTTGAGATTGAAGGTGATGTCGATGTCCGCCAGCGAGATCGCGGCGCGCGTTGACGCCTCGCCAGCCTTGGCCGCCGCAACCTGCATTCGTGTCCTCTCCCGGATGGCGGCACGCCGCCGCATGACGCCTTCAGGCGCACATTGTTGGACAAGAGGTGTAGTTGGCCGCCTGGTCAAGTCAATGAGGCTGACGCATTCCTGGCGCAAGGTCGACGCCGGTGCCGTCCTTCAGCGCCGTTCAGCCTGATCAGCCAAACGTGTTGACTTGTCACGCGAATGCCACCAGTTGCGCCAACAGTGCCGGCGAATGCGGCTCGGCAGGAGGCTTCACATGGAGATGCTTGAAGGCTGGATGCGCGCCGGCGCCGAGTTTGCGCAGGCCAATGCCGGCTGGGCTCCCGTCATCGTCTTTGTCGTCGCCTTCTGCGAATGCGTCGCGCTCCTGTCCTTCCTGGTGCCCGCCACGGTTTTCTTCACGGTGTTCGCGACGGCAGCGGGGGCCAGCGGCCTTGCGCCCATGCCGCTCGCTCTCGCAGCCACGGCGGGGGCCGGCATCGGCTTCTGGTTGTCATACCTGATAGGCCTTCGCATCGGGCCGCGCGCAGGGAACTACTGGCCGTTGAAGAAGAACCCCGAGCTTCTGCAGAAGGGCCACGATTTCTTCGAGAAATGGGGTGCGCCGGGTGTCTTCGCGGGTCATTTCGTCGGACCTGTCCGCGCCGTGATCGCGCTGGTCGCCGGCATCGTCAAGATGCCGCCGCTGCAGTTCCACCTCGCGAACTGGTCAGCATCCTTCGTCTGGGGTTTCATGTTTTTCTACGGTTTCGGCATGTTTGGCCAGCAACTGGCACGTTGAACCATGCGGCTTGCGAACATGAACGCTGCCTGCAAGCGGCATTCAGGCAACCGTCAGAATAATCACCTTAATGTTGCTGCGAATTGGTCTTGATGCGGGGCGAAATTCGCGCTCAGGTTCTGTTCCGCATGGGCTTCGCATGCTGGCGATTCTTGACCGTCAGGTCTTGGCCATCTTGCGATTCCCCGTGAACATGCGTGGTTCGGCCCGGCGGACCACGACATGCATTCTCACAACCGGTCGCTTCCCTTGGGGGATTTGGACATGATCTCGACCCGTCTTCTGGCAGGTGCCGCCGCCATCATGATGGCCGCCGGCCCCGTTCTCGCGCAGACCGCACAGCCCGTTGCGCCGACTGCGCCTGCCCGTCCCGCAGCCCCTGCGGCCGCACAGCCAACCGCGCCTGCCCGTCCGGCAGCACCGGTGGCAGCCCCCGCAGCCCCTGCGGCTGCTCGCCCGGCCGCAGCGCCAGCCGCCACGACGCCCGTCGGCAAGATCGTCAACATCAACACGGCCTCGGCGCAGGAACTCGACACGCTCAAGGGCATCGGTCCCGCGCGCGCCAAGAAGATCATGGAAGAGCGCGCCAAGACCCGCTTCCGGAACTTCGAGGATCTGGTTCAGCGCAACGTGCTGCCGGCCAACGTCGAGGCTGACCTGCGCGGCAAGATCAGCTTCTGATTGTCAGCCCACGCGGCGTGACGTAAGGCCAACCCGGCGGCTCAGGCCGCCGGGTTGTTTCGTGTTTGCCCGCGAGCGCTGCGAAACGTGGCTTGCCGTCGCGGCGGGAAACGCGGCCCGCGCAGTTGACACGCTTCGCCGTGCGGGCCACTCGACCTTGCCATGACCGACGCCCCGCATCTCTCGCCTGCAAACCCTGCGTGCCTCACCCTTGCGGTGATTGCTGTAGCCCTTGTGCTGCGCCTGGCCATGGCCGCGGCGATCGGCCTCGGCACGGACGAGATTTATACGGTCGCGATCTCGCGGACCTTGTCGTGGTCCTATTTCGACCACCCGCCACTGCACCAGTGGATCACCCACGCGACCGCGCTGGTGCTGGGCGAAGGCCGGCAGGTGCGCCTGCCGTTCATCGTCATGTTCGCCGGCACAAGCTGGCTTCTGTTCAGACTGACAGCGAGGCTTTACGGCGAGGCGGCGGGCTTCTGGGCCGTTGTCATGCTCAACCTTTCGGGCTTCTTCACGCTGTCTGCGGGCAGCTGGGTCGTGCCGGATGGCGCGCTGCTGTTCATGCTGGCGCTTGCCGCGTGGGCGCTGGCGCGGGAGTTCTTCCCCAAGCCCGGCGAAAGCCCTTCGAGCCTTGCAAACTGGCTCATCGCAGGGGCGGCGATAGGGTGCGCGGGCCTTGCCAAATATCACGCGGTGCTCGCCGCGCTAGGCCTCGGCGCGTATCTGCTCGCCACGCCGCGCGGGCGGCGCGCGCTGGGCAGCGCCGGTCCTTGGCTGGCGGCGGCGCTGGCGCTCGCGATCGTCGCCCCGGTGCTGGTCTGGAACGCCCAGAACGGCTGGGTCTCCTTCCTGTTCCAGTCCGCCCGCACGCAAGGCGCGGGCTTCACGCCATGGCTGGTGCCCGTTTCGCTGGCGGCGCAGGCAGGCTGGCTGCTGCCCTGGGTCTTCGTGCCGTTGGCGGCTGGCATCCGGCTTGGCTGGAAGCAGCATCGCGACGCGCGTTTCTGGTTCCTGATGGCGCTGGCGCTGCCGTCCATCGTGACGTTCACGCTGACGCCGGCTTTCGGCAATCTTGGCTTGCCGCATTGGGCGATGCCGGGCTGGTTCTTCGTCATGCCGCTGGCCGGGCTTCATCTTGCCGCTCTGGCCGCGTTCAGCGCGAAGCCGGCGCGCTGGGCAAGGACAGCGGCTGCCGGCTCGGTTGTCGTCCTGACGCTGCTGGCGGTCCAGGCGTCGACAGGCTGGCTCGGCCGGATCAGCCCGGCGGTTTCGCGCAACGATCCCACGCTCGAAACCTTCGGATGGGATCAGTTGCCGCAGCGTCTCGCGGAGGCCGGACTGAGCCGGCCGGCGGATCGCTTCGTCATCTCCGACAGTTGGCTGACGGCGGGCCGCATCGACGTCGCGCTTGGCGGCGCCCGAGCGGTCCTGCCGGGCAGCAACGACCCCCGCCACTTCGCCTTCCTGGTCGAGCAGCGAGCGCTGCTCGGCCACGACGCGGTCATCATCGTGCGCGCCCGCCGGGAAGCGCAGTTGCGCGGCATCCTCACCCCCCATTTCACCAGCCTCGGTGCAGGCGTCCCGATCAGCCTCGGGCGCGGCGGCCTGACCGAGATCCCGCTGATCGCGATTCCTGCGACGAACTTTGCAAAGCCGCTGGCATGGCCCTATGGACGGCAGCCATGACAGCAGCCATCGCAGACCCTCCCGCACGCGCCCCGCAATTGACCGTGGTCGTTCCGACCTACAACGAGGCCGCCAATGTGCGACCGCTGGTCGACAAGCTGACTGCGGCACTGGCAGCCATCCCGCACGAGATCATTTTCGTCGACGACAACTCGCCGGATGGCACCGCCGACGTGGTGCGTGCGCTCGGGCAGGAGAGGCCCGCCGTGCGCTGCATCAAGCGCATCGGCCGGCGCGGCCTTTCGAGCGCCTGCGTCGAAGGCATGCTGGCCGGCCATGGCGAGGTGGTCGCGGTCATCGACGGCGACATGCAGCATGACGAAACCGTGCTGCCGGCGTTGTTCGAACTGGTGCGCTCGGGCAAGGCGGACATCGCCGTGGGCAGCCGCTATGTCGAAGGCGGCAGCGCGGCCTCCTTCTCGGACATGCGCGGCAAAGGCAGCCGCCTCGCCACCGATCTTGCCCGCAGGATCTTGAAGGTGGGATTCAACGACCCGATGAGCGGCTTCTTCGCCACCCGCCGCGCCGTGGTCGAAGCGGCCGCCCCGCAACTTTCAGGCGAAGGCTTCAAGATCCTGCTCGACATCGCCGCGAGCCACCCGACGCCGCTTCGCGTCGCCGAGGTGCCGTTCGTGTTCGGCGCACGGCTGCATGGCACGTCGAAAATGGACAACCGCGTCGTGGCCGATTTTCTCGGCCTGCTGGTTTCCAAGGCGACAGGCGGTCTTGTGTCGATCCGCTTCCTCACGTTCGCGGCCGTCGGCGTTTCCGGCGTCGCTGTGCATCTGTTGGCTCTGCGCGGGTTCCTTGGCGTCCCCGGCGTGGGCTTCGCCGCTGCGCAGACCGGCGCGACGCTGGTGGCCATGACGACGAATTTCATGCTCAACAACGCCCTGACCTACAAGGATCGGGCGCTGAAAGGCCTCGGCTTCATCAGAGGCCTGCTCGGCTTTTATGCCGTGTGCAGCATTGGCGCGGTTGCCAACGTCGGCGTGGCGACATGGCTGTTCGACGACGATCAGTTGTGGTGGGTGGCTGGCCTTGCCGGCGCTGCCATGGGCGCGGTCTGGAACTACGTCTTCAGCAACCTGGTGATCTGGCGCAGCAAGCGCTGACGCGTCAGTTGACCTTCTCGAGGTTGACCGGCGCCACGCGGCCGCTGGTCACGGCCACGGCGGCGGTGTCGAAGAACTGCGTCAGCGACGCGATCACGCCGTCCTGGATGATGATGTGGTCGAACACCTCCAGATGCGCCTGCTTGCCGGTGTAAAGCGACGTCGACAGCACCGACCAGCGCACGGCTGCGGCATTCTCGTTGGCGATGATGTCCTCGATGAAGAAGTCCCGCAGCTTGAAGTCCGCATAGATCAGTTGGATCATCTTGCGGATCTCGTCATGGCCGACGCGCAGGCCGGCATAGGGAAGCCCGACACCGGTGCCGAGCAGGTTCCAACGCGCATCTGGATGAAATGCGCTCAGAAACAGGTCGATGTTGTTGGCGGCCAGCGCCTCGTAGGCGGCATCGATCCTGTCCATGACCTCGATGAATGGCTGCGGCATGGTCACTCCTTGGGCTGTTCTGGCAAGAGGGCGGCCGCAAGCGGATGAAGCGGCCTGAAGCCACGCAAGCAACTTCCGCGCCCGCCTCCAACTTGAGCCGTGCCGTGATGACATCCGAATGACAAACGTGCGTCACGCATCGCCAGACAACCGCTCACCTGCCTGTCTCCACAACGAACCTATCGGCTGGAGGATGCACCTCGCCGATCATCGGAACACGCCAGTGGGACAGACGGAACGTACATCGCGCGGAGCCAGGATCTGCCGCACGGCCGGATAAACCCGTCGTCCATAACAACAATGGATAGCTTATTCGCGGCAAGTTGCAAGACGCAAGATGATCGCCGCTGTCTGACAGCGAAAGCCAGACCACGCACTGAAATGCCATAAATCAGCGATGGACCACGATGCCGCGCCCGTGATGATCGCGAAGCTGAGATCGTTCGCGCGGCGCGCCCGACCTTGCAGGTTTTGATCGCGACGACCCGCGCCTCCCGCGCGGGCCGTCAGATCATGGCAGGCGGCTGCCTGATCCTCAGTTCTTGCTCTTGTCGACGAGCGCCTTGGCCTTGATCCAGGGCATCATGTCACGCAGCTTGGCGCCGACCTCCTCGATCGGGTGGGCGGCCATGCGGGCGCGGGTGGCCTTGAACGAGGTCTGGTTGACCTTGTTTTCGAGCATCCAGTCCCGCGTGAACTTGCCGGACTGGATGTCCGTCAGCACGCGCTTCATCTCGGCCTTGGTCTCGGCGGTGATGATGCGCGGGCCGGTGACATATTCGCCATATTCGGCAGTGTTCGAGATCGAGTAGTTCATGTTCGCGATGCCGCCCTCATAGATCAGGTCGACGATCAGCTTCACCTCGTGAAGGCACTCGAAATAGGCCATTTCTGGCGCGTAGCCAGCTTCGGTCAGGGTTTCGTAGCCGGCCTTGATCAGTTCGACGAGGCCGCCGCAGAGCACCACCTGTTCGCCGAACAGGTCGGTTTCGCACTCTTCCTTGAACGTGGTCTCGATGATGCCGGCGCGGCCGCCGCCATTGGCCGAGGCGTAGGACAAGCCAAGGTCATGGGCGTTGCCGGATGCGTCCTGATGGATCGCGATCAGCGTCGGCACGCCGCCGCCGCGCTGGTATTCGGAGCGCACCGTGTGGCCGGGGCCCTTCGGCGCGATCATGAACACGTCGATGTCCTTGCGGGCCTCGATCAGGTTGAAATGGATGTTGAGCCCGTGCGCGAAACAGAGCGCGGCGCCCGGCTTCATGTTGGCGTGAAGCTCGTCGCGGTAGATGTCGGCCTGCAACTCGTCGGGCGTCAGCATCATCATCAGGTCGGCCCATTTGGCCGCCTCGGTCGGCGTCATGCAGGTGAACCCGGCAGCTTCCGCCTTCGCGCGCGTGGGCGAGCCTGCCTTCAGCGCAATGCGCACATCCTTGACGCCGCTGTCGCGCAGGTTGAGCGCGTGGGCATGACCCTGCGATCCGTAGCCGACGATGCAGACCTTCTTGCCCTTGATCAGGTTCAGGTCGGCATCACGATCATAATAAACGCGCATGGGCATATCCTCTTGGGCTATTGGCGGCTTCAACGCCGTTTCTGTGAAAGTTCAAAGGGTGTCGTGCTCGAAAGGTGCTTTAGTGGAGCACATCGCGCCCGTAAAGCGCAGATCATGCGCAGGCTGCATGGCCGCCTCACAGCCACTCACGCACCAGCGGCCAGAGCGAGGCAACCAGCGCCAGCGCCATGGTCAAGTTGAAGATGCGGTTGGCCTTCGGGTTCTGCAGGAAGCGCTTCAGCGCCACGCCGAACACGGTCCAGGTTCCCGTCGCGGGGCCGCAGACGACACCGAACACAAGCGCAACGATGATCACGGTCAAGGTGTAGGCGCTCTCGACCGTGTAGGTCGCCATCGCGCCAACCGCCATCACCCATGCCTTCGGGTTGATCCACTGGAAGGCCGCGGCCTCGATGAAACTCATGGGGCGTCCCGCGGTTTCACCTGTCCCATCCTGGAGCGGGCCGGAATTCGCGATCAGCCACGCCAGCCAGATCAGGTAGGCGCCGCCGGCGTACTTGATCACCGTGAAGATCACCGGCCAGCGCTGCAGCACCTCATGCAGCCCGAACCCGATGGCAAGCAGAAGCAGCATCACGCCGAGGCTGATGCCGAGCATATGCGGGATGGTGCGGCGGAAGCCGAAGTTCACGCCAGATGCGAGCAGCATCATGTTGTTCGGCCCCGGCGTGCCGGACATGACAAGCGCAAACACCACCAATGCGCCGAACATCTCCAGCGACATCGCTTCAGCCGCCTGCCTGCTGCGCGCCGAGCCGCTGGAACAGCAAAGCAAGGCAGATCAGCACGAACCCGAGCCACCATTCGCGCGATTTGAGCTGCGAACGCTCCTTTGCCTTCTCCGGCGTGTCCAGTCCGCGCAACCGCTGCACCATCGGCCACAGGAAAAGGCCGAAACCGATGGTGGCGCATATCTTGGCGAGCAGATCGAAATCAAGGGTCACGGCGTCACATGACCTCGGCGCCGCGCCCCATGGCCGCGATGCCGGTGCGTGACACTTCGGCGAGGCCGCAAGGCCCGAGCACCTTGATGAAGCGTTCGACATCATCCGAAGCGCCCGTCAGTTCGAAAACGAACGAGGTCACGGTGGCGTCGATGGTGCGCGCGCCGAAAGCTGTGGCGAGGCGCAGCGCCTCCATGCGTCCGTCACCCTTGCCGACGACCTTGAGCAGCGCAAGTTCACGCTCGATGGATTCGCCCTGCAGCGTGAGGTCGACCACCCGGTGCACCGGCACGAGCCGGTCGAGATGGTTCTTGATCTGGTCGATGATCTTCTCCGAGCCCGACGTCACGATGGTGATGCGCGACAGGTGCTTCTCGGCTTCGGTCTCGGAAACAGTCAGGCTCTCGATGTTGTAGCCGCGCCCCGAGAACAGCCCGGCAATGCGGCTCAGCACGCCCGGCTCGTTGTCCACGATCACCGACAGTGTGTGGCGGCGCACGGTCTGGTCGAAGCTGACGGCGGGATAATGGGAGACGTTCATGTTCAGTCTTTCTTGCGGGGCAGATGGGGGCGGTGGTCGACAAGCACGGGCTCGTCCGCCTCGTCTTCGTCGAGCACCCAGGGTTCAGCCAGCGCTGCCAGACGCCAGGCCTTGAAGCCTGCGGTCGATTGGATGGCCGCGACATAGGCCTCGCCGACCGCGTCGACCTTGATGCCGTAGGTGGTGAAACGCGTTGTCACCGGCGCGAACATCGCATCCGCAGCACAGAATGCGCCGAACAGGAACGGCCCGCCTGGCGCGGCGCTCTCGCCAAACTTCGCCCGTGCGTCGCGCCAGATCTGGTTGATGCGCGCCACATCGGCGGCAACCTTCGGGCCACGGTCGCGCGGCGCGTGCTCCCAGCCAAGGTTCATCGGGCAGGCGCCGCGCAGTGCCCCGAAACCGGCATGCATCTCGGCCGCGATGGAGCGCGCCATGGCCCGCGCCGCCGGATCTGCAGGCCAGACGCCCGCATCCGGGAAGCGTTCCGCGACATATTCCATGATGGCGATGGTTTCCCAGACCTGCACCTCGCCATCGAGAAGCGCGGGCACCTTGCCGGCCGGTGTGAAGGCGCTGATCGCCCGCTTCCATTCCGGATCGTCGAAGGTCTTGCCGAACGGGATCAGCACCTCCTCGAAAGGTATGCCAAGCTCCGTCAACAACAGCCACGGCCGGAGCGACCACGACGAGTGAAGCTTGTTGGCAATGATGAGCTTCATGGCGTGATCACATTTGGTGCGGAGAAGTGGGCGGATGCGCGCTTGGCGAGATCGGTGTCGAAGGTGGCGAAAACCGATGCGTGGCAGCCTGCAAGATGTAGCGCGTCGGCGAAATCAAGGCCCGCGCGATACGCCGCAGTGGCCTCGATCATGCCAGTTTGATTCTCGATTTCGATGCCTTCACTCAGGATCATGGTATCCAGCACCATGGCAATCTGCTGGCGTGTGTAGCGGTAGCTGCTCTGCAGGACCCAGACAGTCTCGAGCATAACCGTTGAACTGATCACCGCGCCTCTGAGCATCAGATGTCTCGCCCTTTCTGCTTGTTCGGGGTCATCGCGGGTCAGGTGCCGCACCACGACATTGGTGTCGACTGCGATCATCGGCTCTTGCGCGCCCAACGCGCGGCGATGGCCTCGTCGATGCCACGTTGCATGTCCTCCAACGTCTTGGGAGGGCCACTGTAAGGCAGTATCCCGTAGAGATCGTCGACGGTGTAGCGCTTATTGACCTTCGCAGGCTTCAGTTTGACGCCATCGCCCTCGTCAACGATCTCGATAGCAACGCCGGGTGCCCAGCCATAGGCCTCCCGGAGGCCTTTCGGCACAACGAGCTGACCCTTCGTCGAAAACTTGACGATCGTCATTTTTCCACTCCCGGGATGATTGACCTCAACATCTTACCTTGATCTTACCACCCCGTCCATCACACCAGTTCCCGCCCCTTGGCGTCGATCACCGTCTTGGTGTCGCCGGCGAAGTCGTTGAGAATCATCTCGTTATGGGCCTTGCCCGACGGGATCATCGGGAAGCAGTTCTCCGTCTTTGCCACGATGCAATCGAAGATGACGGCCTTGGGCGTGTCGATCATTTCCATGATGGCGTCATCAAGCTTGGCCGGGTCGGAGCAGCGGATGCCGTGGCCGCCATAGGCCTCTGCCAGCTTGACGAAATCGGGCAGCGCTTCCGAATAGCTCGATGAATAGCGCCCGCCATGCAGCAATTCCTGCCACTGCCGCACCATGCCCATGTACTCGTTGTTGAGGATGAAGATCTTGACCGGCAGCCGGTATTGCAGCGCCGTCGACATCTCCTGCATGTTCATCAGGATCGAGGCCTCACCGGCAATGTCCACCACCAGCGCCTTGGGGTGCGCCAGTTGCACGCCGATGGCGGCGGGCAATCCGTAGCCCATGGTGCCAAGCCCGCCCGATGTCATCCAGCGGTTGGGTTCCTCGAAATTGTAGTACTGCGCCGCCCACATCTGGTGCTGGCCAACTTCGGTGGTGATGTACGTGTCCCGGTTCTTGGTCAACTCATACAGCCGCTGCACCGCATATTGCGGCTTGATCACGGTTTCCGAACCGGCATAACCGAGCGACTTGCGCCCGCGCCATTCGGTGATCTGGCTCCACCAGCCCTTGATCGCGGTCTTGTCGACCTGGGGACTGAGTTCGCGCCAGAGCCTGACCATGTCCTCCAGAACATGCGCGCAATCCCCGATGATCGGGATCTCCACCTTGACGTTCTTGTTGATCGACGATGGATCGATGTCGACATGGATCTTGCGTGAGCCCGGCGAAAACGCATCGAGCCGCCCCGTGATGCGGTCATCGAAGCGCGCCCCGATGTTGATCATCACGTCACAGCCGTGCATGGCGAGGTTCGCCTCGTAGGTGCCGTGCATCCCCAGCATCCCGAGCCATTGCGGATCAGCAGCGGGGAAGGCGCCAAGCCCCATCAACGTCGAGGTGCAGGGAAAGCCGGTGAGGTGCACCAGTTCGCGCAGCAGCGCCGACGCGTGCGGGCCGGCGTTGATCACGCCGCCGCCGGTGTAGAACACCGGCCGCTTGGCCTTTGACATCAATTCGATGGCGGCCTTGATCTTGGACAGATCGCCCTTCACGGTTGGCCGGTAGGTCTTGTGCTGGTTGTCCTTCGGGCGCGTATACATGCCCTTGGCGAACTGGATGTCCTTCGGGATATCGATCACGACCGGGCCTGGACGGCCGTTGGACGCCACATAGAAGGCCTCGTGCAGGATGCGCGGCAGGTCCTCGATGCGCTTCACGAGATAGTTGTGCTTGGTGCACGAGCGCGTGATGCCGACCGTGTCGCATTCCTGAAACGCGTCCGACCCAATCAGGTGCGTCGGCACCTGCCCTGTGATGCAGACGATCGGGATCGAGTCCATCAGCGCGTCGGTCAGGCCCGTGACCGCGTTGGTCGCGCCGGGACCGGAGGTGACCAGCACGACGCCCACCTTGCCGGGCTTCGAGCGGGCATAGCCTTCGGCTGAATGCACGGCTCCGCCTTCCTGCCGCACCAGGATGTGCTTGACGCTGTCCTGCTGGAACAGCGCGTCGTAGATCGGCAGCACCGCCCCGCCGGGATAGCCGAAAATGTGCTCGACATTCTGGTCGCGAAGGGCGCGGACCACCATCTCGGCGCCGGTCATCATCTCGCTCATGGTGGGTCTCCTCTGACTGTCTTCTTGATGCGTTGCTGCTTCAGGCAATAAAAAAGGCCCCTGTAGGGACCTGTGGTTGCGCGTCGGCGAAGAGGGAGACGGTCCTCAGACCGCCCTCGACCGACGCAACATTACAAGAATGAGCTTTTTCATGAAAGTTGGTTAGCGGATCGGGGCATCAGCGTCAAGGCAGTGTTGGTCGTGTGGCGGCATTCCCCGCCGGTCATCCCGGCCTTGAGCCGGGATCGCTTGGTGCGGTGACCTGATGGGAACCATCGCGGTTGTCATCAACCGATGCCGGCTCAAGGCCGGGATGACACGCTGGTCCGGGATTGATGGTCAAGCGCAATTCCCGCCAGCGCCTCCTCACGTTCCGCCTCGCTACCCAGCCAGCGCCAGCCCTCCATCTGGTTTCTGAACCAGGTGAACTGACGCTTCACATAGGCGCGCGTGTCGGCCTGCCCGCGTTGGACGGCATCGTTCAGGCTCATCTGTCCGCGCACATGCGCCATCAGCGCGGGCGCGCCATGTGCCCGCATGACCGGCAGGAGCGCGTCCAGTCCGCGCGATGCCAACGCCCTTGCCTCGTCGAGCGCTCCCGTGCCGATCATCGTAGTGAAGCGCGCGTTGATGCGCGCGTGCAACTCGGCCCGGTCCGGCGCGAGGAACAGCTTCAGAAGTTTCTTGCCGGCCAGTGGCCCCGGCTCACGCTCGCCGTGAAAGCTCGACAGCGAGCGGCCGGTGGCGGCGAAGACCTCAAGCGCCCGCATGATCCTGAGCCGGTCGCTCGGCCTCAAGGTGGCCGAGCCAGCAGGGTCAAGCGCGGCAAGACGCGCATGCAGTTCCGGCGTTTCCACGCCTTCGCATGTGGCGCGCACCTGGTCGCGCACCTCCTGCGGCAAGGCGGGAATGGCTGACAAACCCTGCTCCAGCGCCTGAAAGTAAAGCCCCGTGCCGCCAGTCAGGATCGGCAGCCGGTTGACGGACCAGATTTGTCCGAACTCCACGACGGCCGCCGTGACATAGCGGCCCACCGAGAAATTCTCGGCCCCGTCGACAAAACCATAGAGCCGGTGGTCGGCCTGCCGCTCCTCGTCCACCGAGGGCCGCGCGGTGAGCACCCTGAGATCACGGTAGACCTGCATGGAATCCGCATTGACGATCACGCCGCCGGTTGCGTGCGCCACGCGAAGCGCGAACGCTGACTTGCCGCTGGCGGTCGGACCTGCAATGAGCACGGCGTCATACATCTGGAACCCTGCTTGATGGCCTACGTCGCGACACTTGTTTCACATCCCGCCGAAAGAGCCTTGTCGCCTGCCCTGCTGGCCCGCGCCAGCGAAGCCTTGCCACATCCCGGCGCCGCAACCTGGCTCAATCCGGGTATCGCGGCTGACATCATCTTTGCAAGGCCAGATGCGGCACTGGCAGATATCACGGGCCGTGTGCGCGCAGCGCTGAACGGCCCAGTCGACGTGATCGTGCAGCCCCTCGCGAACCGCGCCAAGCAGCTTTTCCTCGCCGACATGGATTCGACCATGATCGGGCAGGAGTGCATCGACGAACTGGCCGACTACGTCGGACTTAAGGCCGAAGTCTCCGAAATCACCGAGCGCGCCATGCGTGGCGAACTCGCCTTCGAACCTGCCCTGCGCGCGCGGGTCGCGCTGTTGAAGGGATTGCCGATCAGTGTTGTCGACGAGATCATCGCCAGCCGCATCACCCTGACCTCCGGCGGGCGCGAACTGGTCCGAACCATGCGCGCCAACGGGGCCTATGCCGCGCTGGTGTCAGGCGGCTTCACCGTCTTCACATCGCGCATCGGCGCCATGATAGGCTTCCACGAAGACCGTTCGAACTGGCTCGACATGGATCATGGCAAGCTCGCTGGCACCGTGCGCGAACCGATCCTCGGCAAGCAGGCCAAGCTCGCATGCCTGATCGAACTGCGCGACAAGACCGGCCTCGCTGTAACGCAGACCATGGCGGTCGGCGACGGGGCGAATGATCTTGCCATGCTCGGCGAGGCAGGGCTGGGAGTGGCCTTCCGCGCCAAACCGGCAGTCGCGGCAGCAGCGCACGCGCGCGTCGATCACGCTGACCTTACCGCGCTGCTTTATGCACAGGGATACAAGGTCGAGGACTTCGTCACGGGCTGAGCAGCAATGTCGCGCACATAAAAAAGCGGCCCTGAAGGCCGCTTTTCCAAGAAATGTCGTTGCAATGGCTCGCTTAGTTGATCGCCACCGCCACGAAACGCACGTCACCGGCTGCGCTTTGCACCTGAAGCAGGGCGGCGCGGCGGCCATCCTTCTTGAGTTGCTCCACGCGGCGGGCGACGTCGGCCGGGTTCGTCACCGGCTCCTGGCCGACTTCGAGGATCACGTCACCGGCCACCAGCCGCTTGTCGGCGGCGTTTGAGTTGGCATCGACGCGCGTGACGACAACGCCTTTGACGCCGTCCTTGAGGCTGAAGCGGCGGCGCACCACGTCCGTCACGCCGGACAATTCCATGCCCAGCACGGTGGTGGTTGCAGGTGCTGCGTTCGGCGTGCCTGGCTGGGCGCCGAGCGCCGCCTGTTGCTGGCGTTCGCCATCCTCGAGGCGGCCAAGCGTGACCTTGCGGTTCTCCTCCTTGCCCTTGCGGACAATGCGGACGTCGACCTCCTTGCCAACCGGCGTGGCGGCGACGATGCGCGGCAGATCGCTCGATTCCCGGACGTCCTTGCCATCGAATTGGGTGATGACATCGCCGGTTTCGAGTCCGGCGGGACGGGCGGGGCCCTTGTCGTCGATGCCGGCGATGAGGGCGCCGCGCGCCTTGCCCAGGCTGAGTGCCTCGGCGGTCGCGTCATCCACGTTCTGGATGCGCACGCCAAGCCAGCCGCGCCGTGTCTCGCCAAACTCGCGAAGCTGGCCGATCACCGGCATGGCCAGCGCCGATGGCACCGAGAAGCCGATGCCCACGGAACCGCCCGACGGCGACAGGATGGCGGTGTTGATGCCGATGACTTCACCGGCCATGTTGAACAGCGGCCCGCCCGAGTTGCCCCGGTTGATGGCAGCGTCGGTCTGCAGATAGCTGTCATAAGGCCCGCTTTCGATGCGGCGGTTCTTGGCCGAGACGATGCCGATCGAAACCGAACCGCCTAGGCCGAAGGGGTTGCCTATGGCCATGACCCAGTCGCCGATGCGGGCCTTGTCGCTGTCGCCGAACCTCACGGCCTTGAGCGGCGTGTCGGATTTCACCCGCAGCACGGCGATGTCGATCTTGGGGTCCTTGCCGACGACCTCCGCCTTCAGCCGGCGGCCATCGGAGAAGATCACCGTCACGTCGTTGGATTCGCCGATGACGTGGTTGTTGGTGATGACGATGCCGGACGGATCGATCACGAAGCCCGACCCTGCCGACTGGCCGCGGCGCTGTTCGGGCTGCGGCGGGCGCGGGCCGTTCGGTGCCTGGTTTTCACCCTGGCGCGGCGGCTGGCCGGGCGCGCCTGGCGCACCGGGCTGGCCTTCGCGGCGGCGGTTGAAGAAATCCTCGAAGAGATCACCGAAAGGGGTGTCAGGGCCGAGGCCCGGCACGTTCGGCATCGTCCGGTTGCGCGTCTCGGTCGTCGTCTGGGCCGAGATGTTGACCACCGACTCCATCACCTGTTCGGCGAGATCGGCTATCGACGGAAGCTGCGACGCGCGGCTGACTTGCGCGGCGGCCGGCTGCATCGACAACAACGGCGGCTGGAGCAGCATCGGCAAGGCAACGGCGCCCGCCAGCAGCGCACGCGCGGCGACTGAACCGGCCCGCATCACGATGCGGCTGCGGTAGCGGCTTTCAGCGATCAGGCTCATCTTGGTCCTCACGGCAAATGTGGGTCGCAGGGTATCCGCGAGCGGCTGCGATTGAAACAGAAAATGGGGCCAAACGACGATCAGCGAAAGGGTCAGGCACCGAAATAACGTCGCGCCACCCATATCACGATTACGCCAGCGACTGCGGAGACAAGGCCCACGAGCCGAAGCAGGTCCGCCGGAGTTTCCGCCGCCTGCCGCATCGCCTCCTGCGCCTTGCCGGGCAGAAGCGCGAACAGCACGCCTTCGATGACGAGCACGAGGCCGATGGCCACCAGAAAGTCCGTCATCGAAGGCGCTTTTCGTCAGGCCGTCATCGCAGTCACTTCCTGGTGTCGGTCCGCGGGCGACCCTGCGGATCGTTGAAGAACCGGAAGAAATCGGAGTTGGGCGACAGAACCATGCGCGTCTCGCCCGCTTTCAGCCCGGTTTCATAGGCTTGCATCGAGCGGTAGAACGAGAAGAACTCGGCGTCCTTGTTGAACGCCGCCGCGAAGATGCGGTTGCGCTCGGCGTCGCCCTGGCCGCGCGTCTCATCAGACTTGCGTCCCGCCTCGCCGAGCAGCACCTGCACGTCGCGGTCAGCCCGAGCCCTTATCTCCTGCGACATCTGCGAACCATTGGCGCGCAGATCAGCCGCTTCACGCTGGCGTTCGGTCTGCATGCGCTGGAACACGGCCTGGCTGTTGGCCGCCGGCAGGTCGACGCGGGTCAGGCGCACATCGACGATCTCGATGCCGAAACTGCGCGCCTGTCGGTTCACTTCGTCCTGAATGCGGTTCATGAGGCGCGCACGATCGGTGCGGACGATGGCGGTGTAACTCGCCTCGGCCAGCACGTTGCGGATCGTCGAGTTGGTGATGCGGTTGAGCTGCGCGTTGGCGCCGTTGATGTTGTTCACCGACTGGAAGAACAGCAGCGCGTTGGTGATCCGGTAGCGGGCGAAGGCGTCGACCGAGAGGCGGTTCTGATCGTTGGCAAGAATTTCCTGCACCGGCAGGTCCAGATCAAGCACGCGCTTGTCCAGGGTGATGACCGAGTCGATGAACGGCACCTTGAATTTGAGGCCCGGCTCGGTGACGACACGGTCGATCGCGCCGAAGCGCAGCACCAGCGCCTGCTGGGTTTGCTGCACCACGAAGGCCGACAGCAGCAGCAGGACCGCGATCGCACCGACGACGATCATCGATATGAATTTGATGGTGCTGTTCATCGCGTCATTCCCGGCGTCTGATTGGGGGTCGAGGCCTGCGCCTGCGGGCGCCGCTGCAGTTGGTCGAGCGGCAGGAAGGGCACGACCCCGTTGCCGCCGCCGGTTCCGGCGCTGTTCTGATCGATGATGACCTTGTCCATGCCGCCGAAGACACGCTCCATGGTTTCGAGGAACAGGCGCTCGCGCGTCACTTCCGGAGCGAGCCGGTACTGTTCATAGATCTGCGAGAAGCGCGATGCCTGACCAGTCGCCTCGGCCACCGAACGTTCGCGGTAGGCTTCGGCCTCCTGCACCAGCCGGGCTGCCTGGCCGCGCGCTTCGGGCACGACGCGGCTGGCGTAGGTCTCGGCTTCGTTGCGCAAGCGGCTCTGGTCCTGCTGGGCGGCCTGCACGTCGCGGAAAGCTTCGATGACCTGCGCCGGCGGGTCCGCCTTGAGCATTTGAAGGCCGGAGATAAGGACGCCGGCATTGTAGCCGTTGAGCGTGTCCTGGACCAGTTGGCGCACTTCGGCCTCTATGGCGCCGCGTTCCGTGGTGAGAATCGGCTGGATCGACCGGCGGCCGATGACTTCACGCATGGAGCTTTCCGCCACTGCGCGGATGTTGCTTTCGGGGTTCTGAATGTTGAACACGAAGTTCTCCGGCCGGGCCGGGTCGATCTGCCATTGCACCTGGAAGGCGACATCGACGATGTTGCCGTCACCAGTCAGCATCAGGCTCTCGTCGCCGCTGGTGCGCTGCACCTGCTGGCCGCGCTGGTTGGTCACCAGTGCCGAGCCGATTTCAATCCGGCTGATCTGCGTCACGCGTGGCTTGATCACGCTCCCGATCGGGGCTGGCCAGTTCCAGTCAAGGCCCGGGCCGGTCTTGGTGGTGTATCTGCCGAACACCGTCTTGATCGCGATTTCATCGGGGCGCACCGTGAAGAACCCGGTCGCAAGCCAGCCGAACACGGCAAGCAGGCCGATCAGCACGATGCCCTTGCCGCTCATGCCGCCGCCGGCGCCACCACCCGGGAAAATGTTCTTCAGCCGATCCTGGCCCTTGCGCAGGATGGCTTCGAGATCGGGCGGGCCGCCCTGGGGACCCGAAGGCCCGCCGCCCCCGCCCCAAGGACCGCCGCCGTTGCCGCCACCACCGCCGCCGCGGTTGCCCCAGGGCCCCCCGCCACCGCCGCCGCTGCTTCCGCCGCCACCGCTCTGATTGCTCCAGGGCATTGCAAACCGCCTTTGCTCGATTCGTGTCCGGGCACGCAGAACCAGCGCGCCGCTTCGTGGCTTGAATTGGGCATGAACAGGCCTCTCGTCAACCGATCACGCGTCACATGCGACGTTTGAGGTCAAGAAAGGTGAACGGATGCTCGTCATCCGGGCCTGCAGAGTGGATTTCGCGCAGGGTCTCGATCCATTCGCTGCGGGCAAAGGCCGGAAACAGCGCATCGCCCTCGGGCTGGGCATGGACATATGTCAGATGCAAGCGGTCACAGAGCGCAAGCGTCTGCGCATACAAATCCGCTCCCCCGCCAATCACCACGGCGTCGGCACCGTGCATGGCGGCCAACTCTTGCCCGGCCGCCAACGCGGCTTGAAGCGTGTGGGCCACAAGCACGCCCGGATGCACCCAGGCCGCGTCGCGCGTAAGCACGACCGTATGGCGGCCAGGCAGCGGCTTGCCGATGGAATCGAACGTTTTGCGGCCCATGATGAGCGGGCGGCCCAAGGTCAGGCTGCGAAACCGCTTGAGATCGGACTTCAGCCGCCAGATCAGCTTGTTGTCATCCCCGATGACATGATTGTCGGCCAGCGCGGCCACGGCGATGAGGGGGATCGTCATGGTGTGCTCAATGGAACGAGATGGTCACGAATCCAAGACACGAGTTGCTCCTCTGTGACCTGCCCACTTGCAAGAGCGAGGATCACGGCGACCGCCTCAGCGTTGTCGGCCTTCAGTTCCGAACCATGCAAAACGAGAAAGGCTTCCATCACAACCAGCGCGGTGCGCTTGTTGCCATCGACGAACGGATGGTTCCGCGCGATGCCGAACCCGTAAGCTCCCGCAAGTTCGGCAAGATCATCGACGCCATACTGGGCATTCTTCTGGGGGCGAGCGACGGCCGATTCCAGCAAACCAGCATCGCGCAGGCCTGATGCTCCGCCGTGGATTGCAATCTGTTGATCGTGAAATCGGACTGCGTCATCGGACTCGATCCAGAGCCAATCCGCCATTTGCGTTACTTCGCAAGCTCACGCAGCGCCTCGAAGCGCTTCTGCATGACATACCGTGCCGCTTCGACCTTGCGATCAAAATCAGGTTGTGACGCGTGCAACGTGAAGCCTGCACCAGACTTGTGCAGGTGAACGATTTCGCCTGCTGTCACATTGAGAGCCGCAAGCACCTCTTTCGGCAGGATCACGCCCACGGAATTGCCGATCTTGCGAAGCTTGAGTGCCGTCATCATCGCCTCCTGATGTTATGCCTATTGTTATAACATCAGGGATCGGGCGTCAATCGTCATACCGCGATCGGGGCCTTGATTGCCGGGTGCGGATCGTAACCCTCGATGATGATGTCCTCGAAGCGGAAATCCTCGAGGCGGCGCACGTCCGGGTTGAGCCTGAGGGTCGGCAAGGCGCGATGCTCCCGGCTGAGTTGGAGCCGCGCCTGCTCGAGGTGGTTGCTGTAAAGGTGGGTGTCGCCGAACGAATGCACGAACTCACCGGGCTCAAGGCCGGTGACATGCGCCATCATGTGGGTCAGCAGGGCATACGAGGCGATGTTGAACGGCACGCCGAGAAAGACATCTGCGCTGCGCTGATAAAGCTGGCAGGACAGGCGGCCATCGGCCACGAAGAACTGGAACAGGCAATGGCACGGAGCCAGCGCCATCTTCGGGATGTCGGCCGGGTTCCAGGCGGAAACGATCAGGCGGCGCGAGTCCGGATTGGTGCGGATTTCGTTGGCCACCCAGGCGATCTGGTCGACAACTGCACCGTCCGGCGCGGCCCAGGAGCGCCACTGGCGGCCATAGACCGGGCCAAGATCGCCTTTCTCGTCGGCCCACTCGTCCCAGATGCTGACGCCGTTGTCCTGCAGGTAGCGCACATTGGTGTCGCCGCTCAGAAACCAGATCAATTCATGTATTATGGATTTCAGATGCAGTTTCTTGGTGGTGACGAGCGGAAATCCGTCACTCAGATCAAAGCGCATCTGGTGGCCGAACACCGCAATGGTGCCCGTGCCGGTGCGGTCGGTCTTGGTCGCGCCCTCGTCGAGCACGCGCCGCATCAGGTCGTGGTAGGCTTTCATGGCTTCGACATAGGTGATCGGCCGCCGATTCGCAGCCTGCCGCCACGATGATCCCCGTCATTTTTGGCGCAGGGCCGACCAGTTGCCGTCAGCCGCCGTGATGAAGCCCTGAATGTCGGCTTCCCAGGTTCTGTGCACGCTGGCGTTGTAGTTCAGGAACAACCGTCCGCCGACGATCTTCCAGTTCCGGGGGTCGCCCTTGGCCTTGTAGCCTTGCGAGGCAGCCCAGGCGCAGTGCCCACCGTAGGCAGGCGCATAGCGTTCAGGCGCCGCCGCGAATGCGTCGCGATTTGCGGCGCTGGAAAAGCGCCAGACCGCGCCATTCCACGAATGGGTGATCTCGGCCGACCCCGCAACCGGCCGGCCGACGCTGAAGTAGGCCACCACGTCATGGCCGCCTGCGCCGACGCCGCGGACAATATCCGTGAAGATCTCCGTGGCGGACGCCGGGCCGGCCCATGGAGCGGGAAGGCCGAGTGCGGACAGCGCAACCGAAGCGGCCCCGATCAGCGCGGCGCGGCGCGAGACTGTGTTCGGCATGAGTTCGTTTGGCATGGCGTCGCCTTTTCAGGTTCATCCAGATTGATGACCTCAATTCGGCATGGCCGGCGGATCGTTACAACCGGGCCGAGGCAATCTCGCTCACGGCCTTTCATCCGCCGCACAACATCGCTATATCACGAGCGCCGGAGCAATCCGGCTATGGTGATAAACGGCAATCGAAATAAACCATTCGGACCCGGGGGCGGTACCCGGCGCCTCCACCTGACCTCAGCGTGCTGATGTCAGGCGGGGGCGAAACAGGATCGACGAGGGTGTAAAGGGTTGGCTTTTGCTCGGCATGGTTCCACCGTCATCGGGCCATAGCATAGTTGCCAATGACAACAATGCGCGTGTTGCAGTTGCCGCGTGAGCGGTAATTACACACAAACCTAAGTCCTTGCGCTTCGCAGCGTAAGGCGGGGCCCGGAGGAGCCTGGCAACAGAATCCTCCACCTCACACCTGCCGGTCGAGGCTCCTCCAGAGCATGACTCCCTTGGGAGCCTGGCAACAGAATCCTCCACCTCACACCTGCCGGTCGAGGCTCCTCCAGAGCATGACGCCCTGGGGAGCCTGGCAACAGAATCCTCCACCTCACACCTGCCGGTCGAGGCGTCCCCACGCTCCTCATCCTGAGCCCCGTCGAAGGATGACCCCCAGCAGCCCACCATCCGGAACCCGTCCGTCGACGGGGCTCAGGATGAGGACCCTGGGGACGCAGGGCCATTCAGGCCAGGCGGACCAGCCAGATGCGGTTCGTCCGTGAATCGGTTCGCGTCATCACGCAGAACGCACGTCTCGAAAACGTCTCGCCTTCCCGGCGGAATCGTTTATTTTCACATCATGACCAATCAGACGCCCGCCAAAGACCTGATACGCTACGACCTTCTTGTGCAGGAAGCGCTGAAAGGCGTGGTCCGCAAGGTGATTGCCGATGCCGGGCGCGACGGGTTGCCGGGCGATCATCATTTCTACATTTCGTTTCGCACGGATTTTCCCGGCGTGCGCCTGTCACAGCGCATGCGCGACAAATACCCCGACGAGATGACCATCGTCCTGCAGCATCAGTTCTGGGACATGGGCATCACCGAACATGCTTTCGAAGTTGGCCTGTCGTTTTCCGGCATTCCGGAAAGGCTTCTCATTCCGTTCGACGCACTGGTCGGCTTCTTCGATCCATCCGTGCAGTTCGGATTGAAGTTCGAGCTGAATGGTGAAGCCGGCTTGGCAGGCGCGCCGGCATCCTCGGGCGCGCCGGGCAGCCAGAATGACAGGCAGCCTCAGCCGTTGAAGCTGGCCGGCAAGCCTGCGCAGCCGGCCCTCATCAGCGGCACGGTCCCGCAGACGCCAGAGGCAACGCCGAGCGAGCCGGTTCCTGCCACGGCGAGCAGCGCGCGGAGCAAGACGCCAGCCGAGCCTGCATCCGAGGCTGAGGCCAGCGACGACGACAAGCAGTCGGCCCAGGTTCTCAGCCTCGACGCCTTCCGCAAGAAGCCCTGAACGGCGTGACGCGATGGGCGCGGACATCGTCAACCTTCGGCACGCGCGAAAGCGCAAGGCCCGCGCCGAGGCCGAGAAACTGGCTGAGGGCAACCGCGTCCGCTTCGGATTGACCAAGGCCGAGCGCACGACGGCGGACGCCGCCAGGGACAGTGCCTCTCGCCACCTTGATGGCCACAAGCTGACGCCCACACCGGACGATGCCTGAGCGCCCGCAAGTTGTGCGGCGCGCCCCGGACCCGGAACGCCGCGCGCGTTCCGGCGTGATCAAGCGCTCGCTGTCGATTGCAGGGCACGCCACCTCGATCTCTCTCGAGGAACAGTTCTGGACGGAGTTGAAGGCCATCGCGGAACGACGCGGCATGAGCCTTGCATCTCTCGTGGCGGAGGTGGACCTCGCGCGCGGCCGCATCAACCTGTCATCGGCGCTGCGGGTGCATGTGCTTGAGATGACGCTGGCGCGTGCGGCGGCGAGGCAGGACAGCGCAGCAGATTGACTTGTCCGCCATGATTTGATCACATGGTCAAACTTGGAATTGGTCGCATTCGCATGAGCCGCCTTGCGTCGCCGCCGTGCCTTGTGGGGAGCCGTCATGTCGGACATCAAGCCGCATCGCCTGGACGCCGGAGCCATCAACGACAATTTCGCCGACATGCTGCCCGCGTTTGGCTCGAACGAGGCACGTGTGGCCGCGGAGCGCTGCTTGTTCTGCTACGACGCGCCTTGCGTGAAGGCTTGCCCGACCTCGATCGACATTCCGCTGTTCATCCGCCAGATCGCCACCAAGAACCCGATCGGCGCTGCGAAAACCATTCTCGACAGCAACATCATGGGGGCCATGTGCGCCCGTGTCTGCCCGACGGAAAACCTGTGCGAGGGCGTTTGCGTGCGCGAGGTTTCCGAAGGCAAGGCCATCGAGATCGGCCGCCTGCAGCGCCACGCCACCGACACCGCTTTCGCCGCCAGCAAGCAGTTCTACACCGCCGGACCCGCCACCGGCCGCCACGTCGCAGTGGTTGGCGCGGGGCCTGCCGGTCTTGCCTGCGCCCACAAACTGGCCACCCTTGGCCACGAGGTCACGGTCTTTGAAGCCAGGGACAAGGCTGGCGGCCTGAACGAGTTCGGCATCGCTGCCTACAAGGCGACCGATGGCGTTGCGCAGGAGGAGGTCGCCTACATCCTCGCCGTCGGCAACATCACCATCGAATACGGCAAACGGCTTGGCCGCGACATCACAGTGGCGGGCTTGAAGCGCGATTTCGATGCGGTCTTTCTCGGCATGGGCTTGGGCGACACCAACGATCTTGGCCTCGGACCCGAGCCTGACGGCGTGCTCGATGCGGTCGACTTCATCGCTGGTCTGAGACAGGCCGCAGACAAGTCCGCGCTGCCGGTCGGCCGCCGCATCGTCGTCATCGGCGGCGGCATGACGGCCATCGACATCGCGACCCAGACCAAGAAACTTGGCGCCGAGGACGTCACCATCGTCTACCGGCGCGGCAAGGATCAGATGTCCGCTTCACCCTACGAGCAGGATGTGGCGCAGACCCACGGCGTCACCATCCGCCACTGGATGAAGCCAGTGGCGGTGCAGTCAGCCGGCGGCGCGCTGACGGGTGTGACGCTCGAATATACGAGGATGGATGGCGGAAAGCTCGTTGGCACGGGCGAAATGGTGATGCTGCCTTGCGACCAGCTGTTCAAGGCCATCGGCCAGACCTTCGTGCCCGCCGACATCGCGGGCGCAGGCGGCGCCATTGCCATGAGCGGCGGACGCATCGCGGTCGATGCGGAACGGCGCACGTCATGGGCCGGCATCTGGGCCGGCGGTGATTGTGCGGCAGGCGGGCAGGACCTGACGGTCACGGCGGTGGAGGACGGCAAGCAGGCCGCGCTATCGATCGATCGCAGCCTGCACGGACAAGCGCGGCAGGCGGCTGAGTAGAGCATGAACTTTCAGGGGTCATCCCGGCCCTGAGCCGGGATCAGCACGCGCGCTACCCAGCGCACCAGTTGGACGAGATCCCGGGTCAAGCCCGGGATGGCTGCAGTAAAGCAAATGGGGGGTGCCTCGTCGCAGCGCTCCTCGCAATCACGGATGGAAACGAGGAGAAGACCATGGCCGATCTTCGCGTCAACTTCGCCGGCATCAGGGCGCCGAACCCGTTCTGGCTGGCCTCCGCCCCGCCCACAGACAAGGAATACAACGTCGTGCGCGCCTTCAAGGCCGGCTGGGGCGGTGTCGTCTGGAAGACGCTCGGCGAGGAAGGTCCGCCGATCGTGAACGTGAGCGGGCCGCGCTATGGCGCGCTGCATGCCTCGGACCGCCGCGTCATAGGCTTCAACAACATCGAACTGATCACCGACCGCTCTCTTGAGATCAACCTCGAGGAGATCAAGCGCGTCAAGCAGGCGTGGCCCGACCGCGCCATGGTCGTTTCGCTGATGGTCCCTTGCGATGAGGAGAGTTGGAAGAAAATCCTGAAGCGCGTCGAGCGGACCGAGTGCGACGGGGTGGAACTCAACTTCGGCTGCCCGCATGGCATGAGCGAACGCGGCATGGGCGCCGCTGTCGGCCAGGTGCCCGAATATGTCGAGATGGTCACACGCTGGTGCAAGCAGCACACCCGCATGCCGGTCATCGTCAAGCTGACGCCGAACGTCGGCAACATCCTGAAACCCGCCGAGGCTGCCGTAAAGGGCGGGGCGGACGCGGTCAGCCTGATCAACACCGTCAATTCGATGATGGGGGTGGACCTCGACATGATGTCGCCCTGGCCGCATGTCGGCGGCAAGGGCACCCATGGCGGCATGTGCGGCCCGGTGGTCAAGCCGATCGCGCTCAACATGGTGGCTGAAATCGCGCGGCATGCCGACACGCGCGGCATCGCCATTTCCGGCATCGGCGGCATCGAAACGTGGAAGGATGCCGCCGAATACATGGCTCTGGGCTGCGGCACGGTGCAGGTCTGCACCGCAGCCATGGTGTATGGCTTCAAGATCGTTGAGGAAATGAAGTCGGGCCTGTCCGACTGGATGGATGCGAAAGGCTACGCCGACATCGAAGCCTTTCGCGGCCTGGCCGCGCCGAAAGTCACCGACTGGCAGCACCTCAATCTCGACTATGTCGTCAAGGCGCGGATCGACCAGGACCTGTGCATTTCCTGCGGCCGCTGCCACATCGCCTGCGAGGACACCTCGCACCAGGCCATCACCAACCTTGTCGAGGGCGTGCGCCGTTTCGAGGTGATCGAAGAGGAATGCGTCGGCTGCAATCTCTGCGCCGTGGTCTGCCCGGTCGAGAACTGCATCACCATGGTCGAAATGACCGATGGCTACATCGATCCACGCACCGGCACGCCCGTCGGCGGCCACCGCACCTGGATGGAGCATCCGAACAACCCGATGGCGAAGAACCCGAAGCCTGCGATGGTGGCGGAACCGGCGGAGTGAGGCCCGCCCGTCATGTTTCAAACAGGAACCACCGCCCCCAGCACCGCCGCACAGATTGCAGCGTGCGTCTGTTCGAAGAAGTCCGGATCGGCCAGCGTCTTTCCGGTCAACTGTTCCACTTGCGCAGCGAAATCGGCGTAGTGCTGCGTCATCGCCCAGATCTGGAACAGCAGATGGTGCGGGTCATGGCGTTTCAGCCGCCCCTCGTCCTGCCAGCGCATGAGCAGCGCCACCTTGGCGTCGACGATGGCGCGCAGGTCACGCGCCAGCACCTCGGACAGCATCGGCGCGCCCTGCATGATTTCCAGCGCGAACAACCGTGAGGCTTCGGGATGATCACGCGCGGCCTCGAGCTTGCGGGTGATGTAGTGGGTCAGCGCCTCGGCCGGATCGCGGCTCTCGTCCATGCCGCCGAGAGGTTCCAGCCACATGGTCAGCGTGCGCACCAGCACGGCCACATAAAGCTCGTTCTTGGTCCGAAAATAATAGAGCAGATTGGGCTTCGACAGACCGGCATCGAGCGCGATTTCATCGATCCGCGTGCCGCTGAGGCCGGTGCGGGCAAAGCGCGCCAGCGCCGCGTCGAGGATGCGCTCGCGGTTGGCCTCGCCAGCCGCCGACATCCCGCGCGAAGGCGCATCCGGTGTCGCCCGAGGCATATGTTCTTCAGTCACGACACGCATCAACGCCGCCAAATCCGTTCGACTTTCGGCGAGATTGCACGGACTTGACCATCTGATCAATTGTGGTCCACGCTGAGGTGACGGCACGGTCATGGATCGTGGTTTGGCATGAGTGTTGCCTGAAGGCAGGATATTCACCGGATGATCAAATCGCGCCCCATGACGGACCTGACGACACTTAACCGAAGCGGGCGCGGTCATGAATGACATGCGCGTCGACCAGTCCGTGCCTGCAGCGCCTTCCAGGAGCGGCGTGATCGACATCCGTGACCTTTCACTGACCTTCGCCACCAATGACGGGCCGGTCTACGCGCTTTCCCATGTCAATCTGGAAGTCAGGAAAGGGGAATTCGTCTCGTTCATCGGCCCGTCGGGCTGCGGCAAGACAACCCTTCTGCGCGTCATCGCCGACCTCGAGCAGCCCTCGGAAGGGCACATCGCGGTCAATGGGCTGACGCCTGCCCAGGCGCGGCTCAACCGGCAATACGGCTACGTCTTCCAGGCTCCCGCGCTCTATCCATGGCGCACGATCGAGAAGAACGTGATGCTGCCGCTGGAGGTCTTCGGCATGACGAAGGCCGAACGGCAGGCAAGGGCCGCGAGGTATCTGGCGCTGGTCAACCTCGCCGGCTTCGAGCAGAAGTTCCCGTGGCAGCTTTCCGGCGGCATGCAGCAGCGCGCTTCGATCGCACGAGCGCTCTGCTTCGATCCGGAGTTGCTGCTGATGGACGAGCCCTTCGGGGCTCTCGACGAGATCGTCCGCGACAAGCTCAACGAGCAGTTGCTGCGGCTATGGGCCGAGACCAGGAAGACAGTCATCTTCGTCACCCATTCGATCCCGGAAGCGGTGTTCCTGTCGACCCGCATCGTGGTGATGAGCCCCCGCCCCGGCCGCATCATCGATGTCATCGATTGCGATCTTGGCACGGACCGCACGCTCGACATCCGCGAGACGCCGGAGTTCCTGGCGATCGCCCAACGCGTCCGGGAGGGGCTGCGCGCCGGCCATTCCTATGATGACTGAAAATCTGGCGGACATTCTGGTCAGGCATGGCCGGCTTGAAGACGCTACGGCTTGCGCGCGCATCAAGAACGACTGGATCGACGAAACGCCGTGGATGCCGCGCATTCACAGCGCTGTCGACGTCGAAAGCTACTATCGAGATGTAGTTTTCGCTAAACGGCATGTTGTCGTGGCTGAGCATCGCGGTTTGTTGGCGGGTTTCGCGGCATGTGATTTGCAAAACAATGAAGTTACGTCATTGTTCGTTCATCGCGGCGCGCGCGGCCATGGCATCGGGAAGCGTTTGATCACATACGCCAAGGAGCAGTCAGCAGGCCAACTTGAACTATGGACGTTTGTTCAAAATGAGGGAGCTCGCCGCTTTTACCTCCGGGAAGGCTTCACCGAGGTCCGAACAACACCTGGTGATAACGAGGAGCAATTGCCTGACATCCTGCTCGGGTGGCGTTCGACATGACCGCCGTCGCCGCCCGCCCGATGCAGCGCAAGGCTGGCTCCATCATCCCGGTGCTCGTCATCACGGCACTGATCATGGCGGCGTGGTATGCGGCCTGCATGCCGATGAACAGCGACCTGCCGCAATTGCAGAACGCGACCGGGGATATCGCCAAGCGCTACCAGATCGCATGGGCGCTGGAGCGGCCGGTGCTGCCCGCGCCGCATCAGATCGTGCAGGAACTCTACAATTCGACCGTCAACACGAGCCTGTTTCGCCAGACCGCGGATGGCATGGTGCTGAACCCGCGCAACCTCACCACCCACGCCTGGGTGACGCTGTCGGCGACGCTGCTCGGCTTTGCCATCGGCGTGGCTCTCGGCATCCTGATCGCCATCGGCATCGTGCATGATCGGACACTGAGCCGCAGCCTGATGCCCTGGGTCATCGTCAGCCAGACCATCCCCATCCTCGCGGTTGCGCCGATCGTCATCGTGGCGCTCGGCTCGATCGGCCTCACGGGGCTGGTGCCGAAGTCGATCATCTCGGCCTACCTGTGCTTTTTTCCCGTAGCCATCGGCATGGTCAAGGGCCTGACCTCGCCCGACACGATGCAGCTTGACCTGATGCGGACCTACAACGGCTCGAAGACGCAGACCTTCCTCAAGCTGCGCTGGCCCGCCGCCGTGCCATTCCTGTTCGCGTCTCTCAAGGTCGCCGTCACCATCAGCCTTGTCGGCGCCATCGTCGGCGAATTGCCGACGGGCGCACAGGCGGGCCTCGGCGCGCGCCTGCTCTCGGGCAGCTATTTCGGCCAGACCATCCAGATCTGGGCGGCGCTGCTCTATGCCGCGATCCTTGCCACGCTGCTGATCGCGGCCGTGACACTGGCGGAGCGGTTGACGCTGAAGGCGATGGGGGCACGGCCATGACTGCCTCGACCGCGCAACTCCCGACCGCGCCCGCCTCCACCGCCAGGCCAACGCAGACAGGTTTCCAGACATTCCTGCAGGTCTTTGCTGCGGCAGGCCTGACGGCGATGGTGCTCTACCGCCTGCACGACCGGGCGCCGGCGAGCCATTGGGGCTTCTGGGCACTGATCGCCGCCTTCTGGCTGCTTGCATGGGAGTTCAACCATTCGCTCTCCAGCGGCAGAAACCCCCTTTCGCGGTTCGCAGGCTGGCTTGCGCCTTTTGTCTTCGGGGCCACGCTGATCATGCTGTGGGAAGCGTTCTGCGTCGGCTTTGGGGTGCCAACCGTGCTGCTGCCAGCGCCATCGTTGATCGCGGCGAAGGTCGCTACCTCGCTCCCGACCCTGTGGGCCGACTTTGTCCAGACCGTCATCCGTGCCGCCATTCCCGGCTGGCTGATCGGCTGCCTTGCGGGCTTCCTCGCAGCGCTGGCCTGCGACCGCTTCGACTTCCTGCGCCGCGGGTTGATGCCGATCGGCAATTTCATCTCGGCCCTGCCGATCATCGGCATCGCGCCCATCCTCGTCATGTGGTTCGGCTTCGACTGGCAGTCAAAGGCAGCCGTGGTGGTCGTCATGACGTTCTTTCCCATGCTGGTGAACACGGTGGCGGGCCTGGCAAGCGCTGGCCAGCTCGAGCGCGACCTGATGCGCTCCTATGGCGCCTCTTGGGCCGCGACGCTGGTCTCACTGCGCCTGCCCGCCGCCATGCCGTTCATCTTCAACGCGCTCAAGATCAACGCCACGCTGGCCATGATCGGGGCCATTGTGGCCGAATTCTTCGGCACACCGGTGGTCGGCATGGGCTTTCGCATTTCGACGGAAGTCGGGCGCATGGCGCTCGACATGGTCTGGGCCACGATCGCGGTTGCGGCGCTGGCGGGTTCGGGCTTCTATGGGCTTCTGGTGCTGATCGAGCGAAAGGTGACGTTCTGGCACCCCTCGCTCAGGGCACGCTGAACACGGTTTTTGGTGCAGTCACCCGCCCGCCCGGGCCGGTGCGAACAGGGAGACGAAGATGATCAGGAACATGCTTCTCGGCGCGGCCATGTCGGTGGCGCTGGCATTGCCGGCCGCAATGTCTGCCTCAGCGCAGGAACGCGTCACGCTGCAACTTAAGTGGGTCACGCAGGCCCAGTTCGCCGGCTACTACGTTGCCAAGGACAAGGGCTTCTTCAAGGCCGAAGGCATCGACATCGTCATCAAGCCGGGCGGCCCCGACATCGCGCCGCCGCAGGTCATCGCCGGCGGCGGTGCCGATGTCGTGGTGGAATGGATGCCGGCAGCCCTCGCCGCGCGCGAGAAAGGCGTGCCGCTCGTCAACATTGCCCAGCCGTTCAAGCGCTCGGGCATGATGCTGACGTGCCGCAAGGACGCAGGCGTCGCGACCCCGGCCGATTTCAAGGACAAGACTCTCGGCGTCTGGTTCTTCGGCAACGAATATCCGTTCATGGCCTGGATGGCCAAGCTTGGCCTCAAGACAGACGGCTCGGCAGGCGGCGTCAAGGTCATCAAGCAGGGCTTCAACGTCGACCCGATCATCCAGAAGCAGGCGGCCTGCGTCTCGACCATGACCTACAACGAGTATTGGCAGGTCATCGATGCCGGCCTGAAGCCCGAGGAACTGGTGGTGTTCAACTACACCGATCAGGGCGTCTCGACCATGGAAGACGGCCTCTACGTGCTGGAAAACCGCCTCGCCGACCCCGCCTTCGTCGCGCGCATGGCCAAGTTCACCAAAGCCGCGATGAAGGGCTGGGACTACGCCCGCGCCAACCCGGACGAAGCTGCCAAGATCGTGCTGGATAATGACGCGTCCGGCGCCCAGAAGGAAGCTCACCAGAAGCGCATGATGGGCGAGATCAACAAGCTCACCGCTGGCTCCAACGGCAAGCTCGACCCAGCCGATTTCGACCGCACCGTGGCCACTTTGATGGGTGCGGGCGGCGAACAGCCGGTGATCACCAAGGTGCCGGCCGGTGCCTGGAGCCACGCGGTGATCGATGCCGCGATGAAGTGAACGGACAACAAAATGAAGGGCGACTGGGATAACCAGCCGCCCTTCTTCACACTTCAGGGAGCGAATGCCATGTCCAAACCCATCCTGATCCGCGGCGGCACGGTCATCAACCATGATCACTCGGCCCGCGCCGATGTGCTGATCGACGGCGGCAAGATCGTTGGGGTGGCCGAGAACCTCGCTCGCCCGCGCGGCTGCGAGGTGATCGACGCCGGCGGCTGCGACATCCTGCCAGGCGGCATCGACCCGCACACCCACATGGAACTGATGTTCATGGGCACGGTCTCGGCCGATGATTTCGAGTGGGGCACCAAGGCTGCGCTCTCCGGCGGAACCACCATGATCGTCGATTTCTGCATTCCCGCGCCTGGCACGTCCATGCTCGCGGCGTATCAGGACTGGCGGCGCAAATCCGAGAAAGCGGCGTGCGACCACTCGTTCCACATGGCCGTGACCTCATGGTCGAAACAGGTTTTCGACGAGATGGAGGCCGTGGTGAAGACCTGCGGCATCAACACCTTCAAGCATTTCATGGCCTACAAGGGCGCGCTGATGGTGAATGACGACGAGCTTTACCATGCCTTCTCGCGCTGTGCGCAGCTTGGCGCCATGCCGATGGTTCATGCTGAGAACGGCGACATCGTCTATCGCCTGCAGGAGGATCTGATGGCCATGGGCGTGACAGGCCCCGAAGGGCATGCCTACTCCCGCCCGCCTCATGTCGAGGGCGAGGCCACAAACCGCGCGATCATGATTGCAGACATGGTGGGTGCGCCGCTCTATGTGGTCCACACCTCCTGCCGCGACTCCCATGAAGCGATCAAGCGCGCGCGGGAAGCGGGCCGCCGCGTCTTCGGCGAGCCGCTGATCCAGCATCTCGTGCTCGACGAAAGCGAGTATCGCAACAAGGACTGGGACCACGCTGCCCGCCGCGTCATGAGCCCGCCGTTCCGGCCCAGGGATCACCAGGACTCGCTGTGGGCAGGCCTCCAGTCCGGCTCGCTGCAGGTGGTCGCCACCGACCATTGCTCTTTCACCACGACGCAGAAGCGCGGCGGCATGGGTGATTTCCGCCTGATCCCGAACGGCACCGGCGGCCTCGAAGACCGCATGCCCGTGCTCTGGACGACAGGCGTCAATACCGGCCGACTGACCAAGAACGAGTTCGTGGCCGTGACCTCGGCCAACATCGCCCGCATCCTCAACATCTATCCGCGCAAGGGGGCTGTCGCCGTTGGCTCGGACGCAGACCTGGTGATCTGGGATCCCGGCGCGACCAAGCGCATCACGGCGAAGAAGCAGGTCAGCCGCATCGACTACAACGTCTTTGAGGGTTTCAAGTGCACGGGTGCGCCCTGGATCACCATCAGCCGCGGCAAGATCGCCTGGAAGGACGGCGACTTGCGTGCCAATGTCGGCGATGGCCGCTACATCGAGCGCCCCGCCTTCCCGGCCATCCATGTCGCCAACAGCACCTGGAAGGAGTTGAATGCACCGAAGGGCGTCGAAAGAGCGATGAACGTCACGCCCTGACGGTGGAACAGGTCAATTCAGCGGCGCAACCGGACGCGACAACGGAGCCGGGATCGGGTTGATGTTCAACGGCGGCGGCAAGGCCGGCGCTGACACGGGCGGGCGCGGCTGCGCGGCCGGTGACAACTGAGGAACAACCTGCAGGCCGATCGCCCGCGCGCGTTCCTCCGCAATCCGTTCCTCCCGCAGGCGGTCGTCTCGGGCTTTCGCCTCGGCGGCGGCCCTCTGCGCCTCGGCGGCGGCTCTCTGCGCCTCGGCGGCGGCCTGCCTCTGCTCCTCCTCGCGGCGTTCGCGCTCGGCCCGGAGGCGGCGGTTGAAGGCGGCGCGCTCGCGAATATCGGCCTCCAGCGCATCGACGCGCTCGATCTCGCGTTGCAAGGCGCGCTGCGAGACCGCGTTGGAAAGGGCGCTGACATCATAGCTGCGCTGCGGCTCCCGCCATGGTCCGCGCCAGACGATGGCGATTTGCGGCTGCGGCCCGGCCCAACCCTTGGGTGCCGTGCGCGACTGCATGGCCGCGCGCAGGTCGACCCCATCGCTGCGCACGTCATAACTGCCCGCCAGCGTCAATGCGGCGGCAGGCTTGTCATCGCCGAAGGGCGACAGCCGGGCCAACCCTCCCGCGATCACGAAGGGCCAGGAACCGTTGGCGATCTGCCACGATCCCGCCTCGACGCTGCGCCGCACGTTCTGCGCCAGCGTTGCGGCATCGCTCACGGCAATGTCGCTGCCCAGACTGGCGGCAATCCGGTCAAGCGCCGCCTGGTCGAGCCTGCCGATCGTCACCGCGCGCCCTTCGACCTGGCCTGCGCCGGTGAGGGACGCAACAAGCCGCGCCGGGCTTTCTCCGGCCGCGCCAAGCTGGAAGGCGATGCGCGCTGTGCCGGAAAAATCGCCGCCGCGCAGCTTGCCAAGATCAAGCCCGCCGATCTCCCCCGACGCACGCAGGGCCAGTTGGCCGCCGCTGCGCTCACCTTCGACGGCGCCCTTGAAGGCAAGCCGGCCTGCCGCGAGGTCGATGCCCGACAGCGACACAGCGCCATCACGGACCGTTATTGCGGTGCGTCCGGACATCTGCCCGAGCAGGGGCACCTGAAAGGCCTCGCTGGCAATGCCGATCGCCATGTTCGGCAGCGCCGGCGCCGGACCAAATCGGGCGCTGGACCACGCGCCGTCCGGCCCGAGCACCGCGCCGGCGGTGAGCCAGCGCCCGATGCGTGCGACATCGACCGATGGCAATGTGAGCTGGCCGCTGGCCGAGCCATCGCCAGCCAGCGCCAGTTGCCCGCGCACCGGCGCCCCGCCAAGCCGGGCGTCGATGCCCTCGAAGCTGATGCCATTCTCGCCGAAAGCCAGCTTGAATGTGCCGGACAGCGCCTCGGCCGCATCGCCGACGTCGGCGAATGCCGGCAGCACCGCGCGCAGTGACGGCGCCTCGATGGTCACATCAAGCGGGGCCGCGAGCACGCCGGCCTGGCCCGGGGCCCAGGCCCCGCGCGCCTCGATGCTGAGGCCGTCAGGACCGGTCAACACCAGCACGGGACCGGTCGTGCCGAGACGCGCGCCAAGCCGCGTGGCAACGGCGCCCGCTGCCGGCTCCGGCAATCCGAGCGTGCGAAACAGCACGCCGCGCTGGCCCGCCGACAGAACCACGTCGCCGCTCTGCCAGCGCCCGGCCCTGTCGAACTGCGCGCGGCCCTCCAGCGCCAGCGCGCCAGCCAAGCCCGTGGTGGCGACGCTCCAGCCCTCGCCACGCTCGGAAAGAATGCCCTCGAGCATGACGGGCGAAAGGCCGCGCATGGCGCGCAGGCCCTGCGTCACCTGCTGGGAAGCGGTGAAGCGTTCGGCAACAGCGCTGATCGCATCTGCACGGGCGGCGCGAAGGCTGATCTGCAGCGGCTCCGACGGAGCCCTGCGCTTGAGGTCGAGTTCAACCCCGTCAAAGCCGCGCGCGCTCACCGCGTCGACGCGCCAATGCCCACCCAGCCGCCTTGCCTGCACCTGCCCGCTGCCGGTTGGTCCTGCGCCGATGCGCATGGCCTGGCCGGACACGGCGACATCGAGGTCGGCTCCCGAAAGCTGTGTCATGGCCAGGAGCGGACGCACCAGAAAAAGCACATCGGCCCCCGAAAAGGCAGCGCCGATCCTGACCCTGTCCGTTTCGATCAGGCCATCGCCGCTGGCCTGCCCGAAGCGCCCGTCGGCCTGCCAGCGCTGGATGCGCCAGCCCCCGCCCGCCTCGGCGACATCCGCCGTGGCGTTGAGTTGCCCAAGCGCCGCAATGTCCTCCGCCAGACCCTGCGGCATGTCGAGCCGCTGCATGGCAAGCGCGATGCGCCGCATGTCCGGCACATCGACGCCGGCCTGCAGCGCCCCGCCGGGCGCCTGCTGAAATTGGGCGGACGCACCGGCAAAACGCAGTTGGCCGCTTGCGGGCCGCCAGATGGCGCCGCGCCGCTGCAGCACGAGTTGCCCGTCCGTGGCCTCTTCACCGCGATAGCTGACCTGATCCACCGCGAGCCTGAGATCGACGTCAGGCAACCGAGCAGCGAGCCAGCCAAGCCCTTGCGCCGCCTGCTCGAGGCCACCCTCGCCCGCCAGCCATTGGCCGAGATCCGTGCGGCGGCTTTGCAGCCTGACGATGGCGGGGCTCTGCCAGTCACCGCTCCAGGCAGCGTCGCCTTCGAGACGCCCCGCAGCGCCAGCGTCGACGACGAGCGCACCGAGCGCCAGTCCATTGCCGCCTTGCAGACGCCCCGAAACAGTGACAGGCGCCTGCGCCTCGCCGGATTTGAGCAGCGCGACCAGCAACTGGCCGTCTGGCAGGAAGCCCACCCGTCCGCCAGCCAGCTTTTCGGTTCCGAGCCAGCCATCGAACTCGGCCCGCGAATGCGCGTCGCTGCTGGCGAGCTTGATGCGCAGCCGTCCCGACGGGTCGCGATCTCCGGTCGTCAGCCTGAGAGATCGGCCCGCAACCTCGCCATCGACCCGCGACGGGCCGAGCGACTGCGGCAGGCTCGCTTCGAGGCTGAACGGAACCGCGGCCTGCACACCGCCATCCGCGCTTAGCAGCGAAAGCTGCCCGCGCGTGACGGCCAGCCGCTCGATGCCGGGAATGACGACACTTGCATTGAAGGCTTCCGGCAAGGCAAGCGCGCCATCGCGCAGGGCCAGCCTGAGATCCACGCCGTCAAGCTCGAGGCTGCTGAGCTTGAGCGTGCCGCCCAGAAGCGGCGCAAGCTCCATTTCGGCACGGAGCACGGCGGCCGTGGCGCGCGTGCCCTGCGGATCGGCATCGCCCACGCGAAGACCCGAAATCTTGAGCCGCGGGCTTGGCAGGAAGCGCACGTGGATCGGGCCGGTGGTCACCATCTCGATGCCCGTGGCGCGCCTGAGCTGCTCCTCGATGGCGCTGCGGTGCTGATTCCAATCGACGAAGATCGGCCCGACCAGCGCCCCGAGCAGCGCCAGCAGGACAAGGCCGGCCAGGAATGTCAGACTGTCACGCACGTTCGATCATGTGCGGGTTTCGCCCGCACCCCACAACCCCCGTTTCGGCACCATCACCTCACAATGTGACGATTTTGCCGGGATTCATCAGGTTCTGCGGGTCGATGGCCAGCTTCAGCGCCCGCATCATGGCCAGCGCCTCCGCCCCGTGCTCGCGTTCCAGATATTTCATCTTGCCCTGGCCGACGCCATGCTCGCCCGTGCAGGTGCCTTCCATGTCGAGCGCGCGCTGCACCAACCGCTCGACGAAGAGTTTGGCGGCCTTGACCTCATCCGGATTGTCCATGTCGACCAGCGGCAGAACATGGAAGTTGCCGTCGCCGACATGCCCGACGATGGGTGCGATCAGCCCGCTGGCGGCCACGTCGGCCTGCGTCTCCGCAATGCACTCCGAAAGCCGCGAAATCGGCACGCAGACATCGGTGGACACGCCCTTTGCGCCCGGCCTCAGCCCCATCGAGGCCCAGTAGACGTCATGGCGCGCCTGCCACAGTTTCGTGCGGTCCTCGGCCCGCGTCGCCCAGTCGAACGGACCGCCGCCCAGGTCTCTGGCGATCTCGCCGAAGCGCTCGGACTGTTCCTTCACACCCTCCTCCGTGCCGTGAAACTCGACAAACAGCATCGGCGTCTCCGGCAGCGACAGCTTGGAGTAAAGGTTGCAGGCCTTGACCTGAAGCGCATCCAGCAATTCGATCCGCGCCACCGGAAGCCCGCTCTGAATGGTCAGGATGGTGGCGTCGCAGGCCGCTTTCACGCTCGGAAACGGGCAAACGCCGGCGGAAATCGCCTCCGGAATGCCCTGCAGCTTCAAGGTGATCTCGGTGATCAGGCCGAGCGTGCCCTCCGAGCCTACGAACAGTCGTGTCAGGTCATAGCCGGCGGAGGATTTCTTGGCCCGGCGCGACGTGGTCATCACCTCGCCATTGGCCAGCACGACCTTCAGCGCCAGCACGTTGTCCTTCATCGTGCCGTAACGCACCGCATTGGTGCCGGAAGCGCGCGTCGCCGTCATGCCGCCGAGCGACGCGTCCGCGCCCGGATCGATCGGGAAGAACAGCCCGACGTCGCGCAGATGCTCATTCAGCATCTTGCGGGTCACGCCGGGCTCGATGACGCAGTCGAGGTCCTCGGCATGCACCGCGACGATGCGCTTCATCATCGAGGTGTCGACCGAAACCCCGCCATGAGGCGCATTCACGTGGCCTTCGAACGACGTGCCGGTCCCGAACGGCACGACCGGCACGTCATGCGCGGCGCAAAGCTTGACGATGCGCGACACTTCCTCGGTGGTTTCGGGGTAGACCACCATGTCCGGCGCCTGGTTGTCGATCCAGGTCAGCGTGTTGGCGTGCTGCTGGCGCACGGCGAGGCTCGTCACCAGCCGGTTGCCCAGCATCGCGCCAAGGCCGTGCCGGACGGCCTCCAGCGCTGCGTCGGAGGGCAACTGACGCGATGACGTGACATTGATCTGCATGTTGCACCCCGGCAAACGGCTGTTCTGACTGATCCGCTACAGACCTCATGACGTAACTCGAAACAAGACGTCAGGCCAGCTTGCAAACGCGCAGCCGGGCGTGCGCCATTGCATCGCGGCGTGCCGCGCGACAGTTGCACAGGAGCGCGCGCTGCGCGACAATTGTAGATGCGCTGATCGGAGTGGAGCGAAATATGCCGCCAACTGACTGGTCCAAGGCCCCGGCGCTGTTCTTCGCGCCTTTCGTCTCGTCGGCGATGCGGGTCAAGCCGGACTGGATCGACTACAATGGCCATCTGAACATGGCCTTCTACAACGTGCTGTTCGACCGTGCCGTGGATGAGCTTTTCGCGCTGATCGGGCTTGGCCCAGACTTCGTGCGGCAACAGGATGCGTCATACTTCGTGGCGGAGGTCCATGTCCGCTACCTGCGCGAACTGATGGCGAGCGACCCGGTGCGGGTCACGGTGCAGTTGATCGACTTCGACGACAAGCGGATGCACTACTTTCTCGAATTGCGCCATGCCGAGGAAGGCTGGCTCTCCGCCACCACCGAAAACCTGTCTCTGCACGTTAACATGGCCACCAAGAAGGTGACGCCGTTTCCGGCCGCCATCCTGACCAATCTTGCCTTGCTGAAGGCGGCGCATGCGGGGCTGAAGCGCCCCGAAGCGCTCGGCCGCGTCATCGGCATTGGCAGCCGCGATTTGAGCGCCGCGCCGTTTCAGGCGCACGCCCCGATTGGGGTTTGAGGCGGGACAGCCACCCCCGAAAGGTCGACATCAGGCTGCGCACTCCCCACATTGGCGGGATGTGATTCGCTTGAAGCCGATGTGCCCGTGACCGATCGACCCGTCCATGATGAACTCAGCCACCAGCCTGCTCCCGGCGGGCTTGCCGCGCGCGCGCGGGCAGGCATCGTGGCGCAGACATCCGCCTCATATCTCGAAGGCCTCAATCCCGAACAGCGCGAGGCGGTTGAAACCACCGATGGCCCCGTGCTGGTGCTGGCGGGCGCGGGCACCGGCAAGACGCGTGTTCTGACCACGCGCATCGCCCATCTCATCGCCACCGGCAAGGCCTGGCCGTCGCAGATCCTGTCGGTGACATTCACCAACAAGGCCGCCCGCGAGATGAAGGAGCGCGTGACGCGTCTCGTGGGCGATGTGGCCGAGGGCATGCCCTGGCTCGGCACCTTCCACTCGATCTCCGCCAAGATCCTGCGCCGGCACGCCGAGTTGGTCGGCTTGAAGAGCGACTTCACGATCCTCGACATGGATGACCAGATCAGGTTGCTGAAGCAGGTGATCCAGGCCGCCAACCTCGACGAGAAGCGCTGGCCTGCCCGCATGCTGGCAAGCTTCATCGACAGTTGGAAGAACCGCGGCCTGACGCCGGACGCCATTCCGGCAGGTGAGGCCGGCGTGTTCGGCAACGGCCAGGGCGGAACGCTCTACCTCGCCTATCAGGAACGCCTGAAAACGCTCAACGCCTGCGATTTCGGCGATCTTCTGGTGCATTGCCTGACCATCTGGAAGGGCCACGCCGACATCCTCGCCCAGTATCAGGAACGTTTCCGCTACATGCTGGTCGACGAGTATCAGGACACCAACGTCGCGCAGTATCTCTGGTTGCGCCTGCTGGCGCAGGGCCGCCGCAATCTCGCCTGCGTCGGCGATGATGACCAGTCGATCTACGGCTGGCGCGGTGCCGAGGTCGACAACATCCTGCGCTTCGAGCATGACTTTCCCGGCGCGAAGGTCGTGCGGCTGGAACGCAACTACCGTTCAACCGGCCACATCCTGAAAGCCGCCTCGCACCTGATCGCCAGGAACGAGGGCCGCCTCGGCAAGACGCTGCGGACCGATGACGAGGCCGGCGAGAAGGTCGTCATCGCCGGCGCCTGGGACAGCCAGGAGGAAGCGCGGCTGATCGGCGACGACATCGAACTGTTCCAGTCGCGCGGGCTTGCACTGTCGGAGATGGCCGTTCTGGTGCGCACCTCGGCGCAGATGCGCGAGATCGAGGAACGGTTCATCGCCATGGGCCTGCCTTACCGTGTCATCGGCGGCCCGCGTTTCTATGAGCGGGCGGAAATCCGCGACGCCATGGCCTATCTGCGCTGCGTGCACTCGCAGACCGACGATCTCGCTTTCGAGCGCATTCTGAACGTGCCGAAACGCGGCCTCGGTGACGCTTGCCTGCAGCAATTGCACATGCACGCGCGCGCAACGGGAGCATCGCTGCAGCAATCGGCCGCGATGCTGATCGAGACTGACGACTTCAAGGCCAAGGTCCGCTCCAGCGTGCGCGAACTGGTGCAGGCCTTTGGCCGCTGGAGGCTGAAGCTCGAGCACGCCCGCCCGGCCGAAGTGGCGGAGATGGTGCTGGAGGAAAGCGGCTACACGGACATGTGGCAGAAGGACCGGTCGGCGGATGCTGCGGGCCGGCTGGAAAACCTCAAGGAACTGGTGCGCTCGATCGACGAATTCCCGGACCTTCCGGGCTTCCTCGAGCACGTCTCGCTGGTCATGGACACGGTGTCGGATGACAGCGCCCAGCGCGTCAGCCTGATGACGCTGCATGCCGCCAAGGGATTGGAATTCGACATGGTCTTCCTGCCGGGCTGGGAGGAAGGGCTGTTTCCAAGTCAGCGTTCGCTCGACGAGAGCGGCCGCGCCGGCCTGGAGGAGGAGCGCCGCCTTGCCCATGTCGGCATCACCCGCGCCCGCCGCCACGCCAAGATCATGTTCGCCTCGAATCGTCGCATCCACGGCATGTGGCAGTCCTCGATGCCGAGCCGCTTCATCGACGAATTGCCGGAAAGCGCCGTTGAAGTGGCGGAGGCCGCATCGAACTTCTCACAAGGCGGTTACGGTGCCTCACGCTTCGACCGCCAGCCAAGCTTCACGTCGACCTACGACACACCGGGCTGGCAGCGCGCCCAGGCCGCGAAGAAGGCGTCCGGCGCCGGCATGCAGCCCGGCTCGGGCGGCAGCCGCTGGAGCGGTGATGGCGGCGGTTTCGGCAACGGCAATGCCGGCAGCCAGCGCCCGCAGCCAAGACTGATCGAAGGCGAACTGATCGCCAAATCCAGCGGCCCCGCCTCCGATTTCGGCGTCGGTGCCCGCGTCTTCCACATCAAGTTCGGCCCCGGCGACGTCTTCGCGGTCGATGGCAACAAGCTGACCGTGGATTTCGACAAGGCCGGCCGGAAGATGGTGCTCGATGCCTTCGTGCAGCGGGGGTGAAAATCGAACGGATAGATGCTGGTACGACAAACCCGCCGGTTCGCACCGGCGGGTTCCTTGTTTCAAATTCCTTATCTCAAAGCTTGATTACCGAAGGCTCAGCCAACCTGCTGAATGGCGGAAAGCTTCCAGCCGGCGGTATCGGCGCCCGCTTCACGCATGAAGGTCCAGATCTCGGTGACTTCACCGATCGCGGCCAGATCGCCCTCGATGGTGCGGCCGGTCTTGCGGTCGACCAGCGCATCCGAGATGGCGTAACGCATGGCGACGGTCGCATATTCACCGGAAGCTTCGCGCCAGGCTTCGGACAGGTCACCCTGCAGCAGCTTGACGTTGGCGACTTTGTTGATGACGCCCTTGGCTTCGTTGTCTGACAGGTCGCCTTCGAAATAGGACGCCATTTCCGGGGTCAGCAGCGCGCGAAGCGCCGGGATGTCCTCCGCGCCGTAAGCGGTCTGGACATCGCCGAGAAGCTTCTCGAACGCTCCGAAATCCTCACCTGCTAGCGTTAGCGGCTGGACCACAGGCTGTGCCGGCGTTGCAGCACCGCCCATCATGCCGCCCATCATCTGCCGCTGCATCGGGCTGTGCACATCGCGCGCCACACGCTCTGGTGCTCCCGAAACCGGCGTGGCGACAGCCGCTTCGCGGCGGCTGCGCAGCATGCGCATGACAAGGAAGATCACGCCGCCGATAAGGGCAATCTGCAGCAGGAAGCCTAACATGCCGGCCAGGGAGGCAAGGCCCGAGAAGAAACCCGAACCCGAAAGCAGGCCGAACAGGCCCGCGCCGAGCAGGCCTGCGCCAACGCCCATCATCAGGTTGCGGGCCATTGACGGCCTCGCAGCGGCGGCAGCGGCAGCGCCAGCGGCGCCGGCGGCAGCGCCTGCCGCGGGCGCAGCGGCGGCTGCAGGAGCGGCCGGCGTCACGGTGCGCTGGATCGGCTGCGCCGCACGAGGCGCGGTGCTGGTCGATGGCGGCGCGGCATTTGTCTGCGAACCGCGGCTGCCGAAGCTCTTGCCGCCGCCCGGGCGGGCATCGACAACGGTCACGCTCATCGCAAGAGAGCTTGCCAGCATTGTCATGAGTGCGAGACGATTAAACGTCTTTGACATGGTAAATTCCTCCGTCGGCTCAACGCCTTATCATCTACATAGCACGCCTTTCGCAAAATTTAAGAGGCCCCGCCCAAACCTGCGACGATTCATGTCGCCGTTCTGCCGGATGCCGCGAAGCTGGCATTCGCTGCGGGGGCCTCGCGTGCCTGCGCAAGCCATGTTAGAGCCGCCGCATGCGCGAAGGTCTGTTGCCACACACCGTCACCACCGTCCTCAAGCTCTCGACCACGGTCGGGCGGGCGAAGGCCATCACCGAACTGCTCGGCGAGGTGCTCGACCCGGGCGAAACCGCAGTCTCGGCCTTCGAGATCGATGACGAGGCCGAGAACTCGCCATGGTTCGTCGAGGTCTTTTTTGCCGAACCGCCGGATGAGGAGGCGATCCGCGACCTGATCGGCCCGATTGTCGGCGAGGATCTGTCAGGCGCTGTGTTCACGGCAGTGGAAGCAAAGGACTGGGTGAAATCCAGCCTTGATGGCTTGAAGCCTGTTCGCGCGGGCCGTTTTGTGGTGCACGGGGCCCATGACAGGGCTGCGGTCAGGGTCAACGACATCGGTCTCGAGATCGAGGCGGGCCTGGCGTTCGGCACCGGCCATCACGGCACGACGGCAGGTTGCCTCCTCGCCATCGACGCAGAATTGAAAAAGCGTCGCCCGCACCGCGTGATCGATGTCGGAACCGGGACTGGGCTTCTCGCGCTGGCAGTGGCCAAGCGCCTGAAGCAGCGTGTGGTGGCGGGCGACATCGACGCCATCGCGATCGAGGTGGCCAAGGACAATGCGCGGCTGAACCAAGCCCATGGCTTGCTCGACTTCTATGTCGGCCCCGGCGTGCGCCACGCCTCGGCCAACCGGGGGCGGCATTTCGATATGGTGGTTGCCAACATCCTGCAGCGCCCGCTGATGCGGCTCGCCTGTTCCATGACCGCCGTGCTCAAGCCGTCCGGCGTGCTGATCCTGTCGGGCCTGCTCGTCAGGGATGTGCCCGGAGTGCTGGCCGCCTACCGCATGCGCGGTTGGAAGCTGGCCTCGAAAGGCCAGCGTGAGGGTTGGGTCGCGCTGGTGTTGAAGCGCAACGGAGCGGCGGCGAGGCCGCGCCGCCATTAGGCATGGCCTGTCACGTCGCAGGGTCTGGCCGCCGCCAGCCGCGAGCGCCGATGCCGTTCAGAACCCCAACGGCCCGTATTGGTCTTCCAGTTCCTTGCGGGTCTGCCGCATGTCCTGCACGACCGCGTCGGTAAAATGCCAGATGTCGAGAAAAGTGTCGCTGGCAGCGTGAAAGCCCTTGATGACGAATGCGATCATTCTGTTCTCCTGTTTTGCGGGTTGTGTCGGCGAAACTGCAAGACGCGGCGCAAACGCTCCGCCGCCTTGCAAACTCCGCGTCAGCCGGTGAACGGCAGCTTCATCTCGGCGCTGGCTGTCTTGGCTTGCTTCATGTCGCTCGTCAGCGCGCCATCGCCGAAGAGATGCATGTGCGCATTGATCTCGCGCTGGGCAGTCCGCATGCGGCTTTCCATCATCGCGATGAGAATGCGCTTGAAGAGCGAAGGCTTGGCGTCGCGTTCAGCAAGCGGGGCGGCAAAAACGATGCCGGTGTAGGCGTAGGCCATGATGGACCTCCTTTTGGGGTCATGCTGCGGATTGATGTTCGACCAGTCCTGATCGTGTTTCTGAACTCGTTCCCGATACCCGGTCGTTTGCGTTCCCCATTCGTCTTGTGGCACTCAAGATGGTGTGTTTGCTGCAGTGCGAAAGCCTGTCTCGCACATGCGAGATATGCGTGAAACGCGGGTTGAGTTAATTTTGATTAAGTTTCATGCGCTGAATGCATGCATAGGCAGCAACCTGCCAAACTGGACGGCAGCGCAGCCGCAGCCTAGCTTGCGGTTCCAGCACCTGAGCCGAAAGCCGTTCGTCACATGCCGCCCGCAGACACCAGATCCGTGAAGCCCCGAACGACGGCACGCTGCCAGTTTCAGAGTTTCAATGAACAATCAGACCCGTCACAGGTGGCGCCGCGCATCGCTGCGCTGCGCCAGGCGATGGCGGGCCATGACCTCGCGGGCTTCGTCATCCCTCGCTCGGATCAGCATCAGGGCGAGTATGTGCCGGCCTGCGACGAACGGCTGGCCTGGGCGACCGGCTTCACCGGGTCGGCGGGGTCGGCCGTGGTGCTGGTAGACAACGCCGCGCTCGTCGTCGATGGCCGCTACACGCTGCAGTCATCGGCGCAGACCGACACGACAATCATCACGCCTGTTCAAATGGCGGACCAGAGCCAGGAGGCGTGGATCGAGGCAAACCTGCCCTCCGGCGGCGTGCTCGGCTTCGATCCCTGGGTCCACACGCCCGATCAGGTCCGGAAACTGGAGACTGCGGCAGCACGCGCCGGCGGCACGCTGAAAGCGATCTCGCCCAACCCGGTCGACGCGATCTGGTCGGATCGCCCGGCCCCGCCATCGGCACCGGTGGTGTCCTATGCTAACCAGCTTGCGGGCGAGACGACGTCGGCCAAGATCGACCGCGTGCGCGAGGCGCTGGCCAAGGCGAAATGCGGCGCGCTCGTGGTATCGGACCCGCACAACATGTGCTGGCTGCTCAATGTCCGCGGCGGAGACGTTCCGCACACCCCCCTCGCGCTGTGCTACGGCATCATCAAGACATCCGGGCCGGTGAAGCTGTTCATCGATCCGGCCAAGCTCAGCCCTGCCGTCATCGATGACATGATCGGCGCCTGCCAGCCTTTCGCGCCTGCAGAGTTTGTCCTCGCGCTTGCGGAGCTTGGCAAGGCCGGGCTCACGGTCAGGCTCGATGCGTCCAGCGCTGCGAGCGCCATCCGTGACGCGGTCGAGGCGGCTGGCGGCAAGGCTGATGTCGGCGCAGACCCGATCGCGCTGATGAAGGCGGCGAAGAACGCCACCGAACTCGCAGGCTCGCGCGCCGCCCACAGGCGTGATGGCGCGGCAGTCACCCGCTTTCTGAGCTGGTTCGCACGCGAGGCCCCCAATGGCGACCTGACCGAAATCGACGCCGCCATCGAGCTTGAGCGCTTTCGGCGAGAAACCAATGCCCTCAAGGAAATTTCCTTCGGCTCGATTGCCGGCGCGGGGCCGAATGCCGCCCTGCCGCACTACCGCGTCACCACGGCGTCGAACCGGTTGATCGAGCCCGGGATTTTCCTGATCGATTCGGGCGGGCAATACGAGGATGGCACCACCGACATCACCCGCACCCTGGCGGTGAGCCACGTCACGCCCGACATGCGCCGGCACTACACGCTGGTGCTCAAAGGCCATGTCGCGATCTCGCGCGCGGTTTTTCCGAAAGGCACGTCAGGAGCCCAGATCGATGCGCTGGCGCGGGTTGCGCTCTGGGAAGCAGGCCTCGATTTCGACCATGGCACCGGTCATGGCGTCGGCGCCTATCTGTCCGTGCATGAAGGCCCGCAACGCATTGCCAAAACCGGCCACACGCCCCTGGAGGTGGGCATGATCCTCTCGAACGAGCCAGGATACTACCGCGAAGGCCATTATGGCATCCGCATCGAGAACCTGATCGTGGTCGAACCGCGCACCATCGAAGGAGCCGAGCGCGAAATGTTCGGTTTCGAGACCGTGACGCTCTGCCCCTACGAGCGCGCGCTGATCGACGTTGGCCTCTTGAACCAGTCCGAACGTGACTGGATCGACGCCTACCACGCCCGTGTTCTTGCCGAACTCGGGCCGTTGGTGGGGCCCGCCGAGCGCAGTTGGCTGGAACCGGCCTGCGCGGCGCTGTAGGCGTTCGCCGTCCACACGGCGGCCGCACCTGAACTCGGCCCGCTGCCACTGGCGCGCCATCATTTGTTATACTATAACACCTTTCAAAGCCGCCGCGCGTTACCCACATCTCGGCGGCAAGACGACAAGCTCGTGCGAAAGACCGGCCACCATGTCAGACAAGATCCCCGTCACCGTGCTCACAGGCTACCTCGGCGCCGGCAAGACCACCTTGCTCAACCGCATCCTGTCGGAGCCGCACGGCAAGAAATACGCCGTCATCGTCAACGAGTTCGGCGAGATCGGCATCGACAATGACCTTGTCGTCGGCGCCGACGAGGAAGTGTTCGAAATGAACAACGGCTGCATCTGCTGCACGGTGCGCGGAGACCTCATCCGGATCATCGACGGGCTGATGAAGCGCAAGGGCAAGTTCGACGCCATCATCGTCGAGACCACCGGCCTGGCCGACCCGGCCCCGGTGGCGCAGACCTTCTTCATGGATCAGGACGTCGGCGACCGGGCGAGGCTCGACGCCGTCGTGACCGTCGCCGACGCCAAATGGCTGCTGGACCAGTTGGTCGATGCACCCGAAGCCAAGAACCAGATCGCCTTCGCGGACGTGATTGTCCTCAACAAGACCGACCTCGTCTCGGCTGCGGAGCTTGATGCGGTGGAAGCGCGCATCCGCGGCATCAACCCGGCTGCAAGGCTGCACCGCACCACCAGGTGCGCCCTGCCAATCGCCGACGTGCTGGAGCGCAACGCCTTCGATCTTGACCGCATCCTCGAGATCGAGCCCGACTTTCTGGAGGAAGGTCACCACCATCACCACGCCGACGACGTCCGCTCGATGTCGTTCGAGATCCGAGGCGATGTCGACCCCGAGAAGTTCATGCCATGGATTCAGGACCTGACCCAGGTTCAAGGCCCGGACATCCTGCGTTGCAAGGGCATCCTCGCCTTCAAGAACGAGCCGAAGCGCTTCGTCTTCCAGGGCGTGCACATGATCCTCGATGGCGATCTGCAGCGTGACTGGCGCACCGACGAGGCCCGCGTCAGCCGCGCGGTGTTCATCGGTCGCAACCTAGACCGCGACGCGATCCGCAAAGGCTTCTTTGCGACCGCCGCCTGATCGCCTATTCAAGCCGGCATGGACAGCACTGCCCCCGTATCCTTGACCCAGCACGTCGCCGAGCTTGACGCCGGTGAGCACGTGATTGCAGCCACCTGGCTTGGCGAGACCCCCGCTCTCGCCATGTCGGACGGCGCGGTCATGGTCGGCGCGCAAGGGCGCCAGCGCCGCATCGACGTGCATGGCGCATCCGGTCTGCTGGTGGCCGCAGCCGCAGGCGGCAGGCTCTTCACCGGCGGCGGCGACAGCCGTGTCTGCGCCGTCGCAGCCGACGGCGGCGGTATCGAGTTGGTCCGCGATGCCAAGGGCGGCTGGATCGACGCCATCGCCGCGACCGCAGCAGGCGCCGTCGCATTCAGCGTCGGAAAACGCGTCACGGTGCGGGATGAAAAGGGCGGCCTCCGGCATTTCGAGGCTCCATCGACCGCCCAGGGCCTCGCCTTCGCGCCGAAGGGCTACCGGCTCGCCATGGCCCACTACAATGGTGCGACGCTCTGGTTCCCGAATACGGCGACGCCGACCCAGGCCCTCGAGTGGAAGGGCGCGCATCTCGACGCGACGTTCTCGCCGGATGGCCGCTTCGTTGTCACGTCGATGCAGGAGAACGCGCTGCACGGTTGGCGGTTGGCGGCCAAGCCGACCGAGAAGGTCGCGCACATGCGCATGAGCGGCTACCCGGCCAAGACGCGCTCGTTCTCGTGGTCGCATGACGGCAACTGGCTCGCCACCAGCGGCGCGGAAGCCGTGATCATCTGGCCGTTCCAGGGTGACGGCCCGATGGGCAAGGCCCCGCGCGAATGCGGCGTCAGGCGCGCCAAGGTCAGCCAGGTCGCCTTTCATCCCGGCGCCTATGTCATTGCCGCAGGCTACGACGATGGCTGCATCCTGCTGCTGCGCCTGACCGACGCCTCGGAGCTTCTGGCACGCCCGGCCGTCAAGGCCAGCGGCGTCACCGCGCTCGCCTGGGACAAATCCGGCAAGCGCCTGATCTTCGGCTGCGAGGACGGACAGGCCGGCCTCCTCACCCTGCCGGCCTGAGACGCGACATGAGGCCCATGTCATGAGGTCGGCGTCATGAAGCTTGGCGGCATCTGGAAAGCCGGGCTCGGCAGAGCCAGGCCCGACCCGGACATCGCGGCGCGGATCAAGGGCTGGACACGCGCCCGCCTCTGCCTCGGCGACGATGCCGCTATCTCCGTCAACGAGATCATCTGCGCCGATCCCGCCTGTCCGGGCTCCGAGACCGTGATCCTCGTGATGGTTCCCGGCCAGCGCACCAAGGCCTACAAGGTGCAGGCGGCGATGGCCGACGTGACGGACGAGATGGTCGGCAAGGCCATGGCCTGACCCGTCCTCATCAGAAAAAACTCTGCGGATCGACGTCCACATGCACACGCACCGAGCCTCTGGCCTTGGGCGCGCGCTTGAGCCAGTCGCGCAGGTAGGTCTGCAGGTCGACCACGCGTTCGGTCTTGACCAGCAGGCGGAAGCGGTGGCGCCCGCGCAGCAGCGCGATCGGTGCCTCTGCCGGCCCCAGCACCATGATGCCCGCTGGCGCGTCGGCGGCGCGGGCAAGGTCGCGCGCATGCCGCTCGGCATCGTTGCGCTCCGCGGCCGAGACAATCAGCGCCGCCAGCCGCCCGAACGGCGGCAGGCCCGCAGCTTCCCGCTGCTCGGTCTCGGTGCGGTAGAATTGTTCCGGGTCGCCCGACAGCAGTGCCTTGATCACCGGATGCCTCGGTTGGTAGGTCTGCAGCAGGGCGCGCCCCGCCCGGTCGCCGCGCCCCGCCCGGCCTGTCACCTGCTGCAACACCTGAAAGGTGCGTTCGGCCGCGCGCGGATCGCCAGAGACCAGCCCGATGTCGGCGTCGATCACGCCGACCAGCGTCATGCCGGGGAAATTGTGGCCCTTGGCGACAAGTTGCGTGCCGATCACGATCTGGAACTCGCCATTCGCCACCGCCTGCAGTTCCTGCTTCAGCCGCTCGGCGCCGCCCGGGAAATCGCTCGACAGCACGATGGCCCGCGCCTCCGGAAACACGGTCGCAACCTCTTCGGCCAGCCGCTCGACGCCAGGTCCGCACGCCACCAGCGCGTCGGCCTCACCGCAGCTTTGGCAAACGTCCGGCCGGCGTTCGATATGGCCGCAATGGTGGCAGACGAGCGCCCGGCGGAAACGGTGATCGACCAGCCAGGTCGAGCAGTTCGGGCATTGGCAGCGATGCCCGCAAGCCCGGCAGAGCGTCAGCGGTGCATAGCCCCGCCGGTTGAGGAACAGCAGAGATTGTTCGCCGGCGTCCAGATTCCGCCGCACGGCCGCCTCCAGCGGTGGCGAAATCCAGCGCCCGCGCGGGGCCGCGTTGCGGGTGAGATCGACGGCGGCGAGATCCGGCATCGTCCGCCCGCCGAAACGCTCGGGCAGCTTCACATGGGTGTAGCGCCCGCGCGCGGCGTTGACCCGGCTCTCGATCGATGGCGTAGCGGAAGCAAGAATCACGGTGGCGTGCTCAAACCGCCCGCGCACCACGGCCATGTCGCGGGCGTGATACGTGGTGCCGTCCTCTTGCTTGTAGGCGGCCTCGTGCTCCTCGTCGACGATGATCAGCGCCAGATCGCGGAATGGCAGGAACAGCGCCGAGCGCGCCCCCGCCACGACCAGCGCATCGCCTGTCGCCACCGCCGCATGCAAGCGCTCCCGCCTGCGGCCGGACACGCCGGAGTGCCATAGGCCGGGCATGACGCCGAAGCGCGCCATGAAGCGATCGGTGAACTGCGCCGTCAGCGCGATCTCGGGCATCAGGATCAGGCTTTGCCTGCCTTGCCGCACTGCCGCCGCCACCGCCTCGAAATAGACTTCGGTCTTGCCTGAGCCAGTGACGCCCTCGAGCAGCGCGGTCTGGAAAACGCGGCCGCCGGCCATGTCGGCCAACTGCCGTGCGGCCTCGCCCTGCAGTTCCGACAGTTCGGGCTGCTGATGGTCGGGATCAGGGCGCGGCGCCGCATCGGCTGTCGGCAGCGCTTCCACGATGAAGGTGCCTTCGTCGACGAGGGCGTCGATCACGGCGTTCGACACGCCGGCCACGTCGCACAGCGCGCTCTTGGCGAACAGCATCCCGCCTTCCGCCGCTGCGATGGCGCGGGCCCGGGCTGGCGTCATGCGCTGCGGTGGCGGCCCGGCCAGCCTGATGCCGAGGCGCGGGCGCTCGGGCCTTGCATCGGGCTCGGGCGGGCGCAGCGCCAGCGCCAGCGCCGAACCGCGCGGGCTCAGCGTGTACCACGCGATCCAGTCGACCAGCTTGCGCAACCGCTCGCCAAGGGGCGGCGCCTCCAGCCGCGAGAGAACCGCCTTGAGGTTGTCCCCCCCGCCCTGGCGAAGCGCCCAGACCACGCCGGTGGCCTCGCGCGCGCCAAGCGGCACGCGCACCACGTCACCTTCGGCGAGAACAAGGCCAAGCGGCACGCGATACGAGTAGGCCGTATCGACCGCCACCGGCATGAGCACGTCCGCGATCAGGCCGCCGGACGCGCCTTCGGCAGTCTGGCCAAACAGGCCATCGAGTAGGGTGCCGGGATCGGACATGTCCCGAGATAGCACCGATTCGGCAACGCGCACCTCGTCAGTTTGAACTCTGTTAACGATCTCTCGGCACAGTGCTGCGATGCGTCACGCCCAAACGGCCCCCCTGGCAGCCTTGCCGCTGTCGCCGCCTGTTGCTTCGGCCACAACCAGATGGCTGGCCAGCCTGCAGCATGAGCGGCGGCTGTCGCCCCATACGCTTGAAGCCTACCAGCGCGACGTGATGCAGTTTCTCACTTTTCTCTGCGCCCATCTTGGCGAGGCGGCCACGCTTTCAGCCCTGTCCGCCCTGAAGCCGCTCGACGTGCGCGCCTTCCTCGCCGCCCGCCGCCGCGATGGCGTGGAAAGCCGCACCCTCATGCGGCAACTCGCTTCGCTGCGTTCGTTTGCCCGCCATCTCGAACAGCACGGCCTCGCCAGCGCTTCGGCCATCGTCAATGTGCGCGGCCCGAAAGTGCCGAAGACCCTGCCCCGCCCGATCGCGGCGTCCCAGGCCCGCGCGCTGACAGACACCGCGACGCGCGCCGGCGAGGAGCGCGCGCCATGGATCATCGCACGCGACGCCGCCGTGATCGCGCTGCTCTACGGATGCGGATTGCGCATTTCCGAAGCCCTCACGCTCCAGCGCCGCGATGCGCCGATCGACGGCAAGGACAGCGTCATCGTGCTCGGCAAGGGCGGCAAGCGTCGCGAGACCCCGGTCATCGCGCCCGTGAGCGCCGCCATCGCCGCCTATCTCGCGCAGTGCCCGTGGAAGCTGCCGGGCGACGGCCCGCTCTTCGTCGGAGCCAAGGGCGGCCCGCTCTCGCCCCGCATCATCCAGCTTTCGGTCGAGCGCATGCGCGGCTCGCTCGGCCTGCCGCCCAGCGCCACGCCGCATGCCCTGCGGCACTCGTACGCGACACATCTTCTGGGTCGCGGCGGCGATTTGCGCGCCATCCAGGATCTGCTGGGGCACGCCTCGCTGGCGACCACGCAGATCTACACCAAAGTCGATTCGGCCCGCCTGCTGAGCGCATACCGCAGCGCCCATCCGCGCGCCTGACTGGCCAGGATGCGGCAATGGGCAGCACGGACTTAACCTTTCGACAACCATGCTGGCGTAACACTCGCGCAAGAGTGCGCTACAACTGGTCATTTCATGTCGTCACCTGCCATCACCGATGACTTCAGCCGCGTTTGCGTGCTTGTCGCCGACGCGTCGGATCAAGCGCGCCAGAGCGCGAAGACCGCGATTGCGGATGTCCTGCCCGGCGCAAAGATCATCGAGGCCGTGTCCGGCCCCGAGGCGCTCGCCAAGCTGAGGTCCCATCCCGTCGACGCCGTCATCATCGACGTGACGCTGCCGGCAATGAGCGGCACCGAAGTGATGGCCGAAGCGCGCCGCGAGAACATCAAGCCGTTCCTGATCCTGACCTCGGCCATCGTGCTGCCGGAATGGGGCATGCTGGCGACGGAGCTTCATGCCTACGAGTTCATGAAGAAGCCCTGCATGGCAGAAGATTTCCGAGCGCTGCTGGGGAATTTCGTGCGCATGCGGAAGCCGACGCGCATCCTGATAGCCGATGCCGGCGACAACACCCGCGCCATTGTCCGCAAGGTCGTCGGCGCCAGCCGCTTCAGCCTCGACATCCAGGAAACCGACAATGGCGGGCATGCCCTCAAGCTGGCGCGCACGCAGCCTTTCGACGTCGTGCTGATGGACGCGAACCTGCACGGCATCAATGGTCTCGAGGCCGCCTGCCAGATGCAGAGCCGTCATCCGGACATGATGGTCGTGTCGATCCTGCCGTCCAAGGACAGCGGCCTCGGGCAATCGCTCAAGCATCTCGGCATCAAGCACTGCCTGCACAAGCCGTTCTTCACGCGCGACGTGGAGTTGCTGATGCACATGGCCTACAACCTGCGGCGCCCCTATCTGATGAATGCCGTGATGAAGGCAGCCCAGAGCGCGCTTGCAAGCTGATGCAGGCTTGGCGCCATTTCGCCCCGCACAATTTCGCCGGACGCAAACTCGTCTGGCGCATGCCGCGCCTGCGCTGAATTCTCTGGCGTCCGCGTCGCAGCTTCGTCATTCTTGGCCCACTCCGGAGCAACCGGAACGGCAATGGTTTGAAGCGGGGCGGAACACATGACAGGCCGGTTGAAGGGCAAGACCGCGCTGGTGACGGCGGCGGGACAGGGCATCGGGCGCGCCATCGCCGAAGCCTTCATCGCGGAAGGCGCCAGGGTCATCGCCACCGACATCGATCTCGCCAAGCTTGATGGCCTTCGCCGCGCCACGCGCCGCAAGCTCGATGTGCGCTCCGGCAAGGCCGTGGCTGCGTTCGCCGCCAAAGTGGGCAACGTGGACATCCTCGTCAACGCCGCAGGCTTCGTGCACCACGGCACGATCCTCGACTGCAGCGACGCCGACTGGGATTTCTCGTTCGATCTCAACGTCGCCTCCATGCACCGCACCATCAAGGCGTTCCTGCCGGCCATGCTGGCGGCAGGCGGCGGCTCGATCGTCAACATCGCCTCAGGCGCCGGTTCCGTGCGCGGCATCCCCAACCGTTATGTCTATGGCGCGACCAAGGCGGCCGTCATCGGCCTGACCAAGGCTGTCGCCGCCGACTTCATCAAGAAGGGCATCCGGGCAAACGCGATCTGCCCCGGCACCATCCAGTCGCCCTCGCTCGATCAGCGCATCGAGACGCTCGCCGCATCCAGCGGCGTGAGCATCGCCGCCGCCCGGCAGGCCTTCATCGACCGCCAGCCGATGGGCCGGCTCGGCGCCGCCGAAGAAGTGGCGGCGCTGGCGATCTACCTGGCCTCCGACGAAGCCAGCTACACCACGGGCCACATCCATCTGGTCGATGGCGGCTTTGCGCTGTGAGCGGCTGAAGGAGCACCAACCATGCACATCCTTGTTCTCGGTGCGGCCGGCATGGTCGGCGCGAAATTCATGGCCCGCGTCGGACGCGACGGCCATCTCGGCGGCCGCGAAATCACAAAGGCGACGCTGCATGATGTGGTCATGCCGACGCCGCCTGACGGCATCGCCTTCGCCACGACCTCGCATGCCAGCGATGTTTCGCTGCCGGGTGAAGCGGCCAGGCTGGTGGCGGGCAGGCCGGACCTGATCGTGCATCTGGCGGCGATCGTCTCGGGCGAGGCGGAGGCCGATTTCGCGAAAGGGTATCGGATCAATCTCGATGGCACGCGCGAGTTGTTCGAGGCCATCCGCCTTGTCGGCGACGGCTACCGGCCACGGCTGATCTTCACGTCGTCGATTGCAGTGTTCGGCGCGCCTTTCCACCCGCAGATCGACGACGAGTTCCACCTCACACCGCTGACCAGCTACGGCACGCAGAAGGCCATCGGCGAACTCCTGCTGTGCGACTACTCGAGGCGCGGCATCTTCGACGGCATCGGCATCCGCCTGCCGACCGTTTGTGTCCGCCCCGGCAAGCCCAACAAGGCGGCCTCTGGCTTCTTTTCCAACATCATCCGCGAGCCGCTGGCCGGCCATGAAGCGGTGCTGCCGGTCAGCGACGACGTGCGGCACTGGCATGCAAGCCCGCGCTCGGCTGTCAATTTCCTGATCCACGCCGCCACGATGGACCTGACCGCGATCGGCCCGCGCCGGGCGCTCAGCATGCCCGGCCTGTCCTGCACGGTCGGCGAGCAGATCGCAGCGCTGGAGCGCATCGCCGGCAAAGCCGTGACCGCCCGCATCCGGCGCGAGCCGGACCCCGTCATTCAGGGCATCGTCGCGGGATGGCCGCGCGATTTCCGTCCCGAGCGGGCTCCCGCGCTCGGCTTCAGGGCGGAAGCCAGCTTCGACGAGATCATCAAGGTCCACATCGAGGACGAACTCGGCGGCCGCTTCGTGGCCTGATCAGGTCTTCGCGCGGCGCAGCGTGAGTTCGGATCCGCCCGGAGGATCCTTCTGCCACTCGCCGTCGCCGGTCGGTACCAACACCATCTCGTGGCCGCGCCGGGCAATGAGATAGACCTTGCCTCCCGAGTAGCGCCACGCCACCACATCGAAGACCTGCAGGCCCTTGTCACGGCAGCGGCTCGGAAACTCGGTCAGGAAACGGCCATCCGCAGCGCCGGGGTTTGTGCCCAGCGTGATCCGGCAAACCTCCTGCCCGCCATAGCGGAACATGCCGTACTGCCCCGGAATGCTCTCGCGCGGCGGGGCCGTGGCCGGATCGAAAACGATGCGCGGTGGCAGCGAGGCAGCGGTGCGCGCGACGAAGCGGCGTGGCCGGCCGAGAGAATCCATCTGGTAGTCGGCGCCATCCGCGCTGGCTTTCAGCTTCAGCGCCGGCGCGTCGTCCTCGAAGCTCAGGACAGGCCGGCCTTCGCCGTCGACCAGCCGCACAAATCCGTCATCAGACACCGTCCATGCCGCGATCTTGCCGAGGATCGGCAACGGCCTGCGGCAGGTTGCCGGAAAGCCCAGCGCCCGCCCGCCCTTGGCTTCGTTGGTTCGCAGGGTCAGCCTGCACTTGCGCGCGCCGCCCTGCGCGCTGAGTTCCCACGCGCCGGCGAGCTGGCTGATGGCCGGCGGGACCGCCGCGGTGCGCGCAGGCGACTGCGCGGACGCTGGCGAAGCGAGCGCCAGAAAGGCCGCAACAGCAAATCCGGCCCGGCCAAAACAGTTCATCGCGCGCATCGCCTCGATGCTCCGGCCAGCTTCAGGTCCTGGGCCATGGCGTTTCCGGGACCGGCGTGACAGGCCCCTTGCCCGAGAACCAGCCAACCAGATTGTCCACCTGCAACTGTCCCATGCCCTCGCGCGTGTGGACCGTCGCAGAGCCGACATGCGGCAGCAGCACGATATGGTCCATCGCGATCAGTTCGGCCGGGACGTTCGGCTCGTCATCGAACACATCGAGCCCTGCCGAAAGGATGACCTTGTCGCGCAAGGCCGCGATCAGCGCCTGCTCGTCGATGACGGAGCCGCGGCCGACATTGACCACGATGCCGTCTGGCCCCAGAGCCTTCAGCACTTCGGCATTGATCATATGACGGGTTGCGGCGCCGCCTGGCGCCACACTGACCAGCGTGTCGACATCCTCCGCCATTTTCACCAGCGACGGGTAGTGGCGATAAGCGACATCCGCCTGCCGGCTGCGACCGTGATAGCTGATGGCCACGCCGAACGCCTCGAGCCGCTTTGCCACCGCCTTGCCGATGCGCCCGAGGCCGACGATGCCGACCTTGCGGGTGCGCAACGTGGTGGTGAGCGGATAACCCTTCTCGAGCCACTTTCCGGCCCTGAGGAAGCTGTCGGATTGGGGCAACTGGCGAACGGTGCAGAGCAGCAGGCCAAGCGCCAGATCGGCGACTTCCTCGGTCAGCACGTCAGGCGTGTTGGTGACGACGATGCCGCGCTTCGCGGCGGCGGCGGCGTCGATCGAGTCATACCCGACGCCGAAATTGGCGATGATCTCCAGCTTCGGCAGCCGATCCATCAGTTCGCCGTCCATGCGCGTATGGTTTCCGGCCATGGCGACGCCGCGCACCTGAGCCAGATCGGCGAACCCGGACGGATCGGAAGGCAGGTGGTGAACCGCAAATGCGGCATCAAGCCTTGACTGCACATAGCCCATCGGGCGGCCGATAACGAGAAGCGGATGGTGTGTCATGTGCAATCGGCGCGAAGCAGTTGATGCGCCAGCACCATCCCGGGAAAGCGCGGCAGCGTCAAGCCGCCGCGCGTGCCGTCGTGCCCCTGACCACAAGCGCTGGCGTGACCACCAGCCGCTTCTGCTGCATGGTGGGATTGTTCATCCGCTCGTTGATCACGTCGAGCGCCTTGTGGACCATCTCGACATGATTGCCGCGCACGGTCGTGAGCCCCGGATACGAGGCCGCCGCCTCGGCAATGTCGTCGCAGCCGATGATCGAGACATCCCGGCCAGGCTCGATGCCCTGCTGGCGCATGCCGACCATTGCGCCAAGCGCAGTCAGGTCATTGTAGCAGTAGATCGCGGTTGGCCTGTCGCGGCGCTCCAGCAGCCAGTGCGCGCCATTGATGCCCGCTTCGCGCGTTTCGGCGCCTTGCACATGCAGCGACGTGTCAGGCGAGAGCCCCGCCGCCTGCAGCGCCTTGCAGTAACCTGCATGCCGGGCTCGCCCGGTTGACACGCCGAGCGAACCGCCGAGCATGGCGATCCGCTTGTGGCCCAGTGCGACGAGATGGTCGACCGCCAGCACCGCGGCCTTCTCGTCGTCGACGCCGACGAAATCGAACCCGGTGTCCTCGATCTCCCGCACGATCTGCACGACCGGGATGCCCGAAGCGATCAGATGATCGAGATCCTCGCTCTTGGTGTCCACGGTCGGGCAGAACAGCAGGCCGTCCGGGCGGTATTCCCGCAGCGTGGTCAGCACGCGCTCCTGCCGGTCGCTGTCGCCCGCGCAACTGCCGAACATCACGGTGCGCCCGTTCTCGATGGAGCGCTGCTCGATGGCGGAGAGGATTTCCGCGAAATATGGATTGAGGATGTTGTGCAGCGCCACCGCGATGATGTTGGTCCGCGCCATCCTGAGGGCGGCGGCGCTGCGGTTGTAGGTGTAGCCCAGTTCACGCGCCGTCTTCTTGACCTTGCGCTTGGTCGAATCGGCCACCAGCGGGCTGTCGCGCAAGGCCAGGGAAACCGTTGCGGTCGACACCGCCAACTGTCGCGCGATCATCTGAAGCGTGACCCGCGAACGCGCCATTCGCCCGGTTCCGGCTTCGCCGATGGTATAGGCGCTGCTCATTGCTGGTCCCTCTTCAAGCACCGGGCACATGGCACGACAGCTTGATTTCACAATGGCACGCGTAAAATAGGAAATTCAAGAGGTGTAGCACTACGTAGACGCATCGCTCGTCAAGTTGACTTGACAGCAGGGACCATCTGAAATGCCTCGCCGTGCGGGGTCGCGATCGGGCTGGACGTCAGCCGGCGAACTGCGCCCCTGCCTCGGCGAGAAGCCGGTCCGACGACGCTTCGATGCGCTCCTTCAAGAGGGCCATGAACGCATCCTTCTCGAGACCGGGCGCGATGGGCTCGCAGATCTCCACAACGATGGTGCCGGGGAACCGCAGGAATTTGCGGCGGGGCCAGAACACGCCGGAGTTGAGGCCGACCGGCACGCAGGTGGCCTTCATCTGGTCGTACATGTGGGCGATGCCGTACTTGTAGGCTGGCGGCGCCCCCGGTGCGGTGCGTGTCCCCTCGGGAAAGATCACGATCTGACGGCCGGAGGCCGCCTCGACCCGCGCCCGCGCATTCATCGCCGACAATGCAGCGGAGCCGCCGCGTCGATTGATCGGGATGGAGCGATGCTTGACGGTGTACCAGCCATAGAGCGGAACCCATTGCAGTTCACGCTTGGCCACGAAGGCCGGATCGTCGAAGACGATGAACAGCGCCATCGTTTCCCACATGGACTGGTGCTTGGAAGCGACCAGGAAGCCGCCCTTCGGCAGCCGTTCGAGGCCCCTGATTTCATAGCTCGTGCCGCAGATGACCTTGAGCAGCCAGAAAGACAGCTTGATCCAGTAGAGCACCAGGCGGCAGAACACGATCCTCGGCATAAGCAAGGTCGGCAGCAGCATGATCATCCAGATGATCATGTTGATGTAGAACAGGATATTGAAAATCAGCGACCGGATCTGGACCATGGTCCTGTCAGACACGACCGGGGCCGCATCCGTCAAGCGGCGCAGGTGATTTTCAGGTCAGTTGGCTTCGGCCCGGTCGATCGGCAACGGTCCGACCGGCTTCTGGCGTCCGACCAGGACCGGCAGACGCGAATGCTCCGGGTCGGTCTCGAAGGTCCGCCTCATCTGCGACACCACGAACTTGAGATATTCAGACGCAAGCAGCCTGAAAGCGGCGGGGTCGGTCCAGACACGGGTCACGTCGACACTGTCGCTGACCACCGGATATCCGGTCAGCTTGATGGGGCCCATGGCATGGCCGAATTCCGCCAGCGTGCGCGGCATGTGATAGTTCGAGGTCACGACCAGCAAGGACGAAAATCCGTTGGTCTGGGCCCACCGCCGGGCCTCGATCGCGTTGCCGATGGTGTTTCGCGCGCTTTTGCCGAGGTCGACGCAGCACCCGAGCTTGCCGCGCTGGTCGCCGGCATGGCGGGCGATCTCGTCGCGGTTGGTGCGCTGGTAGACGCCGCTGATCAGCAGCCGCTTTCCATGCCCTTCAGCCAGCAGGGTCAGCCCGTCCGTCAGCCGCTGCGACCCGCCGGTCAAAACCACGATCCCGTCGACCCTGGCGATCGAGCGGGGCTCGAACGGCGCGATCGAACGTGCGAAAGCGACGAAACCGAAAGCAAGCCAGCCGAGGCTTCCGATCAGCACCGCCAGCATGCCAAGCAAGGTCCATCGGCGCAGGCGAAGCCAGAACCTCAGCGAATCTGTCCTGGCAGCGGGCTCAAGCTCGCCAACCGGCATGTCATGACCACGTATCAACGACATCGATGAAAGGTTACGTCCCAATCAGGGCGCGAAAAAGACGACGCATGCAATCACTTTGAACTTTTCATGATAGCCTTGCGCAATGATTAATCAATCTTTCACCGCCGGGCGATCCGTCATGCCATGTCCTTGAGGTGACGGCGCACTGTGAGGCGCGACACCAGCCCTGCGATGAGCGCCACCATCATTGCGACGACAACCACGATCAGATACCCCATCCAGCCGATCTCGAAGGCGCCGAACAGCGCCTTCAACTGGTCGGCGCCTGGCCCGGAACTCCAGCTCAGGCTGATCCAGCCGAGGACGGCAGTTGCGACCAGCGCCGCGAGCCCGCCGATGGCGCCGCCTTCGAGGCCAAGCTTGAGAAAGCGTCCCTGGAACTCGCTGGCGATGAAGCCGTCATCGGCCCCGACCAGATGCAGCACTTCGACGGAGTCTTGACTGCCGGCCATCGCACCGCGCGTCGCGAACGCCACGGCGAGACCGGCCGCGAACGTGACGAGAAGCACGACGGCGACGCCGGCGAGGATCAACGTGTTGGCCATGGTCGAGAGCCGCCCGATCCAGAGGCGGTGATCGTCGAGGCTCGCCGTCGGAGCTTCGCGCCGGAGGCCCTGCCGCAGCGCCTCGGTGTCGGGCCGCGAGCCGCGCGCGATGGTGACGACGATGAGCCGCGGCACCGGCAGTTCGGCCAACTGGAGCCCCGCACCGAGCCACGGTTCGAGCAGCTTGTCGGATTCGGCGCGCGGCACGACCCTGACGCGGTCGACGCCGGCAGCCATGCGAAACAACTCGGCGGCCTTTCTCAGATCGTCCTCGATGTTGCGGCGGATGTCGGGCTTGATCTGCACCGTCATCTCGTTCGACACCGCGCTGCGCCAGTCGGAAGAGGCGCGCGCCACCATGTGGGCCGCGCCGCCGGCAAGCGCCGCCAGGAAGGTCAGGATCGCGATCACCGCCACCAGCGCGCGACTGGCTGCCGAATCGACCGGGATCAGCGGACGCTCGCGCTTCAACCCGGCGGGCAATCCGGGAATGTCAGGCATGGCCAGCCGCTTGCGCTGAGGCAGATCATCTCCGGACGTTTGTGGAACACGCCGCACAAGGCGCGGCAGCAATGCCAGCAGGCCGGAAAGATGACGCGCCCATAGACCTGCAAACCGACCTGCAAGCTGACTTGCCAATTTGCCCGCCCACTTAAATTTTCCTGCCGATTTAACTGCCCATTCACCTGCCCCTTGACCTGACAAGCGGCTCGGCATCATGCGCTGGAGGGCAGCGAGCCAGGCTTGCAGCGTCTGGCGCATGCGGGCGGGGTCGAGCGCCATCGCTCAGCCGTCCACATGCAGGTAGCCGTCCGCCAGCACGAGGCGGCGGGCGTCATACTGCTCCATGAGGTGCAGGTCGTGGGTGGCGATCACCACTGCAGTCCCGAGTTGTTGCAGTTCCAGGAACAGCCGGAGCAGCCTGCGCGCCAGCGGCGGATCGACATTCCCGGTCGGCTCGTCGGCCAGCAGCAGCTCCGGCTTGACGATCAGCGCCCTGGCGATCGCCGCGCGCTGCTTTTCACCGCCCGAGAGCACCGGCGGGATGGAGTGCATCCGCTCGCCAAGCCCGACCCAGCGCAGAAGCTCGATCACCTCGCCCCGGTAGCTGGCCTCCTCGCGGCCCTTGACCTTCATCGGCAGCGACACGTTCTCGTACACGGTGAGGTGGTCGAGCAACCGGAAGTCCTGGAAAACCACGCCCATCCGCCGCCTGGCCGCGCTGAGGGCGTCATTCTGCCGGCGGGTCACGTCATGTCCGAACAGGTTGATCAGGCCGCGCGTCGGTTTCAGCGACAGCAGCATCAGCTTGAGCAAAGTGGTCTTGCCCGCGCCCGATGGCCCGGTGAGGTACTGGAACGAGCGCGGCTCGATGCTGAAGGTGATGTCCCTCAGCACCTCCGGGCCCATCCCGTAGCGAAGGCCGACGCCTTCAAACCGGACCATACAGAACACTCCACACCCAGACTGCAAGCGGCCGGTTTACCCGGCATTAACCATGAACCCCGCCAAGTACGGTTTCCGATCAACGACTGCCGCCAAGCCCCCAAGCTGATTCGCAATGCTCATTGTCTGCCCGTCCTGCGCAAGCAGATACAGCATAGATGACGACAAGATCGGCGCTTCGGGCCGCACGGTCCGCTGCGCAAGTTGCCGCACCGACTTTTTCGTGAGCCTCGCCACCGAAACTCCCGAAGTTCCGGTTGCGCCGGCAATAGCCGAAACGCCGGCGAGCCCCAGCACCGATGACGCTCTTGCCGCCCAATGGCTGGCGGAGATGGAAGATGAGGGCAATCCGGTGCCGGACGCCGAGCCCGAAGACGAGAATGCCCAGCCGCAGGACCTCGACCAGGGATCGCTCGATGAACTGTTCGAGGCGGAGATGGCGGCAGCGCAACAGGAAGCCGACAACGTCACCGAGGCCGGCCGACAGGCCGACCCGGCCGCACTCCCTGCCGTGGGCTGGCGGAGGTTCCTCCCGGGCCGCAGAAGCAAGACAGAGCGAAGCAAGGCGGAGCGAAGCAAGGCTGCGGCGCCGGGAGCCGAAAGGACGGCGGCGAAGCCCCTTGCCCGTGCCGCGCCCCGGCGTGGCCGGCCGGCGCATCCCGGACAAGCGTCGCGGCTCGCGAAGTTCAAGGCGCCGATCGCGCTTGGCCTTGCCGGCATCATCGCCCTTGCGGGAGCCGTGACGCAGCGCCGCAGCATCGTCGCGGTCCTGCCCGCGAGCGCGAGCCTGTTCAGCGCGATCAAACTGCCGGTCAACCTCACGGGGCTGGAGTTCGCCGATGTCCGCTCATCCAGCCAGACCGAAGGCGAAGCGCGCTTCCTGACCGTGGAAGGCAGCGTCAGGAGCGTCAGCGGCGAAGCGGTTGCCGTGCCACTGATCGAGGTGAGGTTGCGCGGCGAGGATGGCCGCACGCTCTACACCTGGACGGCAGAGCCGCCCCGCAAGAGCCTCAAATCGGGCGAGGCATTGCATTTCCGCACGAGGCTTGCGACACCGCCTGAAGCCGGGCGCGATGTCGAGGTTCGGTTCACGGACAAGCTGCAAAGCGCCAAGGCAGGATCTTGAGGTCGCGAAACGTCGCGAACATCCTGCGCAACCCTTCCGGAGCCAGCCATGGCCGAACATCGCCGCATCCGCGTGCTCTTTGACGAAGCTGCCATCGCCAGGCGCAACCGGGAAATGGCTGAGGCGATCGCGGCCACCAAGCCGAAGGACCTGCTCGTGGTCGCCGTGCTCAAGGGCAGCTTCATGTTTGCCGCCGACCTGATCCGGGCCATGCACAAGGCCGGCCTCAGCCCGCAGGTCGAGTTCGTGCACCTGTCGTCCTACCGCGATGCGACGGTCTCGTCCGGCCAGGTCGAAATCCTGCGCGACGTGCAGAGCGAGGTCGCCGGACGCGATGTGCTTCTGGTCGATGACATCCTCGAATCGGGACGCACCCTGACCTTCGCCAAGGACCTCATCGCGGCACGCGGAGCCCGCACCGTGATGAGCGCCGTGCTGCTCGAAAAGCCCGGCAAGCGCGCCGTGGCGATCACGCCAGATTATGTCGGCTTTGTCTGCCCGGACTATTTCGTCGTCGGATATGGCATGGACGTGGCCCATTCCTATCGCGAACTGCCCTTTGTCGGTGTCATCGAGACAGACGACCAGCCCGGCTTCGACGGCATCTGAAGCGGAAAGGACCAGCATCATGGCCCGCATTCTGGTGGTTGATGACGAAGAGGCGGTGCGCGCGCTGATCGCAAGGGGTCTTGCGCTGGACGGGCACGAGGTGCTGATGGCGGGCGACGGCGCCGAGGCCCTCGACGTGCTGGCCGAACACACGGGTGCGTTCGACCTGGTGCTCAGCGACATCCGCATGCCGCTGATGGACGGCATCGCCATGGCGTTGGCCGCCAAGCGCGATTACCCCGCCCTCGCGATCATGCTGATGACAGGCTATGCCGAACAGCGCGAGCGGGCCAAGAGCCTCGAAAACATCGTTGTCGACGTGATGACCAAACCCTTCGGGCTGGCCGAACTGCGCGCCACGGTCGCGGGCGTCCTGTCCGGCGCCGGCAGAACCTGAACCTTATCGGTTCAGCGCATAGATCGAGACGTTCAGCAGGGTCGCGAACGAGACCCACCCGGCATAGGGCCAGAGCAGCCAGGACGCGAACGGATCGACCACGTTGAAGGCGCGGATCGTGACGATGATCATGGCCAGGAACGGCACGATCACCACAAGCCCGAGCAGTGGCGACTGCGCGCCGAAAAAGGCGAATGACCAACTGCAATTCAGCGCAAGTTGCACATAGAAGGCAACCAGCGCCAGGTTGCGTCCCCTGGTGCTGGCCGGCCATTTCCAGATCCGGAACACCGCATAGGCCATCAGCGCGAACAGGATCGTCCAGGCTATCGGAAAAAGCCAGTTCGGCGGGTTGAACGCCGGTTTGATCAGCCCCGCATACCAGCCCGGGATGCTGGGCTGCGTCGCGTAATTTCCCGCAAACGAGCAGGCGATGATCGGCACAACCGAATAGGCGAGCTTGTCGAAGGGAAAACGGAGCGGAGGGCTGGGCGCTGTCATGGCCGGGTTATGGCTCATCTTCGAAAATTGGCAAGTGCGAGAGCTCTCCATTCAGGACTATCGCCCATCCACGAGAATTGCCTGCAGGCGGATTGCGCAGCGCTTTGTCCCAAGTGAAACTGCCGCCATGGCAAACCTGTTCCACTCCGGCGCCGGCGCATGAAGCCGGCCTCCCGCCCCGAACGCCTCACGCGCGCCGCGTTCAGGCTGTTCCGCTCCATCACGACACGCTGGAGCGACAACGATGTGTTCGGCCATGTCAACAACGTCGTCTACTATGCGTGGTTCGACACGGCGGTGACCGGCTGGCTGCTCGAGAACAAGCTGCTCGATCCACACCTGAGCCCCGTCATCTGCGTGGTGGTGGAAACGAACTGCATCTACTTCGAGAGCGTCGCCTTCCCCGATGAGGTCAGCGTCGGCATCGCCATCGAGCGCATCGGCGCAACCTCGGTCACCTACCGCATCGGCGTGTTCCGCAATGACGGACAGCGCGCGGCGGCCCAAGGCCGGTTCACCCATGTCTACGTCACGCGCGGCACGCAAAAGCCCACCGCGATCCCCGAACACGTCAGGACCGCGATGGGCGCATTGTCTATGTCGCCGTGATCAGTTCGTCAGGCGGATCGCGTTGATCTTGCTGGCGATGGCGCTGAAGACGCTGTCGATCTGCGAAGCGTTCGCGACTTCGTAGTAATAGCCCGGGCCAGACGAGCAATCCTTGAGCAGCGCCTGGTTTCCTTCGATGACGCGGATCGCATAGATCGTGATGCCTTGCGCCTTGGCGTTGGTGCAGGCCAGCTTGGCGCGCGCATTGATCGCGCTCGATGATCCTGTCTGCCGGTTCTCGGTGTTGTCGCCGTCCGTCAGCAGGATCATGAAACGCTGCAGGTTGGGTTGCGGCGCTGCCGCCGTGCTGAGCGACAGGCCGGGCGTCAGCATGTTGGTGCCCCAGTTCACGCCAATGGTCAGGTTGGTGTTGCCCGATGGCTGCATCGTGGCAAGCGCCGAGATCAGCGAACTGGAACTCGTCTTGACGTCGACGAACGACATCATGCGCGCCAGATTGTTGGAGCGACAGGTGACGGCGGGATAGAGGGTCTGCACGTCGGTGAAGTCGACGCCGCTCGGCTTAGTATCAAGGCTGTTGAACTGGTCGCGGTCCCACAGGCAGCCCTGCCAGGTGCTCTGGGTGACGCGGCCGACGCCGCAGCCCGTGCCGACCGGGTTGTTCGAAGCGTCCCGGTTGCTGCTGATGGTGTCCTTGTCGCGATCGGCAAAGCGCACGAAGGTCACCCGCCGCGCCGTCGTCGGGTTGCTGGCGCAGTAGCCGGCGCCGGTATACGAAAACGTGCTGGAGAGCGGCGCGCCGGAGATGATCGACGCCTGCGTCGCGGCAGGCACGCGCACTGTCGTGTCGAACGGCACGAGCGACACGCGGATCTGGTCGTTGAGGACCGCAGCGTCCTTCATCTTCTTGACGAAGCCGGTGCTGGGGTTGAGGTTGCCGCAGGTCTGGTCGCCGCACAGAGCCTTCTTCAGCTCCTGCATCTTGTTGCTCCAGCCCATCGAGCCGGTGTTGTCGAGCACGAGAGCGATCTCGATCTTGTTGAGGCCCCAGCCCGATGTCGCCGTTGCGGAAACATCGCCGCCCGTCACCCCAAAGATGCTCATCACGGCGAAATCGACGCGCGCCTTGGCGTCGACCTTGAACTTGTCGGTCCCCTTGGTGACCGTCAGCGACTGCAGCGTCGCACCGAAGCGGCTGTTCCAGTTGCCATTGAACACGGCCTGCGCCCGGATGTTGTATTGCGCCGAGCTTTCGATGACCGAGTCCTTGGCGAGGGCCAGCGATGTGGCGTCGACCGCGACCTGCAGTTCATTGCGGACGGCGGCCGAGCGCGAATAATCGATGGCCACGCCCGTCAGCCCCATCATGGGCACCAGCGCGAGGCCGAAGATGATGCCGACGGCCGCCTCGTCATCGCGGCGGAATTTCTTCAAGACGTTAAGCAGCTTCACGACGGTTCTCCCCTGCCGGAAAGGCTTGGTTCACCGCAATGGGAGAGCAACACCCGCGCCAACCGCTTTTTGTCCCAAAGCGATGCAAATCGGGGCGACATCGACCATTGTGTCGCGCGATGGGGCAGGCTATTGCCCCGAAACAGGACAACAGTCCCGATCCGGCACAGATCGTTAAAATGCGTGTTAACGTGTTGTTTTTCCGGGGAGCATGCGGTGCAGACGAACGCGGTGAGCGCCAACGCCATCAGGATCACGCCCCAACTGGTGAAGGAACACGGGCTCAAGCCGGACGAGTATGCCCGCTTCCTCAAGCTGATGGGCCGCGAGCCAACCATCACCGAACTCGGCATCGTTTCGGCCATGTGGAACGAGCATTGCTCCTACAAGTCCTCGAAGAAGCATCTCAAGACGCTTCCCACCAGGGCGCCGTGGGTTCTGCAGGGTCCCGGCGAGAATGCCGGCGTGATCGACATCGGCGATGGTGACGCCATCGTCTTCAAGATGGAGAGCCACAACCACCCCTCGTTCATCGAGCCCTATCAGGGCGCGACCACTGGGGTCGGCGGCATCCTGCGCGATGTCTTCACCATGGGCGCGCGGCCGATCGCGGTGCTCAACGCGCTGCGCTTCGGCGAACCCTCCCACCCGCGCACGCGCCAGTTGGTGGCGGGCGTGGTGGCCGGCGTCGGCGGCTACGGCAATTCGTTCGGCGTGCCGACCGTGGGCGGCTCGGTGGGCTTCGACGCGCGCTACAACGGCAACATCCTGGTCAACGCCATGGCGGTCGGCCTGGCGCGCACCGACGGCATCTTCCTCGCCAAGGCGACCGGCGTCGGCAAGGCCATCGTCTACCTGGGCTCCAAGACCGGCCGCGACGGCATCCACGGCGCCACCATGGCCTCTGCCGAATTCGACGACAACTCCGCCGAGAAGCGCCCCACCGTGCAGGTCGGCGACCCCTTCGCCGAGAAGTTGCTGCTGGAGGCCTGCCTGGAGATCATGGCCAAGGGTTGCGTCGACGCCATCCAGGACATGGGCGCTGCCGGCCTGACCTGCTCGGCCGTCGAAATGGGCGCCAAGGGTGATCTTGGCGTCGAACTCGACCTGGGCAAGGTGCCCTGCCGCGAAGAGGGCATGAGCGCCTACGAGATGATGCTGTCGGAGAGCCAGGAGCGCATGCTGATGGTGCTGACGCCCGGCAAGGAAGCCGAGGCCGAGGCCATCTTCCGCAAGTGGGGCCTCGACTTCGCCGTCATCGGCCGCACCACCGACACGCTGCGCTTCGTCATCAGGCATCAGGGCGAGGTGATGGCCGACATGCCCATCAAGGAACTTGGCGACGAGGCGCCTGAATATGACCGGCCATGGTTGCCGTCGCCCAAGCTGCCGGTGATTGCTGCCAGCGCCGTCACCCCGCCCGTCTCCAACCGCGAGGCGCTGCTCAAGCTGGTCGGCTCGCCGGATCAGTGCTCGAAGCGCTGGGTCTACGAGCAATACGACACGCTGATCCTCGGCAACTCGGTGGTGACGCCGGGTGGCGATGCCGGGCTCATCCGCATCGGGGACGGCCCCAAGGGGCTGGCAATGACCTGCGACGTGACCCCACGCTATTGCGAGGCTGACCCGGTCGAGGGCGGCAGGCAGGCCGTGGCCGAAGCATGGCGCAACCTGACGGCCGTGGGCGCAACCCCGCTTGCCATCACCGACAACCTGAATTTCGGCAACCCGGAGCGCCCGCACGCCATGGGCCAGCTCGTCGGCTGCATCAAAGGCATCGGCGAAGCCTGCATCGCACTCGATTTCCCCGTCGTCTCGGGCAATGTCTCGCTTTACAACGAGACCAATGGCCAGGGCATCCTGCCGACCCCCACCATCGGCGGCGTCGGCGTGCTGGCGGATGTGACGAAGCACGCCACTGTGGCTTTCAAGGCGGCCGGTGACGTCGTGATCCTGATCGGCGACACGACCGGCTGGCTTGGCCAATCGATCTACCTGCGCGATGTCTGCGGCAAGGCCGAAGGCGCGCCGCCACCGGTCGATCTCGCCATCGAGCGCCGCAATGGCGACCTTGTGCGCGGGCTGATCACGGCAGGCGCACTCACAGCCGTGCATGATTGCTCCGATGGCGGGCTGGCGCTGGCGCTGGCCGAGATGGTCATGGCCCGCAAGCTTGGCGCGGAGATCACAGCGCTGCCGCCCGGCCCCGCCCACGGCGCGCTTTTCGGGGAAGATCAGGCACGCTATGTGGTCACGGCAAGCCCGGCCCATGCCGCAGCCGTGCTTGCCGCCGCCGCGACGGCGGGTGTGCCGGCGATGAAGCTTGGCGTGGTTGGCGGCAACACGTTGACGGGTTGCTGCGAAACGCCAATATCAATCGAGGAACTTTCCACCGCGCATGAACACTGGTTCCCGGCGTTCATGGCGGGGTGACGACCACCGTTCGCTTTGTCATCCTCATCCTGAGCCTGTCGAGGGACGAGGGTGACAATGCGCAATGCCCGTTGATTGCCGGCTTTCATCCTTCGACAGGCTCAGGATGAGGATGGTAGCGCGGTGAGAACAAAACAGAAGGACCAGCCAGACCATGCCCATGGCAGCCAGCGACATCGAGCGGATGATCAAGGACGCGATCCCCGATGCAGTCATCGAGATCAAGGATCTGGCGGGTGATGGCGATCACTATGCCGCAACCGTGACTTCGGTTGCCTTCAAGGGCCTGCCGCGCGTGCGCCAGCACCAGTTGGTCTATGATGCCCTGAAAGGCAACATGGGCGGCGTGCTGCACGCCCTTGCGCTGACGACGATTGTTCCCCAATCTTAGGCTCTGAGCACCGCGCAGGCCTTGCCTTGCGCCACGGAGAGTTCCATGACCGACATCAACGCCACCATCGATGCCGAAGTGAAGGCCAATGACGTGCTGCTCTTCATGAAGGGCACGCCGCAGTTTCCCATGTGCGGGTTTTCCGGCCAGGTCGTTCAGATCCTGAATTACCTCGGCGTGCCCTACAAGGGCATCAACGTGCTGGATGACATGGCCGTCCGCGACGGCATCAAGAACTATTCCAACTGGCCGACCATTCCCCAGCTTTACGTCAAGGGCGAGTTCGTCGGCGGCTGCGACATCACCCGCGAGATGTTCCAGTCCGGCGAACTGGCGCAACTCATGGCCGACAAGGGCCTGCCCGTGAAGCAGGCGCAAGTTGGCTGAACAGCGCGTCAGCCAAACTCAGCGCAAGGCGGCGTGAATGGCCCGCGCCAGCGCCCGCCCGGTGCAGTCATAGGCCGCATCGGTGTTGTGCAACTGGTCCCATGAGGTCAACTCGCCAAGCGGGATGCCGGATTGCACCGCCCGCTCCAGCAGACGGTAGCGCTGGAAATGCCCCGCGCCGGCCACGCGCGCCGCGCGGGCGGTGAGTTCCAGCATGGCTGGCCTGAGCCGGGCGCCGGCCACCAGCGGCGCGTTCTGCAGGTCCATCAGGATCACGTCTGCCCCCGCCGCCCTGATCCTGCCGATGGCGGCAGCGACGTCGGCCTCGGTTTCGCTGCCGATCCCTCCCCATGGCCAGACAACGTCGTTGGAACCGAGCTGCCAGATCACAAGCGCCGGATTGCGCGCCAGCACATCGCGGTCCATCCGGGCGATCTGCCCCGGAATGGTCTCGCCATTGCTGCCGGCGTTGTGGATGTCGATGCGCGCGCCCGGCCTGAGGCGCATCAGTTCGCGCTGCATCACCTCGGGATACGTCGCGGCCCAACTCGATGCGCCGACGCCTCGGGTCGACGACGAGCCGATGGCCACGATCAGCGCCGGAGCGGATGCACGGAAGCTTGCCTTGAGCCTCGGCAGCGAGACGCCGACGGACGCGGCAGGCGACGCCGACAGGCAGCGTTCGGCAACGGCCTGCCCGGACAGCGCCGCGCCCGGCCAGGCCAGCAGGACGCCGATCAGCGAAGAAACCGCGAGGCGGGCGCACATGCAGGCCATGCCTCAGTTGCCCCGCCCACGCGTCCGGCCCGGACCGCCCTTCGCTAGGGCAGCGACCAGACCGACAATCTCCCGATGAACGCGCCCGCTCTTGTCGATCGTGGTGTGGCCGAGATTCGCGCTCGCAAGATCGCGCCGGTTTCCGGCGAGATCGGCATTGGTCAGGCTGCCGCGAAAACCGGCGCCGCCCACGACCAGGCTGCCAAAGCCATTGCTGGACTGGTAGAAGTTGACGACGCGTCGGACATTGGCAGGCACCGGCGGCGGTGCGGTCGCATCGACTGGAATCAGCAGATCGACGCCGACCCCGGCCCGGCCCAGCCTTGCGGCCATCGAGATGATGTCGTTTGCGCCAAGCGAATGCCCAATCAGAACCAGCCGGGTCGGTGACGCGCCGGCCCTGCGGCGCGCGACGATGCCGTCAGCAAGGCCGCTCCACGACCCGTGACCCTGAACCGTGACCGCCGTCCGGTGCGTCTGCAGTTTCCGGCCAAGGTCATCCATGCCGAGCGAAAAGATGTTGAACAACCCGCGCAGCAAGATGACCTCGACCACCGGCGGGCGGTGCCCGGTGGCCGCACCGCGCGCATCGCCGGAATTGGCCTGCACAGGTGCGGACAATCCGATCCAGAGACAGAACATGATACCGCAGGACCATCGCCGTGCCGAAAACGATTCGCCAAGGGTGCGGGCGCAGCGCAAGAGCTGCCCGCCGTTCATGCGGCGTGATGGTGAAAAACGGTGCAAGGAGCGGCGCGGAGTGTCGTTCGATGAAAAAGGGCTTTTGAAGTTGGCCAATCGTCATGTTTCTGTCAATAAGCCGACCGGCCCTTCAGGGTTGACAGCCGCATTCGGGGCTACGCCTAGTAAACTTGCATGCAAGATATTCTGATCAGAAAGCGGGTCATCCATCTGGGCGGTTACGACCCGATGAGGCCCGAAGCGTTTTTCGCACGTTTCAACCGCGAGTTGACACGCTCTGCGGCCTGCTGGAGCGCCGTCGCGGCGACGCGCGATTTCACGGTCGAACCTGAGCGCGCCACATGGGTCTCCGAGATGCGGGGCGCCGGCTGGATGGTCCTGACCGAACACGAACTCATCCGCTGGGATGACGTGATCGCGACACATCGCAGCGGATCGACACTGTCGCGCTGGCTTGGCGGGATCATCTCGTTCATGGACTTTGTCATCCATGGCGCGCTCTGGCGCTATCTCGCCATAGCCTGGCGCTATGCTGCATTCTTCATCTATCCGTTCGCCATCCTGATCTTCGTTTTCGCCTTCACCCTGCTGGCCGTGGAGGCCGGGATGACCGCGCTGGGGGCCTCGCCGCTGCTGAGCAAGCCGCTGAGTCTCGCTGCCGCTTTCGCCGCGAGTTTCGGCATGGTGCGCAGCGGCCATGTCGGGCATCTTCTGGATGACTGGGATTTCGCGCGGCGTCTGGTCCGCACGTCCGACCCGGTGATTTCGGAACGCCTGCTTGCGGCATCGGCACGCCTTGCGTCCGTTCCGGCCGATGTCGATGTGCTGGTGGTGGGCCATAGTCTCGGCGCGGTGCTGGCCGCCGAGCTGCTGGACCGCACCGTCAGTCAGCCGCAGTCGTCGCGCAGCTTCCGCTTCGTTGCGCTCGGCTCCTCGATCCTCAAGCTCGCCCTGCACGGCGAGGCGAAGACGCTGCGGGCGCAACTCAACCGCATGAACGGGTCCGGCAGGGTGGCGTGGACGGAGTTCCAGTCGCTCAGCGACGTGATGAACTTCTACAAATCCGATCCGGTGAAGCTTCTCAGGCTGGACGGCCCGCCGCCGCTGGTGCGGCAGGTGCGCTTCCGCCGGATGCTGCAGCCGGCCTACTACCGCAGGATCAAGCGGAATTTTTTCCGACTGCATTGCCAGTTCATCAGCGGAAATGACCGGCGCGCCCCATATGACTACATGATGCTGACCTGCGGGCCCTTCACGCCGGCAGCCATGGCGCTGCCGGGCGACGGCGTGATGAACTGGATCGACGACGCCGGCGCATTGACGGAACAGGGGCGTGCCACGCTTTTGCCTGTCGCCGCCGCCAGACCTGAAGCCCTGCCCTGAACACATGCGAGGCGTGACGCCGTGAGCCCGATCATCGCAAAAGCCGCCTGGGTCGTCCTGGTCGTGGCCTGGTATGTCCTGCGCATCCCGTTCGAGCGCAAGGCCCGCAAGGCGAAGATAGCACGCGACGAGATGGCCTTGCCCGAGCGGATAAGGCTGGCGATCTCGCTGACCGGCCTCGGCATCGTGCCCTTTGTCCATGTCGCGACCGGCTTTCCGCGCTGGGCGGACTATGCCTTCCAGCCTGCCCTCGCCATCCTTGGCGTGATCGCGGCGGGTGCCGCGCTGGTCATGTTCCGGCTGACGCACAAGGCGCTTGGCCGCAACTGGTCGGTCAGCCTGCAGCTCAAGGATGATCACAGGCTGATCACGTCGGGGGTCTACAGCAAGATCCGTCATCCGATGTATACGGCGTTCTGGCTGATGGCGCTGGCCCAGGCCTTGCTGCTGCCCAATCTGGTGGCCGGCCTCGCTGGGATCGTCGGCTTCGGCACGCTCTACGCCCTGCGGGTGAGGCAGGAGGAAGCCTTGATGCTCAAGGGTTTCGGCGCGGAGTATCAGGCCTACATGGACCGCACCGGTCGCATCCTGCCGAAACTGTCTTGAAGCGCGGTGATCCGTCGCCACACATCCGGCCCCTGCATCTGGCCCGGAACGGCACACTGTGCCCTGGACACGGTTAGAACCTGCGAAACCTGCCGCCCGGCATGTTCGCCGCACGGCCGGTTGATTCGCGAAGGCCGCGGTGTGCGGGGTTCCGGTTCATGTCTGATGTTGTTGCGTCGTTTGCGTCGGTTGTGCCTTTCCCGCGTCGCCCTACCTTCAATCGTCAGGCCGAAACGGCGGCCTTGCTCGATGCCGTCGGATCGGCCGGTTCACTCGAGATAACGCCGCGGGCTTTCGCCGCGCGCGATGCGGCGGCGGCCCTTCACCTGATGGGCTTCGTGCATCTCGAGGAACTGCAGGCGGATGGCCGCACGCGCAAGCTCTCGGCCCATGACGCCCGTTCGGCCGCGCCATTCCTGACCTGGCGCGTGACCCGCGCTGTGGGCCGCTGACGTTACTGGCCCATTGCCGCCATGATCAGCCGGCGGGCATCGGCGCTGTGCCATTCAGCCGGGCCATGCAGCACGCCAAGTTGGCAGCCCTTGGCGTCGATCAGCAGCGTGGTCGGCATGCCGACAGCTTGCCCGGCACGCTTGAGCTCCTGAAACACCTTCGCTTCTGGGTCGGCATAGTAGGCAAGCCGCTTGATCTCGTTCTCCGCCAGCCAGGCGCGTGGCTTGTCGAGATTGCGGGTGTCGATGTTGATCGCGACGACCTCGAACCGGGGCCCGCCCAGATCCGCCTGCAGCGCATCGAGAGCCGGCATCTCCTTCCGGCATGGCGCGCACCAGGTCGCCCAAAGGTTGAGCAGCACGGTCTTGCCATGCATCTGCGCCAGGTTCATCGGCTTGCCCGCATGGTCGTGAAACCTGAGTTCCGGAAGCTGGCGCGGCGTCTGGAAGGCCTGGAATGCTGCAACCTCGCCGACTGCGGCCCGCAAAACCGCGGCGCCGACGTCGCGCGCGGGCCGGCAGGCCGCGCTGCCTTCCGGCTTGCGGGCGGCTTGGCTGCTCACGTATAGCGAGGCGAGGCCAAGCGCGAGCGCGAGGCCCAGCGCCAGCCGGCCGAACAGCGGAATGCGCGACAGCATGGTCATGATCCGCAGCATGGCGCGCGTTTGGGCAAAGGAGACATGATGAGCAACCGGATGTGGGGTGGGCGCTTCGCCACAGGCCCTGATGCGATCATGGAGGAAATCAACGCCTCCATCGGTTTCGACCAGAAACTCTGGCGTCAGGACATCGCCGGCTCGCTTGCGCATGCCGCCATGCTTGGCAAAACCGGCATCCTGACCAGTGACGATGTGGCGGCAATCCGCGCCGGGCTCAAGGCGGTTGAGGCGGAAATCGAAGCCGGCAGCTTCACGTTCTCGCGCGCGCTCGAGGACATTCACATGAATGTCGAGAGCCGGCTGCGCGAATTGATCGGCCCGGTGGCAGGGCGGCTCCACACGGCCCGCTCGCGCAATGACCAGGTCGCGACCGACATGCGCCTGTGGGTGCGCGACACGGTGGACCTGATCGACAGCCAGATCGCCGACGTGCAGCTGGCCCTGGCCGAGAAGGCGATGGCGCATGCAGGCTCGGTCATGCCGGGCTTCACGCACCTGCAATCGGCCCAGCCGGTCACGTTCGGCCATCACCTGCTGGCCTATGTCGAAATGCTGTCGCGCGACCGGGGCCGCTTCGCAGATGCCCGCCGCCGCATGAACGAGTGCCCGCTTGGCGCGGCCGCGCTGGCCGGCACGTCTTTCCCGATCGATCGCCATCACACCGCCTCGGCGCTTGGCTTCGACAGGCCGACCGCGAACTCGCTTGATTCGGTGTCCGACCGCGATTTTGCGCTGGAAGCGGTCTCGGCGGCAGCCATCACGGCGATGCACCTGTCGCGCTTCGCCGAAGAGATCGTGCTCTGGACCACGCCGCAGTTCGGCTTCGTCAAGCTCAGCGACAAGTTCACGACCGGCTCCTCGATCATGCCGCAGAAGCGCAATCCGGATGCGGCTGAACTGGTGCGCGGCAAGGCTGGCCGCGTGTTCGGCGCCCTGCAGGCCTTGCTGACCATGATGAAGGGCTTGCCGCTGACCTATTCCAAGGACATGCAGGAGGACAAGGAAGGCGTGTTCGACGCGCTCCAGACCTTGTCGCTCTGCCTTGCTGCCATCGGCGGCATGGTGCGCGACATGGAGCCTGACCTCAAGACCATGAAGAAGGCTGCGGGCCTCGGCTATGCCACGGCCACCGATCTGGCCGACTGGCTGGTGCGCGTGCTGAAGATGCCGTTTCGCGATGCGCATCATGTCACCGGCAAGCTTGTCGGCATGGCCTCATTGCGCGGCGTCGGCCTGGAAAAGCTCACGCTGGCCGACATGCGGACTGTCGAGCCTGCCATCACCGACGAGGTTTTCGGCGTGCTCGGCGTCGACCGCTCCGTCAGGAGCCGCACCAGCCATGGCGGGACCGCACCCAGGAATGTCAGGGCGCAGGCGGCGCGCTGGCTGAAGATGCTGGCGCGTGAAGGCGCGTCCACCTGAACCATGCCGGCACGGCCTGGTGGCGGCCGTCATTTTGCCTGGAAGCTCGCGCACGGAAGCGGATACGGTTTTTTAGCCGCGCAACGCTAGGAACCGGAACGATAGAACTTCATTCCGCGCGGTGGATACCATCCGGGCGCGAGATGATCTAAGACAGCAGCGCCAGTTCCGGCGTCACCTGTTCACGGCCCTGTCCATGTCGCTTGAAAGTCAGCTTGTGAAGCAACGCCATTCCGGAGCCACGGTGATTGTCGCCGGCCTTGTGCTCGCCGTCCTGCTTTCGGCCTGCGGCAGGCGCGGGGCGCTCGAGCCGCCGCCGGGAACGGCGCAGGGCCCTGCAATGTCTGCCGAGGAGATGGCCGGCCGCTCGACCTCCGGCGGGTCGCCGACCTTCCGCCCGGCCCGCGAAACCGACACCGGCCAGCCGGGCTTCGTCAACGGCGAGGCGCCGCCTTCCGACATCCTGCAGCGGCAGATCCCCAACACCAATCCGCAGGGCGAACCGTCGGTCAACAGCGCGGCGGCAGCCGGTCTGCGCACGCCCGGGCAGGGCGCGCGCCGCTCGCCGCCGCCGAAGACGCCATTCATCCTCGACCCCCTGCTCTGAGCCATCCGCCGTCATGCATCATTTCGCCTACAGGGCCGGCATCCTGCATGCCGAGGACGTCGACCTTCGCGACATTGCGCGCGAGGTCGGAACGCCGTTCTACTGCTATTCGACCGCCACGCTGGTGCGGCACTACAGGGTTTTTCGCGATGCGTTCGCCGGCACGGACACGCTGGTCTGCTACGCGATGAAGGCCAACTCCAACCAGGCCGTGGTGCGGACGCTGGCGCGCGAGGGCGCCGGCATGGACATTGTCTCGATGGGCGAACTGAAGCGAGCGCTCAGCGCCGGAGTGCCGGGCGAGCGCATCGTCTTTTCCGGCGTCGGCAAGACCCGCGAGGAGATGGCTGCGGCGCTGGACGCCGACATCCTGTGCTTCAATGTCGAGTCGGAGCCCGAAGCCGAGGTGCTGTCAGAAGTGGCGCTGGCGAGAGGCGCACGCGCCCGCGTCTCTTTCCGCATCAACCCCGACGTCGACGCCAGGACGCATGCCAAGATTTCCACCGGCAGGTTCGACAACAAGTTCGGCGTGCCGATTTCGCGTGCCCGCGACATCTATCGCTGGGCCGCGACGCTGAAGGGCCTCGAGATCACCGGCGTCGACATGCACATCGGCAGCCAGATCACCGACCTGCAGCCTTTCGACGACGCCACGCGGCTGCTCAGCGAACTGGCGCGCGACCTGATGGCGGAGGGCCACAAGCTCGACCACATCGATCTTGGCGGCGGCCTTGGCATTCCCTACCGCAACGACAATGATCTGCCCCCCTCGCCCGATGCTTTCGCCAAGGTCATCGTGAAGCACACCAATCCGCTCGGGCTGAAAGTGATGTTCGAACAGGGCCGCCTGATCGCCGGCAATGCCGGCATCCTCGTCACCTCGGTGATCTATGTGAAGCAGGGCGAGGACAAGACCTTCGTGATCGTCGATGCGGCCATGAACGACCTGATCAGGCCGACGCTCTATGAAGCCTATCATGGCATCAAGCCGATCATCGAACCCGCCGCGAACAGCGCGCGCGTCGTGGCTGACATCGTCGGCCCAGTCTGCGAATCGGGTGATTACCTGGCTCTCGGCCGCGAAATTCCGGCAGTCCGCCCGAGTGATCTTGTCGCAGTCATGTCGGCCGGAGCCTATGGCGCGGTGCAGTCCGGAACCTACAACACGCGCCTGCTTGTCCCTGAGGTTCTTGTCGACGGAAGCCATTTTGCTGTCGTTCGCCCGCGCCCCGATTACGATGATGTGATCGGTCTGGACCGGGTTCCGGCCTGGCTGGACTGAGGACAGGCCGATCCGGGGCTGGCCAAGCGGCCGAAGCGTGCTAGCTTGAATGCAGCGCCCGCAGGCTCTGGGGCGCGGAGGATCGCCCGCTCATGGCAGGACGCCCCGAGACCAAAAGCCAAACCGCCCCTGACAAGCTGCACGGCTTGGTTCGCCGTTCGGCGCTCGCCCTGTGGTGGGAACGGCTCTGGCCTTGCCTGTGGTTGCCGCTGGCGGTCGCGCTCGTGTTCCTGTCGGTATCGTGGCTTGGCTTGTGGCTGTGGCTGCCGCCTGTGGGCCGCATGGTCGGGCTCGGTCTGTTCGGCCTCGCCTTCCTGATCTCGCTTTGGCCGCTGTTCCGGCTGCGCGCCCCCGCCGAGCCCGATGCGCTGGCCAGGCTTGACCGCACCGCGCCGCTTGGCCACCGACCCGCCAGCGCCATTCGCGACACGCTCGCCGTTGGCGACGGCGATCCGTTCGCGAAAGCGCTGTGGAAGGCCCACCTCGAACGCCAGCAGCGGGACGTGGACGCGCTCCGCGTTGCGACGCCTTCGCCCGGCATGGTCCGGATCGACCGGCTCGCCTTGCGCGCGGCGCCGGTTGTCGCGGCAGTGGCGGCTTTCTTCGTCGCCGGGCCTGAGGCGAATTTTCGCCTGTCGAGCGCCCTGCATTGGACGGCGCCGGCGGCGCCCTCACCACAGGTCCGCATCGACGGCTGGATCGATCCGCCCGGATACACCCGCCTGCCACCGATCATGCTCAGCTTCGGCGGAACCGGCGAAGTCATCCGTGCGCCGGTCAACTCGACCATCATCGTGCGTGTGTCCGGCGCTCCCGACGTCACCATCGCGGCTGACGGCAAGCTTGAAGCCATGCCCGCGCCTGCCGGCATACGCCAGGGCATCGAACGGCGTTTCACTGTCGCCGGTGATGGCACGGTCACTCTTGGGGGAACGTCTGTCCCTGCGAGCCTGGTCAGCATCGCCATGGTGCCCGACCGGCCGCCGGAAATCGACATGACCGAAACCCCGCAAGCCGGGCAGCGCGGCCAGCTCAACGTGGTCTATCGCGCGCGTGACGACTACGGCATTGCCTCGGTCGAGGCTGCTTTCCGGCCGGTGACAGCAGCCTCGCGTGCAGACGCACGCCCGCTGATCGAGCCGCCGCGCCTGCCCTTGCCCGGTGTCGGCGATGCCAGCGGCGAAGCCGACATCAAGACCACGCTCGAACTGGCCGAGCATCCATGGGCCGGCGCGCGCGTGCAGATGACGCTGACGGCGCGTGATGACGCCGGCCAGGAAGGCGTCAGCGAGGCTCGCGAGGTCACGCTTCCCCAGCGCGCCTTCAACAAACCGCTGGCAAAAGCGCTGGTGGAGACGCGGCGCTGGCTTGTGCTCGACGCCAACGACCGGCCCCGTGCGCAGACGGCGCTCGACGCGCTGATGATCGAGCCCGGCGAATATCTCAAGGAGCCGGGCGCCTACCTCGGCATGCGCCTGATTGCGGAAAAGCTGCGCAATGCACGCGGAGGCCAGCGCGGCGATCCGCAGCTGCTCGAAGTGGTGGAAGATCTGTGGCAGCTCGCACTCCTGCTTGAGGACGGTGACCTGTCCGATGCCGAACGACAGTTGCGGGCCGCGCAGGACCGCCTGCAGCAGGCCATGGAACGCGGCGCCGATCAGCAGGAACTGTCGCGCCTGACGCAGGAACTGCGCGAGGCGATGAACCGCTACATGCGCGAAATGGCCGAGCAGATGCAGCGCGACCAGCAGAACGGACGCCAGAACGAAATGTCCCAGTTGCCGGAAAACTTCCGGACGGTGACGCCACGCGACCTCAACAACATGCTCAACCGCATCGACGAACTGAACAAGCGCGGCGAAACCGAAGAGGCCCAGCGGCTGCTCAACGAACTCAACAACATGATGCGCAACCTCCAGCAGGCCCGCCCCGGCCAGATGGACCCGCGCCAACGCGAGATGCAGAACCAGCTCGGCGAGCTTGACCGCATGACCCGCGAGCAGCAGGAATTGCGTGACGAGACCTTCCAGGACGGGCAGGAACAGCGCAGCCAGCAGCGCAACCAGCGCACCAACCCGAACCAGCGCGGACAGCAGCAGCAGGGCCAGCGCCAGCAGGGCCAACGTCAGCAAGGCCAGCAGCAGCGCGGCCAACAGCAGGAAGGTCAGGACGGGCAGGAGGGGCAAGAAGGTCAGGAAGGGCAGATGGGGCAGCAGGGACAGCGCGGCCAGCCAAGCCGCGAGCAGCTTGCCCAGCGCCAGCAGCAGTTGCGTGACCGCCTTCGAGACATGCAGCGCCGGATGCAGCAGCAGGGCCAACAGTCTCAGCCAGGCCTTGGCGATGCCGAACAGGCCATGGGGGAAGCCGAGGGCGCGCTCGGTCAGGGCGACATGAACGGCGCCGCCGCAGCCCAGGGACGCGCGCTCGATGGTTTGCGCAACGGCGCGCAGCAACTGGCTCAGCAGATGCAGCAGGAAGGACAGGGCGAGGGTGAAGGCGAAGGCATGGCTGACGGCGATCCGACGCAGGGCGGGCGCGACCGGGCCGGCAGCCGCCAGACCCAACAGCGCGATCCGCTCGGCCGCGATGGCCAGCAGCGCGAATCAAGCCGCGGCATCATCTCCGGCGACACCCGCGTTCCGGGCGAGGCGCCACAGGTTCGCGCCCGGCGCATCCTCGAGGAGTTGCGCCGCCGCCTCGGCGAGACGCTGCGCCCGCAAGAGGAACTCGAGTATCTGGAGCGCCTGCTCAAGCGGCAGTGACGACATGACGGCAGCCGGCAGGAAACCGGCCTGGACGAAAGATGCCTCGGCCCGCGACACCTTCGCGCGGCAAAACGGCTTCGCAAGCCCGCGCTCAGGCGCTAAAGCAGATCGATGAACGCCTTCGTCAATGCCCTCGTGCCGATCTCGGTCGGCGCCGTCGCCGTGGTCCTGCTTTTCGGGCTCGTCAACATGATGCGTGGCGGCTCGCCGTCCAAGGCTCAGAACCTGATGCGCCTGCGTGTGCTGCTGCAATTCCTGGCGCTCGTGGTGATCATGGGCGTGATCTGGTGGCGCGGAAGTTGAACGGGCCTATAACGTCTGCAGTTCCTGATTCCAGCGAAGGCATGCCGACATGGTCGTTCTGAACCGCATCTACACCCGCACCGGCGACAAGGGCACCACCGCGCTCGGCACCGGCGAGCGTCGTCCAAAATACGACCTGCGCATCGCATCATATGGCACTGTCGACGAGGCCAATGCGGCGATCGGCATCGCGCGGCTGCACACGGCGAGCGAGGATCCGGAACTCGACGCGATGCTGGGCCGCATCCAGAACGACCTGTTCGACCTTGGCGCCGAACTCGCCACCCCGGACACCGGCAAGAAACTTGAGTGGGAGCCGCTGCGCATCGTGCAGGCTCAGGTCGACCGCATCGAGCGGGAAATAGACGAACTCAATGGCAAGCTGGAGCCGCTGCGTTCCTTCGTGCTGCCCGGTGGCACGGCGGGGTCGGCCTGCCTGCATCTGGCCCGCACGATCGCGCGCCGGGCCGAGCGCATGATGGTCGAACTTTCCCATGCCGAAGGCGAGCGCGTCGCCGACCCGGCGCTGAAATACATGAACCGTCTGTCGGATTTCCTGTTTGTCGCCTCGCGCCATCTCAACAACAAAGCCTCCGGCGACGTGCTCTGGGTGCCGGGGCAGAACCGCTAGGCGTCGGCGGCAAGGCGGCGCGCGGTGTTCATCCCGCTCTATGATGGCTTGCCGCTGCGCTACCTGCGCGCGCCGTTCGTCACCTGGGCCATCGTGGCGCTATGCGTCCTGCTGTTCGGGGCCTCGCAGGCGGGGCTGATCCCGCCGGTCGAGCCGTTGCTGGCAGCAGGCTTCGGCATCATCCCCAAGGTTGTTTTCGGCGATGCGTTCCTGCCCTCGGACATTATGCAGGCGCCCGGCTGGCTGACCCCCGTCACCAGCCTGTTTCTCCACGGCGGCATGGTCCACCTCGTCGGCAACATGCTGTTCCTCTGGGTTTTCGGCGACAATGTCGAGGATTGCATGGGCCATCTGCGCTTTGCGATATTCTTTGTCGTCTGCGGGGTGATGGCGGCCTTTGGCCATGCGCTGATGAACATCGACTCGGTGCGCCCGCTGATCGGCGCTTCAGGCGCAATCTCGGGCGTGATCGCGGCCTATTTCCTGCTGCATCCGCGCGTGCGGGTGTGGGGTCTGGTGCTCAAGTACATCCCCGTCGCCGTGCCGGCCTGGGTGGCCATCGGGGCCTGGGTGGCGGTGCAGGCCTTCCAGGGTTTCTGGGGCGACCAGAGCCAGGTGGCCTGGTTCGCCCACCTTGGCGGGCTTGGCGCGGGGCTGGCGCTGACGCCGCTCTTCATCCGCCGCGACATTTCGCTCCGCGCCCGCTGGTCCGCCCAATGATGCGGCAGTTTTGTCGGCATCGGATGCGTCAATTGCACAGTCTTGATGCGACGCAACATGCCGTTGACAATCAAAGAGGCGTCGCTAGGGTCTCGCTTCCTGCAGAACAGCGCAAGGGCAAGGTGTCGCAGCACTCAGAATGCACCGACCCAGCCCGCACAAGTGGTGATTGATCATGAAAATCCTCGTGCCAGTGAAGCGCGTGGTCGACTACAACGTGAAAATTCGGGTCAGGCCGGATGGCTCGGGCGTTGAACTCGCCAACGTCAAGATGTCGATGAACCCGTTCGACGAGATTGCCGTCGAAGAAGCCATACGCCTGCGCGAAGCCGGCAAGGCCACCGAAATCGTCGCGGTTTCGGTCGGCCCGCAAGGTGCTGCGGAGACCATCCGCACCGCGCTTGCCATGGGCGCCGATCGCGGCATCCATGTGAAGACCGATGCCGTGGTCGAGCCGCTGGCCGTGGCGAAGCTGCTGAAGGCGATCATCGCCACCGAGGCGCCAGGCCTCGTGATCATGGGCAAGCAGGCCATCGACGACGACATGAACGCCACGGGGCAGATGCTGGCGGCGCTGCTGGGCTGGCCGCAGGGCACTTTCGCCTCGAAAGTGTCGCTCGGCGATGGCACCGTTGACGTCACGCGCGAGGTTGACGGCGGCGCGCAGACGGTTGGCCTCAAGCTGCCGGCCATCGTCACCACCGACCTGCGCCTCAACGAGCCGCGCTACGCCAGCTTGCCCAACATCATGAAGGCGAAGAAGAAGCCGCTCGACGAAACCAGCCCGGAGGCGCTCGGTATCGACATTTCACCGCGCCTCAAGGTGATCAGGACGACAGAACCGCCAAGCCGCTCATCCGGTGTCAAGGTCGCATCCGCCGCGGACCTCGTCGCCAAACTCAAGACCGCAGGAGTGCTGTGATGTCGACATTGCTGATCGCGGAACATGACGGCGCCTCCGTCAAGGACGCAACTGCCAAGGCGATGACTGCCGCAAAAGCGCTTGGCGCACCCGTGCATGTGCTGGTCGTCGGCCATGGCTGCAAGGCCGCCGCCGACTCCGCCGCCACGCTGGACGGCGCAGCCAAGGTGCTGCTGGCCGATGCGCCTGTCTTCAATCACATGCTGGCGGAAGCCACGGCCGCACTCGTGGCCTCGCTCGCCGCGGGCTATGCCAACGTGGTCGCGGCCTCGACCGCGAACGGCAAGAACGTGACACCTCGCATCGCCGCGTTGCTGGACGTGCAGGTCATCTCCGACGTGATGAAGGTGGTGTCACCCGACACATTCGAGCGCCCGATCTATGCCGGCAACGCGATCCAGACCGTGCAGTCGACCGATGCGAAGAAGGTCATGACCATCCGCACCGCGTCATTCCAGCCGGTCGCCATGACCGGCGCGGCGGCCATCGAGCCTGTTGCAGCCTTGGCCGATGCAGGCCTTTCCAGCTTCAAGGGCGAAGAGGTCGCCAAGTCCGACAGACCGGAGCTTGCCTCGGCCAAGATCATCATTTCCGGTGGCCGCGCACTCGGGTCAGCCGAGAATTTCGGCAAGGTGATCGAGCCGGTGGCCGACAAGCTCGGCGCCGCCATGGGCGCGTCGCGCGCCGCGGTCGACGCAGGCTATGCCCCCAACGACTGGCAGGTCGGCCAGACCGGCAAGGTCGTGGCGCCCGAACTCTACATTGCGGTCGGCATATCGGGCGCGATCCAGCATCTGGCCGGCATGAAGGACTCGAAAGTCATCGTCGCCATCAACAAGGATGAGGAAGCCCCGATCTTCCAGGTGGCGGATTACGGCCTCGTGGGCGACCTGTTCACGCTCCTGCCGGAGTTGCAGGGCGAGCTGGCCAAGATCGGTCGCTGATGCTGGCCATTGCACGGATCACGACATGACGCTCACGATCAACACACTCGGCATTGTCGGCGCTGGCCAGATGGGCAGCGGCATTGCCCATGTCTGCTCGGCGGCCGGCCTTGACGTCCGGCTGCACGATGTCTCGCCTGACCGGATCAACGGCGCGCTCGCCACCATCAACGGCAACATGGCGCGCCAGGTCGCCAAGGGCGCGATCAGCGAAGAGCAGCGCCAGTCCGCGCTGGCCAGGATCAGCAGCGCCGGCAGCTACGACGATCTGATCGGCTGCGACCTCGTGATCGAGGCGGCGACGGAGAACGAGGACGTCAAGCGCGCCATCTTCGTGGAACTCTGCCGCGCGCTGCCGCCTGAAACCCTGCTCGGCACCAACACCTCCTCGATCTCGATCACGCGCCTTGCCGCCGCGACCAATCGTCCGGAAAAGTTCATCGGCATCCACTTCATGAACCCGGTGCCGGTGATGCAACTGGTCGAGTTGATCCGCGGCATCGCCACCGACGACGACACCTTCGAGACAGCCAAGGCCTTCATCAACCGCCTTGGCAAGACCCAGACTGTATCGGAGGATTTCCCGGCCTTCATCGTCAACCGCATCCTGCTGCCGATGATCAACGAGGCGGTCTACACGCTCTACGAAGGTGTCGGCTCGGTTGAATCGATCGATACCGCGATGCGGCTGGGCGCCAATCACCCGATGGGCCCGCTGCAGCTTGCCGATTTCATCGGGCTCGACACCTGCCTGTCGGTGATGCAGGTGCTGCATGACGGGCTGGCGGACTCGAAATATCGCCCCTGCCCGCTTCTGGTGAAATACGTCGAGGCCGGCTGGCTTGGCCGCAAGACCAAGCGCGGCTTTTACGACTATCGCGGCGAAAAGCCCGTTCCCACCCGATGATGGCAGCCGGGCCGACCCTGTTGTTGGCCTTGCATCTTCACAACGCCGTCATGTTCGGCCTACATTTGAGAGATGGCGGGGTCGCTGGTGATTCCGCGCGGAATTTTTGTCGCGACAGTTGGAGTGACGTGCGTTGACCGTGCACGTGCCACCGATAGTCTCGCCGGATTCGTGTCCGGCCCTGGTGCTCAACGCCGATTTCCGGCCTCTGAGCTATTATCCGCTTTCGCTCTGGTGCTGGCAGGACACGCTGAAGGCGGTGTTCATGGACCGCGTCAACATCGTCTCCGAATATGACACGGTGGTGCGCTCGCCGAGCTTCTCGTTCCGGTTGCCGTCGGTGGTCTGCCTGAAGACCTACGTGAAGCCTTCGCGCCATCCGGCTTTCACGCGCTTCAATGTTTTCCTGCGTGACCGCTTCAGTTGCCAGTATTGTGGCGCGCGCGAGGAACTGACTTTCGATCATGTCATTCCACGCTCGAAGGGTGGCCTGACAACGTGGGAAAACGTGGTTGCCGCCTGCTCGCCGTGCAACCTGCGCAAGGGTGACAAGTTGCCCAAGGTGGCGGAGATGTACCCGCAGCAGAAACCCTACGCACCGACGGTCAACGACCTGCACCGCGCCGGCAAGCTGTTCCCGCCGAACTTCCTGCACGAGAGCTGGATGGATTACCTTTACTGGGACAGCGAGCTGGAGCCGTAGGCCCGCAGCGCGGCGACGGCGGCAAACGCCGCGAGCGCCAGCGACAGAAGCCCGTTCCAGCCCGCAAGCGACAGGCCTGCGAAACGCCACGCCGCTTCGGTGCAGCTCACCACGCGCATGGTCTGCAGCTGGTTCATGAAGTCGGCCATGGAGCCTGCTGCCGCAGGCGCAGCCCCGCCACAATCGTTCGGCCCGGCAAACCAGCCCCATTCCACCCCGGCGTGATGGAAACCCATCGCAGCGGAAACCGCGAACACCAGCGCGAGCAAGACGAGCCCCAGACGCAGGGTGCCGGAGCGCGTCACGCCGGCCCGCTCGATCTGGCTGCCAAGGCCAAGCCGCGCCAGCAGCCCGAGGCCGATCAGCAGCGCCAGATAGTGCGGCCAGCGCTGCTCGAGGCACAGCTTGCACGGCAACAGCCCGACAACGAGCTGGAAGTACCAGGCCCCGGCCAGCAGCAGCGCCGAGGCGCCTGTCAGAAGGGCAAGGGCGACCCGCGGGGCCGTGAGCGCATCGCCGACAAGCTGCGGCAGCGATTGCCCCAAGGCACGGGAAGGCGTGGTGCGTGATGGCTTCATGCGCGCTGTCTATCCCAATTGCGCTGGCGCCAGAAGGGCCATTTCGCGGCAAAGCGCGACCGGCCTGGCAAAGCGTGCCTGTCCCGCCGATCTTCGCCATTGACCGGGGCCGCTCCATGCGGCTACACGCTGCACCGGGCCCCTATGGCGGAACTGGTAGACGCGTCCGACTCAAAATCGGATTCCGCAAGGAGTGCTGGTTCGATTCCGGCTAGGGGCACCATCCGCCTTTTCAGGGCACAGCGCAGATTGTCAGGGATGCCGTCATGACGGATCAACCGATGAAGGTGGCGCTCGTGACAGGCGCGGCCCGCGGCATCGGCCTCGCCACGGCAAAGCGCTTCCTCGACGACGGCTGGCGCGTCGCCTTGCTCGATGTCGAAGACGCGCTGCTGACGAGGTCCGTGGCAGCCTTGGATGCGCCTGACCGCACGCTCGCCCTGCATGTGGATGTGTCGAACCCCGCCGACATCGCCCGGGCGGTCACTGCGATCACGGCCCGATTCGGGCGGCTTGATGCGCTGGTCAACAATGCCGGCATCGCGGTTTTCAAGCCGATCCTCGAAACGACCCTGGAAGACTGGAACCGCGTGCTCTCGGTCAACCTCACCGGACCCTTCCTGATGGTGCAGGCGATGGCGCCGCTGATGCGCGACACGGGTGGCGGCGCGGTGGTCAACATCGCCTCCATTTCAGCCCTGCGCGCGTCGACGTTGCGTGTCGCTTACGGCACCAGCAAGGCCGCCCTGGCCCACCTCACCAAGCAGCAGGCCGTGGAACTGGCCTCGATCGGCATTCGCGTCAATGCGGTCTGCCCAGGGCCGGTCGACACCGCCATGGCGAAGGCGGTGCATACTCCGGCCATCCGCAAGGACTATCACGATGCCATTCCGCTCAATCGATACGGGCTGGAAGAGGAACTGGCCGACATGATCGTGTTCCTGTGCGGCCCGCGCGCCAGCTACATCACCGGCCAGATCATGGCGGTGGATGGCGGCTTCGAGGCTGCAGGCATCGGCCTGCCGACGCTCAGGCTTGAACAGAACGGCAGTTGAACGGTTTGCGATCCCGGCTCAAGGCCGGGATGATCGGCTGACAGAGCAGCAAGCCGAAGGCGGCCCTCTCACACGCCGTGCGCATTGACATAAAGTCCATAAAGCGATGTCTGGGCGCAGATGTAGAGCCGGTTGCGTTTTGGACCGCCAAAGCAGAGGTTGCCGACAATCTCGCCGACATCGATGGTGAGGCCGAGCGTGCCATCCGGCGCATAGGCCTTCACGGTGGTGCCTGCGGACGTCCAGACGCGGCCTTCGCTGTCGCACCTGAAGCCATCGAACATGCCGGCTTCGTGGGTGGCGAAAGTCTGGCCGGCACCAACCGAGCGCTTGTCCGCCGCGACCTTGTACGCCGTGATGGTGATCGGCAATCCCGGCACATGACTGCGCCCGGTGTCGGCGACATAGAGCAGGCTTTCATCCGGCGAGAAGGCGAGACCGTTCGGCTTGACCCTGTCGGTGATCACGGCATCGACCGTTCCGCTCGCAGGGTCGATGCGATAGACATTCGATGCACCGATCTCGCTTGCCGCCTTGTCGCCTTCATAGTCGCTGTCGATGCCATAGGTCGGATCGCTGAACCAGACCGCACCGTCCGACGCCACCACGACATCATTCGGTGAATTGAGCCGCTTGCCCTCGAAATGCGCAGCCAACACCGTGCGGGAGCCGTCATGCTCGATGCGTGACACGCAGCGCGCGCGGTGCTCGCACGAGATCAGTCGGCCCTCGGCATCAACGCTGTGGCCGTTGTGGTTGTTGCACGGCTGCATGAAGACCGAGACGGAACCGTCGGTTTCATCGAAGCGCAGCAGGCGGTCATTGGGAATGTCGGACCAGATCAGGTATTTTCCGGCGGCGAAGTAGGCAGGCCCCTCGGCCCAGCGCGAGCCGCTCCAGAGCTTCTCCAGCCTGGCGTGGCCGAACCTGGCCCGCTCGAAACGCGGATCATGAACGGTGATGTGTCCGGCAGTCATGGTCATGACGGGCAGTCTCCTGATGAAGCGGGGTGTTGACGTGGACGCCGTGCCTCAGCCGAAGCGCAGTTGCACCTTCATCGCCCTGGAACGGTCGGAGGCGAGATCGAACGCCTGGATGGCGTCCTCGATCGGGAAGGACTGGGTCAGGAGCGGGCGCACGTCGATGGCGCGGCGGCTGATCATGTCCACCGCCAGCGCAAATTCCTCGTGGAAGCGGAAGGTGCCGCGGATTTCGAATTCCTTGGCCACGATCATGTTCATCGGCAAGGTCATCTCGCCGCCGATGCCAAGCTGCACGATCACCGCGCCGGGCCGGAGCGCCGGCAGCGCCCCCACCAGCGCCTGCTGGTTGCCGGAAGCCTCGAACAGCACGTCGAAATGGCCCTTGCCAACCTCGAAAGGCTTCAGCGCATCAGGCTGCGCAGCCGTGTTCAGCGCCTGATCCGCCCCGATGGCCAATGCCAGTTCCAGCACCCTGGCGGCGATGTCCGTGACCACGATCTCGGCAGCACCCGCCGCCCGCGCCGCCATGATGGAGAGCGCGCCGATCGGCCCGCAACCGGTGACGAGCACTCGTTTGCCCAGCAGCGGCCCAGCCCGCCGCGCCGCGTGCAGGCACACAGCCAAGGGCTCGGCAAAGGCCGCTTCAGACAGGTCGACCTGATCGGGCACCTTGTGCGCCTGCACGGCCTCGCAGACGAGGCTGTCGCGAAACGCACCATTCACATGGGGAAAGCGCATGGCCGAGCCATAAAAGCGCATGTCGAGGCAGTGCTGCTGCTGCCCTGCCTGGCAATAGCTGCAGGTTCCGCACGGCAGGCTTGGGCTGACCGCGACCTTGTCGCCGGCCTTGACGTGGGCGACACCCGTTCCGGTGGCGCTGACAATGCCGGCCACCTCATGGCCCAGCACCATCGGCTCTTTCAGACGCACGACGCCGAAGCCGCCATGGTGATAGTAGTGCAGGTCGGAACCGCAGATGCCACCCGCCTTGATCGCCACCTGCACCTGGCCCGGGCCAGGCGCCTGCACGCTGGCGGGATCGACCCTCAGATCGTGGGCGGCATGGATGACGACGGCCCGCATGGCGGTTCTCCCTGACAATCTCGATTTGGCCTTGTGCAATTCTGGAGCTACCACGCATTGTGGCATCGCCAACAGTGAATTTGCCAGAGGTGCAAGGTGCAGAAACTTTTCGACATTTCAGGACAGGTGGCCCTCGTCACCGGCTCCAGCGCAGGCATCGGTCTTGCGTTGGCAGGCGGGCTGCTCGGCGCGGGTGCGACGGTCGTGCTCAACGGCCGCAACGGTGAACAGCTGGATGCGGCCAGGGCTGCGCTGGGCGACGCCGGGGCAAAGGCCCATGTCGCCGCCTTCGATGTCACCGATCCTGAAGCCGTGGCCAAGGGCATCGCCGCCATCGAGCGCGATGTCGGGCCGATCGGCATCCTCGTGAACAATGCCGGCATCCAGCGCCGCATGCCGCTTGACGAATTTCCGGTAGAAACCTGGCGCGAACTGATGGCGACCAATCTCGACAGCGTGTTCTTCGTCGCGAAGGCGGTGGCGAAGGCGATGATTCCGCGCAAGGCGGGAGCCATCGTCAACATCTGTTCGGTGCAGAGCGAGCTTGGCCGCCCCAACATCGCGCCCTACACCGCCTCCAAGGGCGCAGTGAAGATGCTGACCAAGGGCATGGCGATCGATTGGGGCAAGCACGGCATTCGCGTCAACGGCCTCGGGCCCGGCTATTTCGCCACTGAACTCAACAAGGCGCTGGTGGCCGATGAAAAATTCTCGTCGTGGCTGACTGCGCGCACCCCGCTCGGCCGCTGGGGCGAGGTCGACGAACTTGTGGGAGCATGCCTGTTTCTCGTGTCGCCGGCCGCCAGCTTCGTGACAGGGCATGTGCTCTATGTCGATGGCGGGGTCACGGCCGCGCTTTGATCCGCCCGCCGCCTTGTGCGCTGGCCAATCTGGCGCTGCGGCAAGGTCACGCTTCGGGCGAGTTTCGGATAGGCATCCGTCGCATGCGGAATGCCCATGGCGGCAACGAACTCAGCCTGGAACTCCGGCTCGATGGCGGTTTCGATCTTTTCGATCCGTCGCGCCAATGTGGCGATCTCGATCCGCGCCGCCTTGTTGACCAGCGCAATCCGCGCGCCATGGCCCGCCGCGTTGCCGACCGCCTCGACGCGGGTCACATCGCAGTCCGGGATGAGGCCGAGAACCAGCGCATGGGCTGGATCGATATGATTGCCGAAGGCGCCTGCGAGCTTGATGCGCGCCACCTCGCTCCGGCCCATGCGGCTCATCAACAGCTTGCAGCCGGCATGCAGCGCCGCCTTGGCGAGTTGGATGGCGCGCACATCATGTTGCGTGATGGCGATGCGGGGGCCGGCGCCCGCGCCGTCGCGGATCAGATAGGTGAAGCTGCGGTATTCATCGCGGACACGCGGTGTGACAGCCGCCAGCGCGCCGTTGATTGCGCCATCGCCAAGCAGCAGGCCCGACAGGTACATCTCCGCCAGCGTCTCGATGATGCCCGAGCCGCAGATGCCGGTGACGCCCGTGCGCGCGGTCGCCTCATCAAAGCCTGGCTCATCCGACCACAGATCGCAGCCGATCACCCTGTAGCGCGGCTCGAACGTGACGCGGTCGATGCGCAGCCGTTCGATGGCGCCGGGCGCGGCACGCTGGCCGGCGGTCAGTTGCGCACCCTCGAAGGCTGGGCCGGTGGGCGAGGAGCAGGCCATCAGCCGGGCAGCGTTGCCGAGCACGATCTCGGCATTCGTGCCGACATCGACGATCAGCACCATGTCTTCCGACAGGTGCAGGCCTTCGGCCAGCACCACTGCGGCGGCATCTGCGCCGACATGCCCGGCGATGCAGGGCAACGCGTGCACCTGGCCCCCCGGCGCGATCTCCAGCCCCAGACTTGACGCCAAGACATCGAGCGGCCCGTCCCACGCCAGTGCGAAGGGCGCGGCCCCCAGCTCGGTCGGGTCAAGCCCGAAGAACAGATGATGCATCACCGGATTGCCGACAAGCGTGACCTCGGCGATCTCGCGTCTCGACACGCCAGCCTCTGCCGCAACCGTGCCGATCAGCGCATTGACGCCCTCGCGGATGGTGCCTGTCAGATCGTGCGCGCCGGTGTCGTTGAGCATCGCATGGGAAACCCGGCTCATCAGGTCTTCGCCAAAACGGATCTGCGGGTTCATCACGCCGGCCGACGCGAGCACCTCGCCCGTGGCGAGATCGCACAGATGGGCTGCGATGGTCGTCGAACCGACATCGAGCGCGACGCCCGTGATGCGCGTCTGAATGCCGGGATAGATGGCAACGATCTCGGCGCCGTGCCGCACCGCCGCCGTGACGAGGTGCCCCTCCTTGCGAAGCGTCTTCTGCAAGCTGGCCAGCACCGCAAGCGGCAGCGTCAGCCCTGACAGGCCCCACTGTGCGCCCAGCGCCTCAAGCAGCCGTGAGCCGTCGCTGGATGGCTCGTGCATGTCCGCCACGCGCACTTGCACGGCATGCAGCGTCACCACCGGATCAACGCTCACGGGTCTTTCGCTGGCGGCCTTGCGCACCACCTGCCGATGCACCTGGCTGTCCTCGGGCACATCGATCACGACGTCGCCGCACAAAGCGGCCTGGCATCCGAGCCGCCGCCCGGCCTTGAGCGGGCCACGCTTGATCTGGTGACGCGCCTCGACGTCACCCGGCGGCGTGACATGGCAGGCGCGCGAAGTCATGCCCGGCAAGGCCTGCTCACCCTCGCCGGGCATGACCTGGCAACGCCCGCAAATGCCGCGCCCGCCGCACACCGAGTCGAGATCGACGCCAAGGCTGCGCGCGGCTTGCAACACGCTGGTGCCGGCGGCAAAGCGTCCGCGCTTTCCAGAAGGCGAAAACACGACGAGATGATCGCTCATGTGGCCTCGCGGCCGCCGTTCAGCGCCAGCGCCTTCAGCCTTGCGGCGTCATAGGCCGCCTCGAGTTTTCCGGCGAGGCGAGCGGCCTCGGTTTCAAGATCAGCGGCGCAGGGCACAGGTTCACCCCGTCGCCATTCTGCCAGATAGGCATCGGCGTCCTTCGCGCCACTTTTCATGGCCGCCATGTCGATGGCCTCGGTGAACCGGAGCGACAACTCGCGCTTGGCAACCGTGCGCCCCGCCCGTGCAATCACCTGCGCCGGGATATCGCGCCAGTAGAGTATGGTCAGCGTGGACATGGTTCAGGCGCCGGGTCCGGTCAGGAAGGGCCTCATCAGCCCGTAGCCGGTAAAGCGCGTCTCCAGCGGCAAGGCAAGCCTGGTCGCCGCGCGAAGCGCCTTCGCCGCGATGGCGGGGTCTTCGGTCTGGGCCAGATGGACCACGCGGCGATATTGCCTGAAGTAGTCGTCGCGCAGGTCCGGGTGCCGGTCGAGCCCAAGCCCGGCCCAGACCAGCCGGTCAAAGTGCCGGGCGAGGTAGTCGGTCAGGAAGAAGGTGCCAATCTCGTCCTCCATCATGCCGTCGAACGCCTCCAGCCCGGCATAGAAGGCATAGCAATGCGCGCCCTCGATGCGCTCGACGCCTTCTTCCGCCAGCATGGCGTCAAGCATGCCGCCGGAGCCGCAATCGCCATAGAGGCACAGGATTTTGCGGTATCTGGCGCGTTCCGCCCTGATCTTGCGGCGCACGGCGGGCGCGATCTCCAGCGGCCTGTTGTGCAGAATGGCGGGCAGGCAGGCAATGTCGAGGTGATCGAGGCGGCTCAGCGCCTTCACGGCGACAAGTTCGCGCGCAAGCGCCCCGCAAGCGATGACGAGCGTCCTGCCGTTCACGCAGCCTTCCGCTGATGCAGCATCTTCCGCGCGGTTTCCACCGTCACCGCCGCGTCGCGGCAGTAGGCATCCGCGCCGATCGCTTCGGCGAACTGCGCATTGACTGGCGCTCCGCCGACGAAAACCAGGTAATCATGACGCAGGCCCTTGGCCTTCAGGGTCTCGATCACGGTCTTCATGTAGGGCATGGTGGTGGTCAGCAGCGCCGACATGCCGAGGATGTCCGGGCGGTGTGCCTCGAGCGCGTCAAGGAACGTCTCGACCGAGGTGTTGATGCCGAGATCGACCACCTCGAAGCCCGCGCCTTCCATCATCATGCAGACAAGGTTCTTGCCAATGTCGTGGATGTCGCCCTTGACGGTGCCGATCACCATCTTGCCGACCTTTGGCGCGCCAGTCTCGGCCAGCAGCGGCTTGAGGATCGCCATGCCCGCCTTCATGGCGTTGGCGGCCATCAGCACTTCGGGCACGAACAGGATGCCGTCTCGGAAATCGACGCCGACGATGCGCATGCCTTCGACCAGCGCCCGGCTCAGGATGTCATAGGGCTGCCAGCCGCGTTTCAGGAAGATATGGACCGCCTCGGCGACCTCGTCCTTCAGCCCGTCATACAGATCAAGATGAACTTGTGCGACCAACTCGCTGTCAGGCAGCGCATTGAGATCGATGTCTTCAACGGACATGGGCGGGCCTCGCAGATGGCGGTCGATGCTGTCATATCACAAACGTGACATAGGCGCTCGGGCTCAACAAGCCATGCCAGACCCGCAGCTTCGCGACCCTTTGGCGAATCAGGTGATCTGAGGCATGGTCTGGTCAGGGTCGAGGCTGACGCAGTCCATGAACGCAAACCTTCCCGTCGAGCGCAATGCCGCCATTGAATGGCCGACCGTGGCGCTGTTTGCGGTGATTCATGGCGCTTTTCTGGGCCTCATCTGGTTTCATGCAGCGATGCCGCTCTGGCTCTGGCTGCCGCTGGCGGCCTGGTTCTCGGCGTGGTGGGGCTCGGCCCAGCACGAGGCGCTGCATGGCCATCCGACGCGGCTGCGCTGGCTCAACACGGCGCTGGCCACCCCGCCCCTGTGGCTCTGGCTGCCGTTCGAGCGCTACCGGCAGTTGCACCTCACCCATCACCGTGACGAGCGCCTGACAGATCCGCTGGATGATCCGGAAAGCCGCTACAAGTGCCCGGATGGCTGGCGTCAGCTCGGACCGTTGGGCCAGGCGCTTGTCAGCGCGCAGACCACCCTTCTCGGTCGCCTGACCATCGGTCCCTTCTGGTCGGTCGGCATCTTCTGGCTGCAGGAAGCGTTGGCCCTGTCGCGCGGCGACAGAAACCGCTGGCGCATCTGGGGCTGGCATTGCGTCTGGGTTGCGCTCCTGCTCGGCTTTGCGCTCGGCGTGGCGGGGCTGCCGCTCTGGCAATACCTGCTCGGCTTCGTCTACTGCGGCACCGCGCTCGCACTGGTCCGTTCGTTTGCCGAGCACAAGGCGCATGAATCTGTCGAGAAGCGCACCGCGATCGTTGAAGGCACACCCGTTTTCGGGCTGCTGTTCCTGAACAACAACCTGCATGTCGTGCATCACAAGTGGCCGACCGTGGCCTGGTACAGGCTGCCGCGTCTCTATCGGGAGAACCGCGAGGCCGTGCTGAACGAAAACGGCGGCCTGCTCTATGCCGGCTACCGCGACGTGTTCCGCCAGTTCTTTCTGAAGCGTCATGACCAGCCAGTCCACCCGCACGGCCGCGTGCCGGAGCGCCGGGATCACGCCGGCAAGGCGTAGCCGGCGGCTTTCGCCTCGCGGTCCCAGGCCAACGTGGTGGCGAAATCAGCATGGTCGACCGGCTGAAACCCGGTGATCAGCAGGCGCCTGGCGAGCGGCGCGAACCAGGGCCGCGTGCGGGCCTCGGCGAACGCCTGCCGCAAGCGCGCCACCATCGCGGGATCGGCGTCCTTCGCCGCGACGAAAGCCGGCATCGGCGCGACGTCCGTCGAGGCAATCACCCGCACGCCCGAGAGCAGTTCCGGCCTGCACGCCCTGATCAGCATGTGCCAGTAGCCGTCGAGGGGACCGACATCGATGCCGCCCGCAAGCACCTCGTCGAGAATGCGCCGCGCCGTGACGAGGTGGCCGGTCACGGCGGCGTAGACATTGGGGCGCCCCGCCGTGCGCCAGCGCAGCAGGTGATGCCTCAGTGCGTTGAAGCCGGAATGCGAGTGCTCGGCCGTCCAGCCGACATGGCCTTCGAATGTGTCCTCAAGGCGCGCGAAAGGCGCATCAGCCCGCACGATCAGGTCAGAACGATAGACTGCGCGGCCATTCGCCCATGGCGCATCGGGGATCGGGGCCGCCAGCGGCGTCACGTCGGCAATCCCGAGCGCGATCGGATAGCCGCACATGAAGACGCAGCCGAGATCCGGCCGCCGCCACAGCTCCTCCAGCGGTTTCGGCGCTGGATAGGGCAGATAGTCGAATGCCACACCCGCCTGCGCCGAGACATGGCCGATCAGTTCGCGCCACGCATCCTCGATGTCGGGCGTCACCGCGTACATGCGGGCGTTGGCGATCATGGCATGGCTCCGGCTTCGACTGGCCGCGCCAGCAGGGTCGCCAGCGGAAAGTGGCATCGCACGCGCCGCCCATCCGGCGCATCGCGCAGCGCGGGCGCCTCCCGGGAGCAATGCGCCACCGCTTGCGGGCAGCGCGTGTGGAAGCGGCAGCCGGGGGGCGGGTTGACGACGCTCGGAATTTCGCCGCGCAGGATGATGCGCGCTTTCCGCCGGGCCGGATCGACGGACGGATTGGTCGACAGCAGCGCCGCCGTGTAGGGGTGAGCCGGGGCGTCGAACAAGGCCCTCGTCGGCGCCTCCTCGACAATCTGGCCGAGATACATCACCACCGTGCGCTGCGTGATGCGGCGGATGACATTGAGGTTATGGCTGACGACCAGGTAGGTCAGCCCGAACTCCCCTTGCAGGTCGAGCATCAAGTTGAGCAGATCGCCCTGCACCGAGACATCGAGGCCGGCTGTGGGCTCGTCGGCGACGATGATGTCGGGCTGCAGCACCAGCGCTCGCAGGATTGCCACGCGCCGCGCCTGCCCGCCAGAGACCTGATGGGGATATTTATCGAGCGTGTTGGGCGGCAGGCCGAGACGCTTCAGCACGGCATCGATCCGCGCGCGCCCTTCCGCCATCGAAAGCGAATGGATGCGCAGCGGCTCCTCCACCAGCTTGCGGATGCGCATGCGCGGGCTGAGCGAGGCGACAGCGTCCTGCAGCAGCATTTGCGCCCGCCGCCTGAACGCCAACGCGTCGCGGGCGAAAATCTCGGCGAGCGTTTCGCCCTCAATGGCGACGCGGCCGAATGTCGGCCGCACCAGTCCCATCAGCACCTTGCACAGCGTGGTCTTCCCGGAACCCGACTCCCCGACAAGACCGACGATCTCCCCTTTGTCGAGATGCAGGTTGATCCCGGCGAGGGCCTGCACCTTGCCGCTGAACACGACATCGACATCGCGCATCTCGATGAACGGGGCAATCATGGCAGCACCTCGGCAACCCGCGCACAGGCGCTCAACCGCCCGGGCCCGGCCGGCGCCAGGGGCGGCACGCCTGCCAGGCAGAGGTCCGCCGCATGGACGCAGCGTGGCGCAAACACGCAGGCAAGCAAGTCTGCGACCGGGTCCGGCACTTCGCCTGGAATCGAGACGAGGCGACCTTCGCCTGCGTCATCGATCTCGCAGTCAAGCAGCGCACGGGTGTAGGGATGCTTCGGGGCGTTCAGCACCGCATCCACAGGCCCGCTTTCGACGATGACGCCGCCGTACATCACGACGAGGTCGTCGCACAGTTCGGCCACCAGCCCCAGATGGTGCGAAATGAACACGATCGAGCCAGCGAATTCCTGCCGGAGCTTGTCGAACAACGCGACGATCTGCGCTTCGATGGTGGCATCAAGCGCAGTGGTCGGCTCATCAGCGAGCAGCAGGTCGGGCTGGACCAGCAGCGCCATGGCGATCATCACGCGCTGGCGCATGCCGCCGGAGAGTTCATGCGGATAGGCTTTCAGCCGCAAGGCCGGGTCAGGAATGCCGACCGTTGTCAGCATCGCTTCCGCCTTTTGCAGGGCCGCCTCACGTGCAATTCCGGGCTCCCTCCGCCGCAGGACATCGACCAGCAGCGTGCCGACGGTGAACAGCGGATTGAGCGCCGTCATCGGATCCTGGAAGATCATGGCGATGCGGGCGCCGCGAAAGTCGTTCATCGCGCCGTCATCAAGCCTGAGCAGATCGGTGCCATCGAACAGCACCTCGCCGTCGAGCCTGCTGATGTTGGCTGGCAGGAGACGCAGCAGCGCCAGGGCAAGCGTCGACTTGCCGGAACCGGACTCGCCGACCACGCCAAGGATGCGCCCGCGCCCGATGTCGAGCGAGATGTCGCGGAGCAGGTGCGCCTGCCCGCGCGAGGTGGCGGCATCGAGCACCAGGTTGCGGATGCGCACCAGCGGGGCCGGGGTTGCCTCCATCTCAGCGACCCTTGTCGAGGCGCGGGTCGACCGCATCGCGCAGCGCCTCGCCAAACAGGGTGAAGCCAAGCGTGGCAAGGCCGAGCGCGCACGAGGCGACAACCACCGGAACATAGCTGTCCGACAGATAGGCATAGCCGTCATAGATCAGCGTGCCCCAGCTTGCCAGCGGCGGGCGCACGCCGAGGCCGATGAAGGACAGCCCGGCCTCGATGGTGATCACCACCGGGATTTCCATCGAGGCCAGCACGACCAGCGGGCCGGCAATGTTGGGCAGGAGGTGCGACAGCACGATGCGGGCGTGCGAGGCGCCGAGAAGGCGCTCCGCCTCGATGAATGGCGCGTTGTTGATCGTCAGCACCTGCGCCCGCGCCACCCGCCCGAACACCGGGATGAGCGTGATGGCCACGATCAGCACCACCAGCACCGTGGACGGGCCGAAAACCGCCACAACCGCCAGCGCCAGCACCAGCGACGGAAACGAGGCAATGATGTCGAAGACGATCAGGACAAGGCGCTCCATGCGGGACGGCAGCGATGCGGCAAGGATGCCGAGCAGCGTGCCGATGACCAGCGCGATCGAGATCGCCGACATCGCCACGGCCATGGCGACGCGCGAGCCGAAAACGAGACGGCTGTAAAGATCGCGCCCCAGATGGTCGGTGCCAAGCCAATTCGCGAAGGACGGCCCCTTGAAGCGGTTCATCACGTCGATGGCATCGGGATCGTGGCTCGATACCCACGGCGCGAACAGGGCGGCACACAACACGGCGACGACGAGTACGAGCCCGGTCGCCCCCGTGACAGTGCCGGCCACGCTGCGAAAGACGGCGATGACGCCGGCTGTCGCCGTTGCAGAAAGCGCAGGTGCGCTCATCGCGGCATGGCCTCCCGCCCCTTGGTGCGCCGGATGCGTGGATCGATGGCCGAGTAGCTCAGGTCGACAAGGAGGTTGGTCATCACGAAGATCAGCACCACGACGAACACCGCTCCCTGCAGCACCGGATAGTTGCGGGTCGAAATCGCATCGAAGATCAGGCGCCCGAGGCCGGGCCGCGAGAACACGATCTCGACCAGCACCGCCCCGCCGAGCAGCCGCCCGATGCCCATCCCGAGGATGGCGATGGTCGGGATGCAGGCGTTCTTCAGCGCGTATTTGTAGGTCACCAGCCGCTCGGAGAGGCCATAGGCGCGCGAGGTGCGGATGTAATGCTCGCCCATCACTTCGAGCATCGACGTGCGAACCAGCCGCGCAATGAATCCGATCCAGCCCACGGACAGCGCCACCGTCGGCAGGATCAGCCGCTGAAACTGGTCCCACCAGTCGCCTTGCCTGCCCGCGCCCAGCACCGGGAGCCAGTTGAGCCAGATGGAGAAGATCAGCAGCAGGAAAATCGCGATCACGAAAGACGGGATGGCGATGAAAGCGACGGAGACAAAGGCAAGGACATTGTCGAACAGCGAACCGCGCCTGATCGCGGCATAGCTGCCGAGCGGCACGCCAATCAGGATCGCAAGCCCGATCGAGGCGAAGGTGAGGATGAAGGTGTAGGGCAGCACAGCCCCGACAATATCGAGCACCGGCTTGTTCGACAGCATGTCGGTGCCGAGATCGCCCGTCAGCAGGTTGCCGAAGAACACCCCAAGCCGGACATGGAAGGGTTGGTCAAGCCCCATGTCCTTGATGAAGCGGGCGCGATATTCGGGCGTCGCCTGCGGGCCGAGCAGCGCGCTGGCCGGATCGCCCGGAACGATTGCGGACAGCGTGAACAGCAGCAGCATCGCCCCGAAGACGATGATGACCGTGGTCACGAGACGGCTCGCCAGAAAGCGCGCCGTCTCACCCATGTGGCGAGACCCCGATCAAACCGTCGGCATCAGGACGAGGCAACGCCGAACCGGTCAAGCTGCCAGTCGATCGCGCCGGGCAGGAAGGCCGGGCGCACATTGCTGCGGCGCGCGGCGAAGGCGACATCGTTGGTCAGCCAGACGAAGGCAGCCGACCTGTCCATTTCCTGCTGCGCCTTGATCACGATCTCCGCGCGTTTGACCGGGTCAAGCTCGACGATGGCGTCGGCAGCCAGCTTGTCGAACTCGGGCGAGTCGAACCGCTGCCAGTTGTAAACGCCGATCTGGCCCTTGACGAACCATTGCATCAGGAAGTTCGGATCAAGCTTGCCGTTGAAGCGCATCATGAACATGTCGAGGTTCTTGCCGGCCTCGCCCTCGCCTTGCGTCCAGAAGGCGCCGCCTTCGTGCGCGTCGATGGCGGCATCGATGCCGACCTCGCGCAGCAGGGCCTGCGCCACCAGCGCCATCGACTGGAATGTCGGCTGGTTGAGGATGGTGATGCGGGTCTTGATGCTGGTCTGCCCCGCGGCGGCGAGCAGCGCGCGCGCCTCGGCCACATTGCGCTTGTAGACGGGCGCACCGGCCCAATGCCCGTTGATCGGGGCCGGGATCAGCGCATTGAGCCGCGGCGCGAGGCCGTTGAAACCGGCAACGAGCATCTGGTCGACATCGAGCGCAAGCCGGATGGCCTGGCGCACGCGCACATCGGTGAACGGAGCCTTCTGCATGTTGATGCCCATCCACAGATAGGCAAGGCCGGGATGGCTCTCGACGGTGATGCCGGATGCCCCGCGCAGCGGTGTGGCGATAGCGGGCGGCAGCACGGCGAAATCAAGTTCGCCCGAGCGCAGGGCGAGTTCGGCCGTCTTGGGGTCCTGGATGAAGCGGACGTTGATCTCTTCATAGGCCGGGCGCGGGCCGGAATAGGCCGGATTGCGGCGCAGGACCGCGCCACGCTGCTTCTCGACCGAGACGACCTGATAGGGACCGGAGCCGACGGGCTTGGTGTTGTGCTCCGCCCCGCGCGCGGCAATGGCCTTGCTGCTGACGATGCAGCCTGAACCATCTGCGATGGCAATCGCCATCAGACCCGCATTCGGCTGCGACAGCATGATCGAACCGGTGTACTTGCCGGTGACGGTGACGCCGGTCAGGCCCGTCCAGTCGCCCTTGTAGGGGCTGTCCTTGCCGTCGGCCGTCTTCTGCAGGAAGCGCTCGAACGAGAACTTCACGTCGTCGGCAGTCATTTCGCCGAAGCCGTCCGTAAACATCTGGCCTGGCTTCAGGGTGAAGTCGATCCGCGTCGGCGAAACCTGCTTGATCTCGGATGCGGCATCGAGTTCGGTCTCGGCGGAGTTGGCCTTCTGGGTGATCAGGCGCTGATAGACGCACTTGAACACGTTGGCGTCCTGCGGGCCGGTGCGGAAGGCCGGGTCGAGCACGTTGATGTCGCGCTCGATGCGGACCGTCAGCGTGGTCTTGGCCTGGGCCTGGGCGGAAATGCCGCCGCTGGCGGCAAGGGCAAGCGCCGAGGAGCCTGCAAGCATCTCGCGCCGTGACAAGGTCTTCATGACGTCCTCCATGTGGGTGTGGTCTGGCCCCTCAGGCCTGATCTTCGTTGCATTTATCGTCCGACACTTCGACAGCAAAGGTAAAGAGGCAAATCGCCACTATCTTCGGCCTGGTGCTGGATTTATGGGCTGGGCAAGTCGGTCCCCACCCAGAAGCCGCATTACGCGATCTTGCCCTTAACCTGTCGAAGGGTGAATTCCAGGTGTTGGAGACTCTGGAGCCTCGCCCTTCGACAAGCTCAGGATGAGGACATCGTAGACATCACAGCGTGCATCAAAAGCCCATCTCGCCCTTGCGCCGCGCTACATAGGCGTCAATCTCGTCAGATACCGCGGGGTCAAGCTGCGGCGGCACATAGGCGTCGCGCAGCTTCTTCCACATCTCGCTGGCGCGCGTCGTGGCGTTCTTCGCCCCTGCATCCGTCCAGTTCTCGAAATTGGTCCAATCGGACAGGATCGGCTGGTAGAAGGCCTTCTCGTAGCGTGCGATGGTGTGGGAGGAGCCAAAGAAGTGCCCGCCCGGCGCGATGCCCATGATCGCATCGATGCCGATGTCATCATCGGAGAAATCCACCGGCTTCAGCATCTCGGCCCAGCCACGCAGCATCTCGGCATCGACGATGATCTTTTCCAGCGAGGCCGACAGCCCGCCCTCAAGCCAGCCTGCAGTGTGGGTGATCAGGTTGGCGTGGCCCATGATGGAGGCCCACAGCGAGAAACCTGTTTCATAGGTCGATTGCGCGTCGACCACCGGCGAGGCATTTGGCGCGGTTGTCCTGATCGGCACGTTCAGCCGCCGCGCGATCTGGCAGGCGGCCAGCGTCGCATTGACGAATTCGGGCGTGCCGAACGCGGGCGAGCCGGTCTTCATGTCGACATTGGAGGTGAACGCGCCCATCACGACGGGCGCGCCCTCCCGGACCATCTGCGTCAGCGTGATGATCGCCAGCGCTTCCGCCGTCTGCTGGGTGAGCGCACCTGCCAGCGTTACGGGCGCCATCGCACCCATCAGCGTGAACGGCGTGATCACGACGCACTGGCCATGGGCCGCCATCGTGATGATGTTGTCGAGGATGTCCTCGTCGACCCGGCGCGGCGAATTGACATTGGTCACCGTCATCAGCGTCGGGCGGTCGGCCAGTTGCTCGACGGTGCATTGATGCTCGATGGCCGACATGGCGATGGCGTCCGTCGCGTTGACGCCGCCGACCCCGCGCGCCGCCCACACCAGGTCGCTCATGGTGATGTGGGCGCGGTACATTTCGAGTTGGCGAACCGGCACCGGCAGGTCCACCGGTTCGACCAGAACCCCGCCTTGCCAGTGCTGCGTGCCGACGCCCTGCATCACCTTGAGGATGTCGCGGAAAGCCTCCATATCGCCGTAACGTCGGCCACGCTCCAGATCGGTGATGTGCGGCGCGCCGCTGACAGGGCCGAAGTTGACGACATTGCCGCCGACATGCAGGTGCCGCGCGGGGTTGCGGGCGTGCAACATGAAGCGCTGCGGAGCATGCGCGAGATAGGCCTCGACCACGTCGCGACCGATGCGCACCATCTGGCTTTCGTCATCGACCAGCGCGCCATGCGCGCGGTAGATGTCGCGCGCCTGCTGGCCGCGGATTTCGATGCCGCTTTCGGCAAGCACGCGGTGGCCGGCATTGATGATGCGCTCAAGCTGCTCGGCTGTGAGGATTTCGACCGGCGACCACTTGTTGACGAGCTTGGGTGCAATCGGCTCGATGATCTGGATGGCCGAGCGCGGCGCCTTGCCGCGCCTGCGGGCGACAGGGCCGGTGGTTCCATCAACCTCTGCGCCCCGCTCGCTGCGCCGCGCGCTTGCACCTGCGCTGGGTGGTGGAGAGACCAGTTGCCCGAGCAGCGCTGTCACCTTGTCGAGATCGGGCCGCGAGCCCGGCTTGTAGCTGTCAACCGCGCGGCGCATCGCCGCAAGATGCGCAGGTGTGGTGCCGCAGCAGCCGCCGACGATGCGCGCGCCGGCATCGATGGCAAGACGCGCGTAGTCGGCCATCAAGTCCGGCGTGCCGGAATAGTCGGTGCGGTCGCCATGCACGGTCGGGATGCCGGCATTGGCCTTGGCGATGATCGGGATCGTGGACGCAGCTTCGCTGAGCCCGAGGATGGAGAGCACGAGGTCTGCCGCGCCCACCCCGCAATTGGAGCCAAACGCCAGCGGCGGCTGGATCAGCGCCGAGATGAAGTCGACCATCGCCATGGGTGTCAGCCCCATCATGGTGCGCCCGGCCGTGTCGAAACTGGCCGTCAGCGTCCAGGGCATGCCGACATGCGCCGCCGCCAGCGCCGCTGCCCGCATTTCCTCGATCGCCGACATCGTCTCGATCCAGATGACATCTGCCCCGCCGGCTTTCAGGCCTTCGATCTGTTCAATGAAGATTTCGGTCGCCTCGGCTTCGGTCAACACCCCGAGCGGGGCGAACAGGTCACCTGTGGGGCCGACCGAACCCGCCACCACCACGGCGCGGCCCGACGCATCGGCAACCTCGCGCGCCAGAAGCGCCGCCTTCTGGTTGAGTTCGAAGGTGCGGCTCTGCGCATTGTGCAGCATCAGCCGACGTCCATTGCAGCCAAACGAGTTGGTCAGGATGATGTCGGCGCCAGCTTCGACGAAGCCGCGATGAAGGCTCGCAATTCTGCCAGGGTGCTCATCGTTCCAGAGTTCGGGCGCATCGCCGGACTGAAGGCCCATGTCGAACAGGTTGGTGCCTGTGGCGCCATCGGCGAGCAGGACGGGAACCTCGGCAAGACGTCGGCTAAGCAGGCTCATGGATCAGCTTTCAGCCGCGTGACCGGCGCGGCGCCGTGCACCGCGTGGCGCGCGACGTCATCGTCATCATGCGCTCGGGCAAGGTCGCAATGATCTCGCGGCGTTGACCGGGCTGCATGCCCATCCACGAGCCGATCTCGCCGCCCGTGCGCCCGCAACCGATGCAGAAACCGCTGGCCGGGTCGATCACGCAGATCTTGATGCAGGGGGTTTCGATGGTCATGACAGCGCCTTCCAAGGAGCTTGGGACACACTATCCGCCGCTGTGTCATCCCCGGCGGCCCGCAGGGCCGGGAAGGGGATCCATGCCGCTTGTCGTTGTCCATGGATCCCCTTCCCCTCCGCTGCGCTCCGGCCGGGGATGACACAGTTTGGCACGATAAAAACGGTCATCCTCATCCCCTCAACCTCAACCCATCCGGATCATGCAGCGCGCGCGCCGTCACCACGGCCTCGCAATGCTGGCCGAGAATGTCGATGTGGAACCTTGCGCCGTCATGGGCCATCCCGGTTGGAACATAGCCTGCCGCAAGGCTCTTGCCGACATGGTGGCCCCAAGAGCCGGAGGTGCAATAGCCGACCGGCTGATTGTCCCGCAGCACGACCTCGTAGCCGATCACATCAGCATGGGGCGCATCGACGGTGAAGGTCACGAACTTGCGCTTTGCGCCGAGTTCCTTCTCTGTCACGGCCGCCTGCTTGCCCATGAAATCGGACTTGGAAAAGTCAATGAAGGCATCGAGGCCCGTTTCGCCCGGCGTGTAGTCGGGCCGGAAATCCTTGTTGAACGAGCCGTAGTTCTTTTCCAGCCGCAGCGAGGACAGCGCCCTGCCGCCAAAGAGCTTGAGGCCGAACTCCTGCCCCGCCGCCAACAACTCCTCAAACAGTTGCATCTGATAATCGGGAGTCACCCAGATTTCATAGCCCAGTTCGCCCGTGAAGCCGCAGCGCGCAACAATGGCGGGGCTCATGCCCACCGCGATTTCACGGACCGCGAAGAACTTGAATGCGGCATTGCCGATGTCCTCGCGCACCAGCTTCTGCAGCACGTTCCGCGCATGTGGTCCGGCCAGCGAGAACCCTGTCAGCGTCGAGGACGCCGCGCGGATGAACACGTTGTCCGGCGGGTTGCTCTGCCAGAACCAGCGCATGTGAAAGGCCTCGGCGAAGCCTGAGCCGATGATCAGATAGCGGTCCTCGGCAATGGCCGCGATTGACAGGTCGCCCATGATCCTGCCCTGCCGGTTCAGCATCGGCGCGATGGCCATGCGGCCAGGACGCGGAATCCTGCAGGCGAAAACCCGGTCGAGCCAGTCCCGCGCGCCCTTGCCGGTGATCTCGTACTTGCCATAGTTCGAGGTCTCGTAGAGCCCGACGGCATTGCGCACGGCGTCGCACTCAGCCTTGACATAAGGCATGGCGTTCGAGCGGCGATAGGTCGGATGTTCCACCGGCTCGACGCCGCTGGGCGCAAACCACAGCGCATGCTCCAGCCCGAAATTGGCCCCCATCACAGCGCCTTGCGCGACCAGCCGGTCATGGATCGGCGTGCGGCGCAGCGGTCTCGCTGCCGGCATCTCCTCATTGGGATAGGTCAGGCGGAAGCGGCGCTTGTAGTTCTCGTCAACCTTGATCGCGGTGTAGCGCGGTGTCGCGAAATGGCCATAGCGGGCAGCGTCCATGGCCAGCACGTCCTGGCCGGGATCGCCTTCGGTCATCCAGCGCGACAGCACGAGGCCGACACCGCCACCCTGGCTGAAACCGGCCATGACAGCACAGGCCAGCCAGTAGTTCTGCAGGCCCTTGACCGGGCCCACCAACGGGTTGCCATCCGGCGAGAAGGTGAAGGGCCCGTTGATCGCCTTCCTGATGCCGACCTTGCTCAATGCCGGAAAGTGCCTGAATCCACGTTCCAGTTCCGGCGAGATGCGCACAAGATCGTCCGGCAGAAGCTGGGTATGGAAGTCGTCCGGCGTGACGTCCGGCGACCACGGCCTGCAATCCTGCTCATAAGTGCCGAGCAGGACGCCCTGCCCCTCCTGCCTGAGGTAGATTTCTCCGGTGAAATCCGAGGTGTTGATGATTTCCTTGGGTAGACCCTCAAGCTCGGGCACCGGCTCGGTGATGATGTAGTGATGTTCCATGGCCAGCACGGGCAGCTCAAGGCCCACCATGCGGCCGACCTCGCGTGCCCATAGCCCGCCCGCATTGACCACATGCTCGGCATGGATGTCGCCCTTGTCGGTGCGCACATCCCATGTTCCGTCGGCGCGCTGGTCCAGCTGCAGCACCTTGGTGAAGCGGTTGATCTCCGCGCCCATGTTGCGGGCGGCGGCGGCATAGGCCTGCGTCACCAGCCACGGGTCGACATAACCGCCATCCTCGCGCCAGAGTGCTCCCTTGAAGTGCTTTTCCTCGATCAGCACGTTGCGCTGCTTCGCCTCGGCCATCGAGATCAGTTCGGTGTCCATCTTCAGCGTGCGGGCGCGGCTGTGGATCAGCCGGAGGAAATCCATCTGGCCGTCGTCGGTGGCGAGATAGATGCCGCCATTGTGGTGGATGCCGCAACTCAGCCCGGTGGCGGCCTCAAGCTCACGGTAGAGATCGAAGGTGTATTTCTGCAGCCGCGAAACATTGGCGTCGGAATTGAGCGTGGTCACGCCGCCCGCCGCGTGCCACGTCGAGCCGGAGGTCAACTCGTTCTTCTCGACCAGCATCACGTCCGTCCAGCCCGCCTTGGCGAGGTGATACAGCACGGAGACGCCGACGACGCCGCCCCCGATCACGACAGCTCTGGCGGTGGTCTTCATGGCTCAATCCCTGGATGCTGGCAGGATGGTGCAGCCGGGCTCCGCCGAGGCTGCCAGAAGAAAGCGCACGAAGCTTTGAGCGAAGGTGACGGGCGCCGCAAGCGCGAAAGTCGGCCGCGGATCGACTTGCCACAAGGTGACGGGAATTTGCGCGATGATCGTTCGCGCCACCTGTCCGGGCTCGAACGCGCGCGGGTGCAGATCAAGCCGGCAGCCCTTGCCGAGCACATGGAGCGCGCTGCTCCCGGCAAGTTCCAGCATGATCTGGCCATGCCCGGTCTCCACGACCGATGCTGTCCGCCCAAGCGCCGCCTTTATGCGCGCCGCCGCCGCGCCAGGCGCCTCGGGCGCCGACAGGATCGACCACGTGTCCGGCCCGATGGCGAGGGCGGTCAAGCGGTGGTTGCCGATGCTGCGTCCCATGGCCGGCAATTCCAGCCCAAGGCCTATCCGTGCAGCCTGTCGCAGGGCCGTCTCCTGCCCTGGCCGCTGGGTGATCTCGGCCGCATCGCGGCAAATCTCGCGCAAGGTCACGGGCTGCCCGCCCGGCGCTCCACGATGGCCGGGGACGAGATGTCCGTCGAGAACCGATCGGCGCTCAGGCTTTGACACGGGCATTCTCCGGATCGAGCCGATGCGGCGAAACAATCCGGACCTCGACGCTGTCGCCATGCACCGGCGAAGTCGCGACCAGCGTTTCGCCGATGCGGGCATGGCCGCCTTCGAGCAGCGCCAGCCCGATCCAGTCATGCGGCCCCTCGGAGGCCCTGCACACCGCCGTGAGGACGCCCTGACTGCGGGTTGGTTCCGCGCCGCTGACCAGATGCGCGCCATTTCGCAGGCGCTTCGCGTTGTCCAGTGGGTGCAGACCGACAAGCTGAAGCCTGTTCGGGTCGGTCAGGCCCGGCCTCTGGCTGAGCACCTTGCCGATGAAATCGCCGTTTGTCTTCAACATCTTGCCAAGCCCAAGATCGGCGGCCGTCGTCTGGCCGTTCAGTTCCGAGCCTGCCACGTGGCCCTTCTCGATGCGCATCACATTGAGTGCGTCAAGACCATAGGCGCGGATGCCGAACGGTTCGCCCGCCCCAAGGATCGTTTCCCAGACATGCAGCGCATAGCCCGTGGGCACCGACACCTCGTAGGCCAGTTCGCCTGAAAAACTGATGCGGAACAGCCGCCCCGGCACGCCGGCAATCTCCGCTTCGCCCGCCGCCATGAACGGAAAACCCTCGTTTGACAGACCCAGCCCCGTGACCACGTGGCTCAGAACCGCTCGTGCGTGCGGCCCGGCCACGGCAAACTGCGCCCACTGATCGGCAATGCCGGTGATCTGCACATCGAGATCGCGCCATGCGGTTTGCGCATGGAATTCCATGTGCTCCAAAGCGGCTACAGCGTTGCCGGTGGTGGTGGTCACGATGAAATGATCCACAGCAAGGCGAGACGTCGTGCCGTCGTCGAACAGCAGCCCGTCCTCGCGCAGCATCAGGCCATAGCGCGCCTTGCCGACCGGCAGGGTCGAGAATGTGTTGGCGTAGAGGCGGTCGAGAAAAGTGGCGGCGTCCTTGCCCTGCACATCGATCTTGCCAAGCGACGACACATCGGTGATGCCGACCGAGGCGCGCACTGCCCTTGCTTCGGCCAGCACCGGCTCCCAACCGGTGTCCCCTCCCGAATAGACCAGCGGGCGCAGCCAAAGCCCGATGCGGACGAACACCGCGCCATGGGCCTCGTGCCAGTCATGCAGGGGCAGCTTGCGCTCCGGCTTGAAGTGCGCGCCGACCTCCATGCCGGCGAGCGCGCCGAAACAGGCGGGCGTGACGAACGGGCGCGGCTTCGAGACGCCGACCGCCGCGACTGGCAACCCGTGCGTCTCGGCAAGCACCGCAGCGCCGACGAGGCCGCCGGTCTTGCCTTGATCGGTTCCCATGCCAAGCGTGGTGTAGCGCTTTGCATGTTCGATGGCGCGATAGCCCTCGCGGCTGGCCTGGCGGATATCGTCGGTGGTCACGTCGTGCTGCAGGTCGACGAAGGCTTTCCCATTTCCCGTCACCTCCCAAAGCGGCAGGACCGGTGCATCGCGTTTTGGAGATATTGGCGGCAGATACGTCAATTCGGCAATTCGTCCGCTACTGCCAACCATCACCCCATGCCGCGCGGCTTCAAGCCGACCGAACACACCCGCCGCCGCGCCCGCCGCCGCCCAGGCCGGTCCAGAGTCAGGCGCGGCAAAGCCTGCGATCTCGTCGCGCCATTCGGGCTTCAGCCCGGCTTGCGTCGCAAGTTGTGTCTGAGGGGTGTAGCCGCCCGAGAGGCAGACCAGATCGCATTGGATGCGCCGCATCGCAGAATCGCCGACCTTGCGGACAAGCACGGCATCGGCGCCGCTGCGCCCTTCGATTTTGCACACTTCGAAGCCGTTGAGGACGGGCAAGCCGCTCGCCGCCGTCTCGGCCGCAATAGCTGAGGGCGCCCGTGGATCGACGATGGCAGCAATCTTGATGCCTGCCGCCGCCAGGTCACGCGCAGCCGCATAGGCCTCGTCATTGTTGACGAAGAATACCGCCCGTTGGCCCGGCGCGACCGCGTTGCGCGCCACATATGCCCTCGCCGCCGTAGCCAGCATCACGCCGGGCCGGTCATTGTTCGGCAACGCGATCAGACGCTCGACAGAGCCGGTTGCCAGCACGACGCGACCGGCGCGGATGACATGAAGCCGCTGGCGCGGCGCGAAGGGCGCTCGCTCTGCCCGGTGATCGCCGACACGCTCCAACGCGGCGACAACGCCCTGGTCATAGGCTCCGATCGCCGTCGTGCGCGGCAGCAGCACCATGTCCGGCATGCTCGCCAGCACTGCGAGCATCTCGCCGCGCCAGCCAGCCAGCGCCGCATCGACCAGCGTGCCGCCGCCCAGCGCGCGGTCCTGCTCGACCAGGATGACCCGCCGTCCTGCCTCGGCGGCGACGCGCGCCGCAGACAGGCCTGCAACGCCCGAACCGATGACCAGCACGTCGCAATGCGCATGATTGGTCTCGTAAGTGTCGGGATCGGGATCAAGGCCCGCTCGCCCCAGACCGGCAGCGCGCCGGATGAGCGGCTCGTAAAGCGCCTCCCAGAAGCGCCTCGGCCACATGAAGGTCTTGTAGTAGAATCCCGCAGTGAACAGTGGCGCGAACAGGCTGTTGACGGCCATCAGGTCGACATCGAGCCTGGGCCAGCGGTTCTGGCTTTCCGCCACGAGGCCGTCGAACAGCTCGATCACGGTCGCGGGAATGTTCGGCTCACGGCGGTTTCCGGTGCGCAGCGTCACCAGTGCGTTCGGTTCCTCCGGTCCGGCTGTGAAGACGCCGCGCGGACGGTGATACTTGAACGAACGGCCCATCAGCCTGACGCCGCTCGCCATCAGCGCCGAAGCGAGCGTGTCGCCGGGATGGCCTTCGAATGGCTCTCCGTCGAAGCTGAAGCGGAGCACCTTGCTGCGGTCGATCTGGCCGCCGCCCCCGAGCCGAAAACCGCTCATGGCATGGACCGTGCGGACATGGGCGACACCGAAACAATCCGGTGCGTCGCGGTGTCGCGCACGACGTTCAGCACCTGTCGGCAGCCTCCGGCATGCAGCCACCATTCTGAATGTAATCCATGCGGATTCTCGCGTTGGTAGACATAGTCCGCAAACGCCTCTGTGGACGAGCCCGCTAGTGGGCGCGGGCGTGACGCATCCCCGCGATAGCGGAATTCGCTCTCGTCACGCACACCGCAATGAGGGCAGTTCAGCCTGAGCATCCCGCCTCAATGCAGGTAAGGGAACGGGCCGACGCCGCGTTCGTCGATGATGCGGCCGGAGGCAAAGCGCTCCAGCCCGAAATGCGCCGCCAGCGGGTGCGGCGCGCCGGTCGCTGCCAGGTGTGCCATGCACACCCCTCCCGCCGGGATCGCCTTGAAGCCGCCATAGCACCAGCCGGTCGAAATTGTGATGTTGTCGACCGGCGTGGCCGAAATGATCGGGTTCCCGTCCATGCTCATGTCCATCACCCCGCCCCACTGGCGCAAGGTGCGCAGCCGCGACAGCGCCGGCATCAGCGTGACGCCGGCGGCATGCACATCCTCCACCATCGGCAGCGAGCCACCTTGCGCATACGAATTGTAGCCGTCGGTGCCGCCACCGAACACGAGACCGCCCTTGTCCGACTGGCTGACATAGAAATGGCCCGCCCCGTAGGTCACGACGATGTCGATCAGCGGCTTGATGCTTTCGGTGACGAACGCCTGCAGCACATGGGTCTCGATCGGCAGCCGGAAACCCGCCATGCCGGCCAGGCGCGATGAGTGGCCCGCGACGGCGAGCACGAGGCGGTTTGCCCCGATGAAGCCGCGCGTCGTCTCCACGCCCGTCGCCCTGGTCCCCTCGCGCCGTATGCCGGTGACCTCGCAATTCTGCACGATGTCGACTCCGCGCGCGCTGGCGGCACGGGCATAGCCCCACGCCACCGCATCATGGCGCACCGTTCCGCCGCGCCGCTGCAGAAAGCCGCCGACAACCGGAAAACGGCCGTTATCCGTCTTGATCAACGGGCACAGTGCCTTGACCCTGGCCTTGTCAAGCATCTCGACATCGACCCCCTCGAGCCGCATGGCGTTGGCGCGGCGGATGAAAAGGTCGCGCTGGCCGTCGCTGTGGGCGAGGTTCAGGGTGCCGCGCTGGCTGACCATGACATTGAAATTCAGCTCCTGCTCGAGGCTTTCCCAAAGCTTGAGCGAATGGTCATAAAAGCGGATGTTGGCGGCGGTGAAATAGTTCGAGCGGATGATTGTGGTGTTGCGCCCGACATTGCCCAGTCCGATCGCGCCTTTCTCGACGACACAGACATCGGTGATGCCATGCTCCCTGGCAAGGTAGTACGCTGTGGCCAGCCCGTGCCCGCCACCGCCCACGATCACCACCTCATAGTGCGCCTTCGGGGCAGCATCACGCCACGCCGGCTGCCAGCCCGCGTGGCCGCGCAAGGCTTCCAGAGCCAGCCTGAAGGCGGAATAGCGTTGCATCAGGACGCATCCCCGCCCACGATGGCAGGTTCGGCCATCACGAACGACCTGCCGGGAATTGAAGCCAGCAGGGCCTGCGTGTAGGCGTGCTGCGGGCGCTCGAACACGTCGGCCGTCGGTCCGCTCTCGACCACCTCGCCATCCTTCATCACCGCGACGAGATCGCAGATCTGGGCTGCGATGCGCAAGTCATGCGTGATGAACACGAGCGAAAGGCCGAGCCTGAGGCGCAGATCCGCCAGCAGCTTCAGCACCTGCGCCTGCACCGAGACGTCGAGCGCCGAAACCGGCTCGTCCGCCACCAGCACCTCGGGCTGCAAGGCCAGGGCCCGGGCCAGACCGATGCGCTGGCGCTGCCCGCCGGAGAACTCATGGGGAAACCGCTCCGCCGAAGCCGGATCCAGCCCCACCAGCGCGAACAGTTCCCTCGCGCGCGCCTCGGCCTCAGCGCGCGACAGCCCGTGGATCATCGGCCCCTGCGCCACCAGTTCACCGGCCTTGCGACGCGGGTTGAGCGAGCCGAACGGGTCCTGGAACACCATCTGCACGCGGCTCCGTTGCTGGCGAAGCTGTTCGCGCGACAGGGACAACAGATCGGTGTCGCCCAGCCTGATGGTGCCGCTCTCCGGCTCGATCAGCCTGACGATGCAGCGCGCCAGCGTGGACTTGCCGGAACCGGACTCGCCGACAATGCCGAGCGTGCCGCCCTTGGGCAGCCGCAGCGAGACGTTCCTGACAGCGTGCGTCACCCGCGCGCCGCGCCCGAGAAATCCGCCTGTGCGATAGGTCTTGCTGACGCCGTCGATGGCCAAGCTTGTTTCACCGGCAATCGGCCGGGCCTCCGGCGCCTTCAGGCGCGGCACGGCGGCGATCAGTTGCCGGGTGTAGGGATGCTGCGGGCGGCGCAAAACGGCGTCCGTCGCGCCAAGCTCGACCACCTTGCCATGCTGCATCACCGCGACGCGGGTGGCGATCTCGGCCACCACGCCGAAATCATGGGTGATGAACATCACGCCCGTTCCCTTGCGCGCCTGCAGATCGCGGATCAGCGCCAGGATCTGCGCCTGCGTGGTGACATCGAGCGCGGTGGTCGGCTCGTCAGCGATCAGCACCTTGGGGTCGAGCGCCAGCGCCATGGCGATCATGGCGCGCTGGCGCTGCCCGCCGGACAATTCGTGCGGATAGGCGCGCATGGCGAGCTTCGGGTCCGGAATCCGCACCTCGCTCAGCAAATCAAGCACGCGGGCCGTGATCTCGGCTGCGCTCGACCCGGTATGGATGCGGAACATCTCGCCGATCTGGTCACCAATGGTGCGCAGCGGGTTGAGCGCCGTCATCGGCTCCTGGAAGATCATGGCGATGCCGGCCCCGCGCACGCTGCGCATCGCTGCCTCGTCAAGGCTGGCGAGGTCGCGTCCGCCGAACAGCACCTTGCCCGCATCGATGGCGACGCCGGTCGGCAGGAGCCGCATCACGGCGTTGGCTGTCATCGATTTGCCCGAGCCTGACTCGCCAACCACGCACAGGATCTCGTTGGGTTCGAGCGCGAGCGTCACATCGACCAGCGCGTGGGATCGATCCGCTCCGGCAGGCAAACGGACAGAAAGAGCTTCGAGGCTGAGCAGCGCGCTCATCGGCCCTTCAGCCTCGGGTTGAGCGCATCGTTCAGCCCCTGCCCAACCAGCGAAACCGCCAGAACGGTCAATAGGATCGCGAGCCCTGGAATGGCGGAGACATACCACTGGATGCGCAGCACGTCGCGGCCGAGCCCGATCAGATTGCCCCATGAGGCAACGTTCGGGTCCGAAAGGCGCAGGAAGGCCAGCGCGCTCTCGAGCAGGATCGCCACCGCCATCACCACGGAGGCATAGACGATCACCGGCGGCAGGGCATTGGGCAGGATCTCGCGGAAGATGATCTGGCGGTCCTTCATGCCGAGCGTCCGGCAGGCCTGCACGAACTCGCGGTTGCGGAAGGACAGAAACTCGGCCCGCGTCAGCCGCGCCGGCGCCGGCCACGACACCACGCCGATGGCAATGGTCACCGTCATCAGGTTCGAGCCGAACACCGCGACCAGCACGAGCAGCAGGAGAAAGTTCGGCAAGGTCTGGAAGGCCTCGGTGACGCGCATCAGCGCCGTGTCGACCCAGCCGCCATAGTAACCGGAGAGAGCACCGATCACCACGCCAATGACGATCGCGATCGAGGTGGCGACCACCCCGATCAGCAGCGAGATGCGCGCGCCGTGGAAAATCTGCGCGGCGATGTCCCGGCCCGAATTGTCGGTGCCAAGCTGGAAGCGCGGATTGTCGCCAGGCCAGATCAGGGGCCGCCCTGCGAGCGCCAGAGGATCGCGCGGGAAAAGCCAGCCCGCGCTGAGCGCCATGGCAATGACCAGCGCCAGCAGCAGCAGGCCAACGATGGCGGAGGGGCTCCGGCAGTAGGCGCGCAGGATCGCCATGGCTCAACCCCCGCCGGCGATGCGCGGATCGAGCCGGGCGTAGACCAGATCGACGAGGAAGTTGATGATGATCACCAGCAGCGCGGAGATGAAGACGATGCCGAGCAGGGTGTTGAGGTCACGCTGCACGACGGCTTCGTAAGCCAGCCGCCCGAGCCCGGGCAGCGAGAACACGCTCTCGACCACGACCGACCCGCCCAGCATCGTGCCGGCCTGCAGCCCGATCAGCGTCACCATCGGCAAAAGCGCGTTGCGCAGCACATGGCGGGTGATGATGCGGGTCTCGTCGAGACCCTTGGAGCGGGCCGTGCGGACAAAATCGAGATTGAGCACCTCGAGCATCGAGGCCCGCATGATGCGCAGGTAGATCGCCAGGAAAATCAGCCCGAGCGTGAGCGTCGGCAAGATCAGATGCCGCGCGATGTCGAGCGTGCGCGCGAGGCCGACGTGGCCCATGGCGACATCCTCGAAACCGCCTGCCGGCAGCCACTGCAGGTAGACCGAGAACACCACGATCGCCATCAGCCCAAACCAGAACGAGGGCGTGGCGTAAAAGATCAGCCCCAATGTCGAGATCAGCGTGTCGGGCCAGCGGTTGACGCGCCGCGCCGCCAGCACCCCGAGCACCAGCCCGAAGAAGAAGGCGAATGACAGCGCCGAGATCATCAGGAGCAGGGTCGCAGGCAGCCGCTCGACGATCACGGTGGCAACCGGCTTGCCGTAGATCGCCGAGAAGCCGAGATCGAAGCGCACAAGCCGCCACAGATAATTGCCAAGCTGCGCCGCCACCGACACATCGAGGCCATAGAAACTGCGCAGGTCTGCGGCGACCTTCGCGTCCGCCCCGCCCATCTGCGCCAGCAGCGCGTCGACCGTATCGCCCGGCGCCAGTTGCAGCAGCAGGAACATGCCGACGAGGATGACGAACAGCGTCGGCAATGACGCCGCCAGCCGCTTCAGCGCAAGGGCGAGAACCTTCATGAGATCAACGCCCCTGCGACGTTTCCGCCGTCCGCCTCACGAAGCAAGCCACAGGTCATGCCACGACGACGACGACCAGCGCGGCATGTTGGAATGGTTGCGCGTCCGCCGATTGATCACGCTGACGAAGATCTGCTCGATCGGCATCCACAGCGGCAATTCGGTGTTGGCGCGCCTGACGAAATCGCCATAGAGCGCCTTGCGCTTGGCGGGATCGATCTCGGTGGCGGCATCGTCGATGATCTTGTCGAGCGTGTCGTCAGTGTTGCCCCACTGGTTGGTCCAGGGCGCACCCTTTGGCGAGCCGGTGCGATACCAGACCGTGGTCGAGACGGCCGGGTCGGAGCGATACTGGTGCCAGCCGGTGGCGAGATCGAAGGCGTGATCGTTGTAGACCGAGCGCAGGAAGCCCGCCGCGTCGTTGCGGACGACCTCGACGCGAATGCCGACCTCACCGAGCGACTGCTGGATGAAGGTTGCCCACAGCGCGATGTCCTCGCCCCATGGCGCCGGCAACAGGCGCAGCTGGAACCGCACCCCGCCCGCGCCGCGCCGATGCCCCGCCTCGTCGAGCATCCGCTCGGCCAGCGCCTTGTCGAAGCCGTATTGCGGCATGCCGGCGGGATAATAGTCCGGAGACGTGGTCGGGATCGGACCGGTGCCGAGCTTGGCGAAGGGGCCAAGGAAATTCTCGATGAAGAATGGCACGTTGAGCGAATGGGCGATGGCCTTGCGCACGCGGATGTCGGCCAGTTGCGGCGTGCGAAAGTTGAACTCAAGCGTGTTGGTGCGGGCATTGCCTTCGTTGCCGCGCGTGGTGACCTCGAAGCGTGGATCGCGGCCCAACCGCTGCAGGTCGGAGATCGCCAGCGACGACAGCGGCGAGAACAGCACCTGGCCCGATTCGAGCTGGGCTGCGGCGGCGGCGCGGTCGCCGATCACCCGCCAGACGATGCGGTCGAGATAGGGCCGGTTGTCGCGCCAGTAGTTCGGATTGCGGTCGGCGATGATGAACTGCCCGCGCTCGTATTGCACGAACTTGAACGGCCCGGTGCCGACCGGCGCGGTGTTGGCCGGGTTCTGGCGGATGTCGCCGGTTTCGAAGACATGCTTCGGCGAGATGTGGCCGAGATCCGGCATGGCGCGCAGCAGCAGCCCGGCCGGCATCGGGCGCGAATACTTGAAGATCGCCGTATGCGGATCGGGCGTCTGCACCTCTGTCAGGAACTGCTGCAGCGTCGTGCCGTAGTTGAGGATCTTCTTCCACATCTCCATGGCCGTGAACTGCACGTCGGCTGAGGTGAAGGGCTTGCCGTCATGCCAGGTCACGCCGCGGCGCAGGCGGAAGACATGGGTCAGGCTGTCGGCGGAATGTTCCCAGCTCTCGGCGAGGCACGGCACGGGCCTGCCCTCGGCATCGAGATCGACCAACGGCTCCTGCATCTTCGAGCCGACGATGTAGACGCCGGTCGAGGCCTGGAGCGACGGGTTGAGGATGCGTTGCTCGGTCGCGTAGTGGACGGTGAAGATGCCGCCCCGGCGCGGCGCATCCTGCGCCCCGACGTTCTCTGGCATCAGCACGCTCGTGGCGATGGCCGCAGATGTCATCAGCGCGGCGCGGCGGGTCATGTCCATGGGAAGCCTCCAGTTCGGGTCGTGATGCTCAGGTGTCGAATCGGATCAGTTCACGCGGGATGCCAGATGGTCCGTCAGGATTGCACAAACGAAACCACAACGCCCGTCGCCAGGCTTGCAGGGGCGATCGTGCGGCTCGGTTCGGCCATGGCCTTGGGACCGATGGCCCGCGCCGCGGCCCCCGCGTCAGGTGTTGCAAGAACAAGGCCGACCGCTCCCTGCGCCGGCAACCCGGCAATCGCCGCCGCCGGATAGCGCCCGCTCAAGGTTGCGTGGTCGAGATAGACGAAGTCGGCCCGCGTGCCACCGGACGGGACGCGGAAAGCGCCATCGGTTTCCTTCACGACAGGCTGGTCGATCAGCCGCGACATATGCTGCGCCGCGGCTTCGGGAGCCTGGTCGAGTATCTCGATGCGAACGATGCGCGAAACCCCATTGGCGTGGCGCTGGATCGACGGGATCCACACCGTGTGGCGCGTATGGTGCTGGCAGGCGAAGATGCGCATGCCGCCAGGCGCTTCCGCCAGCGGCCAGCGAAACACCGAGAAGCGGGCCTCGTCGACGGACCCGTCAGGCAGGCTCACCGGCCGGTTGAAATGCACCGGACCGAGCGGCTCGAGCCCGCGCGAGCGCAGTTCCGCTGCACCCGCTTCGGCATCGATGGCGGTGAAAGCCGTCCGCTCGATGCCCTCCCGGCGCATCAGGAACTCGCGCGTCGCGAGGTTCTGGTCGGTGTCATGAAGCACGCCAAGCAACTCGACATAGTCATCGCCGAACATCGTCGTGTAGTTGCCGGTGCCGAGGTGCGACGAGTGCGTGCCTCGGGGCGACATGGTGAACCCGAGGGCCGACCAGGCGGCGGCAGCCTTGTCCAGATCCCGCACGGCCACCACGATGTGATCGACGCCGACAACGCTCTTCAATGCCATGATGTCTTCCCCGGTCGAGCTTGGCCCGCGACGAGTTGAGCCCAACTCGACGCGAACCGCAACTGCCGCCGACGGCCGGCTTGCCTTCCGTGCACAGGACGGGCTTATCTCGAAGCCGAGCACCACCAGCTTGCGGCGGACGTCCTGATCATGAACACAATTTCCCACGTCATCTGGCCACCCTCGCTCTGGGCGAAAGTGTCGCCGCCGCCGATGGCTTTGCCGATGCTCGAAGGCGCTGAAACTGCGGATGTTGTGGTCATCGGCGCCGGCTTCACGGGTCTCTCGACCGCGATCCACCTCAGCGAAGCGGGCCTCGACGTGGTCGTCGTCGAAGCCGCCGAGCCCGGCTGGGGCGCATCGGGCCGCAACAACGGTCAGGTCATCCCCACCCTGTCCGGCCATGATCCGTCGGCCGTGGTCAGGCGCTACGGCGAGGCGGGCGAACGCTTCAACCTTCTGGTGCGGGACAGCGCGGCCTATCTGTTCGACATGGTTCGCCGCCTAGGCATTGCCGCCGAGGCCGAGCAGAGCGGCTGGGTCCAGCCCGCACACTCGCCGGGGCGCCTCAAGCGCTCGGAGGCCCGCGTGCGGGAGTGGGAGGCCCTTGGCGCGCCGGTGACCTTGCTCGACGGCAAATCCATGGCCGACATGCTGGGCTCGAACGCCTGGTTTGGCGGCATGCTCAACACCACCGGCGGGCACATCAACCCGCTGGCGCTGGCGCGCGGGCTGGCGGATGTCGCGGTGAGGCTTGGAGTCCGCATCCATGCGCGCTCGCCGGTCAGCGGCTACAGCCGCTTCGGCCAGGACTGGACGGTCACGGCCAAGGCGGGCAGCGTCAGGGCAAAGGCACTTGTGCTGGCCACGAACGCCTACACCGGCGAATTCGCGGATGGACTGATGCCGTCCGTCGCCACCGAGGTCATTCCTGTCCGCTCATGGCAGATGTCGACCACGCCGATCAGCGACAATGTCCGCAAAAGCATCATACCGGGCCGCCAGGCCATGTCCGACACCCATCGCGAACTGTATTTCGCAAGATGGGACGCCCGCGGCCGGCTGATCACCGGCGGCGCCGCCATCGCGCCCGGACCTGGCGGCGCGAACGTCGCCAGGCACACCATCGAACGGCTGAAGCGGCTCTGGCCGCAGTTGGGTGACGTCAAGATCGATCATGTCTGGAACGGCTATGTCGGCATGACGCCCGAAAACCTGCTGAGGCCGGACATCCCGGGCTTCCCGCGCTTTCACCGGCTTGGCCCGATGGGCTATGCCTGGGCGGGCTGCAATGGGCGCGGGGTGGCGCTGTCTGTCATCCTTGGCCGCGAAATTGCCCGCGCGATCGGCGGCGCGCCTGAAAACGAACTCGCCCTGCCATTTTCGGAACCGACGCCGCGATCCCTGCAGCCACTGATCCGCCGCATCGCGCCGCTGGCCCTGCCCTACTACCGCTACCTCGACAAGCGCGAGGTTTAGGGCAGCGGTTCGATCAGGTCAGGGGAATGGTGCCGCAAATAGGATTCGAACCTACGACCCCCTCATTACGAATGAGGTGCTCTACCAGCTGAGCTATTGCGGCGACACATCAGCGGATAGCAGCGCCACCGCTGATTGGCAAGGGCGGCGGTCAACGAGCCGCGCCTTCGGTCAGCGCGCGCCAAGTCTCCAGAACGAACGTTTCGAAGGTGAAGCTGGTTCGGGGTCGGGTCCCGGATCATCGGGCAGGCGAAATTGCTCTGCCGCGGCTGTCGGCGCGGCGGATGGAGCCGCTTTTTCCGCGTCCGCCGGTTCCGCCATCGACGGTTGAAGCTGCGTCCCCGCAGCCGGCTCCGTCAGCGCGGCGGGTGGCGGCTCCGGCATCGCGCTGGCATACCATGGGCGTCGCGGTTCCTCGCCGGTCGCTGCCTCAGGCAAAGGTGCTGACAGGCCAGCCACCTGCGGCAAGGGCGGGGCGACACCGTTGGCAGCGCGATGCACCTCGGCACGCTCCGGTTCCCTGGCGGTTGTTGCGGCAGGCGCTTCCTGATGCAACGCGGCAAGTGGCTCCGCCACAGGTGTCGGCGGCAGCAGCATCACCGCAGGTTCGGCAGCCGGTGTTTCCGGACCCGCAACGGCGGCCCAATCGTCCATCGCTGGCATGGCGCTGCCCAGCACTGCTGGCGGCAAGGTCCAGGCGAAGGCGTCAAGCCTGCCCGAAACCGGCGACACGGGCAGCCAGGTCTCGGACACGAGGCCGTCCGCCACCCACGCATTGTCGCGCGGCGCACGGGTCGAGCGCGTCAGCCACTCGCGCGCCCTGCCGGAACTGCCATGCTCGGCGTCCTCGATCCGCGCCATCAGCAGGCAGGAGCGCACGGTCGGCACGGCAGCGAGCAGCGGCGACAACACTGCGCGCGCCCGGGCAAAGTCACGCGCCTCGATTGCCGCGTCGGCAACGACGAAGGCGCTCTCAGCGTCGGTCGGCTTCAGCTTCATCAGCGCTTCGGCTTTTGCCAGCCTGTCGGCTGCGCTGTCGCCATGGCGCAGATGGATATAGACGCCCGCAAGATCGGGATGCGGCTGCTCGCGCCAGGCCGCTTCCACCAGCCGGGCCGCCTTGCGCAATTCACCCTTGGAGGAAAGCATGCGGCCGGCAAGCACGGCAGCGGGGGTCAAGCCCGGCGCAAGCTTGAGCGCCTCAAGCGCGGCGGCGAGCGCACCGGCCTGGTCGGTCTGTTCCTTTGCCTGCGCCTCGGCGGCGAGCAGCACCGCGCGGTGACGTTTCGATTCGGTCTTGTCGCTCAGGCGCAGCGCAGCGCGCCGTTCGACGGCTGTGCGCGCCTGCGCCCAGTCACCGGCCGTTGAATGAAACTCCAGCAACGCGTCATTGGCCCAGGCCAGCGATGGCGACAGCCTGACGGCTTCTTCGGCAAAGGCGCGCGCCGCGACCTGGTCGCCGCGCCGCCGCGCTTCGACGAACAGTCCGCGCAAGCCGAGCACGCGTGTGGCAGGCTCATCCAGCATCTGCCTGAAGGCCGCATCCGCAGCCGGCTTGTCGCCGGAGAGTTGCGCCGCCTGGGCGCCCAGCAACAGCGTCAGCGGCTCGGAGGCGATCAGCTTGCGCGCGTCATTGGCGTGGCGGCGCGCAGCGGCGGGGTCGCCAGCGCCGATGGCCACCATGCCGCGCGAGACGGCTTCAAAGCCGCGCGCGCGCTTGCGGGCCTTCGATGCAAAGGAAAAGGCCGTCGGCAGGCCGAGCATGAACCGCGCGGCGCTCCACAGCAGCATGCCGAGCAGCGCCAGCAGCACCACGCCGATCGCGGCCATCGCCACGGTGGTCTCGATGACGTAGCCGCCCCAGACAACCGAGACTTCGCCAGGGCGCTCCGCCAGCCAGACCGCGCCGAACGCAAGCGCGCTGGCGATGGCGATGAAGACCAGAATGCGCAGCATGATGAGCCTGCCCCCGTACGCTTACTGCTGAACCGACAGTGCCTTGATGGCATCATCGGTGATGGTTCTGACAGCCTGATCGGCGCTGGCGCGCTGCCTGACGGTGACGATCCAGGCTTCGCCGGCCCGCCGCGCCGGCTCCGGCAACGCGTCGAAAGCCGCCACTGCGGCGGCGCTGTCGCCGCGCTGCAGGGCCTGGTCGATCCGGCTGGCCACGGCGGCAGGCGATGAGCCCTGCACCGCGCCCGTGCTGCGCACGCGCACCAACCCGTCCGTCAGCTTGAGCAGGCGCTCGCTCCACGGCGCATCCGGGCTGGCAGGTTCAGCGGCAAAAACCGGGCGCAACTTACGGAATTCAGCATGAATTGCCGCCATCGACGGCGCACCGGCCGACGCCAGCGCAGCCAGCACGCGCATCGGCTCGGCCGCTGCGCCAAGTGCGCTCAAGGCGTTCATTTCGGTGGCGAAGGGGCGACCATCGCCAAGGGCGCGCGCCAGCCGGTCCGCCACGATCAGCTTGGCAGCGCCCGTGGCGGAGGCGCTTGGCGCAGCCGCCGTGCGCGACAATCTCTCGATCTCGGCAAGCCTCGGAGCCAGGGCCTGCGCGCTGCGCTCCGCCTCGGCCAGCTTGCCTCGCAGCTCGGTGAGCGCTGCCGCTTGCGCGGCGCTTTCCGGCGCGCCGCTGGCCTGGGGCCGGGCTGCCAACTCGCCAACGCGGCGCTCCAGCCCGCCGATCTGCTCACGCAGTGTCGCCATGGCCTGCCCGCTGGCGGATTGGACCGAAGACTGGATCGCTGCCTGCATCTCCGCCCCGCCTGTGGCTGGCGACGCACCCTCCAGCCTCGCGATGCGCGACGACAACTGCGCGACGGCGGGTGGAGTTGGCAGGTTGATGCCGATCCCGGCCAGCCAGGGGCCCGCGTATCCAGCCAGACCTGCGCCGACAAGACCGGCTGCAAGCGCAACAGCAACGACCATGCCGATGCCGAAGCTGCGAGCCTGCGCGGCGGCGTGGGTTCGCGCTTGCGCGGCGGCGGGGGTTCGTGCCTGCGCGGCAGCGTGGGTCTGTGCCTGCGCGGCGGCGTGGCCGACCGGCTCCACCTCGCGTGGAACGGCGGCCTCCGGAGCGGTCTCGTTGACCACCTCCGGCTCACGCGGCGCGTCAGGGCGAATGCGCGGGGCTGCAGGCGCGTCATCGCCCGTCACGGGCGAGGATTTGCGGGAGCGCGGCGTTGTCCGGACGACGGACGGTGGCTGAACAAGGTCTGCCGTTGCACGAGCGGCAGCATGCAACCCCTCAGCTTCAACCGCCTCTGCCTCGACCATCTCTGCTGCCGTGGCTCCAGATCCCGCCGCCAGCGTCAGCATGTGCGCTTCGTCAGGCTGGCTCGCCACCGTCACCTGCCCGAACCCCGCAGCCGCGAGCGGCTCGGCGACGTCAGCCGAAAGCGCCACATGCAGCAGCGGCTGAACCGCTGGCCCAAGGCCCGCCTTTTCGACAAGCGCGACAAAGGTTTCGCTGGCCCGCCGCGAGTAGTGCAGCACCTTGCTGATCGAGCCGGCCTTGACCGCGGCTTCCGCCGCTGCGGGCAGGTCCGTCACCGCCACGGCGCGATACCTGATCCAGAGCGCAATCTCGTGCCCGGCGTCGGCAAACGCGGCGGCAAGACCGTCCTTGTGGTCCTCGCCAGTCGCCAGCAGCACGCGATAGCGCGGCGAAAGCCTGGCCAGAACCAGCCTTGCAAGAGCCTTCTGGTCGCCGGAGGCCGAGGTCACGTTGCTGAAGCCATTCGCCGTCATCGCATCGGCAGTGCGGTCGCCAACGGCGAACACGGGCAGGTTTGCCGGCAGGTCGGCGACGGCCGGCGTCAGACCCGCCGCGCCATGGCCGCTCGTGACCAGCAGGGCCGCGAACTTGCCGGTCGGGCGCGCCGCTTCGGATGGAATGATCGTGAAAAGCGGACAAGACAGGACAGTCAGCCCCATGTCCGCCAAAGCGGCCACGGTCCGGCTGGCGCCTGGTTCAGGTCTGGTGACAAGAATGGTCATCGCGTGCCGTTCACCCTTGCCTGTCGTCAATTCATCATCTGCCGCAACAGCTTGCGCCAGCTTTGTCGTCAGGACGACGATGTCAGCTATCCATCTTTATGCAGGCGGCTTCAAGCATAAACCCCCGCCGGCGCCCTCGCCCTGAGCGCAAATCCCAGGTCTTCGCCCATGGCGGCAGCGCTCGCCACCGGCCCGCTGCGCTGGTCCTCGGCGACAGCGCCGCCATCGGGCGACAGGATCAGGCCCCGCAGCCTCAGCACGCCCGCCTCGATCGTGGCATGGCCTGCGATCGGCGTCCGGCATGAGCCGTCGAGCACGCGCAGCATGGCCCGCTCGGCCGTGACGCAGGCCCCGGTGACGGCGCACGACACCGACGCCACTGCCGCGATGCTGGCCAGGTCGCCCTCGCGCACCACCAGCCCGATCGCGCCCTGCCCGACTGCCGGCAGCATCTCGTCGGTGGAGAGGACGGCGCTGGCCTTGTCGGCGAGACCGAGCCGTCTCAGACCAGCGATCGCCAGCAGCGTGGCGTCGAAATGACCCGCCATGACCTTGTCGAGCCGCGTGCCGACACTCCCGCGCAGCAGCGACACCTCGCAATCGGGCCGCGCACGCTTGAGGATGGCCTGCCGCCTCAGCGAGGCGGAGCCGATGCGGGCGCCTTGCGGCAGATCCATCAACCCGCCAAGCGGACCGCGCGCAATCAGCGCATCGCGGGCATCCTCGCGCGGCAGATAGCCGGCGATGACGAGGCCTTGCGGCAACTCGGTCGGCAGGTCCTTGGACGAGTGCACCGCGATGTCGACCCTCCCCGAAAGCTGCGCGGCATCGATTTCCTTGGTGAACAGGCCCTTGCCGCCGGCCTCCGACAAGGCGCGGTCCTGAATGGAATCGCCCGTGGTCTTGATGACATCAAGCGGAAAATCGCCGACGGGACGCCCGAGCGCGGCGCCAAGGCGCGCCGCCAGCTCATGCGCCTGCGCCAACGCCAGAGGGCTGCCGCGCGTTCCGAGCACGAGCGGCTTGTCGATTTGCAGGGTCTCGGCCATGTCGCAGTCCAGTTCAGGTTCAACCGCGTCGCGTTGCGCGGTCCCGGCTGTTGGACACTCTAGCGGAGCAGACTATAGAGTTTCCAGCCCTGAACGCCCGGCAAGGGCCGTTTCACCGCCTTGATGGGAATACTACGGATGCGCGTTCTCGGAATCGAGACAACCTGCGATGAAACCGCCGCCAGCGTCGTCGAATGCGGCGAAGGGGGCCGCCCCCGCATCCTGTCCAACGAGGTTCTGAGCCAGATCGCGGCGCATGCGGCCTATGGCGGCGTCGTGCCGGAAATCGCGGCGCGCGCCCATCTCGATGTGCTGGACCGCATTGTCGACAGGGCGCTGAAGGTCGCGGGCTGTGAGTTGTCCGACCTTGACGGCATCGCCGCGGCAGCCGGGCCCGGCCTGGTCGGCGGCGTCATGGTTGGCCTGACGACGGCGAAGGCGCTGGCGCTGGTGGCTGGCAAGCCGTTACTCGCGGTCAATCATCTGGAGGCGCACGCCCTGACCGCCCGCCTGACCGACGAAGTGGCGTTTCCCTATCTCCTGCTGCTTGTGTCCGGCGGCCACACCCAGCTTCTCGCCGTGCGCGGCGTGGCCGACTACATGCGGCTTGGCAGCACCATCGACGACGCGGTGGGCGAGGCCTTCGACAAGGTCGCGAAGATGCTGTCGCTGCCTTACCCCGGCGGCCCGGCTGTCGAACGCGAGGCGCTGGACGGCGATCCGGAGGCGTTCGATTTTCCGCGCCCCATGCATGGCCGGCCTGAACCTAATTTCTCGCTGTCCGGGCTGAAAACCGCGGTCAGGCTGGCTGCCGAGCGCATCGCGCCCTTGTCCGACCAGTCCGTGCGCGACCTGTGCGCGTCGTTCCAGGCCGCAGTGGTCGACGTCATGGTCGAGCGCACGCGCGTCGGCCTGAAGGCCTTCCGGTCAAGCCACGGCAAGCCGACCTGCCTTGTCGTGGCTGGCGGCGTCGCGGCCAATCAGGCCATCCGCAGAGGTCTGACGCGCCTTGCCACCGAAGCCGGCCTGAGGCTGGTGGCAGCTCCAATGGACCTGTGCGGCGACAATGGCGCGATGATCGCATGGGCCGGCATCGAGCGCCTGCGCATCGGCCTGACCGACGGCCTCGATGCCCCGCCCCGCCCGCGCTGGCCACTGGAGCCGAGGGTGACCGCAGTGAACGCCACGCCCCAGACGGAAGACGTGCAGTGACCCTGTTCCAGAGCATCGCGGTGGTAGGGGCCGGCGCCTGGGGCACCGCGCTGGCCAATGCCGCTGCCCGCGCCGGGCGCGAGGTGACGCTGATCGCGCGTGATCCTGATCACGCCAGCGAGATGGCCGGAGCGCGCGAGAACACGCGCCGCCTGCCGGGCGTTCGCCTCGAGCCTGCTGTTACCCCGACAGCCGACCTCTCCCGCGCGGCGGCTGCCCGCGCCGTGTTGCTGGTGACCCCGGCCCAGAGCGCGGCCTCCATGGCGGAGGCGCTCGGGCTGGTCCTGAAGCCCGGCACGCCGCTGGTGCTCTGCGCCAAGGGCATCGACCGGGCGAGCGGGCTGTTCCTTGGCGATCTCATCACTGATCTGCTGCCGCGCCAGCCGTTCGCCGTGCTGTCCGGCCCCAGCTTTGCCGAGGATGTCTCGCGCGGCCTGCCCACTGCGGTGGTGCTGGCGAGCATGGATGCGATCATCGCCGAGACTTTGGCATCCGCGCTCTCGGGCCGCACCTTCCGGGTCTATCATGGCGCCGATGTGCGCGGCGTCGAGATCGGCGGCGCGGCCAAGAACGTGCTTGCCATCGCCTGCGGGGCCGTCATCGGGCGCGGCCTTGGCGAAAGCGCCCGCGCTGCGCTGGTGGCGCGCGGCTTTGCCGAACTGATGCGCTTCGCCAAAGCGTATGGGGCAGAGGCGCAGACGCTGATGGGCCTGTCCGGCCTCGGCGATCTGGTGCTGACGGCAAGTTCGCTGAAGTCGCGCAACTATGCCTTTGGTGAAGCGCTCGGACGCGGTGCAAGTGTTGCCGAGGCCAGCGGCGGCAAACTCGCCGAAGGGGCGTTGACCGCCGCAGCCCTGGTAGACCTCGCCACGGCGCGCGGCATCGACATGCCGATCGCGGCGCAGGTCGCGGCATTGGTCGAGGGTCGGGTCAGCCTCGATGACGCGATTGCCGCGCTGATGGCCAGGCCCACAAAGTCGGAGAATTGAAGGGCTGGAATTGCGCGCGCAGCACGGCGGTTTTCCGGTGTCCAGGAGCGCACGCGGATAAGCGCCCCGAAGCCAGACATTGTCTTGCGCGAAGCGCTCCAAACCCTATCTTGCAAGGCACACACGGACGAAACAAAATGGATTTCATCACAAAACTCGCCAAGGGCCTTGCAGCGGTGCAGGCCACAGTCGGCTCCGATGAACTCGGGCCGAAGCTGCCGCTCACGCTCGAGGGCGGCGGCACGCTCAACCTCCAAGCCCGCCGCAAGCGTGAGGACAAGCTGCGCTTTGTTCGGATCGAGACGCCGCTTGGCGAGGGGCTGGCCCGCATCGACCTGAGCGCGGCGGACGCCCGGGCTCTGGCGGAAGCGCTGACGCAGTTTGCGGACACCGTCGCAGATGATGCGAGGCCGGTGGCAACCCTCTCCAAGCCGACCGAGTGAATGATGCCCCACTGGCTTTACAAATCCGAACCTTTCAAATGGTCATGGGATGCCCAGGTCGCCGCCGGTGACAACGGCACCTTCTGGGATGGCGTGCGCAATCATTCCGCCAAGCTCAACCTGATGGCGATGCGCAAGGGCGATCAGGGCTTTTTCTACCATTCCAACGAGGGGCTCGAAATCGTCGGCATCGTCGAGGTCATTCGTGAAGCCTACCCGGACCCGACAGCCGAGCCGGGCGAACCATGGGTGGTGGTGGACATCAAGGCCGTGAAGCCGATGCCACGCCCGGTCACGCTCGCCGAGGTCAAGGTCACGCCTGCGCTCGCGAAGATGAGCCTCGTGACCTCGATGCGCCTGTCGGTGCAGCCGGTCACGGACGACGAATGGGCGCTGGTCTGCCGGATGGGCGGGCTGTGAAGATCTAGACCGTGTGCGGGAACGGTCCGGGCGGAGGGTTCTCGCCGTTGCCAAGCTGCCGCGCGGCCGTCCGGTAGTCGTCATGCGGCGCGAGGCTGCCCGGCCGGTAGGCGGCCTCGGTGCCGAACAGGGCCGCGATCCGCTTCAGCCAGACATCGCGCAGCAGCCCCGGCCCGAGAGCGTTGCCGATCCTCGTTTCACCGGCGGCCTGCGCACCTCGCAGCACCTGGCGGTCGACGCGCCGGTAAAGCAGCCGTGTCCAGAACGTCGGGCGCGAGTCGTTGACCACGGCGGCCGGATTGGTGCGCAATCCCGCCAGCGGATCGGCCGCGAACTCCGCGCTTGGCTTAAGGCCCGCCGCCACGGCCCGCCGAAGCATCCACCCAAGTGTGATCTCCGAAAGCTGGCCGCTCGCCACCTCGTGCGGGTGCGGCGCATAACCGCCGCCGATGTCCGAATGGTTGCCCGGAAACCAGACCTGCTCGAAGACCTGCCGGTTGGGCTCGCCGGTTTCATCGGCATGCTGCTGCGCGGCGGTCGGTTCGTTCCAGATGGTCGGCAGGAACTGCAGCCGCTCCTCGTCGACAGCCAGCGCATGATACGCATGGGCGACATGGCGGTTGAGGTCGTGGTTGTGGAAGCGGTGGCTGAAGCCGGGCACCTCCAGATCGGTGAAGCCGAGCGGGATGCCGAGAGCCCTCACCGTGTCCCATACGCCGATGAGGTAGGGCGCGCGCATATCCGGCCTTGCGTGCTCCGCCCAGCCATGGAGCGCGATGAACTCCGCCGCGCCATGCTCGCGCGAACCCGGAAGGGGAGCCACGCCGTCGGACACCGGATGGGGCGTCATCTTGTAGATCTTGTAGGCCCACGCGACGAGGTCGTCGAGCGCCTTGCCGCCCCGCCTCAGATCGACATTGCCCGGCTGCATGCGTCTTGGCAGGCCGACGATGCCGAGCATGCCGCCGATGCTGCGCGCCGTGTAGGCACCGCGGCTGAAGCCGAACAGGAAGATGCGGTCACCCGGTTCGTAGTGGCGCGCCAGAAACCTGTAGCCGTCCTTGATGTTGTCGGAGATGCCCATGCCGGTCGCCTGCGCGATCGTGTCGTTCGGGAAGGACCCGATGCCGCGGTCGTAGGCCGCAATCTGCTGTGCAGGCCGCCCCGCCTCCCAATCCTCAAGCTGGTTGAGACAGCGCCCGAACAGCTTCGCCACATTGGTCGGCGTGCCGAAATCCTTGTTGTTTCCGGTCCCGTCCGAGAAAAAGATGATGTTCTTGGGCATGTTTCCTCGCAAACGCACTCAAGATGACCAAACGTCATTTTGTGCCGCCCGATCAAGGCGCGATGATGGCGACCGAACGCTGGCTGCATCCGGCCTGCGTATGATTCCAAAGTCGCGCACCGAAAGTGCGATGGCTCGCGCTCTTGCCCGCCCGCCTCCTTCCGTATAGCCAAAAGGCAGTCGGAAGAGAAAGCCGCGCGCCAGCTTCGGCAACCCCGAAACCGGCCGCAAGCGGTCCGGGTCCAAGGGTTCAACAGGTCTAGGGACGAAACATGTCTGAGAAGATGTATCCTGTGTCCAGGGAGTGGGCCAGCCGCGCCCATGTCGACGAGGCCGGCTACGAGGCCATGTATGCGGCCTCGGTCAACGATCCGGACAGCTTCTGGGGCGAGCACGGCAAGCGCATCGACTGGTTCAAGCCCTACACGAATGTCAGGAACGTCTCCTACAAGCCTGGTGATGTGAAGATCGCCTGGTATGAGGACGGCATCACCAACGTTGCGTACAATTGCATCGACCGGCACCTCGCCACCCGCGCCGACCAGACCGCGATCATCTGGGAAGGCGACGATCCTGGCGTCTCGAAGAACATCACCTATCGCGAGCTTCACGAGAACGTCTGCCGCTTCGCCAACGTGCTGAAGGCGCAGGGCGTCAAGAAGGGCGACGCGGTCACCATCTACCTGCCGATGATCCCGGAAGCGGCATACGCCATGCTGGCCTGCGCCCGCATCGGCGCGGTGCATTCCATCGTATTTGGCGGTTTCTCGCCCGATTCACTGTCGAACCGCATCGAGGATTGCGATTCAAAGGTCGTGATCACCGCCGACGAGGGCCTGCGTGGCGGCAAACCGGTCCATCTCAAGAAGAATGTCGATGTCGCGGACCCGAAGGTCAAGGGCGGCATCCGGAAGGTGATCGTCGTCAAGCACACCGGCGGCGACATCGCCATGCACCATGGCCGCGACGTCTGGTATCACGAGGAAGCGGCCAAGGTGACGGCGCATTGTCCGCCAGCCGAAATGAACGCCGAAGACCCGCTGTTCATCCTCTACACCTCCGGCTCCACCGGCAGGCCGAAAGGCGTGCTGCACACCACCGGCGGTTACCTCGTCTACGCCTCGATGACGCATCAATATGTCTTCGATTATCACGAGGGCGACATCTACTGGTGCACCGCCGACGTGGGCTGGGTCACAGGCCACAGCTACATCGTCTATGGCCCGCTCGCCAACGGCGCGACCACGCTGATGTTCGAGGGCATTCCGACCTACCCGTCGATTTCGCGCTTCTGGGACGTGGTCGACAAGCACAAGGTCAACATCTTCTACACGGCCCCCACCGCGATCCGCTCCTTGATGGGCGCTGGCGAGGAGCCGGTGAAGCGCACGTCGCGCGCGAGCCTGCGCCTTCTTGGTTCGGTCGGCGAGCCGATCAATCCCGAAGCGTGGGAATGGTATCACCGCGTCGTCGGCGACGGGCGCTGCCCCATTGTCGACACGTGGTGGCAGACTGAAACCGGCGGCATCCTGATCACGCCGCTGCCCGGCGCCATCGGCCAGAAGCCCGGTTCGGCCACCAAGCCCTTCTTTGGCATCAAGCCGGCCATCGTCGACGCGGAAGGCAGGGTGCAGACCGGGGCGTGCGAGGGCAATCTCGTCATCACCGACTCATGGCCCGGCCAGATGCGCACGGTCCATGGCGACCATGCCCGCTTCATGGAGACCTATTTCGCCACCTATCCGAACACCTATTTCACCGGCGACGGCTGCCGCCGCGATGCAGACGGCTACTACTGGATCACCGGCCGCGTCGATGACGTGATCAACGTCTCGGGCCATCGCATGGGAACCGCCGAGGTCGAGAGCGCGCTGGTGGCGCATCCGAAGGTCTCGGAAGCTGCCGTGGTCGGCTATCCGCACGACATCAAGGGCCAGGGCATCTACGCCTATGTCACGCTGATGGGCGGCGAAAAGGCCGATGTCGAACTGCGCAAGGAACTCGTCAGCTGGGTGAGGAAAGAGATCGGCCCGATCGCGACGCCGGATCTGATCCAGTTCGCGCCCGGCCTGCCCAAGACGCGCTCAGGCAAGATCATGCGCCGCATCCTGCGCAAGATTGCCGAGGACGAATTCGGCGCGCTTGGCGACACCTCGACGCTGGCCGATCCTGCCGTGGTCGACGACCTGATCGCCAATCGGCAGAACAAGCGGACCTGACGGGCCAGCCGTTCATGCTTTCTCAAGCACGTTTGCCAACCTCCCGGTGAGGCCAGCCTGTCATCCTGCCCACAGTCGATGAGCAGGTGGCAGGATGAGCGGATTGAGAACGGATTTTCGGGCCGTGGCCCTTGGCATGATTGTGCTTGGCGGCGCGCACTCCGTGCAGGCTCGCGAGGTCGTCCCGTTTGCCGACACACGCGTCCAGCCCGGCACCATCGTGGTGCGCACGGGTGAACGGCGGCTCTACTTCGTGACCCGGCCGGGCGAGGCCATCCGCTACCGCGTCGCCGTCGGCAAACCCGGAAAACAATGGCTCGGCGTCAAGCACGTCGAGGAACTGCAGGTCGAGCCGGCATGGTCGCCGCCGCGTTCCGTCAAGCGTGACAACCCCTGGATTGCCGATCTGATTCCCGGTGGCGCGCGCAACAATCCGATGGGTGCGCGCGCGATCGGGCTCGGTCCCGGCGGGCAATATGCGATTCATGGAACGAATGTGCCGTCCAGTGTCGGCAATGCCGCATCCTATGGCTGTTTCAGGATGCTCAACGCGGACGTCGTCGATCTCTATGCCCGCGTGCGCCTCGGAACACCGGTCGTCGTCACGAGATGACCGATCGGGTTGTCACGCCACAACACCGCCTGTTTTTTTGCGAATACCTCTCGCCACGTCGGCGAAAACGTGTTTATCGTTCGGGCGATCGATAAAGATCACAAACGAGTGAACGAAGTATCACGAAGCCAAAGAGGGGCTCTCCATGGATCATATGGCCGATCTCAAGAAGTTTGCAAAGAAGCCAGTCAACGAAGCTGCGGCCGCAGGGATGATGAAGTCGTATGCGCTTGTCATGGGCAAGGCGGATACGCGCTATGTTGCCTGCAGCGACCAGACTGAATTGGAACGTGTCCGCGAAAATTTCTTGAAGAAGAAGCTGGGCCTCGCCACAACTGACATGGATGCTTCGATCAAGGCGATCTGTGAGCACATGAAATCCGACAAGACCAAGTCCCGCCTCACCTTCTACTATCTCCTCGCCGAGCATTACGGCAAACTCGACATGTTCGTGAAGAAGTGAGCTCGGCCGCAACCTAACGTCAACGGTTGTGTCCTTGCAGACGCGCCCTGCGGGGCGCGTTTCGCGTTTTCGGGCAGGGTCTTGAGGCACGTATATGGCAGACGCCCCTCATCATGAACAACGTCGAGGGAGAATGCGGCTGGTGTCCAACCGAATTTCATCCATCGACAAGTGCAGGATCAGGACCGCCGATCAATAGAGATCAGCCCGTGTGAACGGCAGGCCGGATGGCCCGCGTGTGCGCTTCGAGACAAGGGTCTGGTTGATGTAGGCCCCGCCGCGCTGGAACGCCATCGAACAGCCTGCCAGATAGAGCAGCCACATCCGCGTCTTCTCCGGCCCGACCAGCGCCTCCGCCTCCGCTCGCCTCGCATGCAGCCGCTGCCACCACAGGTAGGTCGTGCGCATGTAGTTTTCGCGCCAGCCTTCGACATCATGCACCTCGAAGCCGGTGCGCTCCAGATTGGCGATCGACATGCCCAGGTGATCGAGTTCGCCGCCCGGAAAGATGTAGCGCACCAGCGCCCGGTATTCGGCCGACATCTTGTTGAAGGCCCGTTCCGTCTTCTTGGCCCGCCGCGCGATGGTGTGATGCAGATAAAGCCCGCGCGGACGCAGGAGCCGGTTCACAGACCTGAAATAGTCGAGATGGTTCTTGATGCCGACCTGCTCGAACATCCCGATCGAGGCGATCTTGTCAAACTGCCCCTCCATCTGGATGTAGTCCTTGAGGTGCAGCGTCACCTTGCCTTCGAGCCCGAGCCGCCTGACCTTTTCCTCGGCAAACTTGAGTTGCTCCTCGGCCAGCGTCACGCCGTGGGCCTCGACACCGAAATGCTGTGCGGCATGACAGACCAGCGCGCCCCAGCCGCAGCCGATGTCGAGAAAGCGGTCGCCCGGCTTCAGCCTGAGCTTCCGGCAGATCATGTCGAGCTTGTCGCGCTGGGCGCGGGCGATGTCGCCATGATCTTCGGTGAAGTAGCCGCAGGTGTAGACCATCTCCGGGTCGAGAAAGAGCTGATAGAATTCGTTCGACACATCATAGTGATAAGCAACGTTCGCCTTGTTGGTTGCCGGCTTGCCGTCGCGGTCGATCTCGTCGCCGCGCACCGCGTCGAGCACGCTTGGCGGCCCGCGATCGGCCGACCAGAAGCGTCTGATCACGTCGAGCACCGCAAGCTTCGACACGCCGCGCACCGCACGCAGGACCTTGCCCTCCGGCCGCGCCGCCGCGATGTCGAAGATGGAGCCGTTCACGGCGTCGATGCGGCCAGCCACATGCAGCTTGATCAGCGTGTCGGCGCGCGGACGGCGCACGATGGCGGCGATCACGCCCTCGTCGGCCAGCCGGATCATCAATCCGTCCGTCGGCCAGTCAGCCGGCACGCGCGAGCCGTCCCACAAGGCAAACCCGAGCCTGAGGCCAAGCTTGCCATGTGCGTCGCCGAGCAGACGACGGATGGCATTGAGTCGAATTTGGGGATCAGGCATCGGGGCGCTCCATCACCTGCTCATAAGAGCAGCGCGCCCTCATCGCAATCGCTCAGGGCAAAGCGCACCAGTTGTCGCGACGCCCGCCGCGATAGGGCCGCGCCAGTCCCTCGGCCAGCAGCATAGCGCCGGCGTCCCGGCCATCGGCCATCACGATGCGCGCCACCACGCGCCCGAAATACTTGTCGGGCCTGACCTCGGCAAGCACAATGCCTGGCCCCCTGACCAGGGCGTCAAGCCGGTCGCGCGCTGCGATCGCCCGCTCGCGCTCCAGCCCGCAAGCCCCGGACATCTCGGGCGCATCGACGTCCTTGAGGCGGATGCGGGTGACCAGTTCGTGCCCCATCCAGACATGGACCCGCGCTTCCACCGTGTCGCCATCGATCACGCTCAGCACTTGCGCCCGGTAGGCTCCGGCCAAGGGCGTGCGCATGTTGACCGCGGGCATCGCAGCAACCTCGCCACGCGCTGTCGCCTGCGGCAGGCCGTGGGGCGCAGCCGAAGCGAGCAAGGCGCCCGCAACAACGCCGGCGACGAAGACAAATCCAAGGGTCCGCTGCGGATGACACGCCATGACCTGCTATGGCATATCCAACGCAACATGACAATAATCCTACAACCGAAAAATAAACCTGCAACCCTGAAGGGTTTCTGGCTCACTCGGGTTAGCCTGCGAGAATTCCGTTCTGTCAGAAGTCCGACGCCAACCCCTTGATCTCCCAATCATTGTAGCGGACGGGCTCGAGGCCGCCACGTCCATCCACCTCGCGCACCTTGCCCAGTTTGTCTGCCCTTGCATCAAGCTCCGCCTTGCGGGCCGCGGCCTCTTCCAGCGCGCGGCGCGCAGCGGCCGTGAGCGTCTTTCCGGGGGCGGCGTTGGGCAAATCGCATGGCGCGTCGCGTGGCAACTCGGCGTTGTCGGCAGACGCGGGTGCGGCAGCGGTCTCGGTCATGGGTGCTTCGCCTCGAACATTGAAACGGCAGTGCGGGCAGCTTGCATGCGGCGGCCGCCCGCACCACGTATATATGCGTTCTGCCCGATCTTGTCGCGACGGAGGGTCACAGCCTTGAATTACATGCGCACAGCCATCCTGCTTGCCGGCATGACCGCGCTGTTTGGCGTGATCGGCCTCTTGCTGGGCGGCGCGACCGGGATGCTGCTCGCGCTCGGCGTTGCGGCAGCGATGAATGTCTACAGCTACTGGAACTCGGACAAGCTCGCCCTTCGCGCCCACAACGCGCAGGAGGTCGACGAAGCGAGCGCGCCGGAACTCCACGCCATGGTGCGCCAGCTCGCCGAACGTGCCGGCATGCCGATGCCGCGCGTCTACATCATGGATGATCCGCAGCCGAACGCCTTCGCCACCGGGCGCAACCCGGAAAATGCCGCCGTGGCAGCCACCACCGGCATCATGCAGTTGCTCACATGGGAAGAACTGGCGGGGGTGATGGCGCACGAACTGGCCCACATCAAGAACCGCGACACGTTGACCATGACGATCACGGCGACGCTTGCCGGCGCCATCTCGACGCTCGCCAATTTCGGCATGATGTTCGGCGGCGGGCGGGACAGGCCCAACATCGTTGTCTCGCTGCTCGTTTCGATCCTCGCGCCGATGGCGGCCATGGTGGTGCAGATGGCAGTGTCGCGCTCGCGAGAATACGAGGCTGACAAGCTCGGCGCCGAAATCTGCGGCAACCCCGTCTGGCTTGCCGATGCGCTGGCGAAGATTTCGCACGGCGTCGCCCGTATGCCGAGCGACAGCGCCGAGCGTCATCCGCAGACCGCCCACATGTTCATCATCAACCCGCTGTCCGGCCAGGGTTTCGACAATCTCTTCTCCACGCACCCAGACACCGCCAACCGGATTGCGGCATTGATGGATCAGGCGCAGAGAATGGGGTATGCAACAGGGCAGGCGGCCGGCGGGTTCATCTCCGGCGCCAAAAGCAACCCCTGGGGATCATCCGGCACTGGCCCGCCAAGCGGTCCATGGGGCTGATCGCCCGCTTCGGAATGAAACAGCATTGACCAACAGCAGCAAGGCGGCGACGGCGCCCGCCGCCACCGCGCAGCCATCGGCCGCAGCGACAAACATGACGCCGGGCCTTGCCGCCCGACATGCCGCCAGCCTCGCTTTCGAACGCACGCTTTCGGCGGGCCAGCAACTCGATGACGTGCTCGATCACCAGATTGCCGCGACGCGCGGGCTGGAGCCACGCGATGCGGGGCTGGTGCGCGCCATCGCCATCACCACGTTCCGTCATCTCGGCACCGTCACGCGCGCCATCGACGCCCGGGCCGAGCGTGGCGCGGCGTCCCTGCCACGCCCGGTTCAGGCCATCCTTGCCACCGCGGCCGCACAGATCCTGTTTCTGGACGCGGCGGACCATGCCGCCGTGGATCTGGCTGTTGCCCAGACCAAGCTGCAACCGCAAGGCATGCGCTTCGCTGGCGTGGTCAACGCCATCCTGCGCAAGATCGTGCGCGAGGCCGGGGCGATCCGGGCCGCGATCGATCCGCTGGCCCATGACACGCCGGCCTGGCTGCGGGACAGCTGGATCGAGTCCTATGGCGGCGAACAGGCCGCGCTGATCGCGGCCGCCATGGCCGAGGAACTGGCGTTGGACATCACCGTCAAGTCCGATGCCGCAGCATGGGCGGCGAAGCTCGATGCTGTGCTGTTGCCGACAGGTTCGCTGCGGGTGCCCGCACGCACGCCGGTGCACGAACTGCCGGGGTATGGCGAGGGCGCATGGTGGGTGCAGGATGCTGCTTCCGCCGTTCCCGCCCGCCTTCTCGGCGTCAGGCCCGGCGGCAGGGTGCTTGATCTTTGTGCAGCGCCGGGCGGCAAGACGGCGCAGTTGGCAAGCATGGGTGCCAAGGTCACCGCGCTTGACCGCTCGGCGCAGCGCCTGCGCGTGCTCGAAGCCAACATGGCGAGGCTCGGCCTCGAGGTTGAGATCGTCACGGCGGACGCCGTCGGCTACGACGCCCCACCCTTCGATTCCGTACTGCTCGACGCGCCCTGCACCGCCACCGGCACCATCCGCCGGCATCCCGACGCAGCCTGGACCAAGACACCGGCTGACGAAACCAAGCTGATGGCGCTTCAGGCAAAGCTGATCGACCGCGCCGTGGCGCTGACCAGGTCCGGCGGCACGTTGATCTATTGCACCTGTTCGCTCCAGCTCGGCGAAGGCGAGGCGCAAGTGAGTGCGGCTCTTGCGCGCCATCCCGGCATCAGCCTTGTTCCCATCACCGATGACGAGGTCGGTGTGCCGGGCTCCACGACGGCGCGTGGCGAGTTCCGCGCCCTGCCCCATCAACTGCATGGGGAAACATCGCGCCTTTCCGGTTGGGGAGGCTTCTTCGCGGCGCGGTTTGTGGCACACTAGGACATGGCCGACCATCGGAACGAATGGTGCTTCTGGCATGCCGCGACGAGCGCAGGCGGGACGTGACCAGGCTTGGCCAGATCGTTGCCCTGCTGCGCTGGTCCGCAGGGGCGTGGCGGCGCAGGCTGTTGGTCGCAGCGCGGCGAGCGCTGCGGGCCGCGCTGCCGATCGGCCGGCTGAAACTGAAGAGTTTCCTGTTTGCCCCACCAGACCTGCGCACGGCCGATCCGACGATTGCGGCGGACATCTACGCCGGCCAGTTTGTCTTCGCCGGCCGGCTGGTCGATGCGCGGGGACGATCGCCGTTCGACATCGTTCCGCCCTCGGTCGGCTGGGCCGATGTGCTCAACGGCTTCGGCTGGCTGCGCCATCTTCAGGCCGCCAACACGCCCCTGGCCCGCGAGAACGGCCGGACCCTGATCCGCGACTTCATGGCGCGCCCGCTGCCGCCCTTCGCGCAGCGCCCTTTTGTCGTTTGTCGGCGTCTGATGGCGCTGCTGTCCCAGTCGCCGCTTGTGCTGGACGGCGCGGACTATGCCTTTTACACGCAGTACCTCGACCTCGTCGGTGCCGACGTCAGGCGCTTGCGAGATGCCGTCAGACTTGCGGACGATCCGCTTCTGAAGCTCAATGCCGCTATTGCGCTGACCACGCTGGGCTTGTGCGCCGAAGGGGCCGAACGCCTCGCCACGCGCTCCGGCAAGGAACTGGGCGAGCAACTGGATGAGCAGATCCTGTCGGACGGCGGCCATGTCAGCCGCAATCCGCGCGTCCTGATCGACCTTCTGCTCGATCTGCTGCCGCTTCGCTCGACCTATGCTGCACGCGGGCTCGAGGCGCCGGCCGGCCTGGTCTCGGCCATCGACCGGATCGTGCCGCACCTCAAGATGCTGCGTCATCCAGATGGCTCGATCGCGCTGTTCAATGGCATGGGCCTAAGCCAGATCGATGCCCTTGCCACCATTTTCGCAAGCCACGATTCCGGCGGGCGGGCCGCCACCGAAGCTCCCTACAGCGGCTACCAGAGGCTCGAGGCCGGCCAGTCGGTCCTGATCGCCGAGACCGGACCCTCGCCGCCCTTCGCAGCATCGGCAGAAGCCATGGCAGGATGCCTTTCGTTCGAGTATTCGCATGGCCGCCAGCGCATTTTCGTGAACTGCGGCATGCCCGGACACAGCGGGCGCGAGGCGCCGATCGAATTGCGCTCGACTGCAGCGCACACTGCGACAACCATTGCAGAGACGTCGAGCTGCCGCTTCATGATCCGCGCGGGCGTGACACGGATCGTCAGCGGCCCTCGCGTCGTCACCGTGCGGCGCTCGACCACGGGCGATGGCGAGGCGCTCGAAATGACCCATGACGGCTACCGGAGCCAGTTCAATGTGGGGCTGTCGCGCAGAATGGTGCTGGCGCCGGATGGGTTCAGTCTTTCCGGAGAAGAGGCCATCGAAGGCGCCGCTGCGGGCCTGTCGCTTGTCACGCGGTTTCATCTGCATCCGTCGATGCAGGCCATGCAACAGTCGGAACGAACCGTGCTGCTCACGAGCAGTCGCGGGCCGTCATGGCGTTTCGCCTGCGAGGGCGCCTCCGTCCAGATAGAACCAAGCGTCTTTTATGCCGCCATTGACGGCACCCGGCGCACCTTGCAGATCGCGCTGACCACCGAAGATGCCGAGAGGCCGGTGTTGTGGACGCTTCGCAAGGAAGCGCCGGACCAGCGCTGACAGCGCGCGCACCAAAGCCGGTGCGAGTGGTGTGCGCCCGCCGTGTTCCGTGCAGCCACGCTCGCTCATCTTCCCGGCATGCAGGTCCCGTCTGAGCGCGGGACTGGCGTGCCCAGCTACCTGTTCATGGACAGATTGGCCCCTGAACGGGCAATCACGCCGGACAGCGACGAGCCGTCGCTCACCCGCATCCGGGCCGCAACCGAACCGCCAGGCTGATAGAGGTAGACCTCGCCGTCGCGGTAGTCCCAGGCCGTGACCTTCTGCAGGTCGCGGTTGGCGCAGCCAGATGCGTTGGCCCGGTACAGATCGAGCGCGGGCGTGCTCGACAGCGTGACACGGCAGGAACCGCCGGTCGCTTCGCGCGCCGTCCAGCCGCCGATCACGCCGTCACGCGAGGTGACGGCCCCACGCCCGGTTGTCGCGCCCCCGCCCAACGTGGCCACCTGACGGCCACCGCCTTGCAGGGTTGGCGTTTGGATGTCCCTTGGCGCGGGCGGTGGCGTGCTCGGGACCGTTGGGGACGGCTGGAAGAAAGGGTCGGCCGGCGGCGGCAAACCATCGATGGACGGGCCGCCAGACGACACGGCGGCGCCGCCGGGCGGCGGCAGGTCCTGGCTCTCCACCCGCGATGTCGCCACCGGAGGCGCCGACGGCAGCGAAGGTTGCTGCAATGGCGCCGCCTCGGCCCCGAGCGGGCGCGAGCCGATGGATTGCCCGGCAAACCGGTTCGCGTTGGCGCAAGCGCTCAATGCGATGGCAAACCCAATGGCTGCTGCCGCGCGGCAAGCCGTCCCTAGAGACAACGTGAAATGGGGAACCATCGACATGCCACCAGCCCTGTTCATGCACAGCCTGCTTCTGACATCCAAATCAGGCCGGACTTGGCCCTGAAGCGGCTGCATATCTGGCGGAGACTACGCGAGCGGAGCTGAACGGGCAATGACACCGCAACCATCGGCTCGCACCCTGAACCCAGGTCAACAAAGCCAGCCGCGGCGTTCGCTCCCTGTGTGACGGGGAGGGAACGCATCCCCGTTCAATCACTCCGGTTCAAGGCCGTGCAGCATCCGATAGGACGAACATCTTCCTCAGACCTGGCGCGCCACCATCATCTTCTTGATTTCGGCAATGGCCTTGGCCGGGTTGAGGCCCTTCGGGCAGGCATTGGCGCAGTTCATGATGGTGTGGCAGCGATAGAGCCGGAACGGGTCTTCGAGATTGTCGAGCCTGTCGCCGGTGGCCTCGTCACGGCTGTCGATCAGCCAGCGATAAGCCTGCAGCAACACGGCGGGGCCGAGATAGCGGTCGCCGTTCCACCAGTAGCTCGGGCACGAGGTCGAGCAGCAGGCGCACAGGATGCACTCGTAAAGCCCATCGAGCTTCTCGCGGTCATCCTTCGACTGCTTCCACTCCTTTTCCGGGCGGGGCGTCGTGGTCTTGAGCCAAGGCTCGATCGAGGCGTGCTGGGCGTAAAAGCGCGTCAGGTCCGGCACCAGATCCTTGATCACCGGCATGTGCGGCAGCGGATAGATCGCGACCTTGTCAGCCTTGCCGTCCGTGTGGGCACCGCATTCGTCGATGCCGGTGGTGCAGGCGAGGCCGTTCTTGCCGTCCATGTTCATGGCGCAGGACCCGCAGATGCCCTCACGGCACGAACGGCGGAAGGTGAGCGTTGGGTCGACCTTGTTCTTGATCCAGATCAGCGCGTCCAGCACCATCGGCCCGCAATCGTCACGGTCGACGATGTAGGTGTCCGTGCGCGGATTTGCGCTGTCGTCCGGGTTCCAGCGATAGACCTTGAACGCAGTCGTGTTGGCGGAGCCGCTGACAGCAGGCCACGTCTTGCCCTCGGTCAGGCGGGAGTTCTTGGGAAGATTGAATTCGGCCATGTTAGTCTTTCCGACCACTGATCAGATTTGCAACTTGTTGGGGACTTTGCTTTACAGAATAGGATTTATTTTCGGTTTCGCGCAGAAAAAATGACTGTTCTATTTGGAGGTTGTACCACAGCATAGACAATAAAATCGGGGTTTACCCAGATCTCTTGGCCATCATCCCAAAGATTTAGCTTGACTAGCATGATTAATTATCAATACACCCGCGCTTTCGGCGCGATGTATTCGATCTCGTTCGACATCGTGTAGGTGTGCACCGGGCGATAGTCGATCTTCACGTTTCGCTTCTCGTCGTCGATCCAGGCCAGCGTGTGCTTCATCCAGGTCTTGTCGTCGCGCTCGGAATAGTCCTCGCGGGCATGGGCGCCGCGGCTTTCGGTGCGGTTCTGCGCCGAGTCCATCGTCACCACGGCCTGGGTGATCAGGTTGTCGAATTCGAGCGTCTCGATCAGGTCGGTGTTCCAGATCAGCGAGCGGTCCTTGACCTGCACGTCGGGCAGGCCGCCCCAGATCTTGTGGATCGAGTCATGCCCCTCATCCAGCACCTCGCCGGTGCGGAACACGGCACAGTTGCTCTGCATCGTGGCCTGCATCTGGGCCCGCAGCACGGATGTCGGCGTCGAGCCATTGGCGTTCTGGTAGCGGTCGAGCCGCGACAGCGCGAGCGCACTCTGCTTCTCGGTCAGGTCCGCCTGCTTCTCGCCTGGCGTCACCAGTTCAGCGCAGCGCAGGCCGGCGGCACGGCCAAACACCACCAGATCAATCAGCGAGTTGGAGCCGAGGCGGTTGGCGCCATGCACCGAGACGCAGGCCGCCTCGCCGATCGCCATCAGGCCGGGCACCACCGTGTCAGGATCGCCATTCTTCTTGGTCAGGACTTCGCCGTGATAGTTCGTCGGGATGCCGCCCATGTTGTAGTGCACGGTCGGGATGACCGGGATCGGCTCCTTGGTGACATCGACGCCCGCGAAGATGCGCGCGCTTTCCGAAATGCCGGGCAGGCGCTCGTGCAGGATCTTCGGATCGAGATGATCAAGGTGCAGGTAGATGTGGTCCTTGTTCTTGCCGACGCCGCGCCCGTCGCGGATCTCCATCGTCATCGAACGTGACACCACGTCGCGCGAGGCCAGATCCTTGGCGGACGGCGCATAGCGCTCCATGAAGCGCTCGCCCTCGGAGTTAGTGAGGTAGCCGCCTTCCCCGCGCGAACCTTCGGTGATCAGGCAGCCTGCGCCGTAAATGCCGGTGGGATGGAACTGCACGAATTCCATGTCCTGAAGCGGCAGGCCGGCGCGCAGCGCCATGGCGTTGCCGTCGCCGGTGCAGGTATGCGCCGAGGTGGCGGAGAAGTAGGCGCGGCCATAGCCACCGGTCGCGACGATGGTCTGCGAGGCGCGGAAGCGGTGCAGCGTGCCGTCGTCCATCTTGAGTGCGACCACACCGAGGCAGCGGCCGTCCTCGCTCATCATCAGGTCGATGGCGAAGTATTCGATGAAGAACTCGGTCTGGGCGCGCAGGGCCTGGCCATAGAGCGTGTGCAGGATGGCGTGGCCGGTGCGGTCAGCGGCGGCGCAGGTGCGCTGGGCGATGCCCTTGCCATAATCGGTTGTCATGCCGCCGAAGGGGCGCTGATAGATCTTGCCGGCCTCGGTGCGCGAGAAAGGCACGCCCCAGTGCTCGAGTTCATAGACGGCGGCGGGCGCGTTGCGCACGAGGTACTCGATCGCATCCTGATCGCCGAGCCAGTCGGAGCCCTTGACCGTGTCGTACATGTGAAAGCGCCAGTCATCCTCACCCATGTTGCCGAGCGCAGCCGAGATGCCGCCCTGCGCCGCGACGGTGTGCGAGCGGGTCGGGAAGACCTTCGAGATGCAGGCCGTCTTAAGCCCCGCCTGGGCGCAACCCACGGTGGCGCGAAGCCCCGCGCCGCCGGCGCCGACCACGACCACGTCGAAGGTGTGGTCCGTGATGTCATAGGCGGGCTTCTTGAGAGATGCGCTTGCCATCGGTTCAGCCTCCAAAGGCGATCTTAAGAATTGCAAAGACGGAGGCGGCGCCGACCGCGACCGTGAAGAACGTGTTCGCCATCACCGCCAGAACCTTCGTGCCCTCACCGTGCACGTAATCCTCGATGATGGTCTGCATGCCGAGCCGCATGTGGATGAGCCCGGACACGACGAACAGAAGCATCAAAAGCGCCACGATGGGATGCGACAGAAGCGCCATCGCGGCGGAATAGGGCTTCCCGACGAGCGACAGCACAATGACGACGAAAGCTGTCGCCAGAATGACGTTGGCCACGGCCGTGACCCGCTGAAGCCAGAAATGGCCGGTGCCGGAGCGGGCGGAGCCCAGGCCGCGAACATGGCCAAGCGGCGTGCGCATGGAAGATTTGGTGTTCATCGCAATGACTTTCAGCGCACGGCGTAAGCGGCGATCCAGATCAGGACCGTCAGCGGCGCGGAGATGAAGAGCGTCAGACGGGCCATGTTCATGCGCTGCTGCGCTTCATAGCCATGGCCGAGATCCCAGACGAAATGGCGCAGGCCGCCGACCATGTGGTGCATCAGCGCAAATGTGTAGCCGAACAGCACCAGCCGCCCTGCCCACGTCGAAGCAGCCCATTGCGCAGCATCGAAAGACGCCTTGCCGGACGCCGCCGCCACCAGCCAGATGGCAAGCAGCAGCGTGCCCGCATAGAGCGCCGAGCCGGTCGCACGGTGAAAGATCGACATCGCCATGGTCCACGACCAGCGATAGATTTGCAGATGCGGCGACAGTGGCCGACCTTGCTCCGCCATGAAGCTAACCCCCGACCGACCGCGCTGGGTCGATTCAAACTTGAAATTTCACGAAAGCTTCTAGCCAAATGCTGCCCATGCCGCAATGCGGCATAAGGATGAGCGGTTACAAAAATCAGAATTTGTCACAGAACCCCTCGCGAAGGTCATCCCGGACGTGATCGGGGATAACAGCGCGCCTGCTCATCTCAGCCCGGCTTCCGCGCCGCCAAAATGTAGTTGACGCCCGTGTCGCGTGACAGTCGCCATCCGCCCCTGAGCGGATCAGGCACCATGCCGCGCGTCTCGATCAGCTTCAGACCCGCATGTTCCAGCCCGGCGTGCAGTTCCTCCGGCCTGACGAACTTGTTCCAGTCGTGCGTGCCCCTGGGCAGCCAGCGCAAGATATGCTCCGCACCGATGATCGCAGCAGCATAGGCGCGCAGCGTCCGGTTGAGCGTCGACATGACCAGAAGGCCACCAGGTTTCAGCGCGCCGGAAAGCGCCGCCAGAAACGCCGGCACATCGGCGACATGCTCGACCACTTCCAGCGCCGTGACCATGTCGAAGCGCTCCCGTTGCGCCACCACATCCTCGATCGTGGTCGGAAGATAGCGAATGTCCAGTTCCATGCGCGCCGCATGCGCCATGGCAACGGCGATGTTCTGCGTCGACGGATCAAGCCCGGTGACGCGCGCGCCCATGCGGGCCAGCGGCTCGGACAAAAGCCCGCCGCCGCAGCCGACATCGGCCACGGCAAGCCCGGCGAGCAGCGACATCTGCCGCGCGTCGATGCCGAAATGCGCCGCCGCCCGATCACGAATGAAGCCGAGCCTGACGGGGTTCATGCCGTGCAGTGGCTTCATCGGGCCGTCCGGGTCCCACCATGTCGCCGCCAACGCGTCGAAGCGCCCGATCTCGGCGGGGTCGATGGTGGATGGCCGTGTTGTCGATGCGCCCACGTTGATCCTCTTCGATCTCCGATGTCATCCCCGGCGGTCCGCAGGACCGGGAAGGGGATCCATGGCCGATTGGTGAATGCCCTTCCCGCGCCGTTGGCGCGCCGGGGATGACACCTGTGCGTCAAATATGAACTTTCGCCGACTTTGCGCCAGCGCTCCCGCCATGTATACGCCGCTCACACGATGAAAGGCGAGCGGGCAGATCAGCGCGCCTTTCCAACCACAGACATGGAACAGAGACCAGCATGGCGCGTCTGGTGATGAAATTCGGCGGCACCTCCGTCGCCTCGGTCGAGCGCATCAGAAACGTCGCACGTCATGTCAGGCGCGAGGTTGAGGCGGGGCATGATGTCGCCGTCGTGGTCTCCGCCATGTCGGGCAAGACCAATGAGCTGGTCGGCTGGTGCAAGGAAGCGGCAACGCTCTACGACCGGGCCGAGTATGACGTGGTCGTGGCCGCGGGCGAGCAGGTCACCTCGGGGCTCCTCGCCATCGTGCTCAATGACATGGGACTGAGGGCGCGCTCCTGGCAGGGCTGGCAGGTGCCGCTGTACGGCTCCGATGCCCATGGCTCCTCACGCATCGTCGATGTGGACGGATCAGGCATCCTGGCTGGTTTTGCCAAGGACCGCTCGGTTGCGGTCGTTTCCGGCTTTCAGGGCATGCACAAGGAGAGCGGCCGGATCGTCACGCTCGGGCGCGGCGGTTCCGACACCTCGGCGGTGGCTTTGGCGGCGGCGCTGAAGGCGGATCGCTGCGACATCTACACCGACGTGGACGGCGTCTACACCACCGATCCGCGCATCGTCGCCAAGGCCACGCGGCTCGACAAGGTCTCGTTCGAGGAAATGCTGGAGATGGCGTCGCTCGGCTCCAAAGTTCTGCAGGTCCGCTCGGTCGAGATCGCCATGGTGCACCGCGTGCCGACATATGTGCGGTCATCCTTCGATGACCCGGACAACCCCAAGCAGGGCACTCTGATTTGTGACGAGGAGGATATCGTGGAACAGCAGATCGTCACCGGCATCGCGTATTCGAAGGACGAGGCCCAGATCACGCTGAGGCGCGTGGCCGATCAGCCGGGCGTTGCGGCCTCCATCTTCGGACCGCTCGCCGAGGCCAACATCAATGTCGACATGATCATCCAGGTTGTTTCGGATGACCAGGCCACCACCGACATCACCTTCACCGTGCCGACCGCCGACTATGACCGCGCCCGCACGATCCTTGAATCGAAGCACGACCAGATCAGGTATCAGTCGCTGCAGGGCGCCACCGATGTGGTCAAGGTCTCGGCCATCGGCATCGGCATGCGGAGCCATGCCGGCGTCGCCGCCCGCGCCTTCCGCGCGCTGGCCGACAAGGGCATCAACATCCGCGCCATCACCACCTCCGAGATCAAGTTCTCGGTGTTGATCGACAGCGCTTACACCGAGCTTGCCGTGCGCACGTTGCACACGCTTTACGGACTGGACAAGGCTGCATGACCACCGTGAAGCGCTGGACGCCCCGCACCCTTGCCGCGCAGGCGCTGGGCAAGATCGACCCTTTGACAAAAGGCGTGGTGCCGCCGATCCACATCGCCACGACCTACATCCGCGACGAGGACAACGGCTACTCGTCCGGCTTCGTCTATGGCCGCCCGGACAACGAAACCATCCGCGAGGCAGAGAACGTGCTGGCCATGCTGGAGCAGGCCGACGCTGGCGCGCTGCTGTTTTCCAGCGGCATGGCGGCAGCCACCGCCGTGTTCCAGGCGCTTGATCCGGGTGACCATATCGTTGCGCCGCGCGTGATGTATTGGGCTTTGCGCAGTTGGCTGATGACGGAAGCCGCGCGCTGGGGCCTTGAAACCACCTTCTGCGAGACCGACGATCTGGCGCAACTCCGCGCCGCGATCCGCCCCGGCAAGACGAAGCTCGTCTGGATCGAAACACCGTCCAACCCGCTCTGGACCATCACCGACATCGCCGCTGCCGCCGAACTGGCGCACGCTGTCGGCGCGAAGCTTGCGGTCGATTCGACCTGCGCCTCGCCGGTCCACACCCAGCCGCTGCTGCTTGGCGCCGATGTGGTCATGCATGCCGCCACCAAGATCCTCAACGGCCATTCGGATGTGGTGGCCGGTGCGCTTGCCGCGCGCGAGGACGACGCCTTCTGGCAGCGCATCAAGACCATTCGCAAGATGCAGGGCGGTATCCTCGGGCCGTTCGAAGCCTACCTGCTGATGCGCGGCATGCGCACCCTGCACCTGCGCGCCGAGCGGCAGGCGAAGACGGCCATGGCGCTCGCGACCCGCCTCGCCACGCACCCGAACGTGGCCCGCGTGCTTTATCCCGGCCTGCCGCAGCACCCCGGCCATGACGTTGCCGCCCGCCAGATGAAGGACGGCTTCGGCTTCATGATGAGCGTGCAGGTCAGCGGCGGCGAGGCAGCCTCCATCGCCACGGCGGCGAAGGTCGAGCTGTTCAAACGCGCCACCTCACTCGGCGGCGTCGAAAGCCTGATCGAGCATCGCGCCTCGATCGAAGGCGCAGGCTCACCATGTCCGACAGACCTGCTGCGCCTTTCATGCGGCATCGAGGATGCGGATGACATGTTCGCCGATCTTGATGGCTGCCTGAAAGCCGCGCATCGGTGACGCCGTCGTCATGCGCGGATGTTTTCGCAAGTTTCCGCGTGAAACTGTCACGTGCCGGTGCTAGCCTCCTCGGAACAGGGGACGCGACCATGACCAGCCACCTCACCCGCCGCGACGCCATCAGGACAGGCGCCGCAGCAGCAGCCGTTGCCTCCATGCCGGGTGCGCTCGGCGCGCAGGCCGCCGCGCGCGTCAAGCTGCGCCTGATGGAAACCTCCGACCTGCACGTCAACATCGTGCCTTACGACTACTACCGTGACGGGGAGGACAACACGGTCGGCCTCGCCAAGACGGCGACGCTGGTCAAGGCGGCGCGCGCCGCGGCGAAGAACCACCTGCTCTTCGACAATGGCGACTTCCTGCAAGGCTCCTCGATGGGCGACTGGATCGCCTACAAGAAGGGGCTGAAGCCCGGCGACGTCCACCCCATGATCGCGGCCATGAACGCCATGGGCTACGCCTGCTCGACGCTCGGCAACCACGAGTTCAACTACGGGCTCGATTTCCTCGACACCGGCGTCAGGTCGGCTAACTTTCCCTTTGTCTGCGCCAATCTCGTCAAGGCCGACGGCCAGCCCCTGGTGAGGCCCTGGCTGATCATCGAGCAAAAGGTCACGGACGAGACTGGCGCGGCACAGACCGTGAAGGTCGGCGTCATCGGCTTCACCCCGCCACAGGTCATGCAGTGGGACAAGGCTCACCTCGAAGGCAAGGTGCGCGCCTCCGACATCGTCGGTGCGGCACGGATGCAGGTCCCGGCGCTGAAGGCGGCGGGCGCGGACATCGTGGTGGCGCTCTGCCATTCGGGCATCGCGGGCGGCGAACACCGGGGCGGCGAGGAGAATGCGGCGCTTCATCTGGCGGGCGTCGACGGCGTCGACGTGATCCTGACCGGTCATCAGCACCTTGTTTTCCCCGGCGGACGCGCCTTCGACGGCATTGCCGGCGTCGACAACAAACGCGGCAGCATCAACGGCAAGCCCTGCGTCCAGCCCGGCTTCTGGGGCTCGCATCTCGGTATCGTCGATCTCGATCTGGAACGCGCTGGTGCGGGCTGGAAGGTCGCCGACTTCAAGGTCGAGGCCCGGCCGATCTTCGAACGCACACCGGACCGCAAGATCATCTCGAAGGCCGACACCGACGCTGCCGTGCTCGCCACCGTCGCCGCAGCGCACGAGGCGACGCTCGTCTATGTGCGCGAGCCGGTGGGCGAGACCTCGGCCCCGATCAACAGCTACTTTGCGCTCGTGGCCGATGACCCGTCCGTGCAGATCGTCGCCGACGCCCAGATCGCCTACGTCAAGGGCCTGATGGCGGGCACCGCTCACGCGAGTCTGCCGGTCCTGTCGGCGGCAGCGCCCTTCAAGTCCGGCGGGCGCAGCGGCCCCAATTTCTTCACCGACATCAAGACCGGGCCGATCGCGATCAAGAACGTCGCCGACATCTACCTTTATCCGAACACGGTTCAGGCGGTGAAGGTCACGGGCGCGCAGGTGCGGGAGTGGCTCGAGCGATCAGCCGGCATCTTCAACCAGATCGACCCGGCCAGAAGCGACGAACAGCCATTGATCAATCCAGGCTTCCCGGCGTTCAACTTCGATGTCATCGACGGCGTCACCTACCGCATCGATGTCACCCAGGCCTCGCGCTACGATGGCCAGGGCAAACTGGTGCAGCCGGCAGCGCGGCGCATCGTCGATCTCAGGTTCAACGGCCAGCCGATCTCGGAAACGGCCGAGTTCATCATCGCCACCAACAACTACAGGGCTGCCGGCGGCGGTGATTTTCCAGGCACGAAGACCACGGTCGTGCTCGAAGCGCCGGACCTCAACCGCGATGTCGTCGTGCGCCACATCATCGAGAAGAAGCGGATCAACCCGACAGCGGACAACAACTGGTCGTTTGCGCCGCTGCCAGCCTCGGTCAACGTCACGTTCGTGTCAGGCCCCGGTTCAGCCAGTCTCAAGCCTGCGAGCCTGAAGGCGGAACCCGCCGGGGACGCGCCGGACGGCTTCGTCAAATACCGGCTGCGGGGCTGATCAGCGGTCGCGCGTCACGCAGCAAGGTTGCGCGCCTTCTGCGCTCTGGCGAGCGAAGGGGGCAGGCCCCCCTTGGCGGCATCGGCCAGGATGAAGGCGGCGCAGTCTGCCAGCGTCATCGGCGCGCCAAACAGGAAGCCCTGCATGGTCTGGCAACCCAACGCCGTGACGTGCGTCGCCTGGGCTTCCGTCTCGATGCCTTCGACGGTGACCGACAGACGCAGCGAGTGCGCAAGTCCAAGCACAGACGCCAGCACGTTGACGGCCGGCGCCAGCGGATCGTCGAGCGCCTGCACGAAAGAGCGGTCGATCTTGATCGTGTCGAACGGGAACTTCCAGAGATAGGACAAGCTGCAATAGCCGGAGCCGAAATCGTCCATCGCCAGCTCCACGCCGAAATCCTTCAAGACCATGAGCTGGTTCATGATGTCGTCGCTCTTGAGCAGCAATAGACCTTCGGTGATTTCAAGCTGAAGACGCTCGGCCGGGAAGCCCGAAGAGCGCAGCACCTCCCTGACATGGTCCGCGATGCTGAAATCGCGGAACTGCAGCGGCGACAGGTTGACCGCGAGTTTGAGGTGTTCCGGCCAGAGCTTGGCGGTTTCGCAGGCGTTTTCCAGCACCCAGCGTCCGATCTGCGAAATCATGCCGATTTCTTCGGCCACCGGAATGAAGATGGCCGGCGAGATGTAGCGGCCCTGCTCGGTCTTGAGCCTGAGCAGCGCCTCGAAGCCGATCAGCCGGCCCGAAGCGGCCTGCACGAGCGGCTGATAGTGCAATTCGAAACGCGAATTTGCCGTGGCGTCGCGCACGATGCGCTCGATCTCGCGGCGTTGATCGAGTTCCAGCATCATGTAGGGCTCGAAGCCGCGATGCTGGCCGCGCCCGGACACCTTGGCGCCGTACAGCGCGAGATCTGCGGCACGGGCAAGATCACCGATCCGGCTGGCATCCTGCGGCGCAAGTGCGTAGCCGATGCTGGCCGATGGCACGATCCCATGCCCGAGCACCGTGATTGGCGCGGACAGGGCGACGGCGAGCTTGCCGGCAAGATCGTCCGCTTCTTCCATCGACACCAGTTCAGGAATGCAGACGGCGAACTCGTCGCCGCCCAGCCGGCCGATCAGCGCCGTCCCGCCGCAGATCTCGCGCATCCGGACCGCGACGGATTTCAGCAGCGCATCTCCGGCGCCATGGCCATAGCTGTCGTTCAACTCCTTGAAGTGATCGAGATCGACATACAGAAGGCTCGCCGAAAGGCTGTTCCGGCATGACTGGACCACGGCCTTCTCCGCCGCCGTGAAGAACGCGGCCCGGTTGAGAAGGCCTGTCATCTGGTCGGTCGCGGCAAGGCCGTGGGCATCGCGCGCCTCAGCCTCGGAAACACGCCGCGCGCGGGAATAGATCGGCCTCACCATAAGGGCCGTGAAGGCCGATCCGAGCGCAAACCCGACGAGCCCGACATCAAGCGCCCGCATGCCGCCCATGCCTGCGAAACCGGATGGCGTGAGCACGACGATGAAGGCCGCAATGACCGACATGACGCCAAGGGCGGCCAAAACCGAAAACGTCTCCGGACTGAACCGGCTGACAAGTCGAGACATGAACGAAAGCCCGGGGGAGGTTTCCAACCGTGGCAGGTTGCGGGATAAGGTTCACCAAAGCGTTAAGCCATGCAAAAACCGCAATGCCGACACCTTTTAAGAACTGTCCAGGCTGTCCGTGACACAGCACGATGCGAGACGTTGCGCGCTGCCCGGAAAGTTCCGTTTCCTGTCTATTTCCGGCTGGCCAGCACAACGCCTGCGACGGTGATCATCATCCCGGCGATCTGCACGGGCACCAGAGTCTCGCCGAGCAGGAAGTAGGTTTCGACCGCAGCCGCTGGCGGCACGAGGTAGATCAAGGTGGCGGCGCGGGACACTTCGCCTCGCCTGATCAGCAGCAGGTAGAGCCCGATGCCGCCGAGCGACAGCCCGACAACCGACCAGGCCAGAACCAGCACGATGGTCATATTCCAGACAATCGTCATCGGCTCCAGCGCATAGGCCAGCGGCAACGTCACCATCAGTGCGCCGATATATTGCACCACCGTCATGGTGCGCAGGTCGCCGCGTTGCTGATAGCGTTTCTGGTAGAAACTGCCGCACGTCACGGCGATCATGCCGCCGATGTTGATCAGGATCGGGACAAGCACGAGCATCAGCGTGCCGGGCGCAATGCCGATCAGCTTGGGAGCCAGCACCAGCCCGATGCCGATGAACCCGACTGCGATGCCGGCCCAGCGCACCGGCGATATCCGCTCGCGCACCAGCCATGGCGAAAAAGCCGCCGTCAGGATCGGCTGCAGCGCGGCAATCAGGGCGGACACCCCGGCGGGCAAGCCATGCCGCACCGCCCACCAGACCCCGCCCAGATAAAGCCCGTGCAGCAGGACGCCGGCGACCAGCGCATGCAGCCAGGCGCGCCAGCCCTTCGGCCAGGTTGCATCAAGCGCGACCGACAGCAGCCCGAGCAACAGCGCCGCGCAGGCGAAGCGCACGCTCAGAAAAGTCAGCGCATCGGCATGGGGTGCGGCATAGCCGGCGGAGAGCCATCCGGTGGACCAGATCAGCACGAACAGGGCAGGCATGAAACGCCCGATCATGGCAGCCTGCAAGGACAGCACCAACGCGCAGGTGCGGCCACACGGCCGACAGAGCCATGACGACTACGCACCGGACCACTCGTAGCGCCACGTCGCGAGCCCGGAATCAGCGTTGAACCCTTCCGCGACCCGCTGGAAGCCGAGCTTCTCGTAGAACGCCACGGCGCGGACATTGGCCTGGTTGACATGCAGGTAAAGCATCCGCGGCGACAGGCGCATCGCATCCGCGACCAGCGCACGGCCGACGCCGCTGCCCCAACTCTGCGAGGCGACAACCAACTGATCGATGTAGCCATCCCGCGGGCGCAGCGTGATCGCCCCCTTGACGCTTTCGCTGACGCGATCGAGCGCAACCCGCACCCGCGTTCCGTCTCGTGCGTAGGCCGCCCGCTGGCTGATCAGCCAGTTGCGTCGGGCCTCGAAATCGATGTGGGGCATGGTCTTGGCCCAAGCCTCGACCCACATCTCGACCACCACCCGCCAGTTGTCGAGCGTCATGTCGGCCACGCGGAACAGCGGCTGACGGCTGCGCTGCTCCTCGCTCATCGTTCGGTGATCTTGAACTCGATGCGGCGGTTGCGGCGGAACGCGTCATCGCCCGCGCCAAGCTCCAGCGGCTGGAATTCGCCGAAGCCGGTGGCCGCAAGCCGCTCCGCCGGCAGGCCCTTGGTGGCAAGGTATTCGACCACCGAGACGGCGCGCGTCGTCGAGAGATGCCAGTTCGAGGGAAACTGCGCGGTCCGGATCGGGCGCACGTCGGTGTGGCCGTCCACGCGCACGATCCATGGAATGTCCGGCGGAATCTCGCGGGCGATGTCGGTCAGCACGGCGGCGAGCTTGTCGAGCTCGGCCTGCCCGTCCGGCTTCAGGACCGCCGCGCCCGCATCGAAGAACACCTCCGACTGGAACACGAAGCGGTCGCCTACGACGCGGATGTCGGGCCGGTTGCCGAGAATCTGGCGCATCCGGCCGAAAAAGTCCGAACGATAGCGTGCCAGTTCCTGCACCCGCTGCGCGAGGGCCACATTGAGGCGGCTGCCGAGATCCGAAATGCGCGATTGGGATTCCTTGTCGCGCGCTTCCGATGCGGACAGTGCCTCCTCCAGCGCTGCCAACTGGCGGCGCATCGCCGCAATCTGCTGGTTGAGCAGTTCCACCGCAGACTGTGCCCGCTGCGCGACCTGGCGTTCGGCGTCAAGCGCGCCCTGCAGTTGCTGCGAGCGTGTCTGCGCCGCCCCTGCCGCGCCGGCCCCGCCATCGAGCAGGCCCTGCAAACGCGCCCGGTCACTGTCCGTGCGGTTCAGCGTCGATTGCAGAAGAGCGAGGTTCTCCTCGACAGAGCGCTTCTGGCTCTTTTCAAGGGCCAGCAGGTCCGTCAATTCCGCCACCTGGTTCTCCAGCCGACGCAGCGCGGTGTCCTTGCCGGTGATCTCCTGGCTGAGGAAGAATTGCGCGAGCACGAAGACCGACAGCAGGAAGACGATGCCGATCACCAGCGTCGACAGCGCGTCGACGAAGCCGGGCCAATAATCGGCCCCTTCACGTCGCCTGGTGCGGGAGAGCGCCATGGCTCACTCCGCCTTGCTGCGGTCGGCGAGCAGCCTGTCGAGCAACCGGCGCGTATCCTTTTCGCGGACCGACTGCGCCTCGACCCAGTCACGGATCAGCTGCTGCTCGGTGCGCATGTGCTGCACGAGGCCCTGGATGCCCTCGGCAAGATTGGACATGGCCTGCGTCGCCTGCTTGCCGCCGCCGGCGTTCTCGGACAGGATCTGCGCCGTGCGCTGCAACTGGGCGGAAAGATCTGCCGGGATACCGGCCCCGGAGGAGAACAGCGGCGAAATCGCGGGCGGCAGCAGCGCCACGTCACCGCTGGCCTGCCCGAGCCCGGTCACCATCCAGTCCTCGACCTCCATGCGGAAGCGGCGCTGCGCCTGGCCAAGCTGCAGGTCGAGAAAGCCCAGCACCAGCGAGCCGGCCACGCCGAACAGCGACGACGAAAACGACAGGCCCATGCCTGACAGCGGCGCCGACAGGCCGGCCTTCAACTCCTCGAAAAGCACGCCCGCTTCGCCACCCGTGCGCAGCGTGTTGATCACCGCGCCGACGGAACTCACCGTCTCGAGCAGGCCCCAGAATGTGCCCAGCAGCCCCAGAAAGACCAGCAGCCCGGCCAGATAGCGCAGCGTGTCGCGCCCCTCATCAAGCCTCAGCGCGATTGATTCGAGAATTGTCGCGGATTGGCTCGCCGTAAGCGCCCGGCGCCTCAGGGCCGGCAATGCCGGCACAAGTGGAGCCAGCACCGGCAAGGCCGCGACCATGGTTGGCGGCGCGCCGCCCTGCAGTTCGTTGCCGCCCTTCGCCTCGCGCTGCAGCTTGAAGATCTCGCGCACCGCCACCAGCACGCCCACGAGCAGGCAGCCGATGATCAGGCCGTTGAGACCCGGATTGGCCATGAACGCCGCGGCAATCGGCTTGTTCAGAATGAAGGCCCCGAACGCCACGAGCGCGAGAAAGACGAACATGCGGACAAGGTAGCGCAGCGGCTTCGACAGGCGCGCGGCCTCACGGCTGGCGGGCTGGTCGGTGGAGGACGTCAACGACATGGCAACTCGTCTGGTCGGAGGCGGGCGCGTTCAGTCAGATCGAAACTGCAACGAGACATCGGTCATTGCAGCCATCAGCAGTCTTGGCTGAGCCCGCGCCCATGATCAAGCGTGATCATCAAGATTGGCCCGCCTCAGTTCGGTCCGGCAGACACGGCTTCGTTAACCACCCTGCCTCATCTTGTGTTCACCGTGCTTGGCGAAAGCCCCGGCATGGTAACCAGCCAGTCACCCGAAAGCTCGAATTCTGCGCCCATGCCGGTCAGGTCCGGCGCGAGCGAGGTGTGCTGCGTGATGTCTGGCTGGACGGGCAGGAAAGTGTCGTCGCCGTTTGCGTCGGTTCTCGCCAGCGCGACGGGCAAGATTGCCATCATCGGCCTCAGAGGCGCAACCGCGCTGGGCTGGCGCACGGCGGCTGCCTGCTGCGGCGTCCTCGCAGCCGGCTGGATTGCCAGTTCCGTGCCGCAGTTTCTCGACCATCGGGCTGAAGCAAGCGCGCCGTCCGCAGCTTCCGTCACCGGATCGCTGGAACACACGCCGATCCGTTCGCGGCGCCATGACTGGGCCGAAGTGCAGCGCGCCGGAACCACGTTTGCATTGTCCATCACCGAACTCGACGGCCAGCCCGTGCATCTTCTGGCCCGGCGCGATCTCAATTCGCAGGCCCGCGAGGACCAGTTGCAGGCCGGCGCCTTCGGCTCGGCGGCGACCTTCGCCCGCATCGCACTGAAACGGCTGGACAGCGAGAGCGCCGCAAGCTTCTTCGTCGACCTGTCACGCCACGCCGCCGAAAGTGGCTATTCGATCATGCGAAGCGCGCAGGCCACGCCGGTGGCAAGCAAGTTCGGCGCGCTGGAATCAGCCGACATGCTGGTGTCCGATGGCGAGACAAGCCGCAACTGCCTCGCCTTCCGGCACGTGGCGGATGGTTTCGGCTTCAGCTTCCGCGGCTGGCTCTGCGGCACACCTCGGCGCGCCGCGGACCGGCAGCAACTCACCTGCCTGATCGAGCGCGTGACCTTGCTCGCCGCAGGGGACGATCGCCAGTTGCGCGCCCACTTCAGCAAGGCCGAGTTGCAAAGGCAGCCGCAATGTCTGCAACCGAAGCTGCAGGCTGCGGGCCGCAAGACCAGCTGGCTCGATCCCGACCAGAACCTGCCAGCCCTGCGCCGCAGCGGCGGCTGATCGCAATTTCGCGACACCCGCCTTTTTGGCTTGAGCTGAGGTGTCGTGATCCGTTAACCAGAAGCTGCCAACATCGCTGAAGACATCAGCGTCCGGAGTTCATCATGCGCCTCGTTTTCGCCCTCGCAATCCTCGCCACTGCTTCGGCCCTTGCATCGGCGCCGGCCGAGGCGCGCGAGCAGCGCAAGCCGCTGCGCGTCAAGGTCGAGGGCCGTTCGTTCCTCGATGCCGGCAAGGTCGTGCCCGTCGGCGCCTATGGCCGGCATCTCGACGTGGCCAACAGCGGCGGCTCGTTCCTCCACACTGGCAGCTTCGGCGACCGCAGACGCGAAAACCTGCCTGATCGCTTTGCCGGCCCGAACCCCTTCGCCAACAGCTTCTACGGCCCGAGCCTGCGCTGACCCCTCCGCCCGAACGTGAAAAAGCCCGCATGACGCGGGCTTTTTATTGCGCGGAGCGGTGACGTCTCAGCGCACCAGGATGTTTCGGAACTGCCAGGCATCGCTGTGGTCGACATCTTCGGCGAACAGCTTCTCGCGGTCTTTCAGCGGCGTCCAGTCGGTGTAGTAGCCCTTGACCGGACCGAGATAGGGCATCTGCACGTCGAGGCAGCGCCTGTAGTCCATCTCGTCCGCTTCGACGATCCCGGATTTCGGGTTCTCCAGCGCCCAGACCATGCCCGCAAGCACCGCAGACGTGACCTGCATGCCCGTGGCGTTCTGGTAGGGCGCGATCGCCCGCGTTTCCTCAACCGAAAGCTGCGAGCCATACCAGTAGGCATTCTTGCCGTGGCCATAGAGCAGCACGCCGAGTTCATCGATGCCGTCGACGATCTCGTCCTCACCGAGGATATGGTGCTCCTCCTGCATGTTGCCGCCATTGCCGAACATCTCGTGCAGCGAAAGCACCGCGTCATTGGCGGGGTGATAGGCATAGTGGCAGGTCGGCCGGTAGGCTGTCTTGCCGTTCTCCTTCACGGTGAAGTAGTCGGCAATCGAGATCGCTTCGTTGTGCGTGACGAGAAAACCATACTGCGGGCCAGGTGTGGGGCACCAGGAGCGCACCCGGGTGTTGGCGCCAGGCTGCTCCAGATAGATCGCGGCCTTGCAGCCCTTGCTGTGCTTCTTGGCATTCTTCGGCATCCACGTCTCGTGCGTGCCCCAGCCGAGTTCGGCAGGCTGCATGCCCTCCGACAGGAAGCCTTCGACCGACCAGGTGTTGACGAAAACGTCCTTGGGCTTCGGGTGCTTCGCCCGCTGCGTGTCGCGCTCGGCGATGTGGATGCCCTTGACGCCGGCCTTGCGCATCAGCGCGCCCCACTCGGCACGGCTCGTCGGCTCGGTGAACTTGATCTTGAGATCGGTCGCAAGGTTCACGAGCGCCTGCTTGACGAACCACGACACCATGCCCGGATTGGCGCCGCAGCAGGACACCGCGGTCGTGCCGCCCTTTTTCCTGCGCTTGGCGGCCAGCACGGTTTCCCGCAGCGCGTAGTTGGTCCGCGCCGCATTGCCGCCTGTGTTGTCGAAATAGAAGCCCGGCCAGGGTTCGATCACGGTGTCTATGTAAAGCACGCCGATGGAGCGGCAGTGTTCCATCAGGTCCAGCGAAGAGGTGTCGACCGACAGGTTGACGCAGAAGCCCTGGCCCTTGCCAGCCTTCAGGAGCGGCGTCAGCAGGTCGCGGTAGTTTTCACGTGTCACGGCGGTCTGGATGAAGCGGATGCCGCGCTCATCGAGCAAGGCCCGGTCGGCGTCATCCGGATCGATCACGACGAAGCGGCTCTTGTCATACTTGAAGTGCCGCTCGATCAGCGGCAGCGTGCCGCGCCCGATCGAGCCGAAGCCGATCATCACGATCGGGCCCTTGATGGTGGCATGGACGGGCCAGTTGCTCATGGTCGGTCTCCTCAAGGCGCATCACGCGAAGATATGTCATGGAAAGGCCCGCCATCGAGCGGGCCTTTGTCAGGTTTTGCGGTGTTCAAACGGCATCAAGGCCGCATCGTCAACGACTATTTGCCGACAGGCGAAGCTCACCCACGTTCAGGCAGCCATTCGTTGCTCGGTTGCGATGCCCCGTCGGGACCGCTCCATCTCGCCGGTTGCCACCACCACGCCGCCTGCGCCGGACAGCGCGCCTGGAATGATCTCGAAGCTGAGAAACCGCGCCCGGTCCACCGGGCCTGGCAGGTCAAGGCCGGAGGGCGCCATCTCGAAGCCGAAGCGCCGATAATACGGCTGGTCGCCGACCAGCAGCACGAAACGATGGCCGTTGCGGGCCGCGCGCCACACGGCCTCGCGCATCAGCTTGCCGCCAAGGCCAAGCCCGCGCCTGTCCTCGTCGACCGCGAGCGGGCCGAGCAGCAAGCCACTGCCTGCAGAGCCCGCCAGGATGTTCCACAATCTGACTGTGCCGACGAGATCACCGTCGTGAACGGCGCTGAGCGCAAGATGCCGCGCAGGCTTGCGGCCCTCGCGCAGCCGCTCGGAGGTCTTCTCCAAGCGGGCATCGCCGAAGCACGCATCCAACAGCGCCTCGCGGGCGGCGACATCGGCGGCGACCTCATCACGGATCACGAGCATCACAGACCTCCTTCGCTGGCTTGCATGGACGTGCAGCCAGCCCCGCGCGAAACGGCGCGCGGACCACAAACAGCGGGTTATGTGAAAGGTGGCGGGGCGCCTGTGGCCCCGCCAAGGGATTTCATGATTCAGAGCATGCCTGTTGCAGAAAACCGGTTCCCACTCTTCTGCGGCAGGCTCTGGATCAGATCGTGTACTGCTTCAAGGGCGGGAAGCCATTGAAGGCCACGGCTGAATAGGTCGTGGTGTAGGCGCCCGTGCCCTCGATCAGCACCTTGTCGCCGATCTCGAGCGAGAACGGCAGCATGTAGGGCGCCTTCTCGTACATCACGTCAGCCGAGTCGCAGGTCGGGCCTGCCAGCACGCACGGACCCATCTCCGAACCATCATGGCCGGTGCGGATCGGATACCGGATCGACTCGTCCATCGTCTCGGCGAGTCCGCCGAACTTGCCGATGTCGAGATAGACCCAGCGCGCCGTGTCCTCGTCGCTCTTCTTCGAGATGAGCACGACTTCAGCCTCGATGATGCCGGCATTGCCGACCATGCCGCGGCCTGGCTCGATGATGGTCTCGGGCAACTGGTTGCCGAAGTGCTTGGAGAGCGCCCGGAAGATCGCATCGCCATAACGCGGCACGCCCGGCACGTTCTTGAGGTACTTCGTCGGGAACCCGCCGCCGAGGTTGACCATCGACAGGTTGATGCCGCGCGTCGCGCACTCACGGAAGATGGCGGAGGCCGAAGCCAGCGCGCCGTCCCACGAGTTGACGTTGCTCTGCTGCGAGCCGACATGGAACGACACGCCATAGGCTTCGAGGCCGCGCACATGCGCATGCTCGAGCACGTCGGTCGCCATTTCGGGCACGCAGCCGAACTTGCGCGACAGCGGCCACTCGGCCCCTGCGCCATCGCACAGGATGCGGCAGAACACGCGCACGCCCTTGACGCCGGTCAGGCGCTGCGAGCGCACGATCTTGTCGACTTCCGCTTCGCAATCCACAGCGAACAGGCGCACGCCGAGTTCCATGGCGCGGGCAATGTCCCGCTCCTTCTTGATGGTGTTGCCGAAGGAGATGCGGTCCGAGGTCGCGCCGGCAGCAAGGCCCATCTCGATTTCCGCCACCGAGGCGCAATCGAAGCAGGAGCCGAGCTTGGCGAGAAGGTGCAGCAGTTCCGGCGCGGGATTGGCCTTCACCGCATAGAACACGCGGGTGTCCGGCAAGGCCCGGGCGAACGCGAAATAGTTGTCGCGCACGACATCGAGGTCGACGACAACGCAAGGGCCGTCATCGCGGCGATTGCGCAGGAATTCACGGATGCGATCAGTCATGGCAGACTCCTCCCCCGACGCTGCCTGAGCGCCGAAGCCAAACAGATGAGTTGACTGACGACGAAGCGATCCGCGGCATTGTGGAGACGCCGACGGACCGGCGCGTTGCCGGTCAAGGGATTGCCATTGTTTGAAGGGTGACCCTCCGCACGCCGGGCAAGATGGACAAGCCTCTTCGGTTTCCCACGCCGCCCCTTTGGAGGAGGCGACAAAAGACCAAAAAAGCCCGTTCCGTCGTTGCTTTAAGCTGCGTCCCCCATGGAGGATGGGGTTCGCCGGTTTCGCCTCCGGCTGCTGGTTTGTGTCGAGGTTCAGACCAGTCATCAATTGCTCGATGTCTGACCCGGGAGTTGCGCCTCGAAGGGATATCCATCCCCCTCAACCTCACTCCGGACCTCAGGCGGCTGTGCAGAGTTTCCCCCGCATGCCCACCAACCAGCACGCGGCCACAGGCACGTGCGAATAGGGCGACGTCCGTATACGGAAAACCGCCCCCTTCCACAAGCGTTTTTTCATGCTCTTTTTGCGTCTCAGCCAAAACAAACATGCGCGCCCTAGACCGGACGCATTCATGGCGCTAAGTGCTGGAGCCAACAGGGATAAATCAGCCGGCTTCGCATGGGGCCGGAACCTGTTTTCGGGGCCGTTTTTCCGGGTTGCATTGAAGCATGACGACAACAGACCGCCGCACCGTCCTGGCTGGCCTTGGCGCAGCGCTGGCCTTGTCCGCCGCGAGCAGCGCCTTGATGGCGCAGCAGCAGCCCTCCCCGCCACCCGCATCGCCGCAGCCGGCCCCGCGCTTCGGTTTCGAGGACGTGGTCAGGCGCGCCCGCGAGCTTTCCGCCCTGGCCTACGAAACCCAGCCGATGCAGTTGCCCGAGCAGCTTCAGCGGCTTGATTTCGACCAGTGGCGCGACATCCGCTTCCGCAGCGAGCGGGCATTCTTCGGCAACACGTCCTCGCCTTACAGGATGCATCTGTTCCATCTCGGCTTCCTGTTCACGCGGCCGGTGACGATCAATACGGTGCGCGATGGCTTGGCAACGCCGATTCCCTATGCCGCCAACCTGTTCGATTATGGCCGCACGCGCTTCGCTGCGCCGCTTCCGGTCAATTCAGGCTTCGCGGGCTTTCGCCTGCATTTCCCGCTGAATGACCCGCGCGTCCATGACGAACTGGTGTCGTTCATCGGCGCGAGCTATTTTCGCGTGCTGGGCCGCGGCCAGCGCTATGGCCTTTCGGCGCGCGGCCTCAGCATTGGCGCGGGCGTCAAGGATGGCGAGGAGTTCCCCTATTTCCGCGAGTTCTGGGTGGAGACGCCCGGCCCCGACGCCGACCGCGTCGTGGTGCATGCGCTGCTTGATTCGCCCTCGTTGGCCGGCGCGTTCCAGTTCATGATCTATCCGGGCCGCGCCAGCGTCATGGCCGTGACGGCGCACCTGTTCCCGCGCCGCGAGATCGCGAAGCTCGGCATTGCGCCGCTGACCTCGATGTTCTTCACCGGCGAGAATGACCGCCGCTTCTTCGACGATTACCGCTCGGAACTGCACGATTCGGACGGCCTGCTGATCCATTCGGGCACTGGCGAATGGATCTGGCGGCCGCTGCGCAACCCGCAGGAGCAGGCAGTGTCCGCCTTTGTCGAACGCAACCCGCGCGGTTTCGGGCTGATGCAGCGCGACCGCGTGTTCGAGCACTACCAGGACCTCGACCTCGCCTACGAGCTTCGCCCCTCATATTGGATCGAGCCGGAGGGCGAGTGGGGCGAGGGGCATGTCGAACTGATCGAACTGCCCACCACCGACGAAACCAACGACAACATCGTTGCGCTCTGGGCTCCGCGTACGCCGCTCATTCCGGGCCGCGAGCATGTCATCCGCTACCGCCTGTCATCGATCGGCAATGTCGACATGCTGCACCCGGGCGGGCGCGCGGTGAACACCTATCAGGCCAAGCCCAAGGCGCTCGGCTCGGGGGAGGCCGTCACCTCCGGCGCGCGGCGCTTCATTGTCGATTTCGCCGGCGGCGAGCTTGGCTTCCACGTCGCCGACCCCGACAAGGTGGAGATCGTGCCGTCGGTGTCGGCAGGCCGGATCAACCGGGCGTTCCTCGTGCCCAATCCCAAGATCAACGGCTTCCGCGCCTTCATCGACGTGGTGATGGAACCCGGCCAATCCGGCGACCTCAGGGCGTTTCTGCGCACCGGCCAGAAGGCGCTGACGGAGACGTGGACCTATCCGTGGCGGGGTGAGTGAGCGGGTTCGCCGTCATTCCGGGGCACGTGCAGCGTGAACCCGGAACCCATCAGCGAGAACTCGATCGCCGGCGACAATGGCTTCCGGGCTCGGCTGAGCCGCCCCGGAATGACGAGCCGCGCCTGCCGGGAACCTCAAGCCGCCAGTTTCATCAGCGCCTCGATGTCGCCGAGCGCAGGCAGCCCCGCTTCATTCCCAAGGTGCTGCACCTTGTGGGCTGAAGCCGCGCGGGCGAACCTGAAATGCGCGTCCCAACCCGCGTCGGGGCGTGACAGATAAGAATACATGTAGGCCCCGTGGAAGACATCACCCGCGCCGTTGGTGTCGATCACCTTGGCGGCAGGCACCGGCAGCGCGGCATGATGCTGGCGCTGGCCCTTCTCGTCGAACCAGACGATGCCCTTCTCGCCCATGGTGACGCCGCCGATCTTGCAGCCCTTGGATTTCAGATGGTCGAGCATGCCGGACGCATCGAGCCCCATCTGCTCGCACATGCGTTCCGACACCACCGCCACATCGATGAAGCTTAGCAGCTCCGCCGTGTTGGAGCGCACCCCGCCGCCGTCGAGCGAGGTCATGATGCCGGCCTCGCGGCAGATCCTGGCATAGTGCAGCGCTGCATCCGGCTGGTGGCCATCGAGATGGATGGCGCGGCAATTCCCCAGGTTCAGCACAGGGAACGGGTGCAGGTAATCATCATCGCGGCAGCGCAGGATGGCGCGCTTGCCGTCATGCGGCATGATGAAGGACAGCGAGCTTTCGCGCACCTTGCGGCCGTGCACCGAAATGCCATAGCGCGCCGCCATGTCGAGGAACATGCGCCCGAGCCAGTCATCGGCCAGCGACGACAGCAGGTCCGGCTTGACCCCGAGCTTGGCGCAGCAGAACGCGGCGGTCACGGCATTGCCGCCGAACGAGACGGCGTAGTCGCGCGCCACCGCCTTGTCGTCTCCGGTCGGAATCGAATCGGCAAGGAAGACGATGTCGATATAGGTCTGTCCGATGAACAGTGATTGCATCCGTTTAGCCCCCTGTCCGTGCGGACTTCAGCCGCTGTTCCTTGCGCGCGGCAACGATCTCGATCTCGACCTTGAACTCGGGCCGCGTGAAGCCGGACACGATCACCAGCGTCGAGGCCGGCGGCGGTGTGACGACATGCCGGTCGCGCGAAGCCATGTAGCCGGCCATGTGGGCGCGGTCGGTGACGTAGGCATTGATCCGCACGATGTCAGCCAGGGTCATCCCGGCATCGTCAAGGATGACCTTGATGTTGGCGAAGCACAGGTCCGCCTGGGCCTCCGCGCTTGTCGGCACGCTGTCGTCGACCGCAACGCCAAGCTGGCCAGAGGCGAAGATCATCCGGCTGCCGGCCTGCACCTCCATCGCATGCGAGTAGCGCGCAAACGGCGCCCGCAGCGCGCCAGGCGTGCGGGCCTTGTTGGTGACGGCAGGCTTGATCGGTTTGGTCATGGGCAATTCCGGGCAATCTGGGCGGCGGCGGCAAAAGATGTCGCCTGCGACAGAAATCATGCTGGGCTATCATTCGGCAAGCGCATAAGTTCGTATTCAGGGCAAACGTCACAGCGCGCGGCAGGTTGCCTGGGCCGCGCATCACCCCTGAAACAGGCCCGACGGAGATCTCGCGATGACGCGCTTCAACCTCACCCGCCGCTCTGCCCTTGCCTTCGGCGCAGCAGGCGTCACGACGTTCGCGATCGGCAGCCGAGCCGGCGCGCAGGCCCGCGACAAGGTCCGCTTCGGCACCAACTGGCTCGCCCAGGCCGAGCATGGCGGCTACTATCAGGCGGTGGCTGACGGAACCTACGCCAAGGCCGGGCTCGACGTCGAGATCGTCATGGGCGGCCCCCAGACCAATGGCCGCCTGATGCTGCTCACGGGCCGTCTCGACTACTACATGGGCGGCAACATGATCCAGCCATTCCTGGCGGTGAAGGAGAATGTGCCAACCGTCGTCATCGCCTCGATCTTCCAGAAGGAGCCGCAGTGCCTGATCGCCCATCCGGACCAGGGCTTCGACAAATTCCTCGATCTGAAGACCTGCAACAACCTGATGCTGTCCAAGGAAGGCCAGGCCTCCTACTTCCAGTGGATGAAGGCCGAGTTCGGCTTCCGCGACGAGCAGGTGCGGCCCTACACCTTCAACGCCGCGCCCTTCCTCGCCGACAAGAAGTCGGCCATGCAGGGCTATGTCACCTCCGAGCCCTATGCCATCGAGAAGGAAGCCGGCTTCAAGCCCAATGTGTTCCTGCTCGCCGACCATGGCTTTGACACCTACTCGACCATGATCGAGACACGCGCCGATGTGGTTGCGGGCAAGGCCGACATCACGCAGCGCTTCGTCGATGCCACCATGATCGGCTGGTACAACTACATCTATGGCGACAATGCCGGCGCCAACGCGCTGATCAAGCGCGCCAACCCGGACATGACGGACGACAAGATCGCCGCCGGCATCCGCCTTATGAAGGAGTATGGCATCGTCGATTCCGGCGATTCGGTTCGCCTCGGCATCGGCGCCATGACGGACGCGCAGATGAAGAGCTTCTTTGACAAGATGGTCAAGGCAGGCGTGGTCCCGGCTGACCTCGACTACAGGAAAAGCTACAGCCTCGCCTTCGTCAACAAGGGCGTGGGGCTGAACCTGCGCAAGGGGTGAGCACGCGGTCGGCGCAGCCGGTCAGGAGTTCCGTTGGAAATCCTGAAGCGTGCGAACGCACCGAGCCGAAGCGAGGGGCCGGGGCCGCCGTCCGGCGGCAAGCGTAGATGCCCCGTCATCCCAACCCGCTCGCTGTCATCCTCGCGACAAGTCCGAGGATGACGGTGTTGGGTGGACCGCATGGAACGACACCCTTGAACCTGCTGGTCTTGACGCTACTATCAATCCAAGGCCCCGCGTCGTTCCGACACGCGGCCTTTTTTGTGTGTTGATCCAAGGACGCCTTTTCCATGCCCACCGGTTTTGCCGACGTGCCCAAGGCCGCGGCCTTTCGTCTGCTCAATGCCACCGTGCCGCTCTGCCTCCTCGACGCGCCTGCTCTGGCGGCCGACCGGGACGGCCTGACACGGGTTGATCTGACAGTTCAGGACGGCCAGATCATTTCCGTGCTGGCGGCGGGGACAGGCGACCTCACCGACCACCTGCCCATGCTCGACCTCAGGGGCGGCATGGTCTTTCCGCGCTTCGTGGAAGCCCACACGCATCTCGACAAGGGCCACATCTGGCCGCGCCGCCGCAATCCGGACGGCACCTTCATGGGCGCGCTGACAAACGTCATGGCCGACCGCGAGGCAAACTGGAACGCTGCGGACGTCAAGGCGCGCATGGATTTCGGTTTGAGGTCGGCCTTCGCGCACGGCACGGGCGCCATCCGAACGCATCTTGATTCGGTCGGCCCGCAGATCGCGATCTCGTGGCCCGTGTTCGAGGAGGTGCGCGCCGAATGGGCCGGGCGCATCACGCTGCAGGCCACGCCTCTGTTCGGCATCGACAATGCCGTCAACCCCGAGCACGTCCGCGACATCGTGGCCGCCGTGAAGCGCCACGGCTCCGGCATCATCGGGGCGGTAACCTACATGGGCCCAAACCTTCAGCCGGGGCTCGAGGTGCTGTTCCGCGCCGCAATCGACAACGGCTTCGATCTCGATTTCCATGTCGACGAGACCAACGATCCGGCCGCGCAATCGCTCGAGGTGATCGCCGACATGGCCATCGCCATGGGCTTCGATGGCAAGATCCTGTGCGGTCACTGCTGCTCGCTGGCCTTGCAGATGCCGCAAGCCGAAGCTCGCATCATCGACAAGGTGGCGAAGGCCGGCATCGCCGTCGTCTCCCTGCCGATGTGCAACATGTACCTGCAGGACCGCAACGCAGGCCGCACCCCGCGCTGGCGCGGCGTGACCCTGCTGCACGAACTCAAGAAGGCCGGCGTGCCGGTGATGGTTTCCTCCGACAACACACGCGATCCGTTCTATGCCTATGGCGACCTCGACATGCTGGAAGTCTACCGCGAAGCGACCCGCATCCTCCAACTCGATCATGCCGACGCAGATTGGCCCGCCGCCATCACCACGACGCCTGCAGCGCAGATGCGCCTCGCCACTGGCGCGCAAATTGCTGGTTCTCGCGCAGCCGATCTTGTCTTGACCCGCGCCCGCTCGCTGACGGAGCTTCTGTCGCGGCCGCAAGCCGACCGCACCGTCTTGATCCGCGGCAAGGCCGTCGATACGACCTTGCCGGACTACGCCGAACTCGATCATCTGATGAGGCCCGGCACATGATGAGCCCCGAAGGACGACCATGAGCGCGCGTTACGACATCGCCACCTTCAAGGCCCGGCTGGGCGGCATCCGCACCGAAGACAATCCGGCGCTGGTCAAGCAGAAGAGCCGCGACTTCTATTGGTATTCACCGACGCTGAAGCGCCAGCTCGAGCACATCACCGGCGACATCATCGTGGCGCCGACCTCGGAGGCCGAGGTGCTGCACGTGCTTGCCACGGCGTTCGAGCTTGGCGTGCCGATCACGCCGCGCGGCGCAGGCACCGGCAACTACGGCCAGGCCATGCCGCTGTCCGGCGGCGCGGTGCTGGATCTGTCAGGCTTCAACAAGGTCATGTCGATCGCGCCGGGCCGCTTTGTGGCACAGCCGGGCGCGATCATCGCCAAGATCGACGAGGAGACCCGGCGCCATTCGCGGCAGGAGCAACGGCTGCATCCCTCCACCTATCACACTGCCTCCGTCGGCGGTTTCATTGCCGGAGGTTCGGGCGGCGTCGGCTCGATCAAATGGGGCGGCCTGCGCGACTATGGCAACATCATCCGCCTCAAGGTCGCGACCATGGAAGCGAGCCCGCGCATCCTGGAATTCACCGGCGATGACCTGCACAAGGTTGCCCATGCCTACGGCACCAACGGCATCATCACCGAGGTCGAGATGCCGCTCGGACCCGCCTACAACTGGACGGACGTGATCATCGGTTTCGATGACTTCCGCACCGCCGTCGCCTATGCCGAGGCGCTCGGGGCGCAGGATGGGCTGGCACTTAAGCAACTTGCCGTCATCGCCGCGCCCAGCCCGCATGACTATTTTCTGCGCCACCGCAAGTTCATCGCCCGCAACCAGCATGTCGTGACCGTGATGGTGGCTGATTTCGCCACCGAGGCGATGCTCGCGTTCACCCGCCGCTTCAAGGGCTCGCAACTGCTGATGCGCTCGGACACCCTGCCCGAAGAGGATGCCAGGGGCCTGCCGCCGGTGTTCGAGCTTGGCTGGAACCACACCACGCTGAGAGCGCTTCGTGTCGACCCGGCCATCACCTACCTGCAGGTGCTTTATCCCTATCCGGACGTCGTCGATCTGTCCGTGCGCATCCACGAGCATTTCGGCGATGAAGTGCCTGCGCATCTGGAATTCGTGCGCTTCGATGGCAAGGTCACGGCCTTCGGCCTGCCGCTGGTGCGCTTCACGACAGAAGAGCGACTGGAGGAGATCATCGCCATCCACGAGCAGATGGGTGCGCCGATCTTCAATCCGCACCGCTACACGCTGGAAGAAGGCGGCATGAAGCAGACCGACGAAACCCAGCTTGCCTTCAAGCGCGAGGCCGACCCCGGCGGCCTGCTCAACCCCGGCAAGATGATCGCCTGGGAAGATCCTTCCTACGACTACAAGTCCGGCAAGACCTTCCTGTTCAGGTCGCTGGCCGAAGCGGGGGTCGGCGGCTGATGCGCGTTCTGGTGCTGCACGCGCATCCGAACCCCGAGAGCTACAATGCTGCGCTGTTTCGCCTGGCTTTGGAGCGTCTCAAGGCGTGCGGCCACGACGTCGATGCATGCGACCTGTACGAGGAGGAGTTCCAGCCCGTGCTCAGCCGCGCCGAGCGAGCCGGCTACCATGCCATTCCGGCCAATCGCAGCCCTGTCGAAGCCTACGTGCGGCGGCTGGAGCAGGCCGAGGCGCTGGTGCTGGTCTATCCGGTCTGGAATTTCGGCTTGCCTGCCATTCTCAAGGGCTTTTTCGACCGTGTCTTCCTGCCCGGGGTCAGCTTCAGGATCGTGGACGGGCTCGTCAGGCCCAACCTCCAGCATGTCCGCAAGCTGATGGTGGTCACCACCTATGGCGGGCCGCGCTGGCGCGCTTTTCTCGTCGGCGATCCGCCGCGCAAATATGCCACGCGCGTTTTGAGGGCGCTGATCAAACCCACCGCTTCACGCAGCTATCTGGCTCACTACGACATGAACCGCTCGACAGATGCGACGCGCAAGGCCTTCCTGGCCAGGGTGGATGCCGCTTTGGCGCAATTCTGAGCCGACTCTCGATCAAGGACCCGATTCGTTGCGCATCCTGATGGTCTATTGCCACCCTTGCGAGGAAAGCTTCAACGCGGCGATCAGGGATGCCGCCCTTTCGGAGCTTGCAGCCGCCGGGCATGAAACGCGCCTGCTTGACCTTTACGCCTCCGGTTTCCAGCCCGTCCTGACCGCAGATGAGCGCCGCAACTACCATACCCCAGGCGATAACGAGCGCGGCGTCGAGGAGCACCTTGCCAACCTGCGCTGGTGCGAAGGCCTGATCTTCGTTCATCCGACCTGGTGGTATGGCCCGCCAGCCATGCTCAAGGGCTGGCTTGACCGTGTCTGGGTGCCGCACGCCACGTTCGGCATGCCGGAGAAGAACAAGCCGATCACACGCGTGCTGACCAATATCCGCCTGATCGCCGTCATCTCCACGCTGGGCAGCCCGAAATGGTGGTGGTGGATCATGGGCGCGCCGGGACGCCGCACCCTGCTCACCGGCCTGTCCGTCCTGTGCGCCCCGCGCTGCCGCACATTCTGGCTCGGCCTGCATGAAATGGACAGCCAGAGCCCCCAGCGGCGCACGGCCTACCTGGACACGGTTCGCCGTAAAATGCGCCGACTGTCATGACTGTCATCAAGACGTCATCGTTCGCCGGCTAGTTGCAGGCGGAAAATGTTGCCGGTGGACAGCAATGGCCCGGCGCGCGGCGGATGCTTCTGGTCAGGGTGGGCAAATGGGCGGCAAGTTGGGCAGCAAGTCTGAAGCGGATGGCAAATCTGGCACAGCGGGCAAGTCCGGAACTGCAGGCAAGGCCGGGACTGCTGACAAGCCTGTCACTGCAGGCAAATCCGAAAAGAGCGTGGGGCGGCTGCTGATCCTTGCGTCGCGATTGCATCGCGCAAGGATCGGCGAAAAGCTCCTGACGCTGTCGCTGTTTCCTGGGCAGGAGCAGGTGCTCGAAGTGTTGGCCGCTGAGGGCGCGATGCCGATGGGCGAACTGGCGGGCAAGCTCAGCGTGCGGCCGCCCACGGTGTCCAAGACAATCGCAAGGCTCTCGGCACAGGGGCTGGTGGCACGCTCGACAGATGGCGGCGATGGCCGCCTCGTCCGCGTGCAGTTGACGAGCGAAGGGCAGAGCCGGGCTGCCAGCCTGGGCGATCTGCTCGAAGAGGTCGAAAACGAGATGCTGGCGGATTTCGACGGCAAGGATCGCAGGCGCCTGCGCAAGCTGCTGCGCAAGACGGTCAAGGCGCTGGGCCAAGCCGGCGGGCGCACGACGCAGACCGGCGAGGATGAACCGGACGGCGAGGACGACGAGAACTAGGCTCCGAGCGCGCTGCGGCTCACGGTCAAGATCGCGCCCGCCAGCCCCAGCCACAGCACGGTTTCGATCACGCCGCGATGCAGGCGGAACAGCATCACCCCGGCAATCACCGACAACACCAGCGCTGGCCAGCTCATGCTGGAGAGCACAGGCGCAGGCAGGCGCAGCGGTCCCGCAGTGACACTGCCGACCTCAGCGAACAGCACGCCCAGCGCAAACTTGAGCACAAGCGAGGCAATCACCCCAGTCACCGCCGCGGTGATCACCGACAGCGCCCCTGCGATGCGCGGATTGCCACGCACCCGCTCGACGTAAGGGCTGCCGGCAAAGATCCAGACAAAGGACGGCGCGAATGTCACCCACACCGCCATCACGGCTGCCAGAAGGCCGCCGAGCGCCGGCCCGAACGGCGCGGGGTTGCGCCAGCCAGCAAGGAACGCTGCAAACTGATTGACCAGGATCGTCGGCCCCGGCGTGGTTTCGGCAAGGCCGAGCCCGTCGATCATTTCAGCGGCGCTGAGCCAGCCCTTGTCGTTGACGGCGGCGTCGGCAAGATAAGCCAGCACGGCATAGGCCCCGCCGAAGGTGATCATCGCCAGCTTGGAGAAGAACAGGCCGATCTCGACAAGCAGATGCCCTGCCCCGAGCGCCATGGCCGCCAGCGCCACAGGCGCCCACCAGATCACGATCCAGGTCAGCGCCGCCTGGAACGCGGCACGGTTGGCAACGGGATCTGGCGTCGTTGGCGCTGCGGCGGCATGCGGCCTTGCCAGCCAGTCCGGGCGCGCGGCCGACAGGAGCCAGCCTGCAAGCGCAGCCGCTGCAATGACATAGGGGAAGTCGATGCCGAGAAAGGCGAGCGCCGCAAAGCTCAGCGCCGCTGCAGCCACCAGAAAGCGTGATTTCAATGCCCGCTTGCCGATCTTGATCAGCGCTTCGATGACGATGGCGATGACCGCCGCCTTGATGCCGAAGAAAAGCCCCTCGACGAGGGTCAGGTTGCGGCCAAGCGCATACAGAAAGCACAGCGCCATCATCAGCACGGCGCCCGGAATGACGAAGAGCAGGCCGGCGATCACGCCCCCGCGCACACCATGCAGGATGAAGCCGAGATATGTCGCCAGTTGCTGCGCCTCGGGGCCGGGCAACAGCGTGCAGTAGTTCAGCGCATCGAGAAAACGCCGCTCGTCGACCCAACGCTTTTCATCGACGACCGCCTTGTGCAGCATGGCGATCTGCGCGGCAGCGCCACCGAACGACAGGCAGCCGATGCGCAGCCAGACGCGCGTGGCGTCACTGAGGGTTGGCGGCTCGCCGGCCACGGCCGGCGCCGCCGACGTCATCGCATCTTCGGAATGTCGGCTCATGACGCCGAACCCGGCATCATTGCGCCTGCACCCGGTTTTGCGGCAGGCCAGTTGTGCGTTTCCCCGGTCGCGTCGCTGCACCAGCGAAAAAGCGAATCATATATCAGCAGGCCGGCCTCGAGCTGCTTGAGGTCGTCGCCGAACATGCGCGACAGGCCCAGCGAGACGGCCAGCAACCCGGCGGCCTCGGGGGCAAGATCGAGCCTTGCCGTGTCGGCGCCGCGCACGATGGCGGCCAGCCGCCTCAGCGGTTCGGAGGCGAGGCCGAACTCGGCAATCATCACGTCGAACGTGCAAAGCTCGCCGCGATGGCTCCAGAACTGGTCCTCGCCGTCGATATCGAAGCTGGTCGCGCCGAAACGCTCGGCCACACCGCGCACCTCGGACGGCGAAACGAACAGGAACACAGCCGACGGATCGACAAAGCGCCGGATCAGCCAGGGGCAGGCGATGCGGTCGATCTTCGGTCGCGCTCGCGTCACCCAGAGCGTCGCGCCGTCAGGTTGCCGCGGAGGCAATCTGGCCGTGACAAGCATCGGCAGGCCGGCAGCAGCCCAGCCAAGTGCGCCACCCTCGAGAATCCTGGCGCGCGCTCCGAAGTGCCTGAGCCACGCCGCGACGCCCTCGCTGAGCTTGAGGCCCTTCTGGCAGATCACGACGACGTCCTGACCTGCGCAGGCCGGGCCCCAGCGCGCGACATCGACGTGCGACCGGCGGACAGCCCCCGGCACCAGCCTCGGATCGCAGGCGAAGTCCGCTTCCGTGCAGACATCGACAAGCATCGGACAGTCGGCGCGTCCGATCAGGCGGGAGAGTTTTTCGGCAGTGATGGAGTTGGTCGACGACATGGCATTGCGCCCCTTGTTCGTGTGAACTGGACGCGATCCTTGGGCTGTCGCCTGATGGGGAGATCGCAGACCCCACGGATCGTTGGTAAGTGAGGTGGGGCGTAACTGTCAACGCCAAGAACCGCCAACGCCAGGAATCATGGACGCGAAGATGCAGGTCAGGTCTTTGCGCATGCGGATGCCCCGAGATGCGTCCTGCCATGCGTTCTGCGCAAGAAGGCGCGTGATCTGGTCGTTGGCCAAGATGCCGGTCAGCGCTTAGGGTTCGACGCAATGCCGCTGGATGCACGTCCGCCCTTGCAACAGAACACGACGCGCCCGACATCGCCCGAAGCCTCGCCGGAGATGCTGAAGAACAGCCCCTCGGATCGGCTGACCGGCATCGCACTGATGTGCGCAGCGCTTGCGGTGTTTTCGGTGCTGGACGCCAGCGCCAAGTGGATCGCAGGCTACATGCATCCGCTGCAGGCCGTCTGGGCGCGATACGCGGTCAGCGTCGTGCTTGTCATGGTGGTGCTCAACAGTTGGACCCGGCCGGGCGTGATGACCACGCGTGCGCCTGTGCTGCAGGGCGTCCGTTCTCTGATGCTGCTGCTCTCGACGGTGCTGAACTTCCTGGCGCTGCAGTATCTGCAACTGGCCGAGGTCATGACCATCATGTTCGCGACGCCGCTGCTGATCGCACTGCTGTCAGGCCCGTTGCTGGGGGAATGGCCCGGTCCGCGCCGGATGATCGCGATCGGCGTCGGCTTTCTCGGCGTGCTGGTGGTGATGCGGCCCGGCGCGGGCGGACTCCACCCGGCGGCATTCCTCTCGGTTGCCGGCGTGTTCTGCTACGCGTTCTACAACCTCACCACGCGCAAGCTCGCCAGCATCGACAGCAGCGAGACCACGATGGTCTACTCGGGCGTGGTCGGCGTTGCGCTGATGACGCCGCTGATGTTCCACCTGTGGACCAATCCGGCCTCGCCGGGGGTCTGGGCGGTGATGCTGCTGATGGGCGCGTGCGGCGCTTTCGGCCACTGGCTTGTCATCGGCGCCCACCGGCGCGCGCCCGCTGCCGTGCTGGCGCCGTTCATCTACACCCAACTCGTCTGGATGCTGATCCTCGGCTGGCTTGTCTTTGGCCAGTGGCCCGATCGCTGGACGCTTGGCGGCGGCATGATCGTCGTCACCTCGGGGCTTTATCTGCTCTACCGTGAACGCGTGAGGGGCATGCAAAGCAGGCCGATGATCGAGTGACAACTGCGTGTTTGTGGCCATCACGCGACAGAAAGCATGACAAAATCTGCGCCTTTGGGCCATTTTCCCGCTCGGTGACCAGAATTTCGGAATTGTTGCCGCTTTTGGAGATTCCGATTTTGCCCCTTGATTTTGCTGCAATGCACTATAGATTGTGCATTGCGAGATAGCGATATCTCGCTGCCCTCCTTGGGCGTTTCCTCCCTAGACTTGGGCCGCACCGTCAAACGTGCGGCCTTTTTTTTTGGCGTTATTCGGCAGCCGCTGGAAATTGCATCAGGCCGCTGGTCCAGGCGCTGAACATCGCGGCGAGACTGTGGTTCAACGCCGACCTGACGTCCTCGAACGCCTGAAGCGGCTCGATCGTGCTCTCGTTCATGTAGAGCCCGCGGTTGATCTCGATCTGGAGCGCATGCACCTGCGAGCGCGGTTGGCCGTAATGCTCGGTGATGTAGCCGCCGGCGTAGGGCCTGTTGCGGCTGACGCTGAAGCCGGCCTGGCGCAGCGCCGTCTCCGCAGCGTCGATGATGTCGGCATGGGCGCTTGTTCCGAAACGGTCACCTAGAATCACGTCCGGCCTGGCGCTGCTGTCACGTTCGAGGCCCGCCGACGGCATCGAGTGCATGTCGACCAGCACGCACAGTCCGAAATTGCGCCGTGTCCGGGCCAGCAGCGCCCTCAAGCCATCATGATAAGGCTTGTAGAAGCGCTCGATCCGGTGCGTGGCTTCCGCTGCCGGCAGGCGCTTCGCATAGATGTCCTGACCATCGCCGACAATGCGTGGAATGGTGCCAAGCCCACCGGCGACCCGCATCGACCGCGTGTTGACGAAGGCCGGCAACCGGCCGTCGAACATGCGCGGATCAAGCTCGTAGGGCTCACGGTTGACATCGAGATAGGCGCGCGGAAACTGGGCCAGCAGCAGCGGCACGCCAAGGCCTGGCACGTCCGCGGTCAGCAAATCGACGAACGCGTCTTCCGAGCGCCGCAGCGCATGTGCAGACAAGCGCGATTGTTCGACGAAGCCGCGCGGATATTGCCGCCCGGCATGCGGCACGCCGACAACCGCCGGAATGACCTGAAGCGCCGGTTCGCGCACGACATAGGCAGCGCGGATGTCCTCGACGATATGCATTGCAGCGCTGCGTTCCGGATGCGTCATGCCCATGACGTGATCGAACCATGATCCTGCCGGGGCTGGCAAGCGCTGAGTGCGTGGCGAAGGCCGGAATGGCCGATGCGGCCCGATCGGCGCGCTGTTCACTGCTTTTTTACCACGGAGGCTGCAAATGATCGCTATCGATCCGTTCGAGACAGACATTTGCCTGACCCTTCAGGCCAGCAGCCGAGAAGCACCGCCATCATGACCAAGATCCTGCTCGCCGAAGACGACAACGACATGCGCCGCTTCCTCGTGAAGGCGCTCCAGAACGCGGGTTATGATGTCGCCTCCTTCGACAACGGCCTGTCGGCCTACAACCGGCTGCGCGAAGAGCCTTTCGAGCTGCTCCTGACCGACATCGTCATGCCGGAGATGGACGGCATCGAGCTTGCGCGCCGCGCCACCGAACTCGATCCCGACATGAAGGTGATGTTCATCACCGGCTTTGCCGCCGTGGCGCTCAACCCAGACTCGAACGCGCCGAAGGATGCCAAGGTGCTGTCGAAGCCGTTCCACCTGCGCGATCTCGTCAACGAGGTCGAGAAGCTGATCAAGGCCGCCTGAGCACGCATCGGCAGCGGCAACACAAAGGGTTGCGCGAGGCAATCCGATTGGCTATAGCCCCCTCACCGCAGCGGCGCTTTCGGGTCGCCGCTCCCGACTATCGGGCGCGTAGCTCAGCGGGAGAGCACTACGTTGACATCGTAGGGGTCACAGGTTCGATCCCTGTCGCGCCCACCATCCTTTGCAAGGCTCGTCAGGCACTTGAGCCGGCGGGCCTTTTTGCTGAGAGGGCCATGCGGCGGGAGTTGCGGAGGTGCACGTCTCGGCACCCCAATCCATCTCAAGATGGCTGGCAGCTTGTCCGGGAGGCCATGGCGCCATTCCCGCTCGCCAGCGCATCATGGCGATGCGTCTTTGTTTCTCGGCAAGTCCCTATCGCACGATGATGCTTTGCCGGGCGATGACGGCCTTGTCGGCATCTGCGGCGCCCATGACATAGCGAATCTCGTAGGCGCCTGCGGTGGTCGGCATCGCCAGATCCCCCGTGCTTGCATCGCCTGTCACGCTGAAATACGTGGCATACCGGTCGTCCGGCGCATCTGCGGCAATAACCGTGACGTAGTCTCCACGGCCACGCGGCCCGGTGAAGCGCACCGGAACGGTCGCACCGATACCCGCCGTGGCAGGCGCATCGAGTGATGCAACCGGGCGCGTGGCGATGATGGATTGTCGGGCAATCACGCTCGATGCTCCCGCCGCGACCAGAACATAGCGCAACTCGTAGGTTCCGGCCGCTGGCGGAAGGTGGATCGTGACATTGCCGCCTTCGGCATTCTCCCAGGAGCCGTGAATGTACGCGTCGGCGTCGGCGCCGGGCGCGATGATGGAAATGAAGCTGCCCTTTGCCGCATCGGCGGGCGTGAACTCGATGGTGACCGCACTGCCGGCCATGCCGGTGTCTGGCCCCCGAAGCGTGGCGGTTGCCGCCGTGATGTTGATCGGGCGTGTCGCCAAGATGGTGTTGTCCACCCCTTCGATGAAGCGCAGTTCATAGCGCCCTGGCGTGGCGGGGGTGGTCAATTGCAGCGGGCTGGCCGCCTCTTCGACATAGGCAAACCCACCATTGATGTAGTCGCCCGGCGCTGCACCAGCCGGAACAATGCCAATCCAGGATGCTGGCGCGCGTGGACCTGTCCACCGCACGGAAATCAGGCTCCCGGCAGTGACATCCGGCGCAGCGTCCAGTGTGGCCGTGACAGGCAGGACGGTCAGGTCTGCACGACCGATCGGGCGGCCTGCGCGGGCCAGCACGTAGCGGATCTCGTATGTCCCGGCCGTGGCCGGCACGCGCAGCATCAAAGGCGTGCCGTCCCGGGTCCAGCTGTAATGCCGGGTCTCAGGCTCAGCCTGCCCCTGACCTTTTGGTGCGATCACCAGATAGTCACCCGGCTCGTTCGGGCCGGTCCAGTCGACAGCGACAATCCCGGTTGCCTGAACGCGTGATTGCGCTGGCGTCAGCGTGGCGCGGGGCAGGCTGCCTGTCAGCGGCACCACAATCTCGGTCGGTGGAGTAGCCGTGATCTCGGCTGTCAGGGTGCCGATCCGCTCGCCCGTGGTGGCTGTGATCACATAACGACCGGGCCTCAACGGCAGCCGTGTGGCTCCGCCCTCGTGCACCGGCGTCTCGTCGCCCTCGCGCAACACGGTGAAGCTGGCGTCAGCCAGCGTTGCGCCGCCAACGCCATTGGTTGCCCTGAGGCCGATGCCGCGCAGGACCGCTGGCGGAACCGCAGTGGCTGGACGTGCTTCAGTTGCGCGCGCCAGCGCTCCTGCCAGTTCCTCTGCATTGGCTGCAGGCACAAACAGCCCGCCGGTTCTCTCGGCAATACAGGCGACCCGCGCCCGCTCGGATGGCGTCCGGAGGTCGAAGCCCACGACATGGGCCGTGAAACTGGCATTGGCCGCCTCAAGCTCGGCGGCCAGCGCGCATGGATCGCCGCCGCAGGTCTCGATGCCGTCGGTCACGAGGATGATGGTGCCTCCCCGCTCACGCACGCTGAGTGTTGCCGATGCCTGCCGGACAGCATCGGTCAGCGGTGTCTTGCCGCGGGCCGTCAGCCGGTCGAGCGTGCTGCTGACGGCAGCCGCGTTCACCGCGCCTGGTGGGAGCAGCATCTGGATGTCGCTGCACTGCCCCGCCTGGCGATGCCCGTACGCCATCAGCCCAACCTTTCGCCCGGCAGGAAAGGCCGAGAACATGCCCTTCACGGCGTCACGCGCGATCTCAAGCTTGGGCTTGTCGCCGATGCGGCCCCACATGGAGGCCGACATGTCGAGAATGACAATCGTCTCGGCCCCGGATGGGGCCGGTTGTGCCGCGGCTGGCAGCGTCACGGCGATTGCACAAATGGACAGGGCATGAGCGAGCAGTTTGCGCATCAGAAAGTGCTTCCATGGACGGTGACGTCAGAAGTTCGGCGTCGTCGGCCAGAAGGTCAAGCTGCCGGGCCTTGACGTCAAGCGTGATCGTGTCGCCATCTTTGACCAGCGCAGGAGATTCGCCCACGAGCGCCTCTTGAGGGACATGCAGCGCCACCATCGGCAGCCGGTTGCGCTCATGGCGCCAGTCAACGGGGACGAACAGCATGATGCAGGTCGGCATGATCGGTTTGGGCGCGATGGGGCGCGGCATGGCGCTGACGCTCCGGCGCGCGGGCCATCGCGTCCTGGGGTTCGATGCGCTGGCCCAGACGCGCGAAGCCCTTGCGGCCGATGGTGTCGAGACTTTCGACACGATGGCGCCGCTCTGCCGCGAATGCGACATCGTTGTTCTCTCCCTGCCGACCGCGACAATCGTCGAGACGGTCATCGCTGGCGAGGGCGGCATCCTGTCCCAGGCACGGCCCGGTCTGCTGGTCGTCGACACTTCGACATCGCATCCCGAGACGACGCGGAAGTTGGCAATGTTGATGCAGGCCGCAGGCATGGCGCTGATCGACGCGCCGGTGAGCGGCGGACCGAAAGGGGCGCATGCCGGCACGATGACCATGGTGATCGGAGGCGCGGATGCGGACGTGGCCCGCGCCATGCCCGTGCTCGAAAACATGAGCGCCAAGCGCGTGCATGTCGGCTCAGTCGGCGCAGGCCATGTGACGAAGATCATCAACAATCTGCTCTGCGCCGCGCATCTTTTGACCGGGGCGGAAGCGCTGCGGATTGCACGTGAGGCCGGTGTGGACGCCGAACGGCTGCTAGAAGGGCTCAATGCGGGTTCCGGCAGGTCGGGCGTGACGCAGGTGAACTTTCCGGCCTGGGTCCTCAACGGCGCCTTCGATTCAGGCTTCACCATGAAGCTGATGCGCAAGGACGTGCGCCTCGCGGCGCAGCTTCTTGCAGAATTGGGATTGGACCTGCCGATGGCGGCGGATACGGCGCGGATCTGGGCGGACAGCGAGGCCTTGATCGGCGACAATGAGGATTTCAACCGCATCGTCGCGCTGCAGCTCGGCCGCACTGAACAGTGAGATGAAGAAGCCAGTCATGACGCATTTCATTGATCCGCACCTCAGCCAGGCCATGGCTCCGTTCTGGCCTGATGCGAGCAGCGTCGGCTCGCACGTCGATGGTGAGACCGTTCTCGGCGACGGCGAGACCGTGACCATCGACAATCCCGTCACAGGTCTTCCGCTCCTGACTTACGCCGATGCTGGCGCGGATGCGGCACGGCGAGCCGCGGCGGCGGCGCTGGCCGGGCAGGCGCAATGGGGAAAGCTGTCGGCGGCAGCGCGCGGCCGCATCATGCAGGCTGTTGCCCGCGCATTGCTGAATGCAGCCGAGCCGCTGGCCATGCTTGAATGCCTTGGCGCAGGCAAGCCGATCCGCGATGCGCGCGTCGAGGTCGCCAAGGTGGCGGAGATGTTCGAATACTATGCGGGCTGGGCCGACAAGTTCCATGGCGACGTGATCCCGGTTCCGACCAGTCATCTCAACTATACGCGGCGCGAGCCGATGGGTGTCGTGCTGCAGATCACGCCATGGAATGCGCCGATCTTCACGGCGGGGTGGCAGATCGCGCCCGCCATCGCCATGGGCAACGCTGTCATCCTGAAGCCTTCGGAGTTGACGCCGCTGACATCCCTGGCCCTGGCGCGGCTGGCCGAAGGGGCTGGACTGCCGAAAGGCGTCATCAATGTGCTGGCGGGCTTCGGCCACACCACGGGGCAAGCTGCGATGGCGGAAGCGGCTGTGAAGAAGGTGGTGTTCGTCGGCTCCGTGCCGACCGGACGATTGATCGCCGAAGCAGCGGCGCGGCGGCTTCTGCCATGCGTGCTGGAGCTTGGCGGCAAATCTGCCAACATCGTCTTCGCTGATGCGGACCTCACGCGCGCCGCCGTTGGGGCACAGGCCGCGATCTTCTCCGGCGCAGGGCAGAGTTGCGTCGCAGGCTCCCGGCTGCTCGTGCAGCGCTCGATCTACGACCGCTTCGTCGCGATGGTTGCAGAGGGCGCGGCAAAGCTGAGGGTCGGCGACCCTCGGTCGCCGGACACCGAAGTCGGCCCCATCAACAACGCGATGCAGCATCGCCATGTGCTGGCGCTGGTGAGCGAAGGCATCGCCGGGGGTGCGCGGGTCGTCGCGGGCGAAGCGGGCAAGCCAGCACAGCAGGGCTACTTCGTGCGCCCGACAGTGCTTGCCGACGTCGACAACCGCATGGGCATCGCCCGCAAGGAGGTGTTCGGGCCTGTTGTCGCCGCCATTCCCTTCGAAGACGAGGCCGAGGCCATCGCCATCGCCAATGACAGCGATTTCGGCCTCGCCGGCGCGGTCTGGACCCGCGATGTCGGGCGCGCCCACCGCGTCGCGGCAGCGGTCAGGGCCGGCACCTTCTGGATCAACAGCTACAAGACGATCAACGTAGCCTCGCCCTTCGGCGGCTTCGGCCACTCCGGCCATGGCCGCTCCAGCGGTGTTGAGGCGCTCTACGAATATACCCAGGTCAAGAGCATCTGGGTCGAGACGGCGGCAGAGCCCGCGATCTCGTTCGGCTACGCACCCAACCTGAGCGAGTGAACCGGGAGTTGGGACCGCTCCGTCGGGGATCAAGGGCGAGCGGCGTCGCGGGCCTTTGCCAGGCCGGTTTGCGCCGGAACACGCCTCTCTGCTACACCGACGACGTCGCGGTTGACCTGCTGAGCCTGCGGGTAGGCCTTGCGGCGGACAACCCGGGTGTATGCCCGTCTTTCGGCTTTTTCGGCTGACAACAGGACCCGAGACGACCATGCTGCTGGGCTGCATCGCGGATGACTTCACCGGAGCGAGCGATCTCGCCAACACGCTTGCCAAGGGCGCGATGGCGACCACGCAGTTCGTCGGCATCCCGGCGAAGGCTGCTCCCGCAAGCTGCGAGGCTGGGGTGATCTCCCTGAAAAGCCGCACGATCGCGCCCGCCGAGGCCGTGCGCCAATCGCTGGCCGCGCTCGACTGGCTGCTGGAGCAAGGCTGCCGCCAGATCATGTTCAAGTATTGCTCGACGTTCGATTCGACCGCACAGGGCAATATCGGTCCGGTGGCGGAGGCCTTGCTCGACAGGCTTGGCGGCATTGCCATCGTCTGCCCGGTCTTTCCGGCCACCGGGCGCACGCTGTTTCAAGGCCATCTGTTCGTCAACGGCCAGCTCCTTTCGGAGACCGGCATGCGGAACCATCCGCTGACGCCGATGACCGATTCGGACATTCGCCGCTGGCTTTCGCATCAAACGCGCGGCGATGTCGGGCTGGTTCCCTATCACGTCGTCCGGGCGGGGCCGGAAGCGATCCGTGCCGCGCTTGGTGCCGAGGCCAAGGCAGGCCGCCGGCTCGTTGTGACGGATGCCGTTGTCGACGACGATCTGGTCGCCATTGGCGCAGCCATCGCGGACCACAGGCTCGTCACCGGCGGCTCGGGGATCGCGCTCGGGCTCGCGGCGAACTTTGCAAGGACGCGCGGCGTGTCCGGCGTAAGAACGCCGTTCGCCGGGCTTGCCGGACCCGCCGTTGCACTGTCGGGTTCCTGCTCGGTGCAGTCGCTGGCGCAGCTTGGCGCCTTTGCCGAGACGCACCCGGTTCTGACGCTTGATCCCGACGAGGTCATTGCCGGCCGGATGACGGTGGACGCGGCCGCCGGCTGGGCCATGGAACATCTTGACCGGATGCCGATGATCACATCCTCGACCGCGCCCGAACAGGTTGCCGCGGCGCAGGCGCGCCATGGCCGCGCGGAAATGGCGGAAGCGCTCGAAGGCTTCATGGGCCGGGTCGCCGCGAGACTGGTCGGCGGCGGCGTCAGCCGTCTCGTCGTCGGCGGCGGCGAAACATCGGGCGCGGTGGTCACGGCGCTCGGCCTTGGCGAGTTCGTCATCGGCCCGGAGATCGACCCCGGAGTGCCGGCGCTGGCGACGATGTCGGCAGCGGGTGCCCCGCTGCGGCTGGCGCTCAAGTCCGGCAATTTCGGCGCGCTCGATTTTTACGAGAAAGCCGCCGCGATGCTGGCGAAGGATGCAGCATGAGCGATGAACAGGCCCTCCGCCACGATCTTGTCCGGCTGGCGAAATCGCTGTTCGACCGTGGCCTGACGCCGGGCGCATCGGGCAACATCTCGGTGCGATGCGGCGACGAACTGCTCTGCACACCGACCAATTCATGCCTCGGCTTTCTAGAAGCAGCGCGAATCTCGAAGGTCAGCATGACTGGCGAGCACATGTCGGGCGATCCGCCGACAAAGGAGATGCCGCTGCATCTGGCGATCTACGCCGCGCGGCCTTCGGCGCGTGCGGTTGCGCACCTGCATTCGACTTACGCGACCTTGCTGTCATGCCTTGCCAGCACCGATCCCGATGACGCCATCGCGCCGATCACGCCTTATGTGGTGATGCGCGTCGGGCGAGTGGCGGTGATCCCCTATGTGAAGCCCGGCGATCCGGCTATCGTGCCGCTGATCCGCGCCAAGGCCCCCGATCACCCGGCGCTGCTGTTGGCCAATCACGGGCCGGTGGTCGCAGGTCTGTCGCTTGAAGGCGCGGTCCATGCCCTCGAAGAACTTGAGGAGACGGCGAAACTCACGATCCTGTCGCAAGGTTTGCGGGTCAACACACTGACAACCGATGAGGTTGCCGACCTTGAGCGCTCGTTCAAGCTGAAGTGACGCGGCCAGGCGAGCGGTGCGGACCGATGTGCCCGGCGCGGGCTCCGTTCAGTGGCGGTCGTCCGGCAGCGTCGGCAGCGGCAGGAAGCCGACGCCTTCCTCGGCCAGCATGCGCGCATCGTCGGGCGTCGCGCTGCCATAGATCGGGCGGCCTTCAAGCTCGCCATGGTGCATCTTCAGCGCCTCGTCGGCGAACTTGTCGCCGACATTGTCGGCGCTCGCCTCGACATGGGCGCGCATCGCGCGGACAAGGTCGCGCATGGCCCTGTCCTCCGGCGTCAATGTCGTGGCCGGCATCGCCGCCGGGCCGGCGGCGGGCATCTGGCTGCCCGCAGCGCGAACCTGCTCGGCGCGACCCCGTTCAGGCCGATCCTTGCGCGCGACATTGGGAGCCATGATCGCCTTCCCGACGCGCGCCGATCCGCACTGCGGGCATTCGACGAAGCCGCGCCGCGCCTGTTGCTCGAAGGACGCATTGTCGCGGAACCAGCTTTCGAAGCCGTGACCGTTGTCGCAATGCAGCGCGTACTTGATCATGGTCTGGTCTTGTCCGTGCCTGTCAGGCCGCGATCAGCGGATCGAGGCCGCCACGCTGGTCGAGGGCGTAAAGATCATCGCAGCCGCCCACATGGGTGCTGCCGACAAAGATCTGAGGAACCGTGGCGCGCCCGGAGCGCCTCACCATTTCGTCCTTGAGATCCGCCTTCCCGGTGATTTCAAGTTCGGTGAACGCCACGCCCTTCTTCGTCAGCAACTCCTTGGCCGCCGAGCAGTAGGGGCACCAGGATTTCGTATAGATCGTCACCAACGCCATCATCAGGCTCCTTCTGGTGCTGATATGAGGTCTGTCGGGCAAATCCTCAAGGTCCGGCGCCGGAAGGTTCGGCCGTGGAGCGCAAACCATCGCACGGCAGAACGATGTCTGCCTCTGCTGATCCGAAGCATCGCGTCTTCGCGAGACAGGCCCCGCTTGCGTCGGTCATCCTAGCGGCCGGGAATGACCCTGGTGAATGTGAGGAGATCGACGGCGGTCGCGCCCGCTCTCAGCAGCGCCCGCGCCGAAGCGTTGGCGGTCGAACCGGTGGTCAGGACATCGTCGACCAGCAGCACGCGTCGGCCCTCGATTCGCGGCCGCGCCTCGAGCGGCACGCGCAAGGCTCCCTGCAGGTTCTCCTGCCGTTCGTTGCGGCTCAGCCCGACCTGCGGCTTCGTGCGCTTGACCCTGGCGAGCGCATGGCCGTCGACCGGTCGGCCCGCCTGCGCGCCGAGCGCGTTGGCGAGCGCCGAGGCCTGGTTGAAGCGTCTGCGCCACAGCCTGAAGCGGTGCAGCGGCACCGGCACGATCACGTCGGCGTCGGCCAGCAACTCGCGCCCTGCCAGTGCCATCATGCCGCCCATGGTCAGCGCCAGTTCCAGCCGGTCGCCATACTTGAGCCGGTGGACCAGCGCCCGCGCCGTGTCGTCGTACCCGCAGACTGCACGCGCCCTGGCGAACACCGGCGGATCGGCCATCGCCTGCGGGGACAGCAGCGCGCCGCCGAGGTCAAGGGCGAACGGCGTGCCCAACACCTCGCAATAGGGCCGCTCGATCAGGCTGAGCGACGCCCAGCAGCGCGGGCACAGCGCGTGCGCGGTGCCGGTTGACGCCGCGCAGGCCGCACACACCGGCGGATAAACCATCGCCACGAGCCCGCGCCCCGCTGCGCCTGGCCATCGCTTCGCGCGGTCAAGCCAATCCGCGACGGAGTGCGCCAAAGCGCGCTGGCGCGCAGGTTCGGCCGAAGGTTCATCGCCTGTCATGCCGTCAGTGTAGCCGATACGTTGCGAAAAGTGACCAGCGGGCAGGAACCCGCCTTTGACCTGCCGTTGTCAGGTCGCCATAACCGCCCTGCCCATGATGACCGCTCTGCCTTTGCCGACCTGCGTGCAGGAGTTGCCTTGCAAGACGAACTTGCCCTGTTTGACCGGACCATGCTGCGCCAGCGCCTCGGGCGCGCGCATGCTCTGGGCTTCGCAGATTTTCTCGTGGCCCGCGCAGCGGAGGATCTGGCTGAGCGCCTGTCCGCGATCACGCGGAAGTTCCCCATTGCGCTCGATCTGGGCACGCCGACCGATGCTGCGCTGGAGGTTCTGGCCGCACGGGACGGGATGCAACATGCCTTCCGCGCCGCGCTCGGTCCTGGCGGCGGGAGGCTCAGCCTCGTGGCTGACGAGGAAAGACTGCCCTTCGCCGACCAGTCGCTCGCGCTGGTGACCTCGCTGCTGGCGCTGCAGTCGGCCAATGACCTCCCAGGCGCGCTGGTTCAGATCAGGCGGGCGCTGCAGCCGGACGGACTTTTCCTCGGCTGCTTCCTTGGCGGCGCGACGCTTGGCGAACTCAGGCAGGCCCTGACCGAGGCCGAGAGCGAGCTTGAGGGCGGCGCTTCGCCTCGCGTTGCTCCGTTCGCTGACGTGCGCGCCGCCGGCAGCCTGCTGCAACGGGCCGGCTTTGCCTTGCCGGTCACCGACGCTGAGCGCCTGACCGTGCGCTATGGGCACCCACTTGCGCTGCTCGCCGACCTGCGCGCCATGGGATTGACCAACGTGCTCAACGCCAGGCGTCGGACGCCATTGCGACGGGGCACGCTGCTGCGGGCGATCGCGATCTATGCCGAGCGCTTCGCCGATGCCGACGGCAAGGTCCGAGCGACCTTCGAAATGATCTGGGTTTCCGGCTGGGCCGCCCATGACAGCCAGCAGAAGCCGCTGAAGCCCGGCAGCGCAAAAGCAAGGCTGGCGGATGCGTTGAGGACGATCGAAGCCAGCGCGGGCGAGAAAGCCGGCGGCTGACGAGGTCATTCCTGCTGGGGCTATTGCCCAATCGCCGATCTCGCCTGTAGAACGCACGGGAGTCGGACGGGCCCAGCCATGACGCTGCAAGGCCTCGTCTGCGCCAGCATGGGAGGCATGGCTGATGCCGATCACCTTTGGAGGACCGCGCGTGCTGCTGCGCCGCCTCCGTGAGGTGATGGCGCAGCCGACAAGCCCGCAGGAGAAGCTTGACCGCATCGTCATCCTGATCGCGTCCAACATGGTGGCGGAAGTCTGCTCGATCTATGTGCAGCGCGAGGACAAGGCGCTCGAACTATTCGCCACCGAGGGCCTTAAGCGCGAAGCCGTCCACCTGACCACGATGGCCGCCGGCGAGGGCCTTGTCGGCCTCATTGCTCAGCAGGCCGAGGCATTGGCCCTGTCGGACGCGCAGTCCCATCCGGCCTTCTCCTACAAGCCGGAGACGGGGGAGGAAATCTACCGCTCCTTCCTCGGCGTGCCGATCCTGCGGGCAGGCGCGACGCTCGGCGTGTTGGTGGTGCAGAACGCCAGCACGCGCAACTACAACGAAGAGGAAATGGAGGCGCTGCAGACCGTCTCCATGGTGCTGGCCGAGCTGATCGCCCAGGGCGGCATGCAATCCATCGCCATGACCGGCCAGGGGGTGGGCCTGACCCGCCCCATGCACAGGAAGGGCGTCTCGCTGGCGGAAGGCGTCGGGCTCGGCCATGTCGTGCTGCACGAGCCGCGCGTCGTCATCAAGAACCTGATCGCCGAAAGCCCCGAGGCCGAAGTCAAGCGGCTGGAAAGCGCCATCGGCGACTTGCGCAAGACCATCGACGAACTGATCGCGCGCGGCGACGTCTCCCATGGCGGCGAGCACAAGGACGTGCTGGAAACCTTCCGCATGTTCGCCCATGATCAGGGCTGGCTCCGGCGCATGCGCGAGGCGGTGCTGTCGGGCCTCACCGCCGAAGCAGCGGTGGAGCGCGTGCAGTCCGACACCCGGGCAAGAATGCTGCGCCAGACCGACCCGTATCTGCGCGAGCGCCTGCATGATCTCGATGACCTCGCCAACCGGCTGCTGCATATCCTCGTCGGCGCCGACCTGACGATCGCCCATGACCAGTTGCCGGACAACGCCATCATCGTGGCGCGCTCTATGGGACCGGCCGCCCTGCTCGACTATGACCGCAGCAAGGTGCGCGGCCTCGTTCTGGAGGAAGGTGGGCCGACCAGCCACGTCGCCATCGTGGCGCGGGCACTCGGCATTCCGGCAGTCAGCGAAATCGAGAACGTCACGGCGCTGGTCGAACAGGGTGACGCGATCATCGTCGACGGCGTCACCGGAGAAATACAGATCCGGCCGCCGCAGGATGTCGAGAACGTCTACAAGGAAAAGGCCCGCCTGCGCGCCCGCCGTCAGGAGCAATACCGCAAGCTGCGCGATGTGGCCGCCGTCACGCGCGACGGCGAAGCGATCGACATCAAGCTCAATGCCGGGCTGCTCGTCGACCTGTCCCATCTTCACGAAACGGGCGCGGCAGGCATCGGCCTGTTCCGCACCGAACTGCAGTTCATGGTGGCATCCCGCATGCCGACCACCGCCGAGCAGCAGGACCTCTACAAGGCCGCGCTCGATGCGGTCGGCAGCAAACCTGTCACGTTCCGCACGCTGGACATCGGCGGCGACAAGATCCTGCCCTACATGCAGCGCGTCGAGGAAGAGAACCCGGCGCTGGGCTGGCGGGCCATCCGCATCGGGCTTGACCGGCCGGGCCTGCTGCGTTCGCAGCTTCGCGCGTTGCTGAGGGCGGGCGCGGGCCGCGATCTCAAGATCATGTTCCCGATGATTGCCACCGTCGACGAATTCATCCGCGCCCGCGCCATCGTGCAGCGCGAACTGGCGCATCTCGACCGGCATGACCGCTCGCCCCCCACAGCTCTGGCGCTGGGCGTGATGGTGGAGGTGCCGTCCCTGCTGTTCGAAATCGACGAGATCGCGCGTGAAGCCGATTTTCTGTCTGTCGGCTCGAATGACCTGATGCAGTTTCTCTTCGCCGCAGACCGCGAGAACCGCTTTGTCGCCGACCGCTTCGATCCGCTCTCGGCCGGCGCCTTGCGCGCTCTCAAGTGCATCATCGATGCCGGCAGGAAGGCCCGCTGCCCGGTCACCGTCTGCGGCGAGATGGGTGGCCGGCCGCTCGAGACGCTGGCCTTGATCGCGCTCGGCTATCGCTCCTTCTCGATGACCGCTTCGTCGGTCGGCCCGATCAAGGCGATGACGCTGAAGCTGAACGCCCGGGCGGCCGAAGCCCATCTGGACAAGCTCCTGAAGGAGGTCAGCGGTGTGGCTTCCCTGCGACCCGCGCTGAAGGCCTTCGCCCAGGAACACGACGTGCCCCTGTAGCGGGCCGGCCAGCCCTGCCGCCATGATGGCGGCGCCCGCGCCATGTGCCAGCTTCCGTGATTGACCGAACGCCCATGTCCTACAGCCTGCCCCAGCACCGGCTCGACGCCATCCTGACGCGCTACGACATCGCGCAGCAGACGCTTGCCGCCAATCCGGACCCGCTCACGCTGGTCGCGCTCTCCAAGGAAGTCGCGGAGCTGGAGCCGGTGGTCAACGTCATCCAGGCATGGCGAAGCGCGCTGGAGACGCAGGCCGAGGCGCAGGCCATCATCGATGATCCCGCTTCGGATCAGGAGTTTCGCGAGTTGGCTGCCGACGATTTTCGGGCCACGACGGAAGCCATCGCCGTGCACGAGAAGGCGATCCTGTTGGCGCTGCTGCCGAAGGACGCCGCCGACGCGCGCGGGGCCATCCTCGAGGTCAGGGCCGGCACCGGCGGCGACGAGGCGGCCCTGTTCGCGGGCGATCTCTTCCGCATGTATCTGCGCTATGCCCAGAGCCAGCGCTGGCAGGTTGATATCCTGTCGCAGACCGATGGGGCCATGGGAGGCTTCAAGGAAATCGTCGCCGAAATTTCGGGCGCTGGGGTCTACGGCCGGCTGCGCTACGAATCTGGCGTGCACCGCGTCCAGCGCGTGCCCGACACCGAAACCCAGGGGCGCATCCACACGTCGGCGGCGACGGTTGCGGTTCTGCCGCTGGCGGAGGATGTCGACATCGTGCTCAACGACGCTGACCTGCGCATCGACACGATGCGCTCGCAGGGCGCGGGGGGCCAGCACGTCAACAAGACCGAATCAGCCGTGCGCATCACCCACATGCCTTCCGGCATCGTGGTGCTGGTGCAGGATGAGCGGTCGCAGCACAAGAACAAGGCCCGCGCCATCGCGCTGATGAAAGCCAAGCTGTTCGATGCCGAACGGCTCAGGATCGACAATTCACGCGCTGCCGACCGCCGCAGCCAGGTTGGCTCCGGCGACCGCTCCGAGCGCATACGCACCTACAATTTTCCGCAAGGGCGCGTGACGGACCACCGCATCGGCTTCACGCTCTACAAGCTGGAGGAGATGATGCAGGGGCTGGTGCTGCACGAAATGCTGGATGCCCTGCAGGCGGCGCGGCAGGCGGAATTGCTGGCCGAACAGCAGGGCATGGCCTGATGCTGCGCAGTGGCATCACGCGCGGCGGTGCGGCCCGCCTCGTGCGGGCGCGTCTGCGCGAGGGCGGGATCGAGACGCCTGACGCAGATGCGCGCCTGCTGATGCAGCACGCCACGGGCCTTGGCCAATTGGAACTGATGACGCAGGCAGCGGCAACGCTGACCGGATCGCAACGGGCTGATCTCGAAATCCTTCTGACGCGCCGCCTCGAAGGCGTGCCGGTCGGCCGCCTGATCGGCTCCCGCGACTTCTGGGGCCTCGGGTTTCGCCTGTCGTCCGCCACACTGGAGCCTAGGCCGGACAGTGAAACGATTGTCGAGGAGGCGCTGGAGCATGGCCGCAGGCGGCTGACGCCTCCCCTCCGCATTCTCGACCTTGGAACCGGGACGGGCTGCCTGCTGATCGCCCTGCTGTCCGAATTGCCGGGCGCGACTGGCCTCGGCACGGACATCAGCGAGGATGCGCTGCACACGGCTGCTGCCAATGCCGCGGCGAATGGCGTGGCATCGCGCGCGCTCTTCAGGCAGGCCTCATGGACCGACGGCCTGAACGAGCGCTTCGACCTGATCATCTCCAACCCACCCTACATCGCGAGCGGGGATATCCCGGGACTGAGCCGCGAAGTCAGGGAGCACGACCCGGCGCGTGCCCTCGATGGCGGCCGCGACGGGCTCGACGCCTACCGCGCGATCCTGGCCGGCTTGTCAGGCGTGATGAACCCCGGCGCGGTGGCGGTTCTGGAGATCGGCGCGGGGCAGGAGGGTGATCTGCGAAAGCTCGGTGCTGCGCACGGCTTCGCAGTGATCGGCGCGCGGCGTGATCTGGGCGGGCATGCGAGAGCGATTTCGCTGGCAGGCATGCCGGAAAATTGATCGGGGGAAGCCGGTCGCCGGCAATTGTTTTCGCTTGGCGTGACTGCGCAAAGAAGGTATGACCGTTCTGCGCATGGCTTGCTGAATTCGGCATGGCCTGCTCAATCGAAACCCGTCGAGTGGGGGGCGGGCCTCCGGGCCGATTGGTCACGCGCACACAACACACATCGCCAAAATGGTCCGGACGCACAGGGATCGCTAGGCTTTGAGAGACCATGACGGTCTCCACTGGAATCAGCTTGTGATGTCTTCAACCGGCGAGACCGCTGTTCTTGAACAGCCCGTCCAGCGCTTGACGACCCCGACCGGCGAGGCAGCCCGCCCCGGGGACCACATGCTGTCGTGCAATCCCGGGCTGCCGACGTCGATCAAGAGACCTCATCGATGAGACCAGGCCAGAACAGGCGCATGCGTGGCCGTAACCGCAACAACAGCGGCGGCGGCAGCGGCAACAACAACAGCAAGACACCCAATCCGTTGACGCGCTCGTTCGAGTCGAACGGGCCGGACGTGAAGGTCAGGGGCAACGCCCAGACCATCGCCGAGAAATACATGCAATTGGCAAGGGACGCCCACTCCAGCGGCGATCCTGTTGCGGCCGAGAGCTATTATCAGCACGCCGAGCACTATGTGCGCATCGTCATGGCAGCCCATGAACAGATGCGCCTGCAGTTCGGCGACAGCTACCGCCCAGCCCGCACCTTCGGCCAGGATGACCAGGACGAGGACGGCGAGGACGACGGCGAGGACAGCGTCGATCCCGCAAACGCGGCGCAGCCGGGCCTGCGGACCGACGGAGATTCCGGCGATGGCGAAGACGGCGAAGATGCCGATCGCACGCCGGACAGGGGATCCGATCGCGGCCAGCCGCGCCGATTTGATCGCCAGGATCGGCAGACAAACGATCGGCAGTCAAACGACCGCCAGGACCGGGGCGACCGCCGTTTTGATCGCCCCCAGGGTGACAGGGCCCAGGGTGACCGCGCGCAAGGTGACCGCCTACCCTATCGGGACCGCAACGAGCGCCAGGATCAGGGTGATCGTGGCCCGAGGCGCTTCGAACGCAATCGCGACGACAGACCAAGAGATGACCGGCCGAGAGATGAACGGCCACGCGAAGAGCGCTATCGCGACGACCAGCCGCGCGAGGAGCGTTCGTTCGACCCCAGGCCGAGAGACGACAGGCCGCGCGATGATCGTCCGCGTGATGACAGACCAAGAGATGAACGGCCGCGTGACGATCGCCCGAGAGAGGACCGGTCGAGAGATGATCGCCCGAGAGATGATCGCGCCCGTGAGGACCGGCCCAACCGTCGTCCGGAACGCGCGCCACGTCCCGACACCGAAAAGGTGGCGGACGCCGCCGCATTGCCGGCCTTCCTGACGGCGCCTGTCCGCACCGTCGTGGCGGAGCCTGCGCCTCGGGCTGAGGTCAAGGCTGCCGAAAGCGCCGCGGGTGATGTGGCCCCTGCACCGAAAAAGCGTGGCCGCCCGCCGAAGAACCGGGATGTCGCGGCCGCTGAACCAGCCGCTGAATGACGAAACGGGGCCTTTGCGGCCCCGTTTTTCGTTCATCGCAGGCCAAGCGGGATGTCGGCTTCATCCGCAGCGCGCATCAGCCTGTGCCCTTCCGCAAGCGTGCCGCCAGCGATGATTTCGGCATAGACGCCGCAATCCACATGACCATAGGCGCTCATCAGCGTCTTCACGACCGGCAGGTCGCGGATGCCCGTCTGCGGGTCGACGGCGGTGGCGGCGCAGCGGTCGATGCGCTTGCTGATCCTGAGCTTCAAGCCGGACGCAGCTTCGAAGACCTGCCCGACCAGGTCGAACTCCTGCCAGGGCGCCAGACCTTCCACCATGATGTTGCCGCGAAAGCGCAGCGGATCAACCGGCGCGCCGAGTTGTTCATCAAGCGCCGCGACACTGGCCAGATTGATCAGCGAAACGAAGCCGTCACGAGAATCCGTGAAGCGGAAGCCCTGTGGCGCAACCAGCACGCGCAAGGGGCCGCGCAGTTGCTCCGGGCTGACATGCCCGGCGAGGAATGCGGCGATCGCCTGCCGTCCGGCTTCCGTGCCAAGATCGCCCCGCACTACCTCCCGCCCCTCATGACAGATGGAAAGTTGCCCCGTGTCGTTGTGATAGCGCGTCTCGAGCCGCGCGATCTCGCCGTTCCTCATCAGCATCAGGAACTTGATCTTGGGCTGATGCATGGGCGACGCCGCATCAAAGCCGGCAGGGCCATTCTCGACCGCGAACATTCTGTCACCGGGAAAATAGGCCCCGGCCTCCAGCACCACGCGGCTCAGCCGCTCCGGCGAAAAACCCTTCAAGGGATAGCGATAAAGCGATGAAACGCGCATCTGAACCTCTCCTGTCTGGCTGGCAGCCTCACGGCTCCTCCGCGGCTTCGTCGAGAAGCAGCCGCGCGCATCCCCATTCTGCGAGTTGCGCCTCGGTCTGTTCGACCACGAAATAGCGCGCGGCGTCGCGGTCGTAACCTTCGATCAGCAACTGGTCGTAGTCGGTATGGCGGTGGCGCACATGGCTGACGAGCGCCAGCCACACGGACGCGTTCGGCGTCAACGCCTTCAGCGATCCCTTTGCCGCCCGGGCCAGCACGGCCTCGGCATCGGCAAGCGGAATCTGCGGCGCAAATGCCCTCAATGCCTTCGTCATCGCCTGTTGCCGCTTGGTGGCCATCAGCGCTCCCCGTCCACCAAAGCGACGCAAGTTGCAAGTCTCGATAGCTGGGAGCATTGGTTCCGTGCGACGCCTGCACCCACTTTTGTGCGCAACACGCCCGCCGCACCCATCGTTGCCCCTTACGTTGCCGAAAGGCCACACCTACATGAAGGTCAAGGCGGTCCGCCAGACGGGGACAGCCAGTACAAGCAGCAGCCAGCGTGGCCGATCCGGGGCGCAGGGGCGAGCGGGCAAAGGGACAATGAGATGAACCAGGACAAGTACACCGATCGCGCCAAGGGCTTCCTGCAGGCGGGCCAGACGATTGCGCTGCGCGAGAACCACCAGCAATTCACGCCCGAGCACCTCCTGAAGGCGCTGACCGATGATCCGGAAGGCATGGCGGCAGGACTTATCGACCGCGCAGGCGGCTCCTCGAAGACCGTGAAGCAGCTCAACGACCTGTCGGTCGGCAAGATGCCGCGCGTCAGCGGCGGCGGTGGCGGCATCTATCTGACGCCCGCTCTGGCCCGTGTCTTTGCCACTGCCGAGAAAGCCGCCGAGAAGGCCGGCGACAGCTTCGTCACCGTGGAACGCCTCTTGTTGGCGCTCAGCGTCGAGAAGGACACCGAGGCCGGCCAGTCGCTGGCCAAGGGCGGCGTCACGCCCGCGTCGCTGAACAGCGCCATCGAGGCCATCCGCAAGGGTCGAACGGCCGACTCAGCCTCGGCCGAGCAGAGTTACGATGCGCTCAAGAAGTATGCCCGCGATCTCACCGCCGCCGCCCGCGACGGCAAGCTTGATCCGGTGATCGGCCGCGATGAGGAAATCCGCCGCACCATCCAGGTGCTCAGCCGCCGCACCAAAAACAATCCGGTCCTGATCGGCGAGCCCGGCGTCGGCAAGACCGCCATCGCCGAGGGGCTGGCGCTGCGCATCATCAACGGCGATGTGCCCGAATCGCTGAAAGACAAGCAGCTGATGGCCCTCGACATGGGCTCGCTGATTGCCGGAGCGAAGTATCGTGGCGAGTTCGAAGAGCGGCTGAAGGCTGTGCTTGCTGAGGTCACATCAGCGGCTGGCGGCGTGATCCTGTTCATCGACGAGATGCACACGCTGGTCGGTGCCGGAAAGGCCGATGGCGCGATGGATGCGTCCAATCTGCTCAAACCCGCCCTGGCCCGCGGCGAACTGCACTGCGTCGGCGCGACCACGCTCGATGAATACCGCAAGTATGTCGAGAAGGACGCGGCGCTGGCCCGCCGCTTCCAGCCGGTTTTCGTCGATGAGCCGACGGTCGAGGACACCGTCTCGATCCTGCGCGGGCTCAAGGAGAAGTACGAGCAGCACCACCGCGTGCGCATCACGGACTCCGCGCTGGTCGCCTCCGCCACCCTGTCCAACCGCTACATCACCGACCGCTTCCTGCCCGACAAGGCCATCGATCTGGTCGACGAGGCCGCCGCCCGCCTGCGCATGCAGGTGGACTCGAAGCCCGAGGAACTCGACAGCATCGACCGCGAGATCGTGCGCCTGCGCATCGAGCAGGAGGCGCTGAAGAAGGAGACCGATGCCGCTTCGAAAGATCGCCTGCAACGGCTCTCGAAGGAACTGGCGGAACTCGAGGAGCGCTCGGACACGATCACCACCCGCTGGAAGGCGGAAAAGGACAAGCTCGGCCACGCGGCCGAACTCAAGACGAGGCTCGAGTCGGCGCGCAATGATCTCGCCCAGGCCCAGCGCAAGGGCGAATACCAGAAGGCCGGCGAACTCGCCTATGGCATCATCCCGAAGTTGGAGAAGGATTTGGCCGAGACCGAAAGCATGGCCGACGGCGCAGGCCTGATGGAGGAGGCCGTCACCGCCGACCATGTGGCGCAGGTGGTCAGCCGCTGGACCGGCGTGCCGGTCGACCGGATGCTGCAGGGCGAAAAGGACAAGCTGCTGAAGATGGAGCAGACGATCGCCGCCCGCGTCATCGGCCAGCAGGAAGCGGTCGCGGCTGTCTCGACCGCCGTGCGCCGCGCCCGCGCTGGCCTCCAGGACCCGAATCGGCCGATCGGCTCTTTCATGTTCCTCGGGCCAACCGGCGTCGGAAAGACCGAACTGACCAAGGCGCTGGCCGCGTTCATGTTCGATGACGAGACGGCGATGGTGCGCATCGACATGTCCGAATATATGGAGAAGCATTCGGTCGCCCGGCTGATCGGCGCGCCTCCCGGCTATGTCGGCTACGAGGAGGGCGGCGCGCTGACCGAAGCCGTGCGCCGCAGGCCCTATCAGGTCGTGCTGTTCGACGAGATCGAGAAGGCGCACCCGGACGTGTTCAACGTGCTGTTGCAGGTGCTCGATGACGGACGCCTCACCGATGGGCAGGGGCGCACCGTCGATTTCCGCAATGTGCTGATCATCATGACCTCCAACCTAGGTTCCGAATATCTCGTCAATCAACCCGAAGGCGAGGACACCGATATGGTGCGCGAAGAGGTGATGGGTGTGGTGCGCGGCCATTTTCGTCCCGAATTCCTCAACCGCGTCGACGAGATCATCCTGTTCCACCGTCTCAAGCGCTCCGAAATGGGCGCCATCGTCGACATCCAGATGGGCCGCCTCGCAAAGCTGTTGGCAGACCGCAAGATCAGCATCGACCTCAGCGCCGAAGCCCGCGCCTGGTTGGCGGACAAAGGCTACGATGCCGCCTATGGCGCGCGTCCGCTCAAGCGCGTGATCCAGAAATCGGTGCAGGACCAACTGGCCGAGATGATCCTCGCCGGCGAAGTTCTGGATGGCGAAACCGTGCCTTTCACGGTGGAGGCCGGCGTCCTGATGATCGGCGACCGCGTCGCCACCAAAGAAAGGCGCCCGGCAGGTGCGGCGCTGAATTGAGCGGCAAACCTGCGCCGCACCAAAAAACCATCGTCATGGACGGGCTTGACCCGGCCACCCACGTTTCGCGGTCAACGTCATACTGAATAAAAACGTGGATGGACGGGTCAAGCCCGTCCATGACGGCATGGGTGCAGGTGCGGACGAAGTTTCTGGGCTACACACTCGCCCAATCCACCGGCGCGATCCCCTGCTGCATCAGAAACGCATTGGCCCGGCTGAACGGCCTGGATCCGAGAAAATCCCCCCTTGCCGCCAGCGGTGAGGGATGCGCGCTTTCGATCACCAGATGACGCGGCGCGATCAGGTTGCGCCCCGCCCGCGCCTTGTCTCCCCACAGGATGAAGACCGCGGCTGGCGCAGCCTCGCTGACATGGCTGATCGCCTCGTCGGCCAGCGCGTTCCAGCCAAGCGTGAGATGGCTGCCCGCCTGACCGGCCTCGACACTCAGCGCTGTGTTCAGCAGAAGCACGCCATCACGCGCCCACTGGCTAAGGTCCCCCGACGAGGGCGGCGCGATGCTCAGATCCTCGCCAAGTTCGCGATAGATGCGCTTGAGTGAGGCAGGCAGCTTCACGGCCAGACACGAGAACGCCAGCCCGTGGGCGTGCCCCGGCGTGGGGTAAGGGTCTTGCCCGAGAATCACGACCTTGACCGAAGCAGACGGCGTCAGCCGGAACGCGCGGAAGACATCGGACGACGGCGGCAGGACGGTGGCCCCCGCTGCCGCCCTGCGGTCCAGTTCGGCAGCGATGCGCGCCGCTTCCCCGCCCGCGAAGAACGGCAAATCCCGCCAGCCTACGCTGGCGGGATCGCTGAAGAATTTGGCGAGGGCCGACCGGTATGCCGACATCAGTTCTGGCGGATCAGTTCTGCGCGGTGATGCGGCCTTCGATCTTTGCGTTGATGGTGCCGAGCTTGCGCGCATGGCTCATCACGTCGTTGGCCATCAGCTTGCCCTGCACATCGAGGTCACGCCCGCCGGGCGGGGTGAGCGCGCTGTAGCCATCGCCGCCGCGCAGCATGAAGTCGTTGGTGGCGACCCGGTAGATCTTGTCCTCGATGATAGGCTGGCCGCCGACCATGACGGATACGATCCGAGAACCGGCCGCCGCTTTCGGATTGTAGACCACCGTCACCCCCGAAACCTGCGGAAAACGGCCGCCGCGCTGCTCGACCTGGCTCACGCCGTTCTCCAGCGCGGCGCGAACCGCCTTGCCGGTGACCTCCGTGACGACATTGCGGTTGCCGAAGGGCAGTTCGCTGAGGATGTCGCGGCGCGTCAGCTTGTGACCAACCGGGTATTGCTTGTTGGCCCGGATGCCGCCGCCATTGGTGATGGCGATGTCGGCGCCGGAAGCGTCGCGCAGCGCATCGGCCACAAGGTTGCCGAAAGCCGTCTCGCCGGAACGGACCGATGCTGTGCGCGTGTCGAGTTCGGCGCCGAGCACCGCGACATCGACATCGAGCTCGCGCGACAGGTCGGCCTCGTAGCGCTTGACGATGGCTAGCATCTCGGGATCAGGTGTGGCGGCGCGGCTGTCGTTGACGCGGAAGGTCGGAGTCCACGTCACCTGGCGCGCTGCGCCTTCGCCGGTGATGTTCACGGTCAGGTCGATCGCGGTGACGTAGTTGCCCTCCTCGTTCGACTCGACCATCACCGTGCGCCCGTCGTAGGCAATCGCAAGGTCGTGATCGTGGCCGGTCAGCACCACGTCGACGAGGCGCGAGCGCATGATTTCGTTGTCGACGCGCCGGTCCGTGTGGGTGACGGCGACGATGAGATCGGCACCTGCGCTGCGCAGGGCACGGGCCTGCGCGCGCAGGGTATCCATCACCGGCAGGAACTTGAGATCGCCGGAGCTCGACACCTGCGGCGTGTTCTCGAGGCCAAGGCCGACCACGCCGACCTTGACGCCGCCCAGTTCGAAGATCTGGCTGTCCTTGTGCCCGGGCAGCGCAGCGCCGGCGGCATCGCGCAGGTTGGCGCAGAAGGTCGGGTATGTCTGCTCGGAGATCCGTTTGGCATAGACCTCCTTGCCGAAGTCGAACTCGTGGTTTCCAGGCACGAAAACGTCGATTCCGAGCTTGTTCTGCATCTCCACGATGTGCGCGCCCTGATCGAAGCCGGACATCAGCGATGGCGAATAGCAGTCGCCGGCATGGGCGAACAGCATCGGCACGCCGCGCGCGCGCTCGGCCTTGACAATGGCTGCGAGGCGGGCGTAGCCGCCACGTCCACGCTCCTCGCCGAGCTTGTAGATGTCGTTGACGAGCAGCAGCGTCAGGCGTGGCTGCGGAGCCTGGGCGCGGGCAGCGCCGGTTGTGGCGACCGCCGCACCCGTGCCGGCCAGCAAGCCGAGCGCCTTGCGCCTCGTGAGTTCAGTCATGGAAAGCTCCTTGGGCACCGGTCATGTCTTATCGGCATCATCCGATTGTCGCAGGCCGTCGTAAAGACCTTAAATTGGTCACAGCCGGATGACGTTCTGGCGCGGCAGATGCACGCACGCTGCCCGACAGCGAAACAAGCATTTGCACTGGACGTTTCGGCTTGGCAATGACAGTACGCCGATCAAACCGGCGTTGGCACAACCGCCAGCGTGCGGACGCGGATTTCGGACAAGAGCGATGAACGTCAATGTTCCACCAGGAACGCACACCTCACCGGTAAAACTGCCGGCGGACCACCGTGCCGTGAAGGCCGGCAGACTTGGCGTGCTGCTGATGAACCTCGGCACGCCGGAAGGCACCGATTTCTGGTCGATGCGGCGGTATCTCAAGGAGTTCCTCTCCGACCGCCGCGTGATCGAGACTTCGCGCTGGATCTGGTGGCCGATCCTCAACCTCATCATCCTGACCATCCGCCCGGGCAAGAAGGGCAAGGATTACGAGTCGATCTGGAACAAGGAGCGCAACGAAGGCCCCTTGAAAACCATCACGCGAAGCCAGGCCGAGCAGCTTCAGTCGCGCATGACGGCACTGGCCGGCGACAAGGTCGTGGTCGACTGGGGCATGCGCTATGGTTTTCCGGACGTGAAAGGGCGGCTTCAAGCCTTGCTCGACCAGGGCTGCGACCGCATCCTGCTCGTGCCGCTCTATCCGCAATATGCCGCACCGACCTCGGCCACCGCCTGCGACCAGGCTTACCGCGCCCTGATGGAGATGCGCTGGCAGCCCGCCGTGCGCGTCGCGCCGCCCTACCACGATGACCCGGTCTACATCTCCGCGCTCGCCAACTCGATCCGCGAGCGGCTGGCCACGCTGAATTTCCAGCCAGAAGTGGTGCTGTGCTCGTTCCACGGATCGCTCAAGGATTATCTGCTAAAGGGCGACCCGTATTACTGCCACTGTCACAAGACCTGGCGGCTGCTGCTCGAGGAACTCGGCTGGCCGGCGGAACGGCTTGTGATGACCTTCCAGTCGCGCTTCGGTCCCGACGAATGGCTGAAACCCTATACCGATGAGACCGTGGAGGCCATGGCCCGGCGCGGCGTCAAGTCCATGGCGATCCTTGCGCCCGGCTTCTCGGCCGATTGCCTCGAGACGCTCGAGGAACTCGATGTCGAGAACCGCGAGATCTTCATGGAGCATGGCGGCGAAAACTTCGCCTATATTCCCTGCCTCAACGACAGCGCCGAGGGCATGCGCGTGATCCAGGCGATCACCGAACGCGAACTCAAGGGCTGGCTCTGAGCCTGCGCTCGGGTTCGGTGCTCTTGCGCTGGCAAGCCAGATGGCCCAAGTAACGCTTAGGCATGCGGCAGCAATTGGGCGATTTTCATCGTCCCCGCGCGCCGGGGGGCGGCCATCCATGAATTTCGCGATGTCCGGGCTGGAAATTGCCATCATCGTTTTTGTCGCGTTGGTTATCTTCACGATCGCACGCGGCGTCCGCATCGTACCGCAGGGCTTCAACTACACGGTCGAGAGCTTCGGGCGCTACTCGCGCACGCTCGGGCCCGGTCTTGGCCTGATCATTCCTTACGTCGAGCGCATCGGTCACAAGATCAACGTGATGGAGCAGGTGCTCGATGTGCCGAGCCAGGAGGCGATCACCAAGGACAATGCCGGCGTCAAGATCGATGCCGCCGCCTTCTTCAACGTGCTCGACGCGGCAAAATCATCCTATGAGGTGTCAGACCTGCAGACGGCGCTGATCACGCTGACGATGACCAACATCCGCACGGTCGTCGGCTCCATGGACCTCGACCAACTGCTGTCGCATCGCGATGAAATCAACGAACGGCTGCTGCGCGTGCTCGATGCGGCCGCGTCGCCCTGGGGCGTCAAGGTCAACCGTATCGAGATCCGCGACATCCTGCCGCCCGCCGACCTGGCCGACGCAATGGCCCGGCAGATGAAGGCCGAGCGCGAGAAGCGCGCCAACATCCTCGAGGCGGAGGGCAAGCGCGCCGCCGACATCCTGCGCGCGGAAGGCGAGAAGGCCTCGCAGATTCTGGCCGCCGAAGGGCGCAAGGAATCCGCGTTTCGCGACGCCGAGGCGCGCGAACGGTCGGCGGAGGCCGAGGCAAGGGCGACCAGCATGGTTTCGGACGCCATCACCAAGGGTGACCTTGCGGCGGCTAACTTTCTCGTGGCCGAGAAATACATCGGCGCCATTCGCGAACTGGCGACCGCGCCGAACCAGAAAGTGGTGATCCTGCCGATCGAGATGGCGTCGCTCGCGGGCACCGTCGGCGGCATTTCCGAACTGACTCGCGCCGTGTTCAGCGAGGCCGGCGCGAAGTCAGCGCCCACGCGCGGCAAGACCGGCCCGACGGTGCCTATCGTCCCCTCCTCCAACGGTCCCAACACCGGAAATTGACGCCATGCTGGCCGCGATAGCTGCACTCGGGCCGTGGACCTGGATCATCGCCGGCCTTCTGATGATGGCGGTGGAGCTGCTCGCCCCGGGCCTTTTCTTCATCTGGCTTGGCCTTGCGGCATTGGCCGCCGGCGTGGCGGTCGCGGTCTTCGGCTTCGGATGGACTGTGGGGGCCATGCTGTTCGCGACCTTCGCGGTGGGCAGCGTGCTGGGCGGCCGCGCCCTGATGCGGGCCAGGGGTTCCGAGCCGGAAACGGCAACCCGGCTCAACGCGCTGTCGCGCAACCTGATCGGCCAGGTTGTCCAGCTTGAGCATGCCATCGAAAACGGCAAGGGCCGGATCCGCATCGGCGACACGGTCTGGCAGGCGGCAGGGGCCAATGCGGCGGCCGGCGACATGGTCAGGATCGTGCGGCTGGACGGCTCGTCGCTGGTGGTCGAGCGCGCCGACTGACACGGCGCGGACCCGCCTTTGCGGACCTGCCCGTGCAGCCGTGCTTACGATCCATTAACCATCCGCGTTTTATGTCTGTTAACCAAGTGACGCCGCATCGGCCGCCGTCACGGGGTTTATGCGAACACAGTGATGGCCAGCCGCCGGCACATGCACATCGGACGTTCCGGGCGCTGCGCGCTTGCCGGGTTTAGCCTGCTGGCGCTGCTCGCTGGCGGAGCGCTGCCCGCTGCGGGTCAGGCAGCGCCGGACATTCGCGGCACGCAGCGCGTCGATTCGCGCGATCTGAATGTCGATCCACGGTTTTTGCCGCCCGACAATCCCTTTCTGCCTGAGGCAAGGCCCGCCGGTCCCGGTGCGGCTGCCCTGCCGGGCTCCGATCCGTCCGCACCCCAGGCCGCGTCCGGCGGCGCTGTCAGCGCAAGGTCGGCCTCGCGGGCCAGCGTGCCCGTTCAGGCCCGCGTCAACGGCGCGGCGCGGCGTCCCGTCAGAGCGCCTTCCCGGCAGGTCACGGGCCTGCCCGTGCAGGCTGCGCCGGCGCTCGGGCTGCGCCCGACAACATCAAGCCGCATTGTGGCTCAACCTGCTGATGGTCTTCAGGATTATCCGTCACGCCGGCCGCGCGCAGCGCAGGCGGACCCTTGGGAGCCGCTTGGCCTGCGCGCCGGCAGCTTTGTCGTCTCGCCCGCGATCACACAATCGCTGGGCTACGACACCAATCCGAACCGCAGCACCACGGCGGTGAAGGGGTCCCTGTTCAGCCGCACCGATGGCGAGCTTGGCATCCGCTCGGACTGGTCGACGCATTCGTTCACGAGCAATCTGCGCGCGGGCTATTCATATTTTCTCGAGCAGCGCGACGCGAGCCGGCCCGACGCGACCGGCACGGCCAACCTCAAGCTCAACCTGAGCCGCGACACGGATGTCGATCTCGACGCGCGGCTGTCGCTCGACACCCAGCGCCCCGGCTCGACCAACTTCAACGCCGCGACCCGCGAGCGGCCAAATGTCTACGGCTACGGCGCTTCGGCCGGCGTGACGCAGCGCTACAACCGGTTGTCGCTGAACCTGCGCGGCTCCATCGACCGCACGAGCTATGACAACGCCACCGACGTGGCCGGCGGCCTCATCAGGCAAAGCGATCGCAACCTGGTGCAATATGGCGTGCGCGCCCGCGCCGGCTATGAATTGACGCCGGGCATGACGCCGTTCATCGAGGTTTCGTCCGACACCCGTGTCTTCGACGAGAAGGCGGACGCCAACGGCTTTCGCCGCGGGTCGGTTGGCGCGGGCGCACGGATCGGCACCAGTTTCGAGCTCTCCCGGCTGCTGACGGGCGAGGCCAGCGTCGGCTACCAGCAGCGGAGCTACGACGATCCGCGCTTGAAGGAACTGCGCGGCATCGTCGGCGATGCGGCCCTGATCTGGAGCGCGACGCCGCTCACGACGGTGACGCTGCGCGGCTCGACGGATCTGGCGGACACCACGCTGTCGGGGGTTTCGGGTTCGGTCAACCGGCGTGTCGGGCTCGAGGTGGCGCATGCCTTGCGGCGCAACTGGAGCATCACCGGCTTCGCCAATGCGGCGCGCGCCAGCTTCGACGGCAACGGCCCGACCGAGGACACCTACCAGTTGGGCGTGCGCACCGAATACAGGCTCACGCGCACCACATCGGTTCGCGCCAGCTTCACCCACGAGCGGCTGACCTCGACCGCGCCGGGATCGGACTACACCGCCAACATCTTCCTGCTCGGCCTGCGTTTGCAACTCTAGAGCATCCGCCCCCAAGGTGGTTGCCGGATGGCGGGCGGATGATCTAGTGAAAATTCCGACCTTTCGGCATGACCTTTCGGGCTTGCTCGGCGGCCAGGTCGGCAGCGAGGGCTGGCTCTTCCCTGAGCAGCGCCTCGATCGCCAGCGTCCTGGCGAAGCTGATACGCCGCGCGCCGGCGCCTTGTGCGCTTATCCCCTTCGCGTCCTTGTTTCGTGCATCCTGGCCGGGGCGCTTGACCTCGTCGGCGCGGGCAAGCGCCTCCAGGGACGCGGCCGATGACGCGCCGGCCTCCGCGATCATCGCCAGATGTCCGGAAAAATCCTGCAGGCTTTCGGCGATCACGTGCGTCACGCCCGCTTCGCGCTGCACGCGGCCGGTCACGGCTGTCAGCCGCCCGCCCAGGATAACGGGCCGGAAGCGCTCGAACAGCGATGGCCAGATGATGACGTTGGCGATGCCGGTCTCGTCCTCAATCGTCATGAAGATCACGCCCTTGGCCGAGCCGGGCCGCTGGCGCACCAGCACCAGCCCGGCGATGGTGACGCGCGCGCCATTCTTCACTTCGAGCAGCTTCTCGTGCGGGGTCAGGCCCATGCCGGCAAAGCGCCCGCGCAGGAAAGAAACGGGGTGCGCCTTCAGCGACAGCGACAGATGCCGGTAATCCTCCACCACCTCCCCGCCCGGCGGCATCGGCGGCAGGCCCATGTCAGGCTCGCGCTCCGGCTGGCTGGCAGCGGCAAACAGCGGCAGGTCATCCTTGTCCCCGCTATGGCGCAGGCCTTTCACGGCCCACAAGGCATCGCGCCTTGACAGGCCAAGCGAGCGGAAGGCGTCCGCTTCCGCCAGCCTTTCCATGAGTTCGGGAGGCAGGCCGCTGCGCAGCCATGCATCGCGGACGGAATCGTATCCCGCGCCGCGATGTCTTTCGATGGCCAGCATGGCTTCGCGGCCGAGGCCCCTGACCTGCCTGAAGCCCAGCCTCAGCGCCCGATGGCCGATGATGTCGCCGGCCATCGAAGCATGCAGCGGGTGGAGGCGCTGGCGGGACAGCGGCTCCGGCGCCTCCAGCGTGCAGTCCCAGCATGAGGCGTTGATGTCGACCGGGCGGATTTCGACGCCATGCTCCCGGGCATCGCGCACGATCTGCGATGGCGCATAAAAGCCCATGGGCTGCGCGTTGAGCAGCGCGCAGGCGAAGACATCCGGATAACGGCACTTGAACCAGCATGAGGCATAGACCAGCAGCGCAAAGCTGGCGGCATGGCTTTCGGGAAAGCCGTATTCGCCGAAACCCTCGATCTGGCGGAAGCAGCGCTCGGCGAAATCGCGCTCGTAGCCGCGCCGGACCATGCCATCGACCATCTTCGCGGCAAAGCTGCCGATGGTGCCGACGCGCCGGAACGTCGCCATGGCGCGCCGCAGCCGGTCGGCCTCGCCCGGCGTGAAGCCGGCGGCGACGATCGCGATCTTCATGGCCTGCTCCTGGAAAAGCGGCACGCCAAGCGTCTTGCCCAGCACGCGCTCCAGTTCATCCTTCTCGCCATGTTCGGGTGACGGCGAGGGATAGGACACGTTTTCCAGCCCCTGCCTGCGGCGCAGGTAAGGATGCACCATGTCGCCCTGGATCGGGCCGGGCCGCACGATGGCGACCTCGATCACGAGATCATAGAACTTTGCCGGCTTCAGCCTTGGCAGCATCGACATCTGCGCCCGGCTCTCGATCTGGAAGACGCCCAGCGTGTCGGCACGCTGGATCATGCGGTAGACGGCGGCATCCTCTGGCGGGAGCGTGGAGAGATGAAGCCGGTTTGCCGGCGAATAGAATTCCTCGTGCAGGTCGAAGCAGCGCCGCAGGCATGACAGCATGCCAAGCGCCAGCACATCGACCTTGAGGATGCCGAGCGTGTCGAGATCGTCCTTGTCCCACTCGACCACGGTGCGGCCGGCCATGGCCGCGTTCTGGATCGGGATGACCTCGTCAAGCCGCGACTGGGTCATGACGAAGCCGCCGACATGCTGCGACAGGTGCCGCGGAAACCCGGACACTTCCTCGCACAGGCGCAAGACATGAGCGATGCGCGCATCATCGGGATCAAGCCCGAGGCGCCTGATCTCGCCCGGCTTGACGCTGGCGTCGCTCCAGCCCCAGATCGAGCCGGACAGGGCCGAGACCATGTCCTCCGACAGCCCGAAGACCTTGCCGACTTCACGCACGGCGGAGCGCGCGCCATAGGTGATGACGCTGGCCGCAAGCCCCGCGCGGTGGCGGCCATAGCGCGCATAGATATATTGCATCACCTCCTCGCGGCGTTCATGCTCGAAGTCGACATCGATGTCGGGCGGCTCGCGTCGTTCGGCCGAGATGAAGCGCTCGAACAGCAGGTCATGCTTCGTTGGGTCAACCTCGGTCACGCCGAGACAGAAGCAGACCGACGAATTGGCCGCCGAACCCCGCCCCTGGCACAGGATGCCGCGCCCCCTGGCAAAGCGCACGATGTCGTGGACCGTGAGAAAGTACGGCGCATAGTCGAGCCCTGCGATCAGCTTCAGCTCATGCTTGAGAATGGTGGCAATGGCATCCGGTATTTCGCCATAGCGTTGCCGCGCGCCCTCCCAGGCGTAGTGCTCCAGCGCAACCTGGGCACTGGCAAAACCTTCGCGCGTCTCTTCCGGATACTCGTAAGCCAGTTGATCAAGCGAAAAGCCGATGCCGCCGGTCAGGCGCAGCGTCTCGGCGATGGCTGACGGCAGGTGGCGAAACAGCCGCGCCATCTCGGCGGGTGCCTTCAGATGGCGCTCGGCATTGGCCTCGAGCCGCCGTCCGGCCTGATCGAGGTTCAACCCGAGCCTGATGCAGGTCAGCACATCGACGAGGGGCTTGCGTTCGGGCACATGGCTGAGCACGTCACCCAGCGCGATGCACGGAATGCCCAATGTGCGGGCCAGTTCCAGACGTTCCGCCATGCGGCGGCGCGGAGACGGGCCATGGCTCGTGGTGACGCCGAGCCAGACATGGGGCGCAGCCGCCGCGACAAGGCCCGGCAGCGTGGCGGGATGACGAATGACCGGATTGTCATTTGCCGGCACATCGAAAGCAGGGGGAGACAGGCTTGCGTTGTGCTGCCGCGCCGGGTCAAGCTTGCGTGCATGGGCCATGAGTTCGGCCCGCTCGTCCGCCTCCAGCGTGCTTTCGGGCAGGATGATGATGCTGAGGCCCGCCGCATGGGCGAGAACGTCGGCAAGCGCGAGATGGCAGAGCCCTTTTGGCGCGCGCCCGTTGCCGAGCGTGAGCAGCCGGGTCAACCGGCCGTAGGCGGCGCGGTCACGCGGGTAGACGATGAGGTCGGGCGTGCCGTCGCACAGCACCAGCCGGCAGCCGACGAGGTATCGCAGCCCGGTCGTCGAGGGGCCGTCTGTGCGGCCTTGCCATTCGCGCCAGGCGGCATAGGCCCGGACCACCCCCGCCAGCGAGTTGCGATCGGCGATGCCGATGCCGGCAAGGCCAAGCTCGGCGGCGCGGCTCATCATCTCCTCGGGGTGCGAGCCACCGCGCAGGAAGGAGAAGTTGGTGGTCACGCCAAGCTCGGCGTAGGCTGTTTGCGCATGGGGTGTCATGGTTCACCCGAACAGGCCATGCATGAACCAGCGCGGCGGCGGCTCGTCGTGCGCCTGGCCTTCGGTGCCGTAAAGTCCCTCGCGATAGAGCCAGAAACGCCGCCCCTGGCGGTCCTCGGCACGAAAATAATCACGTGCCGGCGGCGCGCCGGCCTTGTCCCACCAGGGCGAGGTCAACCGCTCGGGCCCTTCGACCGCAGCCACGTCATGCAGCAGGCGCCGCCAGCGGAAGCGCAAGGGCGGGCCATCCGGCACGGAGGCCACGGTTTCGATCGGCTCCGGCCGCCGGAACAGCAGGAGCGGCCGGTCGGGCGGCTCGGCTCCGGCGCGGGTCGGATTCCAGCCGGACCCCGGGCTCTTGCGGGTTTCGGCCAGATCGGCTGGCGCAAGCCTTGCCGCCTGCTCCGGCAAGTGGGCGTCGACCACGGCGAACTCACGCACGGCGCCCTCGCCCAGACGCGCGCCGAGCCGGTCGATCAGGCGGGCGACGTCCTCGTTGCCGGCCCTCGCATCAAGCGTCGCGGCAGCCTCGTCGAGCCTGACCGCCTCCAGAACCGAGAGCCGCACCACCTCGAAACCGAAGGCGATGTCGCGTTCGTCGGTTCCGAATTTCATGCGCTCGTGAAACAGCGCCGTCATGCTGTCGGCATCCCGCGTGGGCCGGCTTGCGCCCGCATGGACGCGGAACACGGCCCCGTCGACGCGGAACAGGGTGATTTCGAGCCGGCGCGCACCGTCGCCATGGCTCTGCAGCAGCCGCGCCATCTCGGCCGTCAACTTGTGGATGGTGCGGGTGATGTCTTCGAGGGTGAGGATCGGATCGAAAAAGCGGCGCTCGGTGACATAAGGCGGCGCTTCGAGCCGTGGCGTGATCGGCGAGTGCGTCAGTCCGAAAGCGGCCTCCATGCGCGCGATCACCTGCCGGCCGAAGCGGGCGGCGATGGGTGCGCGCGGCCTCAGCCAGATGTCCTCGATGCGGGTCAGGCCTGCGACCCGGAGCCCGTCGACGATGTCGGCCGGCAAGGCCAGCGCCGCCACGGGCAGAGGCCTCAGTGCCGCTTCCTCCTGTCCAGGCAGGCACAGCCGCGCGCTTTCGGAGCCGAAGCGCGCCAGCGCCCAGGCCGCTTCCGGCGTGCCCGCAAGCGCGGCGCGCGGCATGGTGAAGCCCTGCCGCCGCAGCCGTTCGAGGGCATCGGCCATCATCCGCGCCTCGCCGCCGAACAGATGGGCGCAGCCGGTGATGTCGAGCACCACGCCATCCGCCCCATCGGTGGCGGCCAGCGGCGTGTAGCGGCGCGCCCAGTCGGCCAGCGCCGTGACCATCCTGGCATCAGCGATGTGGTCGGCATCGGCGATGCGCAGGGAGGGCTGCAGGGCGCGGGCATCGCTGAGCGACTGTCCGGGATGAAGGCCGCAGCGCCGGGCCTCGGCGTCGACGGCATCCAGCCTGAGCGCGCCCTTGAGCTTGAGCACCAGTGCCAGCGGCCCCGCGGCGGCTTTGCGCCCCTCAGCCTGCTCGCGCCGCCTGATCCGGTCGGTCGGCAGGTGCGGCAGCCAGAGGGCAAGATAGCGGCGGGCAAAGGGAACTGCGTGTGAAGCTGCGTGTGTCATGGTTCCAGTCCAGGTCGAAGATGGCGGGCTCGCCGCCGCGGCGGCGCAGAAGGTCGGCTGTGAAGGCAGGAGATGTCGGTTCGCCCGCCATGCCCCTGGCGCTGGGGCGCGCGGCGATCTGCCAGCGCGTCTCGGCAGCGCTGGCGATGCGGCTGCCGGCGCCCCCTTCGCCGGTGATGGCAAGCAAGGCCGGCATGCCGCCGCCGCGCGCAGCCAGCACCAGACGGCGCGAGGCGGTGAGGTCATAGGCGCGCGGCAGGCGGGCGAAAACGCCGATGACGGCCGCAAGAGCACCGCAGCGCAGCCCTTCCTCGATCGCCCACAGGGCCTCGACCGGGCGGCGCGGCGAGACCAGCAGCAGGTGTTGCGGATCAAGCCCCAACCCGGCCAGTCCATGGCCATAGGGCAGGCCGGTCTCCTGACCCGACATCTCCTCCAGCACGACCAGGATGAGGCCATGCGGCGGAACGGATGTGGCTGCCGCGCCGGCCTTGCCAGACGCCGCCCGCAGCGCCAGCGCCAGCGCGAAGGCCAGCGCGGATGCCCCGTCGCCCGCCTCGCGTGCGGTGATCTCGTGCAGCGCCGCCCGGCGCAGGGCGGGATCGGGGGCATCGTCGCCAAGGCTGAAATGATGACTGCATCCGCCGATGGGCAACCGTCCGCCGCCGGCTTCCAGCCCGGCCAGTTCACCACGCAGCCTCGCCAGCCGTTCGGCCGCGTTTGGCTGCGTCCGTTCTTGCGTCATGGCACGCGAAGGCTGGTCGTCTTCAGGCCAAAAGGGCGCATCTCCGGCGGATGCCTCCGCCAGACCCGATCGTTCAACGATCATTGCTCATACTCTACGTTCTGTTTATGTTCCTATCAAAGACAGCAAAAACGACATGAGTCAAGCGCCGCCATACAGCCACAGGGGCCGGAACTCAGGCCAACAAAACCCGCCGCTGCGTTCCTTTCCCGCGAGGCGGGGAGGGCCAAGGCGGAGTTCCTGTTCTGGTGAAATTCTTGTTCCGCGGTAGGGGCGGTTCTGCGCCCGACTCGCCGCCGCCGGTGCGGAAAGGCATCCCGGCCTTGCCGCCAGCTTGTGTTTCAGGCCAGAACAGACTTATGACCATGACACGTTCGCCATTCCAGCACAGGACTACATCCCATGCGTCTTGACGCCATCTCCATCGGCAAGAATCCGCCCCATGAGGTCAACGTGGTGATCGAGGTCGCCATCGGCGGCGAGCCGATCAAATATGAGATGGACAAGGAGGCCGGCACGCTGGTGGTCGACCGTTTCCTCTACACGCCGATGCGCTATCCGGGCAATTACGGCTTCATCCCGCACACATTGTCCGAGGATGGCGATCCGTGCGACGTGCTGGTGGCCAACACCAGGCCCATCATTCCCGGCGCGATCATTGCGGTGCGCCCCATCGGCGTGCTGATGATGCAGGACGAGGCCGGAGGCGACGAGAAAATCCTGGCCGTGCCTGTGCCCAAGCTGACCAAGCGCTACGAGAACGTGCACAACTATACCGACATGCCGCAGATCACGCTGGACCAGATCCAGCATTTTTTCGAGCACTACAAGGATCTCGAACCCGGGAAATGGGTCAAGCTCACTGGCTGGGGCGACGCTGCCAAGGCCCGCGAACTGATCACCGAGGCCATGGAGCGGGCGAAGAAGGCGAAGGGTTGAGCACTTGGCCAGCGACGCATGTCACGTAGTGCGAAGTCAGCCTTTCATGTCCCAATCTTCAAGGCCAGACCTTCATAGCCTGGCAAGCGATGCTGCGCAGTGCTTCACATGACGCGCCATCCCTGGCCTGTGTCGACATGCCCTTGAGGACCGCAGCGTAGAACAAGCCCAGCGCTTCGGTATCAATATCGTTAGCTACATCGCCGTCGCTCTGGCCCTGAGTCACACGCTCGATGATGAGTCTATCCAGCTTGTGGCGGATGGCAGCGAGTTCAGCAGCGATGTCCTCTGACTGAACAGTGCAGTTAACTCCGGCGTGGATGACCATGCAGCCACGTGTCAGCGTGTCATTCGTGTAAGCCTCGGCAGCGCTGAGCAGCAGGCTTTCAATTGCCGCACGCGCGGTTTTCCGGCCGCTCATGGCTGGAACCGCGAAGCCGCCAACGCCTGCGCAGTAACGCCCAACGGCTTCCCTGAAAAGCCGCTTCTTGTCGCCAAATGCGGCATAGAGGCTTGGCGTGTTGATGCCGATCGCGCTCGACAGATCCTGGATCGATGTCGTCTCGAAGCCGCGCGACCAGAACAGCCGCATCGCGATGTCAAGCGCCGCTTCACGATCGAACTGGCGTGGCCTTCCGCGCATGCGAGGGGCTGCGGCATCTGTTTTCATAGCGATCCTTATAAATTGTTTGACAGCACGCGCCAAGGCTCTCTATTTATATATCGATCGATACAATAAAGGAGACTACCGTGAACCAACTCGACAACAAGGTCGCCATCATCACCGGTGCAGGTACAGGAATCGGGCGTGCTGCCGCGCTGCTGTTTGCCAGACAAGGCGCCAGCCTTGTCCTGAATGGACGCCGCAAGCCTGAACTGGACGCAATCGCTGCGGAAATCGTCAACGCCGGGGGAAAAGCCGTCATCCATGCAGGTTCGGTTGCCGACGAGGTCACTGCCGAAGCGCTTGTCAAACTGGCACTGGAGCGTTTTGGCCGCCTCGATGTCGCCTTCAACAATGCCGGCATCCTCGGTGAAGCCGGACCCAGCACAGGTGTTTCAGCCAAAGGCTTTGCCGAGGCGCTTGCCATCAATCTGACTGGCCCGTTCCTGTGCGCGAAACATCAAGTTCCGGCCATGCTTGCATCCGGCAAGGGGTCAATCATCTTCACATCGACCTTCGTCGGGCATACGGCTTCGTTCCCCGGTGTTGCCGCCTATGCAGCCAGCAAATCTGGCCTGATCGGACTGACGCAAACGCTTGCCGCAGAATTCGGCCCACACGGCATCAGGGTCAACGCGCTATTGCCCGGTGCAGTCGATACGCCAATGTATCAAGCGATGAACAATTCGTCTGAATCGAAAAGCTTCATCACCGGCCTGCATGCCCTCAAGCGCGTGTCACTGCCTGATGAATTGGCACAGGCAGCGCTTTATCTCGCTTCCGATGCCTCATCGTTTCAGACAGGGTCCGCCATGCTGGTTGATGGCGGCCTGTCAATCACGCGGACATAGTGGACTGCCCGCTCGACACGAAGCATCTGATCGCAGATCAACCCGCGAACGACCAACCTCAGAATGACCGTGGCAGGCCCAGCATGTGCTCGGCCACATAGGACAGGATCAGGTTGGTCGAGATCGGCGCGACCTGATAAAGGCGCGTCTCGCGGAACTTGCGCTCGACATCGTATTCGCAGGCAAAGCCGAAGCCGCCATGGAACTGGATGCAGGCATTGGCCGCCTCCCAACTCGCCTTGGCAGCGAGATACTTCGCCATGTTCGCCTGCGCCCCGCAAGGCTGGCCGGCATCAAACAGGCGGCAGGCCTCGTAGCGCATCAGGTTGGCGGCTTCCAGTTCGATGAAGCTCTCGGCGATGGGGAACTGCACGCCCTGGTTCTGTCCGATCGGGCGGCCGAACACGATGCGCTCCTTGGCGTACGCCGTGACCTTGTCGATGAACCAGTAGCCGTCCCCGATGCACTCGGCCGCGATCAGCGCGCGTTCGGCGTTGAGTCCGTCGAGGATATACCTGAAGCCCATGCCCTCCTCGCCGATCAGGTTCTCGGCCGGGATTTCGAGGTTGTCGAAAAACAGTTCGTTGGTCTCGTGGTTGACCATGTTGAGGATCGGGCGGACAGCCAGGCCTTTTCCGATCGCTTCGCGCAGATCCACGAGGAAGATTGACATGCCTTCGGATTTCTTCGTGACCTGATCGAGCGGAGTGGTGCGCGCCAGCAGGATCATCAGGTCCGAATGCTGGATGCGGCTGATCCAGACCTTCTGGCCGTTGATGACGTAGCGGTCGCTCCTGCGCACAGCCGTCGTCTTGATCTTGGTCGTGTCCGTGCCGGTCGAGGGCTCGGTCACGCCCATGGACTGCAGGCGCAGTTCGCCTGACGCGATCTTCGGCAGATAGTGGCGTTTCTGCTCGGGCGAGCCGTGCCTGAGCAGCGTGCCCATGTTGTAAAGCTGGCCGTGGCAGGCGCCCGAGTTGCCGCCAGAGCGGTTGATTTCCTCCATGATGACGCTGGCCTCGGTGAGGCCGAGGCCGGAACCGCCAAACTCCTCGGGGATCAGAGCCGCCATCCAGCCCGCCTTGGTCAGGGCATCGACGAACTCTTCCGGATAGCCGCGCTGCCCGTCGATCCTGCGATGATACTCGGGCGGGAAATGCGCGCACAGGTCACGGATTGCCTCGCGGATTTCCGGGAAAAGTTTACCGCCGGTCACGTTCATGCGCTCATCTCGCTTGTCATCATCAGGTAAAGTCCGGTCAACGGAATTCGGCTTGGCCGTCCATGGTGAGGGCGCCTTGCTTCTCGGCCCAGAGCCGTGCGCGGCCCGGTTGCGTCACGCTGCCATGAACGGCGAAAGCATCGACGTGGAAAGTCGGGGCCATGGCGCGGAAGACGAACCGCGTGAGGTGCGCCTCCGGGTGCGTGCGCCTCAAACCATCCAGCAACAGCGTCGCGATCAACGGCCCATGAACGACAAGGCCGGGATAGCCTTCCTCCCGCGTTGCATAGTCGAGGTCATAGTGGATGCGATGCGAGTTGAAGGTCAGCGCCGAATAGCGGAACAGCAGCACCGGGTCCGGTGATATGGCGAAGTTCCAGTCGGATGCAGGCGGAGGCGCGACAGGCGGAGGAACTGTGGTGCCCGGGGTGACCGCACCGCGATAGACGATGTCGTGTTCCTCGCTGAGGGCGGGGCCGTTCTCTCCCGAGATCTCGTGCCGCACCGTGACAAACACGAGATCGCCGGATTTTCCGGCCTTGTGTTCAACCTTGGTTACGGTTGACAGGCGCGTGCAGTTTTCGCCGATGACCAGCGGCTGATGAAAGTCCAGCCTGCTGCCGGCCCACATGCGGCGCGGCAAGGGCACAGGCGGAAGGAAACCGCCGCGCGCCGGATGACCGTCCGGCCCCGCTTCACCAAGCGGGCTGACGGGAAGGAAATGCAGCCAATGCCAGAGCGCAGGGAGCGCCATGCCGTCCGCATAGCTCTCGTCGTCGCGGTCGAAGGTCGCCGCCAGAGCGTTGGCGGGAAAGGGCGCCAGCCGCTCGGTCCGCGTTTCGCTGCGGCCGACCCATTGGCTGAGATGGGCGATGTCGACGCTCATGACGGCTGCACCAACTCAGGTTTCGGCGGCATGACGCGCGAGGGTTCCGGCAATGGCCGCCGCATCCATGTTGCCGATGTCGCCATGAAGGAACAAGACGGCCTTCGCCGCATCCGGCGCCAGCAGGGCGCGGACCTTGGCGGCGATCCTCGCGTGCCGCGCGGCCAACGGCATCGGTGCATCGAGGTCGAACGAGGCGTCGGCCGATGCGCCATCTGCAAATGCCAGCAGGACATGGGCGGCGGTGTCGCTGACGGTTGCATCGCCCGCCACCGTGACCTTGTCGCGCAGCCTGACGAGATCGGCGCGTGAGCAGGTCTGCGCCGAGAATGCGTCGAGCGAAGCCGTGTCCACGCCTGCCAGAGCCATGGCGCTGGTCAACCGGTAGCTGAACTTGGCTTCCAGCCCGGTCGCGGGCGATGGGATGTCGCAGACGCGGAGCCAGCGCGGGTTGACGCGCAAGGCCACCCTGGTGATTGCCGCCAGATCGAAGCCGGCACGCGTGCGAAGGTCGGCCAGCGCGTCGAGCACGGCATGCGTGCCATGGCAGCAGGCGTGGAACTTGTGCTGCACATCGCTGAACCAGAACACCTCGCCAAGTCCGCCGAGCGAGGCCTCGAGGTCCACGCATTCGCCGGCATGGGTCTGGGCGAAGCCCTGCACGCACTCGATGCCATCGGGCCGCGAGACAAACCCCTGCGCCGCCAGCAAGGCCGCCTCGACGCCATTGGCAGCGGCGATTCCGGCGTTGAATGGTTTGCCCATCGTGCCGAACTGCGATTTCAGCCCCGATGCGCGGGTTGCGACAAGCCCGAGCGCGTGCCGCATCTGGTCATGGTTCAAGCCCGCCAACCTGCCCGCCGCCACGGTTGCGCCGAACGCGCCGGATGTCGCGGTCTGGTGAAAGCCGAGATTGTAGTGCGCCGTGCCCAGCCAGTGGCCGATGCGGCAGGCGGCCTCCATGCCGCAGAGCGCAGCCTCGAGAAAGGCCGCGCCGCTCGCGCCCTGCCGCTCCGCCATGGCCAGCGCCGCTGGAAACACCGCGACGCTCGGATGCCCGACATAGGCGAAATGCGTGTCGTCATAGTCCAGCGCATGCGACAGCGTGCCATTGGCAAGCGCGGCGGCGCGGGCCGGAACCTTGCGCGACAGCCCGAACACGGTTGCCTGCTCTGCCCCCGCCTCCTCCGCCACGAGGCCCCTCAGCATGCGGGCCACCGGCTCGGACATGCCGGCAAGCGAAACTGCAGCCCAGTCCATCAACGACAGCCGGGCCACGCCGAGCGCCTCGTCTGGAACGGAACGGCCCGCGCCCACGGCGAAGGCTGCGATGCGCGAGGTGATCGACGGATCGCTCAAGCTCCTGATATCCCTGACATGCCGTGCGCCGTCACATCACGATGACATGGCGGATGACCTCGCCGCGGTCGAGCCTGTCGAAGGCGTCGTTGATCTCGTCGAGCGGACCGGTGCTTGAGAGCAGCTTGTTCACCGGCAGCTTGCCCTGAAGGTAAAGGTCGATGTAGCGCGGGATGTCGCGGCTCGGCACGCAAGAGCCCATGTAGGCGCCCTTCACCGTCCGTTCCTCGGCGACGAGTTGCACGGCGGGGAAGGCGAACTGGGTCGTGCCCGGCGGCAGGCCTGCCGTGGCGGTGACGCCGCCGCGCCTCGTGATGGCGTAGGCCAGTTCGAACGCCTTGGCGACGCCGGCCATTTCGATGGCATGGTCGACGCCGCCATTCGTAACCTCGCGGATGCGTCGGACGATGTCGGGATCGTTCGCAAGGAACGTGTCGGTTGCGCCAAGCTCGCGCGCAGCCTCCAGCTTGGCTGGGTTGAGATCGATGGCGATGACGCGGCCAGCCCCACTGGCCACCGCGCCGATCAGCGCCGCGAGGCCAACGCCGCCCAGCCCGATCACGGCCGCCGATTGGCCGGGCTTGACCGCGCAGGTGTTCATCACCGTGCCGACGCCGGTCATCACCGCGCAGCCGAACAGGGCCGCTTCGGTGAGGGGGATGTCTGTCCTGATCTTGACGATGGAATGGCGGGAAATGACCGCGTGTTCGGAAAAGGCGCAGACGCCGCAATGGTGATTGACGATTGTGCCGTCATCGCACGTGAGGCGCCGCGCCCCTGACAGCAGGGTGCCCGCGCCGTTGGACGCCGCACCGCGCTCGCACAGGGCCGGGCGGCCCTCGGCGCAGAAGGCGCACGCGCCGCAGACAGGCGAGAACGACATCACGACATGGTCGCCGCGCTTCAGATCGTCGACGCCGGGGCCTGTTTCCTCGACGACGGCCGAGGCTTCGTGCCCGATGGCGAGCGGCAGCGGTCGCGGCCGGTCGCCGTTGATGCCGGACAGGTCGGAATGGCAGACGCCCGCCGCCGCGATTTTCACCAGCACCTCGCCGGGGCCGGGTGGGGCGAGATCGACCATCTCGATGCCGAGCGGGCGCGACGTGGCGTAGGGTCGTGGCAGGCCCATCTGACGCAGGATGGCGGAACGGATTTTCATGGGGTGCCTTCCGGGAGGTGTGCGGCCCGCGCTGCATGCGCGGGCCGATTGCTGCTGTTGATGGTTCTGATCACAGAACCATTCTCATCGGTTCGGCGAAATAACGGAAGCCCTCGCCGGCCTTGGCGAGGTTGCCGAAGCCCGGCCAAGGGAAGTGGTAGGACATGACAGGGATCTGCTTGTCGGCCAGCATCGTGAGCAGCTTCACCCGTGTCTGCGCCGATTGCTTCGGATCGCTGTCATAGGCGAATTCCATCAGCGGGCGCTCCAGCAGCAGCACCTGGTGGTGGGTCAGGTCGCCCATGAAGCAGAACGACTTGCCGCCTGACGAGATCATGAAGATGGTGTGGCCGACAGTGTGTCCCGGCGCCGCCATGGCCTGCACGCCCGGCAGGAACTCCTGCCCGTCGCGGAAGAACTTGATGCGGTCACGCACCGGCAACAGGTTCTTGCGCGCATGCTCGACAAAGGCTTTCAATGGTGAGCCGAGCTTGCCCTCGTCGGTCCAGAAATCGAAGTCGGACTGCGCCAGCCACACTTCCGCATTCGGAAACAGCGGCTTGTTGGCATCGTCCACAAGTCCGCCGACATGATCGATATGGGCATGGCTGCAGCAGACCGCGTCGATGTCGCCGGGGTTGATGCCCGCCTCGCGCAAGCTCTGGATCAGCCTGCCGGTGGTGGGGCCAAACATCTTGGAAGCCCCCATGCCGGTATCGAACATGATGAGCTTGTCGCCCATGTTCACAACCGGGATGTTTTGTTCGAGCACCACATTCTTGGTGTCGAGGAAATTGCGCGTCAGCATGCCGCGCACCTCCTCCTTGCTGACGCCGAGAAAGGTCTCGCCCGGATCGCCGAGCGGAAGCGGCCCGTCCGACACAACCGTGACCTCGGCCGTGCCGAATGGGAAACGGTAGAAGTAGGGAGCCTGCGTCCTCGACATGGGCGCGCGCGCCAGCCCGGCGCCCGGCAGCATGGCCAGTCCGCCGAGAGTTCCCGCTCCGGCCAGCAGATGACGACGTGAGAGATTGCCTAACATGGTCAGTCCTCCTGTGGTGTTGCCTGCCTGGCATGATGGCCAGTCAGTGCCTGCTTGGAGGCTCGCGCCTCGATGTTTCCGACAATTCGCCACGCTCGATGGTGAGCGCGAAATCCGCGAAGGATTGCAGCAGTTTAGGGTTCGATTCCGTGATCAGCAGCGAGATGTCCTTGTCCTCGGCCCTGAGGCGCTGCAGCGCGTCGGCATAGCGTTGCGCCAACACCGGGGCTAGGCCCTGGAAAGGCTCATCGAGGATGACGAGGCGGGTGCCGAGCATCAGCGCGCGCCCGAGCGCCACCATCTTGCCCTGCCCGCCGGAAACTGAGCCGGCGGGGCGCGCGGCAAGCTCCTTCAATTCCGGCATCACCCAGTAGGCCCGCTCCAGCCGTCGCCTTGTTTCGTCGCGGGACAGCTTCGCCACCCGCGCCGGCAGAAGAACATTCTCCTCGACGGTGAAGGCCGAAAAAAGACGGCGGTCCTCCGGCGCATAGCCGATGCCAAGGCCTGGCCTCAAATGCGGCGCAACCGTGCCAAGGTCTTCGTCGCCAAGCTTCATCGAACCCGTTGCGGTGGTGAAGCCCATGATGGTGCGCACGGTCGTGGTCTTGCCAGCGCCATTGTGGCCGATCAGCGCGCAGGTCGCGCCCGGCGGCAACCGGAAGGAGACCTTGCGCAGCACATGCACGCCGGCAATCGAGACATCGACATCCTCGAAACTCAGCATGGTCAGATCCCGATCACTTGAGCACGGACACCGGCATCGTTGAGCACCTCCGCCGGCGTTCCGACCATCTGGATCTTGCCGGAGGACCAGACCGCGACGCGGGAGGCGTAGCGCGCGACCATGTCCATGTCGTGCTCGACGAAGACGGAGCTGACCTTGCGCGTCGCCAACGCACTGGTCAGGATGTCCATCACGCCAAGCTTCTCGGCCGACGCCACGCCGGAGGTCGGCTCGTCCATCAGCAGCACCTGCGGCTTCAGCGCCAGCGCCAGCGCGATGTCGACCAGCTTGCGCTGGCCCTCGGGCAATTCGAACGCCGTGCGCTCCGCGAAGGCGCGCACGCCGACGAGATCGAGCAGGTCCTCCATCTCGGCGCGCTCGGGCAGGTCGAGCAGCGATGTCCAGCCGGAAAGCTGACCGGTCGCCGCCGCAGATGCCAGCATGATGTTCTCGATCACGGTGCGGTCGAGGAACAGTTGCGGGATCTGGAAGGCGCGGGCAATGCCGAGCTTCGTGATGGTGCGCGGCGGCAGGGCCGTGATGTCGCGGCCCATGAAGCTGACCGTACCGGCCTGCGGCCTCAGGTAGCCGGTGGCCATGTTGAGGAAGGTGGTCTTGCCAGCCCCGTTCGGCCCGATGATGGCAAGGTTCTCGCCTTCCATCACGTCAAGATCGATGCCGTCGGCGGCAATGACGCCGCCAAAGCGGATCTTGAGGCCACGGGCAGAGATCAGGGCCCGGCTCATGGCTTCGCCCCCGTGGCAGGCTTGCGCTTGAGCAGGCCGGTCAGCCCGCCGGGCGCATGCATGATGATGACGATCAGCACGATGCCGAGGATGAGCTGCCAGGCATTGGCAAGCTTCGCGGCGGCGAAGAAGCGCACGAACTCGAACACGGCGGCGCCCGCGAACGCGCCGAAGGCGCTCGTGGTGCCGCCCAGGATGGCGATGAAGACGAACTCGCCAGACTTGGTCCAGTAGGCGAACTCCGGCGTGGCGATCTGCTGGGTCACGGCCACGAGCACGCCGCCGAGGCCGCCGAGGAAGGCCGAGATCACATAGCCGATCAGCAGCATCTTGCGCGCCGAGACGCCGAGGTATTCGAGCCGCGTCTCGTTGGACTTGATGGCGCGCAGCATGTGCCCGAGCGGACTGTCGAGATAGCGCTGCACGGCGAAGCTCGCGATCAGCACCAGCGCCAGCGTCAGGTAGACCATCACATACTGGAAGGCCTCCGGCGTGAAGGCGATGCCGGCCAGCGTCGGGCGCGGCACCCGGATGCCGTCTGCGCCGTTGGTGTAGTGGAACATCTTCTCGAGCAGCGACCACAACACCATCGAGAAGGCGAGGTTCAGCATGCCGAAGAAGATTTCGCGGTAGCGCACCATGAAGAGGCCGATGGCGAAGCCGAACAGGGTCGACAGCGCCGGGCCGATCACGAGGAACAGCAAGAGATCGCCCGGGCCGGCATACTTGCCCCAGAAGGCGACGGCATAGGCCCCGATGCCGAAGAACATGGCATGGCCGAACGAAACCTGCCCCGCCTGAAGCAGGATGATGATGCCGAGCACGACAATGCCCTTGGCGAGGATGAGCGTGATCAGCGTCGCCCAGCTTGGCTGGATGACTGGCAACACGAGTGCCGCCAGCACGCTGAGCCCGATGGCGAGACGGGACAGGGACAGCGACTTGCCTATCGACTTGCCCATCAGATCTTCCTCACGTGGCTGACTCCGAACAGGCCCATGGGACGCACCAGAAGGACGATGACCATGATGAGGTATGGCACCAGCACCTCGAACTCGGGCTGGATGTAGATGGCGAAGGCGCGGGCGAGGCCGATCATGAGCGCCGTCACCGCCGCGCCCTCGATCTGGCCGAGCCCCGCGGTGGCGGCGACCGCGAAGGACAGCACGATCATGTCCGTGCCCATGCCTGGCACCAGCGAGGTGGTGGGCGAGGCCAGCGCGCCGCCGAGCGCCGCCAGCGACGCGCCGATCATGAAGGTGACGAGGAAAACCTTCCTTGCGTCGATGCCGATGGCGGTGGCAGCCTCACGGTCCTCGGTGACGGCAAGGATGACCGCGCCCGACAGGGTGTGGCGCAGGAAGTACCGCAGCGCGACAAGCGTGATCGCCGCCAGAAGCGGCAGCAGCAGCACTTGATAGGAAGTGTATGTCACGCCCATCACCGAGATGTTCGGCAGAAGGCGAAGCGGCTCGGCGGCGAAGATCGGCTGCACGCCCCAGATCAGGCGCTGCAGGTTGTCCATGATCATGAACACCGCGAAGGTGATCAGGAGTTGAAGCACCTCCTCCCGGCCGTAGACAGGCCTGAGCAGGAAGCGCTCCATCAGCCCGCCGATGACGACGCCGACCAGAACCGAGGCGACAAGAAGTGCCGGAAAGGTCAGCCATGGCGACACCGGTGCCACCATCAGGCTCAGCGTCGCTGCCATGTACGCGCCATAGGCATAGAGCGAGCCATGGGCGACATTGACGACACGCAGCACGCCGAAGATCAGGCTGAGGCCGACCGACACCAGAAACACCAGCGCGGCATAGCTCAGGCCATCGAGAACGGCGAGAACGGCGATTGTGGAATCCATACCCGGCACCTGCCCGTGGAAATGACCTGCCTGTGGAAATGATCGTTGCGGCAACGGCCAAAGCGGGGCCGCTGCCGCAACTCATCACGGGTGGCGCGATCAGCCGCCGTGCTTGAAGGCGGGAACGCTCATCTTCACGAAATCCGGCCCGAGCGTCTTCAGCCACTCGACCGACTTGGTGCCCGGCGGGTTGGTGATCGTCTTCGGGTCGAAGATCATCATGTTGTCGAGCACCTTGAAGGCAAAGGCCGGATCGACCTTGGTGACGCCGACAAGCTGGGCCTCCAGGCCCTGATTGTCCTCGGGGCGCATGGTGACTTCGCGGCCCCAGCCCTTGAAGGACAAGCCGGCCGCAGCATCGATGACCTGTTCGCGGCTGGGCCATTTGCCGCCATTCGCCAGAAGCGCCTTGTCATAGCTGCCCTGCAGCGCCGAGAAGGCCTGCTGCATGTGGTAGACCGGATAGATCGGCCAGGCCCCGGTGCGGGTGCGGAAGGCGTCGTTGAAGGCCTTGAAGGCTGGATCGTTCTTCATTTCCGGATGCAGGAACCAGTGATCGCCGCGCGCGCCGACGATCAGGCCCTCGGGCAGGTCGTTGCCGAGGCGCTGCAGCGAGGTCTCGCCGATGGCCAGAACGAAGGTGCTCTGGCGCAGGAGGCCGCGCTGGTTGGACTGGCGCACGAAGGTGTCGAGATCGCCGCCCCAGCTTGTGGTGAAGACGACATCAGGACGCAGGGCCAGAAGGCGGGAGACTTCGGTGGAGTAGTCAGGCGCGCCGAACTTGGGGAACAACTCGGCCACGACCTTCACGTCCGGCTTCATCTGCTTCAGCGCCGTCAGGAAGATTTCCCAGCTCTCGCGGCCCCAGGCATAATCCTGGTTGACCACTGCGATGGTGTTGAAGTCCGGCTTGGTCTTGAGCAGATAGACGAGCACCGCCAGCATTTCCGGGGTGGCATTGGCCTGCGAGCGGAAATTGTAGCGATACTTCTTGGCCTCGAGGATCGAGGCTGCGCCGCAATCCCACATGAAGTTCATCATCTTCAGGTCTTCGGCCAGCGGGGCAAGCTGAAGGCAACTGCCGGACGAGATCGAGGCGAAGGTGACGTCGACCTTCTCGTCCTGCACGAGGCGGCGGTAGTTCGAGACGAGCGCCTCCCCGCCCGCGCCCTCATCGATGAAGTGCAGCGAAATCGGCACGCCGCCGATGCCGCCCTTCTTGTTGAGGTCTTCGGCGATCATCTCGGCTGCCGCCTTGCCCGGCACGCCGAACACGGAGGCAGGCCCCGACAGGAAGGTCGAGATGCCGATCTTCAACTCCTTCGGCTTGTCCTGGGCTTGTGCAGGCAACGCCTGAAGCGTCATCGCCAGGGCCGCTGCGGCGGCCAGCTTGAGCATGGATGTCATGGTTTCCGTCCCTCCTGCTTCTTGTGGTGTTGACGACGCGATTCCTGCGCGCCGCTATTGTCGCAACTCCGTCGAAGCCGCGAATTCCGCTTTCAATCGCTCGGTATGCTCGCCGATCCGCGGCACCTTGCCGAAGGACGTGTCGCCTGCATCGGTTTCGGCGGCGGGCGCGATCACGCTCACTTCACCCTCCGGCGTGCCGTAGGTCACGGTCCTGATCTGCGGATGATTGATCAGGCCATCGATGGTGTTGAGCAGCCCAAAGGCGATGCCGGCCGCTTTCAGCAGGCCCGCCATGTCGGAGGTCTTCCTGTGGGCAAACTCGGCTCCGATGGCCCTGTCAAGTTCGTCGCGGTGGCTCACGCGCGCCGTCATCGTGGCATATCGCACATCGTGGGCGGTCGCTTCGTCCTTCAGCACATCGCGGCAGAATGCCAGCCATTCCCGCTCGTTCTGGATGGACAGGAGGATGTTGCCGTCGATGCACGCGAAAACGCCGTAGGGCGCGATCGAGGGATGGGCGAGGCCGGGCCTCGGCGGTATCGAGCCGCCATAGCGGCGCTGCAGGTACGGCACGTTCATCCAGTCGGCCATCCCGCCGAACAGCGAAACCTTGATCAGCCTGCCCTGCCCGTTCTTGCCGCGCGCGATCAGCGCCTGCAGGATGGCGGCATGGGCATTCATGCCAGCGGCGATGTCGCACACCGAAACCCCGACACGCGCCGGCGCTTCAGGCCCGCCTGTCACCGAACAGAGCCCGGCCTCGGCCTGCACCAGCAGGTCATAGGCCTTCATGTCATGGTAAGGGCCGGTGTCGCCGTAACCCGAGATCTCGCAGATGATCAGCGCCGGATAGTCCTTGCGCAGGCTGTCGGCAGACAGGCCCAGACGCGCCATCGCCCCCGGCGCGAGGTTCTGCACGACGATGTCGGCCTTCGCGATGATGCTCTTGAGGACGGCGAGGTCGGCCTGCTGCTTGAGATCGAGGCAGAGCGATTCCTTGCCGCGGTTGAGCCAGACGAAATAGGTGCTCTGCCCCATGACATGGCGGTCATAGCCACGGGCAAAGTCGCCCTCATGGCGCTCGACCTTGATGACGCGCGCGCCGGCATCGGCCAGCCTTGCCGTGCACAGCGGCGCTGCCACGGCCTGCTCGATGGCGACCACCAGCAGACCTTCCAGATCCTGCGGCACGCTTGCTCCCCGCTGTTCTTGTTTTTTGGCAGGTTAGGCGCGTCAGGTGAGAGGGGAAGACGAATAATCGCTATAGGGCTATAGTCCTGGCCTATGGCCGGGAGATGCCGTCAATGGATTTGCGACAGTTGCGCTTTCTTGTGCGCACGATCGAGAGCGCGAGCATTTCGCAAGCCGCTCGCGCCCTCAACCTCACGCAGCCATCGCTCAGCCAGCGCCTCAAGCAGCTTGAGGCGGAACTCGGCGTCGCGTTGTTCGACCGCACGCCGACCGGCATCCGCCCCACCGATGCAGGCGCCATGGTGGCTGATCGCGCGCGCGCGATTCTGAGGCTGGTCGACAATCTCGCCCTCGAGGCGCGGGCGGCCACCCATGAGCCCGCCGGCGAGGTCTTCATCGGCCTGCCGACCACGATGGCGCTGCACCTGACCGTGCCGCTGGTGAAGGCGGTGCGCAGCCAGTTTCCAAAGGTGAGCCTGCGCGTCTCCGAGGGCATGAGCGGCCACATCCAGGAATGGGTGCTCTCCGGCCGTCTCGACCTCGCGATTCTCTACACCGATGACGCGATCGATGGCCTGAGCATCGAGAAGATCACCGACGAGGACCTGTTCCTGATCTCGCGCCACGATCCCGCAAAGGCCGCGCTGGACCTTCCGTTCCACGAGCTTGCCGACTATCCGCTGGTGCTGCCCGGCCCATCGCACGGGCTGAGGCGATCCATCGAGAAAGTGCGCCAGACCACATCGACCCTGCTCGACATCGCGGTGGAGATCGATTCGCTGCCGCATCTGAAGCGCCTCGCCATCGAAGGCGAGTTGCACACCATCCTGCCGCAGGCGGCCTGCCGCGACGAGATTCGCCTTGGGCAGCTCTGCGCGCGGCGCATTGTCGGCCCAAACCTGCGCCGCCCGATCGCGCTGGCACGGCCAAGCCACCGCCCGAACTCGCTGGCCGCGCAGAACATCCGCGAACTGCTCAAGGGGCTGGTGCAGCAGTCCATCGGCTTGGTGCCATGACGGAATGCCGATACCATCCCAAAAATCCCGTTCCGATCCTCATCCTGACCAACAATCCTCATCCTGAGCCCGTCGAAGGATGAACTTCAGTTGGCGCATCTGCTGGAACTCCTCTTTCGACAGGCTCAGGATGAGGATTGCTGGGGCGATGCCGAGCGGCCCGGCTCGTCGCAGTGAACTGGGCTGGAGTGATCACCAGCCCTGCGAGGCTCAACCGCCATGTCAGCCCCTTAGCCCCGGCGCTTCCTGGCCGGTGCGCGCCACATATTCGGTGTAGCCGCCGCCATAGGTCTGCACGCCGTCCGGGGTGAGCTCCAGCACGCGGTTGGATAGCGCGGCGAGGAAATGCCGGTCGTGGCTGACGAACAGCATGGTGCCCTCATAGTCCGCCAGCGCCTTGATCAGCATCTCCTTGGTGGCCATGTCGAGGTGGTTGGTCGGCTCGTCCAGCACCAGGAAATTCGGCGGGTCGAACAGCATCCCCGCCATCACCAGCCGGGCCTTCTCGCCGCCCGAAAGCACGCGGCAGCGTTTTTCGACATCGTCGCCCGAAAACCCGAAGCAGCCCGCCAGCGCCCTGAGCGAGCCTTGCCCCGCCTGCGGGAAGCTGTCCTCCAGCCACTGGAACACCGTGCGGTCGCCGTCGAGCAACTCCATCGAGTGCTGCGCGAAATAGCCCAGCTTGACCGTCGCGCCGACCGCAACCGTGCCGTCATCAGGCTCGGCCGCGCCAACGATCAGCTTGAGCAAGGTCGATTTGCCGGCGCCGTTGACGCCCATCACGCACCAGCGCTCGCGTCGCCTGACCTGGAAATCCAGCCCGTCATAGATGCTGCGGCTGCCATAGCGCTTGTGCACGTTCTTCAGGCTGGCGACATCCTCGCCGGAGCGCGGGGCAGGCAGGAATTCGAACATCACCGTCTGGCGGCGCTTGGGCGGCTCAACGCGTTCGATCTTGTCGAGCTTCTTCACCCGGCTCTGCACCTGAGCGGCATGGCTGGCGCGGGCCTTGAAGCGCTCTATGAAGTTGATCTCCTTGGCCAGCATGGCCTGCTGGCGCTCGAACTGGGCCTGCTGCTGCTTTTCGGCAATGGCGCGCTGCTGCTCGTAAAAATCGTAGTTGCCGGAATACGCCGTGAGCGCGCCGCCATCGATCTCGACGATGCGATTGACGATGCGGTTCATGAAGGCCCGGTCATGGCTGGTCATCATCAGCGCGCCGTCATAATTCTTCAGTAAATCCTCGAGCCAGATCAGGCTTTCGATGTCGAGATGGTTCGATGGCTCGTCGAGCAGCATCACGTCAGGCCGCATCAGCAGGATGCGCCCGAGCGCCACCCGCATCTTCCAGCCGCCGGAGAGCTTGCCGACATCGCCGTCCATCATCTCCTGGCTGAAGCCGAGGCCTGCCAGCACCTCGCGGGCCTTGCCATCGAGGGCATAGCCGTCAAGCTCCTCATAGCGGGCCTGCACCTCGCCATAGCGCGCGATCAGCGCGTCCATCTCGCCCGCGCGTTCCGGATCGGCGAATGCAGCTTCAAGCGCATGCAGTTCGGCGGCGACGGCGCTGACCGGGCCTGCCCCGTCCATCACCGCAGCGGCAGCGCTCTGGCCGGCCATCTCGCCGACATCCTGGCTGAAATAGCCGATGGTGACGCCGCGCTCGACAGACACCTGGCCCTCGTCGGGCAGTTCCTCGCCGGTGATCAGCCGAAACAGCGTGGTCTTGCCGGCGCCGTTGGGCCCGACAAGCCCGGTCTTCTCCCCCTTCAGCAGGCCCGCCGAGGCCTCGATGAAGATGATCTGATGGCCGTTCTGCTTGCTGACATTCTCGAGACGAATCATGGGACGCGGGCACCTTGGCTGGGTTGGCATGGCCATAGGGCAGACGGCTGCCGACAGGAAGGGGTTGGCGAGAAGCCGAGGCCGACCTCACCCAAGGCGTGCCAGACGACAACAATGGAGGGTCAGGCTGGAACAAACGCTCGCCAAGATTGTTCTGGCCTGAATGTTGCCTGCCGATTTCTTGCCGCTGGCCCAGCCGCAGGTATAGGCTCCACCACTTGACCAGCACAAAGGCAGGCGCATGCTGATACGCTTCGGCTATGAGATCACCGTCACCTGCCAGCAGCCGACCGACATGGTCTGCCTGCTTGGCGTGCACGCCGACCGGCACGGCGACATCCGCACGCCCGAAACGGTTTCCACCACGCCGCCCGTTCCCACCGCCACCTATCGCGACCTGTTCGGCAACATCTGTCGCCGCTTCAAGGCCCCGGCCGGCGACATGACCATCCGCAGCGACGGCGTGATCGAGGACAGCGGCGAGCTTGACCCGTTCGTGCCCGATGCGGCCGAAGTGCCAGTCGGCGCACTGCCGGACGAGACGCTGGTTTACCTCATGGGCAGCCGCTATTGCCAGACAGACCAGCTCAGCCAGATCGCCTGGGATCGCTTCGGCAACGTCGCGCCGGGCTGGGGCCGGGTCCAGGCCATCTGCGATTTCGTCAATGGCCAGATCAGCTTCGACTATCAGGGCGCTTCATCGACGCGTGGCGCGCTCGAAGCCTATCACGGCCGCATCGGCGTCTGCCGCGACTATGCGCACCTCGCCATCACGCTGTGCCGCTGCATGAACATCCCGGCGCGCTACGTGAATGGCCATCTCGGCGACATCGGCGTGCCAGTGGTCGACCCGATGGATTTCAGCGCCTGGATCGAGGTGTTTCTGCAAGGCCCGGATGGCGGGCGCTGGTACACCTTCGATCCGCGCAACAACAAACGCCGCATCGGCCGCATCGTGGTGGCAAGAGGCCGCGACGCTGCCGACATCCCGCTGATGAACTCCTTCGGCCCGCATGTGCTGAAGGGGTTTGCCGTGTGGACCTACGATCTGGCGAACAGGCCGACAACGGCGCTGGGCGGAGTCATGGCACCAGTTTCGGGATGATGCAGCGTTTCAGCCGGTGTCATCCCCGGCGAGCCGCAGGCGAGGGAAGGGGATCCACCTCGCCGCCGCAACACTGATGGATCCCCTTCCCGGCCCTGCGGGCCGCCGGGGATGACACAAGGAAAAGGCAGTCGCCGTCGGCGACGTTTTGCGCTGGATTCCGGGCTTCTTGTGCCACAAGCGGCTCCAGAACCCGGAAAGACGCGGGAGGTTGCTCCCGCTTAAATCCTGTCCATCCGATCCCGATAGTTGAGGTTGCTGGCACCTCTTGCCAGGCCCGTTAGCGCTGCGCGATCAGGCACAGGCACTATCAAGCCCCCCGTGCCTTTCGGGATGAATACAAAGCGCTGCCCTGCATTCCAACCCTGCTTGATGCGCACGGCCTTCGGAATGGATACTTGGAACTTGGAGGATAAGATGGCAGTGTAAAGCATCTCTACCCGTAATTTTATCTATCTCGCCTCTAGGTGGGTACTGGAACGTAAAAGCTTAAGGACTTTTGAAGCTCGTCACCTAGACCATAGATATCCTCCAAAACCGCAATATCGTGTCGAACCTCTTCTTTATTCAAAAATATCCCGACACGCTTTTTTTTACTTGAAAAATAGAATCGACATAGTGGCTTCCTATTGTTGTCATCCAATAAAATTGCACAATAAGAAGCAGCATCTCGAATAAATATCCTCTTGAGATCAATGTCCTTTCTCAAAATTGCTTTTACAATACGAAGAGCATCTTGCTCTTCTTCAGTTGTGACAACACCCGAATTGTCTTTAACTTCCTCCGCCTCTTGGGCTAACATTGAGGGCGCAACTGTGACAGCCTGCCCAAGACGAGGACCGTCAATTGCTTCTTTCAATCGCTGGTTAGCTTGGTCGCGCAGGATATCCCCAATGCACGATACGATGATGCCCGCATATCGTCCCCGCACCTCAATGGTCATGTTGCCCTCGTGGACCCGCCGCCCAATCAGCCGAACAAAGTCATCTGTCGGTTGGGCAAATTCTTTGCGAAGGGCTTCCGTGATCAGTGACTTCAATTTTAGGTCGCTTGCAGCTGAAATGATTCCGTTTATTGAAAAATTTGAAGCTGAAAACTTATCAAGCTCTGCAAAATCCTGATCGCTATAATCAAGTAGCTTGAATATAAAAAAAGGCTTTTCATCCATCTTGTTCGGCGCATCGAGATCTGTAAAAAATCTCCATTCACGGCCATTTGTTAAAATGCCGAATCTTGATTTAGTAACAGAAAAATATCTGTACAGCTGTGAGGCATGAACAGTCGCCAAATCCGACAACACGGGCTTGCACTCGATAAGTATTGCTACTTCCCCGCTAGATACAATAGCGTAGTCAACTTTTTCGCCTTTCTTTACGCCAAAATCAGCCGTAAATTCAGGTATTACAATTGACGGGTCGAACACATCGTAACCAAGCGCACGCAGCATTGGCATTACTAAGGCGTTTTTTGTTGCCTCCTCAGTCAATAGAGATGCCGGGTTTTCCGCCCGGGCCCTGATAGGAAGAAGCTGCTCTTTGAGGGACATGGCGCGCCTTTTGTTAACTTTTTTATGTTACCGAAAACCCTGATCGCGTAAAGGTGTGCGCCGTCAGATACCTTGTCGGAATTGCGGCGACAGTGCGCTTTTCTCCGTGCGCCTGAACGATCTGAATTCGTTCCATCACCCAAACGGGTGATACTGATACAGCCACGTCTCGCTCAGCACCTTATCCCCAAGCTTCAGGAACGCCCGCATTTCCACCGGCTCGTCGCCTGTCACTGTCAGGTCGAACTGGGCGCGCCAGTGGCCGGGGACGTCGTTGGGCACGGCTTCGGTGAAGGTGTAGGAGAAGGTGCCGCGCGAGGCTGACAGCACCACTTCGGGCTTCACGCCGAAGGGCACGTTTTTCAGGGTGTCGCCGAGGAACTCGACCATGAACTTGCGCACGCCCCGTGGCCGAACCGTTCCCGGCTGGCCGCCATTGCCCATGCGGGTCGAGACCACGCGGGCGAGCGGCGGCGGGTAGGGTTCATCCGCCACCCAGAACATGCGGTAGCGGTAATCGAAGCTCGCGCCCGCCTTGACCGGCGCCTCCGGCACCCACATGGCGACGACGTTGTCGTGGATTTCGTCGTCGGTCGGGATTTCGATGAGCTGCACCGCGCCGCGGCCCCAATCGCCCACCGGTTCGACCCAGAGGCTCGGGCGCTTTTCGTAGAACACGCCGTCCATGTAATTGCCGAAGACTCGGTCGCGCTGCATCAGGCCGAAGCCCTTCGGCGCGCTGTCGACGAAGGACGAGGCGATGGTGCGCGGCGGGTTGTTGAGCGGCCGCCAAGCGCGTTCGCCAGCGCCTGTCCAGATCGCAAGGCCGTCCGAGTCATGCACCTCGGGCCGCCAATCGACTGCCGTGGTCTTCTTGTTTTCCGAATACCAGTACATCGAGGTCAGCGGGGCGACGCCAAAGCGCTGGATATCCTTCCGGATGTAAAGCGACTTCTCGACGTCGATGATGACACCCGCCTGCCGCCGCATGGTGAAGCGGAAAGCCCCCGACACCGAGGGCGAATCCAGCAGCGCGCAGACAACCACCGCCTCGGCATAGGGTTGCGGCGTCTCCAGATAGACGTGGGTGAAATCCGGAAATTCCTCCGGCCCGTTCGGCACCGCCGGATCGATGGCGAGGCCGCGTGCGGACAGGCCATATTGGTAAAGCTCGCCAATGGCCCGGAAGTAGGATGCGCCGAGGAAGGCGACCCAGTCATTGCCGCGCCAATCGAGCGGCGTGCCCTTGGGGCCGGGATGACCCGTGCGGCTCTCCTGGAAGCGGAAGCCGGCAAAACCCGCGCCTTCCGGCAGTTCATGCGCGGGAGAGTCCTTCGGCATGTCGAAATAACGCTCTTCGTAGATGATCTCGCTCGCCCGGCCATTTGCCACCACATGCATGCGCACGGGTTTCTGGAAGAAGCGGCCAAGGTGGAAAAAAGTCACCGGCCATGGCGACGGGCCATTGGCCCACAGCGCGAGGTCGGTCTTGTAGCGGATCTTGCCGTGGGCGTCGTAGTCGATCCGCTCCAGCACATCGGGGCGCGGGCGCGGCGGAGGATTGTAGGGTCTTGCCGCCATCTCGCGGGCGCGGGCTTTCAAGCTTTCGAACGAAAAGGTCTGCGGATTGCCAAGCTTCAGCCCCGCCTGCGCCAGCGCCTCGTTCGAAAAGCCGCTTGCGGCCGCGGCGCCAAGCGCAGCGCTGCCGGCAAGGAGGGTGCGTCGATCGATCATGATGTCAGTCCGTTCCGTGGAGCCATTCCGTGATGTCTTCCATCCCGATATCGGGTGAAAGCGAGCGAAAGCAAGGCGGGTTGCAATCCATGTGGGCCGTCGGCCGGGCTTGATCCGGAACCGCATGGTGCCGCGCGCCTTTCTTCCGGTGCAACCGTTCACCGACTGATCCCGGATCAGGTCCGGGATGACGCCCTTATCGACGTTGAACAGATTCCGTCACCAAGACAGCCACCCGGCAACACGCCATCACTTCTTCAGCTTTTCCGTCTCCGGCTTGTCCTGCCCGAGCGAGACGATGCCCCGGCGGATCGCACGGGTGCGGGTGAAGTGCTTGTGCAGCGTCTCGCCGTCGCCGAAACGGATGGCCCGGGTCAGGATCGACAGATCCTCGCTGAAGCGGCCCAGCATCTCGAGCACGGCCTCCTTGTTGTGCAGGAAGACATCGCGCCACATGGTCGGATCGGACGCCGCGATGCGGGTGAAATCACGGAAGCCGCCAGCCGAGAACTTGATCACCTCCGATTGCGTCACCGCTTCCAGATCATTGGCGGTGCCGACGATATTGTAGGCGATCAGGTGCGGCAGGTGGCTGGTGATGGCCAGCACGAGGTCATGGTGCTGCGGCGTCATCACCTCGACGATCGCGCCCATGCCCTCCCAGTACTGGCGCAGCAGCTTCAGGGCCACCTCGTCCGTGCCATCCGGCGGCGTCAGGATGCACCAGCGGCTCAGAAACAGGCTGGCGAAGCCGGCATCGGGGCCAGAATGTTCGGTGCCGGCAACGGGATGTGCCGGAATGAAATGCACGTTTTCAGATATGTGTGGCGCGACCTGCTCGATGATGGCTCCCTTGACCGAGCCGACATCGGACAGGATGGCGCCCGCCTTGAGATGTGGCGCAATCTCTTCGGCCACCTTCCCGCAAATGCCGACAGGCACGCACAGGATGACGAGGTCGGCATCCGTTGCGGCCTCCGCCGCCGACAACGTGACGATGTCGGCAAGCTGGAGTTCAGCGACGCGGGCGGTGACAGCCGGGTCGCTGTCCGCCGCGGCAATGGTGGCCGCGAGGTTGAGTTCGCGCGCCGCGCGGGCAAGCGACGAGCCAATCAGGCCCATGCCGACGATGGCGAGCTTGCCGATCAGTGGTCTGGTGCGAATGGGTGCAAAGCTTTCAGGCATGGGCGGCCGTCATGAACCCGGCCAACGCGGCCACAACGGCCTTGTTGGCCGCCTCGTCGCCGATGGTCAGCCTGAGCGCCCCGGGCAAGCCGTAGGCATCCATGCGGCGCAGGATCAGCCCCTTCGACGTCAGCCAGGCATCGGCCGCTGGCGCGGTCTTTCCACCGGTGCCGGGGAAATGCACCAGCACGAAGTTGCCGACCGATGGCGTCACGTCAAGGCCCAGCCTGCCGAGTTCCGCGATCATCCAGGGCAGCCACCGATCATTGTGCGCGAGCGCCTTGCCCAGATGCGCGTCATCGGCAATGGCTGCGACGCCCGCTTCCAGCGCGGCGCCATTGACGTTGAACGGTCCGCGAATGCGGTTGAGCGCGTCGATGACGTGGGCCGGGCCATTCATCCAGCCAAGCCGCAGGTTGGCCAGGCCGTAGATCTTGGAGAAGGTGCGGGTCATCACGACATTGTCGCAGGTCGCCACCAGTTCGAGTCCCGAGGCATAGTCGTTGCGGCGGACATATTCGGCATAGGCCGCATCCAGCACCAGCAGCACGCCCGCAGGAAGCCCGGCCTGCAGGCGCTTGACCTCGTCAAACGGCAGGTAGGTGCCGGTCGGATTGTTGGGATTGGCGAGATAGACGATTTTCGTGCGCGACGTGACAGCCGCCAGCATCGCGTCCACGTCGGCCGTGAGGTTCTTCTCCTTCACGGCGACAGCCGTGCCGCCGGCGGCCTTGATGGCGATCGGATACACCAGAAAGCCGTATTCGCTGTAGATGCCCTCGTCGCCCGGCCCCATGTAGGCGTTGGTGAGCAACGACAGAAGTTCGTCGGACCCTGAACCGCAGATCAGCCGCGCCGGATCAAGCCCGAACTTGGCGGCAATGGCCTCGCGCAGCCGCGTGGCGCTGCCATCGGGATAGAGCTCGAGCTTGTCGGCGAGGCCCTTGAACGCGGCTATGGCTTTCGGGCTGGCCCCAAGCGGCGTTTCGTTCGACGACAGTTTGATCAGCTTGACGCCCTTGGGAGCCGAACTCTTGCCGGGCACGTAGGCCTCGATGTCCAGCACGCCGGCGCGCGGCGTCGGGCGGGTTGCCTCGGTCGTGGTCATGGCCTTCATCCTCTGGCGTGGCATCAGGTTGCCCGGCGCGGCGGGGCGTTGAAACGCGCGGCATGGCTGCCGATCTCGGTCAGTTCGGCTCCGCTGAGCGCCGCCCTCAACTGCGAGCCTTGCGTCTCGCCATCAGCCGCGATCAGCAGCGACAGGCCCGAATTGTCGGCGGCGCTGGCCGTGACCTCGCCAAGCGCGGCAGCAAGCGCGGCCTTCATCTCCGGTGTCCAGCGCTCGACCCGCGCGACATACAGCACGACCTCGCGCACGGCGGCATCGGCGATCGGCCTGGCGATGACATAGACCGGCGTGCCGGCGGGATGGTCCGGCCGCTCGATGAACGGCAGCCGGGCAATGATCTTGGGCGTGTCCGCGCCGACCAGCGTGCGCCACCACGCGCCGGCACTTGCGCCCTGGTCGATGCGGAAGATGCCAAGGTCCCCGGCAGAGCCCGCCACCGCCGCGATCACCGCCTTGGCGTCGTCGTGGGGAAGATAGGGCGCGGTGAAGCCGAAATGAAACCGGGCGCTGTCGCGCATCGGCCCGTCACCGCCGGACACGTCGGCATGGACGCGGTAATTGGCCTGCACCCAGGTGAAGGTGGCGATGATCACCCGCCAGATGCCCTCCGCTGTATCGAGCGGCAACAGGCCCTTGTGGCGCAACGCCAGCCTGCGCATCATCTCAGCCTCACGCCCGGGCCGGAAGGCGGAGCCGGAGACCTGGGTTTTCTTGACGTCGATCAGACGCTCGATCACCTGCCCGCGCTCCATCAGCAGCTCGTGCATCGCCGTATCGATCCGGTCGATGTCGGCGCGCAGGTCGGCAAGCGAAATGACGGGTGGCGGGGGCATGATGTTGATCGCAAAGATGACGTGGCCGCGTGTCTAGCGCCGTTCATGCGGCTTGGCAAAGGGGCGCCTGGCGTCACGGCCGCCATTGACAGCGAGGCGGAGGAGCCTCATTCATTTTGTCCGGTTAAAAGAACGACATGACTGCAAGAACAAACAAGACGAGCAAGGCCAAGGCCGCCCCGCCGGTGCTGGCCGACCCGGTGCGCGAAGCAAACGAACCATCGAGCCTTGTGGCGCGGTTCGGGCCGGAGCGCGCCTTGGCGATGGATTGCGGCGTCGTGCTCGACCACTGGCAGATCGCCTACAAGACCTATGGCCAGCTCAATGCCGCACGCAGCAATGCCGTGCTGGTGTGCCACGCGCTGACAGGCGATCAGCATGTGGCGAGCCTCAACCCGGTGACAGGCAAGGCCGGATGGTGGCAAGTGCTGATCGGCCCCGGTTGCCCGATCGATACGGATCGTTTTTTCGTGATCTGCGCCAATGTGCTTGGCGGCTGCCTTGGCTCGACCGGGCCTGCCTCGCAGAATCCGGCAACCGGCAGGGCTTACGGGCTCGATTTCCCGCTCGTCACGATCCGCGACATGGTCAGGGCGCAGGCCCACCTGCTGGATCATCTTGGCGTCGACAGCCTGTTCATGGCGATTGGCGGCTCGATGGGCGGCATGCAGGTGCTGCAATGGGCTTCGAGTTACCCAGAACGGGTCTTTTCCGCGGTGCCGCTGGCCACCGGCGCGCGCCACTCGGCGCAGAACATCGCCTTCCACGAAGTCGGGCGCCAGGCCGTCATGGCCGATCCAGACTGGCAGGGCGGCCGCTATCTCGACGCCAACACCCGCCCCGCCAAGGGGCTTTCGGTGGCGCGCATGGGCGCGCACATCACCTATCTGTCGGAAGCGGCGCTGCACCGCAAATTCGGCCGCAACCTGCAGGACCGCGAGGCGCGCACCTTTTCGTTCGACGCGGATTTCCAGGTTGAAAGCTACCTGCGCCATCAAGGCGTCAGCTTCGTCGAGCGCTTTGACGCCAATTCCTACCTCTACCTCACGCGTGCCATGGACTATTTCGACCTTGCGGCGGACCATGGCGGGGTTCTGGCGAAGGCCTTCGACGGCTCGCGCACGCGCTTCTGCGTGGCCTCGTTCACCTCGGACTGGCTGTTCCCGACACCGGACTCGCGCGCCATCGTGCATGCGCTGAACGCATCCGGTGCATCCGTGTCTTTTGTCGAACTTGAAAGCGACAAGGGCCACGACGCCTTCCTGCTCGACGAGCCGCAGCTTTTCGCCACCTTGCGCGGCTTCATCGGTGCGGCAGCACGGGCGCGGGGGCTGGCATGAGCGATGTCCGCATCGACCTCAGCCTGATTGCCGACATGGTCGAGCCGGGCAGCCGCGTGCTCGATGTCGGCTGCGGCGATGGCGACTTGCTGGCGCTGCTGGCCGCCCGGCGGCAGGTCGATGCGCGCGGCATCGAATTGTCCCGCGAAGGCGTCGCCGGCTGCGTGGCGCGCGGGCTATCCGTGATCCAGGGCGACGCCGACACCGATCTCGGCGACTATCCCGACGACGCATTCGACTATGTCATCTTGTCCCAGACCATCCAGGCAACGCGGGCGCCGCGCCGCGTGCTGGAGAACATGCTGCGCATTGGCCGGCGCGCCATCGTCTCGTTCCCCAATTTCGGCCACTGGAGCATCAGGGCGCAGCTTGCCTTCAAGGGCCAGATGCCGGTGACGGGGCAATTGCCTGACAGTTGGCACGACACGCCCAATATCCATTTCTGCACCATCCGCGACTTCGTGCAGCTTTGCGACCAGATCGGCGCTGTCACCGAGCGGGCGGTGGCGCTCAATGCGTCCGGCAGCGACATCGGCGTCAAGGCGCCATGGTGGTTCTGGAACCTGTTCGGCCAGCAGGCGGTGTTCCTGTTGCGCCGCTCGCGCTGAAAGCACTCAATAAAGCGGTTGCAGCGGCGGGATCGGCAACCTGATCGGGCCGAAGCTGAAACGGCCGGCGCGCAAATCTATCGATGGCAGGGGCTTCAGGCCGTCGGGGCTTGCCGGCTGTGCACGTCCCGACAAGGCCGCCGCCAGATCCATCGCGCCGCCGCGCAGCCTGATCCCGGCAAACTGGTCGATGTTGGCGGCGGCGGGTTCGAGGCGACCGGCAAGGCGCCTGTCCTCGTCGAGACTGACCTGGCCCTTGGCCTCGATCTGCTTGATGCCCTTCCTGAGGTTGACGCGGCTTAACTCGAGCACACCCCCCGCGGTGCGCCAGGCCTCCATCGTCGCGGGCGTCAGGCCGGTCGCCAGCGCGTCGGCATGGGTCGCGGTGAGTTGGATGTCCAGGTCCGAATTGTTGGTGTCGCCCAGCAGCGCATCGAGATCGCCGGAGACCATCTGCGTGGTGCGCAGGAAGATGTCGCGGGCGCGCTCCGCCGGGTTGCGCGTCGGGTTCCTGCGCAGATGCGCTTCAAGCGTCGCGGCGCTGATGGTCGAGGCGGCGCCCTGCCCGTTCGTGATCGAGATCACGGGCTTGCGGATGTCCACCGACAGCCGCTCAAGTTCCGCTCCGCTGGCGCGGCGGCTGGCTTCGGCCAGATCCCAGCGCGCGCTGATCCGGCGGCCATCGGCAAGGTCGGCCAGCAGCGGCCCGTCCCCCTGGGCAATGATATGACCCGGCGTGTGCGGCTGGCCGATGAAGACAACCGGACCGGTGCTCAGCCGCGTTACGCCAGCCGTCACGGTGCGCGCCAGCGTCACATCCCTGCAGCGGATTTCAAGCCTGAAAGGATAGCCGCCGATGCTGCGCTCATGACACGTCCAGATGTCGCCGCGTGCGGCAGCCTCGCCAATCGATCTGTCGATGCCGGAACTGACAAGACCGCGCGCCACGAACCAGAACGCGCTCCAGCCCGCAACGATCAGGACAAGGACCACGATCGGCAGATACAATCCCCAGCGGATGCCGCCAGATGCGGCTTTGGGCTGCCGTTCGGTGTTCTGAACTGGTGTCGCCATCATGTGCTGCCTGCTTGCGTGGGGTTCGTGCTCTTGATAGCGCCGTGACGCGTCCGGTGCGAGACAAAAGACCGGGACCAAAGCATCGGATTTGAAGAGAAAAGGATGGCGGCCGTGACCCTCGCGATGCCTCACACCGGTCAGGATGACCTGTGGGTGTTCGGATATGGCTCCCTGATGTGGCGGCCCGGCTTCGCCTTTGCCGAACGGCATGTGGCGACATTGCGCGGCTTTCACCGGTCGCTGTGCGTCTACTCGCATGTCCATCGCGGCACGCCGGATCGGCCGGGCCTCGTCATGGGCCTTGACCGCGGCGGCGCCTGCAAGGGCCTGGCCTACCGCGTGCCGGCGGCGGATGCGGCCCGGACCGTGGCCTATCTGCGCGAACGCGAGCAGGTGACCTCGGTCTATCTCGAAAAGATCGTGCCGATCCTCCTTGCGGACGGACAGCGCAAGCTGGCGCTGACCTACACGGTCGACAAGGGCCACAACCAGTATGCCGGCAAGCTCGACCGCGAGGCACTCCTCACCTTCGTGCGCCAGGGCCATGGCGTGTCCGGCCCCAACCCGGACTATGTGCTCAGCACGCTCGCGCAGATGCATGCTCTCGGCATCCATGACCCCGCGCTGTCATGGCTGGCACGACACCTCACGCCACAGGCCGAGCCGTAGCGCCGCCTCAGTGCACCGGTGTCAGGTCGGCCACCGCCTTGCGCCGGTCCTCACCGGTTGCAGCGATCAGGTGGACATGGATTTCGGATGCGCCCGCCGCTGCGACCTCGTCACGCCAGCGCACCGCCGCGGCCTCCAGCCCCCAGGGGCCGGCATCGCGCACGCTGAGAATGGCCCGGCCACGATCGACCGCGATCAGGACGCTGTCTGCGAACGAGAGCGCGTCGCCGTCGCCGATGGCAAACGAAGTTGCCACATAGCGCCGTCCCGAGCGGCCGCGCCAGGCTGTGAAGCGGCTGGTGTGAGCGCTCGACAAGGACCGCAACGCCAATTCCCCAGGCATCGCAGCCGCCATGGCGGGCCTTGGTTCGCTGGTGAAATCAAAGGCGGGTTGGTCGGCTTCACGAAAGGCGAGACGTGTCATGTTCCTGCTCCGTTCATGGAACATAGAAAGAACAAACAAGGATGAGTGTCAAGCGGCTTTTTCGTAGCCGGTGGCGGCGGCCGATTTTCCCGATTCCCCTGACCTGCCCGGTGCACTACTGCTGATACGGCACGTTCGAGGTGCTGCCGCCCCGGACATCAGGATCACGATCATGTCAGCCGTCGACTTCACCCGCTTCGTCCATGATCTTGCAGACCGCTCCGGCGACGCGATCATGCCGTTCTTCCGAACCGCCATGGCAACCCACAACAAGGCCGGCGCCGGCGCCTATGATCCGGTCACCGAAGGAGACCGCACGGCCGAGATGGTGATGCGCCGGATGATCAAGGACACGTTTCCGGCACATGGCATCGTGGGCGAGGAGTTCGGCTCCGAGCGGGCCGAGGCGGAATTCGTCTGGGTGCTCGATCCGATCGACGGCACCCGCGCCTTTGTGTCGGGATTGCCGGTATGGGGCACGCTGATCGGGCTGATGCGCGGCGGAGTGCCAGCCTACGGCCTGATGCATCAACCCTTCACGCGCGAACGCTATTTCGGCGACGGCAACGCTTCGCACTATCGCGGGCCGGAAGGCGAGCGCAGCATCATGACGCGCGCGTGCGCCGCGCTTCAGGATGCGACCGTGATGACCACCTCGCCCAGTCTGTTCAAGGGCGGCGACAAGAGAGCCTTCGCGCGGGTCGAGGCTGCCTGCCGCCTCGCGCGCTATGGCTGTGATTGCTACGCCTACTGCATGCTGGCAGCCGGCCATGTCGACCTCGTCATCGAGGCCGGCCTGCAGCCGTATGACATCGTGGCGCTCATTCCGATCATCGAAGGAGCCGGCGGCATCATCACCACCTGGAATGGCGGTTCAGCGGCCGCGGGCGGACGGATCATCGCCGCCGGAGACAGGCGCATCCATGAGGCCGCGATGGCGTTGCTCAACGCTTGAAGCGCCGGTTTCGGCATCCACCCTTGTCATTTCGCCCGGGATGAAAGCATCGAACGCCGCCCAGAACTTGGCGCGAATGGCGTCGGTCTCGTGGACGATCTCGTGCCTCGAGCCAGGCAGCACCAGCGCGAGCCCTGTCTTGAGCCGTGCCGCGAAACGCTCGACAGCCGGTGTGGACACCACAGGATCGGCCCCCGCCGCGATCACCAGCGTCGGCAGCCTGATGTCGAGCGGCGTTGCAGGCTTGCTCATGTGGCTCATGAAGGCGAAGGCTTCCCGCACCCAGCGGATCGTCGGGTCCCCAACGGCCAGCTCGGGCCGCAGCGCCGACAACTCGGCGTTGCGGGCATAGCGCACCGGATCGTGGGTCAGCCGGTTGCCCTGGAAGGGCTTGGTGGCGATCGAGGTCTCGCCGCCTCCGGGCACGAAAGACTTGCCCATGAAAAGCCGGTCGAGCAGGACCGCGGCGGCCTTGGCGAGATTTGGCCGCTCGACCATGGACAGGCCGATCATCGGCGCGAGCGCGACAAGGCGGCTCAGCGGCAGCCGGTTCTGGCGCGCGGCCTCGAGGCACAGCGCCGCCCCCATCGAGTGCGCAAGGCCGAACCACGGCTTGGGCATCTTCGGCATGATGTCGCCCATCACGGCATCAAGGTCGGTCAGATAGTCGCTGAAGCGGCGGACATGGCCTTTGCGCGCATTGCGCGTGCTGCGGTCCGAGCCGCCCTGTCCGCGCCAGTCGAAGGCAACCACATGAAAGCCGCGGCGGCGCAACTCGGCGATGACCTCGCTGTAGCGCTCGATGAATTCGGCACGGCCGCCCATCACCAGCACCGTGCCCTTCCGTCCTTTACGCGCCGTAGGCCGCCAGCGCGCCGTGCGGATGCCGACGCCATCGGCAGCGATGATGACGGCGACCTGCGCCTGCGTGGGAACCGGAAAGTTCTCGGTGCCGAGAAGCTCGGAAATGGCCATGGGTCCGGACGCGGTGGAGTTGGCAGGTTGATTCAACGCACCCGATTATCCTGTGCCCCAGTGCCCTTGAAAAGGCAAAAGCCCATTCCCAACTCGTTGTCGTGCGGGCCAGTCATGGACGCACGAAAGACCAACCGGTCCGTGCCCCGTGGGGGCGGACTGCCACATGCAGCTTCAAAGGAGTGCATCATGCGTCACTACGATCTTTCGCCGCTCTATCGGTCCACCATCGGTTTCGACCGGCTGTTTTCCCTGCTCGATCAGGCTGCCGGCGCCGAGAATGCACCGAGCTATCCGCCCTACAACATCGAGCGCACCGACGAGAACGCCTACCGTATCTCGATCGCCGTCGCGGGTTTTGCCGATGCCGATCTCGCGCTGGAGGTGAAGGAGAATCTCCTCACCGTGCGCGGCGAAAAGCAGCCTGCCGAGGCGCAGGCAACCCAGCAGGTGTTGCATCAGGGCATCGCGTCGCGCGCGTTCGAGCGCCGCTTCCAGTTGGCCGACCATGTCCAGGTGACAGGCGCCGTGCTGGAGCACGGGCTCCTGCACATCGACCTCGTGCGCGAAGTGCCGGAAGCCAAGAAGCCGCGCATCATCCCGATCGGCACGGCAGCGCCGGCATCCCATCTGATCGAGGCCAGCCCACAGGCAAAGGCACCTCTGAGGGCACAGCCCAAGGCCGCCTGATCAGTTGAGCGGACTTCAAACCTGATCGGCGCGGCCAGCGATGGCCGCGCCATTTTGTTGGCCCTTGTCTGCCGCCACAGAATTGGGGTCTCAAAGCAGGGGCGCTACCGGAACCGCAGGCGCTTGCAGCGTGCCCGGTGCGCGAACCGCATCATCGAGCGGAGCCGGCACCATCTGTGACAGGCCCGGCCCGTCCTGTGCGCGCGCCGATGGACGCGCCATCGGAGGGGCGTTGTCGATCTCGTCGGGAACCCTGACCTCGGCCGGGTTGACGACGCGCGGCTCGCGGCTCAGCGGCACGATCGACGGCTGGGCAATGTCAGGCGGCGCGGCAAGGGGTGCAGCGGGAGGCGGGGCAACAGGCGCTGTTGCGGGTGGTCTGGCAGCCTGTCGCGGCGCCGGACGGGCATCGGGCCGCGCATCAGGCCGCGCTTCGGATGGCCTTCGCGGTGGTGTCGGCAGGGCGCGCGGCTTGTCCTCGGCATCGGGCAGCCGCGCGATCCGCGTGCCGGGCCCGGCCTGCCGTGGCGCGGATTGCAGCACATCGACATCGATCAGCCGTCCGTTGAACGCGTCGACATAGGAGCGGACGACGGAACCCGTGCGGTCGATGCCGTCGACCACATACATATGTCCGGCAAATTGCGGCTGCCCGACGCGGCGGTAGCGATAGTCATCGGCCAGGATGCCGGCGATCTCGCGGGGCGGCAGCGGCGCGGGGCGCACGTAAGCCGGCGGCCTGTCATAGACCGGGCCATGGTACGACCACTGCCGATAAAGCACTTGCGCCTCGGCGGGTGCGCCCGCCGCAAGCATCGCAGGCAGCGTCAACGCGACAGCGCACAACATCCAGCGGGAAACGCGCATTCAGGTGTCCTCCAGCCGCAACCCTGGTCGGCGCGGAGCCGATGCGGCCTGATCAATCTGGCCAACCCCGGCTGAACGCTTGATTAACCATGATTGAGGCTGCCTTTAGGCGGCGCGGCCTTGCAACGCCCACACCTTGGCGAGAAGTTCGTCGATGTCCGCCGCTGCCGTCGCGAACGAGCAGACGAAACGATGGATGCTTTCATGCGGGGCCGGTCGGTTGCCTTCGCCCAACGCACGGTCGGTCCAGTCGTAGAAGACGGCTCCAGCCGCCCTGAGGGCCGCCGCCAGACCCTTCGGCATGATCGCGAAGACCTCATTGGCCTCGCAAGTCCAGCCAAGACGGATGCCGGGCACCGCACCGAGGCCTGCTGCCAGGCGGCTGGCATGGTCATTGGCCGTCCGGGCCAGATCGAGCCAGTGGCCGCCGGTCAGCAACGCTTCGAACTGCGCCGCAACGAAGCGCGCCTTGGAGACGGTGTGTCCGGCGCGCTTGCGCCGCCATGGCATCTCGCGGCCGCGCTCGGGATCGAAGAACACGACTGCTTCCGCAGCCCAGGCCCCGTTCTTGGTGCCCCCGAAACTCAACACATCGACCCCCGCCTTCCAGGTGATCTCGGCGGGTGAGCAGCCCAGCGCCACAACCGCGTTGGCGAAGCGCGCGCCGTCCATATGCAGCGCGAGGCCGCGCGGCCGGATGACAGCCGACAAGGCCGCCACCTCGGCCGGCGTGTAAACCAGTCCGCTCTCCGTCGCCTGCGAAATCGACAGGCACTGGGGCTGGACCTGCTTGACGTTGCCATGCGGCATGCGGGCCAGCCGCTCGGCAACGGCTTCCGGCGCAAGCTTGCCGCCATGACCGGAGAGCCCGACGATCTTCGCGCCATCCGTGAAGAATTCGGGCGCACCGCACTCGTCATCGGAGATGTGGCTTTCCTCATGGGTCAGCACCGCACCCCATGGATCGGTGACGGAGGCCAGCGCCAGCGCGTTGGCCGCCGTTCCGGTGGCGAGAAGCCAGACCGCCACGTCCTTCTCGAAAAGCTCACGCATCTGCCGTTCGACCCGGGCTGTCCATGGATCGTTGCCATAGGCCATCGCCGCCCCGGCATTGGCCGCCGCGATGGCGGACATGACTTTCGGGCTCGCGCCGACGGCATTGTCGCTGGCAAAATTCATGGTGTCCGCATTGTCCCGGTTCAGCGCCAGCTTGCATAACCCGGCATGCGCTTCGGCCACAAGCACCGGCGACAGCGAGGCAGGCAGGATATGAACCTGAAGACGTCATCTCGCACTTCGGACATGAGCGATCTGTTTCGGTGGCATGCCGGGTCATAAAAGAACCCGACTTCGCGCCCTGAAGGTTCAAAAAATTGCAGCCTGCGCTCAGACAGCCACTTGCGCCGGCGTTTCGCTTCTGGCATGTTCCACACATATTAGGACAGTATTGCTGTCTTAATGCAGGCCCTGCGCGATGCCATGCGGCTTGCGCTGCCGAGCCATCGCCTGAGTTAGATGTCCTGTTTTGATCGAGAGTTTCCGATGTTGCTTCATGCGCACATCAGCAAAGACAAGGCGATCAAACGAACCAGCCTGAAAACGGCTGGGACGACCGGGCGCAAGCCGGCCTGAGATCAGGCCAGCAGGGCGCCCGCGGGAGACGCGGAGCGCCACAAGACGCACACTGCCCTCCCGACGAAGAACCCGCGGATGAGTCGGCAAAATGACTCAACCAGCGGCCAGAATTGTGCAATTTGGCAAGGCGCGCCAGATGTGGCTCTGTTCACATCAGGCACCCGTGGTGGAGAGTTTGCGATGACCGGAACACCGACCAGCAAGGCCATGCAGATCGCGGCTTCCGCCGAGCGCTTCATCCTTGCCAACCCCGACATGCCGTTGCGGCAGGGCCTGTACGATCCATCGTTCGAGAAGGATGCCTGCGGCGTCGGCTTCATCGCCGACATGAAGAACCGCAAATCCCATTCCATCGTGCAGCAGGGCCTGCAGATCCTGCACAATCTCGATCATCGCGGCGCCGTCGGCGCCGACCCGAAGCTTGGCGATGGCTGCGGCATCCTCGTGCAGATCCCGCACCGCTTCTTTGCCGAGGAATGCGCCAGGCTCGGCATCACGCTGCCTGAGCCGGGTCACTACGCGATCGGCCACTTCTTCCTGCCGCGCGATCCGGGCATCCGCGCGTTGTGCGAAAGCGTGATCACGCAAACCGTCGCCGAGGAAGGCCAGATATTCCTGGGCTGGCGGCCTGTTCCGGTCGACAATTCAGACCTTGGCGAGGCGGTGCTGGCGTCCGAGCCTGTGCAGATGCAGATCATCATCGGGCGCGGCGAGGGCGTCGAGGACGAAGCCGATTTCGAGCGCCGGCTCTTCGTGCTGCGCAAGTCGGTGTCGAACAAGATCTACAAGCGGCAGGATCGCGCCACCGCGCAATATTACCCTGTCTCGCTGTCGTGCCGCACGATCGTCTACAAGGGCATGGTGCTGGTCAGCCAGCTTGGCACCTACTATCGCGACCTGACCGATCCACGCTTTGAATCGGCGCTGGCACTGGTGCACCAGCGCTTCGCCACCAACACCTTCCCGAGCTGGCGGCTGGCCCATCCCTACCGGATGGTGGCGCACAATGGCGAAATCAACACGCTGCGCGGCAACGTCAACTGGATGGCGGCGCGGCAGGCGACAGTCGACTCACCGCTGTTCGGCAACGACATTTCGAAGCTCTGGCCCATTTCCTACGAAGGCCAGTCGGACACGGCCTGCTTCGACAACGCGCTCGAATTTCTCGTGCGCGGCGGCTACAGCCTGGCGCACGCCATGATGATGCTGGTGCCAGAGGCGTGGGCCGGAAATCCGCTGATGAGCGAAGAACGTCGCGCATTTTATGAGTATCACGCGGCGCTGATGGAACCCTGGGACGGCCCGGCCGCCATCGCGTTCACGGACGGCGTGCAGATCGGCGCGACGCTCGACCGCAATGGGCTGCGCCCCGCGCGCTTCCTCGAAACCGATGACGGCCTCGTGGTGCTGGCCTCCGAGATGGGCGTGTTGCCGATCCCGGAAGAGAAGATCATCCGGAAGTGGCGACTCCAGCCCGGCAAGATGCTGCTGATCGACCTTCAGGAAGGCCGCATCATCTCCGATGACGAGATGAAGGCCTCGCTGGCCAGAGCCAATCCCTACAAGGAATGGATCAAGCGCACCCAGATCGTGATCGAGGACCTGCCGCCGGTCGAACCCCGCGCCTCGCGCACGGATGTGGCGCTGCTCGACAAGCAGCAGGCCTTTGGCTACACGCAGGAGGACATCAAGCTTCTGATGGCGCCGATGGCCGTTACCGGCCAGGAAGCCGTCGGTTCGATGGGCACCGATACGCCGATCTCGGCTTTGTCCTCGAAGTCGAAGCTGCTCTACACCTATTTCAAGCAGAACTTCGCCCAGGTCACCAATCCGCCGATCGATCCGATCCGCGAGGAACTGGTGATGAGCCTGCTCTCGTTCATCGGCCCGCGCCCCAACATCCTCGATCTGACCGGCGCTTCGAAGCGCAAGCGGCTCGAGGTGCGCCAGCCGATCCTGACCAACGAGGATCTCGAGAAGATCCGCTGCATCGGACACTACGAGGACCGCTTCGACGCCAAGACGCTGGACACCACCTATCCGGCGCGCGAGGGCGCAGGCGGCATGGATGGCGCGCTGGAGCGGCTGTGCGAGCGGGCGGAAGCGGCGGTCCATGGCAGCTACAACATCATCGTGCTCTCGGACCGCATGGTCGGGCCGGACCGCCTGCCGATCCCGGCCTTGCTTGCCACGGCTGCGGTCCATCATCACCTGATCAGGAAGGGGCTGCGCACCTCGGTCGGCCTTGTGGTCGAGTCAGGTGAGCCGCGCGAAATCCATCATTTCTGCTGCCTGGCGGGTTATGGCGCAGAGGCGATCAATCCTTACCTCGCGTTCGAGACCTTGCTCGATGCGCATGCGCGCGGCGAATTCCCCAAGGAAGTCGACGAGGACGAGGTGGTCAAGCGCTTCATCAAGTCGATCGGCAAGGGCGTGCTCAAGGTCATGTCCAAGATGGGCATCTCGACCTACCAGTCCTATTGCGGCGCGCAGATCTTCGACGCCGTCGGCCTGTCCAGTGATCTGATCACGCGCTTCTTCTTTGGCACCTCGTCCAACATCGAGGGCGTCGGCCTTGCGGAGATTGCCGAGGAGAGCGCGCGCCGCCATGCGGACGCGTTCGGCAATTCGCCGGTGCTGCTGCACTCGCTCGACGTCGGCGGCGAGTATGCTTACCGGCTGCGTGGCGAGGATCACGCCTGGACGCCGGACAATGTGGCGACGCTGCAGCACGCCGTGCGCCTGAATGCCGACGACAAGTACCGCGAGTTTGCCAGGCTGGTGAATCAGCAGGCCGAGCGCCTGACCACGATCCGCGGGCTGTTCCGCATCAGGACGGCGGCCGAGCGCGGCATGGAGCCCATCGACCTGGCCGATGTCGAGCCGGCCCGGGAGATCGTCAAGCGCTTTGCCACCGGGGCGATGTCTTATGGCTCCATCTCGAAGGAAGCGCACGAGACGCTCGCCGTCGCGATGAACCAGATCGGGGCCAAGTCCAACACCGGCGAAGGCGGCGAGGAGCCCGAGCGTTTCCGCGTGCTGCCCAACGGCAAGTCGAAGCGCAGCGCCATCAAGCAGGTGGCGTCAGGCCGCTTCGGCGTCACCACGGAATATCTCGTCAATGCCGACGTGATGCAGATCAAGATAGCGCAGGGCGCCAAGCCCGGCGAGGGCGGCCAGTTGCCCGGCCACAAGGTCGATGCCAAGATCGCCAAGGTGCGCCACTCGACGCCGGGTGTCGGCCTGATCTCGCCGCCGCCGCACCACGACATCTATTCGATCGAGGATCTGGCCCAACTGATCTTCGACCTCAAGAACGTCAACCCAAAGGCGGACGTATCGGTCAAGCTCGTCTCCGAGATCGGTGTCGGCACGGTTGCCGCCGGCGTCGCCAAGGCGCGCGCGGACCACATCACCATCTCCGGTTTCGAGGGTGGCACGGGGGCGTCCCCGCTGACCTCGCTGAAGCATGCCGGCAGCCCATGGGAGATGGGCCTTGCCGAAACGCACCAGACGCTGGTGATGAACAAGCTGCGTGGCCGCATCGCGCTGCAGGTCGATGGCGGGCTCAAGACCGGCCGCGACGTCGTCATCGGCGCGCTGCTGGGGGCAGACGAGTTCGGCTTCTCGACCGCGCCGCTGATCGCGGCTGGCTGCATCATGATGAGGAAGTGCCATCTCAACACCTGCCCCGTCGGGGTCGCAACGCAGGACCCCGTGCTGCGCAAGCGCTTCACCGGGCTGCCGGAGCATGTCATCAACTACTTCTTCTTCGTCGCCGAGGAGGTTCGGGAGATGATGGCGGAACTTGGCATGACCCGCTTTGACGAACTTGTCGGGCGCTCGGACCTGCTCGACAAGAATACCGCGATCAACCACTGGAAGGCCAAGGGGCTGGATTTCAGCCGCATCTTCCACAAGCCCGAGATGGGCGAAGATGTCGCCATCCGGCATGTCGACAAGCAGGTCCATCCGATCGACAGCGTTCTGGATCTGACCTTGATCGCCGGCGCGCGGCAGGCGATCGATGCGCAGTTGCCCGTTTTGATCGAGGCCTCGATCAACAACACGGACCGCACCACAGGCGCGATGCTGTCGGGCCGTGTCGCCGAACTGTATGGCCATGACGGGCTGGCAGACGACACCATCACCGTCAGGCTCAAGGGCACGGCGGGTCAGTCCTTTGGCTCGTGGGTCGCAGCAGGCGTCACGCTCGAGCTGACAGGGCAGGCCAACGACTACGTCGGGAAGGGTCTGTCGGGCGGAAAGCTGATCATCAAGCCGGACCCGCGCTCGAAGGCGGTGCCGGAGAACTCGATCATTGTCGGCAACACGGTGCTGTATGGCGCGATCTCGGGCGAGTGCTACTTCCGCGGTGTGGCCGGTGAGCGCTTCGCCGTGCGCAACTCGGGCGCCATTGCCGTGGTCGAGGGCACGGGTGACCATGGCTGCGAATACATGACCGGCGGCATTGTCGTGGTGCTTGGCCAGACCGGCCGCAACTTCGCCGCCGGCATGTCGGGCGGCGTCGCTTATGTGCTCGACGAGGCTGGCGATTTCCGCAAGCGCTGCAACATGTCAATGGTCGATCTCGAGCCGGTCCCGGAAGAGGAAGAACTGATGGACCGCCTGCACCACCATGGCGGCGACCTCGAACACAAGGGCCGCGTCGACGTCAACACCGACATGTCGAAGCATGACGAGGAGCGGCTGCTGCAACTGATCCAGAACCAGCTTGACTACACCGGTTCGGAGCGCGCCCGCATGATCCTCGCCAACTGGGCGGACTACCGCGCCAAGTTCGTCAAGATCATGCCGGTGGAATACAAGCGCGCCCTTCGCGAAATGGAAGCGGCGCGGACATTGCAGGCGGCGGAATAGATCAGATTTGCACCGTCATCCCCGGGCTCGACCCGGGGATCCCATGCCGGACGAGGCGTCTATCGCATGGGATGGTCCGGTCAATCCTCGGATCAAGTCCGAGGACGACCATGATGCGGCACAGGCTTTCGGCAGGACAGGGTACACGAATGGGCAAGGTCACAGGTTTTCTCGAATTCGACCGGCAGGAGCAGAAATATCAGCTCGCCGGCGACCGCGTGCGGCATTTCCGCGAGTTCACGCTGCCGCTGGAGGATAAGGACCTGCAGAAGCAGGCGGCGCGCTGCATGGATTGCGGCATCCCCTACTGCCACGGCCCGACCGGTTGCCCGGTGATGAACCAGATTCCGGACTGGAATGACCTCGTCTATTCCGGACGCTGGGAGGAGGCGGCGCGTGACCTGCACTCCACCAACAATTTTCCCGAGTTCACCGGCCGCATCTGCCCCGCGCCCTGCGAGGAGGCCTGCACGCTCAACCTCGAGAACGCGCCCGTCACGATCAAGACCATCGAACAGGCGATTGCCGACAAGGCGTGGGCAAATGGATGGATCAAGCCGCTTGTGCCGTCCGCCAGGACAGGCAAGCGCGTCGCTGTCATCGGTTCCGGACCTGCCGGCATGGCGGCAGCCCAGCAACTGGCCCGCGTCGGCCATGACGTGCACGTGTTCGAGCGCGAGCCCAAGGCGGGCGGGCTGCTGCGCTATGGCATTCCAGACTTCAAGATGGAGAAGCACCATATCGACCGGCGCACCGAGCAGATGGACGCCGAGGGCGTCACCTTCCACTATGGCGTCAACATCGGCGTGACCAAGCCGTTCGCGGACCTGACGCACGATTTCGACGCCGTGCTGATGGCGGGCGGAGCGGAGTGGCCGCGCGATCCCGAATTGCCCGGCTCGGATCTGGCCGGCGTGCATTTCGCCATGCCGTTCCTGACGCAGTCCAACCGGCGTGTCGGGCAGGAAAGCCTCGGCGGCGAAACGCAGATCGTTGCCTCGGGCAAGCATGTGGTGGTGATCGGCGGCGGCGACACGGCTTCCGACTGCATCGGCACCTCGTTCCGGCAGGGCGCGCTTCAGGTCACGCAACTCGACATCAGGCCCAAGCCTCCCGCCATCGAGGACAAGCTGATGGTCTGGCCCTATTGGCCGACCAAGATGCGCACGTCGTCGTCGCAGGCGGAGGGTGCCGAGCGCGAATTCCAGGCCGCAACACTCCGCATCGAAGGCAGGAACGGCAGGGCGACCGGCGTGGTCTGCGCCCGTGTGGATGACAAGCGCCAGCCTATTCCCGGCACCGAGTTCGTGATCAAGGCCGACCTCGTCTTCCTCGCCATCGGCTTCTCGGGTTCGGTGCTGGACGGCATGATCACGGAAGCTGGCGTTCAGACCGACAGGCGGCGCAACGTGGTTGCCGACGACCAGAGCTATCTCACCTCGCGGGAGAAGGTGTTCGTGGCGGGCGACATGCGGCGCGGCCAGTCGCTTGTGGTCTGGGCCATTCGCGAAGGCCGCCAGGCGGCGCGCTCCATCGATGAGTTCCTGATGGGGACGACCAGTCTGCCACGCTGAAAGCCGGGCTCGTCAGTTGGCCCTTGGCCAGCGGAAATCATCGGCCCTGCCAGGCGCGGCCGACGGGGCGCGGCCATCGCTGAAAACCCGGTCAAGTTCTCCCGCCTGCGCGCCTGTTCCGCGGGCTGCCGCCAGGCTCGGCGTGAGCGCGCCGCCAGCGGCCAGCGACGGCCCCGTCAAGGGCAGCACCGGGCCTGCGATCGGCTTGACCTTGATGTCAGGCAGCACGATCGGCGCCAGTCCGGTGCCGAGACGCGCCATCTGGTCGATCACGCCTTCGATGCCGCCAGCCTGAAGCTCGACCGGCAGCGGCAAGGCCCCATCGAGGTTTACAGGCGGGATAGGCAGTGGCCCGGGCGCGGCCAGCACAGGCCCTGCGCCGACGTTCGGCAGCATGCGGCGCAGGGCCACATCGGCGAAGTGGGCCGCCTTGCGGGCTCCGGAGCGCGTGAAGTGCACGCCGTCGCTCGTGCGCAGGCGCGCGATCTGGCCAGACAGGTCAGGGCCGCTGGCGCTGTAGCGGTTGTCGCCATCGACGAAGCCGGGCCACAGGTCGACATAGACCGCCCCCACCCGCTCGACCCGTTGGCGGAAGATGTCGTTCAACGCGATCATGTCAGCCGAAAGCCGTGTGTTCTGCATCGGCGGCGCGCCGATCCAGATGAGCGGAATGCGGCGGTCGCTGAAGGCCTTCGCCACGGCGTCGACACGGTCGCGGTACAGTTCCCGCCAACGCTCGCTGAGCGGTTCGTGGACGACGTCGCCTTCGCGAATCGGCTGGCGGTCGTTGGCGCCGAGCAGCATGACGGCGATCGAGACGCGCTGTTCGCTGGCAAGCAGGTCACGCACGGCACTGGGCCAATCGTAGAAATCATTGCGGACAAGGCCCGAATCGGCGCGCGTCCTGCGAATGACGGCCGCATTCGGCACGTCTTTCAGCGCATCATCGACGCCTGTCGCCACCAGTTCGCCAAGCGTGTCACCGAGGACAACGACGAAGGTGTCGATCTCGGCCTTCGGGCGTTCGGCCACTCCGGGATCGGTCGTTGTCGCGGCAGGGGCATACCTCGGCACGAGGACGCGGCGCGCCGGCGCACGGGTGCGCTGCTCCGGCACGGCGATGATGCGCGGTCCCGGCGCCAGGCGGCCGAACAGGCTGCCGCGCTGGACGGTGGGATCATAAAGCAGGTTGCGCTCGCCCTGCGCATGCAGGGATGGGCCCGCCGTCAGCAGCACAAGCGCAGCGGCAGTGGCGACAGGCAGGAAGGTGCGCGGCCAGGACATCATGACGAGCGGCTATCCGATGATCGTTCCGACGTGTCATAGCAGAAATCGCCCGGCGCGTCAGCGCCCCGATGTCATCCGTGCCAGCAGGGCCGGTGTCGGGTAGCCGTCCGGGATGATGCCGTTGCGCGACTGGTACTGCCGCACAGCCTCGCGGGTGCCGGAGCCGACGCGCCCGTCTCCGTCCCCGGCATACAGGCCGAGCGCCTTCAGCCGGCGCTGCATCTGCTGCACCTGCGGCTTGGTCAGGCGCGGCGCGGATACCGGCCAATCGCCGTGGATGGCGGCACGTCCGGCAATCCGGTCGCCAAGATGGCCAACCCCCATCGCATAGGCATCCGACGAATTGTAGGTCTTGATGACATCGAAATTGGAGGTCAGCAGGAAGACCGGCCCGGTGTGTCCGGCTGGAAAGAAAAGCCGCGCCTCGCCCGATGCCGGCAGGCGCGCGCCATTGGCCCGCGTCACGCCGGCCTGCGCGAAGGCTGCGAACGAGCCGCGCAGCAGGGCAAAACCGTAGCCCTCCGGCAACGTGACTTCCACACCCCAGGGCAGGCCGGGCGTCCAGCCGAATGACCTGAGATAGTTCGCGGTCGAGGCGAGCGCATCGGCTGGTGTGTCCCAGACATCGGCATGACCGCCGCGGAAGCCGACCGCATGCTTCATGTAGCTCGACGGCATGAACTGCGTGTGCCCCATCGCGCCAGCCCATGAGCCGCGCATTTCCGCGCGCTCGGCCAAGCCTTTCTGGAGCATGTCGAGTGCCGTCAGCAATTCCTCGCGAAAGAAGTCACCGCGATAGCGTGCCGCCGCCAGCGTCGCCAGCGAGCGGATCACATCCTTGTCGCCCTTGAACGAGCCGTAGCCCGTCTCCATGCCCCAGATGCCGACGACGATCTCCTTCGGCACTCCAGTAGGTCTGCTCGATGCTGGCCAGCGCGGCGGCGTTGGCCTGCAGCGCCGCCTGGCCACGGGCAATGCGCGAGCCGCCGACCGCGTTGGTCAGGTAAGTCCAGATCGGCGCGACAAACTCGGACTGCTTCCTGGTCAGGGCGATGATCGAGGCATCCGGCGTGAGCCCCCGGAAAGCCGCATCGAACGTCGCCCGCGAAATGCCGCGCGCCTGGGCCAGCGGCCACAGGTTCTGGATGAAGCGCTGGAAGCCGCCAGCCTGATCGGCCACGGCGGAGGCGGGCGCCGCCGCCTGTGCCTGCGCAGTATGGGCAGCCATGGCGGACGCCAGCAGGCCCGCGCCGGCGATCGCGGCCAGGCAGGCTTTGCGGATGGCGGAGCGGCAGGGCAGCATCTTCTTCTCCCGGAGAGGTGGCGCGGCTGAAGGCGCGGCCGACGTGCCCCATCATTGGCGCAATCTTTGGTTAGCGCCGGGTTAACCGCAACCGTCTGCCGGCTTTTTCCGGCGGCGACATGTTCATCGCATTTTCAGATGTTACATGTCATCGACCTTCCACCTCCGTCCGTCGCTGTCATGGCGCGGCCGCAGCCCTTGACTCCGCCCCGCGCGGCATTGCCTCGCGCCTGCCAACCGAGATGTCACATCCCATGCACAAGCCCATTCGCAAGGCCGTCCTGCCCGTCGCCGGTCTCGGCACACGCTTCCTGCCCGCCACGAAGGCCATCCCGAAGGAGATGCTGACCGTGGTCGACAGGCCGGTGGTCCAGCACGTCGTCGATGAAGCCCGCGCCGCCGGCATCGAGCACTTCGTGTTCGTGACGGGCCGCAACAAGGGCATGATCGAGGACCATTTCGACATGGCCTACGAACTGGATGACACGCTTGCGCGCCGCGGCAAGGCAAAGGAACTCGAGGGTCTGAAGACGGACATGCTGCCGGCCGGCGGCGCCAGCTTCACGCGCCAGCAAGCCCCGCTTGGCCTTGGCCATGCGGTATGGTGCGCACGCGACATCATCGGTGACGAGCCGTTCGCGCTGCTGCTGCCGGACATGCTGCATCACACCTCGGGCAAGGGCTGCCTGGCGGAGATGATCGAGGCCTACAATGCCCATGGCGGCAACCACATCGCCGTTGCGCCCGTGCCGGACGACCAGACGCACCAGTACGGCATTGTCGGCGTCAAGGATCGCGCGGCGAAAGTGTCCGAGATCAATCAGATGGTCGAGAAGCCGCCGAAGGGCACGGCCCCGTCGAACCTGCACATCACCGGGCGCTACATCCTGCAACCAACCATCTTCGATCTGCTCTCGAAGCAGGAGAAGGGCGCCGGCGGCGAGATCCAGTTGACCGATTCGATGATCAAGCTGGCGGCCGAGGATCGCTTCTACGCCGTGCGCTTCGACGGCGCGATCTATGACACGGGCTCGAAGATCGGCTTCCTCAGCGCCAACGTGGCCTACGCCATGGCGCGGCCCGAACTCGCGGGCGACCTGAAGGCGGAAATCGCGAAGATCCTGAAGGGTTGAACGTGCGCCGTCAGACCGGCAGCAACCCATCGGTCTTGACCTCCTCCATCACGGCATAGGTGCGCGTCTCCCGCACGCCGGGCAGCGTGTGCAGCACCTCGCCGAGGAAGCGGCGATAGGCTGCCATGTCGGCCACGCGCGTCTTGACCAGATAGTCGAAGCCGCCTGCGACCATGTGGCATTCGAGCACCTCCGGCGCGCGGCGCACGGCCGCGGCAAATTTCTCGAAGGCGTCGGGCGTGGTCTTGTCGAGATAGACCTCGACGAAGACCAGCAGCCCGAGCCCGAGCTTGCCCGGATCGAGATGGGCCCGGAACTGGGTGATGTAGCCTTCGCGCACCAGGCGCTTCAACCGTTCGCCGGTGGCTGTCGGCGAAAGCCCCACGACGTCGGCAAGCTCCACCGCCGCGATCCGGCCATCGGCCTGCAGGATGGAGAGCAGCCGTCTGTCGATGCGATCCAGCATGATAAAATCCGGAAATAAGTCAGCTTTGCCTGACATATCGCTGTAGTGACATCGAAACAACAGATGAAATCGTGCTTCGCGTCGGATATTCTTGACAACATCACGTCAACAAGCAGCAAGGCAGCATCTCATGTCGTCCGCCCGGCTCCCCGCCTTCGACGCTCCACTTCCTGTGCCGTTCTCGGCCCCGTTCGCCGAAGATGATGCCGCGCTGGCCACGCGCCTGCTGGCCGAAGCCGGATTGCCGGATGAGGCCGAGGCGCGCATCGATGCAGGGGCCACCCGCCTGATCGAAGCGATCCGTGCCGAGCAGCGCGGCCTCGGCGGCGTCGAGGAGATGCTGCGCGAGTATTCGCTGTCGACCAAGGAAGGGCTGGCGCTCATGGTGCTGGCCGAAGCGTTGCTGCGCGTGCCTGACAGCGGCACGGCCGACCGGTTGATCGAGGACAAGATCGGTCAGGGCGACTTCGAGAACCATCAGTCGAAATCGGATTCGCTTCTCGTCTCCGCGTCCGCATGGGCGCTCGGCATCACCGCGCGCGTCATCCAGCCGGGCGAGACGCCCGAAAGCATTCTCGGCCAGATCGCCAAGCGTCTGGGCGTGCCGGCCGTGCGCGGCGCGACCCGGCAGGCGATGCGGATCATGGGGTCGCACTTCGTCCTGGGGCAGACCATCGAGGAGGCGCTTCAACGCGCCGGTTCAGGCTCGGCCCGCGCCTACCGCTACTCCTTCGACATGCTGGGCGAAGGCGCGCGCACCGCCGAGGACGCCGAACGGTACTATCGATCCTACGCCGACGCGATCGAGGCGATCGGCAAGAAGGCCGGCAACGAGCCCCTGCCCGCGCGGCCCGGCATTTCGGTCAAGCTGTCCGCCCTGCATCCGCGCTACGAAGCCGTCAGCCAGGCCCGCGTGCTCGACGAGTTGACGCCAAAGGTCATCGCGCTGGCTCGCATGGCCAAGGCCCATGACCTCAATTTCACCATCGACGCGGAAGAGGCGGACCGTCTTGAACTGTCGCTCGACCTGATCGACCGGATCGTGGCGGATGCCTCCTTGCAGGGTTGGACCGGCTTCGGGCTTGCCGTGCAAGCCTACCAGAAGCGCTCCGCAGCCGTGATCGACCACATCGCCGAACTGGCGCGCCGGCACGAGCGCACCTTCATGGTCAGGCTCGTCAAGGGCGCTTACTGGGATAGCGAGGTCAAGCGCGCACAGGAACGCGGGCTTGGCGGCTATCCGGTGTTCACGCGCAAGGCCATGACCGATCTCAACTACATCGCCTGCGCGCGCCAGATGTTGGCGTTGCGCCCGTTGATCTATCCGCAGTTCGCCACGCACAACGCGCTGACCATCGCGACGATCAATGAAATGGCCGGCGGTCCTGACGGCTATGAGTTCCAGCGCCTTCATGGCATGGGCGAGGCGAGCTATGCCGCGCTGCTTGCCGCCGAGCCGCGCCTCGCCTGCCGCACCTATGCGCCTGTCGGCGGGCATCAGGACCTGCTTGCCTATCTGGTGCGCCGCTTGCTGGAGAACGGCGCCAATTCATCATTTGTCAGCGTCGCCGGCGACAAGACAGTGCCGGTGTCGGACCTTCTGGTGCGGCCTGCGGCGCGCATCGGCACGCCTGACAAGGCAGCCAACAGGCATATTCCGATGCCGGCCCATCTTTATGGCCCATCGCGTCTCAATTCCGCCGGCGTCGAGTTCGGACATCGCGACACGCTGGCAAGGTTCAATGCAGAGGTGATCACGGCAGCAAAGGCCGGCTTTGCAGATGGTGCGAGCCTGATCGATGGCCGGAAACTCGCTGGAGCGAAGCGCCCGGTCATCTCCCCGATCGATGGCAGGACCATCGCCCATGTCACCGAGGCTGGCCCCGCCGACGCGGCGGCCGCCATGGCCGCAGCCGCCGCCGGCTTCCGCGCCTGGGCTGCGACGCCGGTGGAGCAACGCGCGGGCGCGCTGCGAAAAGCCGCCGACCTGATCGAAGCGCGACGTCCGACCTTGCTCGCCCTGCTGCAGGCCGAGGCTGGCAAGACGCTCGACGACGCGCTGGCGGAGGTGCGCGAGGCGGTTGATTTCTGCCGCTACTACGCGGTCGAGGCCCTGAAGCAGTTCGGCGAGGCGGCGGTCCTGCCCGGCCCGACGGGCGAGGACAACCGCCTGTCCCTGCGCGGCCGCGGACCCTTTGTCTGCATCGCGCCATGGAACTTCCCCCTGGCCATTTTCGCCGGGCAGGCCGTGGCGGCGCTGGCGGCTGGAAACACCGTCGTGGCCAAGCCAGCGCCGCAGACCCCCTTGATTGCCTTCGAGACCGTGAAGCTGCTGCACGATGCAGGCATTCCCCCGTCGGCCCTGCATCTCGTTCTGGGTGATGGCGCGGTCGGGGCGGCGCTGACCGCCCACAAACTCGTGGCGGGCGTCGCCTTCACCGGTTCGACCGCAACGGCCCGCGCCATCAACCGCGCTCTGGCGGCGAAGGATGGACCGATCGTGCCGCTGATCGCCGAGACAGGCGGCCTCAACGCCATGATCGTCGATGCCACGGCCTTGCCCGAACAGGTCGCCGACGATGTGGTGATGTCGGCCTTCCGCTCCGCCGGGCAGCGCTGCTCGGCGCTGCGTCTGCTCTGCGTGCAGCAGGACGTGGCCGACAAGGTGATCGAGATGATCAGGGGCGCAGCGCGCGAACTGAAGCTCGGCGATCCGCGCGATCTGTCGGTGCATGTCGGACCTGTCATCGATGCCGCCGCAAAGACGCGGCTGGATCGGCATGTTGCGGCGATGACGGCGCACAAGCGCGTGTCATTTGCCGGCAATGTGCCTGTGACGGGCGGCAACTTCGTCGCTCCGCACATGATCGATCTCGACCGGGTCAGCGACTTGACCGACGAGCACTTCGGACCGATCCTGCATGTCGTGCGCTACAAGGCGGGCGAGCTAGATGCGCTGATCGACGCCATCGACGCCACCGGATATGGCCTGACGCTCGGCGTTCATTCGCGGATCGATGAAACCGTGGCGCGTGTCATCAACCGGCTTTCGGTCGGCAACATCTACGTCAACCGCAACATGATCGGGGCTGTCGTGGGCGTGCAGCCGTTCGGCGGCTCGGGCTTGTCCGGCACAGGGCCGAAGGCAGGCGGTCCGCACTATCTCGCGCGCTTCGCCACCGAGCAGACCATCACCATCAACACCGCCGCAGCGGGCGGCAACGCCAGCCTGATCGCGGCCGGGGACGAGTGATCAACCCGGGTTGCGGCCAAGCGCCAGCGCTTCTCTGGCGATGAGGTCCGGAACGACGTGGTGCGGCATGTGGCCGACGCCCGGCAGTGCGGCCAGACGGCCGTTCTGCACCTGTTTCACCAGCGCACGGGAGTGAATGTCGGTCCACACCACCGTGTCGTCCTCGCCAGCGATGGCGATGACGGGCATGGACAGTTCATGGTAGCGCGGCGCCTGCGCCTCGACGAAGTCACACAGCACGGATACATCCTCGGCATTGGCGACGAAGGTGCGCGCGCGGAGAACCAGCCTGATCTGCGCACTTTCGGCATAGCCCGGCGGCGCTGATTGCGGGGCGAATACGCCATCGATCGAGCGCTCGAGCACGACCGTTCCCGCCGGAATCGCGAGCACCCTTGTGAAGAGCGGCCCAAGAAACGGCATCGAAGCTGGATGATAGTACCAGGTGATCGAACGGTCAGGCCAGGGATGGCTGACCGCGCCGAGCAGCACCAGCCCGCCGACAAGGTCAGGACGCGCCAGGGCCATGCTCAGCGCCGCAGCCCCCGCCAGCGAATGTGCGACGAGAACGGCCTTGCCCACCCCCAGTGCGTCAAGCGCTGCGGCGATCGCAGCGCCCTGCAGCGCCGGACTTGACATCTCGCGGCCGCCAAGGCGTTCGCTCCAGCCATGGCCGGGCCGATCAATCGCGATCACCCGGGCATTCGGCGTCAGGCGCGGGCCGAGCACGGACAGCAGATCGGCGTGATGGCTGGATGCGCCATGGACAAGCACGATCACCGGCGCGCCGTCGAATGGCGCTCCCGAATCGACCACGTGCAGCCGGCCGGTCGGCAAAACCACGAAGCTGCCCGGCGGCGGATGCCGCGCCTCGGCCGAGGCTGTGGCAAGGCTGGTCGTCATCCAGCCGCCTGCCGCGACGAGGCCGATGCTTGTGAGAGCGCTCAGGAACATGGACGGCTACGGCGCGTCCCGGTCACGCATCGCGGCCATCGACATTGGGCTTGAGCCGCTCGATCGCATCCTTCACGCCGGTGAAGAACGGATGCATGTCCTGCAGGGCGCGATAGGCGCTGAGTGCGCTGCGCTCGTCTCCCTGTCGCTGCAAGGCCGCAGCGGCCATGCCGAGCGCCATGAAATGTTGCGGCTCGCGCCTCAGCGCCTCGCGGAAGTCCACCAGCGCCCTGCCATCGTCCTGCATCACGAAGAAGGCCAGGCCGCGCACATGCCAGGCTTCGGCCCATGTGGGCTGGAGCGCGATCACGCGGTCAAGCAATTCAACCGCAAGCGCTCCGTTCCGGGCAGCAAGCGCCTGCCGCGCACGCGCCATCAGGAGGTCTGAGGTGTCGCTGCCCGAGCGGGCCCAGCGCTGGGAAATCTGCCGCACCAGAACATTCGCTTCCTGCGCGGAGCCGGATGCCTTCAGGCGCTCATAAAGTGTGGCGAGCGTCTGTGGAGGAGCTGGCGGCGGGACTTGCGGCGCGGCTTGCACCGCAGCAGGCGGCCCGGCGGCGGGTGGTGTCGCACCGCGTCCGGGAAGCTGCGATTGCGCAATCGACTGGCCGGACAGCAGCGCCGTCGCCGCACACACGCCCCAGAACAACACTGCTTGCTTGAACTGAACCATCACGAAAGGATAGCGCGCGGGTGACAGTGGTCAAACGAAAACAGCGGCCTGGGTGAGGCCGCCGTGATCTTCAAGAAATTGTGATGCATTGACCCGGCGCCGCTCCCTGCGGGCGCGAGGGTCAGCGCTTGCCGACATCAGGCCTGCTTCGCCTTGAAGCGCTTCTGGGTCTTGTTGATGATGTAGATGCGGCCCTTGCGGCGCACCAACTGGTTGTCGCGGTGGCGCGCGCGCAGCGACTTCAATGAATTGCGGATCTTCATGACGCCAACTCCCTGGCGCATCGCCCGGTGGCGGATGCGCATCTGAAACATGACAACGCCGGCCACACGTGGACCGGCGACGAATTCACCGTCGTATCCGTGAAGTCGGGGGCGAAGTCAAGCCTTGGACCGACCCTGGCGGCGCGCTTTGCTTGAGCGGTTCATCACGCAAGGCGCAACGGCATGCGTCCAGCTTCCGATCAGGGGCAAGGCCAAAATTTAGAAAGCGTTAACGTTAACGATCCATGATCGAACAGGGTGAACTGATTGTTAACAGTATTGGGGCTGGCGGTGCGTGTCTTGACCGCGATGGGAAATGCGCATCCGCGACAACGTGCCGTTTCCGGCACGGCTGGCCGCATGGGATGCGTGTGCCTTGTCGCATTCACGCTTGCTGCCTGCCTGAAAACGGCTGGCGACGGCACGCAGATCGACGCTCGCACAACCGAATCCGCAGCCATCGCGGCCACTGATCCGGCTGGCGGGCCTTTGCCGATGCCTGCCGACCAGCCGATGACCGCAACCGCATCCACCCAGCCTGCTGTGCAGACCGCATCCGCCAGCCGCGACATGCTTGCCCTGCCGCCTCATCTGCGCCCGGGCGCGGAAGCGGGACCGGAACCGGCTGTCACAGGCGCGTTGTCCTCCACAGCCGCATCAAGCCAGCCCAAGCCTGCAAAGCACAATGCTCGGCCGGCACCGCCGATCAAGCTCGGCGATGCTGTCGCAAGCGCCGTGATGACCTATCCGGAAATCAGGATCAGTGAGGCGCGCGCCCGCGAAGCCAAGGCCGGAGTCAACATCGCCCGCGCCGCGCTCTATCCCAGCGCAGACATCCGGGTGGCGGCAGGCATCAACTTCGCAGGTTCCTATGAAGGCCAGACCTTTCCCTACAAGATTTCGACCAACACGGTGGATGGCCGGGTCGACGGCGGCGTGATCCTGCGTCAACTGATCTACGATTTCGGCGCTGCGCGCAGCGACATCGAGCGAGCCGAATTGTTGCGCGACGCGGAACGCCTGAAGGTTCGCGACAAGATCGACGACATTGCCTACAAGACCACGCAGAATTACCTGCGGGTGCTCGAGCAACGCGCGCTCCAGAGCCTCGTCGACGAGATCATCGTGGCGCACGAGCAACTGGCGCGCGTGGTTCAGGCCCACGCCAAGGAAGGGCACGGCACCATCGCGGATGTGCAGCGCGTCAATTCGCGGCTTGTCGATGTCCGCGCCATCCGGTCCGATGTCAGCCTCCAGCTCAAGTCTGCAGAAGACCAGTTCGAGCGGCTGACCCGCTTCAGGCCGAACAGGCTTGTCAGCCCGCCCGATGTCAGGCGGTCGCTTCCAGGCTCCCCCGCGCTGGCCATCAGTCAGATGCTGGCGAACAATCCGCGCCTTGCCTCCCTGCAGTCCACGGCCCAGTCGTCCCGCAAGGAACTGGAAAGCCAGCGCGCAGGCATTCTGCCCAAGATCAATCTGGAACTCGAGAGCGAATCGAAGAATTTCCGCAACGGTCCCGATGGCCGCTCGCAAGGGGAGGCCCGCGCCATGCTCTCGATGCGGTACAGGCTCATGGACGGTGGCCTGAGCGAAGCCACTCAACAGCAGATCCTGGCCCGGATCGAGGGCGGCGAGGCAAGCTACCTGAACGAACGCGAGCAACTCGAGGCCGACATCCGCCAGGCCTACCGGGCGATCGATTCCGCCGGGCGCAAGCTCAAGCTGGTCTCGGAAGGCGTTGGATCCGCGAGCAAGGTCAGGGAGCTTTACCTCGAGCAGTTCAAGGGCGGCAAACGCACGGTGTTCGAATTGCTCGACAGCCAGATGTCCTACTTCACGATTCGCCGCAACCAGATCGAGAACCAGTTCGAAGGCCAGCGCGCCACATTCGACATCCTGCGGGCCACCGGCTCGCTGACGATTGTCCTGTCGAGGCCAGGCTGATCTCGCCGCATCCGAAAAACACGATGCGATGGCAAGGGCTAAGGCAGGCGATTGTGGGGTGTGCCGTTAGGAACCCCTTAAACTCGCTCGCGCAAGGTAAGCAGACAAATACAGAGTCCGCAGAAGCGGGCTTGCGGCCGGCGAACCACGCCACTGACACCCGAAAAGCTGGAGCGAACTGGGTCTGATGCTGGACGTGGACGACAGCGAGCCGCAGAAACAGGGCTCCGGCGCAAGCGCGACGGCAGGCGCAGTGGCAGGCGCTGTCCTGAACGGGTCGGCGGCTGTGGATGTGGCGGTCATCGACAGGCCCGCCGCCAACGAGCGCAAGATCATCGATCTCAACAGCGCGCAGAAGATCACCTTCGGCTTTACCCTGGCCGACGTCAGCGTCAGCATCGTCGACGTCGACGTGATCCTGATCTTCAGCAACGGCGGACGGCTGATCCTGCCGTCGTTCGTGCTCAGCATGATCTCCAACGAGCCGCCAAGCCTCGTCTTCAACGGACTTCAGACCGACCCGCAGAACGTCATTGCCGCCGCCGGCGACATCAGGCTGGTCGATCAGTTGCCGCAGTTGACGTTGTCGGAGAATGCCCGCACGCCTGCGCAGGGCGCGGCCGCAAACCCTTCCCCGGAAGCCCCGGCCCCTCCTGCGCCGCAGGTCGTCCAGATGACGGCCTCCCAGTCCTACGCGCACACGCCCGCTCCGACGGAGCGCACGCGCCAGACCAGCGAAAGCGATCCCGACAACAGCGCGACCGGCTCTCTCCGGCAGTCGAGCAGCATCGCCCAGGAACAGCAGAACCAGAGCCTCAAGGGCGAAGGGGCCTTGACGGAACGCTCCGACAAGGTCGATGGCCAGACCGGCAACGTCATCCAGAAGCCCAACGACACGCCGTCCATCACATCCGATGGCGGCGGTGACGCTGCATCACTGGCCATCGACGAAGGCAGCCAGCAGGTCGCCACGGTGGCCGGAGCCGACCCCAACAGCGGCGACAAGCTGGTCTATGCGATTTCCGGCGGCCGCGACGCCGAGAAATTTGCCATCAACGGCACGAGCGGCAAGCTCTACTTCGTGGCTGCGCCCGATTTCGAGAACCACGACTCGGGTGCCGGCACGCAAGACTACGAAGTCGAAGTCCAGGTCAGCGATGGTCGGTTGAGCGACACGCAGACGATTTCCGTGACCGTGCGCAACATCAATGAGGCGCCGGTCGGGGCCGCGCTCATCGACGGCCAGATCACCGAGAACAGTGACCGCGGCGCGGCTGCTGGCCGCATCGTGGGCACCGACGCCGATGCCGGCGATGTGTTGCGCTATGCGTTTGCGCCGAGCGGCGACGCGGGCGGTCGCTTTGCCATCGACGCCGTCACGGGCCAGATCACGCTCCTGCGCGGCGATCTCGTCGACTTCGAAGCGAGTGACCGGCAACTCGTGATCGTCAGGATCACGGATCAGGGTGGCCTGAGCTACGATGCGCCGATCATCCTGACGGTTCTCGACGCCAACGACGCGCCGGACATCACGTCGAACGGCGGCGGCAGGTCGGCAGGCATCACGATCGCGGAAAATTCCTCGATCATCACCACGGTCATTGCGACCGACGAGGACGCAGGCAGCACGGTCTCCTACGCCATCATCGGCGGGACCGATGCAGCATCCTTCAGCATCGACGCCGCAACCGGCGTCATCGCCTTTCGCGCGACACCTGACTTCGAACGGCCTGCCGATGCCAATCTCGACAACGTCTACCTGATCGTTATCCAGGCCTCCGACGGGCGCGGCGGCATCGACCAGCAGTCGCTCACCGTCACCGTGGTCAACAGCAACGACCCGCCAACCGACATCACGCTTTCCGACACCCGCGTTGCGGAGAATGCCGCCAACGGCACCGTGATCGGCACGGCTACGGGTTTCGACCCCGATGATGACTCCATCCTGAGCTACAGCCTGGCACCAGGCGGCAACGCTGGCGGCCGGTTCGTTATCGACGCCCAGACCGGCGTCCTGACGGTCCTCGACGGCTCTCGCCTCGATTTCGAAAGCGGCCCCAACCATCTCGTGATCATCCGCGTGACGGACCAGGCCGGCCTGTCACTCGAACGGGCCTTCACCATCACCCTTGACGATGTCAACGAGACCCCCGTCATCACCGCCAATGGCGGGGTCGATGCCGCGACGATCGGACATGGCGAGAATTTTCTCGGGATCGGGCAGATCAGCGCACGCGATCCGGAAGGCGCGGCGCTGACCTACAGCATCGTCGGTGGCGTTGACGCGTCGTTCTTTGCCATCAACGCCGTGACGGGGCTGCTGTCGTTCACGGCGGCGCCGGATTTCGAAATGCCGCTCGATGCCGACGGCAACAACGCCTACGAACTGATAGTCGAGGTGAGCGACGGTGTCCTGACCGATCGCCAGACGCTGACGATCCAGGTCACGAACACCGGAGAGGCGCCGGTCATCATTTCCAATGGCGGCGGTTTCCTCGCGAGCGTCTCGCTCAGCGAAGGCTCGTCTGTCGTCACGCAGGTGCTCGCCGCGGACCCTGATGTGGGCGCGGTCATAACCTATTCAGTGGTTGGCGGCGCCGACGCAGGCCGCTTCTCGATCAACGTCACAACGGGCGATCTGGCCTTTCTCAGCCCCGCCGATTTCGAGAACCCGCTGGATGCCAATGGCGACAACACCTATCAGGTCATCGTTCAGGCCTCGGACGGCGTGCTCTTCGACCAGCAGACCGTGCTCGTCTCAGTCCTCAACGTCAACGACGCCCCTGAAATCACCTCCAACGGCGGCGGCAGCACCGCTTCGGTCCTGATCGCCGAAGGCACGTTGCTGGTGACGACCATCGTGGCGGTCGATCCCGATCTGAACCCGACACTGTTTTATGCCATCACCGGCGGAGCGGACGCGGGGCGCTTCAGCCTGAACTCCGTCACCGGGCAACTGAGTTTCCTGTCGGCGCCGAACTTCGAGGCTCCAGGCGATGTCGGCGGCAACAACATCTACGACATTGTCGTGCAGGTTCTCGACGGCCTCGGCGGCGTCGACACCCAGGCCATCGCCGTCACGGTCGCCAACCAGAACGAAGCGCCGGTCATCAATTCCAACGGCGGGCTCGCCTCGGCAGCGCTCTCCATCGTCGAAAACGGCACGGCCGTCACCACGGTCGCAGCCACGGACCCCGACACGGGCGCGGTCCTCAGCTACAGCATCGCGGGCGGCGCCGACGCGGCGCGCTTCGTCATCAACAGCGCGACCGGCGTCCTTACCTTTGTCGCCGCGCCGGATTTCGAGGCGCCGTCCGATGCCGGCGGCGACAACATCTACGACGTCATCGTCCAGGCGTCCGATGGCGTCGGCGGCACGGACACCCAGACCATCGCCGTCAGCGTCACCAACATCAACGAAGCGCCGGCCATCACCTCGGATGGCAGCGGTGCAACAGCAACCGTCGTGATGCCGGAAGCAAACCTGCTGGTCACGACCGTCACAGCCAATGACCAGGACGCGGGCACGACGCTGACCTACACGCTTGTCGGCGGCGCCGACCAGGTGAGGTTCTCCATCAACCCCACAACCGGCGTGCTGACCTTCGTTGCGCCGCCGAACTTCGAAAGCCCTGCCGACGTCGGTGGCGACAACATCTACGATGTCATCGTCCAGGTCTCGGATGGTCTCGGCGGCGTCGACACCCAGGCCATTGCCGTCACGGTCACCAACCAGAACGAAGCGCCGGTCATCAATTCCAACGGCGGGCTCGCCTCGGCAGCGCTCTCCATCGTCGAAAACGGTACGGCCGTCACCACGGTCGCAGCCACGGACCCCGACACGGGCGCGGTCCTCAGCTACAGCATCGCTGGCGGCGCCGACGCGGCGCGCTTCGTCATCAACAGCGCGACCGGCGTTCTTACATTTGTCGCCGCGCCGAATTTCGAGGCACCGTCCGATGCCGGCGGCGACAACATCTATGACGTCATCGTCCAGGTCTCGGACGGCGTCGGAGGCACGGACACCCAGGCCATCGCCGTCAGCGTCACCAACATCAATGAAGCGCCGGTGATCACCTCGGATGGCGGCGGTGCAACGGCGACCGTCGTGATGCCGGAAAACGGAGCGGGCGTGACCACCGTCACGGCTGCCGATCCTGATGCGGGCACCACCTTCATCTACACGATCGTGGGCGGCGCCGATCAGGGCAGGTTCACGATCAACCCCGCCAACGGCGTGCTGACCTTCGTTGCGCCGCCGAATTTCGAAAGCCCTGCCGACGTCGGTGGCGACAACATCTACGATGTCATCGTCCAGGTCTCGGATGGTCTCGGCGGCGTCGACACCCAGGCCATCGCCGTCACGGTCACCAACCAGAACGAAGCGCCTGAGATTACATCGAACGGTGGCGGAGCGACGGCCTCCACCACGATTGCCGAAAATTCCGCCGCCGTTGTGGCCACCGTCACGGCCACCGACGTCGATGCCGGGGCAACCCGCAGCTTCAGCATCGTTGGCGGGGCGGACGCGCTGCTGTTCACGATAGACCCGGTCTCGGGCGAACTGCGATTTGCCAGCGGGCGCAATTTCGAGGCGCCGTCCGATGTCGGCGTCGACAACATCTACGACGTCATCGTCCAGGTCTCGGACGGCCTCGGCGGCGTCGACACGCAGGCCATCGCCGTCACTGTCACCAATCTCAACGAAGCCCCGACCATCACCTCCGATGGCGGCGGTGCGACAGCGACCATCGTCAGTTCCGAAAACACGATGGTGGTGACCACTGTCACCGCGACTGATCCGGATGCCGGGGCCACGCAAAGTTACAGCATTGTCGGCGGGCCTGATGCAGCGAGGTTTCTGATCAACGCCGGCGGAGTCCTGAGCTTTGCCGCCAACCCGGATTTCGAAAGCCCGGCCGATGTCGGCGGCAACAACGGCTATGTCGTGATCGTGCAGGTTTCCGACAGCCTTGGCGGAATAGCCACGCAGACGATCACGGTGACTGTCGCGGACGTGAACGAGGCTCCGACAGCCGTGGCGGCAACGAACGTTCAGGTCCTCACCGAGAACGCGGTTGTCGGCACGGGCATCAAGGTCGCTGACCTCGTGGTCACGGACGACGCCCTCGGGAGCGAAACCATCACGCTGTCCGGCGCGGATGCCGCCTCCTTCGAGGTGCGTGGCGCCGAACTCTACTTCATCGGCGCAAGCCCCGATTTCGAGGCAAAGGCCAGCTACAGCGTCACGGTGCTTGTCGACGACACGAGCGTAGGGGCGACACCGGACCTGGCGCTTGCTGTCACCATCAACGTCAGCGGGGTCAACGAAACGCCGACCAATATCGCCTTGGGCGGGCCGCAGACCGTGGCCGAGAACGCCGCGGGCGCAATCATCGGTGCGATCACGGTCTCTGACCCCGACATCGGCAATACGTTCACCTATGCCCTCTCGGACGCGCGCTTCGAGATTGTCGGCGGCAACCTGGCGCTCAGGGCCGGCCAGTCGCTCAACAGAGAAGTCGAGGCCTCTGTCAGCCTGGATGTCATCGCGACCGACCAGGGTGGGCTGTCCGCCACCCGCAGCTTCACCATCGCCGTCGCCGACGCGAACGAGTTCGCCGTTACGGCCCCTGCCGATGTCGACGCCGCCCTTGACGCCCTGACCGAGAACGCCGCCATCGGCAGCGTCGTCGGCATCACCGCCTCGGCCGCCGACGCCGACGCCACCCTCAACGCCGTCAGCTACAGCTTCGCCCCCGGCGGCA